>Ga0302349_1000010_pt1 | contig 620028 bp, 543 predicted proteins | sample PhyAR1_FD_202176 | JGI IMG/M metagenome (GOLD analysis project Ga0302349, IMG submission 202176) | Leaf surface microbial communities from alfalfa plants in UC Gill Tract Community Farm, Albany, California, United States - DLSL A.R1... | ecosystem: Host-associated > Plants > Phyllosphere >... | reverse complement strand
AAGTGAAACGCCGTAGCGCCGATGGTAGTGTGGGGTCTCCCCATGCGAGAGTAGGGAACTGCCAGGCATCAAATAAGTGGAAAGCCCTGTACTGACGTACAGGGCTTTTTGCTATGGGGAATTTGGGATTTTTTGTTCGATGTTTGTCCGAAAATCGTAATTGTTTACTCATTTAACGCCTGTTTCTTATCGCGACCTTCGCCTCATTTCCCGTTCTTTATAACCAGATTCTCTAAATTAATAACTGAAGCTGAAACATTTTCACTTACCACTTGCACGCTCGACATCTTAAACAAAACCCGTTATCTTCGGCTATCTAGAAGTCTAAACGTATAAATGGATGCAGTGAGGAAGTTGTTATGCCGATCCGGGTTCCAGATGAACTACCAGCCGTGAATTTCCTGCGCAATGAGAACGTCTTTGTCATGACGTCATCACGTGCGAAAACCCAGGAGATCCGTCCTCTTAAGGTGCTGGTTCTCAACCTGATGCCGAAAAAAATTGAGACCGAAAATCAGTTTTTACGGCTGCTTTCAAACTCTCCTCTTCAGATTGATGTACAGCTGCTGCGCATCGATAGCCGTGAGTCTAAAAACACCCCCGCAGAGCATCTGAACAACTTCTATTGCGACTTTGAAGACATTCAACATGACAACTATGACGGTCTGATCGTCACCGGTGCGCCTCTGGGATTGGTCGACTTTTGCGATGTGGCCTACTGGCCGGAAATTGAGCGTGTCATTCACTGGGCGAAAGAGCATGTAACATCGACGCTGTTTGTCTGCTGGGCGGTTCAGGCTGCACTGAATGTACTTTACGGTCTGCCTAAAATGACGCGTGAAGCCAAGCTCTCAGGGGTGTACCCTCATCAGACGCTGCAACCTCTGGCGTTACTGACCCGCGGTTTTGATGAAAGCTTCCTCGCTCCGCATTCTCGTTATGCAGATTTCCCCGCTGATGTGCTTCGCCAGCATACGGATCTGGATATATTCGCGGAATCTGAAGAGGCGGGAGCGTATCTCTTTGCGACGAAAGATAAGCGTATGGCCTTCGTGACGGGACATCCTGAATACGATGCAGGAACGCTGGCCGGAGAGTATCTGCGCGACGTCTCAGCGGGCTTATCTCCGGAAATGCCTTACAACTACTTCCCGCAGGATAACGCCGAGTTGTCACCGAAGGCGACCTGGCGGAGTCACGGTCACCTGTTGTTCACTAACTGGTTGAATTATTACGTTTATCAGATCACGCCGTTTGATCTGCGCCAGATGAATCCAACCCTCGAGTAATCCCCTTTTCACGTTTTCAGCAGACGATCTTGCCGGTCGTCTGTTCATCCTCTTTTTATCCCTGTGACCCTTTTCTCAGATCTCTTTCTGTTCTTCGTACTCTTATCTCGTTCGAAATTCATTACCATTTTATGAAAAAATAATTTACGCATATCTCATTGATTAAAAATAAGTCTTTTTATATTTGAAAATAAAATGGAAATCGTTTTTGATTTTATGAAATTCATGATTACGCTTAAATCTATCGGGCAATAAATGACCAGAGGAAAATTGCCTCAGAAATATGAGTGCATCTCCGGTGTATTTTCAACCGTAACAGCGTCTGTTCAGTGAAGCGGTCTGGCAGATTAAGCAGATAAATCAGGAGAAAAGCGATGTCAGAGCAAATTACACGCAGTCAGCTTGGCTTTACGCGTCGTTTTGGCGAGAACGAAGCGCAAATTCTGACCGAAGAGGCCGTGGAGTTTTTGTCCGAGCTGGTCGTGCATTTTACCCCACAGCGTAACCGCTTACTGGCTGACCGTATTGCCGTGCAGCAGAACATAGATCAAGGTACATTGCCTGATTTTATTTCGGAAACTACTTCCATTAAAAATTCAGACTGGAAAATACTCGGGATCCCGGCTGATTTACTGGACCGCCGCGTAGAGATCACCGGTCCTGTTGAACGCAAGATGGTAATCAATGCGCTCAATGCCAATGTGAAAGTTTTTATGGCGGATTTTGAGGATTCTCTGGCTCCGGACTGGCAGAAAGTCATCGAAGGGCAAATCAACTTACGCGACGCGGTGAACGGGACGATCAGCTACACCAATGAATCCGGGAAAATTTATCAGCTCAAGCCCGATCCGGCCATCCTGATTTGCCGTGTCCGTGGGCTGCATTTACCCGAAAAGCATGTGACCTGGCAGGGCGAAGCTATTCCCGGTTCGCTGTTCGATTTTGCTTTGTATTTCTTCCACAACTACCGCGCTTTGCTGGCAAAAGGCAGTGGCCCTTATTTCTATCTGCCAAAAATGCAGTCTTATCATGAAGCTGAATGGTGGAGCGAGGTCTTCAGTTTTGCCGAAGACTATGCCGGATTATCTCGCGGTACGATTAAAGCGACGGTACTGATTGAAACCCTGCCTGCTGTTTTCCAGATGGATGAAATCCTTTATCACCTGCGGGATCATATCGTCGGCCTGAACTGTGGTCGCTGGGATTACATCTTCAGCTATATCAAAACATTGAAGAATCATGCTGACCGCGTATTACCCGATCGTCAGTCCGTGACCATGACTCAACCTTTCCTCAGTGCGTACTCGCGCCTGCTGATTAAAACTTGTCACCGCCGTGGCGCATTTGCGATGGGTGGCATGGCGGCCTTTATTCCCAGCAAAGACGTTAAGCGCAATGAATGGGTGCTGAACAAAGTCCGGACAGATAAAGAGCTGGAAGCGAATAACGGACATGATGGTACCTGGATCGCACACCCCGGGCTGGCTGACACCGTGCTTGAAGTATTTGACAAAGCGCTGGGCAACCGTTCAAACCAGCTGGATGTCTTGCGGGAAGAAGATGATGAAACTAACGCCGGACAATTGCTCGAACCTTGTTCCGGCGAACGCACCGAAGAAGGTATGCGCGCCAATATCCGCGTCGCAGTGCAATACATTGAGGCCTGGATTTCCGGTAATGGCTGCGTGCCGATTTACGGGTTGATGGAAGATGCCGCCACCGCTGAAATCTCCCGGACATCGATCTGGCAGTGGATCCACCATGGCAAGTCGTTAAATGACGGTCAACCCGTCACGAAACCGCTGTTCCGCCGCATGCTCAATGAGGAAATGCTGGTCATTCAGCAGGAGTTGGGCGAACAGCGTTTCAGCGCAGGTCGCTTCACACAAGCCGCGGCACTGATGGAAAAAATCACCACACAGGATGAGTTAATCGACTTCCTGACCCTGCCGGGCTATCAGCTGCTGGCCTGACTCTTCTTACCCTACACAAAAAAGACCGGAGCATTTGCCATGAAAACGACCCGTACTCAGCAAATTCAGCAGCTTGAAGAAACCTGGAACCAGCCGCGCTGGAAAAATATCACGCGACCTTACACGGCGGCAGAGGTGATCAGCCTGCGTGGCTCAGTAAACCCTGAATGTACATTGGCTCAGCACGGCGCGGCACGTCTGTGGAATTTACTGCATGGCGGGTCGCATAAAGGTTATGTGAATTGCCTCGGCGCGCTGACCGGCGGGCAGGCATTGCAGCAGGCGAAAGCCGGGATTGAAGCTATTTATCTTTCCGGCTGGCAGGTGGCTGCCGATGCTAATACGGCTTCCAGTATGTATCCGGATCAGTCGTTATATCCGGTGAATTCGGTGCCTGAAGTGGTGGCGCGGATTAACAATACTTTCCGCCGTGCGGATCAGATCCAGTGGGCGAATAACATTGAACCCGGTCAGCCCGGTTATACCGACTATTTTCTGCCAATTGTGGCCGATGCTGAAGCCGGTTTTGGTGGCGTACTCAATGCGTTTGAACTGATGAAATCCATGGTTGAAGCCGGTGCTGCAGCCGTTCATTTTGAAGATCAGCTCGCTGCTGTTAAAAAGTGCGGGCATATGGGCGGAAAAGTTCTGGTGCCAACACAGGAAGCGGTACAGAAACTGGTTTCCGCGCGTCTTGCCGCCGATGTTCTCGGGGTGCCGACGTTGCTGGTGGCGCGCACCGATGCAGATGCCGCAGATTTACTGACATCCGATTGTGACCCGTATGACAGCCAGTTTATTACCGGCGAAAGAACGCATGAAGGTTTCTACAGAACGCATGCGGGTATTGAACAGGCTATCAGCCGGGGGCTGGCTTATGCGCCATACGCTGACGTGGTGTGGTGTGAAACATCTACGCCAGATTTGAAACTGGCTCAGCGTTTTGCCGAAGCTATCCACGCCAAATTCCCAGGCAAACTGCTGGCCTACAACTGTTCGCCATCGTTCAACTGGAAGAAGAATCTCGACGATAAAACCATCGCCAGTTTCCAGGATCAGCTGGCCGCGATGGGCTATCAGTACCAGTTCATCACGCTGGCGGGCATTCACAGCATGTGGTTTAACATGTTCGATCTGGCTCATGCCTACGCCCAGGGCGAAGGGATGAAGCACTATGTCGACAAAGTGCAGGAACCTGAATTCGCTGCCATCAGCCATGGCTACACTTTCGCTTCCCATCAGCAGGAAGTCGGAACGGGCTATTTCGACAAAGTCACCACCATCATTCAGGGCGGACGCTCCTCGGTTACCGCGCTGACCGGTTCCACCGAAGAGCAGCAATTCTCCTCCACATCACACTGATTATCTCCTGGCCCGGCGAAATCCGGGCCTTTTCTCTTTTGGAGCCGTCACTATGCGTATAGAACTGTTGATTGCGCAGACTATTTTGCAGGGATTCGACGCACAGTACGGCCGTTTTCTCGAGGTGACATCGGGGGCGCAGCAACGTTTTGAAAATGCCAACTGGCCAGCGGTACAGGCGGCGATGAAGCAACGTATTCATTTGTATGATCACCATGTCGGACTGGTGGTCGCCCAGCTTAAATGCATCACCGGCCAGCACTTTTATGATGCCGCATTCCTGATCCGCATAAAGGAATGTTACTCCGAATTACTGCCTGATTATCTCCGGGCTGAAATCGCCGAAAGCTTTTTTAATTCAGTCTATTGCCGGATATTCAAACATCGTGATCTGACGGCAGATAAGCTTTTTATTTTCAGCGAGCAGCCTGCCAGGAAACCACAGAATTGTTCCCGTCCCTTGTCACGTGAGTATCCGGTGCAGAGCAATCTGATAGCCGCATTATCAAAGGTGCTTGATGACCTGCCGGTACGTTTACCATGGGAAGAGGCGAACCGCGATGTTGATTATATTGCTACGGCATTGCAGCAACGCTTTTCCGCTGAGTGGCTGGCGGACGCTGATATTGAGATCGCCACCGAGATTTTTTATCGCAATAAGGCCGCGTGGATTATCGGGAAAATCAGGGCAGGGTCGCAGGTATTCCCGCTGTTGTTGCCGGTACATCTTAGTCATCAGAATCAGTTGTTTGTGGATACCTGTCTTACTGAAGGTAATGATGCCAGCATCGTTTTCGGGTTTGCGCGCTCTTATTTCATGGTGTACGCCCCACAACCCGGCGCGCTGGTTGAATGGTTGCGTGAGATATTACCGGCGAAAACCACTGCTGAACTTTACAGCGCCATCGGCTGCCAGAAGCATGCAAAAACTGAGTGTTACCGTGAGCACTTACGCTTTATGGCGCAGACCGACGAGTCTTTTATTATTGCGCCGGGTGTCAAAGGCATGGTTATGCTGGTCTTTACTTTGCCCGGCAGTGACCGGGTATTCAAAGTCATCAAAGACAATTTTGCACCACAGAAAGAAGTGACCGAAGTACAGGTCATGGCCTGCTATCAGTTAGTGAAAGAGCATGACCGCGTAGGGCGGATGGCCGATACGCAGGAGTTCGAACATTTTGTTCTGCCGAAGAAAAATATTAGTCCTGAGCTGATGACTGAATTACACCGAGAAGTGCCAGCTAAAATTGAAGATCTGGGTGACAGCATTGCGCTTCGTCATCTGTATATTGAACGGCGTATGACGCCGCTGAATTTATATCTGGAGCAGGCCAGTGATGCGCAGCTTCATGATGTGATAGAGGAATATGGCAATGCAATCAAACAACTGGCTGCGGCAAATATCTTTCCCGGCGATATGTTGTTTAAGAATTTTGGCGTGACCCGTCATGGTCGTGTGGTGTTTTATGACTACGACGAAATCTGCTACATGACCGAAGTGAATTTCCGCGACATTCCCGCACCACGTTATCCTGAAGATGAACTGGCCAGCGAACCCTGGTACAGCATTGCGCCCGGTGATGTTTTCCCGGAAGAATTCCGGCATTTCCTGTGCAGTGACAAGCGTCTTGGCCAGATTTTTGAGTCGCTGCACGACGACCTGTTCAGCGCCGGTTACTGGCGCGGTTTACAGCAGCGTATCAACGAAGGGCATGTGGAAGATGTGTTTGCTTATCGCCGTTCTCAGCGCTTTAGCCGCCGCTAAAGCGCGTAATCGTCCCGCCATATTTCGGCGGGATTTCAGTGCCCTGTCAGTGTTTCCCGCCGCCGTACGCCTGCGTAATTTCTTTCGCCGCATGGATCACCAGAGCACCCAGCTCCGTCACCCGGTCATCAGTGATGCGCGAAATCGGGCCAGAGATGGAAATCGCCGCATACGCATCATTATGTTCGTCGTAAATGCAGGTCGCCACACAGCGCAGGCCAAGTGCATGCTCTTCATCATCAAAGGCATAGCCGCGTTTACGTGTGTCCGCCAGCTCCTGCTTCAGGTTCGCCGGAGAGGTTCTTGTCAGCGGCGTATAGCTGTGCAGGCCAATCTTATGCAGCAGTTTTGCCAGGCGTTCTTCCGGTAATGTCGAAAGAAAGGCTTTACCGGCACCTGACGCATGCATTGGTAATTTTCCGCCAATCGGCGCGGACATTCTCATCAGCGCATTGCATTGCACCTGATCGATAATGATCGCCTGATAATCACTGTGATCCAGTACCGCCAGATTCACCGTTTCGCCGGATTCCTCCATCAGGCGACGTAACATCGGGTGCACCATCGCCAGTAAATTCCGGCTTTGCAGGAAACTGCTTCCCACAACAAAAGCGTGCGAGCCTATGGTCCACAAACCCAGATCGCCGACCTGGCGGACAAAACCTTGTTGCTGCATCGTGGTCAGCAGGCGATGGGTGGTGGAATTCGGTAATCCTGCCTGCTGAGCAAGATCTGTCAGCGCTACGCTGCCTTGCGCTTCAGCGATATATTCCAGCAACTTAAGGCCACGTGTCAGGGACTGCACCTGCCCGGTCGCGGCGCTGCTTGTTGCAGTCGCGGCTTTGGTTTTCTTAGCACGTTTGGCCGGAGCCGATACGGACGTTGCCATGAGCCTGTTCCTTGTAAGATGCGCCAAATGCTGGCGAAGAAAAATCATTTTTGGAATTGGTTTTCGTTTTTACAGTATGGATCGCAACCAGCCTTTGCGCTCATCCGATGTGTTGCACTGCATTTGCGGGATGCCTTCCTGAATTGAAAAAGTCTCACGTCGGCGCGGACTTTTGGTCGGGGAAGGTATGCTAGGATGTTGACCATAATTTCCGGCGCATGAATGCACAATTTGCCGGGTGTGAGTGACGGGTGATGAGGTGAAAGTGACTAATCGAGTTGAGGCGCTACATAAGCAACTGGCACAGCGCATTTTGGTTCTGGACGGCGGCATGGGCACCATGATCCAAAGCTACCGTCTGGAAGAAGAAGATTACCGTGGCGAACGTTTTGCTGACTGGGAAAGCGATCTTAAAGGCAATAACGATCTTCTGGTCTTGTCTAAACCTGAAGTGATCGTCGAGATCCATAACGGTTATCTGGCTGCTGGCGCCGATATTCTCGAAACCAACACTTTTAACTCCACCACGATTGCGATGGCTGACTACCATATGGAATCGCTGTCGGCTGAAATTAACTATGAAGCAGCCCGGCTGGCGCGTCAGTGCGCCGATGAGTGGACCGCCCGCACACCGGATAAACCACGTTACGTCGCCGGTGTGTTAGGCCCGACTAACCGTACGGCGTCGATTTCCCCTGACGTCAACGATCCCGCTTTCCGTAATGTGTCTTTCGATCAACTGGTCCAGGCCTATCGCGAATCGACCCGTGCGCTGATTGAAGGCGGCGCAGATTTGATCATGATCGAAACCATTTTTGACACACTCAACGCCAAAGCCGCCACATTCGCGGTTGAAAGCGAGTTTGAAGCGATGGGCATTGTATTGCCTGTGATGGTTTCCGGCACTATCACTGACGCTTCCGGCCGTACGCTATCAGGCCAGACGACAGAAGCTTTTTACAACTCACTGCGCCACGTTAAACCACTCACATTCGGTCTGAACTGCGCTCTGGGGCCAGATGAGTTACGTCAGTATGTTGCTGAACTATCACGCATTGCAGAATGTTATGTCACGGCTCACCCGAACGCCGGTTTGCCGAACGCTTTCGGTGAATACGATCTGGAAGCCAAAGAGATGGCGGAGCACATTGCCGAATGGGCGCGCTCTGGCTTCCTGAACATCGTCGGTGGCTGTTGTGGTACCACGCCTGCACATATTGCGGCGATGGTGAAAGCTGTCGAGGGCGTACCGCCACGTGCGTTGCCGGTTATCCCGGTTGCCTGCCGTCTTGCAGGGCTGGAACCACTGACTATTGATCCGCAGACGCTGTTTGTGAACGTCGGTGAACGCACCAACGTCACCGGTTCCGCCAGATTTAAACGGCTGATAAAAGAAGAAAAGTATTCGGAAGCGCTGGCCGTGGCTCGTCAGCAGATGGAAAGTGGCGCCCAAATTATCGACATTAACATGGATGAAGGGATGCTCGACGCCGAAGCGGCGATGGTGCGTTTCCTCAACCTGATTGCCGGTGAACCGGATATTGCACGCGTGCCGATCATGATCGACTCGTCCAAATGGGACGTCATTGAAAAAGGCCTGAAATGCATTCAGGGCAAAGGGATTGTTAACTCCATTTCCATGAAAGAGGGCGAAGAAGCCTTCCTGCATCACGCCCGCATGGTGCGCCGCTATGGTGCGGCCGTAGTTGTCATGGCATTCGATGAAACCGGACAGGCGGATACCCGCGCCCGCAAAATTGAAATATGCCGCCGTGCTTACAAATTACTGACTGAAAAAGTCGGTTTCCCGCCGGAAGACATCATTTTTGACCCGAACATTTTCGCGGTCGCCACCGGCATTGAAGAGCACAACAACTACGCTGTCGATTTCATCGAAGCCTGCGCCGATATCAAAACACAATTGCCGCACGCACTGATTTCCGGCGGTGTTTCCAACGTTTCCTTCTCGTTCCGGGGGAATGAACCGGTGCGCGAAGCTATTCACGCCGTTTTCCTGTATCACGCTATCCGCAACGGTATGGATATGGGCATCGTCAACGCCGGGCAGCTGGCGATTTATGATGATTTACCTGCTGAACTGCGCGACGCCGTTGAAGACGTGATCCTCAACCGCCGCGACGATGGTACTGAGCGACTGCTTGAACTTGCCGAAAAATACCGTGGCAGCAAGGACGATGGCGAAGCCAACAAACAGCAGGCGGAATGGCGCAGCTGGGAAGTCAAAAAACGCCTTGAATACTCGCTGGTGAAAGGCATTACCGAATTTATCGAACTGGATACCGAAGAGTGTCGCCAGCTCGCTGCGCGGCCTATTGAAGTGATCGAAGGTCCGCTGATGGACGGCATGAACGTTGTCGGTGACCTGTTTGGTGCCGGTAAAATGTTCCTGCCGCAGGTGGTGAAGTCTGCGCGCGTAATGAAGCAGGCCGTGGCCTATCTGGAGCCGTACATCGAAGCGAGTAAGGAGAAGGGCCAGACCAACGGCAAAATCCTGCTTGCGACAGTAAAAGGCGACGTACATGACATCGGCAAAAACATCGTTGGCGTGGTACTGCAATGCAATAACTACGAGATTATCGATCTCGGCGTGATGGTGCCCACCGACAAAATCCTGAAAACGGCCATTGAAGAAAATGTCGATATCATCGGGCTTTCGGGGCTGATCACGCCGTCGCTGGATGAAATGGTTAACGTGGCGAAAGAGATGGAGCGCCGCGGTTTCACCATGCCGTTGCTGATTGGCGGCGCGACCACCTCAAAAGCGCACACCGCGGTTAAAATCGAACAAAACTACAGTGGCGCGACCTGTTATGTGCAAAATGCCTCGCGTTCTGTCGGCGTGGTGTCGGCCTTGCTGTCAAAAGATCAGCGTGACGCGTTTATCGAACGTACGCGCAAAGAGTACGACACCGTGCGTATCCAGCATGCACGTAAAAAACCCCGCACACCGCCAGTCAGCCTTGAGGTCGCCCGCGATAACGCGATGACCATCGACTGGGGCAATTACACGCCGCCTGTTGCTCACCGGCTGGGCATTCAGAAAGTAGAAGCCAGCATCGAAACGCTGCGCAACTACATCGACTGGACGCCGTTCTTCATGACCTGGTCGCTGGCCGGTAAATACCCGCGCATTCTTGAAGATGAAGTGGTCGGCGAGGAAGCGAAGCGCCTGTTCAAAGATGCCAATGACCTGCTGGATAAACTCTCCACAGAGAAATTGCTTAATCCGCGTGGTGTCGTCGGCTTGTTCCCGGCAAACCGCAAGGGCGATGACATTGAAATCTATAGCGATGAACGTCGTGAAGACGTGCTGGTCGTCAGCCATCATTTACGTCAGCAAACTGAAAAAACCGACTTCGCCAACTACTGTCTGGCGGACTTTGTTGCGCCGAAATCCAGCGGTAAGAAAGATTACATGGGCGCGTTTGCCGTCACCGGCGGGCTGGAAGAAGACGCGCTGGCTGAGGCGTATGACAAGCAGCATGATGATTACAATAAAATCATGATTAAAGCGCTGGCAGACCGTCTGGCAGAAGCGTTCGCAGAATACCTGCATGAAAAAGTGCGCAAGGTTTACTGGGGCTTTGCGCCGACAGAAAATCTGAGCAATGAAGAACTGATCCGCGAGAATTATCAGGGCATCCGTCCGGCTCCGGGTTATCCGGCCTGTCCTGAACACACTGAAAAAGGTCAAATCTGGAAACTGCTGGATGTCGAAGCCAACACCGGTATGCAACTGACCGAATCCTTCGCCATGTGGCCGGGCGCGGCGGTATCTGGCTGGTATTTCAGTCACCCAGACAGCAAATATTTCGCCGTGGCGCAGATTCAGCGTGATCAGGTGGAAGATTATGCGGCGCGTAAAAAAATGCCGATCGCCGAAGTCGAACGCTGGCTGGCGCCGAACTTAGGTTACGACGCCGACTGATCCTGAATACTTCCGCGCTCTGGAGGTGAAAACAGGCAGAAGAGTAAAGCGTCCGCGCCATGGATGGCGCGGTTCGAGCCATCAGGGATGATTTTACGGCGTCTTTACGATCTGCCTGTTTTCACTGATTCTGACATTCATCCTCAGCCCTCGTCCGGTTCCACCTGCTATTTCTCTGTTTCTTTAAATCAGTTCACTTCCACATCAATGTGCAGCGCGTCATAGCGCCAGTATTCAAGATCGCAGTCGATAATCCGGTCGTGCTGGTCGCGGTTAATACGCGTAATAAACAGCGCCGGACTGCCGGAAGCAACTTTCAGCGCATGTGACGCTTGTTCAGGCAGCAATGTCGGCACCATGTCGAAACGCACGCGTCCATAGTGGATGTCATAGCGGGATGCGTACAAATCAGTCAGCGATGTCGTGAGATCCGCGTCAAGAATACCCTGAAAATACAGAGGATTAAGATAGTGCTCGACGTACAAAACCGGGCGTTTATCGATATAACGCAGCCGGCGGATACATATCACCTCACTCTCAGACGGTAACAGTAACTTCTGGCAGACAGTCTCACTGGCAACGCAGTGCTTCGCATCGATCACTTCGGTCTGCGCGCTACGTCCCTGATCTTTCGCCATCGCGTGAAAGTGACTTCTTTGCAACGGGTTGTAAACAATGCGGGGCGGTGACACAAACCAGCCACGGCGCACTTCCCGGTAGATCAGCCCCTGTGCCTCAAGCTGGCTTAATGCTTCCCGTATTGTGATACGGGTTGTGGAAAATTGTTCACTTAACGCCCGCTCAGAAGGCAGCCTTCCCTCGGCAGAAAATGCCCCGGCCGCAATACTTTCGCTCAATGCCTTGCAGATAACGGCAAGGGTGGTCTGCGATTCACTCATCGGTCAGCAAGCCTCATTTCAGTGCATTTTTGCACCAATCCGACTCTTTATCGCGTAAATAATGTGCGCGTGTTAACAGCGATAAGCTTAAAACTGCTGCTTTTTCACGCTGACATATAATTATCACAATTGAGCGTTAGATTGGCTTGGTTCTTGCTGGACTAGACCAGCACTTCACACACTACCATCCGGAGCATCCGTTATGAAACAGTTGTTCGCTTCTGTGTTAACCAGCGCGCTTGTCCTCTCCTCCTCATCGGTATTTGCCGCTGAGCCTCCTGCTGAACTCCTGAAAGCGGCGCAAGCCGAAGGAACCGTAAACAGCGTCGGTATGCCTGATGACTGGGCGAACTGGAAAGCCACCTGGAGTGATCTGAATACCAAATATGGCCTGAAACACAGCGATACCGACATGAGCTCCGCGCAGGAAATTGCGAAATTCCTGGCGGAAAAAGACAATGCCAGCGCTGATATCGGTGATGTGGGGGCGGCCTTTGGTCCGGTTGCTGTTTCAAAAGGTGTGACTCAACCTTATAAACCTACCACCTGGGATCAGGTGCCAGACTGGGCGAAAGATAAAGACGGTATGTGGGCACTTGCTTACACCGGCACCATTGCTTTTATCATTGATAAATCTCAGATCAAAGATGAGCCTCACAGCTGGGCTGATCTGCTGAACAGCAAATACAAAGTGACCATCGGTGATGTGAGCACGGCAGCGCAGGCCGCGAACGGCGTGCTGGCGGCAACGTACGCGATGGGCGGCAATGAAAAGGATCTGAAACCAGGTCTGGAATATTTCGGCAAACTGGCGAAAGCAGGGCGTCTTAGCCTGACTAACCCGGTCATTGCTTCTCTGGAAAAAGGTGAAGTGCAGGTCGGCGTGGTCTGGGATTTCAATGGTCTGAGCTATCGCGACAAAATCGACAAAACCCGCTTCGACGTAGTGATCCCATCTGATGGCAGCATCACTTCCGGCTATACCACCATTATCAACAAATTCGCCAGGCACCCGAATGCCGCCAAACTGGCGCGTGAATACATCTTCTCTGATGCAGGTCAGATCAACTTAGCGCAGGGTTATGCCCGTCCAATCCGTGCTGATCACATCACGCTGCCCGACGATGCCAAAGCCAAACTGCTGCCTTCCAGCGAATACAAAAATGCTCACCCGATTGCCGATCCGGCTGCCTGGGATAAGAGTGCCAAAACCTTGCCTCGTCTGTGGCAGGAAAACGTCATGATCAACATGCAGCAGTAATCCATTAAGCAAAAATAAGAAAAACCGGACAGCGAACGCATTGGTTCAATGACAACACCTGTTTGAAACGAAAGGCATAAGTGTAATGAAGAGCATTCTGGTAGTACTCGACGGCCTGAATTATCAGGTCGGCAAAGACGCAATGGGTTATTTACAGGCTCAGTGTGCCGCAGGACGCGGCCGCTTGTATCAACTGGAATGCGAACTGCCATCGCTGTCCCGGCCGCTTTATGAATGCATCCTCACCGGCATTACGCCGGTGGTGAGTGGGATTGTGCATAACCACGTTGACCGGTTATCCACGCAACGCAGTATTTTCCATTATGCCCGCGACGCCGGTCTGACCACGGCGGCTGCGGCTTATCATTGGGTCAGCGAACTGTATAACCGCACGCCGTTTGACCCGCCGCGTGACCGCCATACCAGCGATGAGTCGCTGCCTATTCAGCATGGTCATTTTTATTACGATGACGGTTACCCCGATTCGCATTTGTTCGATGATGCAGAAAGCCTGCGCCGTCGGCATGACCCCGATTTTATGCTCATCCACCCGATGAATATTGATGATGCCGGCCACAAATTTGGCCTGTCGACGCCGCAATACCGCAATAAAGCACGGACGGCGGACGGCATACTTTCGCGCTATCTGGGCGACTGGCTGGATGCCGGTTATCAGGTGATGGTGACCGCCGATCACGGCATGAACGATGACCGCAGCCACGGTGGTATTTTGCCAGAAGAGCGCCAGGTGCCGCTGTTCGTGTTCGGCAGTGCGTTCAGCTTGAAAGACGCCGCGCCGTTGCAAACTGAGCTGTGCGGCACCGTTTGTCAGATCCTGAATATTGCCCACGACAAGCCACATTGCGCGGCATTACTGGCCTGAATCCTGTCACTTTTAGAGGATAACCGATGAAAGCTAAGTGGATTGCGGCGCTGTTTATGTTGCCATTTCTGGTGTTTTTCATCGCTTTTCAGCTGGCGCCGCTGGCCTGGATTGCGGTGAGCAGTTTTTACAGCGAAACCTATGAAGCCTGGGGGCTGGGCAATTACAGCGATATTCTGACGTCACCTTTTTATCTGCAGGCGATGCGCTTCTCTCTGGATATTTCCATCTGGTCAAGTTTGTACGGCTTACTTATCGCGTTAGTGGGCAGTTACTCACTTCGCCAGTTGGGTCCGACAAAACTTCACGATTTCGTGATGTCATTTACCAATATGACCAGCAACTTCGCGGGTGTACCGCTGGCGTTCGCCTTTGTGATTTTGCTCGGCCTGAATGGCTGCCTGACGCTGCTGCTGAGAAAATATGGCCTGATGGAACACTTCGACCTGTATTCGAAAGACGGGCTGATTGTTCTCTATACCTATTTCCAGATCCCGCTTGGTGTATTGCTGATGTATCCGGCATTCGATGCCCTGCGCGAAGACTGGCGCGAATCTGCAGCGTTGCTGGGTGCGGGGCGCTGGAGTTACTGGCGGTATATCGGCATTCCGGTGCTGTTCCCGGCGCTTCTGGGGACCTTTGTGATTTTGCTCGCCAATGCACTGGGCGCGTATGCCACGGTCTACGCGCTGACCACAGGTAACTTTAACGTGGTGCCTGTGCGTATTGCGGCGCTGGTGTCGGGAGATATTTCGCTCGATCCCAATATGGGCAGTGCGCTGGCGATGTTACTGGTGGTGCTGATGGCGTTTATCACGCTGATCCATCAGTGGTTATTGCGTAAAAGCTATCTCAGTCAGCGCAGCTGATTGCCTGAAAAAGGAACGTAAGATGTCGCGCTCTGAAGCGATTTACCACCGTGTGGTGATCTGGGTTTTACTGATTGTCCTGATGTTGCCGTTGCTGGCGACGCTGGTGTATGCGCTGGTACTGGAATGGGGCGCCACCATTTTGCCGAGCGGCTTTACGCTGAAATGGCTGGTGGAACTGTGGAGCGATCCGCGATTCCTGATTGCGCTCTGGCACTCGCTGCTGGTGTGTTTCGGCACGCTTTTCCTGTCGCTGGTGCTGATCCTGCCACTGATGTTTGTGATTGCTTACTATTTTCCGAAGCTCGACGCGCTGATGAATATCCTGATCCTGCTGCCGTTTGCCGTGCCGCCGGTGGTGTCTTCCGTGGGGCTGATGCAGCTCTATTCCGCTGAGCCGCTGGCGCTGACCGGTACGCCGTGGATCCTGATTGGCTGTTACTTCACCATCGCCTTGCCGTTTATTTATCGCGCCATTTCTAACAACATGCAGGCCATCAATCTTCGTGACCTGATGGATGCGGCGCACCTGCTCGGTGCCAGCACCTGGAAAGCCGCGCTGCTGGTGGTATTACCGAACTTACGCAAGGGCGGAATGATTGCCGTGCTGCTGTCGTTCTCGTTCCTTATCGGGGAATTCGTATTCGCCAACCTGCTGGCGGGCAGCCGTTATGAAACGGTGCAGGTTTATCTCTATAACATGCGCAATGGCAGTGGCCATTTCACCAGCGCATTGGTTATCTCCTATTTCATGGTCGTCCTGATTTTCACCTGGGTGGCGAACATGCTGAACAAAGGAAAGAGCTGATTATGTCGTATTTGCAGGTCACTCAACTCAACAAGTCTTACGGCCCGACACAGATTTTCAACAACATTGATTTCTCGGCAGAAGAAGGCGAATTCGTCACGCTGCTGGGGCCGAGCGGCTGCGGGAAATCCACGCTGCTGCGCTGTCTGGCCGGGCTGACATCGGTCGACAGTGGAAAGATTCTGATCCAGGGGCAGGATATCGTGCCGTTGCCACCACAACAGCGCGGGATCGGGATGGTCTTCCAGAGCTACGCGCTTTTCCCGAATATGACGGTGGAAGCCAACGTCGCGTTTGGTCTGAAGATGCAGAAGATACCGGCTTCCGAACTGCATCGCCGCGTGGGCGAAGTGCTGGAACTGGTGGAAATGAACGATTACGCCAAACGTTATCCGCATCAGCTTTCCGGCGGCCAGTGTCAGCGTGTGGCGCTGGCGCGCTCGCTGGTGACTCAGCCGCGTCTGCTTCTGCTCGACGAACCCCTTTCCGCGCTCGATGCCCGTATCCGTAAGCATCTGCGTGAACAAATCCGCCGCATTCAGCGCGAAATGAACCTGACGGCGATTTTCGTTACTCACGATCAGGAAGAAGCACTGACCATGTCAGACCGGATTGTGCTGATGAACAAAGGACAAATCGTCCAAAATGCCGATGCCGAAACCCTGTATACTGAGCCTGTGGATGCGTTTGCCGCGGGCTTTATCGGCAGCTACAACCTGCTGAGCCCTGAACAGGCGATGGCGCTGACCGGCATTACTTACACGGGCCGCGTTGCCATTCGTCCGGAGTCGGTGACGATATGTGAGCTGATTGAAGGCATTCCGGCTAAAGTTCTCAGCCACAGCCTGCTTGGTAATGTGGTGCGTTATCGTGTTATAGCGCACGGAGTCGAGCTTTCTGTGGATGTGTTAAACCGTTCTGTGGCCTCACTTCGCGCCGATGGCAGCGATATTGGTCTACAGTTAGATCTTGTTACGTTACGGGAAGTTGCATGAAACTGGCGCTGTTTGATCTCGATGAAACCCTGATTAGCGGCGACTGTTCAAGCCTCTGGTCTGCCTATATGGTGGCGAATGGCTGGGTGGCAGATGAGCAGGCTTTCCTGCAACAGGATGCCGCGCTGATGCAACAATATGCCGTGGGTAAGATGGACATGCAGGAGTACATGCGCTGTACTTTGGTGCCACTTACCGGACGCAGCGAAAGTGACGTCGCGGCAATGGTCGCGGGTTATATTCAGGCTGTAATTGCACCGCGCATTTATGCGCAGGCGCGTGAGTGTCTGGCCGCTCACCGCGCACAGGGCGACCGGACGGTGATTATTTCCGCGTCCGGAGAGCATCTGGTGCGTCCGATTGCCCGTTACCTCGGTGTTGAGGAAACGCTGGCGATTGGTGTTGAAATAAAAGACGGGCGCTTTACCGGCGCCACGCAGGGGATGATGACCTATCGCGAAGGTAAAGTGTCGCGTTTGCTTGAACTCATCAATCAGGACGATTCCCTGCTGCAACAAGCCAGTTTCTATTCGGATTCCCATAATGATCTGCCCTTACTGACCCGTGTGGGTCAGCCGGTGGCCGTGAATCCGGACGCCATCCTGCTCCAGCACGCCCGGCAGGCAGGATGGCCGGTCTATGCCTGGCGTTAATGGAGCTGTTCTTTCGTGTTAACCCTTTTGCATCTGTTGTCTGCTATTTCTTTACTCGTATGGGGTACGCACATCGTGCGTACCGGCATCATGCGTGTCTTTGGCGCCAATCTGCGCCGTGTGCTGAGTAACAGTGTCGAGAAAAAACCGCTGGCCTTTGTCGCCGGTATTGGTGTGACCGCACTGGTACAAAGCAGTAATGCGACGGCGCTGCTGGTGACGTCCTTTGTTTCGCAGGGGCTGGTTGCGCTGGCACCGGCGCTGGTGATTATTCTCGGCGCAGATGTCGGGACCGCCGTGATGGCGCGTATCCTGACGTTCGATCTGTCCTGGCTTTCCCCGCTGCTGATTTTCGTCGGTGTTGCTTTTTTCCTCAGCCGCAAGCAAACCCGCGCCGGACAAATGGGGCGTGTCTGTATCGGGCTGGGTCTGATTTTACTGGCGCTGGAACTGATTGTGGGTGCGGCAACGCCGATCATGCAGGCGTCCGGCGTAAAAGTACTGTTCTCATCCCTGACCGGTGATGTGCTGCTCGATGCCCTGACCGGCGCAGTCTTTGCCATCATCAGTTATTCCAGTCTGGCGGCGGTGTTGCTGACGGCAACGCTCGCCGCAACCGGCGTTATCTCACTGAAAGTGTCATTGTGTCTGGTGATTGGTGCCAACCTCGGCAGCGGGCTGCTGGCGATGATCAATGCCAGCAAAATGAACGCCGCAGGCCGACGTGTCGCGCTGGGCAGTACGCTGTTTAAACTGATTGGTTTAGTGATTGTGCTGCCGTTTGTCGGGCCACTTTCGACGCAGCTGGCGCGACTGGGCATTCCGGACGAAGAGCTGGTGATCTATTTTCACATGTTCTACAACCTGATCCGCTGTCTGGCGATGGTGCCACTGACCGCGCCGATGGCGAAAATTTGCCAGCTGATGATTGCCGATGTGCCGGAAGATGACCCGCGTTTGCGTCCGCGCCATCTGGACGTCAGCGCGATCGATACCCCGACGCTGGCGCTGGCTAATGCCGCACGTGAAACGTTGCGTATGGGCGACGTGGTCGAACATATGCTGATCCTCAACCGCGAAGTGATGCACGGGAAACTGGCGCAGGATCGCGAAGTCCGCCGTCTCGACGATGATGTGGATGTGCTCTACACCGCCATCAAGCTGTATCTGGCTCAAATCAATAAAGAAGGTCTGGGCGAAGATGATTCACGCCGCTGGGCTGAAATCATTGAAATGGCGCTGAACCTCGAACAGGCCGGTGACATTATCGAGCGCATGACCGGCGATATCACGGCCAAATCTCACGCCACGCGCCGGGCATTCTCGCCGGAAGGGCTGGTGGAGCTGGATGCCTTACATGAAAAGTTGCAGGATAACCTACGTCTGAGTCTGGGTGTTTTCCTGTCGAATGACCTGACCAGTGCGCGCCGTCTGCGCCGCTCTAAACACCGTTTCCGTATTCTTGACCGCCGTTATGCGCACGCTCACGTTGACCGTTTGCATCAGCATAACGTGCAAAGCATTGAAACCAGTTCGCTGCACCTCGGGTTGCTCGGCGATATGAAACGTCTGAACTCGCTGTTCTGTGCGGTGGCGTATAACGTGCTGGATCAGGACGAGCAGGAAGATGAACAGCGCGAACCGAATGACGATATGAAACGGGTTTAACATCATCGTTCATTAAGAAAACAAATGGTTCGTTAAGAAAACAACGGGCGCTGTAAAAAGCGCCCGTTGTTTTATAAGAGGAGAGTTAATCTTTTTTAACTGGTTTACCGGACCAGTAACCGGCGAGCAAAGAACCCGACAGATTGTGCCAGACCGAGAACAGCGCGCCCGGCAATGCGGCCAGCGGGGTGAAGTAGATTTTCCCCAGCGTCGCGGCTAAACCTGAGTTCTGCATCCCGACTTCCATCGCCAGCGTGCGGCAGGTGGTTTCATCGAAGCCAAACAGTTTCCCGCCCCAGTAACCGCTCAGCAAGCCTATGCCGTTGTGCAGGATCACCGCCACAATCACGATAAGGCCGACGGAGCCAATAAAGCCCTGACTGCCCGCGACCACGGCGCTGATAATTGCCACGATGCAAATCATGGAAAAAAGCGGCAACAGCGGTTCGATGCGTTTCACGGTTTTCGTGAACAGATGATGAATAATCAGACCGGCTAAAATCGGGATCACCACGATCTGCAAAATACTCAGCAGCATGCCTTCCACATCCACCTTGATGTGCGTATCAACATACAAACGAGTCAGCAGAGGTGTAGCGAAAACGCCCACCAGCGTGGAGACAGCCGAAATGGTCACGGAAAGCGCAACGTCACCTTTGGCAAGATAAATCATCACGTTAGAAGCCGTTCCGCTGGCCACGCTGCCGACCAGGATCATGCCCGCCGATAAATCTGCAGGCATATGGAACAACTTCGCCAGCATCCATGCGGCCAGCGGCATCACCAGATAATGCAGGAACGTCGCCGCGGCAACCGGGCCGGGACGGGAAAGCACGCGTTTGAAATCACCGAATTCGAGGGTAACGCCCATCGCGAACATAATCAGCATCAGCAGTGTGGAAACGTGCGGGCCGATTGGGGTGAATGTGCCGGGCGAATAATAGGCCGCGACGGATAACAGCACGGCCCACAGCGGAAACAGGCGGGTTATTTTGGCTAACATTGAGGATGATCCTTGTCTTTGTTGTTTTGCAAAAGTACAGACAAAAAAAAGACCGGGCACATGGCCCGGTCTTCTCAGATACCGCGCCCGTCGTTATTCGAACAGGTTACGGTGTAGAGTTTTAACGACCTGATCGGCATCATTGCCCGGCACCAGGAAGCACAGGTTGTAACTGCTTGCGCCGTAGCAAATCATGCGGATATTGAACGGATCCAGCACGCCGAACACTTCTTTGCCGACGCCACAGGCCTGCGACAGCTTGTTGCCGATGATGGCGACCAGCGCCAGATTTTCTTCCACTTCCACGCGGCACAGTGAGGATAATTCTGTCAGCAGCGAGGTGGTCAGCAGGCTGGCATCAGAAGAGGTCGAACCGGTGGTATCCAGCGTCAGCGCTACGCTGACTTCGGATGTGGTAATGAGATCCACGGAAATGCTGTGACGTGCCAGAATTCCAAACACTTCGGCGAGGAAACCGCGTGAATGCAACATGCTCAGGCTGTGCAGCGTGACCAGCGTTTGTCTGCGACGCAGGGCAATCGCGCGGAACAGCGGCGGGTTGTCAGTGGTATCACATACTAACGTGCCACCGCCCGACGGGTCTTTGCTCGACCCGACAAACACCGGGATCCCGCGACGTACTGCCGGCAGTAATGTGGCAGGATGCAGAACTTTCGCGCCAAATGTCGCCATTTCAGCGGCTTCTTCAAAGGCGATATGATCAATGCGTTTTGCCGCGGGCACCAGACGTGGATCGGTGGTGTAAATCCCCGGTACGTCCGTCCAGATATCGACACGGACGGCGCTCAGCGCTTCGCCCAGCAATGCAGCGGTGTAGTCACTGCCGCCACGGCCAAGTGTCGTGGTGCGGCCTTTGCCTTCAGAACCGATAAAGCCTTGTGTGATAACCAGCGCGTCCTGCAGTCGCGGTTGCAGTTGCTGAACGGTCAGCTCGCTCAGTACCTGCGTGTCCGGTTCAGCACGACCGAAACGATCGTTGGTGCGCATGATTTTTCGCACGTCGAACCATTCCACCGGCACGTTGCGCTGGCGGATGATTTCTACAAATAACAGGGTGGACATCAGCTCGCCGTGGCTGACCAGTTCGTCGGTCAGTGCCGTTGATGTCGCGAGGCTGGCAGCTTCGGACAACATGGCGATGTTTTCCAGCATGCGGGTCAGCTCTTCGCGGATCACCGTCGGATTGTCCAGACGGTCAATAATGGCATTCTGGATACGGCGAATTTCATCAAGCAGGAATGCCCGGCGTTCGGCTTCTTTGCCTTCGGCCAGCTCGACTAATAAATTGGTGACGCCCGCAGAGGCGGAGAGAACAACCAGACGCACTTCAGGGCGCGACAGAACGATATCTGCACTGCGATTCATGGCGTCGAAATCCGCTACGCTGGTACCGCCGAATTTGGCGACGATAACGTTGCCCAGAGGCTGCGGGTTGGCGTTGCGGGTTGCTGCGTAATTCATGTAAAACCTCGTGTCAGGGTCGTCATACCAGACGGCCATCTATTCCATAAACTTTAAGAATTGGCACAAGGGGAGAGCGGGAAGGGGGCAGACGTAGAAATGCTACGATACACCCAGAAGCGCCCCACCTTGTCAACATCCTCTCGGATGCCCGGTGACAACCCAGGGGATTCAGCCCCTGTAGTCGATCATATGCCTGCCGCGGGCTTCAGACCTCGGCGTCGCTCCCCCTGATGTACCTTCGTAGGATTCGGCTCCTCCGATACACTTCCTGGGCGACGCGCCTCTTCTGGCTCACGCGACACGCGCGCGAGTTAGGTGCTTAGGAATAACGGGTTATGGCGCGTCTGTCAACGGTCTCGCGGCCCATGCGCCACATTTTGAACGATTCTCATCTAATATTGTTCTCTGTCATTGTGATTTAGCAGATCTGACCTATCGCAAGAAAAGGCATCTCTTCCCGGGAAGTTCAGGATACAATCGGGACAGTTACCTCATATTTATTCTCAGCCTAAGAGCATTGCTATGAAAAATATCAATCCAACTCAGACCGCTGCCTGGCAAGCCCTGCAGCAGCATTTCGACAAGATGAAAGATGTGCAGATTAGCCATCTGTTTGCTGAAGATGGTGATCGTTTCTCCAAATTCTCTGCCACGTTTGAAGACCAGATGCTGGTCGATTTCTCCAAAAACCGAATCACTGCAGAGACGCTGGAAAAACTGCAGGCGCTGGCGAAAGAGACCGACCTTCAGGGCGCCATCAAATCGATGTTCTCTGGCGAGAAGATCAACCGCACAGAAGACCGTGCCGTGCTGCACGTTGCCCTGCGTAACCGCAGCAACACGCCAATCGTCGTGGACGGCAAAGATGTGATGCCGGAAGTGAATGCGGTTCTGGCGAAAATCAAAGGCTTCACCGAACGCGTGATCGGCGGCGAGTGGAAAGGTTATACCGGTAAGGCCATCACTGACGTGGTGAACATCGGTATCGGCGGTTCAGACCTCGGTCCGTTCATGGTCACCGAAGCGCTGCGTCCGTACAAAAACCACCTGAATATGCATTTCGTCTCCAACGTGGATGGCACGCACATCGCCGAAACGCTGAAAGACTTGTCCCCGGAAACCACGCTGTTCCTGGTCGCATCAAAAACCTTCACCACCCAGGAAACCATGACCAACGCCCACAGCGCGCGCGACTGGTTCCTGAAAACCGCTGGCGACAACAAACACGTGGCGAAACACTTCGCGGCGCTGTCCACCAACGGTAAAGCGGTGAGCGAGTTTGGTATCGACACCGACAACATGTTCGAATTCTGGGACTGGGTCGGCGGCCGTTACTCACTGTGGTCTGCAATCGGTCTGTCCATCGCCCTGTCTGTTGGTTTCGATAACTTCGAACAACTGCTGAGCGGTGCTCACGCGATGGATAATCACTTCGCCAATACCCCGGCGGAGAAAAACCTGCCAGTTCTGCTGGCGCTGATCGGTATCTGGTACAACGATTTCTACGGCACCGAAACCGAAGCGATTCTGCCATACGACCAGTACATGCACCGTTTTGCTGCTTACTTCCAGCAAGGCAACATGGAATCCAACGGTAAGTTCGTTGACCGTAACGGCAACCCGGTAGATTACCAGACGGGCCCGATCATCTGGGGCGAACCAGGCACCAACGGGCAGCACGCGTTCTATCAACTGATCCACCAGGGAACCAAAATCATCCCTTGTGACTTCATCGCGCCGGCCATCAGCCATAACCCGCTGAGCGATCACCACGCCAAACTGCTGTCTAATTTCTTCGCCCAGACAGAAGCGCTGGCGTTCGGTAAATCTCTGGATGTCGTCGAGAAAGAATTCGCCGATCAGGGTAAAAAACCGGAAGACGTTAAACACGTTGCACCGTTCAAAGTGTTCGAAGGTAACCGTCCGACCAACTCTATCCTGCTGCGTGAAATCACGCCTTACAGCCTGGGTGCGTTGATCGCGATGTACGAGCATAAAATCTTTACTCAGGGCGTTATCCTGAATATCTACACCTTCGACCAATGGGGCGTAGAACTGGGCAAACAGCTGGCAAACCGTATCCTGCCAGAGCTGGAAGACGACAAAGATGTTACCGGTCACGACAGCTCGACTAACGGTTTGATTAACCGCTTTAAAAACTGGCGCTAATCCCTCGTCATCCTTCGCGCTGACCCGGCGTTGGCTGCTTTCACGAATCCCGGTCACATACTTGCGTATGCTCCCGGGAGTTCACTCAGTTGCCGCCTGGATGCAGCACGAATGATTTAGAGGGACGGGCCAAAATATTTCTAAATAAAAGGGTTAGCCTTCACCGGCTGACCCTTTTTTAATGCTCGTTTTCTGGTGCGGACTCTGTGGTATTCTGCGGGTATTCATAACAAAAGTGGGATGTAGATCACATGGCAGGATCAAAACGCGCAATGATGATATCCGTCATTATGCAGCGAATCTTGAACGTTTTCTTATTGGGACTGGCCGCGATCCTGATGATTTTTATCGGGCGCGAAACGTATCATCTGGCGATGGTGTTGTTCGTGAATAACGACCAGTCTTCATCGTATTTACTGATAGAGGGGATTGTCATTTACTTCCTCTATTTCGAGTTTATTGCACTGATTATCAAATACTTTTCATCGGGCTATCACTTCCCGTTGCGCTATTTTATTTACATCGGTATCACCGCGATTATCCGTCTGATTATCGTCGACCACAAAAGTCCTTATGACACGCTGGTTTACGCCTGTGCGATCCTCGTGCTGGTCGTGACGCTGTTCCTGGCTAACGGCGAACGTTTGCGCCGCGAATAAAACAGGCCATTACTGACCCGCATTCATGCGCTAGAATGCGGGGCAGATAATTCATTGGAGGTATGAATACCTTCATTACGGAGCCGTTGATGTCTGATTCCCATTCCCCCGAACAATCCCCGATCCACTGGTTTGACGATCCCTCGCAGGTGCCTGCGGATGTCGCCGACTGGCTGATGGAAATGGGATCCATGACCCGCCGGTTTGAAAAGCAGGGTGTTACCGTCACCGTGAAGCCGCAAAACGAATGTTTTGTCAGCCGCGAGGAACTGGGTGAAAGCGAAGCACAGCAGTTGCCGGAAAGTGCCCGTTACTGGATCCGCGAAATCGTGCTGTTTGGCGATGCCGAACCCTGGCTTCTGGGCCGCACGGTCATTCCTGAAGAAACGCTGACCGGGCCAGACCTGGCGCTGGTCGATCTGGGCACCGTGCCGCTCGGACTCTATCTGTTTAGCGGCAGCAACCTGACCCGCGATTACATTCACTTAGGGCAATTACAGAGTGAACAGGGCGATTTATGGGCGCGTCGTTCCCGCCTGCGGCTTTCAGACAAACCGCTGCTGCTGACGGAAATTTTCCTGCCGGACTCGCCGGTGCATCGCCCCGAGGGTAAAGTGAGCAAGGCATGAGCCAGACTAATCAACAAGGAGAACAGAGAGTGTCAGGAAGTATGACTCAGGGCACATGGCGTGATTACTGCCGCCTGATGCGTATTGATAAACCTATCGGCTCGCTGTTGCTGCTGTGGCCAACATTATGGGCATTGTGGGTGGCCGGTGGTGGAATGCCATCTGCTAAGATTTTGCTGGTGTTCGTGCTGGGCGTTTTCTTTATGCGTGCAGCCGGTTGCGTGGTGAACGACTACGCAGACCGCAAATTTGACGGTCATGTAAAACGGACCGCGAACCGTCCGCTGCCAAGCGGTGCGATTACTGGCAAGCAGGCGAAAATGCTTTTTGTCGGGCTGGTGCTGGTGTCCTTCCTGCTGGTTCTCCTGCTCAACCGCATGACCATTTTGCTGTCTCTGGCCGGGCTGGCGCTGGCATGGATTTATCCGTTTATGAAGCGGGTCAGCCATCTGCCGCAGGTCGTTTTGGGCGCGGCGTTTGGCTGGGCAATTCCGATGGCGTACGCGGCGGTAAGCGAAAGCGTACCGCTCAGCTGCTGGCTGATGTTTGCCGCCAATATCTGCTGGACGGTGGCTTACGATACGCAATATGCCATGGTGGATCGCGATGATGATTTGAAAATCGGCGTGAAGTCGACAGCGATTTTGTTTGGTCGTTTTGACACGCTGATTATCGGCCTGCTGCAACTTGCCACACTGCTTCTGATGGGATTTGTGGGACATCTTTCACAACTTGGCGCACCGTTCTACTGGTCGCTGCTGCTGGCCGCTGCGCTGTTTATGCATCAGCAAAAGCTGATCGCTAAACGCGAACGCGATGCCTGTTTCCTGGCTTTCCGTCAAAACAACTATGTCGGACTGGTGCTGTTCCTCGGCATTCTGATGAGCTTATCAGCTTTCAGTTTCTAAGATTTCCAGACCTTAGACGGCATCCATAAAAAACGCCCGGACTCTGTAAAAAGTCCGGGCGTTTTGTTTTACCAGCCAGCAGGCGTGCGCTAATAGCGGTTAATGATCGGTATCGCGCACATCCATTTTCGGCTCAGCCGGTGGCTCTGTCGGTTGCGGCAGCTCAGAAGGCATTCCCGCACTCTCGATCGTCAGCTTGATATCCGGCGTCATCAGATCACTGAGCATGATGTAAATCTCACGCGTTTGTTCCTGAATCGCATCACCGGTGTCACTGATATACCCTTCAGCGCGCAGTGTGCCGACCAGCGTTGAGAACACCGCTTTGTCGAAGAATTCAGGTGCATTGATACCGTGTAATACGGACAAACGCTGCGCCATAATCCGGCTCTCTTTCTCCAGCGCACCGCGGTTGATGCTTGGATTATTGGTGAGCAGCGAGAAAGTAATGGCATAGCGTTGCAGCGTTTCACGCACACCTGCGGCCAGCAGTTGCAGGGTACGGATACGTGCCGGGTTCAGCGTCAGTTCATCGTCTTCCAGATGAATGATTTGCTGACGTGCCAGTTCCAGCGTCAGAACATCCAGCACCTGCGGCAGCTCTGACTTATCGAAATGCATAAACAGTTCTGCTTTGAGCATCGGGTAAATCAGTTCCACCTGACGCAGTAATTCTGCGCGGGTGACCTGACGGTGATGCATCACGATGCTTGAAATCAGTGACGGCAATACCAGCATATGGTGGATATTGTTGCGGTAATACGTCATCAGAACAGCCTGTTCGCGCGGCAGAACGATGATGTCACCGATGTTGTCTTTCTCGACCTGGAACTTGTTCATGTTCAGCGCGTGATCGAGCAGCTGATCGGCGGTCAGATCAGGCACCGTCGAATCCGCGTTATACGGCACGTTACGCAGCAGTTGCAGATAGCAGTCGATTTGCTCGGTCAGCTGTTCACGGGTCAGTGAACGCTGACGCGATGCCAGCAGCGCGGTACAACACAGGTTCATAGCGTTAGCCGCGGCTGAGTTGTTAATACGCACCATAATCTGCTCTGCCAGATCCTGCACCGTTGGCGTCAGCCAGCTCGGACGCTGCGCTTCGATTGGGTCGATCGCTTCACGCCAGGTAGGTACGTTCTGGTTCAGGTAAGTAGTCAGATGCAGTGGCTCGCCGAAATTCACATAACCCTGACCGAGGTTGCGCAGCTTGCGCAGCCCGTTCAGCATCTGCGTCAGGCTTTCTTTCTCTTTGGTCGCACCGCGTAATTCTTTGGCGTACGTGCCCACTTCCATCACGTGCTCATAACCGATGTAAATCGGCACTAACGTAATCGGACGTGAACCGCCGCGCAGCATGGCCTGAATGGTCATCGCCAGCGTACCGGTTTTCGGTTCCAGCAGACGTCCGGTTCGTGAACGGCCACCTTCCACAAAGTATTCGACCGAATAACCGCGGCTGAACAACTCGCCCAGATATTCGCGGAAAACAGTGGAATAAAGCTTGTTGCCCTTAAAGGTACGACGGATGAAGAACGCACCCAGACGACGGAAAATCGGGCCAGCCGGCCAGAAATTCAGGTTGATACCGGCAGCGATATGCGGCGGCACCAGCCCCTGGTGATAGAGCACGTAAGACAGCAGCAGGTAATCCATATGGCTGCGGTGGCAGGGCACATACACAATTTCCTGACCATCAAGCGCCAGCTGACGGACACGTTCAGCATTGTTGACGTTGATGCCTTTATACAAGCGGTTCCACGTCCAGCTCAGCACGCGGTCTGACAGACGCACGGCCTCATAAGAGAAGTTCGCCGCGATTTCTTCCATCAGCACGATAGCATTCTGCTGGGCTTTTTCGTGGGAAATTTTCTTGCTGCGGGCTTCGTCTTCGATCGCTTTTTCGATGGCTTTGGAAGCCAGCAATTTATTGAATAAATCCTGACGAGCCGGAAGACGCGGGCCGACTGCTGCCAGACGCTGGCGGGAGAAATGCATACGCGCCACGCGTGCCAGTTTCTGAGCGATGGTTTTGTCGGTGCCGTGCTCTGTCGCCATATAGCGCAGGGAAACGGTATTGGAGAAACGGACAAAACTGTCACGTCCGAGCCACAAGACGGCAAAGAATTTCTGGATGCCATTCAGTACGCGCAGATGCGGCGTATCATCCTGACCTTCACGGCCCGGCGCACGGCCAAACATCACGGAAACCGGCAGCATTTGAATGTCTAAATCCGGATTGTTGCGGTGCAAATCCAGATAGTCGTGGAACAGCTTTACGGATTCCTGCTTCGGCGTGTAATACGAGAACACGCGCGGGCCTTCAGCAATGAAAACATGGCTTGGCAGCAGCGTTCCGTCGATTTCCAGCGGAATAAGGGGATCGGGCAGATTCTCTGCCAGACATTGCGCACGCAACGTCAGCAAGTCTGCTTTGGAGTTGTAAGGCAATACGTACAAAATCGGGCGCGTCGGGTCCAAATGCAACTCGGTAACCGGATCTGAAGGTATGACCTTGCTCTTTACCAGCAATGAGAGTGGTAAATTCAATAATGTGTAATAAAGTCTACGCCAACCTGACATAAAAACGTGAAGCCTCTTGTTAGCCATTTCGCCGCAAGGATACCAGAAAGATCCGTGGAGATCTGTGGTCATATAAAAGCTAAAATACGGCACACTTTTAAGGACAACCCTTCAAGGATCAGTACCCGAAATGGCGAACCAAGTCACTGGATTTACCCGAATTTATAAAGCGGCCGGATATTCCTGGAAAGGATTGAAAGCCGCATGGCAGAACGAAGCGGCTTTTCGCCAGGAAGCCAGCGTGGCTATCCCGTTAATTTTGTTATCTTTCTGGCTCGATGTCAGCACGGTTGAACGCATTTTGCTTGTAAGCTCCGTGATGCTGGTCTGCGTCACCGAGTTGCTCAACAGTGCGGTGGAATGCGCGATTGACCGTATCGGCCCTGAGTTTCACGTGCTCTCAGGGCGGGCAAAAGATATCGGTTCTGCTGCCGTACTTCTGACCATCATATTGGCGATTTTTGTCTGGGTCAGTATCTTTTGGCCGCGATGGTTCTGATCTGGAATCTGTATTCCAGGAATCACCGTTATGCCCTGTTTTTATTCAATCTTAGGTTTTCATTGACCGTTTAGCTGTATATACTCACAGCAAGACTGTATAAACAACCAGGGGGCGGAATGAAAGCTTTAACGACCAGACAACAAGAGGTCTACGACCTTATTCGCGATCATATCTCCACCACCGGTATGCCACCGACTCGCGCAGAGATTGCATCGCGTCTGGGTTTCCGTTCTCCCAATGCGGCGGAAGAACACCTGAAAGCGCTGGCACGTAAAGGCGTTATCGAGATTGTCTCCGGTGCATCTCGTGGTATCCGTCTGCTGATGGAAGAAGAAGAAGGTTTACCGCTGATCGGCCGCGTTGCCGCCGGTGAGCCGCTGCTGGCACAGCAACATATCGAAGGGCATTATCAGGTTGATCCGGCGATGTTCAAGCCAAGCGCCGATTTCCTGCTGCGCGTCAGCGGGATGTCGATGCGTGATATCGGTATCCTCGACGGCGATTTGCTGGCCGTACATAAAACGCAGGACGTGCGTAACGGCCAGGTTGTCGTGGCGCGTATCGATGATGAAGTCACCGTGAAACGCCTGAAAAAGCAGGGCAGCGTGGTGCAGTTATTGCCTGAGAACAGCGAATTCCAGCCGATCGTGGTGGATTTACGCGAACAGAATTTCAGCATTGAAGGGCTAGCCGTAGGCGTCATCCGTAACGGCAACTGGATCTGACCTTCGTACTTCGAGCTGCAGACGCGTTGGCTGCGTGCGTTTACCCGAATCACTGACTCATGTCAGCTCATCGGGATTCTCTTACTTGCTGCCTTCCTGCAACTCGAATTACTCGGTCAGAAATTGCTGAGTCAGAAATTGCTGTGTCAGATAGAGAAGACTACAACTAATTGAATATGGATGGCGGCCGCCTCTGGCATCCATGTAAATTCAAAGAGAAATGCGTTTCTCTCATCATCGCCCCTTTCGGGGCGATGTCATTTTAGGCATAACCTGAACCTCCGGCATGAGATTCTCTATGCAACATCATTCCCTGCGACAATCATTCAAAAATACCTTTCTAAGCCCCGCGGATAAAGCACTCTGGACCCTGGCGTTACCGATGATTTTTTCAAATATCACGGTGCCTCTTCTTGGTCTGGTCGATACCACAGTGATCGGTCATCTCGACAGTGCCGATTATCTCGGTGGTGTGGCGGTTGGTTCGATGGTCACGACTTTCCTCTTCATGATGCTGCTGTTTCTGCGCATGAGCACCACCGGCATGACCGCACAGGCGCTGGGCGCAAAAGACAATCAGTTGCTGGCACGTGCTTTTGTGCAGCCCTTTTTGCTGGCGGTGCTGGCCGGTGTCATCATCCTGTTATTTCGCCATCCGCTGATGGAGCTGGCGTTTCATGTCGTGGGTGGCAGTCAGTCGGTGCTGGAACAGGCGAGGCTGTTTATCGAAATCCGCTGGTACAGTGCGCCTGCTTCTCTGGCGAATCTGGTGATCCTCGGCTGGTTGCTGGGGATCCAGTATATTCGCGGGCCGGTGATTTTGCTGATCGCGGGAAATCTGCTGAATATTATCCTGGATATCTGGCTGGTAATGGGGCTGGGGCTGAACGTACGTGGTGCGGCGATGGCAACTGCCAGTGCAGAGTATTTCACATTGTTCATCGGGCTGTATTTTGTCTGGCGTGTCATGAAACGACGCGGTATCACCGGTTCAGAAATCACCAGTGCGTGGCGCGGTAATTTGCGCCGTCTTCTCGGACTTAACCGCGACATCATGCTGCGCTCATTGCTGTTGCAGCTATGCTTTGCCTCACTGACCATCCTGGGTGCGCGGCTGGGCAGCCACATTGTGGCGGTCAACGCTGTTCTGATGAACCTGCTGACCTTTACCGCATTTGCACTCGACGGCTTTGCGTATGCCATCGAAGCCCACTCCGGTGAGGCATTCGGTGCGCGCAATCGCGAAAAGCTGCTCAACGTGTGGCATGCCGCGTGCCGTCAGGCCGGACTGGTGGCGCTGGCTTTTGCGCTAATTTATGCCGTAGCCGGCGGGGCGATTATAAATGCGCTCACCTCACTCCCCGAATTGCGTGAGCTGGCGGATCATTACCTCGGCTGGCAAATTGTATTGCCGCTGGTGGCGGTCTGGTGTTATCTGCTCGATGGGATGTTTATCGGTGCCACACGCGGGCGGGATATGCGTAACAGCATGGTGGTTGCAGCGCTCGGATACGGGCTGACGCTTCTGACCTTACCAGTGCTGGGAAACCATGCGTTATGGCTGGCGCTGACCGTCTTCCTCGGCTTGCGCGGGATTGCACTGGGCTGGATCTGGCGTCGTTACTGGCAGCGCGATACCTGGTTTTCTTCTCCCGGACACTGAATTGGCAGTGTTTTATCAAAGAGATAAATGTTCTTTTGCCGTTATTTCCTGCTTTGGAATAATCCTAATAATGGTTTTTATCCCTGTTCGGGGAGGATTAATCCAGATTCTCTACTAACCTTAGAAGTGTTAAGGACGAGCTGCCGGAACAAAACGCAGCTCCATAAACCCAAGGTAACAGGAGATATTTTATGAATAAGGACCAAGCCGACGGTAACTGGAAACAGTTCAAAGGGAAAGTGAAAGAAAAATGGGGCAAACTGACCGATGACGACCTGACAGTGGTTGAAGGTAAACGTGATCAGTTGGTTGGTAAGATTCAGGAGCGTTACGGCTATCAGAAAGATCAGGCCGAGAAAGAGCTCAAGGAATGGGAAACCAGCAACAAATATCACTGGTAATACGCGACTCCCCCTCGCGTGTCAGTGACGTATCCTGAGATTTAGCTGCTCCTACCCGGAACGCTTCAGGATACGGGTACACGGATGTACCCAACTTTATGTCTTCACTTCTTAGCTTTTGCACATATTCAGCTTCAGTAGATCCCCGCTCAAATACCAAAATCCCTTAGCGTTTTTTCACCACAATACTGTGGTCATGATCGCAATGCTCATGGCTGTCACAGGTTTCCACGACCTTACATTCCCCGCATAAACCGTGGGCTTCCACGACAGAATGGCGAAGCTCAAAGCCGGATTCCGTTGCCAGTTTTGCCAGACGTTCTTCAATACCGTCAGTGGTTTTTTCCGTCACCAGCCCGCAGCGGTCGCAGATGAACAGCGCAGACGTGTGGCTCGGCTCTTCAAAATGATGGCAAAGCACGTAGCTGTTAGCCGATTCAACCCGGTGGATAAAGCCTTGTTCAAGCAGAAAATCCAGCGCGCGGTAAACGGTTGGCGGTTTTGCTTGTGGCTCGCTGACACGCAGCAGATCCAGCAAATCATAGGCGCTGATGGCACCGGGTTGTTGCGCCATCAGGCGCAGTACTTCCAGCCGCTGCGGCGTAAGACGAACATTGCGCTGCTGGCAAAGTTCTTCAGCTTGCGAAAGTAATTTTTCCGGATTATTCAGGGTCATAGCAACGTTCTCTGAGCGCAGATTGGGATCGACAGGCCACAACATGCGACCATTGTTGATTTTATCATGCTTAGGCTAAAACGACGAATTATGCGCCATTCATTAAGATGTATTGCGGCGACGTTATTTCTCTGCACGATGGCGCAGGATGCCGAATCTTTGTTCTGTGGTATAATCACCGATTAACTTCTCTCTGGCGTTGCGTCAGAGAGAGCGCCACGAACCCCTTCAGCGAATGTCAGGCCGATGTCAGAAACTCAACACGCAATGCCCCAGACCACTCCGTTTTCCGCTCAGCGTTTTTCCGTTGCGCCGATGCTCGACTGGACCGATCGCCACTGTCGCCATTTTCACCGGCTGATGACCGGCCAGACGTTGCTGTACACCGAAATGGTGACTACCGGTGCCATTATTCATGGTAAAGGGGATTATCTCGGGTTTGGCGACGCTGAACATCCGGTGTCATTGCAGCTTGGCGGCAGCAATCCTGCCGATCTGGCACATTGCGCGAAACTGGCAGAAGAACGCGGTTATGACGAAATTAACCTCAACGTCGGTTGCCCGTCGGATCGCGTGCAGAACGGCATGTTTGGTGCCTGTCTGATGGGGCAGGCGTCGCTGGTAGCGGACTGCATCAAAGCCATGCGCGATGTGGTTTCAATTCCGGTGACGGTCAAAACCCGTATCGGTATTGACGATCAGGACAGCTACGAATTCCTGTGCGATTTCATCCGTCAGGTGTCTGAAAACGGCGGCTGCGATACCTTTATTATCCATGCGCGTAAAGCCTGGCTTTCCGGTCTCAGCCCGAAAGAAAACCGTGAAATCCCGCCGCTCGATTACCCGCGTGTGTATCAGCTTAAGCGTGATTTCCCGCAGCTGACGATGGCGATTAACGGCGGCATTAAAACGCTCGAAGAAGCCAAAACGCATCTGCAATTTATGGATGGCGTGATGGTCGGTCGCGAGGCTTACCAGAATCCGGGCATGTTGCTGAACGTCGATCGCGAGCTGTTTGGCTCCGACGCGCCGCTGAAAACCGGGCCGGATATTATCCGCGCGCTGTATCCGTATATCGACGCGGAACTGAGTAAAGGCACCTATCTGGGCCACATTACCCGCCATATTCTTGGTCTGTTCCAGGGCGTGCCGGGCGCACGTCAGTTCCGTCGTCACCTGAGTGAGAACGCTCATAAAGCCGGCGCGGGCATTGATGTGGTTGAACAGGCATTGCAGATGGTCGCTCAGCAACAGGAAATGGCGGCACAGGCCTGAAAACCAGGTGAGGAAAATCACTATCTGTTAGTCAAATTTACTATCTTTTCGCAGGCCATTCGTGCCTGCGAAATATTTTCTTCTTGTAATTCAATCCATTATTTAACCCGTCACACTGGCACGTTTCTTGTAATAGCTAACGTGTGTTCTGACATCACGTCTTATTGCACATGGCTTATTAAGGAGCACCCGATGCTGGAAATTCTCTTCGTGCTTGGTTTTTTCTTTATGCTGATGCTGACCGGCATTTCGCTGCTGGGCATGATCGCTGCGCTGATCGTCGCATTCGCGGTAATGATGTTGGGTGGCTTTCTGGCGATTGTTATAAAAATGTTGCCTTGGCTGATTTTGGCCGTGGTTGCCGTGTGGATTTACCGGGCATTTATCAAACCGGATCAGCCAAAATATCGCCGCCGCCGTTTACCGTAATTTTTACTGTCGATAAGTAGTTTCTGTAACTGCATGAAATACTGGTGAATAGTGATGGTCTTTTGAGCACAAAAAAATGTAACCGTTGCAGCGATAACTTTTGCTTATGTGCTAGCGATCACAAGCTGGGTCAGAATGTGCGGTCGAAATGCATAAATCATATTTTTTAACATGGGTGACTGTTAGGATGGAATTCATTGGCAGCCGTCAGGCTGTAAACCGAATTCATCAAGTCCGCTGAGGCACACAATAGTCGCTTAAGTGACATCGCCCTGCGGATTTACCCGGCAGTACCCTACAGCAGTACCCGTCTGAAATCAGAGGTCGTCTGAGTCAGACAGTAAGAAAGGCTTCCATATTCTGGAAGCCTTTTTTGCATTGGCTTAGGGAACTGTTATGGGATCAGTAAACTTGAGCCTTGCGTTACGCGGCTTTCCAGCGTTTCGTGCGCGCGTCTGGCTTCAGAGAGCGGGAATTTCTGTGCGTCGCTGACGTCCACTTTTATCGCGCCGCTGGCAATCAGCGAAAACAGCTCGCTGCTTGCGTGTGCCAGTTCTTCGCGGTTGGTCACGTAGCCATTCAGGGAAGGGCGCGTCACGAACAGCGAACCTTTCTGATTGAGGATCGCCAGATCCACGCCTTTCACCGGGCCCGAAGCATTGCCGAAACTGACCAGCAAACCACGGCGTTTCAGGCTGTTCAGCGATTTCTCGAAGGTGTCTTTACCGACAGAATCGTACACCACACCGACTTTTTCGCCGCCAGTCAGCTCCGCCACGCGGGACGCGATATCTTCTTTCTGATAATTAATCGTCGCCCAGGCACCGGCCTGTTTCGCGCGTTCGGCTTTTTCGTCCGAACCCACAGTTCCGATCAGTTTAACGCCCAGCGCTTTCGCCCACTGGCAGGCAATTAGACCGACGCCACCGGCCGCAGCATGGAAAAGAATGGTTTCGCCGGCCTGCACTTCGTGGGTCTGGCGCAGTAAATAGTAAACCGTCAGTCCTTTGAGGAAGGACGCCGCCGCCTGTTCAAAACTGATGGCATCCGGCAGCAGGGCGATTTTTTCCTGCGGCACGTTATGGAATTCACTGTAAGCCCCGAGCGCCGATTGCGCGTAGACCACGCGGTCGCCCGGCTTAACACCGGTCACGTCGCTGCCGACTTTACTGACAATCCCTGCCGCTTCAGTCCCTAAACCGGCCGGAAAACTGGCGGGCGCATAAAGACCGCTGCGCACGTAAGTATCGATATAGTTGATACCGATGGCCTTATTCTCAACCTGAACTTCGCCAGCCTGCGGATCTTGTGGCTGATAATCAACGTATTGCAGAACGTCTGGAGTGCCTGTCTCAGAAAACTGGATGCGCTTTGCCATGTTTATCCCTCGTGATGGAGTCTGATTTCAACCCTAGGCTAAATGTCCGGGACAATCCAGATTTTCGGCACTAAGGGTTAATACCCTTTTGAAATGGTTTATACTGTCGCGCGAGTCTGGCTCTGATTTTTGGAAACCGGACGCTCATAAAACAGGCGCTTAGAGCAGGAACTATTCCACAGATGGCAGCAAAAAAACCGACCAATCAACAGAACGAAAACCGCGATCGCCAGATGGAAGGATTGAAACTTCCGCCGCATTCGCTGGAAGCTGAACAATCCGTTCTGGGCGGGCTGATGCTGGATAACGAACGCTGGGATAACGTCGCCGAGCGTGTGGTCAGCAATGACTTCTTCAGCCGCCCGCATCGCCTGATTTTCACCGAAATGCAGCGTTTGCTGGAGATGAGCAAACCGATCGACCTGATTACGCTTTCTGAATCCCTGGAACAGAAAGGCGAACTGGATTCCGTCGGCGGTTTCGCCTATCTGGCAGAGCTCTCGAAAAACACCCCAAGTGCGGCGAATATCGGCGCTTATGCCGACATCGTGCGTGAACGCGCAGTCGTTCGCGAAATGATTTCCGTCGCCAATGAAATTGCCGATGCGGGTTATGATCCGCAGGGGCGCAGCAGCGAAGACCTGCTGGACTTAGCCGAATCCCGCGTATTCCAGATTGCCGAATCCCGCGCCAGTAAAGACGAAGGCCCGAAAAGCATCGACCGTATTCTGGAAAGCACCGTTTCGCGTATCGAAGAACTGTTCCAGCGCCCGCACGACGGCGTAACCGGTGTGTCCACCGGCTATGCGGATCTCGATAAGAAAACCGCCGGTTTGCAAAAATCGGATCTGATCATCGTGGCGGCACGTCCGTCGATGGGTAAAACCACGTTTGCGATGAACCTCGCCGAAAATGCGGCGATGATGCAGGATAAACCGGTCTTAATCTTCAGTCTTGAGATGCCCGGCGACCAGATTATGATGCGTATGCTGGCGTCGCTTTCCCGCGTCGATCAGACCAAAATCCGTACCGGTCAGCTTGATGACGAAGACTGGGCGCGAATTTCCAGCACCATGGGGATCCTGCTCGAAAAACGTAACATGTATATCGATGACTCGTCCGGCCTGACGCCAACGGAAGTCCGTTCGCGCGCGCGCCGTATCTTCCGTGAACACGGCGGTCTGAGCCTGATCATGATTGACTATCTCCAGCTGATGCGCGTTCCGTCGCTGTCCGATAACCGTACGCTGGAAATCGCCGAAATCTCCCGCTCGCTTAAAGCGCTGGCGAAAGAATTGCAGGTGCCGGTGGTGGCGCTGTCGCAGCTTAACCGAAGCCTGGAGCAACGCGCCGATAAACGCCCGGTCAACTCCGACTTACGTGAATCAGGTTCCATCGAGCAGGACGCCGACTTAATCATGTTCATCTATCGTGACGAGGTTTATCACGATAACAGTGAAGAAAAAGGCATCGCGCAAATCATCCTCGGTAAACAACGTAACGGTCCGATCGGTACCGTCCGCCTGACCTTTAACGGTCAGTGGTCGCGATTTGATAATTACGGCGGCCCGCAATACGACGAAGACTAGTGCGGAGCTAGCTTACTTGCCATTTTGAACCCGGGCAGTGCTCACTTTTTTTGGAAAGATTGGCTCACGTACTTTGTGTACGCTCCGGTTTTTCCGCGCTGGCCGTGTCCAAACTGGCCGCGACGCTGACGCCCCTAAGCATTAGCGGTTAGGTTAACACTCTCAATTTCATGCAAAGGACTTAAAATGAAAGCGGCTACGGCTGTCATTGATCGCCGCGCTCTGCGACACAATCTGCAACGGGTGCGTCATCTGGCGCCACAAAGTCGTCTGGTTGCGGTAGTGAAAGCAAACGCTTATGGGCACGGTCTGTTAGAGACGGTGCATAGCTTGCAGGATGCCGATTATTACGGCGTTTCCCGTCTCAGCGAAGCACTGATGCTGCGCAAAGCCGGTGTCGTTAAACCTGTTCTTCTGCTCGAAGGCTTTTTCTCCGCCAGTGAATTACCGTTGCTGACTGAACATCAGCTGGACACCGCCGTTCACAGCATCGAACAGCTCGACGCGCTGGAAAGCGCTGACCTTACGCATCCGCTGAATGTCTGGCTGAAAATCGATACCGGTATGCACCGTTTGGGCGTCCATCCCGCACAGGCCGACGCGTTTTATCAGCGCCTCAGTGCCTGCAAAAATGTCGTTCAGCCGGTCAATATCATGAGCCATTTCTGCCGTGCCGATGAGCCGGAAAGCGATGCCACAACCAGGCAGCTGAACAGCTTTAACGCGTTTGCTGAAGGCAAGCCGGGGCAGAAATCGATCGCGGCTTCCGGCGGGATTTTGCTGTGGCCGGAATCGCATATGAATCTGGTTCGTCCCGGCATTATTTTGTACGGCGTCTCGCCGATGGAAACCGGAACGGCCAGCGATTTCGGGCTGCAACCGGCCATGACGCTGACGTCCAGTCTGATCGCCGTGCGTGAGCACACTGCCGGTGAACCGGTCGGTTATGGCAGTACGTGGGTCAGCGATCGCGACACTCGTCTGGGCGTCGTGGCGATGGGGTATGGCGACGGGTATCCCCGCAGTGCGCCGAACGGTACGCCGGTGCTGGTCAATGGCCGCGAAGTGCCGGTTGCCGGGCGCGTGTCGATGGACATGATCACCGTGGATTTAGGGCCGGAATCGACAGATAACGTTGGTGATGAAGTGATTTTCTGGGGCGAAAAATTACCGGTTGAGCGCATTGCACAGGCAACCGGTATCAGTGCTTATGAGCTGATTACCCAGCTCAGCGAGCGCGTTGCCCGCATTTATACTGGCGACTAAACCTTACTTTTTCACGCCCAGCCACTGGCTGACAATCTTCTGATAGTCGCCGGTGGCTTTACTCAGGTGCAGCCACTGATCGACATACATCTTCCAGCTCACGTCATCACGCGGCAACATGTAGGCTTTCTCGCCATATTGCAGCGGCTTTTTCGGATTCACCGCACACAGTTTCGGATAGTGTTTCTGCTGAAATAGCGCTTCCGACGCATCTGTAATCATCACATCGGCTTTCTTATCCATCAGTTTCTGGAAGATGGTGACGTTATCGCTCAGCGTCAGCGTGGCTTTTGGCTGGTGGCTGTGGACAAAGGCTTCGTTGGTGCCGCCCTCCGGTTCAATCAGGCGCACGGATGGCCGGTTCAGCTGTTCAACCGTCTGGTACTGACGCACATTTTCGCAGCGCACCAGCGGGATTTTCCCGTCCTGATCCAACATGTTAGCGAACCAGGCTTTCTGCTGGCGTTTCAGCGTGACGGAAATTCCGCCCATGGCGATGTCACAATGACCGGCGCTCATTTCGTCCGGCAATGATTTCCAGGTGACCGGCACCCAGTTCACTTTAACGTCCAGACTCGCCGCCAGCGATTGCGCCATGGCGATATCAATGCCTTCATATTCCCCGTTTTCTTTCAAAAACGTATACGGCTTATAGTCGCCGGTGGTGCAAACATTCAGCGAACCTTTCTGTAATACGCGTTCAAGATGGGAAGACGTGGTATCCGCCTGTGCGAAAACGGGTAAAGCAGACAGTAAGGCGAGAGAAAAGAGTACTTTTTTCATTATTTTTTCCTTGCGGTATGAATGTACGCAAGTATAAGAAAAAACAGCCGATAAGTATTTATAACTCGTTATAGTGGGAATGCTTTTTGCAATAATATTGCAACAGGAATGCGAACATAAAAAAATTAATACGACAGGAAAGGTGCCATGTACAGCGTTGATGATTATGACCTGAAAATTCTGACCCTATTACAAGCTAACGGAAGACTGACCAACCAGGAATTAAGCGAACTGGTCGGGCTGTCAGCTTCACAATGTTCACGCCGCCGGATTGGTCTGGAACAGGCTCAGTTAATCCTCGGTTATCACGCGCGTCTGGCACCGGAGGCGCTCGGTTTAGGCATGATTGGTCTGATTGAGGTCAGACTTATCAACCATTTGCCCGCACAGGTCGAGGCTTTCCACAGCATGCTGGGAGAAGTGGCTGCGATTATTGATGCCTATAAAACGACCGGAGATGCGGATTATTTGCTGAAGGTCGCGGTGAAAGATTTAGCCGGTTTAAGCACGTTGATCAGCCAAGTCCTGTCAGTACATAAAAGTGTGGCGCATGTAAAAACATCGGTAGTCCTTAACCGGTTAAAAGAAAACGGCTTATTAACGCTGGGATAAGAATATTGACCCTGTATTTTGTGCGCACTGTTATGGTGATTTATTTTGGTGCGGCCTCACTTTAATGGTGCATTATTTTGAATTATTATGCGTACTCTGTGCATGTAAAGAATAATTAACGCGTCATAAAATCTTATTTTCGATTTTTAATGCAAATTCCGTGCGTGAATATTGCCTTAATTCCTCATCTCATTAATTATCTCAAAATCAGTCTTTAGTCTTATTATTTTGGGGTACAGGGAATTATGGCAAGTGTTGACGACATCAAACAGCCGGTTGAGCAGCCGCGCATCGGGCATACGCTGGTGGAAGATGCGCTGGCGATCATTATCGGTACGCTGATGGTTTCTTTTGGCGTGGTGATGTTACGGCAGGTTGGCGCACTGACCGGTGGCACCGCGGGAATGGCATTTCTGGCGCATTACGTGACACAAATTTCGTTCGGCACCGCTTTCTTTATCATCAACTTACCTTTCTATTACCTGTCTTTCCGCCGCATGGGCTTGCAGTTCACGCTGAAAACCTTCGCCGCCGTTGCGCTGGTTTCCGTCTTCTCCGACCTTCATCCGCTGTTTGTGCATTTCGATCATCTTCAGCCGTTCTACGCCACGTTATTTGCCAATGTAATCATGGGCATCGGCTTCATTGTGCTGTTCCGCCATAAAGCCAGCCTCGGCGGCGTGAACATTCTGGCGCTGTTTCTGCAGGACAAATACGGCATTCGCGCCGGCAAACTGCAAATGGGCGTGGACTGCTGCATCGTGCTGGCGTCGCTGTTTGTCGTCAGTTACGAAATGCTGATTGCCTCGGTGCTGGGCGCAGTGATTGTGAATCTGATTATCGCGATGAATCATCGTCCGGGGCGTTACAGCGTCTGAAGAAATCACCGCACAAAAAACGCCCGACAAATGACAACATAGTTGTCATCTTTTTTAACGAACTTTGATAGTCTGTGAAACAGTGGCGATCCACCCGAAAACCGGGATGGATCGCCGCGCCACTCAACCAAACCAAGGAGATGTATACCGTGTTCCAACATGTCGATGCCTATGCCGGTGACCCGATTTTGTCGCTGATGGAAAGTTTCAAGACCGATCCGAGACAAGATAAGGTAAACCTGAGCATCGGTCTTTATTACGACGAGCAGGGTATTATTCCGCAACTGGCTGCGGTGGAAAATGCAGAGAACCAGCTGAACGCGGGGCCACAGGCTGCGTCAGTGTATCTGCCGATGGAAGGTCTGCCGGCATACCGCGCAGGCATTCAGGAATTGCTGTTTGGTGCCGATCATCCGGCGCTGAAACAACAGCGTATCGCAACCATTCAGACCGTCGGCGGTTCCGGCGCGCTGAAAGTGGGTGCGGATTTCCTCAAATTTTATTTCCCGAATTCAGACGTTTACGTCAGTGATCCGACCTGGGAAAACCACGTGGCTATCTTTGGCGGCGCAGGCTTCAAAGTGCATACTTATCCGTACTTTGATGCAGAAACGCTGGGTGTGAATTTCACCGCGATGATCGAATGCCTGAAAACCTTACCGGCGCAAAGCATTGTATTGCTGCACCCTTGCTGTCATAACCCGACGGGTTCTGACCTGACGCCAGCGCAGTGGGATCAGGTGATTGAAGTCACCAAACAGCGCGAGCTGATCCCGTTCCTGGATATCGCTTATCAGGGCTTTGGCGCAGGCATTGATGACGACGCTTACGCCATCCGCGCGATGGCGGCGGCAGGCGTGAACTGCTTCGTCAGCAACTCCTTCTCGAAAATTTTCTCCCTGTACGGCGAACGCGTCGGCGGATTGTCCGTGGTCTGTGAAGACAGCGAAGCCGCAGGCCGCGTCCTGGGTCAGCTGAAAGCGACCGTGCGTCGTAACTACTCCAGCCCGCCGAATTTCGGTGCGAAAGTAGTGGCGAAAGTCCTGAGTGACAGCGCCCTGAACGCGCAATGGAAAGCCGAAGTCGAGAAAATGCGTACCCGTATTCTCGAAATGCGTCACACGCTGGTCGACAGCCTGAAAACCGCGTTGCCGGGCCGTAATTTTGACTACCTGCTGCAACAGCGCGGGATGTTCAGCTACACCGGATTCAGCGAAGCGCAGGTCGTGCGTCTGCGTGAAGAGTTCGGCGTGTATCTGATCCTCAGCGGTCGTGTCTGCATGGCGGGTTTAAATCACCACAATGTGAAGCAGGTGGCTGAAGCTTTCGCCGCCGTCCAGTAAATCCCCGTCATACTTCGGGCTACGGATGCGTTGGTTGCGTTCATTAAGGCTGACAGAAATGTCGGCCTTTTCCGTATTTGCGATCTGCTACCTTTCTTTTTTGCGATGTTGCTGCACACTAAATAGACGATTCCGGTTCGCGGGGTCGTCAACATCAGACAAGGAGAAAGGCCAAAATGACCAGTGCGGAATTGCTCGACTATTGCATGGGGAAACCCGGAGCAGAACAAAGTACCCAAAATCAGCACGGCGCGAATCAGATAAAAGTGGGCGGCGTGATGTTCGCCATGTTCTGCGATTGTCAGGGACATGAAGCGGTTTCGCTGAAAACCAGCACCGGCATGGCCGGCAAGTTACGCGCCGAACATACCTGTATTCTTCCGGGTAAGAATCTCAACAAAGCGCACTGGAATACCGTGGTTCTGGATGGCACTTTGCCGGATTCTCAATTTTATTCCCTGATCGATAGTTCTTACCAGACGGTCGTTTCCGGTTTAGAAGAGCATCTTCGTCAGGAAATAGGCAACTGATCGCCCGACCAGTGGCCGGTTTTCAGGGTCGCGGGGGAGAAATCGGCTGATGCTGCACGCCACGGTAACGCGGCACGAAAGCGCCACACGCGGGTGATGTCCAGACTCCAGTAGCGTTCCGCACCTTGCGGGCCGGGAAATACTTCCGGCTGCCAGTGGATCTGCGTATGTCCCTGCAGATGCAAAATATCGCCGTTATCGAAATCCATAAACAGCAACGCTGCACGCGGCTCTGCCAGTAAATTTCCCAGCGTATTCATATAGCGGTTGCCGCGATAATCCGGCACCCACAAACGGTTTCCCACCAGATGTGCGAATCCCGGCTGACCACCGCGATGTGACACATCCGCGCCGCCGTGCGCGTGACTGGCGATGAAAAAAGTGTCCGAACGCGCAATCAGCGCACGCGCATCCGCATCCGGCTCCGTCATGTCCTCTCTTGCGGGCAATGGCAAACTGACTGGCACATCCGTCAGTTTGCGGATCTGGATATACTGCGGACAATTGCCAAAACTTTGATCGACCACGATCTCGATCCGATTTTTATCGATGCGCCCGATCCTGCCATTCACGCGATTACGCCGCCGGTTGGAAAAATCGATCCCCAGTCCGCCGATCTGTTTTCCCGGCTGTAAGGCCGTCAGCGCCGGATCGTCCGTCCGTCTTGGCGCGTTAATCCGTAAATGCGTGTCATCCGGTGTGCGGATAAACCCGGCTGGTCCGGTCAGCAATGTCGCCACCGGCCAGCCGTTTTCATCCAGCGTTGAGATAAACAAATAGGGCAGCGCGGCGAAAAACAGCCGGTGCTGTTCCGGCATCGCTTCACGGATGCCGTGTGCTTCGACGTCAAACCCTGCCATGTCCTGAGCCAGGATTTCGTCTGCATGGAAAGGGTTCTTCATCATGTTTATCCCGCAATTTCTGGCAACGGTAACGCCGGAAGCGGCGTAAAGCCGGGCAGACTTTCAATCCGTGCCAGCCAGCGCTGAATGGCCGGATAACCCGTCAGTGAAACGCCGCCTTCCGGTGCAGCCGCCACATAGCTGTAACAGGCCAGATCGGCAATGGTGGCGCGTTCCGTCGCCAGAAACTCATGGTTTTCCAGATGTTGTTCCAGCTGCGGCAGAAATTTCGCCGAAATCTGCAGTGCGCTTTCGTACACTTCCGGCGCAGAAAATTGTTTCACCATACGCGCAGAGGCCGGACCGAAACGCACTTCACCGGCGGCGCGGGATAACCATTTCTGCACCTCAGCGGCCTTCAGCGGATCTTCCGGCAACCAGTGGCTGTCCGGCGCGTAGCGTTTGACCAGATACACCAGGATCGCATTGCTGTCGGTGAGCACGTGCTCGCCGTCGATCAGAACGGGGATCTGACGCAGCGGATTCAGCCGCGCAAAATCCTCCGTCTGGCGCACGCCGGCACCAGCTTCAGTGGCCTCAAACGGCAGGTTGAGCATGTTCAGCAACAGGGTCACGCGGTGGCAGTGGCCGGAAAGTGGCGTGCTGTAAAGTTTGATGGCGGGCATGGGCTGTCTCCTTAAAGTGTCTGAACACAACATTACTCTTGCGCTAAACGATTGGGATCCACGAAGATTGAAATTGAGTGTTTCACTTTGTGGAAGAATCTATGGATCGTTTGGATGAAATGGCGATTTTTGTCGCCGTACTTCAGTATGGCAGCCTGGCGGAAGCCGCCCGTAAACTTCACCGGTCGCCACCCGCGATCACCCGCGCCATTGCCTCACTGGAGCACCGTTTCGGCGCAAGGCTGGTCGAGCGCACCACGCGCAGTCTGGCACCGACAGAAGCGGGCGCACGGCTGGCGGAAAAGGCCCGCCTGCTGCTCAGCCAGTATCAGGACGCAGTGGAAGACACCGCAGAAACTCAGCTCAGCGGCCTGTTGCGTATCACCGCGCCGGTGCAGTTCGGGCGTAAACATGTCGCGCCGCTGGTGATGGAATTTCTGGCGCAACATCCTGATATGCAGATCGAAATGATGCTTAACGACCGCAATCTGGATCTGATCGACGAAGGATTGGATCTGGCGGTGCGTATCGGGCATCAGGAAGATTCAGGCAAAGTGGCGCGTAAGGTCGCCCAAGTGACCCGCGTACTGGTCGCCAGTCCGGCTTATCTGGCGCGGCATGGCGAACCGCAACATCCTTCGGAGCTGGCCGCGCACCAGACGGTGATGGGTACGCTGCGTACGCAAATCCGCGAATGGCGTTTCGGACCGCATGAGGATGATTTGCGTGTCCGGCTGTCACCGCGTCTGCTCTCAAACGACGTGGAATCACAGCTGCTGGCGGTACGCAGCGGGCAGGGGATTGCACGCTTACTGTCTTATCAGGTGAGCGACGATGTGCAGGCGGGTCGCATGGTGCGGCTTCTGGCGGAATTCGAACCACTGCCGTTGCCGGTACAACTGGTGGCGCAACAGGTGCAGCAGATGCCGCGCAAGGTCCGTACATTCTGGGATTTCGCCTGTCAGCGGCTGAGCGCACTTCCGCAACTTCATGCGCTGGACGCATCTTCTGAACAGTGACGCCGATCACGCTTGTATGCGGTAAAAATAACCTACTCTGAGAGTTGTGCAAAAACAGTGAGTTACTTCAGGACAGGTTGTCCGTTGCTCACGCCAACCCAGAAGGAAAGGATGATGACCCGTAACCGGCTGAATCTTGCCACGCTTTTGATACTGGCGCTCAGCGCGCCGATCTCCCTGACTGTCTCCGCGCAAAGTTTGCCACAGGATCCTGATGCGTCGGTGCCTGCGAAAAATTACATTACGGCAGTAAATCCTGATTTAACCATCACTTACCGCCTGTATGCACCGGCTGCTGAACACGTTGACGTGGTAACCGGCGCGACGCCGGTGTCATACATTCCGCATCAGATGACCAAGGACGATAAAGGCGTCTGGAGCTGGACGTCGGATGCACAAAAACCTGATCTGTATGAATATTTCTTCAATGTCGATGGTTTGCGGATTGCCGACCCGGGCAGTGCGATGCCTAAGCCGCAGCGTCAGGTGAACACCAGCCTGATCCTGGTGCCGGGCAGTATTCTGGATGTGAAAAGCGTTCCGCACGGCGAAGTCCGCACGCTGACCTATCATTCCGCTGCGCTGAATTCTGAGCGTCAGGTTGCGGTATGGACGCCGCCGGGTTACAGCGATGCTTCAAAGCCGTTGCCGGTACTGTATTTCTACCACGGCTTTGGTGACACCGGCCGCTCGGCGCTGGATCAGGGACGCATTCCGCAAATCATGGATAACCTGCTGGCGGAGAAAAAAATCGCGCCGATGCTGGTGGTCATTCCTGATACCGAAACCGACGCCAAAGGCGTGGTGCCGGAAGATTACGTCCCCAAAGATCGCCGCAAGGAATTCTATCCCCGAAATGCGGCGGCGGCCGATAAAGAACTGACCGGCGACATTATCCCGCTGATTTCCAAAACCTTCCGCGTACGCGATGATGCCGCCGGACACGCACTCGCGGGGCTTTCACAAGGCGGTTATCAGACGCTGGTCAGCGGCATGACGCATCTCGACCAGTTCGGCTGGCTGGCGACCTTTAGCGGCGTCAGCACCACGACAGTCCCGAATGCTGACGTCGAAAAACGCTTCGCCGAACCGGAAAAAATCAACGCACAGCTGAAAAACTTCACGTTAGTGGTGGGGGAAAAGGATGTGGTAACAGGCAAGGACATCGCCGGACTGAAGTCTGAACTGGAAGAGAAAAAGATTAAGTTCGATTATCACGAATACCCGAGTCTGGGCCATGAAATGGATGTCTGGCGTCCGGCCTACGCGGAGTTTGTGCAGAAGATATTTAAGTGATCTACGCGCCTCCCTCTGCGAAGGGGGAGGATGGGAGGGGGTTCTAAAGGCATAACCAACGTTAAAGCCTAATTTAACTTATTGATTTTCCATTAATACCCCATCCCAACCCTCCCCTTCGCAGGGGAGGGCGCTGATCGGCACTATCACCTCTGGGCAGGAGAGGAGCTAAAACTTTAAGCGCTTTTCTTCGCCTGCTGGCTGTGGCGTTCCAGCAACGGTTTCAGGAAGCGCGCGGTATGCGATTCTTTGCATTCCGCGACGGTTTCCGGCGTACCGGCGACCAGAATCTGTCCGCCGCCCGCACCGCCTTCCGGCCCGAGATCGACAATCCAGTCCGCCGTTTTAATCACGTCCAGATTGTGTTCAATCACCACGATGGTGTTGCCCTGATCGCGCAGCTGATGCAGTACTTCCAGCAGTTGCTGAATGTCGGCAAAGTGCAGGCCCGTGGTCGGTTCGTCGAGAATATATAACGTCTGACCGGTGCCGCGTTTGGACAGCTCACGCGCCAGTTTCACGCGCTGCGCTTCACCGCCGGACAGCGTGGTTGCTGACTGGCCGAGACTGATGTAGGTCAGGCCGACGTCGATCAGCGTCTGCAATTTACGCGCAAGGGCAGGGACGGCATCGAAGAAATCACGCGCTTCTTCAATGGTCATCTCCAGCACTTCGTGGATGCTCTTGCCTTTGTATTTAATTTCCAGCGTTTCGCGGTTATAGCGTTTGCCTTTGCACTGATCGCACGGCACATAAATATCCGGCAGGAAGTGCATTTCGACTTTGATCACGCCGTCGCCCTGACAGGCTTCGCAGCGTCCACCTTTGACGTTGAAACTGAAACGTCCCGGCGTATAACCGCGTGAACGGGATTCCGGTACACCGGCAAACAGTTCGCGAACCGGCGTGAAAATGCCGGTGTAGGTTGCCGGGTTAGAACGCGGCGTACGACCAATCGGGCTCTGATCGATGTCGATGACTTTATCGAAATGCCCCAGACCTTCGATTTCGCGATAAGGTGCGGCTTCGGCAATTGTCGCGCCATTCAGTTCGCGCTGTGCCAGCGGGAACAATGTGTCGTTAATCAGCGTCGATTTACCCGAACCGGACACGCCGGTGATACAGGTAAACAGGCCTACCGGCAGCGTCAGCGTGACGTCTTTCAGGTTGTTGCCTTTGGCGCCGGAAAGTTTCAGCACTTTGGTGGCATCCGCCGGAACGCGTTGTGCTGGTACAGAGATTTCACGTTTGCCGCTCAGGAACTGGCCGGTCAGTGAATTCTCGGTCGCCATAATGTCTTCAGCGGTGCCTTCTGCCACCACTTCGCCACCGTGAACGCCCGCACCCGGACCGATATCAATAATATGGTCAGCGGCGCGGATCGCGTCTTCGTCGTGCTCGACCACAATGACGGTATTACCCAGATCGCGAAGGTGGATCAGGGTTTCCAGCAGACGTTCGTTGTCGCGCTGATGCAGGCCGATAGAGGGCTCATCCAGCACGTACATGACGCCCACCAGACCGGCACCAATCTGGCTCGCCAGACGGATACGCTGGGCTTCGCCGCCGGACAGCGTTTCCGCAGAACGGGACAGCGAGAGATAGTTCAGACCAACGTTCACCAGGAATTTCAGGCGATCGCCAATCTCTTTCAGCACTTTCTCAGCAATCTTGGCGCGCTGGCCGCTGAGTTTCATATTGCGGAAGAAATCCATCGCATGACCGATGCTGAAATCAGAGATTTCCGGCAACGTCGTTTCTTCCACGAACACGTTACGTGCTTCTTCACGCAGGCGTGTGCCACGGCAGGATGTACACGGACGGTTGCTGATGTATTTCGACAGTTCTTCACGTACCGCGCTGGATTCCGTTTCTTTATAACGGCGTTCCATATTGTGCAGCACACCTTCAAACGGATGGCGGCGGATAGACGTATCACCGCGATCGTTGATGTATTTGAATTCAATCGTAGTTTTGCCGGAGCCGTGCAGGATCGCGTGTTTTACGTCGCTGCTCAGTTCGTTAAACGGTGCTTCCACGTCGAAATCATAATGCTCGCCAAGAGAGCGCAGCATCTGGAAGTAATAGAAGTTACGGCGATCCCAGCCACGAATTGCGCCACCTGCCAGTGAAAGCTCAGGGTTTTGCACCACGCGTTCCGGGTCGAAGAACTGCTGCACGCCCAGCCCGTCACAGGTCGGACAGGCACCGGCCGGGTTATTGAACGAGAACATACGCGGTTCCAGTTCGCGCATACTGTAGCCGCACACCGGACAGGCGAAGTTGGCAGAGAACAGCATCTCATCGGCTTTCGGGTCATCCATATCGGCGACCACAGCGGTACCGCCGGAAAGTTCGAGCGCGGTTTCAAACGATTCCGCCAGACGCTGCGCCAGATCATCACGCACTTTAAAGCGGTCAACGACCACTTCAATGGTATGCTTTTTCTGCAATTCTAATTTCGGCGGATCGGACAGATCACACACTTCGCCGTCGATACGTGCACGGATATAGCCCTGCGACGCCAGGTTTTCCAGCGTTTTGGTGTGCTCGCCTTTGCGGTCTTTAACAATGGTCGCCAGCAGCATCAGGCGCTGGCCTTCCGGCTGCGCGAGGACGTTATCCACCATCTGACTGACGGTCTGGGCTGACAGCGGAATATTATGATCCGGGCAGCGCGGCTCGCCCACGCGGGCAAACAGCAGACGCAGGTAGTCGTGGATTTCGGTGATCGTCCCGACGGTTGAACGCGGGTTGTGCGACGTTGATTTTTGCTCAATCGAAATCGCCGGAGACAGACCTTCAATATGGTCGACGTCCGGTTTTTCCATTAAGGATAAAAATTGGCGTGCATAGGCAGACAGCGACTCGACGTAGCGGCGCTGGCCTTCGGCGTACAGCGTATCGAACGCCAGAGAGGACTTGCCTGAACCGGATAAGCCGGTGACAACAATCAGTTTGTCGCGCGGGATAATCAGGTTGATATTCTTGAGATTATGGGTGCGTGCGCCCCGAACTTCGATCTTATCCATTCATCATTCCCGGATTAACTTGATAGCTCACCGTGCCGGTAACCGCCGTGAAAACCTGTTTCGCGCCAGCCATCGAATCGGGCACAGAGAAGAACGTAACGCGCAATTATGACACAAATCACAATCTGTGCCACCCCAAAACCTGAATGTATATCCAGTACTCGATGTAACGATGGAATGTTTGCTGAACAATCTGGAAAGAATGCCGCATCCTCAGACATCCATGGTACGAAGGTATCGTTTTATGGTTATAATGCTGCAAAGTGTGACCTTCCACACCTCGGATTGTGGTTTCAACCACGACATACATCATCAGGAGAATCCACATGGCCAGCAGAGGCGTAAACAAAGTTATTCTCGTCGGTAATCTGGGACAAGACCCGGAAGTTCGCTACATGCCTAACGGCGGCGCGGTTGCCAACATCACTCTGGCAACGTCTGAGAGCTGGCGTGACAAAGCCACCGGCGAGCAGAAAGAAAAAACGGAATGGCACCGTGTGGTGTTGTTCGGCAAATTAGCAGAAGTCGCAGGCGAATACCTGAAGAAAGGTTCTCAGGTCTACATCGAAGGCGCACTGCAAACCCGTAAATGGACCGATCAGGCTGGCGTTGAAAAATACACCACCGAAGTCGTCGTTAACGTGGGCGGCACCATGCAGATGCTCGGCGGCCGTGCCGGCGGCGGCGCACCAGCAGGTGGCGGTCAGCCATCCGCAGGCGGCCAGCAAGGCGGTTGGGGTCAGCCTCAGCAGCCACAAGGCGGCAACCAGTTCAGCGGCGGCCAGCAGGCTCGTCCGGCTGCGCAAAACAACGCGCCAGCACAGAACAACGAACCACCAATGGATTTCGACGACGATATCCCGTTCTGATCAATTGCCTCCGGGCATCAACGTTCAGAACAACAAAAAGCCCCGAAAGGGGCTTTTTGCTATCCGGCATTCAGGGATCTCTGATACCTCACACTTTCCCAAGAGCACCGAACACTAATCTGCCCTGATGGAATGTCGCTTTCACCTCCGACACCCGCGCCACCGCTTCGGCGGAGCAACTGGCGTCGACCAGGATCATTTCGGCGTTATCGTTCACCGCAGGCCACTGGCGTTTGCCGCTGTCGTCGAGCGGCAGGACGTTACCGGTGGCGATAGCGAGGGAGCGCGTCAGGCCAAATTCGTCGGAGTTGCCGTAGAGCTGGGCGTAGAGGCTGGCTTTTTCCAGCATGCTGCCGGTACCGAACGGCGACCAGTGGTCGATCACGCTGTCGGTGCCGGTCATAACAAATACGCCATTCTGGCTGAGCTGCGGCAGTGGCATGTTCAGTTTACCGAGCGGAATGGTGGAGGCGACGGTGAACTGCTGTTCGGCAAGCCCGTTGATTACCTCGTCGAGTTCCGCGCCCTGCATCATCGCCAGTGCGAAACCGTGGCTGAGCGTCACTTTGCCTTTCAGCTGCGGGTTTTTCTCCACCGTCTGAATCATGTATTTCACCGCTGCAATCCCGGCAGGCGTGGTTTCATGCAGATGAATATCCACGCCCTTGTTGGTATCGAGCGCAATCTGGAACATCGCGTCGAGGGATTTTTCCATCGCGCCGTCCACGTTGGTCGGATCCAGCCCGCCGACGTACTGCACGCCCATTTGCATCGCTTCGCGCATCAGGCCATCGACTTTCGAATGCAGTAAACCGTGCTGCGGGAACGCCACAATTTCACAAATGAAATCCTGCTGATGCTTTTCCAGCGCAATCTTCAGATGCTCAAGGCTTTTCAGGCCGCTGACCGGGTCGATATTGCAGTGGCTGCGCGCAACAGTCGTGCCTTTGGAATGCAGCAGGCCAATGATTGCTTCGGCGTGTTCCACCGATGTCGGTAACAGTTGGGGGATCAGCACCTGTTCGCGGGCAATCATATCCATGATGGTTTTGCCTTTACGCGGGCGGGGTGCTTCCCATTTGCCGCCGTAGAAGGTCTTGTCGAGGTGAATATGCATGTCGCGTGTGGCGGGCAGCAGAAGTAATCCTCTGGCATCAAAAGCAGGCCAGTTACTGGCCGGGGCGTCTTTTGCTGGCTGGATCGCCACGATTTTGCCGTTATTGATTTCCAGGTTGTACAGCCCGGTTTGGGTGGCGACAACGATATCGCCTTCGCGCTCAAAACCCTCTTCCAGCCGCACATTGCGCAGCTGGTAATGCGGTGCAGAAATCGCGTTGATCTGGCTGACATCGTCACATTTTTCGTCCATCTCGCCCGCTTTAAACGGCGCGGCTGATGCGATTCCGGAGGACATTCCTGCGGTGAGCAATGCGCCGGTGGCGGTGATTTTGGCGCTATGAGAGAGAAAGTTTCTGCGGCTTTGTTGCTGAGGATTTTGCACGTCGAATTCCTTAATCATGATGCGGGAGGATGCTGTTTCCCTTTCACCCTAAAAGATATCGCCGGTTCCGGCTGCGATTTTTCCCACTGCCTGTCAGTGGGAAACGTAATGGCTAACTGAGCTGACAAAAATCCTTTAATTTTCCGGCCAGTGCGATTTGTGCCGGCGTCGCGTCGGGGCGATAAAACAGCGCGAGTTCGACGTTATTCACCGGCGGCAAGCCGCTCTCTGTGCCTAAAATCCGGTGTTCCGGCAGGCGGCAACTGGCAGGCAATAAGGTGACGCCCAGCCCGGCGGCACTGGCGGCGACCAGCGCCGCGAGGCTGGCGCTGCTGTAACTGATGCGCCAGCTGCGTCCGAGAGCATCCAGCGCCTGACACAGTTCTTCGCGGTATAACCCGTTGAGCGGAAACAGTACCAGCGGGATCGGATCCCGTTCAAACGCCGGAAACGCGGCGCTGTCGAGCCACAGCATCGGCTCGGGGCGCGAGGCATTGGCTTTCTCGCCGGAGAGTTGTTTCACCAGAATAATATCCAGCATCTCCTGCTGCCAGGCGCGGCGCAGTTCGTGGCTCAGGCCGCTGGTCACATCCAGGCGGATATGCGGATGGGCGCGGCTGAACTGGGCCAGCAACGATGTGGTTGCGGCGGCAAAATCTTCCGGCACGCCAAGACGCACCACGCCGTCCGGCCACTGGTCACTCAGCGCGTCGTGCGCTTCACCGTTCAGCGCGATAATCCGCCGCGCATAACCCAGCAACCGTTCGCCTTCTTCGGTGAGCTGAACCTGATGCGAGGTGCGTTCCAGCAGCGGTTTACCCAGCGCCTCTTCCAGCCGGCGGATTTGCTGGCTGACGGTGGATTGCGAGAGATAAACGCGGTCGGCAGCACGGGTAAAACTGCCGGTTTCGCAGACGGCGACAAAACTAAGCAACTGCTGCGGGCTGAACATCGGATAGCGATTCATTTTATAAATACTTATGTTTTATGTATTCAAAATATCAATACCACCCAGAGTACCAACCTTCGCCCGTGCGCACCAGACTGGTTCATTTCGTGCTGGTTGCGACACGTTTGCTCCAAAAGTGCGCCTCGTTTTAGCGCATTCCGTCCACGCTTTGGCAGTGGTTGATTTCACTTAAGATTGACTACAAGGCTTTGGCGGCAAATCGTCTTTCTGGTACAGAAATTGCTTTTCCCTAAAGAGACTCAGGGGAGAAAAATATGAAAGCGATCGTGATTGGTGGCGGTATTGGCGGGGCGTGTGCGGCGATTGCGCTGAAGCGTTTTGGCATCGAAACGGCGGTATACGAGGCAGTGAAAGAGATCAAACCGGTCGGCGCGGCGATCTCCATCTGGCCTAACGGCGTGAAGTGCCTAAATTATCTCGGTATGAAAGATGCGCTGCGCGAACTTGGCGGCAACATGCGTTTTATGGCCTACAAAGAATATCAGCAGGGTCAGACCATGACGCGTTTCAGTATGGATCCGCTGATCCAAAGCGTCGGCGAGCAGCCGTATCCGGTGGCGCGTGCGGAACTTCAGTCGATGTTGCTCGAGACGTATGGCCGCGATCAGGTGCAGTTTGGCAAGCGCGTAACGCATGTTGAAGAATCCGCCGACAGCGTGACCGCCTGGTTTGACGACGGCACGTCTGCGACCGGTGATTTACTGATTGCCGCCGACGGCACCCATTCTGTTATCCGCCAGCACGTTCTGGGCTATGCGACGGAGCGCCGCTACGCCGGTTACGTCAACTGGAACGGCCTGGTGGAAATCGACGAAAGCATCGCGCCTGCCGATCAATGGACGACGTTTGTCGGCGAAGGCAAACGCGTTTCGCTGATGCCGGTGAGCGGCAACCGTTTTTACTTCTTCTTTGATGTGCCGCTGCCGAAAGGTTTGCCGCAGGATCGCACCACCGTGCGCGAGGATTTGCAGGGCTACTTTGCGGGCTGGGCGGAACCGGTGCAGAAGCTGATCAGCCAGATCAATCCTGAAACTACTAACCGCGTTGAAATCCACGATATCGAACCCTTTATGCAACTGGTCAAAGGCCGTATTGCGCTGCTCGGCGATTCCGGCCACAGCACCACGCCGGATATCGGGCAGGGCGGTTGTGCGGCGATGGAAGATGCGGTGGTGCTGGCGAATATGCTGCAAACCAATTCATTAGGCATTGAAGACGCATTGCTGCGTTATCAGGAAAAACGCGCATATCGCGTGAAGGATCTGGTACTGAAAGCGCGTAAACGCTGCGATGTCACCCACGGCAAAGAAATGGCCGTGACCGAACAATGGTATGAGGATTTGAAAACTGAAACCGGTGAACGCATTCTTTCGGGAATGTGTGAAACCATTCTGGGCGGCCCGCTGGAATAACGCGGTGACTGGCAGGAAATAACTTTTTACACATCCTTAAAGTTTCCTGTGTTTTTGCCGAAAATAGCATCAGAAGGATCAAGGTATCCACTGGCGCTTTGACGCAAAAACATAGGGACTCATCAGGATGACAGTTATCTCTGCGACAGGTAATCAGGCGCTTAATACGCTGGTTACGTCAACAAAATCACTGACGGCAGTCACTACTGCAGCCAGTCAGCAGCAGGCTTCAACGACACAATCCACCGCAGTGATGATCGGCCAGACGGAATCTGCGTCGCCGGTATACAGCATCACCAAACCGGCACTTGTCTGGGAGCGTTCTTCCAGTGATCTGATGTCTTCAAAGCTCGCATCCAATTTCAGCAACGCCGGCAATGCGGCGCGTTTTACCGGACTCGGTGCGGCGCTGCTTGAACGATTTACTACCGACAGCAGCAGTTATTCCCAGTCGGTGATGAAGCAGACTTCCGCTCACTCAGCCAGTTCAGCGGGCAACGTCGCCGCCCAAACCCAGCTTCATACTAAAGCCGATAATCAGATAAGCCTGAGCATTAAAACCGCCAGCGGCGCGCTGGTCGATATCACGCTGGGCAGCGATGATGACGGTCTCGGCGTGCAGGTGAATGTCAGCAAAGGCACGCTCAGCGATGCGGATCGCAAAGCGCTGGCCGGTCTTGCAGAAGGTTTTCAGAAAGCGATTGATGGCCTGACGGCGCAGCCGCCGAAGCTGGATCTGAGCGGCCTGACAAAATTCGATACCTCGGTGCTGTCGTCGGTGGATTTACACGCCACGCTGGGCACCACTAATACCCAGACGCTGGATTTTCATGCTGATGCGAATACGCGCTCAGTCAAATCGACCGGTGTGGCTGGCACGGTAGATATCAGCGTGGACATGAGTCAACGCGCACTGCTGGGCACCGATAATCAGCAGAAACAGGCGCTGAACAGTTATCTGAAGCAAATCAACAGCGCAGGCAATCGCGGCAATGCCGATGAATCGCTGATGGCCATGTTCAAAGATGCCTTTACCGCCCTGAACAGCAATTACGGTGATACGGCGACGACATACAAAACCCGTGGCTCAGAGCCGGTGTATTTCTCGCTGACCAAAACCGATAAAAACATGATGACGGGGCTGGCGGATTTCACGGCGTCCATCTCACAGACGCCGGTCGATACCACCAATCCGATGCGCCCGGACGAAACCGATACGTTCTCTTATCAGGTTTCTCAAACCAGCAGCATCACCGGTACGGGTACGCAGGATCGCAATATCACCCAGAAGCAGCAGTCGCATCTGGTCGCCAGTTACCATCAGTCGCTGACGCCGGGTTTACAGCTGAACCTGACCAGCGACCGGAATTCGCAGAATTACCTGTACTATCAGATTGATGACTCGGCAGAAAGCACGACGTCCGTGCAGTATCACAAAGGGGCGCTGGTGAGTGCGTCAGTGACTCAGTCCGCCAGCAACTCAACACATATTCAGAAATATGTGAAAGGCGCACTGGAATCCGACACCACCACGCCGGAATCTGTGTCGAAGACCACTAACCTGCTCGGCAAGCTGCAATCCGCCTGGGAAAATAATGCCCCGCGGATGTCGTTCCAGGATTACCTGAATCATCAGACCCTGCCTGATCTCAGCGGGATGGTACTGATGGAATCTGAACCTGCGGTATTGAAAAATAATTAATATTTTGCAGTAACGTTATTAAATAAACGGAAACTATAAGCCTCTCTGAATATTTCAGAGAGGCTTATAGTTTCTGGAAGTGTGATATTTCTTCAGTTAAAAATCATTTTTACCAATATCATATAAATGAAGTTATTTGATGGGTCATGTGAATGTATTTATTATGAATGATATATTTCAATAATAGCTGAGGTCTAAAATGATAGAATGTGGTGGAGGTTCCGTAACTTTCGGCCAGCAGAGTATCAATACCATTGAAGAAATACGTCGAAAGAGAAAATTGGGAACATTACTTCAGGCACTGAATGCAACTAGTGTTCTTTATTCTATTTTCGTTAAAAATAATTCATTAACCAGTAGTTTTTACGTTACACAACAAGATTTCTTTATGTTTTCTCAGGCAGCGAAAGGAACCGGTGACCTTGTCAGGAACTTGATATATAGAGATATCGAAATGCTAATATTAACAACTGGATTGCAAGGTGAGGAACGTGCTTTTTGGATGTGTATGAAGGACAGTCTTCGTTAAACATTTAAGGAATGAATGTGAAGCTTTTACCATTAACCGCACTCTTACTCTTTTTTCCTCTGTGCGTATTTGCTACTCAGAGTATCTCGCCGGAACAATTAAGACTAAAGCAGGCAATGCAATCTGCGATGGACAGCCTGGGCAGACAAACCACGCTGTGTGACAAAAAAGAGCAACAAAAGCCGAAAGTCACCGCAGAAGATCTGAAGCCTTTTGATCGGGAAACGATATCTACTGCGCTTATTTACTTTAAAAATGAATCGCTGAAATCCTGTATTCAACAGCAAGAATATGAATATATGCTGAGTATGATTGCCTATGCGGGCAGTTTTCCTGAAAGCACACATAGCGGGCAAGATTATCAAACAGTGATCGAATCTTTGATTGTCCTTTCGCCGGGCGCAAATCCCTCTGTGATAAAAACAGAAGGTCGGTTTTTAGCTTTACCAGCACCTTTACAGGAAAAACTTAAACAGACATTCCAGTCGAAAACCTTCGATCTCGAATTCGTGCTCAATTATTACGACACCCACGGGCAGGGAAAAAGTAAATCCTGATCCAGTGCTAACGTATTAACAGCCCCATCCGGGGCTGTTCTTTTCTCTTTAGTGCTTACCTGGGTATCTCAAATTTCGTCCCGTTCACCACGATTTCATCAAATTGCAGGTGATGCATAAATTCGCGCAAAATAAGCAGCGTGGCGGCGAAATCATTACCGTCCGGGATGCCTTCGAAATGGGCAGGACGGCCATTAATCACCAGCGCCAGCCGGTCGAAAGTGCGTTCAACGGCGTCGAGGGATAAGGTCATTATTTCGTTTTCTGCTTCACCGGCAATGCGGGCCAGCGCGCGGATATCGTTGTCTGTGCTGAACAGTTTGGCGTCCGGCGGAATGTCATGCCGGATACGAATTACTTCGTCCTCGACCACCATAATGGCGGTTTCCATTTCATCCGGCGTCGGCGGCGAATGGCGGAAATACCCGACGGATGTCAGTTGTGAGCCCAGTGTCAGGAGCAAACTTTTATCTTCGTTATCATCACTACGGACGATAACTTGCGTTTCTTCGCTGCCGATATGCAGCAATACAGCAGGTGTGGTCATCGGCATCTCCCAATCGTTAACGTTATGACGTCAGGCTTTCTGAGCAGAAAAACTATCATGTCAGATGCGGATCGCGCCGCGCAAATTCTTTCACCATCCAGTCGATAAACACCCGCACCCGTGGCGAAAGCTGGCGGTTACGCGGGTAAAGCAGGGAAACCGGTAACGTACCGGCCGGAAAATTAGTCAGGATCTGCACCAGACTTCCCTGCGCGAGATCTTCCAGCAGGCCGTAATGCGGCACCTGAATAATCCCCATTCCGCGCCGTGCCGCTTCTTTCATGCTTTCCGCGCCGTTGACCGACAAACTGGTCGGCAGCAGGATTTCACGCGTTTTGCCTTGGTCCTGAAACACTAATGGCAACAGGCCTCCGGTGGCACTGGAACGAAAACCAATCATCCGGTGACCGGCGAGATCTTCCGGTGTTTCCGGTATGCCAAAACGTTGCAGATACTCCGGGCTGGCGCAGGTAATTTCCTGCAGCGTACCGAGCGGGCGCGCCACCATATCGCTGTCTTTCAGCTCTCCTGCGCGGATCACGCAATCAATCCCTTCGCGCACCAGATCCACCAGCCGGTCGCCTTCGCTCATGTAAAACTCAATGTCGGGATACTGCGCCAGAAAGTCCGGCAGTCCTGGCAGCAGAAAATGTCGCGCCATCGAACCGTGGACATCCACCCGCAATAACCCTTTCGGCTGCGCACCGGCAAAGGCCATTTCGGCATCTTCCACATCCGCCAGAATACGCAGACAGCGCTGGTAATAGGCTTCGCCGTCCAGTGTCGGGCTGACGTGACGGGTAGTGCGTTGCAGAAGCCGGATGTTCAGCCGCGTTTCCAGCTGCTTAATCGCGTCGGTCACCGTCGAGCGTTTCAGGTTCAGCGCCTGTGCGGCCTGCGTAAAACTGCGAAGTTCCACCACGCGGGTGAATAACTGCATACTGTCGAGTTTATCCATGATGATTGTTCGCCTTTTCCGGATAGTGATAACGAATATCGGGTAATTATCCGGCGGCGTCAATCGGCTACGCTTTCTTCAGCAGCAACGAATCCGGACAACTCAAAAGGAAACACCTCATGACTTCATCTAAACAGAAAGTCGCCCTGGTCACCGGCGCATCCCGTGGTATCGGCGCAGCGATTGCGCAGCGTCTGGCGCAGGACGGTTTTACCGTGATTTTGAACTATTCACGCGGTGCGGCAGAAGCTGACGCGGTGGTCAGTAAAATCGAACAGGCAGGCGGCAAGGCCATCAGCGCGCAGGCGGATGTCAGCGACGCTGCGGCGGTCAGCCGGATGTTTGCCAGCGCGGAACAGGCGTTTGGTGGTGTTGATGTGCTGGTGAATAACGCGGGGATCATGACACTTTCCGCCATTGCCGACACAGACGATGCAGCGTTCGATCGCCTTATCGACATTAACCTGAAAGGCACTTTTAACACGCTGCGTGAAGCGGCGAAACATCTGCACGACGGCGGGCGAATCATCAATTTCTCATCGACCGTGGTTGGGTTATACCAGCCGACGTACGGCGTGTATGCCGCGACCAAAGCGGCTGTCGAAGCGCTGAGCCGCGTGCTCACCAAAGAAATGCGCGGACGCCAGATAACCGTCAACACCGTGGCGCCCGGCCCGACGGCAACGGATTTATTCCTCAACGGCAAATCGGATCAACTGGTGGAAACCATCGCCAAAACCTCACCGCTTGAGCGCCTTGGCCAGCCGGAAGATATTGCCTCCGTCGTCGCCTTCCTCGCCGGTCCCGATGGCGCATGGGTTAACGGCCAGACGCTGAAGGCGAATGGCGGGATTATTTAACACTCCCGATTAACGCAGAAAGATAAAAATCCGGAATGCAGCTCGCAAAAGCCCGTATCAGTAATACTGCGACGGGCTTTTGGTTGTATACTCTTTGTAGATACAACGGTGGAGAAATGAACATGCGCACCCGGGCCACATTACAGAAATGGGGTAACAGCATCGCGTTAAGGCTGTCAGGAAATTTGAAGTCAATTCCACAATTTGAGGAAGGCGATGTCGTTGATATCGAGATTTCTGAAGAAGGGCTGCAAATTCGGAAAGCCGATAAGCAAAAGGTCACGGAGGCCAGCTTGTTATCAGGGCTGAGCGCGTATAATGCTCATGCTGATGAATTGGCAGAACCGACTGACAAGGAGCTTGATTACTAATGTATTTACCGAAGCGCGGGGATATTTGCTGGCTGGATTTTGAGCCAACTAAAGGAAAGGAAATAGGCAAATATCGACCGGCGCTGATCCTGTCTCATGAAACCTATAATCAGGTGACCGGTCTGGTGATTTGTATGCCGGTGAGCAGCAGCATCCGCGGTGCCCCGACAGAGGTGCCGGTCAACAATCTGAGTGCACCTTGCGTCGTTGCCACCACGTTGATCCATACGATGGACTGGCGGCACCGGCAGGCTAAGTTTATCGCTGTTGCTGAAGATGGGGTGTTTAACGATGTGCTTGCCCGGATTATTCCGCTGATTGGCGGTGAGAACTTACTGGCCTGAAGTTAATCTTCAGGCCAGGTATCATGCGTATTGCGCTTCGCCGTTGCCGAAGGACCAGTTTTCTTTCGGCACTTCGACCAGGCTGATGAACACATCTTCCAGACGTAATCCGACTTTTTCATGCAGCCCGTAAGCTACGGCGTGATAGAACGCCTTTTTCATTTCCAGTGTACGGCCGGCGTTGAGCGTTACCTGAATCACGATGCAGTTCGGACTGCGCTGGATATCCAGATAGTCCGGTGAAATCATCATTTCTGCCGGAGAGTGTTCGGAGATGACGATAAACTTGTCATTTTCCGGCACATTCAGCGTGGTGCGCATGGCGTCGTAGACCACATCGCCAACGGTTTTGCGGTAGGTTTCGGGTTTTCCTTCGACCATATCAATACGTACAAAAGGCATTTTATTCTCCTCATTATTTTCTGTAGGGCACGCATCTTCGGGGATGCGGCCTTTCAGGTATGCAACACGAAGAGCCAGTGTGTCGAGCGATTTTTTGTACGCACCGGTAACCTGCCTTATGCTACGACGGTCTTCCTCCTGAACCTCTTCCTCCCTTCACACGGACATGCCATGACTAAGGTTTATCAGGCTTTTGAAACGCTGCGTCAGCACAAAGCGGTTCTGCATGACAGTGTGGAGCTGGGTTCCGGCATTCAGCTGGCGGCGTGGTCGAACAAAAATGACATCGTGAATCAGGAAAGCGCCGATCACCACACGCTGAGCCTGTACGTTGCCGACGGCTATGAGTGTTATCACAAAACCCGTGGAGGGTGGCGCAACGGCGGCGGACCGGATCGTTTTTGTCTGATGCCGAAAGGCAGCATGTCGAGCTGGGACGCTGCGCGGCGGCATTATCGTCTGATTTTCATTCCGCGTTAAAACCCTTCTTCCGGTCTGTCTGATTCCAGTGCTAATTTAATGGAAATTCACTTTATTCAGGGAAAACCATGCTGACCCAGGCACCTGTTATCGAAACCGAACGTCTGATTTTACGCGCCCATCACGTTGATGATTTTGAACATATTGCCGCGCAATGGGCTGATCCTGCGGTGGTGAAATATATCGGCGGCACACCGTCGGGTCGCGAAACCAGCTGGAGCCGCCTGCTGCGTTATCCCGGCCACTGGCAGATGCTCGGTTTCGGCTACTGGATTGTGTTTGAAAAAACCGATGGTGCAGAAGGCGCGTTTATCGGCGAAATTGGTCTGGCAGATTATCAGCGTGACATTACTCCCTCGCTCAGCGGCATGGCAGAAATGGGCTGGGTGGTTTCTCCGGCGTTTCACGGCAAAGGTTACGCGTTTGAAGCGGCGCAGGCGGTGATCCGCTGGGCTGAAACAAATCTGGATCGTCAGCTATGCTGCATTATTGCGCCGGAGCATCAGGCTTCAATTCGGCTGGCGGAAAAATGTGGTTTCGTGGCGAAAACCGACACCACTTATCACGGCTCTGCCACGCGGATTTTTGTTCGTCCGTCGTGACCGGCCATTTGCGTTCCACCTAACAGGGGAAATCATGCTGAAGATTCTGGGTAAATCACCGTCGATCAATGTGCGTAAAGTGTTGTGGACCTGCCATGAACTGGGGCTGGATTACGAGCAGGAGCAGTTTGGTTCAGGTTTTCAGTCCACGCAGACAGCGGAATTTAAAGCGCTGAACCCGAATGCGATGGTGCCGGTGGTGCTCGACGGCGAGTTCGTGCTGTGGGAATCCAACGTGATTTGCCGGTATCTGGCGGCGCGGGAAGGGCGCGAGGATTTGCTGTCCTCTGACCCGAAGCGTCGCGCGCTGACGGAACAGTGGATGGACTGGCAGGCCGGTGAGCTGAATAACGCCTGGCGCTATGCGTTTCCGGCGCTGGCGCGCAACAGTGCGCAACATCAGGATCCGGCGCTGATTGATGCCGGTGTCAGCGAATGGAACCGTCACATGCAGATGCTGGAAGAACAACTTCAGCGCAGCGGCGATTACGTGCTGGGAGATAATTTTACGCTGGCAGATATTCCGCTCGGGCTGGCGGTGAACCGCTGGTCAATGACGCCGATGCCACGTCCGGCGTTACCGGCAGTGACGGCGTATTACGACAGGCTGAATCAGCGCGAAGGTTTCAGGCTGTATGGCCGAAACGGCCTGGTATAATCCCCGTCATCCTTCACGCTGCTTCTGCGTTGGCTGCGTTACTCGGCCCATCCATGGACCTCGCTCCTGAAGGAGCCGCTGCATGCAGCGTTCCAATCTGCTCCCTGCAGATTGGTCACTCACCCCGGTCACTTACTTATGTAAGCTCCCGGGGATTCATTCCGTTGCCGCCTTGATGCAACGAGAATGATTTAGGGGAGTGTTTAATATTTAACAGACATCGTGTTTATTTAAAATCAACCCGCATCAGTTCGCTGATAGATTGTCCACGGGTGGAGGAAACACATTTATCAATATAACTTTTAAAGGCCGCAGGTTTAGGAATACCCATATTCAATAAGCGTGAGTTATCAAATTTCACGTTTAACTGGGCAAAACCGCCGTAAAGTTTAATGGCGCGTAAAATGATTTTGTCATTACACGGACCAAGCACATCTTTAAATTGCTTACGGATACCGGTGAAGTCCTGATAACTGATCTGCTCATATTCGCTGATAATCCGTGGCGAATTATTCGCTTTTGCCACAGAGGTATCAATTTCATGGAAGGGTGTACACATCTCTTCGCCGGAAGAAATATGATAAAAATTATGGCTGAGTTCGGTCGCCAGACATAATTTTGCCAGCACCATCGCACAATAATCTACCGGGATCACATCCACCTGGTCGTCGAGCGTACAGGTAAATTTCTTCAGTTTGATCGCCATCATAAAGACCCAGAAAATGCTGCTCGAAGGCTGGCAACCGTACTGGGTATGACCGACGATAATCGACGGACGTGCGACGACAAACGGCAGTGACGGACATTCTTCCCGCACCAGATTCTCGATGGCGCGCTTGGACGCGGTATATTGCACCAGGTCTTCGTTCTGCTCGTTGTCCGGCATCCCTTCATAGAATACGCTGTCTTTATCAGGCATTGAGGCCATCGCCGTGCCAACATGCACAAATCTTTGCAGCCCTTTGACCTGTGCCATACGTTTGGCAAACACCAGTGAGCCTTCAACATTCACCCGCCACATGGCCGGATTATTACCGAATGACGCAATGGCGGCACAGTTAATGACATGCGTGACATTATCTAAACGCGGGTCATGAATAAAACTTTCCGGCTCAGCTAAGTCACCGGTTAATATTGACTGTTCGCTCAGAGAAGAAAGCTGTTCATCACTGAGTTCAAATTTCTTTAAGTTATCGATAATTCTGGCGAGTCCCGTCGTATTATCGTCAGCCCTGACTAAAAGTAATAGTTTATTTCTGGTGGTTAATTGCTGACGCAGAAAATATTCAACAACAGCTCCGCCAACGAAACCAGTGGCACCGGTAATTAATAGAGTGTTCATAAGAGACAACCTGCAACGGGAAATTACCGGCACAGTACCACCAAAATTCTAAACGGAGCGTATACCATTTCATGCCGTTATTAAACCTCAGCTAAACAGCACGAAAAGCTCAATTGAGAGAAAAAGTTCCGGCGATATGAAAATATAATAACTGGCAGGACTTATTTACAGTAAGAAATAATTATCAGGCCTGAAGTCATCATTTAAGTCAAATTCCCGGCGATGATGATCAGAGGGAAAACACCCACAATGTCCGTGTGCTTTTTTACGCAGAATGACAATAACTTGTGCGCAGAAAGTATCCACTCCATCGCCACTACGTTAAACTGTACTCCTGAAGGCAGTAAGCGATAAGGATCAAGAAAGGATGACGCGAACGGCGTGTCTGGTGTGTAATGAAGGGAATATTGCGCAGGTCATTCCCTCATGCGCTGAAATAAGGTACAAGGCTGCATGAAAATCCCAAATAGAATCCAACCTCTGGTGGATGACGGCCTGATTGATGATGTGGTCCGTCGACTGAAAAGTGGCAAAGAGGCCGACGTGTACACCGTGTTATGCGGTGAAGAGATCCGTTGTGCCAAGGTTTATAAAGAAGCGACGCAGCGTAGCTTCAAGCAGGCCGTACAGTATCAGGAAGGCCGTAAAGTCCGTAACAGCCGCAACGCGCGTGCGATGCAAAAGGGCACTAAGTTCGGACGTAAACAGCAGGAAGAGTCCTGGCAGACGGCGGAAGTCGATGCGCTGTTCCGTCTGGCGAATGCCGGTGTGCGCGTGCCGCAGCCTTACATTTGTCTCGATGGCGTGTTGCTGATGGAGCTAATCACCGACGCTGACGGTGTGGTTGCGCCGCGCCTCAGTGATGTCATCCTCAGCGAAGAAGAAGCGGTGGCTGATTTCGAAACCATGATCCGTAATATCGTGCGCATGTTGTGTGCCGGTATCGTGCATGGCGATTTATCAGAGTTTAACGTGCTGATGGATGCCGACGGGCCGGTGATTATCGACCTGCCGCAGGCCGTGGATGCGGCCGCCAATAACCATGCCGAATCGATGTTTGAGCGCGATGTGAATAACATGACCGAGTATTACGGTCAGTTCGCGCCGAAGTTGCTGGAAACGCGCTATGCCAAAGAGATCTGGGCATTGTACGAAGACGGCAAACTGACGCCGGAATCGCCGCTGACCGGCCTGTTTGCCGAAGATACGCATAAAGCCGATGTGGATTCCCTGCTGGATGAAATCATTGCCGCCGAAGATGAGTATTACGATCGTCAGCGGGCAATGAAGGAACGCGATTTAGATCATTAGTCTTTATTCCGGCATCACCGAATGCTTTCCGCAAAAACCGGCGTTCTGCAAAATATGCTGGCCGGTTTCTGAAAGAATAAATTCCGCCAGCGGTTTGCCTTTTTCGGTGCAGGTGGCCAGCGCGTAGATGGCGCGGACATTGTAATCGGCTGGCACGTTGAACACCTCCAGCTCGTCATTTTCACGCAGCAGCGTGGCATAACTGGTATAGCCGATAAATACATCGGCTTGCCCGCTGCAAATCAGCCATTCCGCAGCCAGTTTTCCTTCCGGCACTTTTGCTGAATTTTCACCGCCCACCAGCCGTAAGGCTTTATTGCGCAAGGTTTCTCCCGCGCCCGGATGGCGACGCTCAATATTTTCAAACATCTGCCAGGTATAGTCGCCGGAAGGATCACTTTTTGGCGTCGAAGTCGCCAGCCGGAAACGCGAATCGAGCAGCACTTTCAGCCAGTTAAGTGTGTCCAGTTCTGGTACTTTACGCGCCGTCACGCACAGGCTGTTGCCGCAAAAACTGTCCACTGACAGCGCTTTACCATGCTGCTGTAAGGCCAGGGGGTGAGAAGTATTGGCGGAAGCAAACAGATCGACTTTCTCACCCTGTTCGATGCGTTCACGTAACAACCCGGCGGGGCCGAATTCCGCAATTACTTTCGTGCCTGTTTTTTCCGTAAATGCTTCACACAACGGCTGCCATGCCCGGCGCAGGCTACCTGCGGCCAGCACTTTGATTGAATTTGTCATCAGGTCTCCTTGTCACATTGCCTCAACAATAAACGCCGGGGACGAGGTTATTTTCCCGCGCGCGCCGCGTCCGCCGCGGGTTTAAAATCCGTCCGGTAGAAGCGCTGGTAATAAGCGTCTGCCTGTTTTTGCATATCGATATCGGCGAATTTTTGTGGATACAGTTTTTTCGCCATCCACAGTTCACCTATCGCCAGCGCTTCGGGCATCGGGTAGCCCCAGGCTTTGGCGTATTCCGGCATCAGATAGACCCGATGATGTTTAACGGCATCAATACTTTGCCATTTCGGATCACCGTTGATCTGCCCGACCACTTCCGGATATCTGTCCTGCACGAAGATCACCTGTGGATCCCAGGCAATCACCTGTTCCATCGCCACTTGTTTAAATCCTTTCACGGTCGCGGCGGCCACATTCATCGCGCCGGCATGGGACATCATCAGGCCGGTATATTTGCCGGAACCGTAAGTGGTCAGATCGGGATTTGCCATGTATGTGCGGATCCGCTGTTCAGGCGGAATGCTTTTCAGACGATCGGCGGTGAGCTTGCGCTCTGAAAAAGTATAGTCGATCAATGCCTGAGCCTGTTTCTGGTGATTAACCACTTCGCCAATCAGCGCGATGCCTTTCTTCAGCCCTTCGGTGTACGCCTTATCTTCATCAGGCAGCACCGGATTCATTTTATGTTCTTCGCCTTTCGGATCGTCACGCAGTGAGATCGCCACCACCGCGATGCCGGTCTGGCTGATCTGGTCGATCATTTCCTGCGGCGCATAGTTGGTGACGAAAACCACCTGCGGATGCAGCGCGACCACGCTTTCCAGATTCACACTGGTCAGGTCACCCACTTCCGGCGTTTTTAAAAGCTCTGGCGCAAGGCGCGCATAACCGCTGCCCAGTTGTTTCTGCCAGTTATTCAGCACGCCAACAATGTCTTTGGTGGCATCCAGCTGAACCAGCAGATTCAGGGTCTGATGTTGCAGAACAACCACGCGATCCACGTTATCGGGGATCGTGACCTGACGGCCTAACTGGTCAGTAATCTGGCGTGCAGCCAGAGCGGAAGGGGAAGCAAAACTCAGGGCCAGCCCGAGCAGGGCGAGTGAAGGTAAAAAGCGGGATGATAATGCGTGCACGGATAAATCCTCTGGTTACGTTATACATAGGATTATATAGCGTTATGTCATAGCTGAATATGACCGGTGATAAAGGACCGGTTGTCATTTTTTATTCATCGATTCCGGTGCATTCTATGGAAATGATTTTCTCCTTCAGACTGAATATTCAGGATTTATGATGACCAACACGACGATGTCTCCCCGTCTGGCGATGGCCAGTCAGATCGCGGCGCAGGCGGCTGAACTGGCGCTGGGCTTTTTTAACCGCCGGGACACCATTGAAGTCAGCAGCAAACGCACGCAGGATTTCGTCTCTGAGGCGGATGTGGCGGTCGAGCAGTTTATCCGTCGCCAGCTTGCAGAGCATTTCCCGCAGGATGCCATTATCGGTGAGGAACTGGGTGGCGTGCTGACTGACGCGCCTTGCTGGGTGATCGACCCGATTGACGGTACCTCGAATTTCCTGCGCGGTTCGCCGCTATGGGGCGTGTCGCTCGGCCTGGTCGAGAACAAAAAGCCAGTGGTGGGCATTGTGGCGTTGCCGGTATTAAACGACTTGTTTGCCGCAGAATCCGGAAAGGGGATTTTCCTGAACGGAAAGCCATTCCGTCGCGATGACCGTTTTGGCGACGTGCAGATTGTATCGCTGGGCGACAGCTCGGACGACAAACTGGACGAAGCTTCGGCATTCTATCAGGGGCTTCGCGCCGCAGACTGGTCGGTGCATTGTTATCGCTGCACGACCATCGGTATGGTGTTTGCCGCCAAAGGCATTATCGACGGCCATCTGCAACGGCGCACGACGCTGTGGGACATTGCAGGAGGTGCAGTGCTGTGTCAGGAAGCCGGACTGCACACGGTGGTGAAATTCGCGAAAACGCCGGATGGTACCGACAACTACCGGCATATGGCAGTGGCAGCCGGAACTCCGAATCTGATGTCTGACATCGCGCCGTTATGGCCGGATTTTGAACCACGCTGAAATTAAGTAGCCTGAAATAAAGCATTGATGGTGCTCTCTCGTCAGGAGAGGGCAAAAATCCCAATCTGCGTTGCAGATCATCTTTTTAGCCGCGTGGATAACATGAAAAATTTGTCCGGTAACCGTGGAATTACATTTTGAAAGCCAGTGTTTAACAAAATGAAATATAGTTTCATTTTGCCATAAAGTTCCCTTTTTTCCGGCCGTTATGAGAGTTTCCTTTCACTGACTTTCTGATGTGTCCAGATGAAAAAATTCACCAGTCTCTCTGTTCTTACCCGTTTACTCGGCGCTTTTGCCCTCGTGATGGCGCTGATGCTCACCCTTGCCGCCATGTCCGCCTGGTTGCTCAACAGCAGTAATCAGCAGATCGAAAACTACCGTGCCTATCGTCTTCCCGGTGTGCAATATCCGCTGGTGATGCGCGGCACACTGGCGGAATTACGCCTGCAGCAGGTGCAATACATTGCTTCGCCGCAAGGGGCACCGCGCGACGGGCACCGGGTGGAAATTCAGCAAGCCGTCGATACCTTTAAGACCGCCGAAAATGCGTATCAGAAGCTGAACAGCGGAGGCAGTAAATCAGACCTCTTTAAGAAAATCGTCAGGAATTTCGAACAGTTTTCGCTGGCAAATGATGAAGTTATTGCAGCAGTGGAACGCAACGATATTGCGCAGGCCACACAAATCAGCGGTGACAATTCACGTAAATACCGCACCCAGCTGATGGCAGATCTGGCGAAACTGGTCAGTGACGAACTTGCCAACAGCGAGAAGGCTGCCGCACAGACGCACAGCAGTTATCGGAGTGCCAGTGTGATGTTTTTAGTGCTGGTCGCCGTGGCCTTTATTATTTCCCTGCTCATGGCGCTTTTGCTGGCACGAAATCTGATCACCCAACTGGGCGGAGAACCGGCTTATGCGGCTTCGATTATGCATGAGATTTCGACCGGTAATCTGGCCGCCAAAATTACCCTTAAGCCGGGAGATGAGAGCAGTTTACTGGCTTCGCTGAATGCCATGAATCTCCAACTGAACAAAACCATTCATCAGATCATGCAGGGCAGCGAGTCGATAAATCACGCCGCCAGTGAAATTGAGCAGGGCAACGTCGATCTGTCGCAGCGCACGGAAGAGCAGGCGGCATCGCTGGTGCAAACCAGTTCGAATATGCAGAACCTGACCGCGACCGTCAGCCAGAATGCTGAGAATGCGCGGCAGGCCAGCCAGCTGGCACACGAAACCTCGAAAACGGCCTCGCAGGGCGGGGCGATTGTCAGCGGTATGCAGGCGCATATGCGCGATGTCTCCGGGAGCTCCAGCGAAATCATTAATATTATCAGCGTCATTGAAGGCATCGCTTTTCAGACCAATTTACTGGCGCTCAACGCCGCCGTGGAAGCGGCGCGCGCGGGGACGCAGGGTAAAGGTTTTGCGGTGGTGGCGAGTGAAGTCCGCGTGCTGGCACAGAAAAGCGGGCAGGCGGCAAAAGAGATTAAAGATCTTATTCAGGACACGGTGAGTAAAATTTCCGAAGGTTCAGATCAGGCCGATCGTGCCAGTAAAGCGATGAGCGAAATCGTGATTTCGGTGAATAAGGTGGCGGAGATTGTGAGTGAAATTTCGACCGCCAGTTCGGAGCAACACAGCGGGATCCATGAAGTGGGGATTGCGGTCGGTCAGATGGATCAGGTGACGCAGCAAAATGCGGCGCTGGTTGAACAGGCTGCCGCCGCCGCGCAATCGCTGACGGAACAAAGCGTCGAGTTGCGCAACGCTGTGCGATTTTTCCGCACAGCGACCGCGTGATGTACGACGCCCTGGGTTAGTCAGGTTTATGATTGATGGAGAGCTGCGGTTCCCAGTCGGTATCGGGATGCTGGGCAATCTGTTGCGGTGTCATCGGACGTCCCAGCAGATAGCCCTGCAACGTGTCGCAACCCAGCTGCGTCAGGAAATCCTGCTGCTGGGTGGTCTCCACGCCTTCGGCCACCACTTTCAGATTAAGGGTCTGGCCCAGAGCGATAATCGCCGCAACAATGCTGGCGTCTTCGCTGCCGGCGATCAGGTCATTGATAAAGGCCCCGTCGATTTTCAGTTCGCTGGCCGGCAGACGTTTCAGATACAGCAGGCTGGAATAGCCGGTGCCGAAATCGTCAATCGAGGCCTTCACACCGTACTGGGTCAGGCGTTCGAGAATTGCCACGCTGACGTCCGGATTACGCATTGCGGTGGTTTCGGTGACTTCCAGCGTCAGCATTTCCGGTGGGATCTGATGACGTTCAATCGTCTCAATCACCATTTCGACCAGATTCGACTGCTCAAATTGCAGCGTGGACAGATTGACCGCCACCGTCCAGGTGGTGTGTCCTTGCAGATGCCATTCGCGCAGCTGGCGGCAGGCTTCATTCAGCACCCATTCGCCAATCGGAATGATCAGACCGGTTTTCTCTGCCAGTGGCAGGAATACATCCGGGCTCAGCGTTTTGCCGTCACGCTCCCAGCGCAGCAGCGCCTCGAACCCGCTGACCGGCCCGTAAGGCGCAATAAATTTCGGCTGATAGTGCAACCGCAGTTCATGGTGCTCGATAGCCAGACGCAAATCATTGAGCATCTGCAGCTGGTTTTGCGCATTGGCATTCATCGAAGGCTGAAAGAAACTGTGCCCGTTGCGGCCAGAATTTTTGGTGTGATACATCGCTGCGTCAGCATTGAGCATCAGCTCGCGTTCATTTTCACCGTCGCCCGGATACACCGCGATACCGACACTGGCGGACACCAGCAGTTCGTAGCGGGACACGTAAAACGGACGGGCAATCAGATGCACCAGTTTATCGGCTAACTGAGAAGCGTCTGTCGGTTCAGCGATTTCCACCAGCAGGACAAATTCATCACCGCCGAGACGTGCCAGCGTGTCTGTCGCGCGCAGCTGGGATTTCAGCCGCTCAGTGACAGAAATTAACAACTGATCGCCGATGTGATGGCCAAAAGCATCGTTAACGGCTTTGAACCCGTCGAGATCTATAAACAGCACCGCAAACTGAGATTCTCCCCGCGAGGCTTTCTGAAACGCCTGACTGAGGCGGTCTTCCAGTAACAGGCGGTTCGGTAAACGGGTGAGATTGTCGTGCAGCGCCAGCTGAGTCAGCTCGCGGTTAGCCTGCGCCAGCGACGACGCCAGAATCGACGTGCGTGCCTGCATCCGGCCATCAAGAATAGAAATAATCAGGGTGATCGCCAGAATAGCCAGCGTCACTACAATCACCAGCAGCGCCAGCCAGTTATTATCCACGCCGCTGAAGGCCGCCATGCTGTGGCTGTCCATGGGGAATTGCGCAGCGGCCATACCGATATAGTGCATACCGACAATCGCCGTGCCCATCACCACGGCGGCACTGATGCGCAACAGGCGCACATTCGGCGACTGCTGGCGCAGATGGAACGCCATCCACAGTGCTGCGCCGGAGGCAACAATGGCGACCACGACGGATAATGTGACCCAGCGGAAGTCATAAACAATCGGCGGCATCATCAGCATCGCTGACATTCCGGTGTAATGCATGGCCGCAATGCCGCCACCCATCAGTAACGCGCCGGCCAGCAATCGCCGCAGCGGCAACTCTTGCAGGCATACCAGCCAGAGCGCAAACGCCGAGGAAATAATCGCAATCAGCATGGAAAGCAATGTAATGACCGGGTCGTAACCCATTGGCATAGAGGAATTAAAAGCCAGCATGCCGATGAAATGCATGGACCAGATACCGATGCCCATTGCAATGGCGCCACCAATTAACCAAAGTCGGGAAGCCCTTCCCTCCGTGGTGGCAACCCGGCCAGCCATATCAAGCGCGGTATAAGAGGCAAGCATTGCAACAATGAACGAAAACATGACAAGCACATTGTTGTAATTACTGGAAAACATGTAAGGCTCCACAAACATAGAGTCGAAAGCGACGGGCTGATTTTTTTATCCGGCGATAATGGCATTAAGAATTATTAAAGGCGAATGAAGTTACGATAATTTTTTTCGTGTAATTAAGATTAATCCGTAAGTAATTTTAATCAAATAAAAAGATTTTTTGCGGTATTAATCCGGATGAAAGAAAGGGTTTTAAACGAATGTGATACGGCCTGCGAAACCGTTGTCTATAGTTAACAGATAATTAAATACGACAGGGCAGAAGACGTTTATGTTAACAGTTCATCATTTGGATAATTCCCGATCACAGCGAATCTTATGGATGCTCGAAGAACTGAGCGTACCTTACGAAATCAAACAGTATCAACGTGATAAGAAATCCATGCTGGCACCGGAATCGCTGAAAAAAGTGCATCCTCTCGGCAAATCACCGGTACTGGAAGATAACGGCATGATCCTCGCGGAATCTGGCGCCATTATTGAGTATCTGCAGGAAGTGTACGATGAGGCAGGCACGCTGAAACCGACGGCGTTCGCGGAGCGCCAGCAGTATCGCTACTGGATGCATTATGCCGAAGGTTCGCTGATGCCGCTGCTGGTCATGAAGCTGATTTTCAGCCGTCTGGGCAAGCCGCCAATGCCGTGGCTGATCCGCCCGATTGCCGGTGCGATCGGACAGGGTGTGCAGAAAAACTATCTGGATAAACAGATTTATACCCACATGGATTATCTGGAACAACATCTGACCACGCATCCTTATTTCGCGGGTTATCAGTTCAGCGCAGCGGACATTCAGATGAGTTTCCCGGTAGAAGCCATAAACGCCCGCACCGGTCTGGGAAAATACCCACATTTAAATGCATGGCTTTCCAATGTGACAGCCCGACCGGCTTATCAGCGGGCTCTGGAAACCGGTGGCCCTTTGAATATCCTGCGTTAATGGTTTTTAAGTCCTCAGAAATTTAAAGGGGGAAGCGTTTTGGTTTTTTATCGCCGGAACGTATTCCCTTTTTATATTTCACAGCGGGCTCTTTGCGGGTGTGGAATTTGCCCAATGAACGCCATCAGAAAATAAACCTTAATAAACGTCCTGTTATTTTTATCTCTGGTCTTTTACCTCCCGGCATAGCCTATTCATCCTGATTTGCTGTCTCTCTTTCTCATCGCCACGAAGCGCGTGCGCAACCGTTACCGCACAGCAAATCGCCAGGCGGACAGATTTGCACCACAACCGCGTTTTTATTGACCAGACAACGGTAAATTGTCGTCATTCACAGTTGATGTGTGGTAATTAAAAACGAGATAATCGTTTGCGTTAATTTTTGTCCCGCCATACGCGATGCGAGTTAAACGTTTGCCTTGCCGTTCTGACGCCCGTTTCGGCGATTTCAGGCGACAAATAGGGAAGTGAACGTGCAGAAACGGTTTCATAATGACCACGCCGGCTAATCAGCAGAGACATTCAGAGGAATTTTCATGTCGAGTCAACACACTCAGACGGGCAGCGCCGTTGCGCCAAAGGGCCCGTTTGATGCTTTTTTCAAAATCAGTGCGCGTGGCAGTAACGTTCGCCAGGAAGTGATCGCCGGCTTAACGACGTTTCTGGCGATGGTGTATTCGGTCATCGTTGTACCGTCAATGCTTGGCAAAGCGGGTTTCTCGCCAAGCGCCGTGTTTGTCGCGACCTGTCTGGTAGCCGGTTTCGGCTCCCTGCTGATGGGCCTGTGGGCTAATCTGCCGCTGGCGATTGGTTGCGCCATCTCTCTGACTGCCTTTACCGCCTTTAGTCTGGTGCTCGGCCAGCACATCAGCGTGCCGGTTGCCCTCGGCGCGGTATTCCTGATGGGCGTATTGTTCACCATTATCTCGATGACCGGCATCCGGTCGTGGATTTTGCGCAACCTGCCAACGGGCGTTGCGCACGGAACCGGCATCGGTATCGGTCTGTTCCTGTTGCTGATCGCGGCCAACGGCGTCGGTCTGGTGGTGAAAAACCCGCTGGACGGTTTACCTGTCGCGCTTGGCGCCTTTACTTCTTTCCCGGTGATCATGACATTGCTCGGACTGGCGGTGATTTTCGGCCTTGAGAAACTGCGAGTGCCCGGCGGCATTTTGCTGGTGATTATCGCGATTTCCATTATTGGTCTGATTTTCGATCCTGCCGTGAAATATCAGGGTTTGTTCGCGATGCCTTCTCTGGCAGGTGCTGACGGCAAATCGGTGATTTTCGATCTCGACATCATGGGCGCGCTGAAAGCGGCGGTATTGCCAAGCGTTCTGGCGCTGGTGATGACCGCGGTGTTTGATGCCACCGGCACTATCCGCGCAGTAGCCGGTCAGGCAAACCTGCTGGATGAAAACGGCCAGATCATCAGCGGCGGCAAAGCGCTGACCGCAGACTCCGTGAGCAGCATTTTTGCCTCGCTGGTTGGCGCATCACCGGCAGCGGTTTACATCGAATCGGCAGCCGGTACGGCAGCGGGCGGCAAAACCGGCCTGACCGCAACGGTCGTCGGCGTGCTGTTCCTGCTGATGTTGTTCCTGTCTCCATTGTCTTATCTGGTACCGGCTTACGCTACCGCACCGGCGCTGATGTACGTCGGTCTGCTGATGCTCAGCAACGTGACCAAACTGGATTTCACCGATTTCGTCGATGCGATGTCAGGATTGCTGTGTGCGGTGTTTATCGTGCTGACCTGTAACATCGTGACCGGCATCATGCTCGGTTTCAGCTCGCTGGTGATTGGCCGTATTTTCTCCGGCGAATGGCGGAAACTGAACGTGGGCACGGTGGTGATCGCCGTGGCGCTGGTGGTGTTTTATGCGGGCGGCTGGGCGATTTGATGCCAGGCCGGGTATCAGGCGGTTTTTGCCGGTTGCACCGGCGGGCTGACTGAGAAAATTTTGGTTTTTGCCGGTTGCACCGGCGGGCCGAGAAAATTTCGGTTTCTCACGTGCGGTGATCGCTTAACGCGCTGCGCCCAAACCGACCAGAGGGGAAAGGCTTTTCCCCTCTGAACTCCCCTCGCTTTTTTCAACAAGCGCTTCGCTCGCTGGCTATGTTTCAGCAACCGCTGCGACAGGCTGGAAATCTTGCCGCTGCGCGGTTCCCTCTCTCGGTCCTGAAGCCCTGGGTCTTCAGGCCGCTCCGTTCGGCAAGATTTCTGAATCGCCCGCACAATCTTAAATTCAAAACCAATCTGCTTTTCAGAGAGTGAAATGGCGTGATTAAAAATTTTGCTGAACGGAGCGGCTTCGAGACCAGTGGCTCGAAGACCGAGAGAAGGAACCGCGTAGCGGCAATATTTTGCGCCACTCACAAATGTACCGAAACATGTCCATCGTACCTGCGACAGCGCGCAGTGAAAGAGCCTGGGATTCTTAAGGGCGGCGGCGATAAGCCGCCCTTAAGGCCAGTGTGGGTGGCAACCCACGGTGTTGACCTTGAAGCCAGTGTGGGTGGCAACCCACGGTGTTGACCTTGAAGCCAGTGTGGGTGGCAACCCACGGTGTTGACCTTGAAGCCAGTGTGGGTGGCAACCCACGATGTTGACCTTGAAGCCAGTGTGGGTGGCAACCCACGGTGTTGACCTTGAAGCCAGTCTGGGTACCTTGACTTGGGTTTAAAAGCGGCTTTAAGCACGCTCTGATTTAAAAGTACGCTTTTTTTGATCTACTATTCCCCCTGTACGTGTCAGACCCTGTCTGATTGAAATCATAAAAACAAGAGTCTAAGGAAAGCATGGAAATATTCTTTACCATTCTGATTTTGATTCTGGTGGTGTCGCTATCCGGTGTCGTCACCAGAATGTTGCCGTTTCAGGTTCCTCTTCCATTGATGCAGATTGCCGTCGGTGCTTTGCTGGCATGGCCCAATTTTGGCCTGCACGTGGACTTCGATCCGGAACTGTTTCTCGTTCTGTTCATCCCGCCATTGCTGTTCGCCGATGGCTGGAAAACCCCGACCCGTGAATTCCTCCACCACGGTCGCGAAATTCTTGGGCTGGCGCTGGTGCTGGTATTACTCACCGTCGTCGGTATCGGCTATCTGATTTATATGATGGTGCCGGATATTCCGCTGGTGGCTGCGTTCGCGCTGGCTGCGGTGCTTTCACCCACCGATGCCGTGGCATTAGGCGGGATTGTCGGCAAGGGCCGTATTCCGAAGTCGATCATGAGCGTGCTGGAAGGTGAAGCGCTGATGAATGACGCGTCCGGTCTGGTGTCGCTGAAATTCGCTATCGCTGTGGCGATGGGCACGATGATCTTTACCGTCGGCGGGGCCAGCGTTGAGTTCCTTAAAGTGGCGATCGGTGGCCTGATGGCCGGTGTGGCGGTGACCTGGTTGTACAGTAAATCGCTGCGTATCATGAGCCGCTGGAGCGGTGATGATCCGGCAACGCAAATCGTCTTCCTGTTGCTGCTGCCGTTTGCCTCTTATCTGATTGCCGAACACATTGGCGTATCGGGCATTCTGGCCGCAGTGGCCGCCGGTATGACCATCAGCCAGTCGGGCATTATCCGTAACGCACCGCTGGCGATGCGTCTGCGTGCGAACAGCGTCTGGGCGATGCTGGAATTTGTGTTCAACGGCATGGTGTTCATTATGCTGGGCCTGCAATTGCCGGGCATCCTTGAGAACTCAATTGATCAGGCGACACACGATCCGTCTATCGTGACGTGGCATCTGTTCGCAGACGTCGGGATTATCTACTTTGCGCTGCTGATCCTGCGTTTTGTCTGGCTGTGGGTGATGAAAAATTTCAGCAACCGTTTCCTGAAAAAGAAACCGCTGCTGTTTGGCAGCTACAGTACGCGTGAGCTGTGGGTGGCATCCTTCGCCGGTGTGCGCGGGGCGATTACGCTGGCGGGTGTGCTGTCAATTCCGCTGTTCCTCGCCGATGGTTCGGCCTTCCCGTCGCGCTATCAGCTGGTGTTCCTGGCGACCGGCGTCATTCTGTTCTCGCTGATTGCGGGCGTGATTGCCTTGCCGTTCCTGCTCAAAGGCGTGGTGGTGGCGGATGGCACCGCGTATCGCGAAGAAGAACGCATGGCGAAATCTATCGCGGCGGAAGTGGCGATAGAAAGCCTGCATAAGATGGAGGAACGTCTGGCGGCGGATACTGAAGAAAACATCGACGAGCAGACGCTGAAGGAAATCAGCTCGCGGGTTATCGGGACTCTGCGACGACGCACGGCCAACCGCGATGATATGGAAACCGCGCTGAAGCTGGAAAACCTCGAGCGTCGCTTCCGTCTGACCGCGCTGCGCGCTGAACGTGGTGAGCTGTATCACCTGCGCGCCACGCAGAAAATCAGTAATGAGACTCTGCAAAAACTGCTGCATGATCTCGATTTACTTGAAGCGCTTCTTGTAGAAAAAGAAGTTTAACTTCTGTCAGAAATAAAAACCGCGTGCGCTGCAAAGTTAACGCGGTTTTTTATTGCCTGCTATTTCCCGTCACTTCCCGCTGCTTCCCGCTATTTCCAGTAATCTCTGCACAGCGTGATCCACGCCTGGGCGCTGTGTGAAAGATAACTGCCCTGATGCCAGATAAGCCCCAGTTGCCACGGCATCAGCGGATCCAGCGGCAGCCACATCAGCGCGTTTTTATCCAGCCGCTGACAGACAGGTTCCGGCAAAATCGCCACGCCCATGCCGGTTTGCACCATCGCGGCTAAGAAATCCCACTGACCGCTGCGTGCGGCAATTTTGGGCGTAAAACCGTGAGCGGAAAACGCATCCATCAGCTGGCGATACAGTGCAAAATCTTCGTTATAAATCAGAATACTTTCATCCGCCAGATCACTGAACCCGATGCGCGTGCGGTTCAGCCAGTGCGGTGTGCGCGGTACCACCACGCACAGCGGATGACTGAACAGCAGCAACGAGGCGATGGAAGGCACGGCGTCGGCGGGCAGGGCGGTGAGCGCCAGATCCAGCTCGCCGGAGATCACCGCCTGTTGCACGGTCAGTCCGCCAAATTCGGAAATAATCAGTTCGATACCCGGATATTGCTGGCGGAAACTGCTAATAAGCGGCGCGATTTGTGTGCCCACCATCGGCGGAATGCCCAGCCGCAGGTGACCGGATTTAAGTGAGTTGATATCTTCGAGTTCGGCTTCCAGCTGGCGGAATTCTTCAAGGATATTCAGCCCGCGCTGATACAGCGCCTGACCGCTGTCAGTCAGCCGCAAACGCCGTCCTTCACGAACAATCAGCGTGCATTCCAGTTCTTCTTCGAGATGACGCAGCATTTTGCTGATCGTCGGTTGCGTGACGAACAGCTTTTCCGCCGCGCGGGTAAAGCTCTGCTGGCGAACCACTTCGACAAAATAGCGTAAGGTACGGACGTCCATGGGCTGATGTTTCCCCGGTCAGATCGGCGAGTAACAAAGTATTCCAAACTGGAATCATTTTTATGATTTTAATTCATTTCTTTACCGGTTTCCTGCCAGCGTATACTTCATTTTCACTCTTTTCCCTCTTTCGAGGTCGTCCCCATGTTGCTGGCGTTGCGCACGAAAGCGCCGTCCCTGCTGACCCGCTGTCAGATCCCCGTTCAGGTGGTGCTGTACGCGGTGTTATTCGTTATCGCCGATCGTCTGGTCACCGCATTACATCTGCCGTTACCTGCCAATATTGTCGGCATGCTGATGCTTTTACTGCTGATTATGTTCCGCATTTTGCCGGTGAAATGGGTGAAAGCTGGTTCCCGCTGGCTGCTGGCGGAAATGCTGTTGTTCTTCGTGCCTGCCGTGGTGGCGGTGGTAAATTACGCCCAGTTGCTGATGATCGAGGGCTGGAAAATTTTTCTGGTGATTGGTGTCAGTACCGTACTGACCCTCGGTGCGACGGCGGTGGTGGTTGATAAAGTTTATCGTCTGGAACAACGTCTGGCGGCAAGGAAGGCGAGCCGTGACTGATCTTCTTATCAGCATTCTGTGTTTTGTCATCACGCTCGGGCTGTATTACGCCAACAAGAAACTTTACCGCCAGAAACGCACGTTGCTGCTGATGCCGCTGGTGTTCACGCCGATTGTGCTGGTTGTCTTGCTGGTGGTGACGCACACCTCGTATCAGGATTACATCGGCGAAACGCACTGGCTGCTGTGGCTGCTCGGGCCTTCAACCATCGCGTTTGCGGTGCCGGTTTACGAGAATATGGCGGTGATCCGCCGTCACTGGATGTCGCTGAGTGCGGGCGTGCTGACCGCGATTGTGGTGGCGGTCAGCAGCTCCGTCTGGCTGGCGCGGATGCTGACCTTGCCTGAAGAGATTCAGCGCAGTCTGGCGGTGCGTTCCATCACCACACCGTTCGCGCTGGCAGCGGCGAAGCAAATGGGCGGTCAGCCGGATCTGGTCGCGTTGTTTGTGGTGATCACCGGCGTATTCGGCATGGCGGTCGGCGATATGCTGTTTCTGCGTCTGGCAGTAAAAAGCGGACTGGCAAAAGGCGCCGGGTTTGGTGCGGCGTCGCACGGTGCGGGTACGGCGAGAGCCTATGAGCTGGGCGCGGAAGAAGGCGTAGTATCGAGTCTGGTAATGATGCTGGCGGGAGTTGTCACCGTGGTGATTGCGCCGGTGATCGGGGGAGTGATGTGGTGATGATCTTTTGAAAAAGATCTGAAACTTTAAATTCAAATTCAAATTCAAATTCAAATTCAAATTCAAATTCAAATTCAAATTCAAGGTCGTGGGCGTCGGCCCACACCGACCAGAGACCCGGTAACGCGCGGGCCTCTGGACTCCGCGCTTTTTTTTAACTGCGTGCTCCGCTCGCTGGCTATGTTTCAGGTGCCGCAGCGATAGCCGCAAAATCCCGCCGCTGCGCGGTGCCCTACGTTCGGGTTACAACCCGCGCAAAAAGACGCGCGGTTTTCCACCTCTCCTCCGGCGGTATTTTGGAACCGGCCTCAACGTTAACTTCACAACCTCACGGATTTTAATATGAAAAACCTATTGGTTTTGAATTTAAGATCGTGCGGGCGTTTCAGAAAGCTTGCTGAATGAGAGGTTGCAGACCTGAGGCTGCAATCCCGAAATGAAGGAACCTCGCAGCGGCAAGATTTCCAGCCTGTCACTGTGGTGGCTGAAACATGGCCAGCGAGCGATAGCGCCGTAAAAAGACGCGGGAGATCCAAGAGGGGCCCGTCCTGGCCCCTTTTGGGCGGTTTCGGCGCAGCGCGATAAGTGATCATCGCTATTGAGAAACCGAAATTTTCACACTTCTGCTCTTAAACGGCGCGCTTAAACACCGCCCGGTGTTTAATGAATCACCTGGGACAGGAACTCCCTTGTCCTCGCCGACTTCGGATTCGCAAAGAACTCCAGCGGTGGCGCCTGCTCAACGATTTCCCCGCGATCCATAAAGATCACCCGGTCGGCGACGGTTCGCGCAAATCCCATTTCGTGCGTCACGCACAACATGGTCATGCCTTCTTCCGCCAGCGTGATCATCGTATCCAGCACCTCTTTCACCATTTCCGGATCGAGCGCCGATGTCGGTTCATCAAACAGCATGATTTTTGGCTTCATGCACAGCGAACGGGCGATCGCCACACGCTGTTGCTGGCCGCCGGAAAGCTGGCCGGGAAATTTATTGGCATGTTCGGCGATACGCACGCGTTTCAGATAATGCATCGCCAGTTCTTCGGCTTCTTTCTTCGGCATCTTGCGTACCCAGCACGGTGCCAGAGTGCAGTTTTGCAACACGGTCAGATGCGGGAACAAATTGAAGTGCTGGAACACCATGCCGACTTCGGTACGTACGCGTTCGATATTGCGCAGATCATCATTCAGTTCAGTGCCGTCCACCACGATGCGCCCTTGCTGGTGCTCTTCCAGATGGTTAATGCAACGAATGGTCGTTGATTTCCCTGAACCGGAAGGGCCGCAAAGGACGATACGTTCGCGCGGTTTGACGCTCAGATTAATGTCTTTCAATACGTGGAATTGTCCGTACCACTTATTCACGTTTTCCAGCGTGATCATCATATTTTGGTTTTCAGTGACGTGATGGTCGCTCATGGTTTACCTCAGTGTGCGGAACGTCCGGTGTGAAAGCGTCTTTCCAGATGCTGGCTATAACGCGACATGCTAAAACAGAAAATCCAGTAAACGGCGGCGGCGAAGACGTAGCCTTCGGTCGACATACCCAGCCATTCCGGATCGACGGTGGCTTGCTGTACGCTGCTGAACAGGTCAAACAGGCCGATGATGATCACCAGACTGGTATCTTTGAACAGCGCGATGATGGTGTTCACCAGACCCGGTATCACCATTTTCAGCGCCTGCGGCAGAATGACTAATCCCTGCGTTTTCCAGTAACCCAGCGCCAGTGATTCGGCGGCTTCAGTCTGGCCTTTCGGCAGCGCCTGTAGCCCGCCGCGCACCACTTCCGCGACGTACGCCGACTGGAACAGCACCACACCCACCAGTGCGCGCACCAGTTTGTCGATGCTCGTCCCTTCGGTCATAAACAGCGGCAGCATCACCGAGGACATAAACAGCACGGTGATCAGCGGCACACCACGCCAGAACTCAATGAAAACCACCGACAGAATACGCACGATGGGCAGACGTGAACGACGTGCCAGCGCGAGCATAATTCCCAGCGGTAATGCCCCGGCAATACCGACAGCGGCGATAATCAGCGTCAGCGTCAGGCCGCCCCACTGGCGGGTCTCGACGCGGCTCAGACCAAAGAATCCGCCATACAACATGAACCAGGTGAAAATCGGGAACAGCACCATCCAGCAGGCGATATAACGTCCGCGGTGTGGCGTGGCTTTGAAAAAAATCGGCGCAAGGGTCAGCAGGCCGACAATCAGCGTGACGTTGATACGCCAGCGCTGATCAAACGGGTATAACCCATACATAAACTGGCCGAAACGTGCGTGGATAAACACCCAACAGGCACCGGCTTTGGTGCAGTCAGTTCGCGCCGTGCCGACCCAGTTAGCCTGGAAAATCACCCAGTTCAGCAGCGGAGGGATCACCAGCCACATCAGCCATAAACAAAACAGCGTCAGCAAACTGTTGAACCAGCTGGAGAACAGATTTTTACGCGCCCAGAGCACGGCGGTACCGAGTGGCGTTCCGGGTTTCACGGCTCTGACTCCGGGAGGAAGTGTTGTCATCGTCATGGGTTTCCCTTAACGCTCGACCAGCGCGATACGCCGGTTGTAAATATTCATCAGGAACGAAATCACCAGACTGATGATCAGGTAAACCGACATGGTGATAGCAATGGTTTCAATCGCCTGACCGGTTTGGTTGAGCACCGTACCGGCGAACAGCGACACCATATCCGGATAACCGATAGCGGCGGCCAGAGAGGAGTTTTTCACGATGTTCAGATACTGGCTGGTCAGCGGGGGGATGATCACCCGCATCGCCTGCGGCAAAATCACCTGTCGCAGCGTGACCGGATTCGGCAGACCGAGCGAACGGGCGGCTTCGTGCTGGCCGTGCGAAACAGACTGAATACCGGAGCGGATCACTTCGGCGATAAACGTCGAGGTATACACCGATAACGCCAGCGTTAACGCCGCCAGTTCCGGGATCAAAACCATGCCGCCGCGGAAGTTAAAACCGCGCAGCGCAGGCACATCCCAGTGCAGCGCAGGCCCGAAAATCAGGTGCGCCAGCGCCGGAAACACAACCAGCATCACAATCGCCCATGGCCAGATATGCCAGACGCGTCCGGTATGGATCTGGCGGAAGTGGTTGTAGCGTTGCAGCGCGACGATGCCAAAAATCGCCAGCAGCAGGGCGATAAATCCCGCCAGACTGCCCGGCGCCAGTTCCGGCGACGGCAGATACAGGCCGCGATTACTGACGAAAGCCAGGTCAAACGCATTCAGGCTCTGACGCGGGCCCGGCAGGTTGCGCAGTACGGCGAAGTACCAGAAGAAGATTTGCAGCAGCGGTGGAATGTTACGGAACGTCTCGATATAGACCGTCGAGACTTTACGGATCAGCCAGTTATCGGAAAGGCGTCCTAAGCCGATAATGAACCCGAGGATGGAAGCAAAAACGATACACAGCGCGGAAACCAGCAGCGTATTCAGCAGACCGATAACAAATACGCGGGCGTAGGTGTCGCCTTCCTGGTAGTCGATAAGATGCTGAACAATGCCAAAACCGGCACCCTTTTCAAGAAACGCAAATCCCGAGGTGATCCCTCGTGTAGTCAGATTGGTAATGGTGTTGTGGAGCAGGTAACCCAGACAGGCTACCAGCAACACCACCGCGAAAATTTGGTAAATCCAGGCCCGTACCGCTGGGTTGGTCAGCGAGAACGAGACTTTTCCGGTTGGGCGTTGCGACATTTTAACCTCGACCTGCAGGTAAAACAGTGGAAGTGATGCGCCGGGGAACGACCGGTGCATCAGCTTCCTTTATCAGACTGAACTTTTGTTTATCCAAAGTAACTGGCGTTGCAGCAAGGGAGGAAATCCCGATGAGCTGACACGGGTCAGTGATTCGGGTGACCGAGTGCCGCCAACGCCGGTGCAACGTCAGGTACGAAGGATAAAATTAACGGACAGGTGGTGCGTACTGGATCCCGCCTTTATTCCAGAGGGCGTTCTGACCACGCTTGATTTTCAGCTCGCTGCCCTGACCGACGTTACGTTCGAAGCTTTCGCCGTAGTTGCCGACCTGTTTAACGATTTTAACCACCCAGTCATTAGGCACTTTCAGATCCGCGCCGTAAGTGCCGGTTTTGCCCAGCAGGTTGCTCATGTCAGGCGTGGTCGGGTTTGCCGCCAGCTGATCGACGTTGGCAGACGTCACGCCCATTTCTTCGGCGTTCAGCATCGCGAACAGTGACCAGCGCACGATAGCCAGCCAGTCTTCGTCACCACGGCGAACGACCGGCCCCAGAGGTTCTTTAGAAATGACTTCTGGCAGAACGATGAAGTCATCCGGCTTGCCCAGTTTGATACGCAGTGCGTACAGCTGAGACTGGTCAGAGGCCAGGGTGTCACAACGGCCTGAGTCCAGCGCTTTGGCGCTTTCGTCTGAACGGTCGAAGGTGACCGGGGTGTAAGTCATTTTGTTGGCTTTGAAGTAGTCAGCTACGTTCAGCTCGGTATCCGTACCGGCCTGCAGACAGACGGTGGCGCCATCAAGTTCTTTGGCGCTTTTCAGGCCAGCTTTCTGGTGAGTCAGGAAGCCGATACCGTCGTAGTAGTTTACGCCGGCGAAAATCATGCCCATGCCCGCATCGCGGGAAGAGGTCCAGGTGGTATTACGTGACAGGATGTCCACTTCGCCAGACTGCAGCGCGGTGAAACGCTCTTTTGCGGTCAGCGGGGTGTATTTCACTTTCTCAGCATCACCAAACACGGCAGCAGCCACTGCGCGGCAGAGGTCAACGTCGATACCGGTGAATTTGCCTTTGGAGTCAGCGTAAGAGAAGCCTGGCAGACCGTCGCTGATACCGCATTGAACAAATCCTTTCTTTTTAACTGCATCCAGAGTGGTACCTGCGTGAGCCTGACCAGCCAGTGTCACGAAGCTTGCTGCGGCAATCAGCGTTGAGAGCAATATTTTTTTCATTAAGCGTCCTGTGAGACAAAATTGAAAATTATTATTGTGTGAGTGCCGGAGCACCCTGTCTGTTTATGGGGCAACGCCCTCTGCACCTGTCTTTGCAAAGGGAGTGCCAACATCGAAAACACCCCATCAATCAAGTCGCGTAGAGGAATTGCTCAGTAACATTGACGAGGTGTATAAAATTTATTGCCCTGTTTCGGTGCGCGGTCAATGTGGCTGCTTTAAAAGGGAGCGGATTATTTCAATATTGGAGTGCAGATCGCGGTCTTTGAAGGGAAGTGAAATACGGTGTCATATTGGGTAAAAAAATGAGGCAAAACGATGAGTAAATCTCTCAGACAGGATGGCCTGAGAGATATTCAGAAACAGGCAGACTCAGAGAGCGGACTTTATCAGTGCAGCCACCAGCGGCGGAAGCTGACCTTTTAGTGCGGCGCGTTCCGGCTGAAATAAGGTCGCGACAAAAAACGGATGTCCGGGCAATTCGATGGCGCGAACTTCGCCGGTGGCATCATGACCCACCATCCGCAACGGCTGTGCCTCAAGCGCCGCCTGAAATTCGGTATTGATGCCGTAACGGCAGTGATAACCCTCTTCGACTTCCAGCCTGCCATAGGCGCGTGCTGGCAGGCTGTCTGGGATAAAGGTGAGGGTGTTTTTAACTTCCACCATTTCGCACGACAGGGCGCTGATCACCAGCCGGCCTTCGGTATCGGTTTCGCCATGTCCTGCATCCTGCCAGTCCATCACGTTACGGGCGTATTCGATGATCGCATGCTGAAAACCGCCGCAGGTTCCGAGGAAAGGCTTGTGGTTTTCGCGGGCAAAACGGATAGCGCTCAGGGCACCTTCGGTGGAGTGATACGGGCTACCGGGGACACACCAGAAAGCGTCGTAGTTTTGTAAAATCTCAGGGGTAATGGTGTCGGTCGCAAGCCAGTCGGCGTGAATTTCAGTGCTGAAGTGTTGTGCTGCAAGGTCGATAGCAAGGGGGATAGCTTGGTGGGCCGTGATCGCGGAGTGGTAGTCTCCGACCAGCGCCAGACGAACAGAGGTTTTCATCACTTCTCTCCAGGGCAGGTAAAAAGAGAGGTTACAGAAAAGCGATTAATCTGTCGTGAGAATTATTTTCATCAGCCTGTTTGTGCAGATAAAAGCCATAAAAAACCCACATAGAGTGGGTTTCTGTCAGGCGATGTTTTCACATCATTCGCTCTTGTCGGTATTGCCTTTGATAAGCTTACGTGCGGCGGCAATCTGCTCGTTATCCGGCGCTTTAGGTTTGGCTTTGTTCAGTGCAGTGCTGAGGCCGGAGCGTCCCCAGAGGTCAAAGCTGTCTTCCTCTTTGAGATGGTCAAAGATGGAAGGTGTCGCGTCAGGTTTTTTAGCCATGAAAATTACAAATCTCTTATGGATGCTGTTCAATGAAAAAGCCCGACGCATTGCATCGGGCTTCTGTTTTATCACGTCTGGCACTTAGCTATAAAGAGAAGGCGTTCCTGCCGGACGGGTTTTAAAGCGGCGGTGCAACCAGAGATACTGATCGGGCGCACGCATAATCTCTTTCTCGATAACGCGATTCATGTAAGCCGCAGCCGCCATTTCGTCATCGATCGGGTAATCCTGCAACTCAGGTTGGATCACCAGCTCATAGCCTTTACCTAAGGCTTTGCGCACCAGTACTACGGTGACCAGCGCCGGTTTCGCCAGACGCGCCAGCATGAAGGTACCGCTGGTGGTGGCAGCCTGATCGACGGCAAACAGGGGGGCAAAGACGCTGCCGCGCGGGCCGTAGTCCTGATCCGGCGCAAACCAGACCGCTTCGCCTTTTTTCAGAGCGTGAACCATACCGCGTAAATCTTTGCGATCGAGCATTGCCTTGTTGGAGCGCATACGACCCCAGGTCTGCACAAATTCCATCGCTTTATTGTTGTGCGGACGGTACATCGCCATCATTGGCTGACATAAGCCCATCGCACGCCCGCCCAGTTCCAGCGACATGAAATGCACCCCTATCACCAGTACGCCTTTTTTGTTTTCCTGCGCCTTTTTCAGGTTGTGCAGGCCGCTGACGTCAAACCAGCGTTTCACACGGGCATCCGACCAGAACCAGGCCATGCCGGTTTCCAGTAAGCCCATACCGAGGGATTCAAAATTGCTGACAATGCGGGCTTCAACCTGATCAGAAGGCAGATCCGGGAAGCACAATTGCAGATTACGGCGCGTTATTGACACGCGGCGTTTCAGGAAACGCATCGACGTTCGGCCAAGCCAGATACCCAGACGGTTTAACACCGGATAAGGCAGCTGAACCAGCAGGAACAGTACACCCAGGCCAAACCAGGTCAGCCAGTAACGTGGATGTAAAAATGAAGCACGAAAGCGAGGAGAAGTCATAAAAGCCTAATCATCTGCATAAAAAACCGGGGTAACGCGTAAGGAGTTGGCTCATTCGCGATACGGATTGTCTGACATAGAGTGGGACAGCATGTGCCGGCAAACGTTTTTGAAAAGACACAAGTTGACGCAATTTTTACTCTAAGAAGACACTTTTAAAAGGCGGGATCGCGAAGCTGAAGGGCTGTCCGTAGGCGTTGAGCGAGCGAATACGACTCTTGCACAGAGTATAACATGCTGCTTGATCTAACCGGAGGGGGAAATTGTCCGATAAACGGACTCTTTACTGATTTTTTACGAGTGGGCTCAGACCATAAAATGAAAACACTACGGAAAGAAGGGATTAGCTTTTGGAAACTACAGCCTCGTGTGCATGATATTTCAGCATGCTCCTTCCTAGAAGCATGCTGAAAGGGAATATCAGCGGTAGAGCGGGTTGCTCATAATGGAATAACGCCCGCTACCGTACAGCGCGATCACGATGGCTGCCATGAAGTAATACACGATGTCTTCAATGGCCCAGGCACCCACCGGTGACAATGCAAACGTATGGTGGATACCGACCATCAGCCAGGCCACGACCATCGTCGCTGCAGCAGACAGAGCGGCGAGACGGGTGAAGATCCCCAATATCATCATGATCGGGGCGATGACCTCACCGATAATTACGCCGTAGGCGACAAACGCCGGAATACCATAACCTGCCAGCATCCCCTGTATACCGCCCAGTCCGTCATGCAGCTTATGCCAGCCATGAAAAATCAGCAGACCGTAAGTGATACGCAGCAGTAAAATAGCCAGATCAGGTTTATTCATTGCCGCGGTAAAACGTAGATAAAGTGGCTTCATCAGTGTGACTCCCGGAGACGTTTTTATTGTCTGTATAAGGTAGTGCTTTATCGCGAAATGCAGGGGAGAATTATTCTCATTTGGGTTGATCTGGGTTAGGTTTTGCGCAAATTTTGGGCTAAAGGTTTGCTGCTAAAGAATCGGTAAATATAAAAAACAGAAAACAAAAAGGCGCTCCCCTTGCGGAAAAGCGCCTTTTTAAGACATCGACTGATTAGTATCAGTTCATGCCGTATTTTTTCAATTTCTTACGCAGCGTACCGCGGTTGATACCCATCATCAGGGCCGCACGAGTCTGGTTGCCACGGGTATACTGCATCACCATGTCTAACAGTGGCTGTTCAACTTCAGCCAATACCAACTCATACAGGTCATTCACGTCCTGACCATTCAATTGAGCAAAATAGCCCTTAAGTGCTTGTTTTACCGAGTCACGCAGGGGTTTTTGGGTTACCTGATCCTGAGAATTAACGGTAGAAACGGTCAGTACGTCAGAATTCACGCGTTGTTCGAACATAGTTCTGTCAGCTCTTTTTTGTTACGCAAGATTTTCGAAATATGCTTCCAACGCCTCCAGCTGTTCGCTGGCATCCTCTATGGCGTTGAAGGAGCGCCGAAACTGGTCATTTGGGGCATGCTCCTGGAGATACCAGGAAACATGCTTACGAGCGATACGAAATCCCTTGCCTTGACCGTAAAAGTCGTGCAATTCCCGTACGTGCCCTAGTAACAAGCGCTGAACCTCACCCATAGGCGGTGGAGGTAACAGCTCCCCTGTGTCCAGATAATGCTGGATTTCCCGGAAGATCCAGGGTCTCCCCTGAGCGGCACGTCCTATCATCAGAGCATCAGCTCCGGTGTAGTCGAGCACCGCTCTGGCTTTATGCGGGTCAGTTATGTCGCCATTCGCGATAATCGGAATGGAAACACTCTGCTTAACTGTCCGAATACTGTCGTACTCTGCTTCTCCATTGAAGAGACAGGCACGGGTTCGGCCATGAATAGTCAGGGCCTGAATTCCACAGTCTTCAGCCAATTGGGCAATTTGTACACAGTTACGGTGTTCCGGTGCCCAACCAGTACGAATTTTCAACGTGACTGGCACATCTACCGCATTCACTACGGTAGTGAGGATTTGTTTGACCAAATCCGGATACTGCAATAATGCAGAACCTGCCAGTTTGCGGTTCACTTTCTTGGCCGGGCAGCCCATATTGATATCAATGATTTGCGCACCGCTTTCCACGTTAATTCGTGCAGCAGCCGCCATATCTTCGGGGTCACAACCGGCAATTTGCACGGCGCGGATCCCCGGTTCATCGTTATGTACCATGCGCAAACGTGACTTATCCGTCCGCCACACCTCCGGATTGGAGGAGAGCATTTCAGATACTGCCATTCCAGCCCCCATCGCATGACATAAGGCACGAAATGGTCGGTCAGTGATACCGGCCATCGGGGCCGCAATCAGGCAATTTGTAAGCTGGTGGTGTCCGATGCGCATGAACTAGGAATGACCATACTGATGTCCGCAAGGGCGCGTATATTACGCATTTTCGTTGCGATATGAAAGGCCAAACTTTGAGCAATTAGCTAAGAAAATACCTTGCCAATGGTGAAATTCAGCGCAATTAGATTTTTTGTCTTGGTTTTACATTGAGTTATGTGACGGAGGTCAAATTGTGCGCTTATGCAAATTCCTAATATCTCTCTGAAACATCCTGTTATATCAGTTGAATCTAAGGGCAGATTTGACGTTTTAAGCAGCAATCACCACAAAATTCCGTGACGCAGATCGTCTTTTGGTCAAAAAGTGACTGATTTTCAGAAAATAAGAAAGGCAACAGAAAGAGACGCAGAAGCCCTGTCTGCGTCTCCGGGTTCAGGCTAGATTATTCGTCGACCACCACGCGGCCATGCAGACCCTGCACAGGACGGTTATTTGCATGATGCATAACATGCTGGAATTTTTCCAGTTGCGCTTCAGACAGCGTCTGAGGCTGTTTCACTACCAGCCAGCGAACGCCTTCAGTGCATGGCGGGGTGGTCAGCGATCCGCTGAAGCGGTAATGGGTGAGATCTTTAGGCAGCAGTCCATCAAGACTGACTTTCTCTTTCAGCATGACCGATTCGCCCGCTTTTTCTGGCATCTGTTGCCAGATCTTTTCCACTTCCGGATTGGCCTTACCGGTCTCGAACATCACCGCAATTACCGCAACTTCACCCTCAGCATCCATATGCACAAAGTGCGCTTCCATCGGGAAGGATTTACCGTTGAGAGTGTTTTCGCTCGGGGAGTGGAAGTGGAACTGCTGAAGGACGAATTTATCCCCGTCCAGCGTGGCAAAATCACCCTGCTGAACATTGACCTGCACGCTATGGCCGTTATTAATGACACTCACCGGCGGTAACTCGTAGCTGAGTTTAAGCGGGCGGGGATGCACCGGTAACGCTTCTTTGATATCGATAGGCGACTGTGCTTTGCCCTGTTCGCACAGATGGAAATCCGGGCTGAGTTTAGACCAGTTTTGCGGGGCGGCATCGCCGTCATAGGACCAGTGTGGCGCATCGGCCGCAGCCGCAGACACCGAAAATGCAGCGAGTGCAATAAACAGCAATTTTCCTTTCAAAAGATATCCCTTTCGTTCGTTGAGTAATAAAAACCATGCGAAGTGTAAGGGTTTGGTGCGGCAGGATAAATATAAGAAAAGGTCAGAAAAGGTTTTTGGGGGGAAACCCGCTCTTTATGCACAAAAAGAAAGAGCGGGTGACGGCTATCAGGCTTTTTTAACGCCTGTAATGCGGCACCATTCTTCTTTCTCGGCCACCGCATCCAGTTCAAATTTATCTTTGTACGCATCCGCCACACTTTGCGCCTGGCTGGCCAGAACGCCGGAAAGCCCCAGATGACCGCCTGCAACCGGCAGCACGCTGATAAGCGGTGCCAGTTCGCGCAGAGGGCCAGCAAGGATGTTAGCGACGACCACGTCGGCTGACAGGTTCTCTGGCTGGTCTTTCGGCAGGTACAACGACAGACGCTCTGAAACGCCGTTACGCTCGGCGTTATCACGGCTGGCCTGAATCGCCTGCGGATCGATGTCGATCCCAACGACGTGTTTTGCGCCAAGTTTCAGCGCAGCGATCGCCAGAATGCCCGACCCGCAGCCGAAGTCGATCACCGTTTTATCGGTCAGATCCAGACTGTCGAGCCATTGCAGACACATCGCGGTGGTCGGATGGGTGCCGGTGCCAAATGCCAGGCCCGGATCGAGCATCACGTTGACAGCATTCGGATCCGGCACATCGCGCCAGCTTGGGCAAATCCACAGACGCTCGCCAAAACGCATCGGGTGGAAGTTATCCATCCATTCGCGTTCCCAGTCTTTATCTTCCAGCTGTTCGATTTTGTGCACGAAACCTTTGCCCAGCAGCGGTTCGTTTTCCAGCATGGCGACCACTTCTTCCATGTCGGTTTCCGCATCGTACAGGCCGATAGCGTCTGTATCGCCCCACAGCAGGGTTTCGCCCGGCAGCGGTTCGAAGACCGGATTATCGTGGGTATCCTGGAAAGTCACGGACACGGCGCCACTTTCGATAAGCGCGTCGCTCAGCGTTTCCGCGTCGTTACCGGTGGTATTAATTTTCAGTTGGATCCAAGGCATAGCCATTCTCTTCTTAACAATCTGTAAAATCAGTGCCGCCCGGTCAGGACGGCTTGAGTACGGTTTCGCGTGGCTGTTTACCAAACTTATTGCCGACATAAAACGCCAGCAGGCTCAGCAACAGCGACGGCACAATCGGATGCAGACCACCAATATGCAGGTCGATACTGGCAAGCAGGGTATAACAAACTGCGCCAACAATCATTGAGCTCAGCGCCCCGGCAGCATTGGCGCGCTCCCAGTACAAACCGAGCACCAGCGGCCACAGGAACACCGCTTCCAGCCCGCCAAACGCCAGCAGGTTCAGCCAGATAATCATTTCCGGCGGACGCCATGCGGCCAGTAATACCAGCAATCCCAGCACAAAGGTCGCCCAGCTCGAGAACCGCTTCAGCTTACGCTCGTTGGTTAACTGCTCCGGTTTAATGCCGAGGTATAAGTCTTTAACGATAGTTGCTGATGACTGTAAAAGCTGTGCGTTGATGGTCGACATAATGGCAGCCATCGGTGCGGCCAGAAAAATCCCGGCGGCGTAAGGTGGCAGCACGGTGATCATCAGCGTCGGGATCACCTGATCGGGAATTTTAAGATCAGGTAAAACCGCACGCCCGAGTGCGCCAGCCAGATGCATACCGAACATCAGTACGGCGACCACAATCGTGCCCAGCACAATGCCGCGGTGCACGGCTTTGCTGTCTTTGTATGAGATACAACGCACGGCAGTGTGCGGCAGGCCAATCACGCCAAAGCACACTAAAATCCAGAACGAGGCCATGAACGGCAGCGACAGCACGTCATCTCCGCCATGAACGGAAACCAGTTTCGGGTCGATTTGCTGAAGTTTATCAACGGCACTGTGCAGCCCTCCGGCGGCATGGATCACCGCTACCAGCAGCAAAATGGTGCCCAGAAGCATCACCAGACCCTGCATGGCATCATTGAGCACGCTGGCACGAAAGCCACCAAACGCGGTATACAGCGCGATACTGATGCCGAAAATCAGCAGACCGGTGTCGTAAGGGATACCGGCGGCGGTTTCCAGCAGACGCGCACCACCGATGAACTGCACGGTCATCGCACCCAGAAATGCCACCAGCAGGCTCAGACTTGCCAGCCAGACCAGCAGGCGGCTCTGGTAGCGCGCAAACAGCATGTCATTCAGGGTAACTGCGTTATAGCGGCGCGCCAGAATGGCGAATTTTTTGCCCAGCACGCCCAGTGAAAGCCAGACAGCAGGCAGCTGGATCATCGCCAGCAACACCCAACCAAGGCCAAACTTGTATGCAGCACCGGGACCGCCGATAAACGAACTGGCGCTGATGTAGGTAGCGGTAAGAGTCATGGCCAGTACGAAGCCGCCCATCGAGCGGTTACCGAGGAAATACTCGGTGAGGAAGTTGCCCTGTTCGCGACGCGTGTAGGCATACACAGACAGCCCGAATACCAGCAGCAGATAGGCAATCAGCGGCAACAAGACTTCAGTCTGCATGATGATCCTCCAGCGGAATATCGCGATAAATCACGCGAACCATCAGCCAGCTTAAAAGAACGAATATCAGCGGTACCAGCAGACAGGCCATTTCAAACCAGTGCGGCAGGCCGGTGATGCCCTGTTTATCGTCAGGAATATAAGCGGCAAAACTCCATGCCAGCAGATAGGCAATCGTCAGCCCAAAAGCCCAGCGGGCTTCGCGGTTGGCTTGTAAGAAACGTTGATCCATAGGTTCACCGTAAATTGAAAATAAGGGGGGATTTTACGGATTATGGCATTTTTCGCAGTAACTATTTGCCAGGCGAGGAATTCACCTGGCAGGCAGGATTATTTGACGATATTAAGGTTGATCTTTATCTCAGAAGCCCATATTGGCTTATGCCAGTCACGGCCTGATAAATGTGTTGTTCCATGGTAAGTGCCCGCCGGAAGCTGAGTGTTATCCTCTTTGCGGAAATCGAAACGCAGGAAGCTTGTTGAGCCGGAAACACAGTTAGCAGCAGAGTTGAGGGTATAATTTGCACATTGTCCTACGGATTTTTTGCCGTGAAGTTTTACTCTAAATGCGCGCTGCTGGCTGTCGGTCACATCTGCATAAAACTGCGTGTCGCCTGATTTGCTCCACACTAATGATGTTGGCCCCTGGGCTGAGGTTGGCAGAACGAAGCCAATATTTTTAGCAACAGGATCAACCATGGTTGTGGTGGCATAAGAAGAGGAATAATCACTGTTAAGTGTTATCTCTTGTGTTTGTGCGGGTTGATAAGGTTTCGGCAGTTTCATTGCGTTTACCGCATCGCTGGCTTGCGAAGAATAGGTGAGTCCCCAGTGGTCATAAAACTCACGAAGATCGTTCTTAGAATACTTACTGGTATTCACTACAAACCAATCTTTTAACTCCTGAGAAGAATCGAGGTTGGAGCGGTTTTTAGCGTAGTTGTATTCTTCGCGGAACGCTTTACCTAATTGCGGATAAAGTTCCGGGTAGCTGAAGAGCAATTGGGCAAACAGAGTCGCCCTTTTAAATTCGGTGCCAGACCCCGAATTATCAAAGTTATAATGTTCCCCGGAAGCAATAAAGTTCCCGACAGCGTAAGTGCTCCAGTCTAACGCTTTTATATTGCTATTAGAATGGCACGAGGGGGTAGGTGCTTCTCCGCGTAAAAGGGTGCAGTTTGCGACAGAGTAGAGATTCACCGTCACTTCATTTAATGCCGACCATGACCAACCCTGTTGGTTGTGATGACCAAATTCATGCCAGTCGCCCCAGTCAGTATCGTCGGCAAGCTTGCTGTTGAACCCTATTGCGGTAAAGCCCTGACCACCGGTAGCGTAGCAACAGTCATTATATGTGGCGACGATTAAACCGCGAGATGGTTGGTTTAAAGGATCAGTACCGTCAAAGCCATTAAGCGAGTCATCCTTAATTGTCATCGCCAGATATTGGCTCATTGAATGAACCATATTTGTATCAGCCGATTTTTTAGCAATTGCGGTCTTTACATTCATTCTGGAACGACCCGAGAACATAAATATCTGACCCGATTTAGAATTGCTCTGGCTTAATGTTTTCCAGTCTGCCTGTGTACTTTGTCCGAAAATAAAGAAGGGTTGTTTGACACCGCCTTCCAGAATTTCAATATTAACGGCCTTATCTACATTAGGCATTGTAATATCTTGATCGTTGCAGGCTAATAATATTGTTCCATCCTGCTTTAATGTGTAGGTATTGACTGAAGCACTTTTCAGACCTTGAGAATCCAACATATGGTTTTCTTTGGCAAAGCCCACCCCGGTTGCTATGGAGCAAGACACTCCCTGAGGCATCTCACCGACCATGAGTTTGATGTTTTGCCCAGCAGTCGCGAAATCGCGGGTCAGGAAATAACCATTGCGCCCGTTTGCACCGGTTCTGTTTTTGCCCTGGCTATGAATTTCTGTTACGGGAATATTGTAAGCATTTTCGTTGTCAGCAGGGTATATATCGAGATTTCTTTTCAGCCAGAATAAGGGGTCGTTAACATTATTCCCCCTGGCAATCGTGTTTTTTATATCTGCATTTAATTCAACTGGGGTGGTGCCTAATTCAAATAAGGCTTCCCTGAATCCTTCGCTGTCAGAATAATTACCCCACCAGTTTTGTGATGGACTTGCCATATCCGCAAAAGATGACGTGCAGGCCGTAACTGAAAGTAATGATATTACGGATGTGAATAATAGATTCCTTTTGGATAATTTTTTAATATGCATTGACTCTTCCTTGCTCTAAATAATGGGGTCGGAAGATTAGCAGATTAACAAGGCGGTTTTAACTATAGATTTATTAGTCGAAATTTTATGAATATATTATTTATATCAATATAAATAAAAAAACCTCAACGGATTCGTTGAGGTTTTATCGAGGAATTATTTTTCCTGCAGACCGAGTTTTTTCTCCAGATAGTGGATGTTAGTCCCACCGTGCTGGAAGTTCTCGTCGTCCATAATGCGCATTTGCAGATCAATGTTGGTTTTGATGCCGTCGATGATCAGTTCTGCCAGTGCATTTTTCATGCGGGCAATCGCCACTTCACGGGTTTCGCCGTAAGTGATCAGTTTACCAATCATGGAATCGTAGTACGGAGGCACAGTGTAGCCTGCGTAAATGTGCGATTCCCAACGAACACCGAAGCCGCCAGGTGCGTGGAAACGAGTGATTTTGCCCGGGCTTGGCAGGAAGGTGTTAGGGTCTTCCGCGTTAATACGGCATTCCACCGCATGGCCTTTGACTTTCACTTCGCTTTGTTTGATCGACAGTGGCTGGCCGGACGCAATGCGCAGCTGCTCTTTGATCAAATCCACACCAGTGATCATCTCGGTAACCGGATGCTCAACCTGGATACGGGTGTTCATTTCGATGAAGAAGAACTCACCGTTTTCATACAGGAACTCGAAAGTACCTGCGCCACGGTAGCCGATATCCACACAGGCTTTTGAACAACGTTCGCCGATGAAACGACGCAGTTCTTCAGTGATGCCCGGTGCTGGCGCTTCTTCCACGACTTTCTGGTGACGACGCTGCATAGAGCAGTCACGTTCAGCCAGATAAACCGCATTGCCCTGACCGTCAGCCAGTACCTGAATTTCCACGTGACGTGGGTTTTCCAGGTATTTTTCCATGTATACCATGTCGTTGTTGAAAGCCGCTTTGGCTTCCGCACGGGTCATGTTGATGGATTGCTCAAGGTCTTTGTCGCTGCGCACAACACGCATACCACGACCACCGCCGCCGCCAGAAGCTTTGATGATGACCGGATAGCCGATGCGTTTAGCGAAGGCACGGTTTTGGTCCATGTCGTCGCCCAGCGGGCCGTCAGAGCCAGGTACGCAGGGTACGCCAGCCGCTTTCATCGCGTGGATCGCAGAAACTTTGTCGCCCATCAGGCGGATAGTTTCAGCTTTCGGGCCGATGAAGATAAAACCAGAACGCTCAACCTGCTCTGCAAAATCAGCATTCTCGGACAGGAAACCATAGCCAGGGTGAATAGCCACCGCTCCAGTGATTTCTGCCGCCGCGATAATGGCAGGGATGTTCAGATAGCTTTTTACTGAAGGTGCAGGACCGATACAGACGGTTTCGTCTGCCAGCAGCACGTGTTTCAGGTCACGGTCAGCAGTGGAGTGCACAGCAACGGTTTTGATGCCCATTTCTTTACAGGCACGCAAAATACGCAGGGCAATCTCGCCGCGGTTCGCGATAACAATTTTATCTACCATGGTACGCCTCGTTATTCGATGACGACCAGCGGCTCGTCGAACTCAACCGGTTGGCCGCTTTCTACCAGAATTGCTTTAACAACACCGGATTTGTCTGCTTCGATTTGGTTCATCATTTTCATCGCTTCAACGATACACAGGGTATCGCCGGCGTTCACTTTCTGACCCACTTCGATGAAGGCTTTAGCGTCCGGGCTTGGCGTACGGTAGAAGGTACCTACCATCGGTGAGCGAACGATATGACCGCTGATGGCAGCCGGAGCCGCTTCTGCAGGCGCAGCAGCTGGCGCGACCGCAGCAGCCAGACCTGGCTGTTGTTGTACAGGCATAGCATAAGCCTGTTGCATCATTGGATAAGCCTGCGCAGGTGCAGCACGGCTGATACGTACTGATTCTTCGCCTTCAGAAATTTCCAGTTCAGAAATGCCTGATTCTTCAACCAGTTCGATCAGTTTTTTAATTTTACGAATATCCATGGGTGTGATTCCGTACTCTTTTTGCGTAGAAATTAGTGGGTTTTTGACAAGCGATTAACCGCTGCCTGTAATGCAAAGTGGTAGCCATCTGCGCCAAGTCCGCAAATAACGCCCACTGCGATGTCGGAAAGATAGGAATGATGCCGGAACGCTTCGCGGGCATGTACATTCGACAGATGGATCTCGATAAACGGAATCGACACCCCCAGTAATGCATCGCGCAGCGCCACGCTGGTATGGGTAAAGGCCGCGGGATTGATCAGAATAAAATCGACGTTTCCGCGTGCCTGATGAATGCGTTCAATCAGGACATGTTCTGCGTTGGATTGCAGATGGCTGAGTGCTACATCAGCAGCAGCAGCCTGAACTTCCAAACCTTTAACAATATCGTTGAGCGTGGTGTGTCCGTACGTTTCAGGCTCACGGGTGCCTAACAAATTCAGGTTAGGACCGTTCAGTAGCAAAATGTCAAACTTATGCGCCATTGTGAGCCTATCTCCGGCAATTAGACAAAGATTGTAGAAAATACCCTGATGTCACCGATTTGTCACCTATTTCGCGGCAAATCGGCCCGTCTCTTCGGCATGAGGTCGGGCATTATAATGATATCGTGGCAATTCGCAGCTAAATACTGGTCTTATCAGCGAAGATAATCAACCCTCGCCCGGAGAATGTGAGTGTGATTGCCGGAATTATGAGGGGCAGAACACAGAAAAGTTCCACCGCTTATCGCAGCCACTGGCGGAATTTTTTATAACGAAATGCCAACAAGATGACCGCCAGTAATGCGTAAATGACGGGTTGCGGCGATAACACTTTTACCGACCAAAGGTAGTGGATCGGCGCAAGTACCGCGATCAGATAAATGAAATTGTGCAACTTCTGCCATTTTGACCCCAATTTGCGCTGTGCCCACATGGGAGAAGTGCAGGCCAGTGCCAGCAGGAGAACCCAGCAGATGATACCGAGCGTCAGATACGGACGTGATATCAGTTCACTGCCGAGCAGGCGAAGATTACTGATGCCCAGTTCAAGGAAGGAATAGCTGAGAAGATGCAGCGTTCCCCACGCGAAACACCATAAACCCAGCAAACGACGGGTGCGGATCAGCAGCGGCTGTTTTCCGTAACGTGCGACAGGCGTAACCAGCAGAGTGACCAGTAAAAATTTCAGAGTCATCCTACCGGTAAAATGCTGAATATCTTTGGCGGGATCGGCGCTGAACCAGCCCTGATTAATCGAAAGCACAATCCAGAAAAAAGGCAAAATAGCGCAAAGATAGATGATCACCTTCAGCCAGGTAATATTTGCAGGGCTTAAACGACGCATAGGTGAAGCTTCCCCTTCCTTAATAGAACTTACGCAAGTCCATACCGTGATACATCGACGCCACCTGTTCGGCATAACCGTTGAACAATAAGGTGGGCTGACGCTGCACGTCGAGCAATCCGCCCGAACCGATAAATCGCTCCGTCGCCTGCGACCAGCGCGGGTGATCAACTTGCGGGTTCACATTGGCGTAAAATCCGTATTCATTCGAGGCAATCTGGTTCCAGGTGGTCGGCGGCTCATCTTTGGTGAATTTGATGTTCACGATGGATTTAATCCCCTTGAAGCCGTACTTCCACGGAATGGTCAGGCGGATGGGCGCGCCGTTTTGCGGCGGAAGTGCCTTGCCATACACGCCGACCGTCATCATCGCCAGCGGGTTCATCGCTTCATCTATACGCAATCCTTCAACGTACGGGTAATTCAGCCCGCCGCCGATAAACCGGTCTTTTTGCCCCGGCATATGCTCAGGGTCATATAAGGTGGTAAACGCGACATAACGCGCATTGCTGGTCGGCTCGGCGAGTTTGAGTATTTCACTGAGCTGGAATCCGACCCACGGCACCACCATTGACCAGGCTTCGACGCAACGCATGCGGTAGATCCGCTGCTCGAGCGGGAAACGCTTCATAATGTCGTCCATATCCAGCGTCATCGGTTTAGCGACTTCACCTTCTATTTTTAATGTCCATGGCGATGTGACCAGTTGCCCGGCATTCGCTGCCGGATCCGCTTTATCCAGTCCGAATTCATAGAAATTGTTATAGCCGGACACCTTATCTTCCGGTGTCAGCGGCAGATCATTCTGGTATGCGGCTGGTTTGGTGAAATCCAGCGGCTTGCCCGCAGGCGCAGACGGGCGGTCATGGCCTTTAAACCAGGAAAGCAGATCAGCCCGGGCATCTTGCGGGATGGCCAGTGCCGCCGCACTGATACCCAGCGCCTGTAATACTTTGCGCCGGTCATGGAAGATGTCTTCGGGTGTGACATCGGCTTCAGTTAGTTTGCGGGGTTTGAACATAGCATTCTCCGGCATTCTCTTTTATATGGTTCATTTTTATGGTTATAGACAGAGCATGGCGTGAAATTGGGGGTTTTGCGAGATGAACCCTGCAAATACCCGATTTTAAAAAAAATGCCTTTGGCTATTTTTTATCCATTTTCATGAAAATTCTGAATTGATTGTTTTTTGCGTTGCTATGCTATCAATGTATGCAAAGGGCACTTTTCGGCCTGATAAAGGAATGAAATGGTGCCCGATGTGGCAGAAATAACGAAATATGCGAGTAATCCTTTTTCGTAAATTTCTCCAGTCCCTCCCTTTTTCTGTTTTATAGTAGCGGCGTTTTTACGCAGCAGGCTCAGACAACGGGTTTGTGTTCACCTAACCGTAGCGAGTAAGGCACAGGGATGCGATTTACTACCAGACTATCGGCACTGATTTCGATGTTAGTCGCGCTGGCAATGCTGTTGATGTTGCTGGGCGTCACTTTCAGTTTTCTCTATCTCAATAAACAAAGTACAGAGCAACATCTTCAGGCGCTGGCGGCGACCTATGATCAGGCGCTTCTGACCCATACCCCTGCGGAAGCCGAACGCTGGATGCCACCTGCGATGCGCATGCTTGATATCACGGATGTTGAGCTCAAACTCAATAACACCACTGTTTATGAGTATCATGAAAAGCCTAATTTACGCCGTTCCTGGGACAGCGTAATCCCTGAATTCGAGACGGCAATTTTCCCGCTGATGCAGAACCATGCGATGTCTCTGCAGATGTCCTATATCGATCCGATCAGCACTTATATCCGCTCCCTGCGCTCAACATTTGCGATTGGTCTCGCCATTCTGGTGATGCTGGGCATGCTGATGCTCAGTTTCCGCTGGCTGCGCCAGGAAACCGATGGCGTGGAAAAACTGGAAGACCGCGCAGTGCGCATTTTACGCGGAGAACGCGAGGGTCTGACCGGTGATGTTGGTGAATGGCCTCATTCTGCCAGCAGTGCTATCGATGTGTTGCTGACTGACCTGAACGAAGCCCGTGAACAGCGTAGCCGCGTGGACACGCTGATACGCGCGTATGCGCAGCAGGACGCACAAACCGGGCTGAGTAACCGCCTGTTCTTTGATAACCAGCTCGCCACACAGCTGGAAGAAAAGGGCGCGCATGGCGTGGTGATGCTGCTGCGTTTACCTGATTTCGATATGATGCGCGAGACCCACGGTCAGGCGGTGGTTGAAGAACTACGTTCGGCGATGGTGAATTTATTATCGACGTTTGTTATGCGCCACGTTGACGCTTTACTGGCCCGCTATTTCCACAGTGATTTTGCGGTGCTGCTGCCGCATCGCACCCTGAAAGAAGCGGAAGTGATGGCGGCCCAGCTGGTGAATGCGCTGGGCGTGTTGCCGACGTCTTCGCTGATCGACCGCGACGCACTGATGTACATCGGCATCAGTGCGTACCGTTTCGGGCAGACGCCGGATCAGGTCATGGATATGGTCGAGCAGGCCACCCGTCACGCGGCGTTCCAGGGAAGTAACAGCTGGTTTATCTACGATAAAAATGTGCCGGAAAAGGGCCGGGGAAGCGTGCGCTGGCGGACTTTGCTGGAGAATACCCTGGCGCGTGGCGGCCCGCGTTTATACCAGAAACCGTCATTCTCAAAAGGCGGCAAGCTTGACCACCGGGAAGTGCAGCGTCGCGTCTTTGACGGAGAACAGGAACTGCTGGCCGCAGAATTTATTCCTCTGGTGGTTCAGTTTGGCCTGTCTCAGAGCTTTGACCGGGTCATGTTAAGTCAGATTATTCCGTTACTTAACCGCTGGCCGGATGAAACGTTGGCATTTCACCTGACGGTTGATTCATTATTGCAGCGCTCGTTTGTTCGCTGGCTGCGCGATACGTTGCTTCAGTGCGAAAGAACCCAACGAAATCGAATTTTGATTGAACTTGCAGAGGCAGATCTCTGTCAACATACCGACCGGCTGCGTCCGGCTATCAGGCTATTGCAAGGTTTAGGCTGTCGTCTGGCCGTGACGCAGGCAGGATTGTCGGTCGTCAGCACCTCTTATCTGAAAACTTTCCCGGTGGAGAGAGTCAAGCTTCACCCGGGGTTAGTGCGCGATATTGATAAAAGGGTGGAAAATCAGCTTTTTGTACAAAGTTTGCTCAGTGCATGTGAAGGAACTCAGGCCCTGGTTTTTGCCTCCGGAGTGAGGACAAAAGAGGAGTGGGCCGTCCTGCTGAAAAGTGGGATCCACGGCGGTCAGGGCGATTTATTTGCTGTGCCGGAGCCTGTTGACCCGGTCGGTAAAAAATATTCACATAACCGCGATGTTTAAGTGACCGTTATGGGATTATTTAACGTAGAATGAGCCAGCTTTTGACCGACTCCCTTGCCTGGCCTCCGGTGCTTATTATCAGGCCGCAGATGAGCGGAAAATTTCGGTAAAAGTGTAAGAATTTATGTGCGGTGTTGCTACTTCGCCTGGGTGCCTGCCCGAGGTAAACCGAGCCTGCGATAAAGAATTATTTCGCAGTGCCATCAGCCTCAAAAAGTAACAACAAGTGAATGGCGACATCGCTGACAATTTTCACGGAAGCAGGACGTTTTTGCGCCTTGTCGCTGCTTCGCGTGGTTGGTAAAGTAGGCGGATTTTATTTTCCGCCCCCAGCTTGCAGGATTATCCTTTCGTTATGTTTAAGAAATTTCGTGGCATGTTTTCCAACGACTTGTCCATCGACCTGGGTACCGCCAATACCCTTATCTATGTAAAAGGACAAGGCATCGTGTTGAATGAGCCATCTGTAGTGGCTATTCGTCAGGATCGTGCTGGTTCACCTAAAAGCGTTGCTGCTGTTGGTCACGACGCTAAACAGATGCTGGGTCGTACTCCTGGCAATATCGCAGCCATTCGTCCAATGAAAGACGGCGTTATCGCCGACTTCTTCGTGACTGAGAAAATGCTGCAACACTTCATCAAGCAAGTTCACAGCAACAGCTTCATGCGCCCAAGTCCGCGCGTGCTGGTGTGTGTGCCAGTCGGTGCAACGCAAGTTGAACGCCGTGCTATCCGTGAATCTGCACAAGGTGCAGGCGCGCGTGAAGTGTTCCTGATTGAAGAACCGATGGCTGCGGCAATCGGTGCAGGCCTGCCAGTATCTGAAGCGACCGGTTCAATGGTGGTGGATATCGGTGGTGGTACGACGGAAGTTGCGGTGATCTCCCTTAACGGCGTGGTGTATTCCTCTTCTGTACGTATTGGTGGTGACCGTTTCGACGAAGCTATCATTAACTACGTTCGTCGTAATTACGGTTCACTGATTGGTGAAGCGACTGCCGAACGTATTAAGCACAGCATTGGTTCTGCTTATCCTGGCGATGAAGTGCACGAAATCGAAGTTCGTGGCCGTAACCTGGCTGAAGGTGTTCCACGTGGCTTCACGCTGAACTCCAACGAAATCCTGGAAGCCCTGCAGGAACCGCTGACCGGTATCGTCAGCGCGGTGATGGTTGCACTGGAACAGTGTCCGCCAGAACTGGCTTCTGATATTTCCGAGCGCGGCATGGTGCTGACCGGCGGTGGCGCATTACTGCGTAACCTGGATCGTCTGCTGATGGAAGAAACCGGTATTCCGGTTGTCGTCGCAGAAGATCCGCTGACTTGCGTAGCCCGCGGCGGTGGTAAAGCATTAGAAATGATCGACATGCACGGCGGCGACTTATTCAGCGAAGAGTAATCTGAGCGAAGACTTGTGGTTTTGGGCAGGGCTTGTTGTCAGCAAGCCTTGTCGTAGTGAACAAAATCAGTCTGCCCGGGAAGGTGGTTGTCCGTCAGGTAAAACCTGCAACGTGAAGTGTGCAGTGTTCAATGTGGATCCGCGCAAACACTGGCTGAGCGATAAACGCTTTGCCGGTGTTTTGTCTATCCCATGAGATTGCCGCCTTTTCTGTCAGGGGAAGTCTTTACTTCGACTGGCTGAAACCTTCTGTTGCCGAGGAACTCGCATATTTTATGAAGCCAATTTTTAGCAGGGGACCTTCCCTGCAACTGCGACTTTTTTTGGCTATTCTCACGGCCATTGTCCTGATTGTTGCCGACAGTAAAATAGGTACGTTTGTTAAAATTCGCACCTATATGGATACTGCCGTCAGTCCCTTCTATTTTTTGTCCAATGCCCCGCGTGAATTCTTAGATCAGGTCTCTTCAACATTTGCCACTCGTGGTCAGATGGAGCTCGAAAACCGCGCTTTGCGTCAGGAACTGTTGCTGAAAAACAGCGATCTGATGCTGCTTGGCCAATACAAACAAGAAAACGCCCGTCTGCGCGAACTGTTAGGGTCGCCGTTGCGTCAGGACGAGCACAAGATGGTGACGCAGGTTCTGTCTACCAGCAACGATCCGTACAGTGATCAGGTGGTGATCGACAAAGGCAGCAACAATGGCGTCTATATCGGGCAACCGGTGATCAGCGACAAAGGTGTTGTCGGTCAGGTTGTTGCCGTTGCCGCTCTGACCAGCCGCGTATTGCTGATTTGCGATGCGTCGCACGCATTACCGATTCAGGTGCTGCGTAACGATATCCGCGTGATTGCAGCCGGTAGCGGCTGTGCCGATGACCTGCAACTCGAGCATCTGCCAAGCAATACCGACATTCGTGTCGGCGATGTGCTGGTCACGTCAGGTCTTGGCGGCCGCTTCCCTGAAGGCTATCCGGTGGGTGTGGTGTCCTCTGTTAAAGTGGACAACCAGCGTGCGTATACCGTGATTCAGGCGCGTCCGACCGCCGGTCTGCAACGTCTGCGTTATTTGCTGCTGTTATGGGGTTCCGACCGTAATGGCGAACATCCGCTGCCGCCTGACGAAGTACATCGCGTCGCCAACGAACGTCTGATGCAAATGATGCCGCAAGTCCTGCCACCTCCGGGTGATATGGGGCCTCCTGCACCGGTTCCGCCACCGGCTACCGGTACGGTGACCGCGCCTGTCAGCACCCCTGCTGTTCAGGGAGCGACACGATGAACAGTTACCGGAGCCACGGGCGTTGGATTATTTGGCTATCCTTCTTAATAGCCATGCTATTGCAGGTCATGCCGTGGCCGGAACAAATTTACATGTTCAGGCCGTCATGGCTGATGCTGATCCTGATTTACTGGGTGATGGCGTTACCGCATCGCGTCAACGTGGGTACCGGTTTTATTGTCGGCTTCATCATGGACTTGATCCTGGGATCGACGCTCGGCATCCGGGCGCTGGCATTTGCTATCACCGCCTATCTGGTCGCGTTCAAATTCCAGTTATTCCGCAATCTGGCGCTCTGGCAACAGGCGCTGATTGTCATGGTGCTTTCACTGGCCGTGGACGTGATGGTGTTCTGGGGTGAATTCCTGGTCGTTAACGTTTCGTTCCGGCCTGAAGTTTTCTGGAGTAGTGTGGTTGACGGTGTTCTGTGGCCATGGCTGTTCCTGCTGATGCGTAAAATTCGTCGTCAGTTTGCCGTGCAATGAGGATGTTATGACCGCACTTTATCTGGCCTCCGGGTCACCGCGCCGCCGTGAATTACTGACGTTGCTGGAGTTGCCTTTCGAGCGCCTGTCTACGGACGTGGCAGAAGAACGTCAGCCCGGCGAAGCGCCGCAAGATTATGTTTTGCGGCTGGCGAAAGACAAGGCGCAGGCCGGTGTGGCGGTAGCAGCAGAAGATTTGCCGGTGCTGGGCGCAGATACGATTGTGGTACTTGACGGTAACGTGTTGGAAAAGCCACGTGACGAAGCGCAAGCCGCTGTTATGCTTAATGCATTGTCTGGCAGACAGCATCAGGTGATGACCGCGATTGCGTTTGCCGACCGGCAGGATTGTCTCAATACGTTGGTTGTGACAGATGTCACTTTCCGTTCACTATCCTCCGACGACATTGCACACTATATTCTGAGCGGTGAGCCCATGGATAAAGCGGGCGCTTATGGTATTCAGGGAAAGGGCGGTTGTTTCGTCCGTGAAATTCGCGGCAGTTACTATGCAGTTGTGGGTCTTCCTTTGGTGGAAACTCAGGAACTGCTAAATGAATTTTCTGCCTTACGCGAGCTTAGGAGAAAACATGACAGCTGAATTACTGGTCAATGTCACCCCGTCTGAAACCCGCGTGGCCTACATTGACGGTGGCATTCTGCAGGAAATCCATATTGAGCGTGAGACCAAACGCGGGATTGCCGGCAATATTTATAAAGGACGTATCAGCCGGGTTCTGCCAGGTATGCAGGCAGCATTCGTGGATATCGGCCTTGAGAAAGCAGCGTTCTTACACGCTTCAGACATCATGCCTCACACCGAATGTGTGGCGCGTGACGAGCAGAAAAATTTCCATGTGCGTGATATCGCAGAGCTGGTGCATCAGGGCCAGGATCTGATGGTGCAGGTGGTGAAAGACCCGCTTGGCACCAAAGGCGCGCGCCTGACGACTGACATTACGTTGCCTTCCCGCTATCTGGTGTTCATGCCCGGGGCTTCTCACGTTGGGGTTTCCCAGCGTATTGAAAGCGAGGCGGAACGCGACCGTCTGAAACGTATCGTCTCCGAATATTGCGACGAGCACGGTGGTTACATTATTCGTACCGCCGCCGAAGGCGTGGGCGAAGAAGAACTTAAGCAGGATGCCGCCTACTTAAAACGCTTGTGGACTAAGGTGATGGAGCGTAAACGTCGCAACAAAACCAAGTGCAAGTTGTATGGCGAACTGGCGCTGGCGCATCGCGTTTTACGTGATTTTGCTGGCGAAGCGCTGGATCGTATCCGCGTTGACTCCCGTCTGACCTACGAATTGCTGGTGGAATTCACCAGCGAATACATGCCTGAAATGACCAGCAAGCTGGAGCATTACAGCGGCAAGCAACCTATTTTCGATTTGTTCGATGTTGAGAATGAAATCCAGCGTGCGCTGGAGCGCAAGGTGGAACTCAAATCCGGCGGCTACCTGATTATCGATCAGACCGAAGCCATGACCACCGTGGATATCAATACCGGTGCGTTTGTCGGCCATCGCAATCTCGAAGACACTATTTTTAACACCAATACTGAAGCGACACAGGCGATTGCCCGTCAGCTGCGTCTGCGCAATCTCGGCGGCATTATCATCATCGACTTCATTGATATGTCGAATGAAGATCACCGCCGTCGCGTATTGCACAGCCTCGAGCAGGCGCTGGCGAAAGACCGCGTGAAGACCGGCATTCACGGTTTCTCTGCGCTCGGTCTGGTGGAAATGACCCGTAAGCGTACGCGTGAAAGCGTCGAGCATGTTCTGTGCAGCGACTGTCCGACATGCCATGCACGCGGTACGGTGAAAACCGTTGAAACCGTCTGCTATGAAATTCTGCGTGAGATCGTACGTGTGCATCATGCCTACGATTCCGACCGTTTCCTGGTTTACGCGTCTGCTGCCGTGGGGGAAGCCCTCAAGGGAGAAGAATCCCATGCGCTGGCCGAAGTGGAAATCTTCGTCGGCAAGCAGGTTAAGGTGCAGATTGAGCCGCTCTACAGTCAGGAACAGTTCGACGTCGTCATGATGTGATCTGCGGATGACTGGCTTGAAGCATCTGGGTGTTAAAGGTTTCCATTGCCGTCTGTGCGGGTGAAACCAGCATGGAATGGAAAACAAGGAGAGAGGTTTGAGGCGACTGCCCGGTATTTTATTAACCACCAGCGCAACCCTTGTCGTGATAGTGGCTTTGGTGATCAGCGGCTTGCGTCTCGCATTGCCGCAGCTTAGCCGCTTTCAGGATCAACTGGTCGGGAAAGTAGAGGCGGTCACCGGCGTACCGATTGAACTGTCGCAGATCAGCGCCAGCTGGAAAACCTTTGGCCCGATCATGGAAGTCCGTGGTCTTCAGGTCACATTACCCGAGGCCAAATGGCGGGTTCAGCGCATCACGATGGCGCTGGACGTCTGGCAATCACTGCTGCATTTTCGCTGGCAGTTTCGCGATCTCACTTTCTATAACCTGCAACTGGATTTAAACACCCCGCTCGGTGGCGAGGCCAATAAAGGCAACGGCATCAAGCCCGGTCGTGTCAGCGATATTTTTCTGCGTCAGGTTGACCATTTTGACCTGCGCAACAGCCGCATTACGTTCCCTACGCCTTCCGGTTCGCGTGCCGAATTCGATATTCCCCAACTGACCTGGCTGAACACCCGCAACCGCCACCGCGCCGAAGGGCAGCTCAGCCTCTCGAGCTTTAACGGTCAGCACGGCGTTGTGCAACTGCGTATGGATCTTAACGACTCAAACGGTCTGCTCAATAACGGCAAGATTTATATGCAAGCCGATGATATTGATATGAAACCGTGGTTCAGCCGATGGCTGCGCAGTAACACCGGTCTGGAAAGCGCTAACTTTAGCCTGGCGGCGTGGCTGACGGTCCACAATGGCGATATTTATGCCGGTGATGCGCTGCTGAAAACGGGTTCCGCGACCTGGAAAACCGGCGACGATGAGCACCGCCTCGATGTTGATAATCTCACTTTGCACGGCAGCCGTCAGGGAAATGGCTGGCAGGTCGGCACGCAGCAGCTGAATCTGAAAACGGATGGCGTTGCGTGGCCAAAAGGTCGCCTTGAAGCGCTTTATCTGCCTGAAAATAATGATTTCCTCGGCCCCTCGCAGGGCGAAGAATTGCGTATCCGTGGCGCCAATCTGCAACTCGAACGTTTAGGACCGGTGATCCCGACCTTCTCATTCCTGACTCCCGCCTTGCTGGAACGCTGGCAGGATTTAAAACCTGCCGGTAACGTCGACAGGCTCGCGCTGGATATCCCGATCAAACAGCCGGATCAGACCCGCTTTGATGCAAGCTGGCACGATGTCAGCTGGCAGCTCTGGAAGATGCTGCCGGGCGTCAGTCATTTCAGCGGCAGCCTCAAAGGCAGCGTGGCGGGCGGCCAGCTGGCGGTGAATCTCAAAGACAGCGTCTTACCTTATGGCGACATGTTCCGTGCGCCGCTGGAGATAGGCGCCGCGACCGGGACATTTAACTGGACTAACACTCAGGACGGCTGGGCGCTGTCGGGCAAAGATGTGGACGTCCAGGCTAACGCGTTGTGGGCGAAAGGCGACTTCCGTTACCACCAGCCCGTTAAAGGCGAGCCGTGGCTGAATATTCTGGCGGGTATCCGTTTATATGACGCCGGACAGGCGTGGCGCTATTTCCCTGAGCCGCTGATGGGTAAACATCTGGTGGATTATCTGAGCGGTGCCATAAAGGCCGGTCAGGTCGATAACGCGACGTTAACGTTCAACGGCAATCCGCATGATTTCCCGTTCAAAAAGAACGAAGGGCAGTTTGAAGTTTGGGTGCCTTTGCGCCACTCAACTTTCGAATTCCAGCCAGGCTGGCCGGCACTGACTGATCTGGATATTGATCTCGATTTCCTCAATGACGGCCTGTTTATGAAAGCCGCGCACACCAGACTGGGCAATGTTGATGGCAACAATGTGGTCGCCAATATTCCTGATTACCTGAAAGAAAAGCTGTTTATCGATGCCGACCTGCGCGGTCAGGGCAAAGATATCGGCGACTACTTCATGGGTACGCCGCTGCATGATTCGCTGGGTTCGGCGCTACAAGAATTGCAGATTGGCGGCGAAGTGAATGGTCGCTTACATCTGGATATTCCGCTGGATGGTGAGATGGTTCGTGCCTCAGGCGGGGTAACGTTAAAAGACAACAGTCTGTTTATTAAACCGCTGGACAGCAAAATCAGCCATCTCAGCGGTCAGTTCAGCTATGACAACGGCAACCTGCAAAGTAACCGTCTTACCGGTGAATGGTTCGGCCAGCCGGTAAATGTGATGTTCAGCACGCAGGAACTGGCGGATGACTTTAAGGTGCAGGTTGGTCTGGATGCTAACTGGCAGCTGGCAAAAATCCCGGGTCTGCCGGCCGCGGTAGCCAGCAAAATTTCTGGCGGTACACCGTGGAAAGGCGATGTGAATATCACGCTGCCGCACAAAGGCACTCCGACTTATACCGTCGATGTGAACGCCGACCTGAAAGATGTGAGCAGTCACTTACCCGATCCGCTGAGCAAAAAGGCCGGGCACGCAATGCCGCTGGTGGTCAATGTGAAAGGCGATCTGCACAGTTTTAATCTGGAAGGCGTACTGGCCGGAAAAGACCGCTTCAACAGCCGCTGGCTGCTGGGCAAACAGCTGAAACTGGATCGCGCATCCTGGCAGGCTAACGCGAAGAAAACGCCACCCCTGCCGGCAGACAGCAGCCTGACACTTAATCTGCCGCCGCTGGATGGCGAAAACTGGCTGGGCCTGCTCTCGCCGGACAAAGCGGCGCAAAGCACCCGGGGCAACAGCAGCAAAATGGCCGGTTTCAGCTTCCCGCATCAGATAACCCTGACTACGCCAGCACTGACGCTGGGTGGACAGGTGTGGAATGATCTGGCCCTGACTTCGGTGCAGGGGCGTCAGGGAATGGAAATCATCGCCAAAGGCAAAGAAATTGATGGTCAGCTGAATATGAATGACAACGGACCGTGGCTGGCGAACCTGAAATATGTGTATTTCAATCCGCAATGGACCGTGGCTGATGTTACCAGCAGCGGTCAGCCGGGCGGAAATCCGTTCGCGACCAGTAAGATTTCCTTCGCTAACTGGCCTGCGCTGCAACTGCGTTGCCAGGCCTGCTGGTTCCTCGGACAGAACTTCCGCAAAGTGAACGCCGATCTCACCCCGCAGGGCGATCAGCTGATGCTGCGCAACGGCCTGATCGACACCGGCGTAGCGCGCCTCAACGTTCAGGGCGACTGGAAGCAGAACGCACAGGGCGAAAGTACCGGCCTGAAAGGCAAACTGGCGGGTAAAAACATTGAACAGGCGATGTCATTCTTTGGTGTGACCACGCCACTGAAAGGCGCGCCGTTCGACATTAACTTCGACCTGCACTGGAAATCCGTGCCGTGGAAACCGGATATCAGCACGCTCAACGGCACGCTGAAAAACACGCTGGGCAAAGGCGAAATCGCTGATGTCGGCACCGGCCGGGCCGGGCAATTGCTGCGTCTGGTCAGTTTCGACGCCTTGCTGCGTAAACTGCGCCTCGATTTCAGTGATACCTTCGGTCAGGGATTCTATTTCGATTCGATCAAATCCACCGCCTGGATTAAAGACGGCGTATTGCATACCGATGACTTGCTGGTTGATGGTCTGGAAGCGGATATTGCCATTACCGGTCAGGTGAATTTTGTTAATCAGCGCCTCGATCTGGAAGCGGTTATCGCGCCTGAAATCTCAGCGACCGTCGGCGTGGCCACCGCCTTCGTCATCAACCCGGTGGTGGGCGTGGCGGTATTTGCTGCCAGTAAAGTGCTGGCGCCGCTGTGGAATAAAATTTCGCTGATTCGCTATCAGATTAGCGGCACTATCGCAGATCCACACATCAACGAAATTCTGCGTAAACCGGTAGAACATCCAAAAGCCGCTGCCGCTCAGTAATGTCACCGGCGAAGGTGGCAGGAAACCTCGTTCGTGCTGTGTTAGGCTGTAAATAACCTTGTAACAATGGATTGTCCGGCGGGTTGACGTTTTTATAACGCTCAGCCCGCCGGATTTTCGTCTAAAAAGAGAGTGAACATTTATGAGTCTGGCCTTAGTCAGTGAGCAGTTACTAACTGCTAATAATCTGAGTCATCAGGATTTGTTTTCCGTTTTAGGCCAGTTGTCTGAACGTCGCCTTGATTATGCCGATCTCTTTTTCCAGTCCAGTTTCCACGAAGCCTGGGTTATCGAAGACAGCATCATCAAAGATGGTTCTTACAATATCGATCAGGGCGTCGGCGTCCGTGCGGTAAGCGGTGAAAAAACCGGTTTTGCCTATGCTGACCAGATTACCCTGAATGCCCTGAATCTCAGCGCAACCGCAGCCCGCAGCATTGTCCGCGAGCAGGGCAATGGCAAAGCGCACACGCTGGGCGAAATTGCGTACAAATCTCTTTATTCTCCGCTGGATCCGCTGCAAAGCCTGCCGCGTGAAGCAAAAATCGACCTGCTGCACCGCGTAGACAAAATTGCCCGTGCGGCAGATAAGCGCGTGCAGGAAGTCAGTGCCAGCATTACCGGCGTGTACGAAACCGTGCTGGTTGCGGCGACGGATGGCACGCTGGCGGCAGATATCCGTCCGCTGGTGCGTTTGTCTGTCAGCGTTCTGGTCGAACAGGACGGACGCCGTGAGCGCGGCTCAAGCGGCGGCGGCGGTCGTGTCGGTTATGACTACTTCCTCGAAACCGTTAACGGCGAAGTTCGTGCCGAAGCTTTCGCCCGTGACGCTGTGCGCATGGCGCTGCTGAACCTGACCGCGGTAGCCGCTCCGGCTGGCGGAATGCCGGTAGTACTCGGTGCAGGCTGGCCGGGCGTGCTGTTGCACGAAGCGGTCGGTCACGGTCTGGAAGGTGATTTCAACCGTCGCGGCACGTCAGTTTTCAGCGGCCAGATGGGCAAACTGGTGGCGTCTGAGCTGTGTACCGTGGTCGATGACGGCACTATGCCGGGTCTGCGCGGTTCACTGGCGATTGACGATGAAGGTGTGCCGGGCCAGTACAACGTACTGATCGAAAACGGCGTGCTGAAAGGTTACATGCAGGACAAACTGAATGCGCGCCTGATGGGTGTCGCGCCGACCGGCAACGGCCGCCGTGAGTCTTATGCGCATCTGCCGATGCCACGTATGACCAACACCTACATGCTTGCCGGGAAATCGACGCCGGAAGATATCATCAGCAGCGTGGAATTTGGTCTGTATGCGCCAAACTTCGGTGGCGGCCAGGTGGATATCACGTCGGGTAAATTCGTGTTCTCGACTTCAGAAGCCTATCTGATCGAAAAAGGCCGGATCACTAAACCGGTGAAAGGCGCAACGCTGATTGGCTCCGGTATTGAAGCCATGCAGCAGATTTCTATGGTCGGTAACGATCTGGCGCTCGATAAAGGCGTCGGCGTGTGCGGTAAAGAAGGTCAGAGTTTGCCGGTCGGTGTCGGTCAGCCAACCCTGAAACTGGATAATCTGACCGTCGGCGGTACTGCTTAAGTTTGGTTGTTGCATTTCAGTCTCCCCTTTCACAAGGGGAGACTGGTGGCTTTAATTGAGTTTGGCGGGCTTTGATACAAACTCAACTCCACTGCGTACCCTTTTTCCCCTGCCGGTATCCCTGATACACCTTGCTGACCCGTTTGAAATAATCCGTCAGATAATCAATGCAGACCTGCACTTTCAGCGGCAGTTTGTCCTTTTCGGTATACAGCGCGTAGACCGGTCGCGGATCGGACTGATAGCTTCTGAACAAAATCTCCACTTCGCCTGCGTTAATTTCCTCGATCACCCACATCAGCGGCACATACGCGATCCCGACCCCGGCTTTCAGCCAGCGGATCATGGTTTGTGAATCGTTGGTGACGAAGCGCCCTTGCGGTGTGATACGGGTCGAAATGCCTTCAGGGGCGATCAGCTCAAATTCGCTGTCGGGGCGCACGCTGTATTCCAGCCATGAGAAATTCACCATATCAGCCGGTTTTTCCGGTGTGCCGTGCTGGGCCAGGTAACTGCGCGCTGCGCACACCACCATCGGCATTGAGCCTAAGCGGGTGCAGAACAGGCTGGAATCCTGTAACGCGCCGACGCGGATCACCACATCCAGACCGTCGGCGATTAAATCGGGTGCGGGTATGCCGGTCACCAGATTCACCGTCAGGCCGGGATATTCGCTGAGCATTTCGGCAGTCATCGCAGCAAGAACATTTTGTGCCATTGTTGATGAACTGCCGATGCGCAAGGTCCCGGTTGGCGTGTTGTTGAAGGCATACAATTGTTCATGCACTTCACGCACATCGTGCAGCATTTTCCGGCAACCCTGATAGTAAAGCTTGCCCGCTTCCGTCAGACCAATACTGCGCGTGCTGCGGTTTAATAATTTGATTTGTAACTCGTTTTCCAGCTTTGACACAGTCTGGCTGATGGCGGATACGCTCATGTCGAGGCGTCGCGCAGCGGCAGTAAAAGAACCGCTTTCCACCACCTGAGCGAAAATCGACATGCGTTTTAATCGGTCCATTGTTAACTCTGGCTTAAAAGTGATTTAGATCACAGAACGTTGATTACTTGATAATAAGCACGCTAATATACCCTTCCGGGCGATAATGCTCAGGTTTCAGTTTTCCTGACATAATGCTTACCTTCGCACACTTCCCTGGCAACTCCACGGCTTCATTGATCTGCTCCCGCTGAATTATTTTCCACCGGGGTCGCGTGCCGTTGCCTAAAATAATGAATAATGCGTGCGCGGGACGATACGTGTTTGTCCGTCGTCATAATGTAAGGAATTTTTGATGAGTTTGCTTCCGGTAATGGTGATTTTCGGATTGTCGTTTCCTCCGGTGTTTTTTGAAATACTGCTGGCGCTGGTGGTGTTTTTCGTGCTGCGGCGTGTACTGCAACCCACCGGTATCTATGACTTTGTCTGGCATCCGGCGTTGTTCAACACAGCTTTGTACTGCTGTCTTTTTTACCTGATCTCCTGCATGTTCGTCTGAGGGCGTTGTGAAAAATTTCTCTATAAAAATAATACGTTATGCAATAACGTTGATTCTGGTCGTGCTGGCTGTCATCGCAATTTTCAAAGCCTGGGCGTTCTATACCGAATCTCCGTGGACCCGTGATGCCAAATTTACCGCTGATGTCGTGTCTATCGCGCCCGATGTTACCGGTCTGATTACCGATGTGCCTGTGGTCGATAACCAGCTGGTGAAGAAGGGCCAGGTGTTGTTTAAAATTGACCAGCCGCGCTACCAGCAGGCGCTGGACGAAGCGAGTGCTGACGTCGCGTATTATCAGGCGCTGGCAGCAGAGAAAAAACGTGAAGCCGGACGTCGTGTAAAACTGGGCGTGCAGGCCATGTCGCAGGAAGAAATCGATCAGGCCAATAACGTCCTGCAAACCGCTGAACATCAGCTGGCAAAAGCGCAGGCGGCACGTGATCTGGCCGTGCTGGATCTGGAACGTACCGTGGTGGTTGCACCTGCCGATGGCTGGGTCACTAACCTGACCGTTCATCCGGGTAACTACATCAACCGTGGTTCGACTGCTGTGGCGCTGGTGAAGAAAAACTCCTTCTACATTCTCGCCTATCTGGAAGAAACCAAATTGCCGGGGCTGAACAAAGGCGACCGTGCGGAAATCACCCCGCTGGGCAGTAACCGTATCATGCACGGCACCGTGGACAGCGTGGCCGCGGCGGTCACCAACAGCTCTTCTTCTGCTGCAACGAATGGTCTGGCGACCATCGACAGCAACCTCGAGTGGGTGCGTCTGGCGCAGCGCGTGCCGGTGAAAATCCTGCTCGATGATGAAGACCAGCAACATCCTTATCCGGCAGGGACGACCGCGACCGTGGTTATCACCGGTCAGCATGACCGCAAACAAGATGAAGGTTCTCCTTTCCTTCGTCTCCTGCATCGCCTGAGAGAGTTTGGCTAAGGCCGGAAAGATGAATAGCGTACTTATCCCGCGCGTGCGTTTTGCCTGTAAGCTGACGTTCGCGATCCTCGGCGCGCTGGTTCTCGGGTTCTATCTGCAACTCGAGACACCGCGCTGGTCGGCCATGACCGCCGCCATTGTGACCTCCGGCCCGGCGCTGGTGGCGGGTGGCGAACCCTTTGCCGGTGCTATTCGTCACCGTGGTTTTCTGCGTGTTATTGGCACATTTATCGGCTGTATCGCGGCGCTGGTGATTGTTATCGCCACTGCCCGCGCACCGGTCGTGATGCTGCTTTTATGCTGTATCTGGGCGGGTGTCTGCACCTGGTGGTCTTCACTGGTGCGCATCGAGAATTCCTACGCACTTGGGCTGGCGGGTTATACCGCGCTGATTATTGTGGTGACCTCAGCCAGTGCGCCGTTACAGACACCGCAGTTCGCCGTCGAGCGTTGCAGTGAAATTGTTATCGGGATTTGCTGCGCCATCGTGGCAGATCTGCTGTTTTCTCCCCGTTCCATCAAAAAAGATATCGATCGCGCCGTCAGTCAGCTGATGTTGGATCAGTTTGCGCTGATGCGGATTTGCGTGAATAACGGCACCAAAGAAGACATCGATAAGTCCTGGAACAACCTGGTGAAAAGCACCACGGCGCTGAATGGCATGCGCGGCAGCCTGATGATGGAATCCTCGCGCTGGCAGCGCTGCAACCAGCGTCTGAAAGCGCTGCACAGCACCTCGCTGAGTATGATCACCCAGGCCTGCGAAACCTATCTGATTATGCAAGACACGCCGGAAAGGCTGTCGCCTGAGCTTAAAGCGCTGTTTGCTGAACCGGCAGAAACCGTTGCCGATGTTCACCGCCGCCTGAAACAACTGCGCCAGATTATTACCGGTATGCACAGCGATAATGTGCTGGTGACGCTCAGTGCCTGGACCGGCGCCGGCACGCGTGCGCTGTTGCTGATGAAAGGCGTCCAGACCAACAGCAGCATCAGCAGTATTGAAAGCGGTGTGCTGGAAGGAGAAGTGGTGATTCGTCCGGTGTCGGCTGAGCGGCATCATGCGCTGATCAACGGCCTGCGTACGTTTACCGCTACGGCGATTGGTTGTCTGATGTGGTTATGGACCGGCTGGACGTCAGCCAGCGGCTGCGTGATTATTATCGCCGTAGTGACCTCGCTGGCGATGCGTACCCCGAACCCGAAAGGCATGGCGATGGACTTTATTGTCGGCATGTTGCTGGCGATCCCGGTCGGCTCGATGATGTTTATGTTGATCATGCCTTCGACGCAGCAAAGTCTGTTCCTGCTGTGTCTGATGCTGGGGATTTTCACCTTCTTTATCGGTATCGAAGTGACCAAGCGTCGTCTCGGCATGCTCGGTTTGCTGGCGGGCACCATCAACATTCTGGTGCTTAGTAACCCGATGAAATTCAACGTGACGTCTTTCCTCGACAACGCGCTGGGGCAGGCGATCGGTACGGTGATTGCGATGGCGGTGTTGCTGATTATTCGCGATAAGTCCCGCGATAAAACCGGGCGCACGTTGCTGAACCGCTTTATGAGCAGTGCGGTATCGGCGCTGACCACCAAAGCGTACCGTCGTCGTGAAAACCACCTGCCGGCGCTTTATCATCAGCTCAATCAGCTGCTGGTGATGTTCCCGAATGACATCGGTAAATACCGTCTGGCGCTGATGCTTATTATCGCTCATCAGCGCATGAAACTTGCTGAAGTGCCGGTAAATGATGAGCTGTCGGCGTTCCACAAAAAAATCCGTAACACCGCCGATCACGTGGTTTCGGCGTCAGGCGAAGGTAAGCGGACATACTATTATCAGCGTCTGCTGAAAGAGCTGGGTGAGTATCAGCAAAAGCTGGTCGATTACGACGCGCCCCTGAAAGTGACTGAGCCGGTGCGACGTCTGACCGAGATGCTGCATCGTTATCAGCATTCGTTTGTGGCGTAACAGCCCGTAATAAACAAAGGCCGGTGTTTAAACGCACGGGCCTTTTTTATCGCCAAAATCCGGGCATCATTTCATGAATGTTTCGCGGTCAGCGGCGGTGATCGGGCGTATTACCCGGCACGGTACGCCAGCCGCCACCACATCGGCGGGAATGGATTTTGTCACTACGCTTCCCGCACCAATCACGCTGTTACGCCCGATAGTTACACCCGGATTTACCATCACACCCATGCCCAGCCAGACGTTATCTTCAATGACGATCGGCAGGGAAAATTGCTGTCCGGTGGCGCGGATTTCCGGGTCGATCGGATGTCCGGCTGTCGCCAGGGTGACGTTCGGCGCAATCATTACGTTATCGCCGATGGTGACGGTTGCGTCATCCACCACCGTGAGATTGAAATTGGCGTAAAAGTTGTTGCCGATATGAATATGCGTGCCATACGCGACACGCAGCGGCGGCTCAATCCAGCCGTTTTCGCCCAGGCTGCCCATCATGTCTTTCAGCATCCGCTGGCGTTTTTCTTCTTCTGAAGGACGGGTCAGGTTGTAGTCGTACACCCGCTCTTTTCCGGCGCGGCGTTCCTCCGGCAATCCTCCGCCCATGTCTGTATACAGTTCACCGATATTCATTTTTTCGCGCGTCGACATGCCTTATTCCTTTGTAAAAATGGGGTGGAGTTCACCGCAGTTTACTGAGGGATGCGGAAACTGTGAACGTATGACAATTCACTTTGCGATCTGTGTCTCTCAGTGCTGTCTGACAGACGCTTCTGCTCAAGCCGCTATACTTACCTGATAGTTCGCTTAAAACGGCATAAATCAGGAGGATCCTCATGTCAGCCCAACCTCATAAACTCTCCACGCATCCATTATTTAAGACTGGCTATTTTGTCGGCGGTAAATGGCTCGAAGCCAAAGACACCTTCGATGTGCTGGATCCGGCGACCGGCGATGTGGTCGCCAAAGTCTCTAAGTCAGGAAAAGCGGAAACAGAAGCCGCCGTCAAAGCCGCCAGCGACGCTTTCCCGGCCTGGCGCAAAACCACCGCCAAAGAACGCTCCGAAATTTTGCACCGCTGGTATGAACTGATGCTGGAAAACAAACAGTTTCTCGGCGAGCTGATGGTGGCCGAACAAGGCAAGCCCCTGAAAGAAGCGCTGGGCGAGGTCGATTACGCCGCCAGTTATCTGCAATGGTTCAGCGAAGAAGCCAAACGCGCCAACGGGGAAATCATTCCTCCGGCCAAATCCGGTTCGCGCATTCTGGCGACACGTGAACCGGTCGGCGTAGTGGCGGCGATCACGCCGTGGAATTTCCCGCTGGCGATGCTGACCCGCAAACTCGGTCCCGCACTGGCTGCAGGTTGTACCGGCCTGATCAAACCGGCCAGTAATACGCCGCTGTCGGCCTTTGCTCTGCTGCAACTGGCAAAAGATGCCGGTGTGCCGGATGGCGTGATCAACGGCGTGGCGGGTGATACGAGCGCCATCAGCCAGGTGATTATGGCGAGCGATGCGGTACGTAAAGTGTCGTTCACCGGCTCTACAGAAATCGGCAAAACGCTGGTGCGTAACAGCGCTGACACCATGAAAAAGGTGTCAATGGAGCTGGGCGGTAACGCGCCGTATATCGTCTTTGATGATGCGGATATCGAGGCTGCCGTGAAGGGCGCCATTACCTGTAAATTCCGTAACACCGGACAGGTTTGCGTGTGTATCAACCGCATCTACGTGCAGGACGGCGTTTATGAGGCGTTCACTTCACGTCTGGCGGAAGAAGTGCGCAAGCTGAAAGTCGGTAATGGTATGGACGAAGGTGTGATTGTCGGCCCGCTGATTAATATTCAGGGACTGGAGAAAGTCGAGGAGCATGTTAAAGACGCGCTGGAGAAAGGCGGGCGTCTGATGGAAGGCGGTGAGCGCCATAAACTTGGCGGCAACTTCTTCCAGCCGACGGTCATTATTGATGCCACCGACGACATGAAAGTGGCGCATGAAGAAACCTTCGGCCCGCTGGCGGCCTGTTTCCGTTTCAAAACGGAAGAAGAAGTGATTAAACGCGCCAACGACACACCTTTCGGGCTGGCGGCGTATTTCTATAGCCAGAATCTGCAACGTGTTTTCCGCGTGGCTGATGCAATTGAAAGTGGCATGATCGGGATAAACGAGTGTGCGATTTCCAACGAAGCCGCGCCGTTCGGTGGTGTGAAAGAATCTGGTCTGGGACGCGAAGGGTCGGTGCTGGGGCTGGAAGAATATCTGCAGGTGAAAACGCTGCATTTAGGAAATCTTTAAGTCAGCTTTCCAGATACAGCGTTTTAAGAAACAATAAACAGGAACAGATCGATGCGGGCTAAACACAAAGGACGCCAATGACGGTATTTAACGGGCTACGGCCGCGCAAACTGATGATGGCGGTCGCCGTGATCGCGGGACTGTGTGGCATCGCAGGACAGATTGTCGCGAAAACGACACACAACCCGGGCACTATCGTGACGGGGACTGAAGAGAAAACGGTGATCAGCTATTTGCGCCAGAATCATCAATTGCCGGAAAACTACATCACCAAGAAAAAGGCGCGGGAAGCCGGATGGGATGCGCGTTCCGGTAACCTGTGTGATGTGTTGCCGGGCAAAGCCATTGGCGGCGACCGGTTCTCAAACCGTGAAGGTCGTCTGCCATCGGCCAACAAACGGGTATGGCGCGAGGCAGATATCAACTATCGCTGCGGGCGTCGCGGGGCAGACCGCGTGCTGTTTGCCAGCGACGGGCTGATTTACGTCAGTAAAGACCATTATCAGAACTTCGTTCGGGTGGAGTAATGTCGATGAATAAAGTGAGCTTCGATTTTAATCACATCCCGGATTTACCCGCATTCTACGCCGAGTTTGTCCGTCAGTTTGGTCTGACCGACAGCTTCGGTGCGAATCTGGATGCACTCTGGGATGAGGTAACAGGCGGGATTGCGCTGCCGGTTGAGATAGATTTCATCAATCTGAATGCCAGCCGCAAGCGGCGTTTCGGCGCACTGATTTTGCTGTTTGAAGAGGCCGAAGAGGAGCTGGAAGGGGATCTGCGGCTGAATCTGCTGGAGAAACCGGCAGTAAAGGCCAAAGGCTGAAAAGAAAAAACCCGCCATTTTCTGTTAAGTAAAAAGGCGGGTTTTTGTTTTTTTAGTCCTGACCTTCAGCCAGTTCGCGCAGATACTGGAAGATCTGGCGGTAAGATTTCGGCGGCTTGTTAGCGGCTTTCTCTTTCTGCGCGTTGCGGATCAGCGCACGCAGCTGCTGACGGTCGGCTTCCGGATACAGTTCCAGCACCGGCGGGATTGCATCATCACCTTCTTCAACCAGACGGTCACGCAGCATTTCCAGTTTATGGAACAGCGAAACCTGCTGGTTGTGGCGGTTTTTCAGCTTATCCAGCGCAGTCTGAATCGGCTCGACATCGCGGGAACGCAGCATTTTACCGATCAGCTGAAGCTGACGGCGGCGGCCTTCTTTCTTGATCTTCTGCGCTAAGTCGATCGCAGCGCGCAGATCGTCATCCAGCGGCAGTTTGTCCAGCGAGTTTTTACCCAGCTCAACCATTTCTGCACCGAGATCTTTCAGCGCCTCGGCGTCACGTTTGATTTCACTTTTACTGACCCAGATGATTTCTTCTTCATCTTCGTTCTCGTTGGTTTCGGGAACGTCATCGTGCCAGTCGTCAATTTTCTTTGTCATGGGCGCTTCCTCTTAACGAGGTAATCCTGTCAGTTTGATTGTGCTTTATTGCTTCGGCGGCATTATGCAGGGTTATGCCGCATACATCCATGTTCTGTTGCAACTTTGGGCATAACAACGCCGGAGGGAATGCGAAATTGTGGCGAGTCTCTGTTAGACTCAAAGGTATAAGTTTCTTAATACCAGTGTAGAACAATCCCTTTTATCTCATAAGCGATGACATGCCGATGAACGTAGTGAATCAAGTAGCGCAGCAGCGTAAAACTCTGGAACATGCCGTATCTCAGGCTCTGGAACTGGCGAAAGCGGGTTCAGATGCCGCAGAAGTGGCGGTCAGCAAAACCACCGGTATCGGCGTCAGCACCCGTTTTGGTGAAGTCGAGAACGTGGAATTCAACAGCGACGGCGCACTGGGCATCACCGTTTATTATCAGAATCGTAAAGGCAGCGCGTCCTCCACCGATTTAAGCCCGGACGCTATTTCCCGCACCGTGCAGGCGGCGCTGGATATCGCCCGTTACACGTCACCGGATCCGTTCGCGGGCGTGGCTGATAAAGAGATGCTGGCGTTTGACGCGCCGGATCTGGATTTATTCCACCCGGAAGAGCTGGATCCCGATCGCAGCATTGAGCTGGCTGCCCGTGCTGAACAGGCTGCCTTGCAGGCTGACAAACGCATCACCAACACTGAAGGCGGCAGCTTTAACAGCCATTACGGCATCCGCGTTTTCGGTAACAGTCACGGCATGTTGCAGAGCTATTGCTCGACGCGCCATTCGATTTCCGCCTCCGTGATTGCTGAACACGAAGGCGACATGGAGCGTGATTACGCCTATTCCATCGCCCGTAAGATGAGCGACCTGAAAGATCCGGAATGGGTTGGCGCAGAGTGCGCACGCCGCACCTTATCGCGTCTGGCACCACGTAAATTACCGACCATGCAGGCACCGGTGTTGTTCGCCTCCGAAGTGGCGACCGGCCTGTTCGGTCATCTGGTCGGGGCGATCAGCGGCGGCAGCATTTACCGTAAATCGTCCTTCCTGCTCGACAGCCTCGGCAAGCAAATCCTGCCGGAGTGGCTGACCATCGAAGAACATCCGCATTTGTTGCAGGGTCTGGCTTCCACGCCGTTCGACAGCGAAGGTGTGCGCACCGAGCGTCGCGATATCGTCAAAGACGGCGTGCTGCAAAACTGGCTGATGACCTGTTATTCCGCGCGTAAACTCGGTCTGCAAACCACCGGCCACGCAGGCGGTATCCACAACTGGCGCATCGCCGGTCAGGGTGATGATTTCGCCGGTATGCTGCGTAAGCTCGACAAAGGCCTGGTCGTCACCGAACTGATGGGACAAGGCGTCAGCGGTGTCACCGGTGACTACTCACGCGGCGCAGCAGGGTTCTGGGTTGAGAATGGTGAGATTCAGTATCCGGTAAGCGAAATCACCATCGCCGGTAACCTGAAAGACATGTGGCGCAATATGGCCGCCATCGGCAGCGATATCGAAACCCGCAGCAACATTCAGTGCGGTTCCGTACTGTTACCGGCAATGAAAATCGCCGGCGAATAATGCTTTCAAAGCAGCGGTCGCCCGATCGCTGCTTCTTCTTCCGCTACCATTCTTTACAAAAAATTCATGCCGTTTTCCTCTCTCTCAGCCTATTTTTATAAAGCCTTACAAGCAATGTCGTTTTATCTAACAAATAAATAACAATAGAGAGAAAGCTCATGCGTAAACAACTGATGGCGTTAGCGGTAGTCGCAATGCTGGGAAGCAGCACGGTGGCACTGGCGGCAGATTTAGAAACGGACATGGACACGATTGCTGATAACTACGGCAAGGTGTTGAAAACCAACGATCAGGCCGAACTGACTACCGGTCTGGCTAATATGAAAGCCGCTGCCGAAGACGCGAAAAAAGCCACGCCTCCGAAACTGGAAGGCAAAGCACCGGACAGCCCGGAAATGCAGGATTACCACAAAGGGCTGGATACGCTGATTGGCCAGATTGACAAGGCCTCCGCTTTAGCCAAAGCGGGCAAGGTCGATGAAGCGAAGAAAGAAGCCGAAGGGTTCAAGGCGACAAGGAATGAGAACCACAAGAAGTTTAAGTAAGCAGATGACCGCTGCTTAGGCGGCTTCTTAATGCTGAGAGCGCTGAAAGCGGTGAAAATTTCGGTTTCTCAATCGCGGGGATCACACGGCCTCTCGCGCCGAAACCGACCAAAGAGGGCTAAGACGAGCCCTCTTTGGAATCTCCACGTCTTAAACTGCGCGCTCCGCTTGCTGGCTATGTTTCAGATACCACCGCGACAGGCTGGAAATTTTGCCGCTGCGCGGTGCCTTCCTTTCGGGATTGCAGCCTAAGGTCTGCAACCTCTCACTCAGCAAGATTTCTGAATCGCCCGTGAGATCTTAAATTCAACGGCAAATTGTTTGTATCTTTTAGATAAGTTTATTGGCGTGCTCAAAAATGGCACCGAATGAACGGCTCGAGACCTATGGCTCGAAGCCTGAAATGAGGGAATCGCGCAGCGATGACATTTTGCGCCACTCACCGATGCAGCAGAACATGTCCGTTGTGCCAGCGACAGCGCGCAGTAAAAAAGCGGAGGGAGATCCAAGAGGGAGAAAGCACTTCTCCCTCTTGGGCGGTTTCGGCGCTGCGAGTCAAGCGATCACCGCACGTGAGAAACCGAAACTTTCTCATTCTCAAGTAAAGCCGCCGTGCAGCGGCTCCCGCACGTGAGAAACCGAAACTTTCTCATTCTCAAGTAAAGCCGCCGTGCAGCGGCCTCTGCAAAAGAAAACCCTTAACGTCTCAACTCTCCCGCCGCTTCCGGCTGAAACAACAATTCCAGCACTTCAATCCGGCTGTTCTCGCCATTTGGCATTTCCCACGTGATGCTTCCGCCTACGCGCAGCCCCAGCAGGGCGGCACCTAACGGCGCCATCACCGACAGTTGCTCGTTGCTGTCTTTGAGCGCAGCCGGATACACCAGCGTGCGGATGTGTTCTTCGCCGTCTTTACCTTCAGTAAAGCGAACCTTGCTGTTCATCGTAACCACGTCGGCCGGGATTTGCTCGGGTGGCAAAATCTCTGCGCGATCCAACTCTTCATTCAGTGCGTCGGCGACCGGGCTGTTGGCAAAAGCCGGTTGCGCCAGCAGTGTGTCCAGGCGTTCTGCGTCAAGTTCATTGATGATCAGTGTCGGTTTACTCATAACATTCTCCGTGGTTCCTTTTGCATCACCCGCTTCATGCGAGTGGGGTGCCGGTCGGCAAAAAATAACACCCCCGCGCGTTAACGCAGGGGTGTCAGTGATTTGCATGTGTTCTTTGATACTAGGCACTCTTAAGCGGAAATGAAAGCGTTGTGAGGGAATTAATCCGCATTGCGAAAAATCCGATTACCAGTGAAATACGCTGCTACAGACAGCAATATTCAGTGATATGCCGACTTAACTTTTCGTTTTGCGAATTGGATCTGCTCAGCTCATCGTATTTCCACTTTGAACTGGAAAAAGACCCACTACACAGGAAATCTTCCCGGAGTTAGGGTAAAGACAGACGAAATAAACGGCTGAAATAGTGAGTCAGGTAAGGAGAGAGGTAATCGCGAGTGAATAACGCAAGCGCATCTGTGAAAGGGATCGGGCGGATTGAATTGAAAGAAGCTCCGGCCACAACAGAGCAAGTATTAAAAGATATTCAGACAATGCAAAGCGCGAAGAATATCTACACCACAGATGTTCAGTTGCAGATGTTAACGTCTCACGTAAAAGCCATGGTATTACGCGCCATTACCGGCGAGCCGTTACCTGAAGTCGAAAAAGATTTATTTGATGAAATATCTGCCGAATCCATGCAAATGGCAGAAGAAGTGGTCAGCTGGTTCGGAAATTTACCGATTGAGGAAGCCTATTTGCTCTCGGTGCATTTTGAAGTCGCAAGAGACAACGAACCGAAATAACTTTTTTAGAATACCGCGAATTAATTAATCTGGAGATGTGAATTATGGGACAAGTATTAGTTGTGATCGGCGACCGTTTAGGTAAAGGCCAGAAAGTGGCGGCAGGCGTGGAAGCAGCTGGTGGCAAAGCCATTGTTGTCCCGGGTATGGCAGCAGATATGAAACTCGGCGACGTGATGAAAGCAGAAGGTGCCAGCTTAGGTATTTCCTTCTGCGGCAGTGGCGGCGCGGGTGCGATTACCGCACAAAATAAATATGGATATAAAGCCAAGTACGGGATGCGCTCAGTGGATGAAGGCGTCACGGCAATTAACGAAGGCTGTCTGGTATTAGGGTTCGGATTTATGGATAAAGAAGAACTGGGTCAGCGTCTGGTTGAAGCGTTTAACAAGAAGTATGGTCAGGCGTAATGAAGCAACAATTAACCACGACAGTTCGGGTTGAAGGAAAAGGCGAAAATAAGGCTGCCGCCTTTTCTTCCGCACTGAGTCAGGTTCAGAGGACTGTTCTCAAATCTTCCGCCAATAATGTCTTGCTGCGTATTGAACCGCAGGACGTCAAGGTAATAAAAGCAGAAGAGTCAGTGAAAAGAGAAAAGTTTCTGTTCTTTTTTCTGGCCAGGGAAAGAAAGAGTTATTACGTGGCGTTAGACATTATCGTCAACCTGACTGTTATTAATACGGAACAGGTAGTTTTTGTCACGAAATAAAAACGTTAGCTATAAATGACAAGGATATACTGATGTTTTTAATTATTTTATTTAAGTCGCTTATTATCGGCGGACTGGTTGGCGTGGGCGTAGGTGCGGGTGCCGCACGTATGTTCCATGCGCCAACCGTGCAAGGAATGGGGGCTTTTCGTACGCTTGGGGAATTAAACTCCTGTGAAGGCGATCCGGCTTCGCATTTCTCATTCGGTCTGGGCTTCTTCTTTAACGCCTGGGCATCTTCCGTTGCAGCAGGTTCTTTCACGCAGGACGTTGACCACCGCATTATCCCTCACTGGGCTACCGCGGCGCTGATGTTCAAAAACCGCAATGTCGCCGAAACTATGCATGATCCGCGCAAGATGGCGATTGCCGGCGGCATCATCGGCATGATTGTGGTGGCCTTCCTCAACACCACCGCGTCCGCCGTTCCTCCGGCGTTACAGGTTACCGCGATTAAAGTGCTGGTACCGGCGGCCAACCTGCTGGTGAACACTGTCATGCCGGTGATTTTCTGGCTGGCGGCGATTGATGCAGGGCGTCGTTCCGGTTTCTGGGCCACCATTTTTGGCGGTCTGGCGCAGATGATCATGGGTAACGCCGTACCGGGTCTGGTGCTGGGTATTCTGATCGGTAAAGGCGTCGAAGAAAGCGGCTGGAACCACGTGACCAAAGTGATGATGGCGGCGATTATCGCGCTGTTCGTCCTCAGCGGTTTCTTCCGTGGTTTCGACGTCAAACTGTTGCAGTCATTCATGCTGGACGTCCCGACATGGCTGAACGGCATTCACAATTCACTCAGCGGTAAGTAAGGGAGCATGACAATGGAAGAACAAGCCAAACGTGGTTTCTGGTACGCCGAGTGGTCGTTCCCGATTTTTGTCGGACTGCTGTCTTCCGGCGTTTTCGCCGGGACACACATGTATTACCTGTACGGCATCGGCGCGTTTAACGAAGTGGCGTTTGTGTCGATGTTGCGCTCGGGCATGGACACCGGTGTGTACGGCGCTGTGGCGGCCTTCGGTGCCAGCTTCCTTTTTGCCCGCATCATCGAAGGTTCACTGGTCGGTATTCTCGATATCGGCGGCGCAATCCAGACCGGTATCGGTCTGGGCGTTCCGGCGATGCTGCTGGGTGCAGGGTTTATTTTCCCGGTGGCGAACTTCGCCGCTTCGCTGGTCACCGGCCTGATCCTCGGTTTAGCCGTCGGTTACATCATCATTCTGGCGCGTAAATTCACCATCAATCAGAGCAATTCAACCTACGGCGCTGACGTGATGATGGGCGCGGGTAATGCCTCCGGCCGCTTCCTCGGGCCGTTGATTATCCTGTCTGCGATGGCGGCCTCGATTCCGATCGGTCTGGGTTCACTGCTCGGCGCACTGGGTTTCTATCTGTGGCAGAAGCCTATCACCGGGGGGGCGATCCTGGGTGCCATGATCCTGGGCGCTATCTTCCCGGTTTCATTGTAAGAACAGCAACATAGAAGAAAATCAGCAGTAAAGCGGGCGTCGGGAATATTCCTGACGCCCGGATTATGGAGAACGTCGTATGTATGACTTAATCATCCGGCAGGCATTACGCACAGACGGCAGCCTGACTGATATTGCAATTCAGGACGGCAAATTCGCCGCCATTGGCACGCTGGCAGCCGATGCCACTGCCCGCCAGACTCTCAATCTTCAGGGCAAGGTTTATGCCAGCGCAGGCTGGATTGACTCCCACGTTCACTGTTACCCCAAATCGCCGATTTATCATGACGACGCCGATCTGATTGGCGTCGCCTGTGGTGTCACCACTGTGGCGGATGCCGGCAGCACCGGCGCGAATGATGTCGACGATTTCTATCAGATAACCCGTGCGGCGAAAACCAACGTCTACGCGTTTCTGAATATCGCCCGCACCGGCATTGTCACGCAGAACGAACTGGCGGATATGACGCAGATCGACAAAGTCGGCGTGCGTGACGCCATCGCGCGAAATCCCGGTTTTATCATCGGTATTAAAGCGCGCATGAGCAGCAGCGTGGTCGGCCAGAACGGCATCAAGCCACTGGTGCGCGCAAAAGAAATTCAGCAGGAAAACGACGACCTGCCGCTGATGGTGCATATCGGTAATAACCCGCCGAACCTCGATGAGATCGCGGATTTGCTGACGTCGGGCGACATTATCACCCACTGCTACAACGGCAAACCGAACCGCATTCTCTCGCCGGAAGGCGTGCTGCGCGATTCCATTAAACGTGCGCTGAGCCGCGGCGTATTGCTGGATGTCGGTCACGGCACCGCGAGTTTCAGTTTCGACGTGGCAGAACTGGCGATTAAGCAGGGCATTTTGCCGCACACCATCAGTTCCGATATTTACTGCCGTAACCGTATGAACGGCCCGGTGCATAGCCTCGCGACCGTCATGTCGAAGTTCTTTAGCGTCGGTATGACCCTGACGCAGGTGATTGATTGCGTCACCTCACACGCCGCTGACGCGCTGCGTCTGCCGGCTAAAGGTCGCCTGGAAGCCGGCGCTGATGCCGACCTGACCCTGTTCGAGCAGCGTTTTGCGCCACAGGTGTTTGTCGATTCCGAAGGACAGTCTGTGAAGGGCGAAAGTTTGCTGGTGCCTCTGGCCGCTGTGGTCGCGGGCGTCCCCCTGTTAACCGAAGAAGGGAAATCTGCTCATGTCTTCTGAACAATCGTTATATGAAAAATATGATTTAAAACAGGTTATTAACGCGTCTGGTCGTATGACGGCGCTGGGCGTTTCCACGCCGCGCGAGGAAGTCGCCGCGGTAGTGAATACCGGTCTGAATCATTACTTCGAGATGAAAGATCTGGTGAATAAAACCGGCGCTTACATTGCGAAACTGCTGAACGTAGAAAACGCCGTGGTGGTGTCCTGTGCTTCCGCCGGGATCGCGCAGTCCGTAGCGGCGGTGATCGTCAAAGATGATGCGTGGCTGCTGGAAAACCTGCACGCCGCACCGCTGGAAATCCCGCACGATATCGTGCTGCCAAAAGGCCATAACGTGAATTACGGTGCGCCGGTGGGCACGATGGTCACCATGGGCGGCGGCAAAGTGGTGGAAGCCGGTTACGCCAATGAATGTTCTGCCGCGCAGCTTGCTGCCTGTATCACGCCGCGTACCGCCGCCATCATGTACATCAAATCGCACCACTCAGTGCAGAAAAGCATTCTGTCCGTTGCGGAAGCTGCTGAAGTGGCGCGTGCGCATAATCTGCCGCTGATCGTCGATGCGGCCGCAGAAGAAGACCTGACCTGCTACTACGAGATGGGCGCAGACCTGGTGATTTACAGCGGCGCGAAAGCCATTGAAGGGCCAACCAGCGGTCTGGTGCTCGGCAAAAAACAGTACGTCGAATGGGTAAAACTGCAATCGGGCGGGATTGGTCGCGCGATGAAAGTCGGCAAAGAGGGAATTCTTGGCCTGACGCAGGCGATCGAAAGCTACATCACGCTGCCGAAAACCACCGGGCAGGAAATGGTCGACAAGATGACGCCATTTATCGCCAGCCTGAATGAAATCAACGGCGTTACCGGTCGCGTAGTCTGGGACAGTGCAGGACGTGATATCGCCCGCACGGAAATCACTTTCGATGAAGCGGTGCTGGGCTGGGAAACCAAAGACATTGTGGACGCCATGAAAAACGGCGATATCGCGATTTATTTCCGTGGCTACCGCGCCAACGAAGGCAAGATTGAAGTCGATGTGCGCAGCGTGACGCCACCGCAACTCGCCGTTGTCGCACAACGTTTTAAACAACTTTTTAGCGGAGAGAAAGCATGAAGCTAACCCCAAATTTCTACCGTGACCGCGTGTGCCTGAATGTGCTGGCGGGCTCGAAAGACAATGCCCGTGACATCTACGAAGCGGCAGAAGGTCATGTACTGGTCGGCGTGCTTTCCAAAAATTATCCGGATGTCGCGAGCGCAGTGGCGGACATGAAAGAGTATGCCGCTCTGATTGAAAACGCGTTGTCCGTCGGTCTGGGCGCGGGCGATCCACGTCAGTCGCTGATGGTCAGCCAGATTTCTGCGCAGGTTCAGCCGCAGCACGTCAATCAGGTCTTTACCGGCGTCGGTATCAGCCGTGGAATGCTTGGGCAAAACGACAGCGTGGTCAACGGTCTGATTTCACCGACCGGTAAACCCGGCTTTGTGAAGATCAATACCGGACCACTGAGTTCAGCTTCTGCGGACGCCATTGTGCCGGTGGAAACCGCCATTGCACTGCTGAAAGATATGGGCGGCAGCTCGGTGAAATATTTCCCGATGGGCGGCCTGAAAACCCGCGATGAATTCGCTGCCGTGGCCCGTGCCTGTGCGGAACAGGATTTCTGGCTGGAACCGACCGGCGGCATCGATTTAGAAAACTTCGAGCCGATTATGGAAATCGCGCTGTCGGCGGGCGTGACCAAAATCATCCCGCATATTTACAGCTCAATCATCGACAGCGCATCGGGTAACACCCGTCCTGAAGATGTGAAAACCCTGCTGGCCAGCGTCAAAAAGCTGCTGGGCTGAGGGTTCTGTCCTTTCCTGCGCGGTAAGCCGTCTGCGCGGTTAAACACCCTGCATCTCTCAGCGACTGAGCGGGTGCAGGGTTCTCTCGTTTGTCTGATATCCCAAATTCTGAGGAAATGTATGAGAAACTGGTTTTTGATTTCAGGTTTAACCTCCGCGATGCTGGCAGTGTCTGCCATGCCGCTCTATGCAGCAGAAAAAACAATGACTTCGATGACTCCGCATTTTGCTTACGTCGGCACTTATAACCCGAACGGGGAAGGTGTCTACCGCTTTAAATTCGATCCGAAAACCGGCGCGCTGAGTGATAAAACGCTCGCCAGCCAGCTGCCGAATCAGGCGCAGATGGTGCTCAGCCACGACGGCAAAACGCTGTTTATCGGCAGTGAAATTGATAATTACAACGGCGGCAAACATGGCGCTGTGGCGGCCTACCGCATTGCACCGGAAGACGGCAGCCTGACGCTGATTAACCAGGTGGATTCGCAGGGTGCAGGGCCGGTGTATTTGTCGCTGACGCCAAAAGGTGATCATCTGCTGGTGGCGAACTACATCAGCGGCGTGGTGGCAGTGTTCCCGGTGGATGCCAGTGGAAAACTGAGTGAAGCAAGCAACAGCCAGCAGGATTCCGGTCCGGCGGGGGCAGGCAAACCGGCAGCGGCGGCGGAGGGTAGTTTTGCCATCAGCGACCATAACGGGCCGCACGCGCACATGATCGCCACCGATCCTTCCGGCAAATTTGTGTTCTCCACCGATCTCGGACTTGACCGGATCTATCAGTGGAAGCTCAACAGCGAAACCGGCGTGCTGGAAGCCAACGATCCGCCGTTCATCAAGGCCTCTTCAGAAGGGGCAGGACCGCGCCATTTTGTGTTCCATCCGAACGGCAAAGTGGTATTCCTGATCAACGAGGAAGCCTCGACTCTGACCAGTTATCGCTTTGATACCACCAAAGGTACGCTGACCGAGTTGCACAGCCTGTCATCGCTGCCAGCCGGTTTCAAAGGCACCAACTTTGCGGCAGGGATTGTGCTGAGCAAAGACGGCAGGCATCTGTACGTGGCGAACCGCCTGCATAACAGCATCGCGCAGATTAACGTGACCGGCGAAGGCGCAATGACCTGGAGTGATGAAACCTGGACGCGTGGCGATTATCCACGAACGCTAACGTTGTCACCGGACGGCAAATATATTTACGCAATGAATCAACGAAGCGATAACATCACCAGATTCAAGGTTTCTGGCGAAAACGGCAAACTGTCATTCGTTGATGATTATGTGGCTGTGGGCAGTCCGTCACAGATGGTGATCTTGCCCTGATAACGTACTGCGTCTGAACTAAACCTTCTGCGTGGAAACTTTCCCGGTGACTGCGCAGAGGGCGTATCCGCAATAATATGGAAGAACAATGGTGAGATTTCCCAATCAACGTCTGGCGCAACTGTTTGATGCGCTGCAAACCGAAACCCTTCCTCAGGATGAGCTGGCAAAACGTCTGTCCGTTTCAACGCGCACGGTGCGTGCCGATATTACTGCGCTGAATGAAATCATCGCCGATTTTGGTGCGACGTTTGTTCACAGCCGTGGCAGCGGGTATCAGCTGCGGATTGACGATCAGACGCTTTTCTCAACGTTACAGCAATCGACGCAACGCAAACCGAATCCGACGCCGCGCACTGCCGCTGAGCGGGTGAAAACGTTGCTGATCCGCTTTTTGACCTCAGCTTTTTCATTGAAGCTGGAAGATCTGGCCGATGAATGGTTTGTCAGCCGGGGAACCCTGCAAAATGATATGGCTGAGGTGAGGGAACATCTGGCTCGCTATCACCTGAATATCGAAACCAAGCCGCGCTACGGGATGAAACTGTTCGGTGCAGAACTGGCGATCCGCGCCTGTCTGACCGATCTGCTGTTCCAGCTGGATGCCGAGGAACAGGCGAATCCGCTGCTGAAGGCGGAAAGTCTGGAGCCGGAAGCGCTGGTCCCGCTGACACGCTTTATGCATCAGGTGCTGACGCAGTCTTCTGTTCAGTTGACCGATGAGGGCGAGCAGTATCTGATCTTGTACTGCGCGGTGGCGATCAAACGTATTACCGGCGGTTACCCGCTGACCGATTTTGATGCGGAAGACGGTGACCCGGCGGTGAAGCAGGTTTCCGTACGACTGGCGGCTGAGCTCAGAAATCTCGTCGGCAAGGAAATTCCTGCCTCTGAGGAAGCTTATCTGCGGGTGAATATCGCCGCACGCCGCGTGCAGAAAATCCTGCCGACCGACATTAACGCCGACGATGACGAAGCGCTGGTCGATTACATTCTGTCGTATATCAATTCGCACTATAACTATGATTTGCAGGGCGATAAGCAACTGCGTGCTGACCTGCTGACGCACATTAAGACCATGATTACCCGGGTGAAATATCAGATAAATATCCCGAACCCGCTGCTGAACAATATCAAACAGCATTACCCGATGGCCTATGACGTCACGCTGGCGGCGGTCTCCAGCTGGGGAAAATACACGCCGTATACGCTGAGTGAAAACGAGATTGGTTTTCTGGTGCTGCATATCGGCGTCGGGCTGGAGCGGCATTACAATATCGGCTACCAGCGGCATCCGCAGGTGATGCTGGTGTGCGACACCGGCAATTCAACCATCCGCATGATCCAGGCGCAGATTAACCGTAAGTATCCGCAACTGGTGATGAAACAGGTGGTTTCGCTGCGTGATTACGAGCAGCTGGAGCATATCGACGAAGATTTTATTATTTCCAACGCCCGCATTACCGAGAAGAATAAGCCGGTGGTGGTGTTGTCGCCGTTTCCGACCGAATACCAGATGGAACAGCTCGGCAAGCTGGTGCTGGTCGACCGCACACGGCCTTATATGCTGGAAAAATTCTTCGACGAAAAGCACTTCATGATCGTCAACGAGCCGATGACGCAGGCGGAGTTGTTCCGCCATGTGTGTTCACAGCTGGAAGAAGAAGGATATGTCGATCAGGCGTTTTACCCGTCGGTGGTCGAGCGTGAAGAGATTGTCTCGACCATGCTGGGCGAAGGGATTGCGCTGCCGCACTCGCTGGGACTGCTGGCGAAGAAAACCGTGGTGATTACGTTGCTTTCGCCGCAGGGCATTGCCTGGGGAGAAGGGGAAACCGCCCACGTGATTTTCCTGCTGGCGATCAGCAAGGCGGATTACGAAGAAGCGATGGCGATTTACGATTTGTTCGTGACGTTTGTGCGGGAACGCTCAATGAGCCGTTTGCTGAGCAGTGAGAATTTTGAAAGCTTCAAGGCCATTGCAATAGATTGTTTAAGCCGCATTTAATACGGCTCAAATAGTGCTTTAATTATTAGTCTTCGTCAAAACCTGAATTGATCAGATTTACCACTGCCGTCAGTGCCTGTTCTTCATCTGGACCGGTGGCTTCGATTTCGATTTTCTGACCTTTCGGGGAATCGAGCATCAGCAGCGCGATCACGCTGCTGGCTTCCGCTTCAATGCCTGTGCCGTTGCGCAGCATCACTTCTGATTCAAAGCTCTGCACCAGTTCAAACAACTTCATCGCCGGACGGGCATGCATCCCTAACCGGTTTTTGATTTCTACCGTTTGTTTTACCGTCATGATTTACGTTTTTCCAGCGTGCGATGGCGGGATTGCACGTTCTTCCCGCGGGAACGGAAATAGTCGGCCAGTTGCTCTGCGATATACACCGAACGGTGTTTACCGCCGGTACAACCAATGGCGACGGTCAGATAGCTACGATTGTTGGTTTCCAGCATCGGCAGCCATTGTTCAAGGTAGCTGCGGGTCTGGTAGATAAAGTTGTGCACTTCGGTATGACGGTCGAGGAACGCCGCCACCGGTTTGTCTAGGCCGGTCATCGGACGCAGTTTCGGATCCCAGTGCGGGTTCGGCAGGAAGCGTACATCGAACACGTAATCCGCATCAATCGGAATGCCGTGTTTGAAACCAAAGGATTCGAAGACCATCGTCAGTTCACGTTCGCGTTTACCCAGCAGGCGGGTACGCAGCATTTCTGCCAGTTCGTGAACGGACATTTCGGACGTGTCGATGATGAGATCAGCGGAAGAACGCAGAGGCTCGAGCAGATCGGCTTCTTCATCAATGGCACTTTCGAGGGAGAGATTTTTGCTGGAAAGCGGGTGCAGACGACGGGTGTCGCTGTAGCGGCGGATCAGCGTGTTGCGGTCGGCATCAAGGAACAACAGCTGCGGTGAGAAGCTCTCCGGCAGTTGTGACATCGCGTACTCATAAACTTCCGGGGTTTCCGGCATGTTACGCACGTCGATGCTGACGGCCGCTGACGTATTACGTTCAACGAGGGTCTGGGCAAGCTGCGGCAATAACACCACCGGCAGGTTATCCACACAGTAAAAACCCATGTCTTCCAATGCCCGTAGGGCAACCGATTTCCCGGAACCGGAACGGCCGCTGACAATCATCAGCACCATGGTGTCACTCCCCTGGCATTCAGTGTTCAGAATTCATTTTCCCGGCACCGTACCGGGAATCAGCAATTTAATCGTTTTCAGTCATTATCTGGAACAGTTCTTCATCGCTCTGCGCACCACGAAGGCGGCGACACACTGTTTTATCAGCTAATTTCTTAGCCACCAAAGATAATGTATGTAAATGGGTTTTACATTGATCTGCCGGTACCAGCAAGGCAAAAAGTAAGTCTACCGGCTGATTATCGATGGCATCAAAAGCGATCGGTTGTTCCAGCTGAATGAACACGCCGACGGCACGTAACGTATCTTCTTCCAGCTTACCGTGCGGGATGGCGATCCCGGCACCGATCCCGGTGCTGCCCATACGTTCACGGGTCAAAATAGCGTCGAAAATCACCTGTGGCGACAAATTAAGTTGTCTGGCTGCCAGTTCGCTGATGATTTCCAGTGCGCGTTTTTTGCTGGCGCAATGAACGCCGCTTTTGGTGCATTCGGCATTAAGCACCGACGTTAATTGCATTGCTATATCGTTGATCATGTCATCTTTCACTTTTGCGCTGTTTCACCCTTAAAGCTATATCGGCTCGTTCCCCGAAGGTCACAAGCCGATGCCCGAAGGTTTGTAGCACAGGGTTGGCTACATGAATGTCAGTGCTGTTTCAGTTTGTCTTTATGTTTATTCAGCTGGCGGGCCAGTTTATCAACCAGTCCGTCAATCGCTGCGTACATATCCTGATGTTCCGAGGTGGCATGTAACTCGCCTCCATTCACATGCAAAGTCGCTTCGGCAACTTTTTGCACCTTTTCCACGCTCAACACCACATACACCTGATTAATCCTGTCGAAATACTGCTCTAGCTTGGCCAGCTTCGACGTGATGAACTCTCTCAGGGGATCCGTGATCTCAATGTGATGTCCGGTAATGTTGAGCTGCATAATGTCTTCCTTCTCTGTTGAGGTCAAACTAACTGTTTACGTTGGTTTGAGGGCGGGATGGACAAAGACTCTCGGTATTTGGCGACGGTTCGTCGTGCAACCATAATTCCCTGATCGGAAAGCAGGGTCGCTAACTTACTGTCACTGAGCGGTTTTACAGGATTCTCCGCTGCGATTAATTTCTTCACCAGCGCCCGGATGGCGGTTGACGATGCCTCGCCGCCGCTGTCTGTACTGACATGGCTGGAAAAGAAATACTTCAGTTCGAAAATGCCACGCGGGCTGTGCAGAAACTTCTGCGTCGTGACGCGTGAAATCGTCGATTCGTGCATTTCTACGGCGCTGGCGATATCAGCCAGCACCATAGGTTTCATAAATTCTTCACCCAGTTCAAAGAACGCCTGCTGCTGCTCAACGATACAGCGCGTGACTTTCAACAGCGTGTCGTTACGGCTTTCCAGGCTTTTGATTAACCATTTGGCTTCCTGCAGGTTGCTGCGGATAAACTGCCCGTCGCTGTCGCTGCGTGCGGAATTCCCCATCGCGGCGTACTGCTGGTTAATCTTCAGACGCGGAATGCTGTCCGAATTGAGTTCAACCGTCCAGACTCCTGACACTTTGCGCACCAGCACATCCGGGATCACGTATTCGGATTCGCCGGTATTGATCGACTGGCCCGGACGCGGATCAAGAGACTGGATCAGGAGCATCGCTCCTTTCAGTGTATCTTCTTTTAACCGGGTTGATCGCATAAGTGCGCGGAAATCATGGTTCGCCAGCAAATCCAGATGTTCGCTGATGATAAGACGGGCTTCGGTGATGAAAGGCGTGTCGGTCACATACTGGGAAAGTTGGATCAGCAGGCAGTCGCGCAGGTCGCGCGCGGCCACGCCGACCGGGTCAAAACGCTGTACGCGTTTGAGCACGGCTTCCACTTCGTCCATCGTGACGTTTTCATCCCCGATGCTTTCCAGAATGTCGTCAAGAGAAACGGTGAGGTAACCGGTGTCATCGACCGCATCGACAATGGACGTCGCAATCGCCGCATCAGTATCTGAGAACGGCGTCAGCTCGACCTGCCACATCAGGTAATCCTGAAGGGTCTGGGTGGTTTCACCCTGATAAATCGGCAGCTCGTCGTCGCTGTAATCATTACCGGTGCCGGAAGGCGTGCCCGCGGTATAGATTTCATCCCAGGTCGCATCCAGCGGCAGCTCTTCGGGCATGTCTTTTTGCTCGAGTGCTTCGCGGGTATCTAACCCTTCGCTGTCGGTGGCTTCTACCGAGTCGATTTCTTCATGAAGGTCGGTTTGTTCCAGCAGAGGGTTGCTCTCCAGCGCGAGTTGGATCTCCTGTTGGAGCTCAAGCGTAGACAATTGCAACAGGCGGATGGCCTGTTGTAACTGTGGAGTCATTGCCAGTTGTTGGCTGAATCTGAGTTGCAAACCTTGCTTCATATCTTGGCTTTATTTCCGTTGATGAGTGAAAACGGCAACACTTCTGTCAGAGACGGCCTGTTTAATTTTAAAGTGAAACAGGCACGGTTCCGGCGGCACAGATCACAGACGGAATTCTTCACCAAGATAAACGCGTTTAACTTGTTCATCAGCAAGAATATCGGCTGGCGTGCCGTGGGCGATTAACTTGCCCTGACTGACGATGTAAGCGCGTTCACACACGTCGAGCGTTTCGCGAACGTTATGGTCGGTGATCAGTACGCCGAGGCCACTGTCACGCAAATGCTCAATGATTTTTTTGATGTCGATAACTGAAATCGGGTCAACACCGGCGAACGGTTCATCCAGCAGAATGAATTTAGGGTTCGCCGCCAGCGCGCGGGCGATTTCAACACGACGGCGTTCACCACCGGACAGTGACTGACCGAGGTTATCGCGCAAATGAGAAATATGGAACTCTTCCATCAGTTCATTGGCGCGATCGTTACGCTGTTCTTTGTTCAGATCGTCGCGGATCTGCAACACGGCCATCAGGTTATCAAATACGCTGAGGCGGCGGAAAATGGACGCTTCCTGAGGAAGATAGCCAATACCGCGACGGGCGCGGGTATGCAATGGCAACAGGCTGATGTCTTCGTCATCGACGATAATACGGCCTGCATCACGCTGCACGATGCCGACGACCATGTAGAAGGTCGTGGTTTTACCGGCACCGTTTGGCCCTAATAACCCGACGATTTCGCCGGAGTTGACCATCAGGCTGACATCTTCAACGACCTTGCGGCCTTTGTAGGCTTTTGCCAGATTCTCTGCGATTAATTTAGCCATAAAAATCAGTTACTCTTTTTGGTCGGCTGGCCCGCCGCTGCAGGTGTTTTCTGTTGCAGCTGCGAAGGAACCAGAACGGTCGTCACACGGTTGCCTTTATCACTGAAGGCTTCCATTTGCTGTTTCTGCACCAGATACGTAATACGGTCGCCTTTCACGTTGCTGTCGAGCTGTTCAAGGTAAGCGTTACCGGTCAGGGTCACCAGATCGTTTTCCACTTCATAGCGGACTTTCTGCGCATGGCCTTTTACCGGCTTGCCGTTGTCCTGCATCTGATAGAAGGTCACCGGGTTACCGTAACCTTCAACCACTTCTTTGCCGGAAACGCCTTGCGGGCGGATGACGACAACTTTGTCCGCTTTAACCTGGATCGTGCCCTGGTTTACCACCACATTACCGGTAAAGGTCGCGGTATTGGTGTTCACGTCCAGCGCCTGATTAGCCGAATCAATGGTAATCGGTTTGGTCGTGTCATCTTTCAGGGCGAATGCCGGAACGCTGACGGCTAACAATGAGCTGACGATCAGGAGATTACGGATTTTATTTTTTGCTTTGAATTTCATAAGAGGTCGTTACCTTTTCGATCAGCTCTGCTGTTTTATCACGCAGATTACCACGCATTTTCATGCCGTTAGATGTAAAACCTGTGCCATAAAGCGTTACTTCATCATCTGAGGCAACGTCCTGTGTCGTCAGGTTAACCCGTGCATTGTCCGTTTTGATTCTTTGCAACTGAGAAGTCTCAGGTGTCAGGCTGTCTGCCTGCACATGCCCGTAAAGATAGAGCATTTTATCCTGAGTCAGCTTGGCCTTGTCAGAATGCAGCACCCACGTCGGGACTTTGTTCTTGTCGTACATGGTCGCTACCGGATTGGTAAACCATGTCACCTGATCAGTGGTGTAATATTTCACCTGATCTGAAACCAGTTTATACGTCAGGCTACCCAGCGGATCGTACACCATCGTGACGGTGTGGGAGCTCTGGTAGGTCGGATCCTGATCGTTGACCGCCGGCTGGACGTCATCGCTGTTGTCAGACATTGACCAGCCGATCAGCACCAGAACGATGGCTGTCAGCGCCAGAATAATCCAAAGTCTTGTTTTACTCATATCGACAGCCCTTTGGCGTCCTCCAGCTTACCCTGTGCCAGTAAAATCAAATCGCACAATTCGCGTACTGCACCACGTCCGCCGGCAATTCGGGTGACATAATGCGCTTTCGGCAACAAGATGGGATGCGCGTCCTGAACGGCCACGGAAAGACCAACTTCAGCCATAACCGGCCAGTCGATCAGGTCATCACCGATGTAGGCCACTTCTTCGGCCCGCAAAGACAGTGTATCTAACAGTTCGCGGAAGGCCAAAAGCTTATCCGATTGTCCCTGATACAAGTGGCGTATACCGAGGGTTTCAGCGCGATCTTCCAGTAATTTCGCATTGCGGCCTGTAATAATCGCAACCTCAATGTCAGAAGTCAGCAGGCAGCGGATACCGTAACCGTCGCGAACGTTAAAACTTTTCAGCTCTTCTCCCTGATTTCCCATGTAGATCAGGCCATCAGACATCACGCCATCTACATCGCAAATCAGCAGGCGGATAGCTTTCGCCCGTTCCAGCACTTGCGTGCTGACCGGACCGTAGCAAGTTTCCACCAGGGCTGCGCTATTACTCATTCAGGGGATTCCTCAATTAAACTACGCCAGCGCGCAGCATGTCGTGCATATGTAACACACCCAGCAACTGGTCACCATCAGCAACCATCACGCAGGTTATGTTTTTTTCCTGCATTAAATTCAGCGCATCCACCGCCAGAAGAGAAGGGCGGACGCGGATGCCCCCGGTCGTCATGACATCGGCAATCGAGGCTTCGTTGATGTTAACGCCCATATCGAAGATGCGGCGTAAATCACCATCGGTAAAGATACCTTCGATCCGCATCAGGTCGTTGCAGATAACCGTCATGCCGAGATTCTTGCGGGTGATTTCCAGCAAGGCGTCACGCAAAGACGCGTCGCGGCTGACATGCGGAATTTCATCACCGGTGTGCATGATATCGCTCACGCGCAGTAAGAGCTTGCGACCCAGTGCTCCGCCCGGATGGGAAAGGGCGAAATCTTCGGGTGTGAAACCGCGGGCTTCCAGCAGAGCCACCGCCAGTGCATCGCCCATGACCAGTACCGCCGTGGTGCTGCTGGTCGGTGCCAGACCGAGCGGGCAGGCTTCTTTGGGGACTTTCACGCAAAGATGCACATCGGCCGCTTTGCCCATGGTGCTTTCCGGATTAGACGTCATGCAAATAAGCGTGATGTCCAGACGCTTGAGTACCGGGATCAGCCCGAGAATTTCATGCGCCTCACCGGAATTGGAAATCAGGATCACAACGTCCTGTTTCGATACCATGCCCAGATCACCGTGGCTGGCTTCGCCCGGATGGACAAAGAAAGCCGGTGTGCCGGTGCTGGCAAAGGTCGCGGCCATCTTGCGACCAACGTGGCCGGATTTGCCCATGCCCATCACGACGACTTTGCCGTTGCAGGCGAAGATTTTTTCGCATGCACGGGTAAAATCGCCGTTAATGTATTGATCTAACTGCTCAAGTCCTTCACGTTCTGTTTTCAGTACATCACGCCCGACGGCCTGAAAATCAAAGTCGGAGGCGAAGTTAACGTTAGCCATAGTCAGTTCCTGACAAAGTTCAGAAGGCAATGCTGTCCGGCAACAGGAACAGAACCGCCATATAGGCGATAAATCCACACAGTAACAGTGCGCCGGCGAGATGGCCGATACGATGTTTACGCATCAGACACAGCCCGGAAAGCACGATACTGACCGCCAGCATGACCCAGTAATCGCGATGAAACGCGTCCGGGTTGAACGAGCCTGGCGCAACCAGCGCAGGTAATCCCAGCACCAGACAGGTATTAAAAATATTCGCACCAATGATATTGCCCAGTGCGATATCATCTTCGCCCTTAATGGCACCTGCGATAAACGTCGCGAGTTCCGGCAGGCTGGTGCCGATGGCGATGACGGTCAGGCCAATCACCAGTTCGCTGACGCCAAAGTAACGGGCAATCACTGTACTGTTGTCGACAATCATGCCCGACGCCAGCGGCATGATGATAAAGCCCAGTGCCAGCCACAGAAATGCCACGGTGTTGCTGCTGTCCTGAGGAAGTTCGGACATCTGCTCGTATGTCAGCGTATCCAGCCCTTCTTTTTCGGCCGCGCGGGCGATTTTTATCACCAGCATCATAAACACGGCAGCACTGGCCAGCAGCAAAACGCCGTCAAACCGGCTGAGTTCTCCGTCACTTAGCACAAAACCACAGAGTGCTGTGACCAGTAACAATAAAGGGAGTTCGCGGCGTAATATATCAGAACGAACGGAAAGTGGATGAATCAGGGCTGCACCGCCCAAAATCAGAAGAATATTAATGATATTCGAACCAATTGCGTTTCCGACGGCCAAATCCATCTGATCATTGATGGCGGCTGTGGTTGAAACCACCAGTTCCGGGAGAGATATTCCGACGCCGACGACGGTCATGCCAATCACCAGCGGAGGTATGCCTATTGAGCGTGCCAACACTGCGGCTCCGTACACCAGACGATCGGCGGCGTAAACTAACAGTAACAAGCCGACAATCATCAGTACGATAGCGAGAAGCATGAAACATCCTTTATTGGGTATAATGCGAGGTTCGTTGCCTTTGCAGGCAGGCGATTCCTTCGTCAACATGAGCTAAGGCAACATTTTCTCTGAAAACAAGGCCTGCAGGTTCCTGTATGTTAGACGATGAGGGCTTTTAATTTAAAATGATAATTCATCGATTTTGACCGTCTGTGGCGGAAAAGTAAAACGATGGCAACTTTGGTAACGAAACCGGGGTAAGTTTTTGTAAAAATACCAAAGTTATACGACACCCCATCTGGGTCAGACGTATTCTTAGCGAAAGTATTCCGAAGGGATAAACTGAATGAGTCAAAGCGAATCGAATCTGGTAGAGATCAAGGGCATGAGCTTCGTGCGCGGCGATCGTCCCATTTTCGAAGAGATCAATATGACCGTGCCACGCGGCAAAGTCACCGCCATTATGGGGCCTTCGGGGATCGGTAAAACCACCTTGCTGCGCCTGATCGGCGGGCAACTTGCGCCAAGTAGTGGGGAAATCTGGTTCGACGGAGATAACATTCCGACGTTGTCACGCCGTAAGCTGTACGAATCCCGCAAGAAAATGAGCATGTTGTTTCAATCCGGTGCATTGTTTACTGACCTGACGGTGTTCGAGAATGTGGCATTCCCGTTGCGTGAGCACAGTAAATTACCGGAAGAACTGCTGCGCAGCACCGTGACCATGAAACTCGAAGCGGTAGGGTTACGCGGTGCCGGTGACCTGATGCCTGCTGAGTTGTCTGGCGGGATGGCGCGTCGTGTGGCGCTGGCGCGTGCGATTGCGCTTGATCCGGAACTCATCATGTTTGATGAGCCTTTTGTGGGTCAGGATCCGATCACTATGGGCGTGCTGGTGAAGCTTATCGATGAACTTAACCATGCGCTGGGCGTGACCTGTATCGTCGTCTCTCATGACGTACCTGAAGTACTCAGTATTGCGGATTATGCATATATTGTGGCGGCACAGCATGTCATTGCTGAAGGTACACCAGAGGAATTGCAAAATAACCCTGATCCGCGAGTTCGCCAGTTCCTCGACGGTATTGCCGACGGACCGGTGCCTTTCCGTTTTCCTGCCGGTGATTACAAAACCGAGCTGCTCGGATAATGGAGTTCCTGATAAATGTACCTTGTTTTGAAAATAAATAGGGCCTTAGCCTCTGTCGGGCGCCGCGGAATAAACACCTGTGCGTCTTTTGGCCGTGCCGGTCTGATGCTCTTTCGGGCGTTGGTCGGTAAGCCGCAATTTGCCAAACAATGGCCGCTGCTGATCAAGCAGCTCTACAGCGTTGGCGTGCTTTCCCTGCTGATCATCCTGGTTTCCGGCCTGTTTATCGGCATGGTACTGGGCTTGCAGGGATACCTGATTTTAACCACCTACAGCGCTGAGGCCAGCCTCGGCATGATGGTGGCGCTTTCCCTGCTGCGTGAGCTGGGTCCTGTGGTGACGGCGCTCCTGTTCGCCGGTCGTGCGGGTTCTGCGCTGACCGCTGAGCTGGGTCTGATGAAAGCTACCGAGCAGATTTCCAGTCTGGAAATGATGGCTATCGATCCGCTGCGCCGCGTTGTGGCACCGCGTTTCTGGGCTGGCCTGATTTCCATGCCTCTGCTGACGGCGATTTTTGTCGCAGTCGGGATCTGGGGCGGCTCGCTGGTGGGCGTGGACTGGAAAGGCATCGATAGCGGATTCTTCTGGTCAGCGATGCAAACTTCCGTAGACTGGCGGACTGACCTGCTTAACTGCCTGATTAAAAGCCTTGTTTTCGCTATCACCGTGACCTGGATTGCGTTGTTCAATGGCTATGATGCGATACCGACGTCCGAAGGGATCAGCCGGGCAACGACACGTACTGTGGTGCATTCGTCACTGGCGGTGCTGGGATTGGATTTTGTGCTGACAGCACTGATGTTTGGAAATTAAACCATGCAAACGAAAAAGAGTGAAATCTGGGTAGGCGCATTTTTGATCATCGCACTGATTGCGGTGTTATTCCTGTGTCTGAAAGTGGCCGACATCCGTTCTATCGGCTCTGACCCGACTTACCGCATTTCTGCGGACTTCGACAATATCGGCGGCCTGAAAAGCGGTTCTCCGGTCAAAGTCGGCGGTGTGGTGATTGGTCGCGTCAGCAGCATTACGCTTGATAAAAACTATTCTCCACGCGTAGAAATGGATATTGACCAGAAGTACAACCAGATCCCGAGTACCAGTACGCTGGCTATCCGCACCTCGGGTTTACTGGGTGAGCAATTCCTGGCGCTGAACATTGGTTTTGAAGACCCTGACATGGGAACGACTATCCTTAAAAACGGTGGCGTCATTCAGGACACCAAATCGGCGCTGGTTCTCGAAGACCTGATTGGCCAGTTCCTTTATAAGAGCGGCGACGGGAAAGCGGATCCGGATGCAGGGTCTGCGACCGCAGCACCCGCGGGCGATTCTGCCCCTGCGCCAGACGCTAACACGGCTCCACAACCGGCTGCTCATTAAGAACTTGCTACTACGGATTCTCCATCAAAGAGGAAATGATTATGTTTAAACGTTTAGTGATCGCCGCACTGCTGGTGGTTATGGCTCCGCTGGCCAATGCCGCGGTTGATAAAACCAACCCTTACAGCGTGATGAATGAAGCGGCGAACAAAACCTTCACCCGCCTCAAAACCGAACAGCCGAAAATCAAGCAGGATCCTAACTACCTGCGTCAGATCGTGCGTGAAGAACTGCTGCCGTACGTGCAGATCAAATACGCCGGTGCGCTGGTGTTAGGTCGTTACTATCAACAGGCGACCCCTGCACAACGTGAGGCGTATTTCGCCGCGTTCTCTGACTATCTGCAACAGGCATATGGCCAGGCGCTGGCGATGTACAACGGCCAGAACTATACCGTACAGCCAGAACAGTCTTACGCAGATAAAGACATCATTGCTATCCGCGTGACCATTACCGATCCGAACGGTCGTCCGCCAGTGCGTCTGGATTTCCAGTGGCGTAAAAACAGCCGTACCGGCGAATGGCAGGCATACGACATGATCGCCGAAGGCGTCAGTATGATTTCGACCAAGCAAAACGAATGGGCGGATATCCTGCGTCAGAAAGGGATTGATGGTCTGACTGCGCGTCTGAAACAAGCTGCCGCAGAACCGATTACCCTGGATAAAAAATGAGTGAAGCATTGCGCTGGGAATCGCAGCCGCCGCGACTGACGTTGCACGGTGAACTGGATCGCGAAACGCTGGTCCCCTTCTGGGATGCGCGCAAAAAGCTGATGTCCGGGATTACCTGTCTGGATGTTTCCGGGCTGGAGCGTGTGGATTCTTCCGGTCTGGCGCTGTTAGTGCATTTGCGTGAAGAGGCCAGCCAGCAGGGCGTTTCTCTGACGGTGGCTGGTATCACCGACAGACTGAATACTCTGATTGCGCTCTACAATCTGCAGGACATTATTCCGGCTGCCTGAGCAAATAAGCCAGCAGTTCCGGTAAGTTAGGCGGCTGAAGACGTACCGTCGCCTGACGCTCTCCAAAGCCCCTGTGCGAAACTCTTGCTCAGGGGCTTTTTCGTGGTTTAAGAATTGCGCCGATCCCTATAAGATATCGGGCTGTTATGATTCTTCAGAAGAATAGATCCCCTATGGAAACGAGTGAAATTAAAGACGTGCTGATGAACGCATTGGCACTGGACGAAGCCCACATTACTGGCGATGGCAGTCATTTTCAGGCCATTGTCGTTGGTGCGATGTTTGATGGCATGAGCCGCGTGAAAAAACAACAGACCGTTTACGCCCCGCTGATGGAATACATCGCCGACAACCGAATCCACGCACTGTCTATCAAGGCTTATACCCCTGAAGAATGGGCGCGTGACCGTAAACTGAGCGGTTTATAAGACTGCCGGAGTTCCGGCAGCTTCCTCATATCTGACCTGTCGTTTAAATGAATAGAGAGCAGTCATAATGGATAAATTTCGTGTACAGGGTGGGACTCGTCTAAGCGGCGAAGTCACTATCTCTGGTGCAAAAAATGCAGCACTTCCTATTTTGTTTGCCGCACTGCTTGCTGAAGAACCTGTTGAACTCCAGAACGTTCCTCACCTGAAAGATATCGATACCACCATCAAACTGCTGAGCCAGCTGGGCACCAAAATCGAACGTAACGGTTCGGTCTTTGTGGATGCCAGTGCGGTAAACGAGTTTTGTGCGCCCTACGATCTGGTGAAAACCATGCGTGCTTCCATCTGGGCGCTGGGTCCGCTGGTGGCGCGTTTTGGTCGTGGCGAAGTTTCCCTGCCGGGCGGTTGTGCTATCGGCGCACGTCCTGTTGACCTGCACATCACCGGTCTGGAACAACTGGGCGCAACGATCGTGCTGGAAGAAGGCTACGTGAAAGCGTCCGTAGACGGTCGGCTGAAAGGCGCACACATCGTGATGGATAAAGTCAGCGTCGGCGCGACAGTCACCATCATGAGTGCCGCTACACTGGCCGAAGGCACCACCATTATTGAAAACGCCGCACGTGAGCCGGAAATCGTTGATACTGCGAATTTCCTGAATACGCTGGGCGCGAAAATCACCGGCGCGGGCACCGACAGAATCACCATCGAAGGCGTTGCACGTCTGGGTGGCGGTGTTTATCGCGTAGTGCCGGACCGTATTGAAACCGGGACTTTCCTGGTGGCGGCGGCGATTTCCGGTGGCAAAATTGTCTGCCGTGAAGCCCGTCCTGATACGCTGGATGCCGTTCTGGCGAAACTGCGTGAAGCTGGTGCGGAAATCGAAGTGGGCGAGGACTGGATCAGTCTCGACATGCATGGCAAACGTGCTAAAGCGGTGACGTTCCGCACTGCGCCGCATCCGGGCTTCCCGACTGACATGCAGGCACAGTTCAGCCTGCTGAACCTGGTGGCTGAAGGCACCGGCGTTATCACCGAAACCATCTTCGAAAACCGTTTCATGCATATTCCTGAGCTAATCCGTATGGGCGCTCACGCTGAAATCGAAGGCAGCACTCTGATTTGTCATGGCGTTGAAAAACTGTCTGGCGCTCAGGTGATGGCGACCGATTTGCGCGCTTCCGCCAGCCTGGTTCTGGCCGGCTGTATTGCAGAAGGCGTGACAGTCGTTGACCGTATTTATCACATCGATCGTGGCTATGAGCGTATCGAAGATAAACTGCGTCAGCTGGGTGCAAAAATCGAGCGTTTTAAAGGCGAGTAATTCCTGAGCCTGACGCAATAAAAAAGCCGGAAGGGGAGACCTTTCCGGCTTTTTCGTTTCTGTCTTCAGCAGTTATCAGTGATCAGGGTATTCCTGCACGGTGACCTGCAAGGTCAGCTGCTGACCATCACGGATGATTTTAACCGGGATCACCGTGCCAGGGCGGACTTCTGCCACCTGGTCCATTGTCTCAATCGCGGAAACAGCCGGTTTATTATTCACGTTAACAATCACATCGCGCACCTGCATACCCGCATTTGCCGCCGGACCGTTCGGGGTGACTTCATTAACCACAATCCCCTGAATGCGATCCAGTCCGCTGTTCGGCCCGTGCAGAGGCGATACCTCGCGGCCGCTGATGCCGATATAACCGCGAATGACGCGACCATCACGAATAAGCTTGCCCATCACTTTGGTGGCCAGCGCTGTCGGGATTGCAAAGCCAATGCCTTCCGGCGTCGCACCGTCATTACTCTGGTCAAATGACAGCGTGTTAATCCCCATCAGCTCACCCAGTGAGTTCACCAGCGCACCGCCGGAGTTCCCCTGGTTGATTGAGGCATCGGTTTGCAGGAAATTCTGGCGACCGGACGGGCTCAGACCGATACGACCGGTGGCACTGATAATACCTTGTGTGACGGTCTGCCCGAGGTTATACGGGTTACCAATCGCCATCACCACATCACCGACATGCGGAGTCCGGTGTGAGTTAATCGGGATCACCGGCAGATTTCCGGCGTTGATTTTGAGTACCGCTAGGTCAGTCAGGCTGTCAGAACCGACCAGCAAGGCTTCAAATACGCGGCCATCTTGTAGCGCCACGATGATCTGATCGGCATTATTAATGACGTGCTTGTTGGTCAGGATATAGCCGTTGTCATTCATGATAACGCCGGAACCCAGCGTGCGAATGGCCAGTTCGTTTTGCGAACTGTTACCCATGTTGCGGTTATAGACGTTCACGACGGCAGGAGCCGCGTGACGAACGCCCGAGTTATAGCTGACAGGTTCTTCGCTGGTTTGGGTGAAATTGCGTTCGAACAGCGGGTCTGTGATGTTTTTACGCAACATAGGTACCGCCGCCAGCAAAATGCCAGCAACAATCAGGCCGATAACAGCGGATCTCAATAGCTTAACAAACATGGGTGTATGGGATGCGAGATAAAAAGTGAGGGAAGAATAGCATGAGTTAATCGGACGCAGCAGCACCTGCGTCCGATTTTCAACGCTTTACGGCATGAATAAGTAGATATTCTGCCCTTTACGCACAATGCTCAGCGCAATCAGGTCCGGTTTGCTTTCCAGAATTTTGCGGAAGGCGGCAAGATTCTCAAGCGGCTCACGGTTTACGCCGATAATCACATCGTCTTTTTGCAGACCTATCTGATCAGCTGGTGTGCCTTTCTTCACGTCATCGACATGTACGCCTTTAGCATTTTTATCTGCCGGATCGCTGAGTGTCACACCCTGCAAGGCAGGATTGAGTTTCTCAATGCTGACTTCCACGGCCGGGCTTTTATCCAGCGTGACGTTCACGGTCATCGGTTTGCCATCGCGCAGCAAACCAATCTGCATGGTAACGCCCGGACCGGCGGTACCGACTTTTGCACGTAATTCTGCAAAGCTGCTGAGCTTTTTGCCCTGAAGTGTGACCAGCACGTCACCGGATTTAATCCCGGCTTTTGCTGCCGCCGAATCAGGCAGCACTTCATTGACGAACGCGCCACGCTGGCTGTCGAGTTTAAATGCCTGTGCCAGTTCCGCCGTCATTTCACTGCCGCGGATCCCCAGCAGGCCACGTTTCACTTCGCCGAATTCAATCAGCTGATGGCTGAGGTTTTTCGCCATGTTTACCGGGATAGCAAAGCCGATACCAACGCTACCACCCTGAGAAGAAATAATGGCGGTATTGATGCCAATCAGTTCACCTTTCAGGTCGAGCAGGGCTCCGCCGGAGTTGCCGCGGTTAATCGAGGCATCGGTCTGAATAAAGTTTTCCAGCCCTTCAAGGTTCAGGCCGCTGCGACCGAGAGCAGACACAATACCGGACGTCACGGTCTGACCGAGCCCGAACGGGTTGCCGACGGCGACCGCAAAATCGCCCACGCGCAGATTATCTGAATCGGCCATGGTGATTTGTGTGAGATTTTTCGCATCGATCAACTGGATGACAGCGATGTCAGACTGATCGTCTTTACCGATGAGCTTGGCTTTATATTCGCGGCCATCGTTGAGCTGAACGCTGATCTTGTCAGCGTTATTCACGACGTGATTGTTAGTCAGCACGTATCCTTTAGCGGCATCAATAATAACGCCCGAGCCCAGACCTTCAAAAGGCTGTGGCCCTGCATTTGGCTCCGGATCTTGCTGACCAAAGAAGAATTTGTATTCCGGTGGCACATCCGCACTTGGCGGCTGCGTGCCGGAAACCTGAACGCCCACGACGGCCGGCAGCACTTTATCCAGCATCGGTGCCAGGCTCGGCAAAGGTTGTCCCTGAACTTGTGTCGGTAAAGCAGCATTCGCCATAGGCGCAGAAGCGAAAGTTAATCCAAGGCTAACAGCTAACACACTGAGCAAAAATGACTTTTTCTTCATCACGATAACTCTCTCGCTTTCTGTAAGGGACGTCAGTTATGGACAATAGAACGATGATTCACTACACGGGAAGGGGCTTGAGAACGGCACATGCACGAAACATGTGCCGTAAATACGCCTGCACAAAGATTATCATGCAGACAGGAGCGTCTGTTATTTACGAACCGGACGCTCGCCACGCAGCAAACCCGATGCGCCATCAGAATAATCACGCGGCATTTGTACCGGTACCTGATCGTTATCGGCTTCAGAACCGGTCAGGCGATAGTTGAACGGATTATCCTGCTCTGGCATATCAGGCAGCAGATTGTTGGAGCTCTTCGCCATATGCTGATAAAGCTGACGGTAATCTGTCGCCATGTTATCGAGCAACTCAGCGCTGCGGGCAAAATGGCCCACCAGCTCCTGACGGTATTCGTCGAGTTCGGCTTTGCTTTTCTCCAGTTCGTTTTTCATGACTTGTTGATCACGTAATTTACGATTACCAAAGCGCATCGCTACCGCACCAATCGCGATACCGACCACTAATCCAATGACTGCATACTCCCAGGTCATAATGACTCCTATTTTGACTTCGTTGTCCCGCAGGGCTTTTTCACGTAACTTTTATGACTTAACTTTTTTACACAATGGTTTTAACGTAATTGTCACACGCATTCGTCATGCAATAGCTCCACTATAACCGTTAACCTTGTCAGAGTGGAATCCTGCCGGGAAAATCGCTGCCGTCTGATGGTTTTTTAGCACACAGACAGCCGGGAAAAGCGGCGAACCTACGGCAAAAAAGCGGCTAAACAACGTGAAAAACTTAAAATTTTTTTCTCAGGGACGTTAACTAAGATGCAACCCAAATCACCACTTGTCGTTTATCAGAACGCCGTTGATGCTGGCGAGTTCCAGCCGGACGCGGTTCAGAAACAGGCTGTTGCCCAGCTCGACGCTATTTATCAGGCCTTATCTTCCCGTCCGGCGGCAGAACCTGCGACCAGCCGGGGTGGCTTGCTGGGGCGACTGTTTGGCAAAAGTGCGCCAAAAACCACGCAACGCCCGGTTCAGGGCTTATATATGTGGGGTGGCGTCGGGCGCGGCAAAACCTGGCTTATGGATTTGTTTTTCCACAGTCTGCCGGGCGAGCGCAAACTTCGTCTCCACTTTCACCGCTTTATGTTGCGCGTTCACGAAGAACTGACGCAGCTCCAGGGGCAGGAAGATCCGCTGGAAGTGATTGCCGACCGTTTCAAAGCGGAAACCGACGTGCTGTGTTTCGATGAGTTTTTTGTCTCGGATATCACCGACGCGATGCTGCTGGCGACATTGCTACAGGCGCTGTTCGCACGTGGGATCACGTTAATCGCCACGTCCAACATTCCACCTGACTCGCTTTACCGGAACGGCCTGCAACGCGCGCGTTTCCTGCCAGCTATCGATCTGATTAAAGAATATTGCGATGTCCTGAATGTGGATGCCGGAATTGATTACCGCCTGCGTACGCTGACTCAGGCCAATTTATGGCTGACTCCGGCGGGCGGGGATACGACGGCCGCCATGCAAAGTATGCTGGGAAAACTGACCGGTAATCACAGCGGTTCGGCGGGTACTGAGGCGGTCACGCTGGAAGTGAATCATCGCCCGATGCGGGCGATTGCTGCCGTCGATGGCGTGCTGGCGATAGAATTCCATACGCTTTGTGAAGAGGCGCGCAGCCAGCTCGACTACATTGCGCTGTCAAAAATCTATCACAGCGTGCTGCTGCACAATGTGCCGGTGATGAAGGCGGACAATGAAAATTCGGCGCGACGTTTTCTGGCTCTGGTGGATGAGTTTTATGAGCGCCATGTCAAACTGGTGGTTTCTGCTGCAGCACCGATGTTTGAGATTTATCAGGGCGAGCGGCTGAAATTCGAGTATCAGCGCTGCCTGTCCCGTCTGCAGGAAATGCAAAGTGAGGAATACCTCAAGCGACCGCACCTGCCGTGATTTTTAGCTGATTATTTTTTGTTCTATTTGTGATATAAGAACACGCAGTACATCCTGCATGGCGAACCCTTCTGCTGTCGTGAAGGAAATCTTCCTTTTCGTCGAAAAAGGGTTCGATCTTTGCAGGAGACTTCTCTATAATCTTGCGACCCCACGTTACTACAAAGTTTTTTTCCCGAAACTTTATAAGTGCCAGCATTGGCTATTCGAAGGGGTAGGTTTGCTGGACGATGGTCGTGTGAACCTCCAATACTTATTTTATAAACCTGGGTTCTTATGTGGTTTATAAAAACATATAGGCGTTTGGGTGTTCGCCAACGTGTAACTTTAATTGGGTAAGCTTTTAATGAAAACTTTTACAGCTAAACCGGAAACCGTACAACGTGACTGGTTCGTAGTTGACGCTACCGGCAAGACCTTAGGTCGCCTGGCCACTGAACTGGCTCGCCGTCTGCGTGGCAAACATAAAGCGGAATACACTCCGCACGTTGATACTGGTGATTACATCATCGTTCTGAACGCAGAAAAAGTTGCTGTAACCGGCAACAAGCGTAACGACAAGATTTATTACCATCACACCGGCCACATCGGTGGTATCAAGCAAGCGACCTTTGAAGAGATGATCGCTCGCCGTCCTGAACGCGTGATCGAACTCGCGGTTAAAGGCATGTTGCCAAAGGGCCCGCTGGGTCGTGCAATGTACCGCAAAATGAAAGTTTACGCGGGTAACGAGCACACTCATGCGGCGCAACAACCGCAAGTTCTTGACATTTAATTCGGGATTATAGGCAATGGCTGAAAATCAATACTACGGCACTGGTCGCCGCAAAAGCTCCGCCGCTCGTGTTTTCATCAAACCGGGTAGTGGTAACATCGTAATTAACCAGCGTAGCCTGGAACAGTACTTTGGTCGTGAAACTGCCCGCATGGTAGTTCGTCAACCACTGGAACTGGTCGACATGGTTGAGAAATTCGACCTGTACATCACCGTTAAAGGTGGTGGTATCTCCGGTCAAGCTGGTGCTATCCGTCACGGTATTACCCGTGCACTGATGGAATATGACGAAAATCTTCGTGGCGAACTGCGTAAAGCTGGCTTCGTTACTCGTGATGCTCGTCAGGTTGAACGTAAGAAAGTCGGTCTGCGTAAAGCACGTCGTCGTCCTCAGTTCTCCAAACGTTAATTTTCTGCTGCTTTGCAGCTCAGTGCTTCGGCACGAAAATCAGCGTCAAAAACCCGGTGCTTCACCGGGTTTTTTTATGCCTTTTTTTCAGCAATCGCAGGCGAAATGATCTCCTGACACACAATTCCCCACGAAATCGTCTCACCGTCCACCACAGCCCGCGTAAAATCTGGTAAACTATCACACACTTTTGTGCCTATTCGCCGAGCAGTTGACGTTGCCGCGCTTCCTGGCTGGGTTCGCCTTGCCGATGGTTGTCTATGAAACTACGGGACAAAAACTGCAGGCTGGCGATAACTCGCTGTAATATTCTAGATAAACTTGGAGGTTTTCATGGCTGTCGCTGCCAACAAACGTTCGGTAATGACGCTGTTTTCCGGCCCGACCGACATTTTTAGCCATCAAGTACGTATCGTACTGGCGGAAAAAGGTGTCAGTGTCGAGATCGAGCAGGTTGAGATGGATCACCTGCCGCAGGATCTTATTGACCTCAACCCTTACCGCACTGTACCGACGCTGGTTGATCGTGAGCTGACCCTGTTCGAATCCCGCATCATCATGGAATATCTTGATGAGCGTTTCCCGCATCCACCGCTGATGCCGGTTTATCCGGTTGCCCGTGGTGAGAGCCGTCTGATGATGCACCGCATCGAAAACGACTGGTATTCGCTGATGCGTCAGGTCGAGCAAGGTTCTGCGACTGAAGCGGACGCTGCGCGTAAGCAACTGCGTGAAGAGCTGCTGGCGATTGCGCCAATCTTCTCGTACATGCCTTACTTCAAAAGCGAAGAGTTCAGCCTGGTCGATTGCTACCTGGCTCCGCTGCTGTGGCGTTTGCCAGAGCTGGGCATTGAGCTGTCAGGTGCTGGTTCTAAAGAGCTGAAAGGCTATATGACCCGCGTCTTCGAACGTGATGCTTTCCTGGCTTCCCTGACCGAAGCAGAGCGCGAAATGCGTTTGCATACCCGAGGCTAAGGTATGGAGATGACCGACATGTCTCCGCGTCGCCCCTATCTGCTGCGGGCTTTTTATGACTGGTTGCTCGACAACCAGTTAACCCCGCATCTGGTGGTTGACGTGACGATGCCTGGCGTGATGGTGCCGATGGAGTTTGCGCGTGACGGACAAATCGTTCTGAACGTTGCGCCGCGTGCTGTCGGCAATCTCGAACTGGGTAACGATGATGTACGCTTTAACGCCCGTTTTGGCGGCGTGCCGCGTAACGTATTTGTACCGATCGCTGCCGTTCTGGCGATTTACGCCCGTGAAAACGGTGCCGGTACCATGTTTGAACCTGAACCTGCTTATGAAGCTGAAGGCGCCTTTGATGGCGACCTGAGCGCGGATGAGCCGACAGAGCCGACCATGTCAGTCATTGATGGCGATTTGCCGGATGTGGCTGAAGAAGATCCGGATGATGAGCCGCCGACTCCGCCACGCGGTGGTCGCCCGGCATTGCGTGTTGTGAAATAACAACCCGATTCAGCCCGGTTTCATGCTTAAACCCTGCGATGTTCGCGGGGTTTTTTATTGCCCTGAATCATGGGCCTCTCATTTCGCCTGTACTGATTGCGTTCGGTTAAAAAAAACGGGGCTGCCATCGCTGGCAGCCCCGTTTTTACGACAGACCGGATCAGACTTCGAGGAAGTTCATGATGCCTTCTGCTGCCTTACGGCCTTCGGCAATCGCCGTGACGACCAGATCGGAACCGCGAACCGCATCGCCACCGGCGAAGATTTTCGGGTTGCTGGTCTGGAAGGCGTTGTCGCTGCCTTCAGGGGCTACGATACGTCCCTGCGTGTCCAGCTCGACGTCATGGGCTGCCAGCCATTCCATTTTGTGTGGGCGGAAACCAAACGCCATCACCACAGCATCCGCTTCCATCACATGTTCGGAACCCGCCACGATTTCTGCACGACGGCGGCCATGTGCATCCGGTGCGCCCAGTTCGGTACGCGCCATGCGCACGCCACATACGCGGCCTGAATCGTTCAGTTCAATGCTCAGCGGTTGCAGGTTGAATTTGAAATCCACACCTTCTTCGCGCGCATTCTTCACTTCACGACGCGAGCCCGGCATGTTCTCTTCATCACGACGGTACGCACAGGTCACATGGGTTGCGCCCTGACGAATTGACGTACGCACGCAGTCCATGGCGGTATCACCACCGCCCAGCACCACGACGCGTTTCTTGTCCATCGTCACGTAAGGCTCTTCCTGGCTGTCATCGTAGCCCATCAGCTGCTTGGTGTTAGCGATGAGGAACGGCAGGGCATCGTACACGCCCGGCGCATCTTCGTTCGCCAGACCACCGCGCATGGACTGATAAGTGCCAACGCCGAGGAATACAGAATCGTATTCCGCCAGCAGCGCATCAATGGTGATGTCTTTGCCGACTTCGGTATTGAGCTGGAACTCGATACCCATCTCAGTGAAGATTTCGCGACGCTTGGTCATCACTGATTTTTCCAGCTTGAAGGCCGGAATACCGAAAGTCAGCAGGCCGCCGATTTCCGGATGGCGATCGTAAACCACCGCTTTCACACCGTTACGGGTCAGCACGTCCGCACAAGCCAGACCTGCCGGACCTGCACCGATGATCGCTACACGTTTGCCGGTTGGCTGCACGTGAGACATATCCGGACGCCAGCCCATCTCGATGGCTTTGTCGTTGATGTAGCGCTCGATATTACCGATGGTCACCGCACCGAACTCATCGTTCAGGGTGCAGGAACCTTCGCACAGACGGTCCTGCGGGCAAACGCGTCCGCAGACTTCCGGCAGGCTGTTGGTCTGGTGCGCGAGGTCGGCGGCTTCCATGATGCGACCTTCGTTCGCCAGCTTCAGCCAGTTTGGAATGTAGTTGTGAACCGGGCATTTCCATTCGCAGTAAGGGTTACCACAGGACAAACAGCGGTCTGCCTGAGATGCGGCCTGAGTTGCTGAGAACGGCTCGTAAATTTCCACAAACTCAATTTTACGGATCTTCAGCGCTTTTTTCGGCGGATCAACACGCTGTAAGTCGACAAATTGATAAACGTTTTGACTCATCTTAACCTCTTACTGCGCTTGTACCCGCAGCTCAGCTGCGGAACGACTACGGTGACCCAACAATGCTTTGACATCACTGGACTTCGGTTTTACCAGGGCAAATTTAGGCGCCCATTCCGGCCAGTTCGCCAAAATCTCTTCACCACGGGTCGATGCGGTCAACTGTACGTGTTCGATGATCAAACCGCGCAGATGCTCTTCATGGATAGCCAGTTCGGCCACTTCCAGGACTTCAACCAGTTCCGGGTTAACACGTTTGCGGAATTCGCCGTCTTCATCAAGAACGTAAGCGAAACCGCCGGTCATGCCTGCGCCAAAGTTGACGCCGGTACGACCCAGCACACACACAATGCCGCCGGTCATGTATTCACAACCGTTATCTCCAATGCCTTCGACGACAGTGATCGCACCGGAGTTACGCACTGCGAAGCGTTCACCCGCACGACCCGCTGCAAACAACTTGCCGCCGGTTGCGCCGTACAGACAGGTGTTACCGATGATGCTGGCTTCGTGGCTGCGGAACGCTGAACCGATTGGCGGACGGATGGCAATGCGGCCACCGGCCATGCCTTTGCCCACGTAGTCGTTCGCGTCGCCGGTCAGCATTAAATCGACGCCGCCTGCGTTCCAGACGCCGAAGCTCTGGCCCGCGGTACCGTTGAAGTTAATACGCACCGGATCAGCCGCCATGCCTTGATCGCCATGTTTCTCAGCAATTGCACCTGACAACATTGCACCCACAGAGCGGTCAGTGTTGCGGATATCAAAGTAGAACGCTTTGCTCTGCTTAGAATCGATGTGCGGCGCGGCCTGTTCCAGAATGTCTTTGTTAAGCTGACCCTTGTCAAACGCCGGGTTGCTTTCGGTGCAGTACACCGCTTTGCCTTCATGCGGCGTGGCAGTCGCTAGCATCGCAGAAAGGTCGAGATTGTTTTGCTTGGCGGTGAAACCGTCCAGCTCAGTCAGCAAATCGGTGCGACCAATCAGATCCACCAGCTGGCTGACGCCCAGTTCGGCCATGATTTCACGGGTTTCCTGCGTGATGAACTTGAAGTAGTTCACTACGCGTTCTGGCAGGCCGTGATAATGGTTGCGACGCAGTTTGTCGTCCTGGGTTGCCACGCCTGTTGCGCAGTTGTTCAGGTGACAAATACGCAGGTATTTACAACCCAGCGCGACCATCGGTCCGGTACCGAAACCGAAGCTTTCTGCACCCAGAATCGCGGCCTTGATGATGTCGAGACCCGTTTTCAGACCGCCATCCACCTGCAGACGGATTTTGTGGCGCAGGCCGTTGGCGACCAGTGCCTGTTGTGTTTCCACCAGACCCAGTTCCCATGGACAACCGGCGTATTTCACCGAGGACAGCGGGCTTGCGCCGGTGCCGCCATCGTAGCCGGCAATAGTGATGAGATCCGCATAGGCTTTCGCCACACCGACCGCGATAGTGCCGACGCCCGGTTCAGACACCAGTTTCACCGAAATCATCGCTTTCGGGTTGACCTGTTTCAGGTCGAAAATCAGCTGTGCCAGATCCTCGATAGAATAGATATCGTGGTGCGGAGGTGGAGAAATCAGGGTCACGCCCGGCACGGAATAACGCAGTTTCGCGATGTACGGCGTCACTTTGTCACCCGGCAACTGACCACCTTCGCCTGGTTTTGCACCTTGTGCGACTTTGATCTGAATAACGTCAGCATTCACCAGATACGCCGGTGTCACGCCGAAACGACCGGAAGCCACCTGTTTGATACGGGACACTTTATTGGTGCCGTAACGCGCAGGATCTTCGCCGCCTTCGCCGGAGTTAGAGCGTCCGCCGATGCTGTTCATCGCTTCAGCCAGAGACTCATGCGCTTCCGGGCTTAACGCACCGATAGACATCGCTGCGGTATCGAAACGGGTATACAAACCTTCCGCCGGTTCAACCTGATCCACAGGGATTGGCTGACCTTTTGGTGTCACTTTCAGCAGGTCACGCAATGTCGCAACCGGACGTTCATTAACCAGTTTGGCGTACTTTTTGTAATCGTCGTAATCACCACTGTTCACTGCGGCTTGCAGGGTAGTGACCACGTCCGGGTTATAGGAGTGATATTCGCCGCCGTGGACAAATTTCAGCAGGCCGCCCTGATCCAGTGTTTTGCGTTTCAGCCACGCACGTTTGGACAGGTTCAGCAAATCCTGTTCGAAATCGCTGTAACCGGCACCGCCGATACGGCTGACCACGCCGTTGAAACAGGTGTTGCACAGATCCTTCGCCAGACCGACTGCTTCAAACAGTTTTGAGCAGCGGTAAGAGGCGACGGTTGAGATGCCCATTTTGGACATGATCTTGTACAGACCTTTGTTGATGCCGTTACGGTAGTTCAGCATCACTTCACGGTATTTCTTCTCGATAACCTGCGTATCGACCAGTTTGGCCAGCGTCTCGTAGGCCAGATACGGGTAAACCGCGGTCGCACCGAAACCAATCAGTACGGCGAAATGGTGCGGGTCGCGTGCACTGGCGGTTTCAACAATGATGTTGGCATCGCAGCGCAGGCTTTTCTCTACCAGACGCAGTTGCAGCGCGCCGACGGCCATTGGCGCAGGCAGCGGCAGACGGTTCGGCGCGATATTGCGGTCAGACAGCACCAGCAGAACCGCGCCGTTACGCACTTTCTGTTCGCCTTCGTCACAGAGTTTCTGGACGAATTGCTCCATGTTTTGTTCGCTCGGATCGTAAGTCAGATCCAGCGTTTCAGCGCGATAGTGTTTGCTGTCGAGCGTGGTGAGCTGTTTAAAGTCAGACCACAGCAGAATTGGCGATTTAAAGCTCAGACGGTGCGCCTGACCTTCGGCTTCGCAGAACACGTTCATCTCGCGGCCAATGCTGGTCGCCAGAGACATCACGTGCGCTTCACGCAGCGGATCGATTGGCGGGTTGGTGACCTGCGCAAACTGCTGACGGAAGTAGTCATATACAATACGCGGACGGCTGGAAAGCACGGCGAATGGCGTGTCGTCGCCCATTGAGCCGACGGCTTCCTGACCGTTTTCACCCAGTACGCGGATGATCTGATCGAGTTCTTCGCTGCTGTAGCCGAACTGTTTCTGGAACGTTTCCAGTAACGTGTCTTCCATCTCGCGGCTGCCGACCTGATCTTCCGGCAGGTCTTCGAACGGCACCAGACGCTGAACGTTTTTCTCCATCCATTGCTTATAAGGATGGCGGCCTTTCAGGTCGTTATCGGTTTCCGCGGAGTGGTGGATCTTGCCGCTGCGGGTGTCGATCACCATCAGTTCGCCCGGTCCGACGCGGCCTTTTTCGACCACTTCGTCCGGCTGATAATCCCAGATCCCGACTTCGGACGCACAGGTGATCAGCTTATCTTTGGTGATGACATAACGCGCAGGGCGCAGACCGTTACGGTCGAGGTTACAGGCGGCGTAACGGCCGTCTGACATCACGATACCGGCCGGACCGTCCCAAGGCTCCATGTGCATGGAGTTAAAGTCGAAGAACGCCCGCAGGTCATCGTCCATATCCGGGTTTTGCTGCCAGGCTGGCGGTACCAGTAAACGCATCGCGCGCAGCAAATCCATCCCGCCGGCCAGGAAAAGTTCCAGCATGTTATCCAGCGAGCTGGAATCCGAACCGGTTTCGTTGACGAAAGGCGATGCGTCCTGCAAATCGGGGATCAGCGGCGTTTTAAATTTGTATGCACGGGCACGCGCCCACTGACGGTTACCGGTGATGGTGTTGATTTCACCGTTGTGCGCCAGATAGCGGAAAGGTTGAGCCAGTTGCCAGCGCGGAACCGTGTTGGTTGAAAAACGTTGGTGGAACAGGCAGATGGCTGATTCCAGACGCAGGTCGGCCAGATCTAAATAGAAACGTGGCAGATCCGCAGGCATACACAGGCCTTTATAGATCGTGACCACGTTGGAGAAACTGCACACATAGAAGTCTTTATCTTGAATGCGTTTCTCAATGCGGCGGCGCGCCATATACAGGCGGCGCTCCATGTCACGCGGACGCCAACCGGCAGGCGCGTTGACAAAAATTTGTTCGATACGAGGCAGGGAGGAAAGCGCGATTTCACCGAGTACGTCCGGATTGGTCGGAACGTCACGCCAGCCCACCACGGACAGCGTCTCGTTTTGCAATTCTTCTTCTACAATGCGGCGGCTCGCCTCAGCTTCTTTTTCATCTTTGCTGAGGAACAACATGCCCACGGCGTAGTTTTTCGCCAGACGCCAGCCACGTTCTTCGGCAATCATGCGGAAGAAGCGATCAGGTTTCTGTAAATGAAGGCCACAGCCGTCGCCGGTCTTGCCGTCAGCAAGGATCGCGCCACGGTGTTGCATACGGGCCAGTGCATGAATTGCAGTACGCACGACCTTATGGCTAGGTTCGCCTTCTATATGGGCGATCAGGCCGAAACCACAGTTGTCCCTCTCTTGGGATTTATCGTACAACATAACGTGAACCTCCCCAGGCTCTGCGAGACTCTCACACCAATCGCGAGCGGTCTTATTCACAGAGTTTGTCCGCAATTTCGCGCACTCTTGCGGTGCGTTGATTGCCCGGACATCTCCGTCAAAGGCCTCTCGTGATGGTTCTCACAAGTGGTGGTTGACTTGTTTTAATGAGGGAGTCTTCAATTACTGCATAAATATGACGAGTTGCTCACCCGTCGAGATTGCTTCCAGCGGACTCCCAACTTAGCGAGAAAGCCCCATCAGGTCAAATGGCGAATTAACTTATATTAAAAGTGATATAAAAGAGTTTAACTCATTGATATATAAAAATTAGATTGCCTTTTTAATGGCATTATATCGGTGTGGTAAAGCGTGCAAAGTGTGAGCTGACTCACTATAGGAAAAGCTTCAGATCTCCGCACCGTGCTGGCAGGTGCTTAATTACCAGTATTTTATACTGGAAAACACTGCGGGCATGCGGTTTGTCACTGTTTTTAACGTGACAGTAATAATGTGTATGAGCGAGGTTTGTAATAAGAATTATTCATATTGCCGGGAATGACTTTATTTGCAGTAATAATGAATAGTTATGCCTGCACGAAAAGCGCCGAGAAGGAAAGAATTCGGAGGATTAAAGGAAAAGATGTTAGCCACAGGGCATTTGGCGACTTTATCAGCCTGATAAAGCCGGCCGATATTAATAATATCACCCTGCAAAATAGTCAATAACTCTGCCCTTATTTCCTGCATTGCACCATGACCAGCCCTTGTACGGTGCATCTCACAAACTTCACGCTCAATGATGACCCCGCCATCACGCCGGGTAGGTTTTGCGGTATGATTCAGGCGTCTTCGTTTTAAGGGAACCGTTATGAAGCAAATCCGGGTTTTAGCGCAGTATTATGTCGATCTGATGGTCAAGCTGGGGCTGGTGAGATTCTCACTGCTGCTGGCGTCTGCGCTGGTGGTGCTGGCGATGATTGTCCAGATGGCCGTCACCATGCTCCTGCGCGGGCAGGTGGAAAGTATCGACGTCGTTCGTTCCATCTTCTTTGGTTTGCTGATCACGCCCTGGGCAGTCTACTTCCTGTCGGTGGTGGTCGAGCAGCTCGAAGAGTCGCGTCAGCGTTTAGCGCGTCTGGTGGATAAGCTGGAAGAGATGCGTCACCGCGACCTCGAACTGAATCAGCAGCTCAAAGACAACATTACCCAACTGAATCAGGAAATCGCCGACCGTGTGAAAGCGGAAGAAGCGCGTCTGGCAGTGGTCGATAAGCTGAAACTGGAAATGCACCACCGCGAACAGGCGCAGATCGAACTGAGCCAGCAATCTGCATTATTACGCTCTTTCCTCGATGCCTCACCAGATCTGGTGTATTACCGCAACGAAGACAAAGAATTCTCCGGCTGTAACCGGGCGATGGAACTGCTGACCGGTAAAAGCGAGAAGCAGCTGGTCGGCCTCACCCCTAACGACGTCTATACTCCGGACATCGCCGAGAAAGTGGTCGAAACCGACGAGAAGGTATTCCGTCACAACGTTTCCCTGACGTACGAACAATGGCTGGTCTATCCGGACGGGCGTAAAGCCTGCTTTGAACTGCGCAAAGTGCCGTTCTATGACCGTATCGGTAAACGACATGGCCTGATGGGCTTTGGACGCGATATTACCGAGCGTAAGCGCTATCAGGATGCGTTAGAGAATGCCAGCCGTGAGAAGACCACCTTTATCTCCACGATCAGCCACGAGCTGCGTACGCCTCTTAACGGCATTGTCGGACTGAGCCGCATTCTGCTCGATACCGAGCTGGACAAAGAACAGCACAGCTATCTGAAAACGATTCACGTCAGTGCGATCACCCTCGGCAATATCTTCAACGACATTATCGAAATGGACAAAATCGAGCGCCGCAAAGTGCAGCTCGATAATCAGCCGGTGGATTTCACGGAATTCCTGTCAGATTTGGAAAACCTCTCCGGTCTGCTGGCGCAGCCGAAAGGGCTGAAGTTTGTGATGGAACCGGATCTTCCGCTGCCGCGCAGCATCACCACGGATGGCACGCGCCTGCGCCAGATCTTGTGGAACCTGATCGGCAATGCCGTCAAGTTCACCCGTGAAGGCGAAATTGTCCTGAGCGTCCATTACGAGCCGAACGATATGCTGCGTTTTGTGGTGCGCGATTCCGGGATGGGGATCCCGCAGGACGAGCAGGACAAAATTTTCGCCATGTATTATCAGGTGAAAGATCAGAACGGCGGCAAACCGGCGACCGGTACGGGCATCGGGCTGGCGGTATCCAAACGTCTGGCGCAGACGATGAGCGGCGATATTACTGTCAGCAGCGTGCCGGGTCAGGGCTCCAGCTTCACGCTCACCGTGCGAGCGCCTAAACTGGATGCACCGGCAGAACAGGTGGACGAAGAAGAAGATATGCCACTCCCGGCGCTGCATGTGCTGCTGGTGGAAGATATCGAGCTGAACGTCATCGTGGCGCGTTCGGTTCTGGAAAAACTGGGCAACAGCGTGGAAGTGGCCATGAACGGGCACGATGCGCTGGAGATGTTCGATCCTGACGAGTTTGATCTGGTCTTGCTGGATATTCAGCTGCCGGATATGACCGGTCTGGATATCGCCCGTACGTTACGCACCGATTACGCCGGTAAGCATCTGCCGCCGCTGATTGCGCTGACGGCGAACGTGCTGAAAGATAAAAAAGAATACCTTGATGCAGGAATGGACGATGTGCTGAGCAAGCCGCTGTCTGTTTCCGCACTGACTGCGATGATCCAGCAGTTTTGGGATCATCAGCCTGAAGTTTCCGTTTCAGAAAAGGAGCCTGTAGTGATGAAAGACAGCGAATCGTTGCTTGATACCGCCATGCTTGAGCAGTACATCGATCTGGTGGGCGCGAAACTGATTTATCAAAGTGCAGATATGTTTGAAAAGATGATGCCGGGTTATCTCGCGGTTCTCGATTCAAACATGACGGCGCGCGACCAAAAAGGCATTGCAGAGGAAGGGCACAAAATCAAAGGCGCTGCGGGTTCCGTTGGCCTGAAGCATTTACAGCAACTGGCGCAACAGATTCAGACCCCGACGCTGCCGGCTTGGTGGGATAACGTACAGGAATGGATTGATGAGCTGAAGGCCGAGTGGCGCAATGACATCAAAGTGTTACGCGACTGGACGGCAAACGCTGAAAAAAAATAACCCCAGCCGAGGCCGGGGTGCGCGAATACTGCGCCAACACCAGGGAAAGAGGTAACCCACGATAGTTTTTAGGGTTCGGTTTTCGCAGGTCTTGGAATTCAGTCTTAAAGTCTAATACATCCTGTAGCAATCAACATAACAAATATAAGCAGAACTGTTACAACATTCATTAAAAACTGTGATGTAGATTAGTCTTTGTCTATACAAAACATCAAGCCTTTATCGCAGGATTTTTGACAGAATACAAATGAACCCTACTGATGTTGTACTGGTGACATGCAATTTTACTTATGGAAGTGAACAATCACAGGCCGTTTAGCCAGTGATTTTGCAATGTAAACGGCTATGAAACCGGTTGTCTAAAATGCAAAATCACTGGCAAGTGACTGTAATTCATCGTTTATGTGTGATTTTTTCTGAAATGCTATTTTCGGAGCCAAAAGAGATCTGAAATTTATTTCAAATGAAAAAATTTCACTTAGGTTACTGGATTTTTTGTCTGTGAAAAAGACGTACATACTGCTGATTTGTTATGGTTTACAGGTGGCGGATTTGGCTTAGGGGGTTCGCTGGATGTGGAATAATCGATGAGAATTTATTCACTTTCTCAATTGCTATTCATAAGTATGACTTACGTATTTTTTGTGTATCTATTCACAAGTATTTTACTTTATCGCTTAAAAATGCATCAGCATAAAAAAAGCAGGAATTTCAGGCAGTTTTCCGGAACTCCTTGATGGTAGTGGTTAAATAGGAATTTTCTGCTCTGAATGTAAGCAAAAGTTTCATTTTTATTGCTCAATTGTTAGCACTATTAATCTGCATTTCGCTAGCCTGATCTTGCAGGTTATTCTCGAGATTGATTAGATGGTCGGATGTGTTGTGGAAAGCACTAAATGAATAAAATTACTCGAAAGGGCCTTTTGCGCAAGCCAGTCTTATGGCTGAAACGTGCGCTGATACTGTTACTCTGCTTATGGGTAGCGGGCATTCTTCTTTTTTCATTTCTGCCGGTCCCTTTCTCCGCAGTCATGGTGGAGCGGCAGGTTTCGGCCTGGCTGACTGGTGATTTTGGCTATGTCGCACATTCAGACTGGGTGCCGATGAGTGAGATTTCCTCACCAATGGCGCTTGCAGTGATGGCTGCTGAAGATCAGAAATTCCCTGAGCACTGGGGTTTTGATGTGGATGCAATCCAGTCCGTTCTGGATAAAGATGGCGGCAAAATGCGCGGTGCTTCTACGTTATCCCAGCAGACTGCCAAGAACCTGTTCCTTTGGGATGGCCGCAGTTGGGTGAGAAAAGGGCTTGAAGCGGGCCTGACCGTCGGTATTGAAACGGTGTGGACCAAACGCCGGATACTCACTGTGTATCTGAATATCGTGGAATTTGGTGACGGCGTATTTGGTGTGGAGCAGGCGTCGCAGCATTTCTTCCATAAACCTGCCAGCCGCCTTACGGCTTCTCAGGCGGCGTTGCTGGCAGCAGTGTTGCCTAATCCGCACCTGTACAAAGTGAATGCGCCTTCCGCTTATGTGCTGCGTCGCCAGCAGTGGATACTGCGCCAGATGAGCCAGCTGGGCGGCGAGTCTTTCCTGCAAGAGCATAAGCTTCATTAGCGCCCCTGACGTTTTTGAGGAATAAAAAAGGACAGCCTGAGCTGTCCTTTTTCGTTATTGCGTTCACGCCATTATTTAACGTAGGTAAATGCCGTGGTGACGTGTTTAACACCGCTGATACCCGCCGCAATGCCTGCCGCCGATTTACCTTCTTCCTGAGTGACCAGACCCAGCAGGAAGACTTCACCGTTTTCAGTGGTCACTTTCACGTTAGAGGATTTCACCGAATCGCTGGTCAGCAACTGAGAGCGAACTTTGGTGGTGATCCACGTATCCGTTGAAGCAGTGCCCATACTGACTGGCTTGCCTGTACGGATCTCGTTATACACTTCTGTCGCACCGTCTACACCCACAGCAATCTGTTTGGCGCGGGCAGCCATGTCCGGAGTCGGAGCCTGGCCAGTCAGCAGAACTTTACCCTGATAGGCAGTCGCCACAATACGGGCTTCATCTTTCAGCTGTTTGTCTTTACTGATGGCATTGGAAACACGCGCTTCCAGAGTGCTGTCATCAACCTGAGTGCCCACGGTACGCGGGTCAGTGGTCGTTTTGGTGGCCACGCCAGCCACACCAACCACGGCGGCTGCAACACAGCCTTGTAACAGAAGGGCGCTTAACAATACAGCAAAGAGAGGACTCGCCTTCATTGGATCTCCTTAATCGTCCTGGTGTGGGAACAGCGTATTATCTATCAGGTCACAGAGACAGTTAACTGTGAGCATATGCATTTCCTGAATACGGGCGCTGCGATGGGAGGGAATACGGATCTCAACATCGTGAGGCCCCAGTAAACCCGCCAGTTCGCCGCCGTCATAACCCGTCAATGCGACAATCGTCATATCGCGGGTCACCGCTGCTTCAACGGCTTTGACAATATCACGGCTGTTGCCGCGGGTAGAAATAGCCAGCAGAACATCACCCGCCTGACCTAAGGCGCGAACCTGTTTGGCATAGATTTCTTCATGCAGACGATCGTTAGCAATCGCGGTCAGCACAATGTTATCTGCACATAGTGAGATTGCAGGAAGGCTCGGACGTTCAGTTTCAAAACGATTAATCAGACTGGCGGAAAAATGCTGAGCATTCGCCGCAGAGGTGCCGTTGCCGCAGCACAGAATTTTATTGCCGTTGAGCAGCGATTGCACCAACGTCATCGCGGCGCGTGAAATCGCGTCAGGCAAGGCTTCTGCCGCTGCAATCTGAGTTTGAATACTTTCTGTAAAGCAGACTTTGATTCTATCCAGCACGGGTTTTCGTCCAGTCAGTCGTCGTAATATTTATTCCGCATTGAATGCATCACGCAGCCATTCTACCTGGCTGCCGGTGATGGCAAAAACATCAAAACGGCAAGATGATGTGTCAAAGCTTGCATTCTTTCCTGCAAGCCAGAAAGACGCCGCGCGTAACAGGCGCTGCTGTTTTGGAACGGTCACGCTGGCCGCCGCACCGCCAAAATCAGCGTTACGCCGGTAGCGGACTTCTACAAACACCCAGGTCTGCTGGTCACGCATGATGAGGTCAATCTCACCTGCACGGCAGGCCACGTTGGCCGCCACGAAGATTAACCCGGCTCTTTCAAGATAACGACGGGCAAAGGCTTCGTACTTATCGCCGCATGCCCGCGTTTTAGATAAAAAAGAGTTCATCAGTACGTCCTTGTACTTGTTATGGCTGGACGTTCCCGTCTCAGCGGCGCGGCCGGGTTTCTTTTATGAAGAAACCGGCACCAGCGAGCCCTGACGGTATTGCAGCCAAGGCAGTTTGCGATGGATAACACAATTCTCATTGGCACTCAGGTCGCCGGTGCTGCCGGAAACCTGGAAGCCAGGCAGGGTGCGCATCTGCGAGAAATGATTTGCCAGACTCCAGGCATCAATCCCCATCGCGTAGAGGCGAACCAGCGAATAGTCATTACCAAATTTTGCGGTGGCCTGCTGCATCAGCGCCGGGTTACCGCCCGCCAGCAATGGAATATCGCTGAACTGCACGCCTTCCATTTCCAGACGATAGTCCGGGCCGGCACCTGCCTGATAGCTGCGGGAACTTGCGTATACGGAAGGATGTACGCGACCATTTACGGCCAGATCCAGCATCGGTTTAATCAGCGTCAGTTCGCTCTGCGTCGCCACCACGTAAACGGAATCCACGCTGCCACCGGTGCTGCCTTGCGTAATCTGGGCATCTGTCGGCGGAGCCGGGATGGTAATGCCACCAATCGTCACGCCCTGCGCTTGTGCCGGCGCGGCGGCATCAGTGGCGATGACCGGTGTACCGGTCAGACGGATACCGCTGCCGATAGAAGAACGCAATTCGCTGCCTGAACCGAGACCTTGTTTCAGAACGGTGCCGCCGCCCAGTTTCTGCCACTCGTTAGCAAAAGCCTGTGCGATACGGTCGCCGAAGTTGCCACGCGGAACCAGTAACAACGGCAACCGTTTCTGCTCAGACCACATGTGGCGTGCAGCATCCTGTGCCTCGTCTTCCGGCGAGAGCGCAAAGTAACAGATATTCGGGCTGTTTTTCTCAGTTTCTGGCTGATTAAGCGCTAAAACATTCAGCGGAGTCTGATCTGAAGAGAGTTCGTTGACCTGATCTTTGAGCAGCGGGCCGACAACCAGTGTGGCGCCATCCTGCTGAGCCTGTGTCAGAAGCGCTGCCAGGGGCTGACCGTTGGTGTCATACACTTTCACCTGCGCATTGCTGCTGGCAACAGGCGCTGGCGCAGCTGGTGTTGCAGCCGGCTGAGCCTGAGCAGCATCGGTTTGCGGCTGGCTGGCATCCGGCGCGGAAGTACTCACCGCGGCGTTCGGGTCTGCCGGTGGTTGTGTCTGTGCATTCGGATCAGCCGGCGCGGCTTGCGGTACTGGCTGGCTCAACTGACCGTTCATTGCCGCGTTGAAACCTTGCGAAATCGCATTCCCGTAAACCTGCGCCGGACCGCTCATCGGCAGGAAAAGCGCAATTTTGCCGGTAGAGGCTGGCTGGAAGCTCAGCACATTATTCAGCTGAGTCGGCAGGGTTTTCGCTGCCGGATTTACCGGATAACGACGCTGCCAGTCTTTGATTCCGGCTTTCAGCAGATCAGGATCCTGCTTGTTACTCTGCCAGACGCTCAGTAAATCCAGCCATCCCTGCAACGTGTTTTCATCAGCATTAATCACAATGCTGTTGACGTCCTGCGCGGACATTTGCGTCAGCGCGGTCCAGGTCTCGTCAATATTGTCCTGATGCAGTTTGCCCTGCAACAGCGGTTCCTGTGCGATATATGCGCGGATCAGTCCGAGACTGGTGCGTCCCTGGCTGGCATCAATTTGCGCCTGGTAGTAACGCGCTTTCTGATCGTTGGTCAGATTGGTCGGGTCTATCTTGCTCAGGCTGGTAGCCGCGGCCTGAACGTTTTTCTGCGCAACCTGTACTTCCGCGCTGGTCAGTTGTTGCTCGAGAGTTTGTGCGACGGTCAGATTTTGCGGTACTTTTGCCAGTTGTTCAGCGGCCTGCGGCACTTTGCCTTCACGTATCAGGGCACGCACTGCAAGCAATTGCCAGTCAGCCTTGTTATCATCACCGCTTTGCTGTGCCTGTTGCAGATAATAGTCAGAGCTGCCGGACGCTGCACCCTGGACACTTTCTGTCGGCGCCTGTGGTGCCTGACCGGAACAGCTGGCGAGAAGCATAGCCACGATAATGGCAGGGAGTAAACGTCCCGAACGGGTACGAAAGGTCATTGAGGAAGGCATTCAGTTTCCAGTGATGTTTTTTCAAGATGCTCAATATTAAATCGGCAATCCGGATGAAACAATGAATCAAGACGATCAAGCAGATATTTCTGCCTCAACGCTGTATATCGTACCGACGCCAATTGGCAATTTAGGGGATATTACCCAACGCGCGCTGGCCGTACTGAACAGTGTAGATTTGATTGCCGCAGAAGACACCCGCCATACCGGATTGCTGCTGCAACATTTCGCGATCACCGCCAAAATGTTCCCGCTGCACGATCATAATGAACAGCAGAAAGCCGAGCATTTGCTGTCAAAATTGCAGGAAGGCCAGACCATTGCGCTGGTGTCCGATGCCGGTACGCCACTTATCAACGATCCCGGTTACCATCTGGTGCGTCGTTGTCGTGAGGCAGGTATCCGTGTGGTGCCGTTACCGGGTGCCTGTGCGGCGATCACCGCATTATGTGCCGCAGGTTTGCCTTCTGACCGTTTCTGTTACGAAGGATTTCTGCCGGCCAAAACCAAATCACGTAAAGATACGTTGCAGGCATTAATCGAAGAGCCGCGCACGTTGATTTTCTACGAATCGACTCACCGTCTGATCGACAGTTTACAGGATATGGTGGAAGTGTGGGGGCCGCAGCGTTATGTGGTGCTGGCGCGCGAACTGACTAAAACCTGGGAAAATATTCACGGTGCGCCTGTGGGCGAACTGCTGGCCTGGGTACAGGAAGTTGAAACGCGCAGACGCGGTGAAATGGTGCTGATTGTTGAAGGCCATAAACTCGATACCGAAGCGTTACCGGCGGAAGCCTTACGCACACTGGCGTTACTGCAAAAAGAACTGCCACTGAAAAAAGCCGCCGCGCTGGCCGCGGAAATCCACGGCGTGAAAAAGAATGCGTTGTATAAATACGCGCTTGATGAGCAAGAGGGTGACAAATAGGGCGTAATACCCTATTATCCGCCGCGGAGTTGACCAGACAGTCGCCGCTTCTTTGCCGTCCCTTTCGGGGGAGACAGAAGGAGGGGAGGAAAGTCCGGGCTCCATAGGGCAGGGTGCCAGGTAACGCCTGGGAAGCGCGAGCTTACGACAAGTGCAACAGAGAGCAAACCGCCGATGGCCCGCGCAAGTGGGATCAGGTAAGGGTGAAAGGGTGCGGTAAGAGCGCACCGCGCGGCTGGCAACAGTTCGTGGCATGGTAAACTCCACCCGGAGCAAGGCCAAATAGGGGTTCACATGGTACGGCCCGTACTGAACCCGGGTAGGCTGCTTGAGCCAGTGAGCGATTGCTGGCCTAGACGAATGACTGTCCACGACAGAACCCGGCTTAACGGTCAACTCCCTCGTCAAAAGAAAGCCCGCGTAGTTAACACTACGCGGGCTTTCGTCTTTTTCCCGTCATCATTTGGGATACACCCACTTCTCTTTTGTTCTCTTCAGGACATTTTTTGTAACCGGTACCTGCCATTCTTCAGGATCACCTTATAATTGCCGAAAACTCTCTGATCAGTACTGGCATAGACTGTTTTTCCGTTATACCTCACCATCACTTTATCCTGACCGGCTATTTCAGTCACCAGCATGATTTTCGGTACGGAAATTGTCGAAACACTGACGTCGGCAGCTTGCCTGTATGAAACATCGGAAGATGAAAGCAGCTTCGCCGCGTCCATTGCCTGTCCCTGATATATCAACTCAAAATGCAAATGTGGCCCCGTGCTGCGTCCGGTATTACCTGAATAAGCAAGGATATCGCCACGTGCTATCTTCTGTCCGGCGATAACCTTTAGTTTGGTCAGATGCAGGTAGCGGCTTCTCCACCCCTGCGGGTGGCTTACTACCACGTAATTTCCGGCGGTGGGATGATACATCGCTTCCACGACAATCCCTTTTTCCGTGGCGAATACCGGTGTTAAAAGCGGGGCTGCATAATCAGTACCTTCATGCCGGGAGAGACGCTGCATGATGGGATGCCAGCGCAGACTGAATGCGGAAGTGACCCGCAAAGGAATATTCATTGGCGAGAGAAAATGCGGGTAGCGAATCGGTGAGCTTCTAGTGTTCAGCTTACTTGCTTCTGATGTTTTCTCTTCTCTGGTCGTAAGCAGCGTCGTCGGAGAAAAATGATCATTATTCACCTCCAAATCGGAACGCGTAGCATGAATCAATGCCAGCGTGACAGCTGCATTGCCAGCAGCCTGTGCAAACAACGGAATGAGCAGCAGGAAAGGCAGTGTCCGGTGCATAGTTTAAAGTTGCTCAATAAAAAATATCACCAGTCCGGCCATGCAGATTGAAGGGCCGAAAGGGATGTAATGCTTTTCAGCGGTGGGATTATCTTCATTCAGCGATCGGCGCTGGTTCAGCAGTGTACAGAGCAGATACACCATCATTCCTGAGGCCGCCGACCCGATAATCAGTTCCGGGATTTTTTCCATTCCCAGCCAGGCGGTGATTGCAGCTAACAGTTTGACATCGCCATAGCCCAGCCCTTCACGCCCGCGCAATTTCTCATATGCCGCCATCACGACATAGAGTAATAGCCATGCTGCCACCGCGCCAAAAATAGCAGAGCGGGGTTCGATATCGGTGATACCTGATACTGAACAGAGTAAGCCACTCCATAGCAGTAAAGACACCAGACTGTCTGGCAAAATCAGATGCTGAAAATCAATCACCGACAAGCTGTAGAGCAAACAGAAATACAGAAAGAAACTGCAAATCTGAATTTCTGTGAACTGCGGCAGGGCAATAATTGCCAGGCCGGTGAAGACGATTGCGCACAGGACCTCGGAAATCAAATACTGTGCGGAAATTGCACTTTCGCAATGGCGACATTTTCCCTTAAGCCATAACCAGCTCAGAACTGGAATATTGTCACGCTTCAAAACCCGCGCACCACATGCCGGGCAATGAGAGGGGGGCCACCAGAGACTGACTTTGACAGCATCAGGCTCAGTGCCGCATTGTGCAAAAATCATTAACGGTAACCGGTAAATTAACACATTAATAAAACTGCCGATAAACAGGCCGAAAATTAATGCCATGAACGGATAAAACCACAGATAAAATGTAATCATAATAATCTCATGCTATTTCGATAATTATTTATCGCGGTGTGACGTCAGTATGTAATTCCATAAAGTCTGTTTTCGTAGTAGGCCCGCCATCGGGCGTATTGACCGTAAGACGTGAAGAAAATAATTGAGTGCCGTTGGTGTCACAAATATAGGCATTATTAGATGTCGGTTTTTTGTCAAACATTTCTTCAAAAGTAAATCCTTTCCTTCCCTCTGGAAGGGAATAGGTTTTTCCCTGCTTTATGATTTTTTTAAAAGAAGCCGGATCTTCAAATTTCACTAAATTAGTATAATCATCTATTGAGTTTTTACCTTTCACGCCGTTCATACACATGAAAATATCTCCTCCACGTGCCCATCCCAATGCGTCATACCAAAGACTTGTCCATTTCAAACCTCCTCCAATACGTGTATGAATCGCAGCAACTTCAATAACAGGCACAGATTCATTCTCGTATTTGTTCAGTAATCCTATGCCCATGAAACCATTATACGCATCAGGGTTTCCGGTTGAGACAAGTGCTGGAGCGGGATAATGGCTCTGACTGTTACCCTCAGGCCCTTTATAATAGGTGAAGCTTTCGCCGTCATTACTTTCTAATGTCCATGCAGTGAGTACCTGATGCATACCCGACGTTCCTTCCAGTAATATCGCCTCCAGATGGATCAGTGACATATGTCGGTGCGGAAGATAAACCACTAATTCATGCCCCTCACCACCTGTACCGATACTACTGGTAGAACCTTCGGGACCTGCAGAAGCGCGTGGAAAAACCAGCGTGCCAACCCACAAGGTCTTATTTTGTTTTGTCGCTACATCAAGAAGTTCATCATATAATGAAAGTGTGCGCGACCCTGAAGTCATGCCTGGCTTACATTTGTAACGCTGTTCTTTAAGTGTTGCCGGTGTTCCGGAACAGGCGGTAATCGCCGGAAACGGATCATTTTTTGTATAGGGTTTTGCATTAATGACGGGCAATCCCCAGTCGCCTTCCTTACCTCCGCTGACCCAACTGTATTTATCACCTGACGCATAATGAAGATAATGTTGTGAAAAATCATAATTGTCATCGGTGATCTCTGGCAAGCGTGATGCTGGGATTTGCATGTCATCTGATTCGATATACATAATATTAACAGCGATCGGAGAGGAACTTTTTTCATCGTAATAATAAGAGTTGCCACTCACGGCATAACCAAAAAAATTGGCAACAGGCAATGCCAGCGGCATGTCCAGGGGTTGTGCGGCTCCGCCACCCCCATCAGGTTCAGTAAATTTGAAAACGCCACCCTGAGGTATCGTTGCAGAGAATGCACTGATCGGCAGCAAACAGAGTGTTGCGAAAATAAGCGTTATTTTTCTCATGGTATAATCCTTTAAAAAGAGCCGCTCGAACCCATTTTTCCCAGCGTGTCCGACAGAGCGAAAAGGGCAGCAAAAACCCAAATTACACATCCTCCCAGTATCAACGTGGAGAGTGACTTCAATACCCCGGATAAGCTTTTTATATATTCCTGAACATGTTCACGGGATTTAGCCGAGACGGAACTCAGTACTTCATTAAATGATGGTAATTCGGCGTACAAACTAATATTCAGCAGCGTTTCAGGTCCAAATAATCCGGTGTTCAGTGCTTCACCGTAACCGAGTCCGGTTGCCATATTCTCGCGCATAATGTTTATATGGTGCTTTAACCATCGGTTAGAGTTTAATAAAATAATCCCGAGACCATCATTTAAAGGGATGCCATTTTTCAACATTAGTGCCAGATTGTTTAAAAAAATAGATCCCACAATTTGTTTATACGTTGAGAAAGGCAGTATCCGGTCGAGCACCTGATTTCTAAGTTTGCCGCTAACGTTTGAGATGACCATCTTTATAAAAAAAACGATTGTTGCAATAACAATGAGTATATAAATCCACAAGCCCGCGACTAAAGAATTTCCGAATGAATACAATGATTGTGTGATCCCCGGCCATTTGCTGACAGGAACCACACCTTCAAACGCAGGGAATACTTTCATTGAGTACCCCGCAATAACAATAAGAGACAAAATTATCATAATGACCGGAAAAAGCACTGCCGAGATGAGTTTACTCTTCAATTCGCTGTTATAGTTTATGACATTAACTAACGTCATAAATCCATCAGCAAGGCTTCCGCTTTGTTCGGCTGCATTAATTACACTCAGTTCACTCTGCGGAACAAGTCCTTTAAACATTACGGCGATAGAAGCCCCTGTAAGACCGGCTTTCATATTGTTAGTTAATACGCCAATATTCTTCGCAAATGCTGAACCCAGGAGGCTTTTTCCCTCAACTTGAAGTTTGACCAATGAGTCGTAAAGTGGCAGTTCTGTGCTGATCATGTCAGCACAGAACTTATAAAGAAAAAGCCTTTGTTTTTTACCGAACTTTGCCATGGATAATCTCCCTATTATCTTTATCTACATCGCCAAATTCCATGTTGAACCATGTCGCACACACCCGACCGCGCAGAACCTCAGCAAATACTTTTTCTTTTATTTCAAAGCCTTCGCTCATTCCTGGTGCCGAAAGGCGCTTTTCCCGCCATAGCGTGTAGACTTGCAACCACTCTTGCTTAGATATTGCGGCCAGCTCATCGTAGGTTGGTCGCATATATTCCATCACCAGTTGCCTGCCACCGATGCCGGTATATTTGCATCTCTCACAGCCATCCTCATATTGCTCGTACAGAGACATCAACTCCCCACCGAATGATATATCGACAGGGCGATGACAATGGGAGCAAATAACGGGGACAAGTTTTTGACATTGCAGTCCGGCAATGAACCCTGGCGTGGAAAGCTTATCGCTGGTGATACCCATGGCAGATAAGCGTTGTAATAAGGAGACAATATTCCCCGCATGAACTGTAGTGAAACAATAGTGACCACTTTCCACAGCCCCGGCCAGAGCGTTGGCAGATATGGTGTCGCGGATTTCGCCGACCATCAGAACATCTGGATCACGTCGCAATGCGGATTTGATGGCTGAATGGAAGCCGCCTCCTTCAACACTGACCACTGAGCTTTGTTTCGCTCCGTATATCTGATATTCGACAGGATCCTCAACCGTGAGAAAGCACCCTTTGTTGCCATAACGATTGATTTGTAACCACTCCATCAGGTTCTTCAATGTTGTGGATTTCCCCGACCCCGTGGTTCCTGCAATAAAATAGGCACCATAAGGGTTACTGAGGATCTTTTTGAGATCGTCTAATTCTTCGTTCGATATGCCCAGTTTATTAAGATTGGCGACTGCACTTTTTGACAATCCGGAAGGAATAATTCGCAGCACCGCGTGGTAACAATCGTTCGTTTCACCAAAAATCGGAAAGTGGGCATAGCGGAAGCGAAAGCTTAATGCGTTCAGCGTATAGAGAATATTGGCACTTTGCGGAATAGTGCGGTTCCAGGTGGTATCGCGGGTACTGGCTTGTACGTTGTACAGGACGAACACCAGCTCATCACATTTGCTGGCAGGCATCTGCATCATGGGCAACAGCATACCGTTAACCCGAACCTCCAGTTGCGCAAGAATATCATTGCGTGTGATGTGAAGGTCACTGGCCCCCATATTCACGGCTTCAATCAGTATGGCTTCGAGTTCTTTCTGCGTTTCACTAATATCCAGCGCGACACGACTCAGTTTCTGCAAAGAAACCAGTTCATAGATTTTGAAATACACGGCCTCGGTGACCCCACCGATCCCGGCAATCTTATGATGATGGATATCATTCATCTTACGAACTTCATACTGCAGAATATGCAGCTCTTCGATTAATGAACGCTGAGAAACGAGATACTCTTGCGTACCCGAGCGGGCAATCAGCATACGATCTTCAATTTCAGCAAAAATCCATTCGCCACTGTGAATGGAATCCTCCGTAAGCCGTATGAAATCCAGGATCACCGGGAGACTTCCCTTACAAATGACTGCTGTGCGTTACTGCCCTGATGGACAGCATAGCGCTTACCGTTCGCCGTAAAAATTTCGCCAATACGTACAAATACGGTTTTTGAACCTACAGCTACTGCGGCTTGGGTGATGCCCGCAATCTGCGATAACATCATAACTCTGGGCTCTGCGGCGGCAGGTAACGGTGTGGGTTGAATATCTTTGTCCGCAGATTCATTATTCATATTGAGGATCGGCCCTTGTGTCAGGTCGGCCGCCTCACTTTTTATTTTTGCCATTTCGAGGCGCAACTTGGCGAGAGTCAGCTGCTGTGACAGCTGATGCTCTGCCTGATTAAACGCTACGTCATCTTCCATCAACCTCGATATATGATCCTGAATGGGCGCAGGAAGTCCCCCGGTATTCTCGCCAGTGGCTTGAATGTCATCGGCAAAACTGCCAGAAGAGAACAAAGTCATCAGTGCAGTTATTATTAATTTCCGGTTTTGCATACCATAACTCCTGTAATTTTATTATCCTTAACGCTGTCTATTTTCTGGATGATGAAAGCATCCCTGAAAGCTTGTCTCTCAAACAGGCTGGCGGTGTACAATAGCGCCATATAGTTTTTAGACTGTTTAGGGATTTCCATTTCCCAACTCAGTACATTAATCCCATAATTTTTCCCCCTCCCTTTTGCTGCTATTTTATTTTCGATAGCCTGTACAGCAGAGCCTGGTGGCGAGACGATCTTCACTATTTCCCTGGGGTCAGATACTGAGTTATAAGAATAAAGATAGTTCAGCACATCACCGCAAGAGGGCGGGTAAATATCCTTTTTACTCTTGTATGCAGACAATATCGGGTTGTCATCCAGTCCTGATTTAATTCCTGTAAAATCAATGGAAGTATTTGAAAAACTGGCAGTGTAAACTTCATCAAAAAATATTTTTTGTGCGAGCGTAAACACGCTACCTTTTTTTAATTGATAACTGAATGAACAATTCTTTGCATCGCAGGTATAGACTTCATTGACGTAATTAAAATCAGACAGAATACGCTGACTTTTGGAAATCTCTGCAGCTAATGTTGTAAATTTGGAAATGCTCCCGCCTGACAAATTACTTAAATAGAATTTATCAACCGTACTTATGTCATTAGCTAACTGCTGCGCTTCGCGACGTTTTATCTCATCTCGTTGTTGCGCGGGTTCATATGCAAAAAAATACCAGCCTGCAATACCGCCGGCAATGAGGAGTAATAGCACTCCGATGGCAATTCCAGCTTTGATTCTGCGGGAAACTGGCCGGGAATTTTTGCGTAATTTAAGTCCCTTTATCATATCGTCATCCAGAAATTATACTGTACAAAAATATTGAAGATGCAATGAGTAGAATTAATACGCCACAGGCAACACCCGACCAGAACAGCCTTTGTCTTCTTTTATAAATTAGTTGGTTTTCTTTGCATGATTCAGCAATGCAGTCCAGTTGTGCCGGCGTGATTTCCGATACCTGTAGTCGTGAGTATTTCGATGTAGGTAAGGTTTCCACGATTTCAGTAAAAAAATTCTCTGTAATGATGCAGTCGCTTCCACTAATGATGATGCCATCCATAATCATTAATAGATAAATTTTATGATCACCTGCATCGAAATGATAAATACCATCGCCGTAAAGGTTTCGGAGATGAACTGCAAAAGATTCGCAGCCTGGTGCTGTCTTTACAGAATAGCCAATCAGTTCATTTGTATTAGCTTCATCCTGTACGCGGTAAACATACATGCGGTGACTTCGCCGTATATTCACCATCCACCTCATATAACCGGCATCCATATTGTCGTGACCGGATGGTTCCCAGATTAACCCTGTCAATATATTATTACGTGACAATGTATTTAACATGATAGCCATCTCAATAAATTAACGATTTAAAGGCGCACGGTAATAGTCAATTCCTACGACCATGACAACGGTATGTTCATTGTCCTCAGCACTTTGTCCATAACCCAACATCTGGTACTGTTTATTTTTATTCAGTTCGTTCATTTCATATTTTGCAACCATGAGTAAACTGCCAGGGTTAACCGCCGTGGAGTTAAACATTTCTGTCGTTGTCACATTAGGTAACTGTACGGTATCAAATACATCTATCGAGTTTAACTGGCTCTTGGTAAATCCACTGGTGACTTCCACACGGCCATCCGTCATGACACGCGGAGTGATAATAAAACTGGTGCCGGTGATTATTTCAGCTGTTTCGATCTCGACATCTTCATCACCGCTGTCTTTATTCACCGTCCGTGTACGTCCGGAGACATAGTGCTGAGAATTGGTCATATTGAGCGGAATTGGGGTGTTATTACGTGTCACAAATGAACCACTCTGCAACACTTTGCTCCCGGTAAGGGAATACAGTGCGTTAAGTTTAGCGTCGATGCTCAGTGCGCGGTCAGCCCCGCCCGCGATAGTCATGCCCCCTCCCAGCATATCCATCATTGCTGTATCGATAATGACGCTGCTGCCCCCATCCACGTATGACATATTCAGGCCGGCACCATATTCTTCCATTTTTTCTTTATTAAGAGTGAAGATTTTGTAAGTAACGACGAATTGACGGTTATTGTCATCCTGGTATTTTTTTAATACATCACTCAATATCTTATATTCTGATGGGCGACCGGTCAGCGTAACGATTGAAGCATCCTTAAAGACGCTGTACATGCCGCTTGAAACATATTTTTCTGCCATGTTCTCAACGTCATCCCAAAAAGAGGATTCAAATTTAGTTTCAGATTTCCCTGCCAGGCCGCCACTACTGACTGCATCATTGGATAAGTCCAGGCTGGCTTCGAATTTGTTATTTTCGCCGTAAAAATCAAGCTTAATAGCATAAACACTAAACGCATCAATCTTGAGAATATTATTCTCATCCAGATTGGTTTTAACGTCATAAAGGGCAGAGATATAGCGCATAAATTCCTCAAAGGTGCCAGTGAAATTAATGCTATGCGCTTCAATATTGACTTTTCCGGCATCGGCACCTTTTACACCCGGGATGTCTAAATTAACACGATGGCTGACTCCTGTTTGTGCCAATAAAACATCCAGAACGGTGTTCAGGTCTGTAGGTTCATAAGAGTTTATGGCGACTTTTTTAGCAAGCAAGTGCTGACGTGTTGAACTGTAGTCAACTTTCTTTCCTAAATAAGCTGTGTCATATTTAATATACGGTTTGACCTTCATTTCATCTGCGGACGTCGCACCCGGCAAGGCATCTTTAACATTGCCGCGTGAAAAATGTTTATTAAAACTTCCCGCGCAGCCCTGCAAAATAAGAGTCAATATCATAAATCCAATTTTGGTTTTCATATCCCTATCCTGAACTTTTCAGTTACATATCATCAATAATTAGTACGCGATTCTTCTGATAGTTTTTTATAATCAATCCATAGTTTTCAGAAGAAAATAGCTTGCCTAGCTCTGTCAGTACTTCGTCATCATCTTTACCGGCGAGAATGATGTGGCTATAAATCAAATAATCATTTTTGCTCTGCCAGAGAAGCTTATATCCCAGACTGTCTGCCCATCTTTTAATTCCCTGACTCAAAAGTTCACCACTGTTGAGTGTCAGAGGAAATGTCAATGGAACCGGTGCGGGCGACAACATCGTTGTAGTAGTCGTTGAAGTGGCTTTGGCAGCGGCATTCTCTCCACCAGAGAAAGGATTGTGTGGTGTCTCTGGCGAGATATTTGCGGGAACGGGCGTCAGGTTTAAGTCCGCATTAACCGCTGCCTGAGCAAATTGCCCGAGGGACAGTAATAAAGTAATAAACCATCCCAGTAATCTAATTTTCATTTTCTTCATCCTGAAATTTTCAAAATATACTTACAACCCGTTGGCGATATGCAATCAATTTGGCGGCATGGGTATGGAATCATTTAACTCTGGTTGTTTTATCGAACTACACCATGAGGTCAGTACAACGGAAAGTGAACTCGGATTAATAACGCTAACACCTTGCCCCGTCACATTGTCAAAAACACCGCTGGTTGCACTGATCACCCAGTAATCGCCGTTGGCATCATCTTTAATAAGATTCACTTGCACGGCGACGCCACTTAAATGATCTACTACACCTGTAGTGGTTCTCCGGTTATTTTCACTATTGGAAAAGTCGGTGAAGTCTCCACCGTCTTCATCTTCGCCTTCTGATGTTTCCAGCTTACCCACATCAGCCGCGATAGAAGAAATGGCGGCAGCCATTCTTGGGTAAAGCTGTCGCGGCACTTTCTGCGGGTCAGCAGGATCGGGCGGAGCCTGAGGGCAAGTTTGTACGGGAAGCTTGATGTGGCCTGGTTCATCAGTGACTTTTTTATTGTAATTATCCGGGTCATTAACAATGACATCATTGGTACCGGTGTCCTTTTTATTGCCAAAGGATTGGTAGGAAACCACCGGACTGGTCATTAAGGCGACGACATTACCTTTTTCCGGGTCAAATGCCTCACCTTCAAAAATGACATTGGCCATCAACGTACCTGTGACAATCTGATTATTCGCGTTTTTAGCCGTCAGATGCATCACACCCTCATCCTGATTGCGTCCTGAGCCATTCTCAGTCTCGAGGCAATGTGCCATCAAATTCTCTTTGTAGTTCCAACATAATTTTTTTGCACCCACTGAACCATCGGCTTTCAGATACTTCCCGACTCCAGCCTCAAAACTAAACCGTATGCCAAGTTGCTCTATATTATTAGGAATATCCTGTATATAAGTACCCAGGCTACCGAAAGGAACTGCATTATCTGTTGCTGATGCCCCGGTAACCTTTAGTAACTCCCAGCCACTACCATAATTATTCGCTGTGCTGCTTTTAGCTGAGGAGCGGTAAATCAGTTCGCCATGGGAATAGACCAGTCCATAATGAGAAAATGATTCGCTAAACGCTGAAGAGAAATTTTCTATTGAAAACTTATCAATATCCTTCTTTTCACTATGTCCGGGGTTATAAGCCACAATAAAATCAATACGATTGATTGTATGTGTGATGTCATCGCCGACTAAATCAACCCTTTCAAGGACTAAATTGCGATCAGCGCTGCCTCCTGGTTGATTACAAGGAATATATTCTTTGAAGAAAGTGGCATCCGCAGTTCTGCCAGCAGGACTTCCGCATCCCTTACTGGTAAAATAGCCGCGAGACTTGCTGTTATCCCACTGCATGTAATAATCAGTATTTAATGTGTCTGTAATTTTCATGTTTGATGTGCGCTGGCTATAAGTTTTATTTTTTTGATCGCCAGATGTTACATAATTTTTATTGTAAAGTGGGTTTTCGAAAGTTCCAACGTCAGCTTCACCATCTTTATCTTCATCAACATAAATATAATCTTCATTTGCAAACTTCAATACACCAAATATTTCACTCACAATAATATTAGTCAGGTTTTCCCGAGCAATTGCTTCAATCTGTTTTCTTTTATACACAGTAAAAGTAGCGAGGATAATCCCCATAATCCCCATGACGATAATCATTTCTAAAAGTGTGAAGCCTTTGTTATTACTCGTCGCGGACATTTTACTTACCATGTGGTTCTGTATATAAAATAACTCCTCCCAAAAAGAGGAGGAGTTAGTTATTGATAAATTAACGGCTACCCAGGATCACTGCGTTTGTGCTGCTATTAGCACAAACCATAGAATAATCAGCAGTCGTCAGATCAGCAGGTGGAGTTGTTGGTACGTCGAGGCTTTTCAGAATACCCACCATGTTTGTAGTCACTGGACGTGTTGAGATGGCAGGAGAAGCAAGACTCGTTGGAGCAGCAGGTGATGCCCCTGCTGCTGCAGAACTGATTTCAACATATTCCCAATCAGCAGCAACCTGGCTTACAAAGGCACGGCACTCTTGCATATCAAGCCCATTCACGGATACATAGAAACCTTTCAAAGGCGCTCCAGTAGTAGTGGATGTTGCTACGCCGCGGATTTCGAAATAGTCACCAGAAATACCATTTCGGGCTTCGCCATTCGAAATTTTACCCAACTTATAGAGTGTAGAAAGAATATCGCCTGTAGCATCAGTCTTCAGTGCGTTTTCATTCGCAAAAGCTAAAGCAGCTGCGCCACCTACTGGGTAAACCCCATCTTTCCCAAATGCATCGACGACGGATACATGGATAGTATTGGTGTTATCACTCAGGTCGGTAATATCCTGAGTGAAGAACGCACGTTGAGCCAACACAACTACACCGGCTGCAATAATACCGATAATGCCCAGAACGATGATGATTTCCAGTAAGGTAACACCACGCTGTTTTTTAAGTTCCTGATACTGATTTGCTTTACGCTTTAATGCAGTAATTGCATTTTTCATACCTTAATCCTTAGGCTTGAAATAAATTTTATAAATCACGTAGTAATACGATCCCGCTGGAAAAGAGCAAGATTCTTATAAATAAGAAATATATAGACTAACGTCTTAATGTTATTACTAACGTTTTAAAGGCAGTAGTTCATGGCCATTCCCTTTATAAAAAATCAATCCCATTAACCAGCGCCGGAAATCATAGAGCAAAAAAAAGAATGCGTATAGATAATAAATCAGATCAAACGAATTAAATGTAATTCATATGAACTATTAGGAGGTGTTAATAATAAGATCATTTTTATGAATATTATATCTATAGTCATTGCCTGACTTTAAAATATAAATTTGAGTGATCATTCAGGGTTGACTTTCACATGAGGAGAAGGTGTTTTTTGTGCGCTATTATCAATGGGATAGAGGGTTTTTGATTCGTTTTCTCAATCCGTTTGAACGAGTGACTCTATCGGGTAACGACTGCTGTCAGATGAGTCATTTATTACGTATTTCCATCACTCTTTTTATGGAATAATGTTATTTGAGCATTTAAAAAACGCCGGACAGGTTGCCCTGCGCGGCGTTTTATTTTCTTCGTGTTCCTCAAAATTCATACCGGCATATCAATTAGCAGTGCGCGTAACGGTGTAATGGCGGAAACCGTCAGACTGTTTTCCTGATGGATAAATGCGCCATCACCACAGGACAGTTTTTGTAGCTCGCGGCTGGCCGAACCCTGTGCATCTGTCTGCCCGTGAATCGATTGCAAATAGGCGCGCGGTCCGCGTAACGGCAGCGTGATTTGTTCACCCGCTCCTAAATCCAGATGATGGATCCACACATTTTGCCGCAGTTGCAGGCTGCCCTTTTCACCGTCCGGTGAGGCGAGCAGGAAATGCGTGGTTTCTGGCAGCGTCATTTTCTGGGTGAGTGCGTTTTCATGCTCAGGACAGGCATCCAGCCACAACTGTATTCGCGTTAGCGGCTGACTGGCGCTGGTGTTCAGTTCGCTGTAACTGACATTGGGCTGGGCCGATAATAATGCCGCTTCCCCGGCTTGCGCCCGGACACTGTTGCCTGCGCTGTCGCGATATTCCGCTGCGCCTTGCAGGATAATATTCAGCACATCAACTCGCGGATAGGTACGTGGCTGGAAACTGGCACCCGGCGCCAGCACTTCCTGGTTCAGGACGCGCAATGACGCATAGCCCATGAGCTTCGGATCAAAGTAATGGCCAAAGGAAAATGTATACCGTGCCTGGAGCCAGCCAAAGTCAGCGGTACCGCACTCTTTTGCCGTTCTGCTGGTGATCATGGCGGTCGCCTCTCTTAAAAATTTCGATGTATAAATGGTAAGCGTCTGGACGTGTGATTGTTAGCCAGTTAATCTGGTCGCTATATTCAAATTTCCTGAAAGAGAAGAGAATGGCTAAGGATCGCGCACTCACACTGGAAGCCTTACGGGTCATGGACGCTATTGACCGCCGGGGAAGTTTTGCTGCTGCCGCCGACGAGCTGGGCCGCGTCCCGTCTGCATTGAGCTATACCATGCAGAAGCTGGAAGAGGAGCTGGATGTGGTGCTGTTTGACCGTTCAGGTCATCGGACAAAATTCACCAACGTTGGCCGGATGCTGCTTGAACGCGGACGTGTGTTGCTGGAAGCAGCCGATAAGCTGACCGTCGATGCCGAAGCCTTAGCGCGCGGCTGGGAAACTCACATCACCATCGTGTGTGAGGCTTTATCGCCTGCTGCGCAATTGTTCCCGCTGATTGAAAAGCTGGCGCTGAAAGCCAATACACAGGTGTCATTGATAACGGAAGTGCTGGCCGGTGCATGGGAGCGTCTGGAGCAGGGGCGTGCGGATATCGTTATCGCGCCCGATATGCATTTCCGCTCTTCCACTGAAATTAACAGCCGCAAGCTCTACAAACTGGTCAGCGTGTATGTTGCTGCGCCGGACCATCCGATCCATCTCGAAGCCGAACCATTATCTGACGTCAGCCGGGTGAAATATCGTGGCATTGCCGTGGCGGATACCGCCCGTGAACGTCCGGTGTTAACCGTTCAGTTGCTGGATAAACAGCAGCGCCTGACCGTCAGTAGCATCGAAGAGAAACGCAAAGCCTTGCTGGCAGGATTAGGCGTGGCGACGATGCCTTATCCGATGGTCGAGAAAGACATCGAGGAAGGGCGTCTGCGGGTGGTCAGCGCGGAATATAACCGTGAGACGGATATCATCATGGCGTGGCGCCGTGACAGCATGGGCGAGGCAAAAGCCTGGTTCCTGCGTGAAATTCCAAAGTTACTGGCGACGCGGGAAGTGAAGTAAATTCGCCTTCCCCTTTTGTGAAAGGGGAAGGCGCAGAACTCAATCAAAAACGCGTATCGCGGCCGTGTTCAGACTCTAAATCCTGTGCCGGTCCGGTCGAGATTATGCCGTAAGGATTGATGGTCGCGTGGCTGCGGTAATAGTGATTACGGATATGGGCAAAATCCACCGTGTCACGAATGCCCGGCATCTGGTAGATATCGCGCAGGAAACCGTACAGATTCGGGTAATCGCTGATCCGGTAGCTGTCACACTTGAAGTGCGTGACGTACACCGGATCAAACCGCACCAGCGTGGTCCACAAACGGAGATCGGCTTCAGTCAGCTGATTACCGGTCAGATAACGGTGTTTACTCAGCAGTTCCTCGGCCCGTTCCAGCGCCGCGAAAACACCGTCAACCGCTTCATCGTAAGCGTCCTGAGACGTCGCAAAACCCGCCTTATACACACCATTGTTGATCTGCGGATAGACCCACTCATTAATCTCATCAATCGCCGGACGTAACGCCCCGGGATAATAATCTCCGGCTTTTGCACCCACGGCATCAAACGCGCTGTTAAACATGCGGATGATATCGGCGGACTCATTGCTGACGATGGTTTGCTGTTTTTTATCCCACAGGATCGGCACGGTAACGCGACCCGTATAATCATTCTGCGCCCGCAGATAGATCTCATAGGCATAGTTGAGATGATACAAATCATCGCCGGTTGCCGCCGGGAAATCAGTGCCGAAAGTCCAGCCATGTTCCAGCATCAGCGGATGAACGACAGAAACCGGAATAAACTCTTCCAGCCCTTTCAGCGTACGCATCAATAATGTGCGGTGCGCCCACGGACAGGCCAGTGAAACATACAAATGGTAGCGGTCGCGCTCTGCGGCAAAACCGCCCACGCCGTGCTCGCCAGGAGTGCCATCCGGCGTTATCCAGTTGCGAAACTGTGCTGCTGAACGTTTGAAATGACCGCCGGTCGACTTGGTGTCGTACCAGGTGTCCTGCCAAACGCCATTGACGAGTTGTCCCATATTTCCTCCTTCCCCGTCATCCTTCGAGCCGTAACCCGAATGATTCAGGCGAGATTTACAGATAACTAATAAAAAAGGGCGAGGTGATAAATCACATCGCCCTGCAGGTCACTCTTTTGTCTTATTTAATTATAGCGTGGATGTTGCTCCCTGGTGCCGGGGCAATTACCAGTTTTTCTTGATCAGACGGTCGATGCTGAATGCGCCCGGGCCGGAAGCGAACAGTACGAAGAAACCACCGGCGATGGACAGGTTTTTCATGAACATCATCTGGTTCACGCCCTGTGCGAAATCAGTGTGGAAAATCAGTGCAGTCAGAATGGTGAAGATTGCAGTGATCAGCGCCGTAGTACGGGTGAAGAAACCAAACAGAATCGCCAGACCGCCGCCGAATTCAAGCAGGATAGTCAGTGGCAGGAAGAAGCTTGGCACGCCCATAGACGTCATGTAACCCGCAGTCGCGGTGTAACCGTTGATTTTGCCCCAGCCTGCAACGATGAACAGGATTGGCATCAGAATACGGGCAACCAGCAAAGCAGTGTCTTGTAACTTGTTCATTTTCTACTCCAGATTAATATGCCCAAGGCGGGCTAAAATGTTACCGGTCCGGTCAGAAAATGTTTCATGCCGTTACCGCATCAGTTGATGACGAGATAATAAGTCGGATGGTTACGCTTTGTTAGCAAGTAAAACTGTTGGAATGCTTCAAATAAATTGAACAGCTGAGAGATTGTTATTCAAAAAGAAAAGGGCTGATTGTTTTCCAATCAGCCCTTTTAACAGGAGGAGGTTGAGGCTATTTGTTGCCGATGGTTTTACGGAACAACCTGACGGTGCCCCAGATGCCAAAAGCACGCCGTGACCAGCGGACGACCGCACTGGGATGGCGGATACCATAAACTGCCAGCAGGCTTGAGCCCACGACCAGATATTTACGCATATCTACCAGTTTTACCCAGTAATGGTCTACTTTCGCGGTGGCCTCCAGCCAGTCAGAACCGGCCTGAGAAAGCTCGCCACGCTGACGCTCGATTTTGCGCAGCAGTCTGACTTTTTCGATAGCGCGGTCCGGAATACTCATTGCTCGTCATCCTTTTCCAGCAGGGCGCGATCAACGTCCAGTTGCTTGCGGGTGAGGCTGAGCAACGTGGAGCGTTTGGCTTTCGCCAGCGTCATTGCGCCAAGGATCACTGCCAGAAGCAGCAATACGCCCGTCGTCGTGGCTATCGCCGTAAGACGATAGGCCGGATCGATGGCCCAGAACAACACCACCAGCAAACTCATCAGACCAAAAGCGGTAAGTATCAGGGTAATCCCGACCATGAGCAGTAATTGGAAAATATTGGCCTTTTCCTCTTCCAGCTCGATAACGGCCAGCCTGACACGCGATTCAACAATGCTCACCATGACAGTAGCGATGCGTGAAACGATGTCAAACAACCCTTTTCCTGGTCCTTGTGGTGCAGGTTTAATTGGCTCAGCCATAATTAGCGGCGGGCTAACAGAACGCCGATGACAACGCCGACTGCGGCACCAATACCAACGCCAGTCCAGGGTTTTTCATGTACGTAATCGTCGGCTTTACCGGCAATTTCTTTAGTCTGATAGGCAATCTTATCGCCCGTATCGCTCAGACGTTCGCGGGTATCTTTAAGCAGGGATTCTGCTTTGCCACGCAGTTTATCGAGTTCAGCTTTCGGCTTATCGGTAGAGGTCTGAAGAACTTCTTCCAGCGTATCTGCCAATGACTTGAGTTCAGCGCGCAGTTGTTCTGATGTATTACTAGCCATGTGTAAGTCACTCCATACGTTAACTGATTCGAACTTTTAACATAGCGGATATTCAGGTTATCGCAAATACGAATTATCTGTTAACACCCACAGAAACCCTGAAAAATCCGCTATATCGCGGTAAATCTAACTACGGAAATCGACTCTGGCAGAAAGGATTACTTCGCTTCAGCTTCTTTCAGTTCAGACTTCGCTTCGTCCAGTTTATGCTGCTTTTTGATGACTTTGTCATGATCGCCTTTCGCCTGAGCTTCTTTCAGCTCCTGCTCACGTTCCGCGACTTTTTCACGTTTTTCTTCAATTTTTTTCTGCTTTTCAGCTTGCAGACCGGCTTCGGTGCAATGTTCTTTATTCTCGCGCAGCGCTTTCTCCAGTCCGTCTACACGGTTCTGATTGTTGTGCGCACGAGCTTCGTCGATTTGCTTCTGGATTTCGTTTTGCTTAGTGGCGCAGGTTTCTGGCTGCGATGCCGCAAAGCTGGCCGTGGTGAACAACAGGGCAGGGGCAAAAACGAGGGCGGTTAATGTCAGTTTCATCTTGTAGCTTCCTTTTAATGATTAAGTGAGTGTGGCACTTAATTTCCTAAATGATTAGTTGAGTGAATAACTCGATTTTAATGATATCACCGCTGAATGAGCGGTGATATCAGATGAATCCCCTTTTGTCGCTAAGGGAATTATCCAAATTTCAGACGGTCGCGATCCAGTTTATGGATCCACGCTTTTGCGGTCGGCTGTTCGTAGTACTGAATCATAAATCCCGGCGGCAGAATATCCTGCAAGGCTTCTTCTGCCAGTTTGCGCTCAGATGAAGAATCAAGCTGAACCACCAGTCCGTCATTGAGCGGCGTAATGCTTTTGATATGGATGCCCCGCTGACTGAGGCTCTGGTAAACATAAAAGCCGTCAGGCAGTGACGTCCCGGTTCTGGCAGGGCGAATTTGCAGTGCGCTGGCAGGCACCGGCAGGTGCCATAATGCCAGTCCGAACATGGCCACAATCGCGACCAGCATCAGCATCCCCGGCCAGATGAATGACCGGCTTTTCAGCCTCTGGCTCATGATGTGCTCTTACCTTTGTTCTGACGGTCTGCATGTTTTTTCCGCCACAACACGACGATTGATCCCACCAGTCCGCCGATTAACAACAGCACTGGTAACAGCATCAGGCAATTCATGACCTGATCTTCATACTTGAGGAACAGCGGCGTTTTACCGAGGAAATATCCCAGCGAGGTCAGGATCAGGATCCACAACAAGCCGCTGACCCAGTTGAAAAACTGAAAACGACTGTTGCTCAGTCCTGACAGGCCGGCAATCGTTGGCAAGAGTGTGCGGACAAAGGCCAGAAAACGGCCCACTAACAGCGCCGAAAGGCCGTGCTTATGGAAAAGAGCATGCGCGCGTTCGTGATAATGCACGGGGAGATGTGCCAGCCAGCTTTGTACTATTCGCGTATTCCCCAGCCATTTTCCCTGCGCGTAACTGAGCCAGCATCCCAGACTCGCCGCACTGGTGAGCAGGAACAGCGTTAACGGGAAATTCATCGCGTCTTTGGCTATCAGAACACCGACCAGGATCAGCAGGCTGTCACCGGGCAAAAATGCCGCAGGAAGCAGGCCGTTTTCCAAAAAAATAATCATGAATAAAATCAGGTACAGCGCCCAGACCAGTGAAGGGTCCGCGAGGGTTTTATAATCTTGTTGCCAGAGGGCATCGATGAGTGAGGTGATAATTTCCATCTGTCTTGTGAAACTCCATCATTTTCAGTGAGTCAGCAAAAGCATCAGCGGAGAAAATGTCTCGACGCTGCCTGCCTGGCTGATAGGGTAGCCAAGTCCCTGGCGGGTTATTTGTTCTGATGCCGTTGTTTCTGATCCCATTAGTTTTGATGGCATTGTATTTACGCGCCATTTTGCTTTCTGAAACGTGACCCAAACGGGTAAAAAAAGTGGTCTAACTGTAACAAAATACCAATAGCTCAGACAGGTAAATATAGCGCGTTGAGGCCGATCATTTAAGTCTGAAGCGCGTTTGGGAAAGGGTTTTACATTGGCTGACACTACTCGACAGTGTCTGACAGGTTCTGCGGGCGAGCGGGGAGAAAGTGTAAAACGGCAGGTTGGGGGAATTAACCTGCCTAAAAGGGAATTATTTGGTGTTGAGCAACGGCGGATCGAGATGCACGACCGGGTTTTCTGAGTACAGATAACGGTCTACGTTGAACTCGAAATCATCACTTGTGGCGCGGAAAAGCATTTGCTTGGTGTTTTCCAGATGCTGCCACATCGCCAGTTTCGCCGCGTGCGGATCACGGCGGATCAGCGCTTTCAGGATCAGGTCATGATCTTCGCACCAGCTTTCAATCGACTTCTCGTCGATATGCTCATGCAGTTTGCGCCAGTAAGGATTGTGTAACCGCTGGCTCCACATCTTCTCAACAATGGTCGCCAGTGCGCTGTTTTGTGTCGCCTGTGCAACCTGCACATGGAATTTCAAGTCCCACTCAGAATCACGAAAACGGTCTTCCTGCCGCGCATGTTCCTGAATTTCCATCAGACGCATGATGTCTTGTTTCGTCACCTGAGTCGCGGCGAATTCAGCGATGTTACTTTCTATCAGCTGACGCGCCTGTAAAAGCTCAAACGGACCGGAGGTTCCAAACTCACTACCACAATCCGGCACCACCAGATGGCGCTGCTGGTTTGACATGACATGAATGCCCGACCCTTTACGCACTTCCACGTAACCTTCAACTTCGAGCATGATAATCGCTTCACGCACCACGGTGCGGCTGACATCCATTTCATCGGAAATCAGTCGTTCGGCCGGTAACTTCTCACCAACCGGGTACAAACCTGTTTCGATGCGTTCCTTGAGCGTAGCAGCCAGTTGTTGATAAAGGCGTCTGGTGTCTGTGGATTCCATATGAGTGCTCTTTAAAGTAGTGAAACCTGTAAGAAGTAAGTGTCGGACAGACCTGAGAACTTATTATACAAGTGCCAGTATACGATTTACGAAAGGCTGTTGCACCGTGCATTGGGCAGAAAGGCTTTGGAGAAATGTCAGAAAACAGCAAAGCCCGGTAAAAGCATTACCGGGCTTTAATTCGATGGATCAGGCTTTTGCGGTTTTGAGCGGAGCCGGAGCCACTTCTGCTGCTGAGCGGTTTTGCAGAACAGTCCAGATGATGATTGCACCGAGCAGGTCAAAGACCGCGAGCGCTGCAAACAGCGGGCTGAAACCAATGGTATCGGCCAGCGCACCCACCACCAGAGCAAACATGGTACTTGCCATCCAGGCCGCCATCCCGGTCAGACCGTTGGCTGTCGCCACTTCGTTACGACCGAACACGTCAGAAGACAATGTGATCAGCGCACCGGACAGTGACTGGTGAGCAAATCCACCGATACACAGTAAAGCGATGGCTGCGTAAGGGCTGGTGAACAGGCCGATCATGCCAGGGCCAATCATCAGAACCGCACCCATGGTGACCACCATTTTACGGGAAACGATCAGGTTAACTTTGAAGTATTTCTGGAATAACGGTGGCAGATAGCCGCCCAGGATACAGCCGAGGTCAGCAAACAGCATCGGCATCCAGGCAAACATCGCGATTTCTTTCAGGTTGAAGCCATACACTTTGAACATGAACAGCGGGATCCAGGCGTTGAATGTCCCCCAGGCGGGTTCAGCCAGGAAACGTGGCAGCGCGATGCCCCAGAACTGACGGTTACGCAGGATCTGCATGGCAGACATTTTCTTGCCGTTGTCAGTCTGATGCTGTGCTTCCTGACCTTCCAGAATGTAATCACGTTCTTCAGTGCTGAGTTTCTTCTGATCTTTAGGATGCTTATAAAACACCAGCCAGCCCAGTGCCCAGACCAGGCTTAACGCACCGGTAATGATGAAGGCCAGCTGCCAGCTGTGCATCACGATACACCAGACGACCAGTGGTGGCGCAATCATCCCGCCGATTGAGGAACCGACGTTGAAGTAACCGACGGCAATTGAACGCTCTTTGGCCGGGAACCATTCGCTGCTGGCTTTCAGACCGGCAGGGATCATGGCGGCTTCGGCCATACCGACCGCACCACGGGCGATAGCCAGGCCACCCCAGCTGCTTGCCAGCGCCGTTGCCATACAGAAGATGGCCCACATGATAGCGAACATCGCGTAACCGACTTTGGTGCCCATTACGTCAAGCACGTAACCCGCCACCGGCTGCATCAGGGTATAACAGGCGGAATAGGCGGCGATAATATAAGAATATTGCTGTGTGCTGATGTTCAACTGGCTCATCAGCGTAGGTGCTGCGGCGGCAATAGCGTTACGTGTCAGATAACCCAGTATCGTGCCGCAGGTAACCAGCGCGATCATGTACCAGCGTAACCCTTTAATCTTAGCCATTTAACTCTCTCCCAGTAAATAATCCGGCGATGACAGCGACAGGCTGTCAGGGCGTTTTTCGCACCACCTGAATAAGCGTGGGGTTCTGGCTTTCCTTAACGTTTTCCGGGTACCACGCCGCCAGAAGATTTCACTGGGAGCTGCCCGATGCTTAACGCACTGCTTTATTGTTATTTGTGCGTTTGGATCCGATGAACGTCCTGGACACCAGAAAGATTGCTTCGCCATGGTCTGATTGAGCCCGGGAAGTGATTTGCCCGGGCAACAGCGAAAGGACGTGGCAGGTAATCTCTGACGCTCTTGTCCGGGCGAAGCAAAGATAACTTGTCATACAGATTTAAAATTTGAATGACATCACAAAACCACATTTATATTGTGTGGTTACTTAACTTTTTTAACTACAGAGTTATTTACTTGATTTTACAATGAAAAGTGCATTTAACATGATGCGCTTCACATTTTTCAGAAAGTGATTAACAAAGATACCGAAATTATCGAAACGAAATTGGTGTAACAACTTTACCGAATGATCACATTTAATCTGAACAGTTAATGAACAGGATTGTTTTTCCAAAATGACTGATAAGTTGTCGGTAAGAGTAAAAATGCATTAACAAAGCCCTGAGCAGCAGGCTTCTGGCGCGATATGAAACGCAGACGGGAAATGAGTAAGGGGCAAAACGCTGTTTTGTCATATCTGGTGCGAATTAACTTGTCATACAGATTTAAAGTTTGAGTGACATCACAAAATGACACTCTGATTGTGAGGATAATAGGTCACAGCGGTTTATAGCTTTAACGCTATTATTTTACAGAGAGTTAGTGGGTTTTTATGGTCTCGGATCGCCCGCTTCTGCAGGGTTAACCCCCTAAAAAGAGCTGGACGACAATCTAAATTGGTGTGATAACTTCGCACCATTGAGTGATAACTCTACAGAATTCATGATGAGGAACCTAAGATGGCGCAGTTTTTAACGGAAGACTTCCTTCTCGACACAGAATTCGCACGTCGCCTGTATCACGACTATGCGAAAGATGAGCCAATTTTCGACTACCACTGCCATTTGCCGCCTGAGCTGATTGCACAGGACTACAAATTTAAAAACCTGTATGACATTTGGCTGAAAGGCGATCACTACAAATGGCGCGCGATGCGTACCAACGGTGTGCCTGAGCGTATGTGTACAGGTGATGCCAGCGATCGCGAGAAATTTGACGCCTGGGCTGCAACGGTTCCTCACACTATCGGTAACCCGCTTTACCACTGGACGCACCTTGAATTGCGCCGTCCGTTTGGTATCACCGGCAAACTGCTTTCCCCGTCTACCGCGGGTGAAATCTGGGAACGCGGTAACGAACTGCTGGCGCAGGATGACTTCTCTGCCCGCGGCATCATGAAACAGATGAACGTGAAAATGGTCGGCACTACTGATGACCCGATCGATTCTCTGGAACATCATAAAGCGGTGGCACAAGATTCCAGCTTTGATGTCAAAGTGCTGCCAAGCTGGCGCCCGGACAAAGCCTTCAACATTGAAGCGGGCACGTTCGTCGATTACATGAAGAAACTGGAAGCGGCGGCAGATGTCTCCATTACCCGTTTCAGCGATCTGCGTGATGCCCTGAAAAAACGAATGGATCACTTTGCGGCGCACGGTTGCAAAGTCTCTGACCATGCGCTGGACGTAGTCGTTTACGGCGAAGCGGACGACGCGACGCTGGACGGTATTTTGTCCCGTCGTCTGAACGGTGAAACGCCGACAGCGCAAGAAATTGCTCAGTTCAAAACCGGTGTTTTGCTGTATCTGGCTTCTGAATATCAGCGTCGTGAATGGGTACAGCAGTATCACATTGGCGCGCTGCGCAATAACAACACCCGTATGTTCCAGCTGATTGGGGCAGATGTCGGTTTCGACTCCATTAACGACCAGCCGCTGGCAGAACCGCTGTCAAAACTGCTGGGCGCGCAGGGTCTGGCCGGTGGCCTGCCAAAAACCATTCTGTACTGTCTGAACCCGCGTGATAACGAAGTGATCGGCACCATGGTCGGTAACTTCCAGGGCGAAGGGATGCCGGGCAAAATGCAATTCGGTTCCGGCTGGTGGTTTAACGATCAGAAAGACGGCATGCAACGTCAGATGACACAGCTTGCCAACCTGGGCTTACTGAGCCGCTTTGTTGGCATGCTGACCGACAGCCGCAGCTTCCTGTCCTATACGCGTCATGAATATTTCCGCCGCATCCTGTGCCAGATGATCGGTCGCTGGGTGGAAGATGGCGAAGCACCGGCAGACATCGAACTGCTGGGCAATATGGTGAAAAACATCTGCTTCGACAACGCCAAACAGTATTTCCAGATCGAACTGAACTGATCTGCATGAACTAAGCAGTCATCACTAGACAGTAACGGAGCGCAGATCCCTGCGCTCCTGAAACAAAATCATAAATAACAAATAATTATCCCAACAGAGAACGACGGCCACGGGGCAATTTTTCCGCCCTCAAAGACCGGAGTCTGAGCAAATTAAGGTGAATGTGAGATGCAAAGGTTAAATCGCCGTGACTTCCCTGGCCGTCAGCACCCGGACAAAATTATTCAATTTGGTGAAGGTAACTTCTTACGTGCGTTTGTTGACTGGCAAATCGACCTGCTGAATGAACATACCGATCTCGATGCCGGTATCGTAGTGGTGCGCCCGATTGATACTGATTTTCCGCCTTCACTGAGCACTCAGGATGGCCTGTATACGACCATCATCAGCGGTCTGAACGAGCAGGGTGAAACAGTGCGTGATACCCGCATCATCCGTTCCGTTAATCGCGAAATTAATATCTACCATCAGTTTGATGAATATCTGGCGCTGGCCCGCGACCCGAATATCCGCTTCGTGTTCTCCAACACCACCGAAGCCGGTATCAGCTATGTCGAGAGCGATCGTCTGGAAGACGCGCCTCCGGCAAGTTTCCCGGCCAAGCTGACCCGTTTGCTGTTCGAGCGTTTCACGCATTTCTCCGGTGCGGCTGATAAAGGCTGGGTTCTGCTGCCTTGCGAACTGATCGACTACAACGGCGAGGCATTGCAGGAACTGGTGCTGCGTTACGCGCAACAATGGTCGCTTCCGGCGGCATTCACCCAGTGGCTGGAAAACAGCAATACATTCTGCTCAACGCTGGTTGACCGCATCGTCACCGGTTATCCACGCAGTGAGGTCGACAGCCTGCAGGAAGAACTGGGCTATCAGGACAGCTTCTTTGACAGCGCGGAGCACTTCTACCTGTTCGTCATTCAGGGGCCAAAAAGTCTGGCTCAGGAACTGCGTCTGGACAAATTGCCGCTGAATATCCGTCTGGTTGACGACATCAAACCGTATAAAGAACGCAAAGTGGCAATCCTCAACGGCGCGCACACTGCGCTGGTGCCGGTGGCCTTCCTGGCAGGACTGAATACTGTGGGCGAGTCGATGAATGACGCGCAAATCAGCCGCTTCGTCGAACTGGCGATCGCCGAGGAAATCTCGCCGGTGCTGGACCTGCCGCAGGATGAACTGACGTCGTTTGCACAGGCGGTGCTCAGCCGTTTCCGCAATCCGTTCATTCAGCATCAGTTACTGTCGATTGCTCTGAACGGCATGACCAAATATCGCACCCGTATTCTGCCGCAACTGCTGGCGAGCCAGGCGAAGAATCAGCTTCTGCCTCCGCGGCTGACCTTTGCACTGGCGGCGTTGCTGGCGTTTTACCGTGGTGAGCGTAACGGAGAAGTTTATCCGCTGCAGGACGATGCACACTGGCTGAGCCGTTTCTCCGGCCTGTGGAGTGATGTGCGTAACGGCAGCCTGCCGTTAATCGGGCTGGTCGAAACTGTGCTGGCGGATGAAGAACACTGGGGACGTGACCTGAATACCGTGCCGGGTCTGACGGCGAAAGTGACCGAGCAATTGCAGGCGATTGATGATCGCGGCATGCGTGATGCGTTGGCGGCTTACAGCTAAGAGAGCAACTATGCAAAGTATCATTCAAATTCATACCGCTGATAATGTCGCTGTGGCCTTACGCGATATCGACGCGGGCGAGCAGGTTGAAGCGGGCGGGTATTCTGTTGTTCTGGCTCAGCCTGTGGCGCGTGGTCATAAGTTTGCCCTGCGCCCGATTGCGGCCGGGGAAAACATTGTTAAATACGGTTTGCCGATCGGGCATGCGCTGGCGGACATCGGGGCGGGTGTGCATATTCACTCGCAAAATGGCAAAACCAATCTCAGCGATCTGGACGAATACCAGTATCAGCCTGATTTCGCCACTGTACCTGAACAGATGGCGGATCGTGATGTGCAAATCTACCGCCGTAAAAACGGTCAGGTCGGGATCCGTAATGAACTGTGGCTGATCCCGACCGTTGGTTGCGTCAACGGGATCGCCCGTCAGATCCAGACACGTTTCCTGAAAGAAACCAATGATGCGGAAGGCACCGACGGTGTTTACCTGTTTACGCATCCGTTTGGTTGCTCGCAACTGGGCGACGACCATGTGAACACCCGTACCATGCTGCAAAACATGGTGCGCCACCCGAATGCGGGCGCAGTGCTGGTGATCGGCCTCGGTTGTGAAAACAATCAGGTGGATGTGTTCCGTGAAACGCTGGGCGACGTTGACGAAGAGCGTGTGCGTTTCATGACGCTGCAAAAATTCGACGACGAAGTGGAAGCCGGACTGGAACGTCTGCGCGAGTTGTATGCCGTGATGCGTGACGATAAACGCGAGCCGGGCAAACTCAGCGAGCTGAAATTTGGCCTGGAATGCGGCGGTTCTGACGGCTTGTCAGGCATCACCGCTAACCCGCTGCTGGGACGTTTCTCTGATTACGTGATCGCCAACGGCGGGACTTCCGTGCTGACAGAAGTGCCTGAAATGTTTGGTGCGGAACGCATTCTGATGAGCCGTTGCCGCGATGAAGGTACGTTTGAGAAAACCGTTCACATGGTGAATGATTTCAAACAGTACTTCATCGAACACAATCAGCCAATTTACGAGAATCCGTCTCCGGGTAACAAAGCGGGTGGTATCACCACGCTGGAAGAAAAATCGCTGGGCTGTACGCAGAAAGCCGGTCAGAGCCCGGTGATGGACGTGCTGAAATACGGCGAACGTCTCACCACGCCGGGGCTGAACCTGCTGAGTGCGCCGGGTAACGATGCCGTTGCCACCAGTGCGCTGGCGGGTGCCGGTTGCCATATGGTGCTGTTCAGTACCGGCCGCGGTACGCCATACGGTGGTTTTGTTCCGACGGTGAAACTGGCAACCAACAGCGAACTGGCGGCGAAAAAACCGCACTGGATCGATTTCGATGCCGGACAACTGATCCACGATGTGAGCATGGATCAGCTGCTGGGCGAATTTGTGGATCTGATCGTGGCGATCGCCGATGGCCGCAAAGCCAAAAACGAACTCAATGATTTCCGTGAATTAGCCATCTTTAAAAGCGGTGTCACATTGTAACCGCTCAGGTTTATCGTTAGGATGAAACGGCGTTTCAGTTATGAAGCGCCGTTTGCTTTTGCAGCGCAAGACCTCCACGTATGAGACTCCTGACAAATGACGTATTACTGGTTTGCCCAGTCAGTTGGTGTTGTGGCCTTCGTGGTCGGCATCACGATGTTTTTCAACCGCAGCGACCGTCGCTTCAAACAACAGCTTTCTGCCTACAGCGCCATTATCGGCGTGCATTTCCTGATGATGGGCGCAGCTCCCGCAGGCATGAGCGCCTTACTGAATTCCCTGCGCACGCTGATTTCACTGCGCACCCGTAATCAGTGGATCATGGTGGTTTTCATTGTGCTGACGCTGGTGTTAGGGCTTAGCCGCGCCCATCACTGGGTAGAATTATTGCCGGTCGGCGCGACAGTAGTCAGTACCTGGGCGCTGTTTCGCACCAGCGGGCTGACCACGCGCTGCATTATGTGGTGCTCAACCTGCTGCTGGGTAGTGCACAACATCTGGCTCGGTTCGATTGGCGGATCGCTTATCGAAGGCAGTTTTCTGGTCATGAACGGCTTTAACATCATCCGCTTCCGCCGCCTGCAACTGCGCGGTATCGACCCGTTCGAGGTCGAGAAGAAGATAGTTCAGAAGATGGATGAAAATAAAGCAGCGGAGTGAGATATCACTCCGCCAGAAGCGGATTTACTCGTCTAGTTTCAGCGGCGGTAACTGACCAAAAATGCTCAGCAGCCCTTCGCCCCAGCCTTTGCGGATCATATCGAAATACGGGTGCGTTTCGGTGATGCGGTGCTGTTGCGCGGCGCTGAAGCTGTCGGTCTGGTAGGTCATCACATCCAGTGGCAGGCCGACGGAAAGATTACTGCGCAGCGTCGAATCCATCGAAATCAGCGCACATTGCATCGCCTGATCCAGCGCGGTGTCGTAGCTCAGCACGCGATCAATAATCGGCTTGCCGTACTTACTTTCACCGATCTGAAAATACGGCGTGTCGTGTGTGGCTTCGATGAAATTCCCCTGCGGATAAATGTGGAACAGCCGCAGGCCTTCGCCCTTAATCTGGCCGCCGAGCAGCAGGTTGCAGCTGAAATCCGTATTGCCGCCCTGATTCGCGCCGCTGTCCCGTGCAATCACTTCACGTACCGTTTCACCCAGCAGGCTGGCGGCATCGTACAGCGACGCCACGTTCAGCAGGTTTTCCCGCTCATCGTCTAAGCAGCGGCGATGCAGCAGGCTGATAATGCTTTGCGTGGTCGCCAGATTTCCGGCGCTCTGGATCACCAGCACACGTTCATCACTTTGATGAAAAACATGCAGTTTACGGAAGGTGGAAATATGGTCCACTCCGGCATTGGTGCGTGAGTCTGACACAAACACCAGGCCTGAGGACAAGCGCATGGCCACACAGTAAGTCATAAAAATTTTCCTCAGGCGTCAGGTTTATTGTGGTACGTCGAGCATGGCAACGGCCGCGACAGTGCGCATGTCTTCGCTTCCTCCACCCAACCGGATACCGCGGACCGGGCATGCATCAAGATAATCTATGCCGATAGCCAGTTTCAAATGCTGATTCGGTTTACAGGTGTTATTGGTGACATCAAAGCTCTGCCAGCGGTCATCCAGCCAGGCTTCCGCCCAGGCGTGCATGGCCACGTGTGTCGAATCTTCCGAGTAAAGATAGCCGCTGACGTAGCGCGCCGGAATGCCCAGACTGCGGCAACAGGCGAGGAACACGTGGGTGTGATCCTGACACACGCCGGTTTGCGCGGAAAACGCCTGCGAGGCGCTGTCTTTGACCGTGGTGGTGCCGGGGTTATAGGGCATTTTCAGCAGCAGTTCGCCCATCAGACTGCACAGACTTTCGTGCTGCGCCTGCGGACGGTAATAACGGCTGGCGAAATCGCGGATCGCGCCATCGGCCAGCGTCAGCGGGCTGGTGCGTAAAAATACCAGCGGCGAAAGATGCCCGCAGTTGTCATCCTCCGTATTGTCTTCAATCTCGACCACGCCGTTGGCGACGATGGTGATCGCCTGATGCGGCTGATCCAGTGTCAGGACATGCAGCACATTGCCGTAGGCATCCAGCGTGCGGGTGGCGTATTCCGGTAACGTCAGATCCCATGACAAAATCTTCTGATGGCTGGAATCCTGCGGGGTCAGGCGCAGATATTGCGTGCTGTGTTTAACCTGCTGCGCATAGCTGTAATGCGTCTGATGCGTGACATTCAGTTTCATTATTGAGCCTCCAGATAGGTTTGATGAATGCTCTCAGCGATGGCATTGGTCTGGTCAAGGAATTGCATTAACCAGGGACTGAGGCCCATCTCAACAATTTCATCCATTTCGGTGAAACGCAGCTGAGCGTGAAGGGTATGAACACGGCGGCGGGGCAGATTACCCGCCGTGCCGCCGATTTCCTCCAGCTGTTCGGCCATGATTTCGACACAGGAAAGCAGTGAGCGTGGTAGCTCGCGGCGCAGCACCAGCAGTTCGGCAATGTGCTTCTGGCTGAGTTGTTGCTTGTATAACGTGTGGAACGCTTCGCGGGCGCTGACGGCACGCAGCAACGTGTCCATCCGGTAGTATTCGCGCACCGGATCTTCATCGGCATTCAGCAACTGATTTTTGGCATCAAGCAGGCGCGCGGTGCTGTCTGCGCGTTCCAGCATGGTGCCGAGGCGGATAAAGTTCATCGCATCACTGCGCAGTAAGGTACCGAACATCGCGCCGCGAAACAGATGTGAGCGTTCCTTAACCCAGTCGAAGAAAGAGTCTGCACCGGCAGAACCGACGCCCTGACGGCGGATCAGTTTCATCTCAATCCAGGTGGCATTGATGCTTTCCCAGACTTCAGACGACAGACTGCCGCGCACGGCATGCGCATTGTTCCAGGCCATTTGCAGGCAACTGAAAATGCTGCTGTGGTTGAAACTGTCCAGTGCGAAAAAGTTGAGCAGATTGCTCATCGTCTCCTGCGGATAATGTTCACTGAATAACGTGCGCGTGCCGGTCATGGTGAGCGGCACCAGCAGATCATTGTTTTCATCGCGGGCGTTGACGTCACGGATCGACATCATCGACAGCTTATTGGTCACGTCCAGCAGGCGTGCGATATTTTCGGCGCGTTCCAGATAACGCGCCATCCAGTACAGTTCGCTGGCTGTTCTGCTTAGCATGCGTCATCCTCCGTTGGATTTTCTTCCAGCACCCAGGTGTCTTTGGTGCCGCCGCCCTGAGACGAATTCACTACCAGCGAACCTTCTGCCAGCGCCACGCGGGTTAAGCCGCCCGGTACCAGACGGATTTCCGCGCCGGTCAGGGCAAAAGGCCGCAGGTCGATATGTCGCGGTGCCAGTCCATTGCCGACAAACGTCGGGCAGGTGGAAAGCGCCAGTGTTTCCTGGGCGATGTAGTTTTCCGGGCGGGTACGCAGTAAATCGCGGAAGCGTTCAATTTCCGCCTTGCTGGCGGTCGGGCCAATCAGCATGCCGTAACCGCCTGCGCCATGAACCTCCTTCACCACCATTTTTTCCAGATTCGCCAGCACGAAAGACAGATCGCTTTCCTTGCGGCATTGCCAGGTCGGCACGTTATTGAGGATCGGATCTTCCGCGAGATAGTAGCGGATCATCTCCGGCACATACGGGTAGATCGATTTGTCATCCGCTACGCCGGTGCCGATCGCATTCGCCAGCACCACGCCACCGGACCGATAAACTGAAAGCAGGCCGGGAACGCCGAGCATGGAATCGGCGCGGAACGCCAGCGGATCGAGGAACGCATCGTCGATACGCCGGTAAATCACGTCAATTTTGCAGGGGCCGGCGGTGGTGCGCATAAACACCGCGCCGTCTTTGACGAACAAATCGACGCTTTCCACCAGTTCAACGCCCATTTGCTGGGCGAGGAAACTGTGCTCGAAATAGGCACTGTTAAAGCGGCCTGGCGTCAGTACCACAACGGTTGGATCGTTGACCGGCGTGCTTTCGCGCAGGGTTTGCAGTAAGTGGGATGGGTAGCGGGACACCGGCGCGATACGCTGTTCGGCAAACAGTTCGGGGTATAACCGCATCATCATCTTGCGGTTTTCCATCATGTACGACACGCCGGACGGTGTACGCAGGTTGTCCTCCAGCACGTAATATTCGCCATCACCGCCGCGCACCATGTCGGTTCCGGCAATGTGGGCGTAGGTATCGCGATGAAGATCAATGCCCTGCATGCACGGCTGATACTGATCGTTGGCCAGCACCTGTTCCGCCGGGACGATCCCCGCTTTGAGGATCTTCTGGTCGTGGTAAATATCGTGCAGAAAAGCATTCAGCGCCTGAACCCGCTGGCAGATCCCGCGATCGAGCATTTGCCATTCGCTGGCCGGAATAATGCGCGGCACGCTGTCGAATGGGATCAGCCGTTCCGCACCATCATCTTCGCCGTAAACGTTAAAGGTAATTCCCACCCGATGGAATAACAGCGCAGCTTCTTCTTTTTTGCGCTGGACTGCCTGTTGATCAGCTTGCTGCAACCACTGCCAGTAGGCCTGATAATGGCTGCGATGTTTGCCATCCGCCATTAACATCTCATCAAAAAAGGGTGAATCGGAAAGGTCAATCTTGATCATCATCACCTCACAAACTGGACAGGCTGCAATTGAATCGTTCAATAACAATGAAGATCAGGCATAAAGTGTGCCAGCGTGCAAAACGGGCTGAAAATCGGGGGAAAACAGACGGGACTGCTTAATTATAGAGCGTGAAAGGGTTTCCTTGCCTGAAAATGGGGCAAAAAAAACCAGCCCGCAGGCTGGTCTGGTGCATGGCTGGCGCGAATTAACGGCGGACGGCGATGGCTTCGATTTCGATTTTTACGTCTTTTGGCAGACGGGCAACTTCAACGCAGGAACGCGCCGGGAACGGAGCGTTGTGTTCAGTGAAGAACGCTTCGTACGTGGCGTTAACGGTGGCGAAGTCATTCAGATCTTTCACGAAAACGGTGGTTTTCACGATGTCTGAAACTTTCAGACCAGCGGCTTCAACGATCGCCTGCACGTTTTCCAGTGACTGACGTGCCTGCGCAGCGATATCGTCGGCGACCGCGCCGGTTTTAGGATCCACAGGGATCTGGCCGGAAGTGATGATCATGCTGCCCAGATCCACGCCCTGAACGTAAGGACCGATAGCGGCAGGGGCGTTTTCAGTGCTGATTTCGCGGGACATAATGTCTCCTGATTTGAGTTAAAGTGAATAAAAAATTATCCCTCAGTATAAAGGGTTAATCATTGTTCAGCACCACCTGATGCTCAAACTCTTTCTCGCAGTATTTGCATTTCAGGTGCACGCCGTCCGCACGCTGCTTGACTGCAAAGCTGGAATCCACCGGTTCAAAACGGCTGATGCAGTTGCCGTTCGGGCAGCGCAGCACGCCGACAATACGGTCCGGCAGCGTCGGCATCAGCTTCTTCACCACGTCGTAATTGTCGATGCGGTTCACCGTCGCACGCGGGGCATATACCGCCAGCTGATTGACCTGTTCGTCGGTCAGGAAGGTGTTTTCGATTTTGATAATGTCTTTGCGGCCAAGTTCGCCGGACGGCAGGTTCAGGCCGACGGTCACACGTTGTTCAGTCTGGGTGAACTTGAACAGAGACAGCAATTTAAACCCGACCTGTGCCGGAATATGGTCGATAACGGTACCGCATTTGATCGCTTCAACCTGAAGTTTATTGTCGTGCGTCATAAAGTTTTCTCCTCAAGTTTACTGTGCAGTGTCTGCGTTCAGAACCAGCGCCAGCAAAGCCTGACGCGCAAAAATCCCGTTTCCGGCCTGCTGGAAATACCAGGCGTATGGCGTCTTATCCACATCCGGCGTGATTTCATCGATACGCGGCAGCGGATGCAGCACTTTCAGGTGCGGTTGGGCATTCGTCAGGTCGGCGGCGCGCAGCACAAACTGGGCTTTCACGTTGGCATATTCCGACGGATCCAGACGCTCTTTCTGTACGCGGGTCATGTACAGGATGTCGATTTCAGAAACCACTTCATCAATGCTGCTGTGCAGGCTGTATTCGATGCCTTTCTCTTCCAGCAGGCTCAGGATATAGCCCGGCATTGCCAGCGCATCCGGGGCAATAAAGTAGAAGCGGTTACCGTTAAATTTCGCCAGCGCCTGTGCCAGAGAATGCACCGTGCGGCCATATTTCAGGTCACCGACCATGGCGATTTTGATGTTATCGAGACGCCCCTGCGTTTCCTGAATGGTGAACAAATCCAGCAGGGTTTGGGTCGGATGCTGGTTCGCGCCGTCCCCGGCGTTGAGCACCGGAATACCGCCGGAGAATTCGGTTGCCAGACGTGCCGCGCCTTCCTGCGGGTGACGCATCACAATCGCATCGACATACGTGCTGATGACTGAAATGGTGTCGGCCAGCGTTTCGCCTTTTTTACCCAGCGACGTGTTGCTGCTGTCGGAGAAACCGACCACCGAGGCACCCAGACGATGCATTGAGGTTTCAAACGACAGGCGGGTGCGGGTTGAGGCTTCGAAGAAACAACTGGCGATCACTTTGTGTTTCAGCAATTCAGGCTGCGGGTTGGCTTTCAGGCTGGCAGCGGTATCGAGAACCAGCTCCAGCTCTTCGCGACTGAGATCGTTGATCGAAATGATGTCTTTCTGATACAGCGGATTGGCCATAGTCATTCTCCTGTTCTTTACGCGTAAAAAGTGGGGCACTCAAATTCCGGACAAAAAAAAGCCCCTCAATGAGGGGCTTTCAATAAAACGGTAATACCACGGAAGAACAACGGCAGCGGGCTGCCTGATGGCACGGCGTTTGGTCGATCATCTGAGCACAAAACGTGGCGATTGTTCATGGGTTCTCCCGGCAAATTGTGGCGCATTATAGGCGGCTCACTGACGGCGTCAAGCGGAAAAATGGCCTAGGGCAATCGGTTGCTGCTGTGGTTTTCCTTTATCGCCAGTATCCGCCTGATTGTCCTGCAAACTCTGTCCAGCGCTGTCGTTTCCCGTGGTGCTACCAGCACGGAAGTGCTCGACGCGATCACCCCGAGCACCTCCGGCAAACGGTGCTGATCGATAATCCGTCCCACGGCGCGGCCATAACCCGACATGACATGGACCACCACAAACTGAGGGTTGTGATCCACATCGGTGACCATTTCACTTACTGACCTCAGGGCATCAGGAACAAGCTGAGACTGCTCATTCAGGGCATAAATCTTTTTGCCTTTGGCATTCTGCACCTTCATTACACCCAGCGTTTTCAGTAATTGTGAAATGGTGGACTGGCCGATATTCCGGTATCCCGCCCGCTGGAATTCCTGCCGCAATTCTTCCTGTGATGAAAAACTCCGGCTGGCAATCAGCTGATGGCAGAGGATCAGTTGCTGGTGTTCTTTTTCAAGTGCAGACAACGTTCTTTTCATGGTTATATTCCTGGTAAATAAAAGGACGTCAACATGGCAAAAAAATCATTTTCTACAAAGACTTAAATCAAAGAACCGAGACTTAACGCTAACATCAGTAATACCAGTAATATCCCCAGTAAAGGTGCGACCCATTTCAGCCAGCGGACATAAGGCACCCGCGCGATGGCCAGACCGCCCATCACCACGGCGGAGGTCGGTGTGACCAGATTGACCAGGCCGGAGGCGGACTGATACGCAGTGACCACCAGTTCACGGCCGATATGCGCGAAATCGGCCAGCGGCGCCATAATAGGCATGGTCATCACCGCCAGACCGGAAGAAGAGGGCACCAGAAAAGACAGCACCACTTCGAGCAGGAACATGACGTTGATGAAGATCACGTTGGATAATCCGGAAACGATGCCTTCGGCGCTGTGCAAAATAGTGTGGGTAATCATGCCGTTGTCCATGATCACCACAATGCCACGGGCAATACCGATGATCAGCGCCACGCCGAGCAGGTCGCGTGCGCCATCGATAAAGGTGGAAGTCAGCTCCTCTTCACTCATCCGCGCAACCAGCCCCACCAGGATCGCCGCAGCCAGGAAAACGCCGGAGATTTCCCCCATCCACCAGCCTTGTACCGATACGCCATAAATCATCACCACAAAAGCCAGTGCGAAGATCAGCAGGATGATTTTGCGCACGCCGGTAAAGGGCAGCAGTTCATCGCTGCGATTACCGAGAAAGTGGGCGCGGTTGCTTTCCTGCTGATCCGCCACGATGGAGAGTGAGGGATCGCGGCGTACTTTACGGGCATAGCGCATTACCCAGATCACGCAGATCAGCCAGCCGACGATCAGGATCGCCACGCGCAGGCCGATCCCGCAGGTGAAGGGGATCCCGGCGGCGTTGGCGGCAATCACCGTCGCAAAAGGATTGATCGTCGAACCGAGCGTGCCGATGCCTGCACCGAGCAGCACGGTAGCCGCAGCCACCAGCGGATCGAAACGTGCCGCCATCATCACCGGCACCAGCAGGGTATAAAACGGCAATGACTCTTCGGCCATGCCGTAAATGGTGCCTCCGGCGGCGAACAACGCCATCAGAATGGGGATCATCCACTCTTCTTTGCCCTTCAGCCGGACGGTAACCCGCTCTATTCCGGCGTCGATGGCTCCGGTTTTGGTCACGATGCCCAGAAAACCGCCGATGATCAGAATAAATAAGGCGACATCAATCGCGCCGGCCTGACCGGTGGTGTGGTTGTACAGGCCATCAATGGGCGCGAGGAAAATATCCACCAGCCCCTGCGGATTGCCGGTCACGGCGTGATAGGTGCCTGAGACGGGGACTTCTTTACCCAGTCCGGCATTCATCGCCATGTCGTACTGACCGGCGGGGATAATCCAGCTCAGGCCTGCAACCAGCGCGATAAGCACAAATAAAATGGTGTAGGCAGAAGGGAATTTGAATGTACGCATAAACGTAATCCTTAAAAAAGGCGTGAAGGCAAAACGCCTTCACGCAAGGGGCTTAGTCGTCGCCAAGCGTGGCGACCATGACCGCTTTTATGGTGTGCATACGGTTTTCGGCTTCATCAAAAACGATGGAATGTGGGGACTCAAAAACGTCATCCGTCACTTCCAGCCCTTTCATGCCGTAAGCGATTTCCAGCTCCTTTCCGAGCGTGGTTTCTTCGTTATGGAAAGCGGGCAGGCAGTGCATAAATTTGACGTCAGGATTGCCGGTGGCGTTAAGCACCGCGGCGTTAACCTGATACGGGGTCATCAGGCTGATACGTTCTGCCCAGGCGGTTTTGGCTTCACCCATCGACACCCAGACATCGGTATAAAGAAAATCGACGCCCTGTACACCTTCATCAACGTGTTCTGTCAGCAGGATCCTTGCGCCGGTAGTGCGGGCAATATCGCGGCAGACAGCGACCAGCGTCTCTTCCGGCCAGAAGGATTTTGGCGCGACCAGACGGATGTCCATCCCCATTTTCGCCGCGCCGACCATCAGGGAATTGCCCATATTGTTTCGGGCATCGCCCAGATAAGCGAAGCTGATCTGACTGAGTTCTTTGCCCGGCGAGTGTTCAAGCATGGTCATCAGGTCGGCCAGGATTTGGGTCGGATGAAACTCGTCGGTCAGCCCGTTCCATACCGGTACGCCGGAGAATTCCGCCAGCTCTTCCACAATCTTCTGCGCAAAACCCCGGTATTCGATGCCGTCGTACATTCTGCCCAGCACACGGGCGGTATCTTTCATCGACTCCTTGTGTCCGATCTGGCTGCCGCCAGGGCCGAGATAGGTCACGTGTGCGCCCTGATCAAACGCGGCGACTTCAAACGCACAGCGGGTGCGGGTGGAGGTTTTCTCAAAAATCAGCGCAATATTTTTCCCTCGCAGGCAAGGGCGTTCATGACCCGATTTCTTATCGTCTTTCAGCGCCAGCGCCAGGGTGATCAGTTGCTGAATTTCTTCCGGCGTGAAATCAAGAAGCTTAAGGAAATGACGGTTTTTCAATGTAGTAGTCATAAAATTATCCTGAAATAATGAAGTGGGGACGGGTTATTCCGCGCGGATACAGGTGCCTTTGAGACCGGCCAGAATGGCTTCGCCATCTTCCAGTGCGCCGATCCCCGCCAGCCCGTGACAGGCGTCGACAAACTGGCAGGCGGCATTGACTTTCGGCCCCATGGATCCGGCATCGAAGGTCATGGCGGCGAGATCCCGCGGCGTGATGTGATGCAGCGGACGCTGCTCCGGCGTGCCCCAGCCGAGGTACACCGCATCGGCATCGGTCAGGATCAACAGCGCGTCGGCCTGTAACTGACGCGCCAGCAGCGCCGCCGAGAGGTCTTTGTCGATGACGGCTTCCACGCCTTCCAGCCCGTCATTGGTCTGATGAACCGGCACGCCGCCGCCGCCATTGCAGATGACCAGGTAGTGCTGATCCAGCAAGGCACGAATGGCATCAATCTCGAGGATGCGCTGTGGTTGGGGTGACGCGACCACGCGGCGAAAATGCTGTCCGTCGGCTTTCATCACCCAGTTTTTTTCGGCAGCCAGATTTTCCGATTGCGCCTGCGTATAAACCGGGCCGATGTATTTCGTCGGGTTATCAAAGGCCGGATCGAGCAGGCTGACTTCCACCTGTGTCAGCAGGGTGCAGACGCGACTTTCCGGCAGACAATTTTTCAGCGCCTGTTGCAGCAGATAGCCGATCATCCCCTGAGTTTGTGCTACCAGAATATCGAGCGGGTAGGGCGTGACTGCCGGATAGGCGCTGTTTTGCAGCGCCAGCAATCCGACCTGCGGGCCGTTGCCGTGTACCAGCACCACCCGCCATTTCTGGCATAGCGCAGCCAGCGTTTTTGCCGCCACACAGATGTTTTTGCGTTGCAGTTCGGCCTCGAGCGGCTCGCCACGGCGCAGTAATGCGTTGCCGCCCAGAGCGACAACCAGAACAGGTTTGTTCATGAGATTTCCCCGGAGTCAGTGATCAGATGTCGTCGCGTTCAAGCGGGCAGCTCATGCAGCGCGCGCCGCCGCGGCCTCTTCCCAGTTCATCGCCCGGAATGGGGAGAAGGGTGATCCCGGCTTTATCGTATTTTTCGTTAGTCCAGGTGTTGCGCTCGTAGCCGATCACCACGCCGGGGCGCACGGTCAGGACGTTATTGGCATCGTTCCATTGTTCGCGTTCGGCCTCGAAACTGTCGCCTCCGGTGGTGATGAGTTTGATGTCATCAATGCCCAGCGCCTTACCGATTGCCCGCACGAACTGCGGTTCTTCGGTGCGGCGCAGGCCGCCGTGGCCGTCGTCGGTCAGCGTCCAGCACTGGGTGGTGTCGCGCACGACTTCCGGGTAAACGGAGAAGGTGTCGAAGTCGATATGGGTCATGACGGTATCGAGGTGCATGCAGGAGCGATGTTTGGGTAATTCCAGTGCAATCACTTTGGTGGCTTGCTGATGTTTGAACAGCGAACGGGCGAGGAACTCCACACCCTGCGGCGTCGTACGTTCGGATAAGCCAATTAATACCGCGCCACGACCAATGACTAATACGTCACCGCCTTCCAGTGTCGCGTGGTCATAATTAAATTCATCATCGCCAAAGTAAGTAATAAATTCGTTATCGGCAAAGTGCGGATGCCAGCGATATATGGCTCGCAGATTATTGGTTTCCCGTTTACGCGCCTCTTTTGCCATCGGATTCACCGATACGCCGTTATATATCCAGCAGGAAGTGTCGCGGGTAAATAAATGATTGGGTAATGGCTTAATCACAAAGTCATTTAACTGATGTGTATCCGTGACCATATTATGAAAAGTATCGGGGATTTCGCTGTAAGTTAATCCGCCGCTCATAAACCGGGCCGTTTGCCGGTGGGGTAAATCTGCCAGCCAGCCGCGGATTTCTTCGGCAAATTGTGGCCCCAGCCGGTAATCCGAGATTTGCCGGCTGAGCAGCCAGTCTTTGGCCTCGCGGTTGTCGAGGGTTTCAGTCAGCAGGTCAGTCAGCAATAAAACTTCCACGCCTTGCTGGCGCAGGGTCTGGCTGAAAATGTCATGTTCTTTCCCGGCCCGCTCAACAGACAACACATCATCGAATAATAATTCCTGACAGTTGGAGGGGGTCAGTCGCTGCAAACTTAAATTTGGCCGGTGAAGCATCACGCTGCGAAGTTGGCCTATTTCGGATCCTACATAATGCCGTTTCATATTTATCCCTTTTAGAAGACGAAATAATGTTCCGGTCAATTTCAGCTAAATTTCAGCTGAATTTCAGATAAAGAAATCCCGTGGAGAATAAAAAGCGTTATTCAGCCTGGAAGGAAGTGCGCCCGGAACGGAGTGAATAATATTCCGCGCAGGCATTTAATATGTGACTTCGATCGCATCAGAATAAACCGATGGTGATGGTTACCTGTTGATTGATAAACATCATTGTTTTATTTATTAGCATGTTCAGTAAAGTGAATAATCACCGGAATATGAGAGTAATTATTCCTTCTGACAGTGAGTGACCGTATGAGATAATATTTATTCAATCCTAATTCACTAAAAAATAAGGGATTTATTCTGAATTTGCATAGAATGGCTTTTTTTGTGATTAAAGATTTATAACTTCTCAAAAATCCTAAATAACTATTATCTGTTTTTGCTGCTTTGGATCTAATTAAATATGTGACCGGCGGGTGAGTTTTTAGAAATAGTTCGTAAGACCAACAGGATGAAAGCGGCATACTGAATATGTTCTCAAGGTTTATGCAATCTGACTGCATAACCATTGTTTCCCGGCTGCGGGTGACGTTCAGCCGCAAAAATATTTCCCATGAAGTTAAAATCTTGATCCCGCTCTGGCAACCGGACAGCAAACAGGATTAGTATTTATGAAACGCTGTTTCACTCATGCATTACAAACCCGAGGTTATGATGATCACAGGAAACATCCACGCGCTGCATCTCGTTCCTTATCTGCCCGCTGAATTGCGCGAGGCCATTGAATACGTTAAGCAGCACATCACGGCGGACACGCCGCTGGGCAAACACGATATCCGTGGCGACGATGTGTTTGTGCTGATTTCCAATGATTCAACCGCGCCACAGGCCGACCGCCGTGCCGAATTCCACGCCCGTAATCTGGATATCCAGATTGTGCTGAACGGCACCGAAGGCATGACATTCAGTAACTTACCGGCAGGTTATGTGGATACTGACTGGCTGGAAGATAAAGACATCGCGTTTCTGGCCGCCGGTGAGCAGGAAAAAACTATGATCATGCAGACCGGCGATTTTGTGGTGTTCTATCCGGGTGAAGTGCATAAACCGCTGTGCGCGGTGGGCGAACCGGCCCATGTGCGCAAAGCGGTGGTAAAGATGAACGTCAGCGCATTGTCCGCTTAATGCTTATCGTGTAGCGCTTCGTGCGTTTGATCAGCTTCATCCGCCAGCGGCGCAGTCTGCCGAGGCGTTCCGGGGCTTTAAGTTTGTGTTTGATCCACACCACCTGCCACGGCTGGAGTCGCATCTGGCCGTTAAACGCTTCCCCGCTAATCAGATCTTTCCCTTCCACCGCCAGTTTCAGAACCTGCGAATGATCGCTGATATTGAATACGCAGCTGATCCGATCCTCCGTTTTGGGATCATAACGTTCCATCGCAAACAGCGATTTACCCAGATCAAACACCCGTTGCCCCGCCTGGGGCGAAAATGCCGGATGTTCGCGGCGGTGCTTAATCAGCGCCTGTAAACCGTAAAAAACGCGGGCACTCAGACTGTCCTTTTTCTCCAGTTCTGCCTCAACTTTTCCCAGCTCCAGCTTTTTACGGTTGATACGGCGGTTGATGCCGGACTGATGCATACCGTCAAGATCGTTCTCGCTGCCCAGCAGGCTGTGGATATAAATCGCCGGTACGCCGATAAACGACAGCAACAGCGCCTGTGCGGCGAGAAATTTGCGCGCTTTCAGTCCGGTATCGTCATCCGGTTCGGTCAGCGCGCTGAGGTAATTGATGTTCAGTTCATAAGGCGAATGCGTGCCATCACCGTTGTCTTTATAAGAGACGCGGCCTTCTTTACGCAGGGTTTCCTGCGCCATGTATTTGCGTTCGTCATCGCTGAGGAAGGTTTCTGTCGGACGCAGACCGATGCCGTCGTGACTGGCTAAAAAGTTGAAATAGGTGGTGTCAGGGTAACGTGCTTCGGCATTCAGGCTTTGCGCCCACTGGGTGAGCGTGGTGGTGTCCTGTCGTAGAAAGGCGTGCAGCGTGAGCGGCGGCAGCGGGAACTGATACACCATGTGTGCCTCATCGCCTTCTCCGAAATAACTGATATTTTCGTGATGCGGCACGTTGGTTTCGGTGATGATCCGCGTGCCGGGGATCACTTCATCAAGGATGGTCCGCCAGACTTTGATGATGTTATGCGCCTGCGGCATGTGAATGCAGCGCGTCCCGGCCTCCTTCCAGATATACCCAATCGCATCGAGGCGGATCGACTGCCCGCCACTGGCGGCGTACTGCAACAGCACATCAATGCTTTCCAGCAGAACCTGCGGATTTTTGAAATTGATATCCACCTGATCTTCACTGAACGTGGTCCACAGGTATAACTCATTGCCGTCGGCTTTGATAAACGGCGTCAGCAGCGGCGAGGCGCGGGGGCGCACAACGCGGCTGTAATCCAGCTCGGGATTCGAGGCAATAAAGTAATCTTTGTAATAAGGATCGTCATGCAGATAGCCTTTCATCCATTCGCTTGAGCGGGAGATATGGTTGATCACGCAGTCAAACATCAGGTTGAAATTCGCGGAAAGGTGATGAATATCCGACCATCCGCCGAGATGTTCGTCGATACGCCGGTAGTCGATGACGCTGAAGCCGTCGTCGGAGCTGTACGGATACATCGGCAGAATATGGATGTCGCTGATAATCTCGCGCAGATAGGTATTGGCGAAGTGATTCAGCGTCGCCAGCGGCGGTTGTTCGCCGTGACGAATATTGTCGCCGTAAGTAATCAGATAAATGTTGGTGCCATCCACCCAATCGGTGGTGCGGTGCTTGCCGTAATTCCATTTGTCGGCGAGATGCAGGATTTTTTTCAGCAGGTCGGCGATGTGTTCCCTGGGGTAAATCCTGCTTAACAGGCTTTCCAGCCGCAGGACATACTCAAGATTAACTGAGCTCATATCGGTTCCTTCTTACTGCGTTTCTGTTTTTCTATTGAACAGGTTAAAACCAAAGCGCTTTAAAAAGGGTAGTTGAAAATGAGGTCTTCTGACGGGAACGGGCGGGATAAAGTGCAAAACGTTGTAAATATTGCGACGTGCAGAAAGTTCATCCTTACTGCACGTCGGGGATAAATCAGGCGTTGCCGAGCGTAGCAACCATCACCGCTTTGATGGTGTGCAGACGGTTTTCCGCCTGATCAAACACCACGCTGTGGCTGGACTCAAAGACGTCATCCGTGACTTCCATACCGCCTTGCAGGCCGTATTCTTCCGCCATTTGCTTGCCAAGCGTGGTCTGGTCGTCATGGAATGCAGGCAGACAATGCAGGAATTTCACCTGCGGATTGCCGGTCAGTGCCAGCATTGCGCTGTTGACCTGATAAGGGCGCAGCAAATTAATGCGCTCCTTCCAGACTTCTTTCGGCTCGCCCATGGAAACCCACACGTCGGTATACAGGAAATCAGCGTCTTTCACGCCGGCTGCAATATCTTCGGTCAGGGTGATATTGCCGCCATTTTCTTGTGCCAGATGCGTGCAGGTGGCGACCAGTTCGGCTTCCGGCCAGCAGGCTGAAGGCGCGACCAGACGCAAATCCAGACCGCATAACGCGGCGGCTTCCAGCAGTGAATTGCCCATATTGTTACGGGTGTCGCCCAGATACGCCAGACGCATACCTTGCAGCGGCTGGCCCGGTAAATGCTCCTGCATGGTCAGCAGATCAGCCAGCAACTGGGTCGGATGGAATTCGTTGGTTAAGCCATTCCAGACCGGTACACCGGCGTATTGCGCCAGAATTTCGACTTTATCCTGACCGAAACCGCGATACTGAATACCGTCATACATGCGGCCGAGGACGCGGGCGGTATCTTTCATCGATTCTTTATGGCCGATCTGGCTGCCACTAGGGCCGAGATAGGTGACTTTCGCCCCCTGATCATAAGCGGCAACTTCGAAAGAGCATCGGGTGCGGGTTGAGTCTTTTTCGAAGATGAGCGCGATGTTTTTGCCTTGCAGACTGGCTTTTTCGGTGCCGTTCTTTTTAGCGGCTTTTAATTCTGCGGAGAGTTTCAGCAGTGACGAAATCTCTGACGGGGTAAAATCCAGTAACCTGAGAAAATGACGTTTACTCAACAAACTCATGATGTCGCTCCATAGCGCGTAAGCATTTCGGATTGAATTAAAATTCAATTTAACTGGATGAATATGCAATTACAACCCCGCCGAGAAAACTTTCTCTTTAATAGTGGAGACGCGCCCTGCGGTGTGTGAAAATAGCGTACAAACGTCACATTGATTGAGGACAGAGATATGGCAAACCGTGAATTGCTGGAAGAACAACGTGAAGAGACTCGCTTAATCATCGAAGAACTGCTGGATGATGGCAGTGATCCTGACGCGCTTTACACTATCGAACACCACTTATCTTCAGAAAAGTTTGAAGTTCTGGAGAAAGCAGCAGTCGAAGCTTTCAAGCTGGGTTACGAAGTGACTGACCCTGAAGAACTGGAAGTAGAAGACGGTTCTGTTGTGATGTGCTGTGACGTGATCAGCGAAATCGCGCTGAAAGCGGAACTGATCGACGCTCAGGTTGAACAGCTGATGAACCTGGCTGAAGCCAACGGCGTTAACTACGACGGCTGGGGCACTTACTTCGAAGGCGATGACGACGAAGAAGGTGAAGAAGGCGAAGACGAAGATTTCGTTGATGAAGATGATGACGGGAAACGTCATTAATCTGGCTCCCTCCCCTGCGAAGGGGAGGGCTGGGGTGGGGTATTGATGATAACTCTACATTTGATGTTGTCAGCTAAACCCCCTCCCGACCTCCCCCTTCGCAGGGGGAGGAGTTAATTAAAGCACTTCCCCGTTGCTCTCAATCACTTTCTGATACCAGCCGAAGCTCTCTTTTTTCGAGCGAGCCATGGTGCCGGTGCCATCGTCATTTTTATCCACGTGGATAAAGCCATAGCGTTTGCTGTACTGACCGGTGGTAAACGACACGCAGTCGATGCAGCCCCACGGCGTATAACCCATCAGATCCACACCATCTTCCAGCACGGCTTTTTTCATCTGCTCGATATGTGCTTTCAGATAAGCGATACGGTAATCGTCGTGAATAACGCCGTCATCACCCGCTTTGTCGATAGCACCAAAGCCATTCTCGACAATAAACAGCGGCTTCTGATAACGCTCGTACAAAATATTCAGGGTGTAACGCAGTCCGACCGGATCAATCTGCCAGCCCCAGTCAGACGCTTTCACGTGCGGATTCGGCACGCTGCCCGCAAAACCTGACAAACCGTTATCATCACTTGGATTGTGCGCTGAGATCGCGTTGCTCATGTAATAGCTCAGGCCGATGTAATCCGCACAGCCGTCGCGCAGCGCCTGCAAATCGCCGTCTTCCATTTTGATGTTGAAGCCACGGCGTTCCCACTCTTTCAGGGCATACGCCGGGTAATAACCGCGCATATGCACATCGCTGAACAGGAAGCGTTCGTGCATCGCCTCAACGGAATACATCACATCGTCCGGATGGCAGGAGAACGGATACAGCGGCACCATGGCGATCATGCAGCCAATCTGGAAATCAGGGTTGATTTCATGACCGAGCCTGACCACTTTGGCGCTGGCAACGAACTGATGATGCAGCACCTGATACATCGTTTCTTCCGGATTTTCCTCCCCGGTAAATACCACACCGGAGCAGCAATAACCGAACAACGGATATTTCCAGTTACGCTGGTTATTGATCTCGTTGAAGGTCATCCAGTATTTCACTTTGCCTTTGTAGCGTTCCATTACCACCTGGCTGAAACGTACAAAGAAATCCACTACCTGGCGGTTTTTCCAGCCACCGTATTCCTTCACCAGATGCCACGGCATTTCGAAGTGGGAAAGGGTGATCACCGGCTCGATATTGTGTTTGAGCAGTTCATCAAACATGTCGTCATAGAATTGCAGACCGGCTTCATTTGGCTGTAATTCGTCACCGTTCGGGAAGATGCGCGTCCAGGCAATCGAGGTACGGAAACATTTGAAGCCCATTTCTGCGAACAGAGCGATGTCTTCTTTGTAATGCGAGTAAAAATCGACAGCTTCGTGATTCGGATAGCTGTAGCCGTCAAGCACGCCGTCGGTCATTACACGGTCAACGCCGTGCGCGCCGCCGGAAAGGACGTCACAGATGCTGATGCCTTTGCCGCCTTTGTTCCAGCCGCCTTCCACCTGATGTGCTGCGACTGCGCCGCCCCATAAGAAATCTTTCGGTAACTGATGACTCATTTGATTCTCCCTGGATACTTATTGAGGGCAGATTGCTTCTGCCCTGTAGATCGTAATGTCAGATTTAATTCATTTCTGCCTGAGTGGCACGTCGGGCTTCTGCCTGTACTTTTTTGGTCGCGGCAACGTCGGGTTCATCTTTAAATCCGACCAGCCAGGTAAACAGCGCACCGAGCACAAAGGCGACGGTAATCGACAGCAGGAAACCGAGGAACTGCGGCATGTGGCCTTCTTTGAAGAACACCGGCAGTACGGCGATACCCGGCAGACAGTAGCTCCATGACACGGCGTTAAAGGAACCGGCGATCGCGCCGCCGATACCGCCCGCGACACAGCTGCACAGAAATGGTTTTTTCAGGCGCAGTGCCACACCGTAAATTGCAGGTTCAGTGATACCAAACAGGCCGGTGACGCCAGCGGACAGCGAGATACCTTTCATTTCGCGGCTGCGGGTTTTCAGGTACACGCCAAACATACTGCCGGTCATCGCGAAGACCGCGGAAGCCTGCAGACCGGTAAAGGTGTCATAACCCAGCGTAGCGTAGTTGCCGACGGTGACCGGCGTAATACCCCAGTGAACGCCCAGCGTTACCAGCGGCTGCCAGAATGCACCTACCACGAAACCGGCAATGGTCGGGCTGAGGTGATAAAGGGTGTTATAAACGCCGCCAATCGCACCACCAATCAGGTTTCCGACCGGGCCAAACACCAGCAGCGTCATCGGTACCATAATCGCGATACAGAACATCGGTGTGAAAAGGTTGCGGATAACCACCGGCAGCACTTTATTAAAGAAGTGCTCGATATACGACATTGCCCAGACCATCAGAATGATCGGGATAACCGACGCGGTATAGCTCAGGTATTTCACCGGAATGCCGAGGAAATCGAGCGTCGGTGCGGAAACCGGAATACCGACTACATTCTGCAGGATATTCGCCATATCAGGATTGCTGACTGCTTCACGCATCAGCTGTTGCATGGCCGGATCGGCGGAGTTGATCGACGTAATTTTAAACGCCGTCACCATATTCATGTAATCAGGGCTGATCAGCGCGCAGGCCGTAATCACTGCGGTAAACGGATTGACGTTGAATTTTTTGGCTGCGGTAAACGCAATCATCACCGGCAGGAAGGTAAACGCTGTCCAGGACACAAAGTTGAGAATACGGTAGGTGCCGCTGTTCGCGTCCATAATGCCGACGGCAGCGAGGAAGGAGATTATTCCCTGCAAAATACCGCACGCCGCAAGCTGATAAAGAAACGGTGTAAAGATGCTGGAGATAACATCCATTACGCGGCTGACGATGCCCACATTGGGCGCGGAAACCGGTGCGTTTTCGTCAATCTCAATCAGTTTCAGAACCTGTTTATACGCGTCGCTCACGTGGTTGCCGATCACTACCTGCATCTGGCCGCCGGCCTCGATAACTGTAATCACGCCTTTCACGCGTTTTAATTCTTCTTTATCGACGGCGTTATTATCTTTCAGAACAAAGCGTAAGCGGGTGGCGCAATGTGTGATGCTAATCACATTATTATCGCCGCCAATATATTTAACAATATCCTGAGCTGTCTGAGCGTAATCAATAGCCATTATTTATTATTCTCCTGCGGGTATACAGAGGTGAGCTTTTTTGTTTTTTTACTCGTTGGCAGGAGTGTAGCAAAAGAAAGGGTATTGTCACGATATAACAAAAAACAATTCGGGTGATTTGTTACATCTTAAAAACACCCTGTTTTTTCATTGCGCTGAGTCACGTTTTATTAAAGGTAATTTCTTTCCGATGGTTTCAATAATATAAAGTACGGGGATCTGAGTAGTAATATTATATTGCCCTTCGAGCACGATTTGCGGCATGTGGTAGGAAATGTTGAGGTCTGCCATCCGCGCCAGCGTTGAGGTTTCGCTGTTAGTCAGGCTGATGATCTTGCAGTTATGCTGGCTGAACTGCGTGGCAAAACGCAGGACTTCTTCCGTTTCACCGGAGACAGAGAGAATAATGGCGATAGCATCTTTATACATATCGCTGTTGATCGGAAAATAAGGGTCGTCAATAAAAGTGCTGAATTTCCCGACATTCGAGAAAAAGCGTGCGCTGTATTTTCCCAGTGAACCGGATGTTCCCACGCCAACAAATATAATACGCTGGGCATTCGCTATTTGTTTTGCCGCCTCATCTAATAACTCATCGAACTCGCTGTTATTAATACTTTTGAAATAGCTGATGATCTCGCTAATTCCAAATGAAACAGGCGGCTTTTCTTCATGTTCTAAAAACAGTTTAAAACGGATACGAAACTCAGAGTAACCGTCGCAATCCATTTTCTTGCAAAAGCGCAGAACGGTTGTCGTTGAGACGCCCGCCGCATCAGCCAGTTCACGTATGGTCATGTACATGACCTTATCGCCATTTTTGACGATGTAGTTATAGACCGTCAGTTCCAGTTCGTTTAACGCTGAAATGGCTTTGTGTGTGAACATGTGATGCCTGTTTGCAAAGAGCTGATAAAGAAAGAAACGGTGTCAGAGATGTTTTAACATCGTCACTTCACAGTCGACATGGCCGGTATTGCCCATTGCGCCGTCAATGTGTTGAAAACCCAGACGCTCATACAGCGCGATAGCCTGTGTAAGACTGGCGGTGGTTTCCAGATAGCAGCGGGCAAAACCCTGTGAGCGCGCATGTTCAATGGCCTGAAGCGCCAGACGTTTCGCCAGCCCCTGACCGCGCAGGGAAGGCATGAAATACATCTTCTGTAATTCACACAAATCGTGTTCTGCGCCTGAGAGCGGAGCAACACCGCCGCCACCGGCGACCACACCATCCAGTTCCACCACCCAGTAAGCACAACGCGGCTGGCTGTAGCTTTCATACAGATGATCTAAATTCGGATCAGCGACGGTATAGCCTTTATCGGCAGTCAGGCCAAATTCGGCTGATACGTGGCGGATTACGTTAGCGATGGCGGCATTATCTTCGGGACGGATCGGGCGCACCAGCACGCTGACAGGAAAGGTGGTCGTCATGTTGCTCACTTAGTTCCCACAATGAATAATCAAACAGACCGTTTTAATACCATCTTAGGGCGTGCCGATGCAACGCCGCAGGCGTGTCCCGCTGATTTTACTTATCTCAAATGAGAATTTTTTTCATTGGCAGAGGCAATAATTCGTTGCCTGCAAGGTCAGGGGCGTGATTAAATCTTCGGCGTTATATATCGTGCTACGCAACCTTCTTTTTTTAAGGAGGGTGTTTCTCATTCCTTTCAGGACGAAAGATATAAATGTCAGATAATAATCACTACAACGATAACCTGCATCAGGTGCGTTTTCATGGCAAGGGCGGGGAATATTTCGCAATATGGCTGGTTAATGCATTATTAACCATCATTACTCTGGGGATTTATTCTGCCTGGGCGACCGTTCGTCGTCGCCGTTATTTTTTAGGTAATACCGAAATTAACGGAGATCGTTTTGACTATCACGCAAAGCCCATTCAAATATTGAAAGGGCGTCTGCTGGTGATCGGCGGCATTATTGTTTTCTATATTCTGGCGGCGATACTCCCTCAGTTAGCATTGTTGATTGCGCTGGCTTTTCTGGCGTTACTGCCGTGGGTGGTTATCCGCAGTTGGCGCTATAACGCGATCATGACCAGCTTCCGCGGTGTGCGTTTCAACTATCACTGCAAAGTGGGGCGTGCTTACTGGACAATGTATCTGTGCCCGATTTTATTAATGCTGGCGTTGTATATTCCGATTACTGCCGTGGTGTTGATTGCAGTTCAGATGGCCAGTATTAGCGCCATATTAATAAGCGTCGTAATAGTTGTCGTGGCATTGGTTCCGGGCGTTGCGGCGGTTCAGGGTATTATCAGCGCGATGACGCATGACTTGTACATCAATAATCACTTTTTCGGAAATACTGCTTTCCGCGCAGAGCTGAAAAAGTCGACCTTTATTAAGTACAGCTTATTAGCCATCGTATTATTCCTGCCTTTCCTGATTGTGGCGTTCTGGCTGATGGGCTCGTTCTTCACCACGATGTACCAGATGGTTGCGATGGGGGCGATGTCTGATGATATGGCCGGTGCAATGCTGTTAAGTAACTTGTTCAGCTTCCTCATGGCTTTCGTCGTGCTTATCGTCGGTGCATTGGTCGTGGCCAGCTATCAGGTGGTCGCTGTGCGCAATTATGTCTTAAATCAGACGCAAATCGGTGAGCGCGTAAAACTGCGTTCATCCATGAAAACGGCCTCTTATCTGGGACTGCTTTTCACCAATGCGCTGATTGTGGTCTTCTCGCTGGGTCTGGCAACGCCGGTGGCGCATGTTCGTGCGGCGCGATATATGGCGGAGCGCACTGCGGTGGTAGGTGATCTGTCCTTACCTGACATCAACGCTCATCATGACGCGGCCAATACAGCGGTAGCAGAAGAAGTCGCGCAGGCGTTTGACCTCGGCATCGGTATGTAAAACATGATCATCGAAGGCTTTTATCAGCCTGCGGGACGGGCAGCACGTGAGGCTGCCCGCCTTTTTTTGGACGACGATCAGCGTCTGACTCTTGATGCGCCACCTGCAATTCAGGTTTTTTCTCTGCGCGATATCGAGGTTTCTGACGCGCTGGGTTCCATTCCCCTGTTTCTGACTTTTCCCGACGGAAGCCGTTTTGTGCCTGCCGATGACAGTGCGTTCCGGCGCTGGCTGCGGCAGCATCGCAGGCCGGGCTGGATATACCGCATGGAAAGCCATAAACGCGGTGTGCTTCTCACACTGGCAGCGACCTGCGTGCTGGTGGCCTTTTATATCTGGGGCGTGCTGCCGTGGGTAAGCAATGTCATTGCGCAGCGAATACCGACGACGATTGAACAAAATCTCGGGCATCACACGCTGACACTTTTGAGAGCCAGTGATTTCCAGGATTCGACGTTGCCTGAAGAAAAGCAGAAAGCCCTTCAGCAGCTCTTTCAACAGGTGACGCCACCTTCATTACGCCATGACCGTACCCCGGTCAGACTGAAACTGATGAATATTCCGGACGTCGCCAACGCGTTTATGCTGGCGGACGGCACGCTGATCCTCAGCGACAAACTGGTGACATTGAGCCCCGGAGATGATGCCTTGGCGGGTGTTATGCTGCACGAAATGGGTCATCACGCTTACCGGCATCCGATGCGCATGCTGGTGCGTTCTTCGCTGGTATCACTGACGTTGTTGTGGATGACCGGTGATGTCAGCGGTATCGGGGATACGTTATTGCAGACCGCATCGCTGGCGAATGAACTGCAGTTTTCGCGCGGGATGGAGCGTGAGGCGGATGACTGGGCGATTGTGGAAATGAAGCGGGAAGGGCGCTCTCTGGAAAAAATGGCTGAGATTTACCGTCGTTTGTCCGCAGAGGCGCAGAATGAAAAAGCGAATGAATATTTACCTGACTGGCTGAGTACGCACCCTGCTATGACGTCGCGATTAGAACATATCAGGAAGGCTGAGAAGAAGTGAAGAAGTAGATGTTGTCCGTAAAAGTGTCTGACGGATTCGGGCAAAGAACCCGTCAGACGGTAACGCTTACTCGTAGGTTACGGTGAAGTTAGCCACCGCATTGGCTGGACCAGGTGCAATATCATCGGCAGTTTGTATATAGGCCGCTGTCAAGGGAATGTCTAATGGCCCTTGTTGGGTGGTTTTGGCAACAAATATTTTTTTGTCAAACTCAACCGGTGTATTATTCATTTTCAACTGAATCCCTACGCCTTCTGCTCCGCCTTTGGTCAAATCAATAATACCGTTTCCCTGAGTAGAGGTGGCATCGAAGCTGATATTCACCGTGGTGTCTGCCAGGCATTGCAGAGGGATCTTGATATTTACCGGTTTGAGTGTTGAATTTTTACCGGTAAAATCTTCTCTTTTGGCAGTGCCCATCGGGACCGGAATAGCACTTGAACCCGTGATGTCACACGATCTTCTTTTCACGACTATAGTACCCATTTGTATTGTAAAATAATCATGGGATCCTGTACTGTCCTGAACTCTTATAGGAGCAAATATACCCTGAGGTACGGTGCCGGGGGTTATTTCCCCGGTATTAATAAAGTCAACCCTGACCGTATCAACAGAATAAGGGGTTTTGCCGTCTCCCTGTGTGGTTTTACTCCCCGAATTTGTCGACAGGGCCTTGTTATTCACATAAACCCGGAACCCCACTCCATTGACACCACTGTTAAAAGTGGTTGCATTAAGTGCGGAATACACTGAGGTATTTATTGGTGTGCTCCTTATAAATTGACCTGTGCAGGAATTAATTATCCGATAGTTCAGGTTGTAATTTTTGCTTGCTAAAACCCCCCCCACCGGAACACTTTCATTTGCGGTAATCTCGTTGTCTACTATCAATACCGCTGGGCGAACTACGAAATCACAAGTGCCAAGTGCCATGGCATTATGCACGCCACAGATCAATAGCAGCACGGCCAGCAGTGACCGCAGACTATTCTTTGCGGTGCCTGATTTTTTTATATTTCCAATGAAACTCTTCATGTTACTTCCTCATGCCTTAGTGGCATTGCGCCGTAATTTGTTTAATCAGCGCAGACGGGTCACTGGCATTGCTGCTGGCCAGTGAGTAGCTGCCTTTACATTGTTCATTGCTGCCGTTGCCCCATTTCGCCATGATGCTGCCGCTTTCCGGCAGGCCGGTTAAGTAGACTTCGCCGTTCTCGCTGACAATGCCGGTGACGGTGCTGTCGTTGTCCAGCAGGCTGACGGTGGCACCAAATGGCACCGGTTTACCCATGAACAACATCTGCACCAAAGCACGCTGACCGACGCGGGTTTTGAAGTCTGCACGCACTACCGCGCCGCGGGTTGGGATCACCGTCTGGGTGTTCATGTCCATATCCACGTCGTCAGCAAAGCTTTCGGTTTCCAGCGTCACGCTGTTTTTACGGTATGGCTGGGCATAAGGCACGACCGCATAGCCACGCCAGTCGGTGTGCACGCCGCTGTTGTTTTCGACATCAACATCATCGGCTCCCGGCGCTTTCACCAGCGCAATGGTGTCACCCAGCGGCTGTGACAGCGTGATGCCGTTTTCGTGGATCAGTACGCCGCCCTGAAGGCCGTAGCTCCACTGGCGGGTATCCTGGTCATAGCTGTAACCGAGGCTGCCTTCGCCGGAGCCGCCTTTGTAATCCATGCTGGCATTACCGGACGCGCCGCTGCCCTGATTTTCATATCCCTGCTGTGCGGAATAACTCAGGTTTTTATCATCCAGCAAGGTGCCGCTGATACCGGCCTGCTGAACGGTGGAACCATGACGTTTGGTGCTCATGTTGTAGGTTGCCCAGGTGCCGGATGGCCCCATGAACTTATCGAGCGGCACCGACATGTTGAAGGCAAACACCTGATCCGCCTCGGTCATGCCCGGGTTTTTCGAGTAGTTGTAGTTAAAGCCGTAGGAGATGCCGTAAATGCTGGTGTTGTAACCGAGCTGTAACAGCTTCTCTTTACCGTCGCCGCCCCAGTAATCCTGCTGGCTGCCGCTGACATAAATCGACCCGTAGTCGCCGATTGACTGGTTGACGGATAACTGCATTTTGCTGCGCTGGTTGTGCGAGCGGTTGTAGTTGTCGAAATCGTTATCGGTGTCTTTCTGGTAATCCTGCACGTCACTGAAGGCGTAGTAGCCTTCGGTGGAGTAACGGTAACCGGCGATTTGCAGGTTAGTGTCCGTTGCCTCGAAGTTCTTGGCATACATCGCCCGGTAGGACTGACCTTTTTTGGTGCCCAGCGCATCATCAAACTCGCTGGTGGCCTGGGTGGCATCAAATGACACGGCACCCACGGAACCTAAGTCAAAACCAACGCCGACGTTCGCCGCACGATAGTTTTCGGCATACTGCACGCCACCGTAAACAGTGGTGCGCGCCGTCAGACCGTAAATATTAGAAACCTGAATAAAGTTCGGCGTCTCGGTATCGTCATTACCTGAGCGGTATTTACCCAGCGCCAGGTTGTATTTGAAGCGGCCTTCACGTTGTAAAATCGGCACGGAACTGGTGGCAATGTTGAATTTGGTGGTAGAGCCGTCAGATTCCGTCACCGTCACTTCCATATCGCCGCCGTTACCGGACGGATAGAGATCCGTGATGGCGAAAGGCCCCGGCGAAACGTTGGACTGGTAGATCACATAGCCATTCTGTTTGATAGTGACCTGCGCATTAGACTTGGCAATGCCGCGCACCGTCGGTGCAAACTGACTCATGGAGTCCGGCAGCATCTGGTCGTCGGAGGCCAGTTGCGCACCGGTAAATTGGATGCTGTCAAACACGTCGGCTGGCGTGGAATATTCACCCAGCGTCAGTTGCCCGCCCTGCAGGAAACGCACGTCACGCTGCACGTAGGTATTAATCGACTCAAACTTACTGGTGTTAGTGTCGTCTCCCCCGTGCGAACCTTCGCTTTGCTGATTGCTGTAGGTCGAGTAGTTACGCAGACGCCACGCGCCGAGGTTGGCGCCGCTGCGCAGGTTAACGAAGTTACTCTTTGACTGACCGCTGTCGTCGCGCTGCGTGGTAGAGCCGGAATAGCTGTAATTGAGCATAAAGGCGGCGATACCGTTATCCCAGCGCTTCGGGTCAACCGAGTTGCGCGGGCGCATATTTACACCGATTTGCGGTACGGTAATGTCATAGCGCTTACGGTTTAAATCCAGATTTTCAGTGGCCTGCGGCACATAGGCACTCAGTGGTTTGGTCAGCTGTGCATCAGGTGCAACGGCTTTCAAATCAGGGAATACGTCCAGCTTGACGCCGTACTCTGCCATCTCGGCCGGCGTAATCGCGCCATAGAGTTTACCCGGCGCATCCGGCAGGCTGACGAACTCGACGTTGCGTGAGTCAACCTGCTGGTTATTCAGGTAGATATCCACCTGATAAGTGCCGGGCATCTGCCCGCCCTTTTCAGCGAAATAATCCAGATTGACGTTTTCCATGTCACCGCCATCACCGACAGCTTTAAGCATTTCCGCGTTAAACGTTTCTGCAGAAAAAGCCAACCCGGGAAGAGATAACAATATGAAAAAGGATAAGGGTTTTAATAAAAAAGAGCGGGCAGCAGCGTTACCGTTAAATGCGCTGCTCTTTCTTTTATCACCTTTTATTCTGGTGTTGTCTTTGTCCTGACGATTTTTAATATTGTTATTTTCCATAATAAACAGACATTCCCGATTTTAATTTTTCAACTTAATTAAATTGATGCTTTGGCTTTTTCTGTTAATCCGCCGAAGTCATTAATAGCCTGCCAGACGATGCTGTTTCCCATCGGAGTATTGTCAATTTTTAGCGAGGATTTTGGTGGCACCATATAACCTTCTTTTAACTCTTTGCCATTGATGCTGATTTTAGTCATGTTGACGTAATAAGGCGTCGGGTTACTGGCAGTGATTGCGCTGCCTGAGCGTGTGAAGGTCAGTTGCTGATACGCTTTGGCAATCGCGTCTTTATTGTTCAATGCCGTCGGGCGATAGATCAGTTTGATGCGGGTATTGATAGAGAACTGAAGGGAATTCTTTTCTTTAGATGCAGGAGGAATAGCCAGCGTGTTGATCCAGTAAACAGACTCTTTGTCCTGCGCTAATGACGACGAAGTTTGGGTAATACGCACGGCATTATCCTGACCTGGTTCGATGCGGAACAGAGGCGGAGTGATAATAAAAGGTACCTTCTCACCTGCTTTGTCAGAACTTACCCAGGAGCGAATAAGATAAACATTCGAGTCTTCGGTATTTTTAACAGAGAGTGAAGCCTCTTTCATATTGCCGTTATAAATAACGCGGGTAGCACCGACAGAAAAACCAGCAAATGAAGGTGCAGATAATGCGATCAGCAATAAAGATAAAATTGACTTTTTATAAAATGACATAATTAACCTTAATAGTTGAAGGTAATGATCTCACTGTAATTTTGAGGGAGTTAGATGAAATGGCTGAGGGTTACCTCAGCCATTTTATTAAAAAACACACGTATTACAGAGGGTATTACTCGTAAGACATAGTGAAAGTTACTGGCACATCAATAGTACCTGCAACAGCAGCACTTTCAGCGGTGGTTTTAGTTAAACCAACCAGGTAGTTCAGGGTATTTGTTGCACCAGGAACGATAGCTTGATCACCACCGAATTCTTTTGGTGTAATCACAGTGTTGGTTGCTGCATCGGAAATCACAATACCCACGTAACGTGCAGTTGAGTTACCAACAAATACACTTGGGGTAATGCCAGAAGTTTTGCCATCAAGCTTAATTTTAGCAACAGACAGACCTTCAGGGCAGGCAGACAGCGTGATGCTGAATGGTTGCTGCAAGCCTGCTGAAGTACTACCAGCAGCCAAAGTATTTAATGATGATGCAGCGTAGCTATCAAAATTCACTGGCACGACAGTGCTGGTTGCAGCAACTGAACAAGAGCTTGCGCTCACTTCACCGGTGAAGTTCAGGGAACCATCATCTGCCTGAGCAGCTGAAACACCCAGACCCAACATAACAACTACAGCAGCACTTAATTTTTTCATATTCATGATCGGTTTAATCCTTTTAACCAAATTCTATTAACTTGGTGTTTAATTTTCAGCAAGCTAATAAATCGGGAAATATTAGTTGTAAGACAGAACAAAAGTAGTTGTTGCGTTGAATGCACCACCGGTAACGTCTGTAGAGGTAGACATTGCTGCTGCTTCCAGATTAATGGTTGCAACGCCGGTTTCAGCATTGATCGGTGCAGCTGCAGAAGCAGAATGCATTGGGATCAGTTCGCCGCCTTTGTTGTAAATCGCAATACCCAGGCCGCTTGCCGTTGAATCGGAAGCCAGTGCCAGCAACTGGTTGTTAGTTGCATCAGATGCACCGTTCGCAGTAAACATTACGCCAGTCTGAGAAATAGGGCATTCAGTCAGGTTCAGGACGATGTCTTTTTTCTCTGAAATTGCGCCAACGTCTGCAAAGCTTTCAGCGGACAGGGTATCAAATGGCACGTCAAGGGTGCTGCTTGCATCAACTGTGCATGAAGTTGCAATAAGAGTACCAGTAACATTCAAAGTACCAGTATCACCAGCGTTTGCGCCCATTGCTGCAACCATACCGGCAGCCAGTACACTCATTTTAAAAAACGAAGTCATTTTCATTACTATTCCTTTATTTTAACAAACACGCTCTTCATAAGAGCGGGTGGTGGATGATAAAGAGATTTTATAAGCCGGTACCCCTTATCGTTGGAGCGCATTATTCCTAGTTGTCGTATGAATCACCATGGCATTCGCTGAATGTACTATTCAGTAAACTTAAAAATGGATATATCTGTATGAATCATGGTGGATTTATATGATATTTTTATTTTTTTAAAAATACGGCGGATTTAAATTTAAGTTAGTTAAAGGTATAGTTCAGTAAAGTGTATTTAATACCGGATATATCCCTTTGTTTGTTGTTATTAGTTTTATTCTTAAGAGACTATTAATAATGAATCCCCATCTTTTACTCATCAAATTATAAGAAATTTAAGTACAGGTAAGGAGACCAAAATTGAGTATCTTGACTATGATAGATGATGAGAATGCGAACTCTCGCATTTCACCAGAGATCAGAGGACTGGACAGCATGAAAGAAAACACGCTCACCGATCGTTTTAAAATGGTGAAGAATTTTGATCTCAATCTTTTAACCACCTTCGAGGCGGTTTTTATTCATCGCAGCGGGACGAAAGCTGCGGATGCACTGGGCATCACCCCTTCCGCTGTCAGCCAGGCGCTGGGACGTTTACGTGTTCATTATAATGATGCGTTATTTATCCGGGACGGAAAGGCACTGGCACCGACCACCGTCGCGATTGGTATACATGAAGGGCTGGCTGAAGCTTATGACAACATGATCGCCAAGCTGCAGAATATCTCATTTGATTCTCTGCCGACCCGTCTTGTGGTTCACTGCTCGCCGTATATCTCTATGTTTACGATTAACGTAATGCGCAAGGTGCTGGACGAAATTGCACCCGACTGTGAGATAGTGCACAGCACCAGCGGCAACTCTATTGCTGAAACGGAAGATGCGCTTATTTTCCGTAAGGCTGACATCATTTTCGATGCTCATCCCCATATCAGCCACTCGCGTGTAAGCCAGCATATTGCCAGTGAAGTACCGGTGATGATTTGCCGGAAATCTCATCCGCGGCTGACCGGTAGTCTGACACGGGAGCAGGCCGCAGAAGAGAGCCATATTTTCGTGGATTCCGAGAGCGCCAGTCTTTTGTCTAACCGGTTGGATGTGAATGCTCTTCTGCAACTTGACAGAAAGTGCCGATTTATCAGCCCTTCACTGCTCTCTATTATTTCGATGGTTGAATCATCCGACATGGTGGGTTTTATCACGGAGCGTTTCTATCAGAAAATGAAAGACTCTTTTGATATTCAGAAGTTGTCGATTGATGTCACATTGCCCTCTCAACCTGTCTACATGATTTATAATAAAGCCGCACTGAATAACCAGTTTTTCTCGACACTGGTGAGAAAGATGTCCGATATATTTTTGCAGGAGTTTCAGAATAACGCTCTGCGTTAATCAGTTTGTGTCAGGAATAAAAAATGCCAGTCAGGTTTCCCTGACTGGCATTTGTGTATATAAGGTTTAACGCTTATATCAGGCTGAGATTACAGCGCCGCGATCGTGGCTTTCTGTTCTGCCAGTTTCACTTTTGCATCACCGCAGGCAGCAAGACGTTCGCGTTCTTTGGCGACTACGGCTTCAGGCGCACGTGCCACAAAACCTTCGTTAGACAGCTTGCCTTCGATGGACGCAATCTCACCATCCAGTTTCGCCATCTCTTTGTCCAGACGCGCCAGCTCGGCATCTTTATCAATCAGACCGGCCATTGGGATCAGCAGCTCTGCGCCTTCCACCAGCTTGGTGACAGACACCGGGCCTTTGTCGCCAGCAGGCAGAATGGTGATGGATTCCAGACGCGCCAGAGACTTAATGAAGCTCAGGTTCTGTTCCACACGACGCTGTGCATCGGCACTTGCGCTACGTAACAGCAGTTCCAGCGGCTTGGCCGGAGACAGGTTCATCTCGGCACGCACGTTACGGATAGCGATGATCGCCTGCTTGATCCACTCGAGATCGGCCAGCGCCAGTTCGTCAGCTTTCGCTGCATCAAACTCAGGGAAAGGTTGCAGCATAATCGTTTCTGCCGTGATGCCTTTCAGTGATTTGACACGCTGCCAGATGGTTTCGGTGATGAACGGGATGATCGGATGCGCAAGACGCAGCAGACCTTCCAGCACTTCTACCAGCGTATGGCGGGTGCCGCGCAGTTGCGCTTCGTTGCCACCGTTCATGACCGGCTTGGTCAGCTCCAGATACCAGTCGCAGAACTGGTTCCAGGTGAATTCATACAGAATGCTGGCAGCCAGATCGAAGCGGTAGTTATCCATCGCTTCACGGTACGATTTCACCGTGCGGTTATATTCCGCGAGGATCCAGCGGTCAGCCAGTGACAGCTCAAGTTCGCCGCCGTTCAGGCCACAATCCTGATCTTCGGTGTTCATCAGCACGAAGCGGCTGGCGTTCCACAGCTTGTTACAGAAGTTGCGGTAGCCTTCAAGGCGCTTCATGTCCCAGTTGATGTCACGACCGGTAGACGCCAGCGCGGCCAGCGTGAAGCGCAGGGCATCGGTGCCGTGTGGTTCGATGCCGTTCGGGAATTGCTTCTCGGTGCGCTTGCGGATTTTCTCTGCCAGTTGCGGCTGCATCATGTTGCCGGTACGTTTTTCCAGCAGGTCTTCCAGCGAGATACCGTCGATCATATCCAGCGGATCGATAACGTTACCTTTGGACTTGGACATTTTCTGCCCTTCGTCGTCGCGGATAAGACCGGTCATGTAGACGGTGTTAAACGGAACCTGTGGCTTGCCGTTTTCGTCTTTCACGAAGTGCATGGTCATCATGATCATGCGCGCGATCCAGAAGAAGATGATATCGAAGCCGCTGACGACCACGCTTGAAGGGTGGAATGCTTTCAGGTCAGGCGTTTGTTCCGGCCAGCCCAGCGTGGAGAATGTCCACAGACCGGAAGAGAACCAGGTGTCGAGCACGTCTTCATCCTGAGTCAGCACAACGTCTGCGCCCAGATTGTTTTCGCTGCGCACTTCCGCTTCGTCACGGCCAACAAACACGTTGCCTTCGGCGTCATACCACGCAGGAATGCGGTGTCCCCACCACAGCTGACGGGAAATACACCAGTCCTGAATGTCGCGCATCCAGCTGAAATACATGTTTTCGTACTGTTTAGGCACGAACTGGATTTCACCTTGCTCAACGGCTTCTACCGCCACTTTTGCCAGCGGCGCAGTACGCACGTACCACTGGTCAGTCAGCATTGGCTCAATCACCACGCCGCCACGGTCGCCGTAAGGTACGGTCAGATCGTGAGGTTTGATTTCTTCCAGCAGGCCGGCTTCGTCAAACGCAGCGACCACGGCTTTACGCGCAGCAAAGCGCTCCAGGCCACGGAACTGCTCAGGTATATCGTTGGCACATGCATCGCTTTCTTCGCCGTTAGTATCAAATACTTCAGCGGTCTGGCGGATATCGCCATCGAAAGTCAGGATGTTGATCATCGGCAGGCCGTGACGTTTACCGACTTCATAGTCGTTAAAGTCATGCGCAGGGGTGATCTTCACGCAGCCGGTGCCTTTTTCCATGTCGGCGTGTTCATCGCCAACAATCGGAATACGACGTCCCACCAGCGGCAGAATGATTTCTTTGCCGATCAGATCTTTATAACGCGGGTCTTCCGGGTTAACCGCCACGCCGGTATCACCGAGCACGGTTTCCGGACGGGTAGTGGCGACTACCAGATAATCTTTGCCTTCAGCGGTTTTCGCGCCGTCAGCCAGCGGATAACGCAGGTGCCACATGGAACCTTTGGATTCGCGGTTTTCAACTTCCAGATCAGAGATAGCGGTACGCAGTTTCGGATCCCAGTTCACCAGGCGTTTGCCGCGGTAAATCAGATCTTCTTTGTACAGACGTACAAACACTTCGCGCACGGCGTTGGAAAGGCCTTCATCCATGGTGAAGCGCTCGCGCTCCCAGTCCACGGAATCGCCCAGACGGCGCATCTGACGGGTGATCGTGCCGCCGGATTCTGCTTTCCAGTCCCAGATTTTGTCGATGAACGCTTCACGGCCATAGTCGTGACGGGTTTTGCCTTCTTCAGCCGCGATTTTACGCTCAACTACCATCTGCGTTGCGATACCCGCATGGTCGGTACCCGCCTGCCACAGCGTATTTTTACCCTGCATGCGCTGATAGCGGATCATGGCGTCCATGATGGTTTGCTGGAAAGCATGACCCATGTGCAAGCTGCCGGTAACGTTCGGCGGCGGGATCATGATGGCAAAGCTTTCTTTACTGGTATCACCATGCGGCTTGAAATAGCCCTGTTGTTCCCAGTGCTCGTAAAGCGGCTGCTCGATGTCTTGCGGGTTATATGTCTTATCCATTTCGCTTCGTATTTTCGTCGGTCGATGTGGTGACTGAGGGCGGCGTGGCCGTCGTCAAAGAGAAACCCACGCTGCGATAGGCTTTGTAGCGTTCGCGCGCAAGCTGTTTAAGGGAATCTTCGTAAGGAACGAAGTCTACCACTTCATGGAAAGCAGTAGCAAAATCTGCAAATTCGGGCATCAGGCTGATCAGCAGGTCGCGCGGCGCATTGCCGCGTTTGCCCGGCCAGCATAACTCGACCGGCGCACCAAAGCGCGGGCCTTCTCCGGCCAGATTGTGCGGGACAAAGTGGCTGGGATCGCGCTGCCAGAGCGCTTCATCCAGACGCTCGGCCTGTTTCTGATCTTCACAGGCCAGCAGAACACGTTTGCCCATCCGGTAACGTTCAGCGGCGACCAGACAGGCCAGCGCTTCGTGTGAGCTAAGCTCGCCACTGGCGTCGGGCGCATCGAGAAGAAAGAAGGTTGCCTGTTTCATGATGAGTTCACTGTGCTGCTGAGAAAAAAACAGGGGCGCAACTGGTGCGCCCGCCTGTAAGAGGCCTGGCGAACCAGACCCTGATACCGAAGATTATAACTTATTTAGCCGGGGAATCACTCATCGCCATCAAGCCCTGCGCGGTTCAGCAGGAACTGTGACAGCAGCGCAACCGGACGACCGGTCGCCCCTTTATTTTTACCTGAACGCCATGCGGTACCGGCGATATCCAGATGTGCCCAGCTGTATTTACGGGTAAAGCGCGACAGGAAGCAACCGGCGGTGATAGCACCACCCGGACGGCCACCGATGTTCGCCATATCCGCAAAATTCGAATCCAGCTGGTCCTGATATTCATCAGCCAGCGGCAGACGCCATGCGCGGTCGCCCGCCTGTTCGGACGCGCCGATCAGTTCGTGCGCCAGCGGATTGTGATTCGACAGCAAACCGGTGATGTGATGGCCAAGGGCAATCACGCAGGCGCCGGTCAGCGTGGCAACGTCAATCACCAGCTCAGGATCGAAACGTTCAACGTAAGTCAGCGCATCGCACAGTACCAGACGGCCTTCGGCGTCGGTATTGAGCACTTCTACCGTCTGGCCTGACATGGTAGTCAGGATATCGCCCGGACGGAACGCCTGACCGCCAGGCATGTTTTCACAGCCTGCCAGCACGCCAATCACGTTCAGCGGCAGATTCAGTTCAGCCACCACACGCATCGCACCGTAAACGGCCGCAGCACCACACATGTCGTACTTCATTTCATCCATATCAGCCGCTGGCTTAATGGAAATACCGCCGGAATCGAAGGTCAGACCTTTACCGACGAGCACGATAGGCTTAGCGTCCGGATTAGGATTTCCTTTATATTCCATCACCGACATCAGTGATTCGTTCTTAGAACCCTGACCTACCGCCAGATACGCATTCATCCCCAGCTCTTTCATCTGCTGCTCGCCGATTACGCGGGTAGTGATGTTGGTGCTGAACGCATCTGCCAGCTGACGGGCCTGTGACGCCAGATAAGCGGCATTACAGATGTTCGGTGGCATATTGCCGAGATCTTTCGCCGCTTTGATACCGGCTGAAACCGCCAGACCGTGCTGAATGGCGCGCTCACCGCTGGTCAGTTCACGGCGGGTTGGCACGTTGAAGACCATTTTACGCAGCGGACGGCGCGGTTCGGTTTTATTGCTTTTCAGCTGATCGAAGGTATAAAGCGATTCTTTCGAGGTTTCGACGGCCTGACGCACTTTCCAGTAAGTATTACGTCCTTTCACGTGCAGCTCGGTGAGGAAGCAAACGGCTTCCATCGAACCGGTATCGTTCAGGGTGTTAATAGTTTTCTGGATCACCTGTTTGTACTGGCGCTCATCCAGCTCGCGCTCTTTGCCGCAACCAATCAGCAAAATGCGTTCTGAAAGAATATTCGGTACATGATGCAGCAAGAGGGTCTGGCCCACTTTGCCTTCAAGTTCGCCACGGCGGAGCAGGGCGCTGATGTAGCCATCACTGATTTTATCTAGTTGTTCGGCAATCGGTGACAGGCGGCGCGGTTCGAAAACGCCGACTACAATACAGGCACTGCGTTGTTTTTCCGGGCTACCGCTTTTTACGCTGAACTCCATGCACTCTCCTGAATCTTAAAGACAAGGGCGGGAGGTACGGCTAGAATGAGTCGCCGGAGACACTCTCCCGTCATTGTGTTAACGACCTGTGTTAACCTAAACGGCGTTAGTTTTTATTTTGGCGGCTATAAGCAAGTTCCTATAGGACACCCCAATTCTCGGTGTTGTAATACTATTTTAGCTGCGAAGGTTGCCATATGATGAGAATAAATGACGGATTAGCGATGAAACTAGCGATTTTCCTTCAAAAAGACAAGTTTTCACAGGCGTATTAAGCGTGATCATCATTAGATATCTGGTTAGGGAAACCTTCAAGAGCCAATTTGCCATTCTGTTCATTTTGCTTCTTATCTTCTTCTGTCAGAAGCTGGTAAGAGTGCTCGGAGCAGCGGTTGATGGCGATATCCCAACAAATTTAGTCCTCTCTCTTCTGGGCCTTGGCGTTCCGGAAATGGCGCAGCTTATTCTGCCGCTCAGCCTGTTCCTTGGCCTGCTGATGACGCTCGGTAAACTTTATACCGACAGTGAAATCACGGTCATGCATGCCTGTGGTCTCGGAAAACGCTCACTGGTCATCGCTGCAATGGTTCTGGCGCTATTTACGTCAATCTTTGCTGGCGCGAACGCTATCTGGTTGAGTCCGTGGTCGTCCAAACATCAGGACGAAGTGCTGGCGGAGGCGAAAGCCAACCCAAGCATGGCCGCGATGGTCGAAGGCCAGTTCCAGCAGGCACAAAACGGCAATGCGGTTCTGTTCGTCGGCAGCGTGAAAGGCAAAGAATTCCATAACGTGTTCCTGGCTCAGCTACGTCCGAACGGCAATCAGCGTCCTTCTGTCGTTGTGGCAGATAAAGGGCACATGCTGCAGCGTGCTGACGGCTCACAACAAGTGATGCTGGACAAAGGCACGCGTTATGAAGGCACCGCATTGTTGCGTGATTTCCGTGTGACGGACTTCACCGATTATCTGGCGGTTATCGGCCATCAGACCGTGCAGCTTGACCCGAATCAGTCTGATCAGATGTCCATGACGCAACTCTGGAACTCTAACGAACCGGAAGCCAGCGCAGAGCTGAACTGGCGTTTAACGCTGATCGTATCCGTGTTTATTATGGCGTTGCTGGTGGTTCCGCTCAGCGTGGTTAACCCGCGTCAGGGCCGCGTTCTCAGCATGCTGCCGGCTATCCTGCTCTATCTGATTTTCTTCCTGCTGCAAACCTCGCTGCGCTCTAACGGCGCGAAAGGCAAGCTGGATCCGTTCCTCTGGATGTGGGGAACGAACCTGCTCTACTTTGCACTGGCATTGGTGCTTAATGCGTGGGATACCTTGCCGGTTCGCAAGATCCGGGCGCGTCTGAGAGGAGTTGCCTGATGTTTGGCGTATTAGACCGTTACATTGGTCGCACTATTTTCAACACCATCATGATGACGTTGTTCATGCTGGTGTCACTCTCCGGCATCATCAAATTTGTCGATCAGCTGCGTAAAGTCGGGCAGGGCGGATATTCTGCCGCCGGTGCCGGGTTATACACCTTGCTCAGCGTGCCAAAAGATATCGAGATTTTCTTCCCGATGGCGGCGCTGCTGGGCGCATTGCTTGGCCTTGGTACACTGGCAACACGCAGTGAACTGGTGGTTATGCAAGCCTCCGGTTTCACCCGTATGCAGATTGCCGCTTCCGTAATGAAAACGGCGATCCCGCTGGTGCTTCTGACCATGGCGATTGGTGAATGGGTAGCGCCGCAGGGCGAACAAATGGCCCGTAACTACCGTGCGCAGCAGATGTACGGCGGTTCATTACTTTCCACGCAAAACGGTTTGTGGGCGAAAGACGGTCACGACTTTATCTATATTGAACGTGTGGCAGGTGAGAAAGAGCTGACAGGCGTCAACATCTATCATTTCAATGATCAGAACAAATTGCAGTCAGTCCGTTATGCCTCTTCGGCAACGTTCGACGGCGGTGAGTGGAAACTCTCTCAGGTAGATGAATCTGACCTGACGGACAACCTGCAGATCACCGGTTCTCAGACCCTGACCGGTGTCTGGAAAACTAACCTGACGCCGGACAAGCTGGGCGTGGTGGCGCTCGACCCTGATGCATTGTCGATCAGCGGCCTGCACAACTATGTGAAATATCTCAAGCAGAGCGGGCAGGAAGCAAAACGTTATCAGCTGAATATGTGGAGCAAAATCTTCTCACCACTGTCTGTTGCGGTGATGATGCTGATGGCGCTGTCGTTCATCTTCGGACCTCTGCGCAGCGTGCCGATGGGCGTGCGTGTGGTGACCGGGATTTGCTTCGGTTTCCTGTTCTACGTACTTGACCAGATCTTCGGCCCGTTAAGCCTGGTTTACAACATTCCGCCTATACTGGGCGCACTGTTACCAAGCGGACTGTTCTTCGTCATCAGCATGTTCTTACTGCTGAAAAAACGATAACTCCGCAGCACAGATAAACAAAAAGCAGGCTTCATAAGCCTGCTTTTTTTACGTCTGAAGATTGTCCGCCGGAGCGTCAGATCTCGTTATTACGCACCAGATCGGCGACCAGATCGTTCACGCCATCACTCATATTCTTAAACTTGGTCAGTTCGCTGCGGGTGACCACCACGAACACGCCAACACCGCGCTGCGGCACCATCGCGACATACGTGATAAAGCCGCCGCCGCCGCCGGTTTTCTGAATGATGCGCGGCAGCAACGGCGTTGGCGCCATTGTTACCCAGCCCATTCCCAGCGAGTCCGCCATGCCCGGCACATCCATCCCTTTGAGCGACACCAGATCTGAACGTTTGTAATACATCTTCTGCGCCATATCGGCGGTTGTGGTGCGCTGTCCGAGGAACTGACGCATCCAGCGGCCCATATCGGCAGGCGTTGAATAAAGGCCGCCACTGCCCGCTGCTGCAATGGTGTTGATGCACGGACTCGGACGCAGGCCTTCCATCAGGCGCGAACACTGACTGGCATTTGGCGTCAGCGTGGTATCGATCATACCCAGCGGCTTGGTGATTTGATCTCGCAGCAGTTGTGTATAAGGCTGATTAGCGGCTTTTGACAACGCATCGGAAAGCAGGTCAAACGCCAGATTGGAGTAAGACGCGCGGGCGCCCGGTGGCACGGTGAGTTTTGCGACGCTCAGCCAGGTCCAGCGATCGCTTTTCGTCGGCCAGGTAAAGACGGCACGATGCGCGACACCGCCCGGTTGCTCACGCGGCAGGCCGCTGGTGTGCGTAGCCAGATTCAGCAGCGTAATCGGATTTGTGCCGCTGTAAGCCGGCACGCGCGCACCGGCCGGAGCATATTTACGCAGCGGGTCATTAATGCTTACTTTTCCCTGCTGCGCCATTTTCACCAGTACTTCGCTGGTAATGAGCTTGGTCAGCGAGGCGATACGCACCACGGAGTCTTCACGCGGACGCAAATCGGAGCCCGGTTTTGTTTCCCCGAAGCTGCGGAAAACCTGCTGATTATTATCAACGACCACCAGCGCCATTCCCATTGCGCCACTGCCGTAAAAGATGTGTTCAGCATGGTCATCCACGACCTGCGACGCCAGACGCGCAGTAGTCTGCGCGTGGCTCCATAAAGGCGTACTGGCGAAGGCCAGCGCGAGGAGCGAAAGTGAGAGTTTTTTCAACAAGCTGGTATCCATCAACAGGGCAAGATCTATTCGTGATTTGTATACTAATGCGAAGTTTGAAAAACGGCACCGGAAAAACGCGGGCAAAACGAAGATTTTTGTCAGTAAATCCTCACTGCGTTGCGGTGTATGACTGTTTTTTCAACACTTAAACCGAACAACACGGGATAACTATTGCGTGACCCGCTGGGCTGGGTATAATGCCCACGTTTTCCGCATACTACTTTCAGTGCCGAAGTGGCGAAATCGGTAGACGCAGTTGATTCAAAATCAACCGCCGCAAGGTGTGCCGGTTCGAGTCCGGCCTTCGGCACCATTAACTAGTTCGAGAACGTCCGTAACAGTCCATAAGTTACTGAAGAAAAAGCCGAAAGGCTTTTTTTTTGATCCAAATTCGTCCGAGAGCATCCGTTGACATCCCGATCTTTTGGGGGTCACAATGGGGGTCAGCTTGGTTCGATAAAGGATTGACCCCCAATTTATGGCTATCACCGACATAGCAGTCCGCACAGCAAAGCCCCGCGAAAAAGAATATAAACTCACAGATGCTTATGGACTCTACCTATTAGTCAAACCTAATGGTTCTAAGCGCTGGTATCTAAAGTATCGTTACGAAGGTAAAGAAAGCAGAATCGCATTTGGTGCGTACCCTGTTGTAACGCTATCGAAAGCAAGAGAAAAACGGGACGAAGCAAGGGCATTGCTCGCTGATGGAATCAGTCCAGCAGCTCAAAAAGAGACTAATAAATTAGAAGCTATTCATGACACGCTCACCTTCGAAAAAGTCGCGCGAGACTGGCACGCTACGAACAAGAGATGGTCTGAAGGCCACGCGATAAGGGTTATGCGCGATCTGGAAAGAAATATCTTTCCTGCAATCGGTAATTGGCATATTGCTGATTTAGAAACTAAAAATCTGCTAGTTCCTTTAAGAGAGGTTGAATTAAGTGGACGTTTAGACGTTGCTTCTCGATTACAACAACGCATTACTGGAATCATGCGCTTTGCTGTTCAAAGCGGTCTAATATCTCGCAATCCTGCACAAGATTTAGCTGGAGCAATTACAACTCGTAAGGCTGTACATAGACCTGCTTTAAAACTTGAGCGCCTTCCGGAACTACTCAATCGACTTAATTCTCATAGAGGGAGAGTTTTAACTGGCTTAGCGGTCAGGTTGACTCTCTATTTATTTATTAGATCGAGTGAGTTGCGTTTTGCTCGTTGGGAAGAAATTGATTTCAAAAAGGCTCTTTGGACAATACCTGCCGAACGAGTGCCGATCGAGGGGGTCAAGCATTCGCAACGAGGTTCCAAAATGCGTACTGTCCATTTGGTTCCTCTTTCGTCACAAGCATTATCCCTGCTTGAGCAAATTCGAGATCTTAATACAAAGAACGATCTTGTTTTTCCTGGTGATCATCATCCACATAAACCGATGAGCGAAAACACAGTAAATAAAGCTCTTCGTTCTATGGGATTTGATACTCAAACAGAAGTGTGCGGGCATGGCTTTAGGGCGATGGCATGTAGTGCTTTGGTTGAGTCTGGATTATGGTCTACGGATGCAGTTGAGCGGCAAATGAGTCATCAGGAACGTAATGGAGTAAGAGCTGCTTATATTCACAAAGCCGAACATCTGGAAGAGCGTAGGCTGATGGTTCAGTGGTGGGCTGATTACTTGGATCTAAATCAAGAGCGACATACAACTCCTTATGAGTATGCGAAGGTCACCAAACAAAATAGATCCTAGAGCTCAAATAAAAGATTTATTAGAAAAGTGTTCACAGTGTTCACTTTTCTATTTATTCGTTATATTTCAATTTATTATGTAGTGATTACCTTGTGCTGAGCTGTTCATTCCTGTTCACTTTCAGGTGACCACCTACCTTGCCATATAAAAAAACCGGCCTGAGCCGGTTTTTGTTTAAACTTGATTGATGTCGCTCTTCGGCAACCAATCCGCCTCACTGTCATCGTTTAAGGTGAGGTTGGTCTGCATTCCCTGATTAGTCTTCCGCTTCAAAAATTCAATTTCATACTCCCTTAACGTTTGCGGTACAGCCCGACCAAAGGCCGTCAGGCTCATAGGGCGCTGATGCCCTCGCGCTTCCATAAACGACAGGTATGCGTGATAGAGATACTTGCGCGGGTTAGCCGGAATAATGTTGGCGTTGCCAATATAAAGGCCGTTTGGTGTGCTGACAGCGAGCAGGTAACCGCAGAAATCTACCAACGGATCGGCACTGCGTTTTATTTCCAGTGCTTCATCGGAATTCTGTTGTTGCTGTAACAGCTCGCGTGCTTCACTAGGAACGGCAAAGCGTTGCATCAGGTGGCGAACGATGACGGCCAATTCCTGACCTATTTTCTCTATCAGTTGTGGATCTCGTTCATTCGTGGGTATCACCTCGGGGAACGTGATGATCACGCGCCTACGCGAGACACCGCCGCTGCGGTCACTGAACTGCATTGGATTATTGTTCACTGCCAGAATAACCGCCGGAATATGTGTTGAATAAGCATCACGATATTTCGGGTCAATCGCTACTGCATCGCCGCCAGTGATGGCTTTAATTCCTGCGCCGTCGCCGCTCCATTTCTCCTGGTCGGGCAACACAATCAGTGAGTATCCGACCACAGAAGCACGCTCACGTGCGGATTCCAAAGTCTCAATGCTTGCGGAAGTAGTGTTGTCTTCTCCCGCAAGCATGCGCGCTATGGCTGCCATGACGCTTTTACCGCTGCCGCCTGGTCCTGTCACTTCAAGGAACAGTTGCCAGTCGTAACGGTTTGCCAGAACCATGAAAAGCGCCGCGAGAATGCGCTCTTGCTTATCGCTTTGCCGGTTTGCCGCCCGCGTCAGCCATTGCCAGAAGTGAGGGGCATGCTCTGCAAGGTTTTCACCGGCTTTAGGTTGTGTGTAATCAACACTGTTTACGGTTCGCAGCCAGTTGTTCGGGCTGTGGGGACTAAAATGTCCTGTGGCGGTATCAAACACTCCATTGCGGAAACCTATCAATCTTCTCGCCGGTTTCCCTGTTTGAGGCACCATCAGCTTCAAGGTATCAATAATCCCGCTAATACCAGGTGCAGAGAAGGGCGCGCGGATTTTTTGAAATAAAGCGGCGATCTCTCGGCTAAGAATGCCGTGGGGCAATACTTGCCACGCGCCATTCTCATAGCGGCAGAGGTCTTCACCCACCTGCGGTACCGCTAACCGTTGTTCATAATGGGTTATTAATAGTTCCGCTTTCTCGCTTGCGCTCATGGATTTAAGGTCTGCGTCACTGACCGTATCGAAAGGACTCTGTGGGGATTGCTGAGTAAAGACGCGAAGCTGTTTCAGCGTATTGTCACGACCTTCCTGCATGAATACATCGTTCCAGTCACCGGCGATTAAGGGGATCGCAACCTTCCCGTTGACCAGATTTGCGGCTTCTTTCGCTTTCTTCTGCCCTGTACCGTTAACATCATTATCTGCTGCCATTAGCAGCACGGCGTCAGGGTATTTCTTACGCAGACACTCAGCCAGATGAGGGAAGTTATTGGCACTTAGTGCCACATACACGGTTTCGCCGGTCAGCGCATGTATTGTCAGACCGGTTGCATAGCCTTCTGCCATCCAGATAACAGCGTTGTCGTTCCCTTCAGAATGATGAGCGGCACCGGTAACCTGCCCACCCGCAAGCATGCGTTTTTCCCCCGACCCGTTAATGAGCTGGGCGTTGACCAGGTTGCCTGACAAATCATAAAGCGGAATGACTAGGTCACCCGCCGCGAAATCTAAGCCGCCCACGCGCAGGCCGTTACCCTGTAAGGTTAGTGCCTCCTTATCCGCCCAGCCTTTTTTCTCCAGATAGGCATTACCGGAAGCTTTGCGGGCGGCATTCACCAACATTTTCGCCTGCACGGCTGCCTTCTGGCGGGCATCGTCTTTTTGCTGCTTTACTGCGGCCTCGTCGTGATGAACTGCAAGTGGCTGAGCCTCTCCCAGAATCTCAGCCACCTTCACGGCGGCTTCTTTCGTGGTGATATCCAGCGTTTTCGCAACCAGATTTAATCCGTCACCGGCACCGCAGTGGTTACATATCCAGGTTCCTCTTCCTGCCTGATTATCGAAGCGAAAGCGGTCTTTGCCCCCGCAAACGGGGCAGGCGGAATGATGCCCGTGAGGGGCAACGGTTATCCCCAACGCGGGCAGAAGCTGAGGCCAGCGCCCTGTCGCGGCGCTCACGGTGTTTTGAACAATCATTTGTGTCATATGCGCCTCTGTCAGTGCAGCGTGGTTTCAGGAGTGGTGTGAAGACAAGGCCGGAACAGCTCGTCCATCATGGATTCTCCGAGCGGTGTCAGGCGGGGTTTTGCCACCAAAATATCGGGCTGCACCATGTCGCGCAGCATGGCGCAGGCGATGTCCATACCCAGCTGTGCGCCGTGCTGACGGACGTAATAGCTTTCGACTTCTTTAGCGATGGTCATTTGCAGTTCATCAAGCGAGTAGCCGGTTTCAACGCCGTAGGCGGTACAGGCATCGAGATAGGCCTGTGCCAGGGCGCGCCGGTAGAGGGCGGTGAGCACTTCAACCGGCAGGCAGGATTGCTGAGTCGTATTCATTCGTAGACATCCTCCATTTGCGTTTTGATGGCGGTCTCGCAGGTGTCTACCACTTTGCCGAGCTGGTCAGTCAGCAGCGCAACCATTGAGGCCATGGAGTTCAGCTGATCTCCGCTGGGCACGTGCCCGAAGGTGTCCTGCGTATCAAGCATGTCGAGGAACATCACGCCGACGTTGTGCGCGTGTTGCAGGCGCAGGAAATCAGCATGCGGAATAGGGTAATGGGTGTTGGGGAAATAGAAGGAAGCGAGCTTGTTCATGCGGCCTCCTGAGCGGGCAGGCGACCGGCAAAGCACAGCACATAGTCACGGGCAAACTGGCGACGGGCAGAATGTTCATTGTCGGCGGCGGAGCGCAGCATGCAGACCGGCGCTTTAGGTTCAGCGCGGCGAACGGCGGCGAACAGGAACGTAAATTTTGGGTGTAAGGATGCGAGGGTAGTAGCCAAAATATTGGCCTCCATAGTTAGCTGAGTACAGCTACCACCGAAGTTCCTACACTTTTGGGTGGTAGCCCAGACGGGGGTAGGAATACCGGCAACTATGGAAACCGGCCAGCCCGAAGGCTGCCCCGCCTGAGCCACCATTGCTTGATAAGCACAGAGGTACAAAAACCACTGAGCAAGTAACAGGTGCGCTAAGGCTACGACATAAAAAAACACGCCTGGCGCGTGTTGTGTCGCCATAGTTAAACACGGGTTCCTACGCCCGGCTGCCGATTTTGCGGCAGCACAAAAACTATAGAGCAGGGGCTCGCCAGAGAAAAGCCTTTTTTGAAGCATTAGCCGTTTCTCCTTAGCAATCGGTCAGGACTTGATCGGACTGCTGCGGATTTGATCGGAAGTGAGAATCATCCCCTGAACTAACGCTTTCGGCTGTTACGGACAACACGCCCAGGGTATTGCTGGTAAATGCAGGCAAAGGGTTTTTTTTGCCGCAGGCGGCAGCCATCAGGCATTCAGCCAGATAGGCTGCCTCTTGTGTATTGAGCTGGATATTATGATGACCGACAGAAAGAGAAATCATTGCATGGTCTCCTGAGCGCGTGCGGCGATGCGGTCATTCATCCAGCCCTCTATTTCGGAAGCCAGCCAGGCCACGTTCTTGCCACCAAGAGAAATCTGGGCGGGAAATTGCTGACGGCTGATTAAGTCGTAAAGGGTGGAACGGGAGAGGCCGGTGGTGTGGATCACTTCCGGCAGTCGCATAAAGCGATCGCGTGGGTAGGCCGGTGGCATCACAGGGGCAGAAGAAGGGGGCGTATTTTGAGCTGTGGAGAGCATGGTGCTACCTCATATTAGTATCCGGCTGGACGCGACCAGTGCCGGCTGTTTCGTTAAGGAGCCCCCTATTGTGAGAATATTTTCGCGTTTAGCAACAAGCCTCCGAACGACAAAACACCTGAAATGCTTTGTATTTTTTTTAATGGGATTTGAGCCACTTTGCCAATGATTGCCAATGTTAATCAATAATGCTCAATGCTACTCAGTAGGTTATTTAACGCTCAGTTAGTTAAGCTGTTTTAACGATTGAAATTAATATATCAATAGGAATAAACATTTATTAATTTTTGGCTAGCCAGAGAAAGATTTGCAGACAGTGAAGAGTAGTGAACAGCAAGTGAATACCTTTAGCTAAGATGTTCACTGTTTAACTTAATGATTTAATGATATTTAATTTTAGAGTGAACAGTAGTGAATAGTATTTATATAAATATAAACTTTCTCCACTTTCCTGGCTTACGTCTCAGTCCGTTGTACCAGCTCTGAGCAAGCGCCATCAGATAGAAATGTTGTGCCAGCCTCCCCACAATATCCTCACATTGACAACACATTGCTGAGGTATGCCATGAAACCCGATTCAACCAAAACCGTCGAAGCCGTTATCCAGGACTTTCTTCAGGTCAAAGCCTGTCACAACGAAAAACCATCATCAGGAAACGCTGAAGGCGCTATCCAGCACTTTGAGCAGGCCAAAGCGGCTTTTGCACAGAAAAAGCAGGCACTGGATGAAATTGAAAGTTCGATTGCCCGATGCGTCCAGGAAAAAGAAACGGCGAACAGCGAAATCAAAGAGAATGAAGAGAGCTGGCGTTCACGCTTTCGCAAGTCACGCGGTGTTATGACGGACGAGCTCAAGAACGCGCACAGTCAGCGGGCTGTTCAGCAGGGATTAGTTAAAGAGTTCGATGACCTGATTGAAGAATTGAATGTCGAGAAACAGTCGGCAATGTTGGGGTGTGCTAGTGCGGGCCAAAAGTTGATTAGTGCACACCGCAGCGCACTGAATGCCTATGCTGACCATCAGTGGCGACTGGCGATCAATAATCTCAGTCCAGCGCTAGTTCGTGCGGTAAAGCTGAAAGTGCTGGCGTTATCCAACGTCAGTTATCAGGAAACACAAATGGGTCACTATGTTGAGCCCGCTAAAATTATCAGCAGTGAAATTGGGAGCGCGCTTGTCGGTGCGGCTCGCGTAGGGCAGTTCAATATGGATGCAGAACCTGTGCTGGAGAAAATAGGGATGTATTCCCCTGCGTTGCCTGGCGTCGATGAAGCGCTATTACAAAGCCCTATAAAAAGGGAGTTACTTGCACGTAAGCTGGCAGAACGTGCTGCCTCAAAGAAGGAGTAACAGCAAATGATGCGCTGCCCGCTTTGCAGCTCTGTTGCTCATATTCGTACAAGCCGTTATATCACCGAACAGACAAAGGAGTCTTATTATCAGTGCACCAGGCTTGAATGCTCATGCGCATTTAAAACGAATGAAAGTGTCAGTAAAATCGTTAAAAGAGAAAATCTGAAGCGGAAAATATAAATTTCAGCTCGTTTCAATTCCCCAAAAAATAATCTCAAGTGCCGCTTTCGAATAAGGCGGCATTTTTCATTAATACGGTGCAAAACCCTCCCTCCTGACAGCCTTTTCTCTGGCTAGCCTGTCCCTAGCGAGCTCTGCATGCATAGGGTGCATGGTTTTGCATGCAATTGGGAGTACTCAAAATGGCTCAAAACCCTTGCTACACGTGCTTTCAGAGGTTTTATTTCATGCATTAAAACCAGTGAGCTAAGTCAGCAGCGGGCAGGCGGGGAGAATTGCGCGCGCGGTGCCTTTGCCGCGTTCTTAAAGGCAAAACTCCAGTCAGACTAAGCTCTTAGTTGACAAAATTATTTTATCAAGAATGATCATTTTCTGGTTTTTATTTCATGTTATAATTAGTCTTTACGGGGGATATATGAATCTAAATGATAAAGACATAAGAATTGCTCTAGTTAATTTCCTAGAGAATCAAAGAAATAAACCACGAAGGATTATTCATGAGCTTTCTGTAAGCAATGGTAATGCGATAGCCGATGTTGTAGCAATTTACAATGAGTCCCACTGCTTTGAAATTAAAGGTGATGGTGATAAAATTGAGAGAATTAAATCACAGGGTATCCATTATAACTTAGCGTTTAGAAAAATAACTGTAGTCACGACAGCTAAATATGCCAATAAAGCTTTGGAATATGCTCCTTTTTTCTGGGGCGTAATTATCGCCACGAAAAATAACGAAAGCATTAATTTAAAATACCTCAGAAAATCTTTGGTAAACCCATTTTTTGATAAAAAAATTGCTTTGCAAACTTTGTGGAAAGAAGAGTTGATTAGAATATTAGATTCCAGGTCAATTGAAATTAAAAATAAAGACAGAAATAAAACTTTCATTGGTGAGGTTATTTCTGAAAATCTTGGGGTAAAGGAGCTAAGCGAAAATATTAGCTCCATTCTTACTTTACGGAAATCCTCATTTTTTAAGCATGTAGGTTAAATGCAGGTTTATTAAAGGAGATACAATTGTAGAGGCAGTAGCAGGTTTTCCTATATTGCTTGATTTATCGGAGAGATATTTATCTCCTAGGGAATAATTCTTACCACGATATATCAGAGGTTTACCTACGACTACCCCAGCCAAAGAATTAATTTGATTCCTGTCCGTTTTCATCCTTCCTCCACGAACCAAATATAAAAAATCTTTATATGGGTAAATTATCTTTGCTGTTGTTACATTATCCATATCTTCTTCGAAAAGTTCAACATCCGAATACTCTGGGCTAACGCATCCATAATCGGATAGGAAGAGTTTATCTTGTGTTGCCTTATGCTCTATAAAATTATTATAAATATCTCTATAAATTAACACTTCTTCTCTTTTAATGTTTTTTTCACTGTAAGTTGTTATTAACTCTCTTATGGAGGGGGGGATTGAAGAACCGCTAATAATGAACCTCTTTATAAAATATATTTCTTTGGATAGTTCAATTATGAAGTCAGAAATCTGAGATGTGTACTTAGCATTTTCACCTTCCTTGCAAATTCTACAATCAAAAATAACGTCAATCTCTTCGAATTCTAGATATATATTATTTAATAGTATTATTAGCTCATCTTTGCATAATGAATAAGATTCAAAATCTTCCTTACATAATCGAATGGCTATTCGGGTATCTTCAATAAGATTATCATTAACTGCATTTAAAACACTTTTTAGATGCTCCTCGGATCTATCAAGACCAACTACAGGAATCATTCCAAATTTACCAAAACTTTCTAATATACTTACATAGCTGTATTGGCCATTGTGTTGTATGAAATCCTCAAGATCGAAATTATCAAGATAAAACCTTTTTAGAAATTTAAGGTTTATTTCAAACTTCCTCCTTAACTTTGATAAATCATTGCTGAAAAGTTCGCTTTTCGTTTTTGGAGTCGGAGCGTCCTCTTTCCTCGATTTCTTTGGTTTCTTTCTTGGGAAGTCAAAAAAAGGTATGAAATCACCCTTTAAAGATTCATCTAGATCTCTAATAGCGCTTATTTCACTTCCTTTAAGTTTCAAGAATGGTATGTAGTTATCCATTAAATAAATCTCCACGTATATCTTTTTCGTAAATTATATCATTGAAAAGACTATAGTTATTCCTTTCTTTTCTTATTCTTCCGGCTACTATTGCAGGATTTAAGTTATGCTGTTTAGCAAATTCTTTTATATCGTTTGATTCAAATGCGTACTTAACTGGACAACTTCGCCAAATATTTTTTGGTATTAAAAAGTCGGCAGCCAATTTGTTTGCATGAAGTTCAATTTCGGAATCTGAATTTTTGTCGAGATCATCTATAATAACGTTATCTAAAAGGTCGTAATGCAAGACTATATGTGATAATTCATGTGCTAGAGTAAACCAAAAATTATCAACTCTATTATGTCTTATACTAAGTGATACGATAGGATTACCGTTTTTATTTTTATACACAATTCCATCTACATTCAAACCATCTAAAGATTTCTCGTAAATTAGGATAATGCCTTTATCCATCAATATTAAAGGTATCTCTAAATGCCCTTCAGGGTTATTACTTATGCTTAATATCTCCTTCACACATGAGGTTGTAATGCCAGTATACGTTTTAAGAGAGGGAAGGTTCTCCATAATGTTAGCTTTTGCGTTAACGCCATATAACCAAAAATCTATAATAGAATCTTTTGCTCTATTGTTTTTTCTAAATAATGCATTTGATGAAATTGTATTTCGCTTGTTAATAAGTAAGCGAGATAATTCATTGTAGTTGAGGTTTTTTTTGTTAAATCCTTTTTTTGCTCTTATCTCAGCGGGTAGAGAGTTAACAAAATTCATGAGTTCTTCATACTCTTCATAAAATTCGTCAAAGCTTTCAGAACTATATTTTCCTAAGAATAACTCGTGGTCATTATCATTGAATTCCATGATGACTACCTCCGGTTAATTCTAAAAATTTACTTTCAGCCATTTCATAATAAAACAATTCATCTTTATCTTCGTTCGGACATCTCTGCATGCCTAGATATTGCTCATAAAAACTTTCAGCCTGGGGCAAAGAATGAAGACATAGACCTGGCTTGTACCCCAGAGTATTGAGGCAGTAAGACATTACATTTGTGAGAAGTAAAGTTCCAACTTTACTATAGTGTTTTTTCTCCATGGGAGTATCTCGATTCCATGGTGCTACAGCTATAAATTCAATGTAAAATATATCATGGGCCGTTAGTGTTGCTCTTTTAGGATGATATATGAGGCAAACGGCTTGAATTTCGTCCTGAGTACGAAAAAAAAACCATTTGTAATCATCACTTTTCATTGCTACTGATTTATTGAACCATTTCCAATGAGAATCTTCATCATGGATCCCCTTTTTCATTTCATCTCTTGTTACTGGGTCGAATTTCGACAAGTAATTTGATAATTCTAACCGGTATGCTTTCCAGGAAATATCACATTCATTGGCTGTGAAAATGTCCCATCCTAAAGTAATCTTGTATTCAATTTGTTTAGCAGTGATATTATTCAATATTGAACCATTAACAATTGTCACTTCAGGTTCTTTTTCCAATAATTTCAAATGAAGAAGTTCTAATAGCTTATCATCCATAAATTACCCCTTAACCGAAGCTCTCATAGTAGTTTATTTTTCAGAGGAGAGTAGTGTTTTGAAACAATGAGATTTCTCTTAATATATCATAAATTTAGGCTGATCAAGATTTCTCAGCACATTTTTCAGCCAAAATATGAGCTTTATAGTGTACAAATTTAAACATAGTGTGAAGAGACACATCTACTAGTGGTGGTCAATTTTGGGGTCTTTTTATTATTGTTAACATTATTTTTTATATAAATCAGCTTATTAAGTATTTTTTTCGAGTCCGGCCTTCGCACCAAATAGTATAAAAGTTCCATGCATAGGGTAGGTGAAACATGGTTTCTATCTGTCATGCCAGCGTATAAAAAACATTTCTAACGGTTTTCTGTTAGTCCAATTCGAAAACCTTCAGCTCTTAAACACCTGACTCTGATGCCATTCAATAAACCTTTCCGCAGGCCAGAAAACTTTATCTTGCGGTAAATAAAGTTGTTTTCCGTCACGCTGCCAGAAAAGGTGATCCACAACCGGGCTGCGGTTTACGCCACCGGAAATACGGATGGTCATCTGCTCATCTATTCCTATCGCTCCCATATCAAAGGCAGAGTGATGGAGGGAACAAAGGGCCAGTCCATTATTCACTTCGCACGGTCCACCGTATTGCTTCCAGCGGATATGCGCCGCCTCCAGTCCTACGAGTGCGCCATCAAGCCGCAAATCGTAGCCACATATTGCGCAGCGCGAGTGATATGCCCGAAGAACAATCTCCCTGAAACGCGGATCACGCGCTTTCATCAGAGACGTAAAATCAAACCCCAGACGGTCTGCCAGAAGTATCTGGAGACTTTCCGGGAAACGCTCAGACATGATCTGCAGCGCCAGTTTATTGATCATTCCTGGTGCTTCTCGAAGGATTTGGAAGCTGCTTTCGTCAAAACCACCAGTCACATGATTCTCAATCAGCTCACGTTTTGTCGGCTGGATATTGCCCTTGCGTGGCTTACAACCCTCAGTATTTTCAAGTGTCCAGAATCCGTCAGTCCTCAACCGCCAAAAAGGCATATTTGGATAGTAGTCGCGCCGCTTAGGGCCGAAGTCAGCCAGCAATTTTGTCAGCGGTTCGTGGATCTCTTGCCCATAGTCGAAGAGTCGGGAATGCCCCCTCAGATATTGAGAGAGAACATAAAGCAACAGCAAAGGTTTATGCGGCGCGCACTGGTCGCCCTTGCGCCAGACTGCCACATTTGAAATTGCCGTTTGCAGTGCTTTACGAGAGGTCATAGCTGAAGTTTAACAGGTTGAAGTTATTGCGATCATGCTCGCAAAGAATAGGTAATTCAATGAAAGTCAGGGAAAAATAATCCGAGGCGTCACGAAAATCTCGCGACCCAAAATTAACGGGATCGCGCGCGGACTGTCACCGAATCTCAGCTTCCCATAAGGCATTCCCTGTGCTCTGAAATTCTATCCACCAGCCAATTCACCCCACCATCATCAGCAATCTCCGCCAGCGGTACAGAAAACCCGATGCCTTTGATGTTCTTATCATCCGATAACTGCATCTTTGAAACGGTCTCAGGATATCCGTCATAGTTGCCCCACAGTTCTTCGGGGGATGCGTAAGTGGCATCATCGTTTACCGCAAAAAAGAGATACACATTCAGATAGCTTTTGGCTTCTTCCGCCGTGGTTTTCAATCCTGTGGCTGGCGGTTCGTCATCTTCACCGTATTGCAACACACGCTGGTCACATTCCAGTTCGCTGTCTGTCACCAGCTTAAAGTCCAGCACATAGTCGCTCGCTGTCATCGGCGTGTTGGGTCGTTGCTGTTTACTGAACACAAACGAAACGTCCATTATCGGCAGGAAGTCCCATTTCCAGTTTTCCAGCGGATTTGCCCCGCGGCGGGGCGGCTTGTTGAAACTCCAGGTGTCCCACAGCAGAAACGATGCCTCCATTTTCTGTGCGACTTCGTTGATCATCGGCAATATATGCTGGTAATACGCCCCGCAGATGCGGTGGGCTTGTCGGACCTGAGCAAAAGGGTCGTGCATCATTGTTGTTCCTTCAAAAATGAGAAATTATTGGAAAGCGGTGTATCTGCCATAAATTGATGAAATCGTTGCCAGGGGAGCAAAGGCTCCCGGATGCCATAGAGCGCAAGGGCCTTCAGGCAATCAGCGACGATGCGCTTATCCTGTGGTGCTTCCCACTCTGTGTACTGGAAAACCTCCCGGACCCTGCGCCATTCCGTGCCATGAAACTCTACCTGCGGAAACTGTGTTTTTAGTTCCTGAAACCAGTTCTCTGCAGTGGCCGGTAAATTGCCCAGCGCCAGAAAGTGAACGCTGTCTTTGGCGTTGTCATCCGCCAGATAGGTATAGAGTTCTTTCCGCCATTGCTGCAGATATTGCCTGCCGCCAGCCGGTGGTTTGACTTCAATGATCAGCGCCGTATGCTCAAAAGCGATCACCAGATCGGGTTCGGCAAATCGTTCGTCTCCTGAAAGAAAGGGTTGCATCTTCTCATCAGCAGGATCAGGGAAAACATATTTGGGCCAGAAGGTGATGGATGCAAATTTTCCCCAACTGTCCCTGTTAATTCCCAGCATCGCTGAAAAAAACTGATCCATTGCTGCCGGGGATAAATAGCTAACGCGGCTCCAGATTGCTGCTGTGAGTAAATCCTCATAAGACTGAAAAACGGTTCGCCAGCTTTGTGGTTCACCGCCATCGAGCATTATCCTGCCCGCTTTTCCTTCCAGAATGGCATTTAACATGTGGCACTCCTTGTTAATTAATTATGTTATTTTTCTTAGCCCTGATCCGCCCCAGTTTGATCGTCACCTCTGCCGGCATGTCATCCAGATTATCTTCCCGTAACCCCATTACTACGTTATATCCCATCATTAACGAACGATCGCCCAGGCGTGGCAGCGGTGCGAGCTTCATTGGGATAGTCAGAGACAGGCTGGCATCGTAATCACATCCCAGATACACACGCAACAAAGTAAACACGTCTTCCCGCAACTGACCGCCTGGCAACCAGCCTTTAGCCTCAGCCGCGTCTTCGGTAAACATTTCCACGCCGATGCAATAGTTGGCGTCCTCCGTATGACTGCCAAGAACCAGATGATCGCCTAACTTTTGTTGCTCTGAAAACGAGAATCTCGCCCGTTTGCCTGCCAGCATCCGGGTCACCATGTGCGGTTTCATGGTGACCTGCGTATTCGGTGCCTGCGTGCGGATCACGCTCACAATCCCCTCCGCCGTGCGGGTGGTTCTGACGAGCGGCTGCAGTAATGCCAGTAATCGCGAGGCGGGCACGTCGCCGCTGTCGGTGATACCGGTTAACGACACCAACACATGTCTGATCCTGCACTGCACAGGTTTCTGTTGTGATATTTCCGTCTGCGTCGGAAATCATAAAATCATACTGTTTCCACTCATGATGATGCATATCAGTGCGGCCAAGGCGAGTGTTAAGTCCGGCACAAATACCGACATCCTGATTTTCGTAGGCTTCGCCCACGTCATTGACCCCATGTACCAAAATAACAATGCAGGGCAGCGGAGGCTGTACACCGCACTCCTGTATCAGTGCCTTCCCGGATGTGACTGGACGACAAATATCACCTTCTGAAAGAAGCTTTGGATTACGAATGTTAGAGCATGAATCAGCCATCATTTCACTCCCTTGATCAACTCAATGGCGACATTTTCCAGTTCGCTCATTTGCAACAGAGAGGACTCACCGTTTGTATCGGTTATACCCTCAGAGACAGAGCCATCCTGGCGGTGAACCCGGAACTTTTGGTTCTTGAGAACATGCGATGGGTCACCATTGATATGTAGTTTGTACTTCATACCAAAGTCCCCCTGATTAAAGGTTGGCATCGCCTGCTTCACGCTGTCCCCACCCTGATACTCCAGTACCGGCGATTTTTGGGTGATACGGGTAGGAGCAAGTTCTTCGATCGTTCCATCCTTAATGCGGATCCCAGCCCCGCCACACATCAGCAGCAGCTCTTTTTTGGCGTTAAGCACGATGCGGCCGTTGGTACTGGTGATCTGCATGTCCTCGAAGGAGGTCAGATCCATCTGGTCTTTTTGCGCCTGTACCGCCGCGAACGGCAACATAGGCATCAGTTCGCAATTCTGCGCCTTCACCGCGCTGCTTTCTGGCACTGTCCACAAGGTGTCCCAGGCTGAGCTGGCTCTTACCTGAATGTACCGTGCTGATTTTTATATGTTCTTTGCCCCGCTGGTCCTCAAGTCGAATCTTATTTCCAGAAGGAGTGCGGATAACGTTCCGCTTATAATTAGGTAACGCGACATGATCCGGGTGCGTTGAATCATGCAGCGCATAGGCGATATAGGGCCGGTCAACGTCGCCGTTCTCGAAGGCAATCGCCACGCCGGTGGAATCCAGCAGCGGCATGTGGAAGCCGCAGGTATCACCGGAATATGGTTTGGCCAGACGCAGCCAGCAGCTCTCGAAGCCTTTCTGCCATTCGGTGCGGTCGAAACCAAACTGGGCGCGGTATAAACCGTCGGCGTTGATGTGGGCGTAAGGTTCGTCCGGATGCGCGCTGGAGATGCGTGCAGGGAGCGTGCCGGTGACGGTCGGCCACGGCAACAACGCAGGGCGGTACGGATGCTGGGTATTACGCGGAACCGCGGTGAAGGTGACGAAATACGCCGTGTCGCGGGCGACGTTTTTAGAATCGGTGGAGACTATCAGCAGGCCGTCCGGCGCTTCCGGCCAGTTTTTGCCGGGCGTGGTGATGACCATCCCCGGACGCAGCGTCATGCAGTTGGACTTGCCCTCAAAGGTGATTTGCTCACTGAGGTAACGTTCCTGACGGCGTCTGGCGTACCACATGCCCTGTCCGGGCTCGCTGCTGAATTCCTTGCCCGGCTCAGGATAGTACTCACCCCAGCGGTAATCTTCGGCGACCAGAGCGGGGTAATCCGGATTAGTCATCGTCGTGCCGGTCATATCGCTTTGCGCAGCGGGGTAGTAATCGTCGTTAACCGTGACTGACTTCGGAATGGCTTTGCGGCTGACCGACATCTCCCAGACTGATTCCAGGCCACCGTCAAACAGTCCCGCCGGATTTCGGAAAGGGATAGCAACAGGCTCTGGCCAGGCGTAAGAATGGTCGGCCAGCACCATCACGTCGCAGTTGTTCTCTTCGTCATATTCGAAGAAGTACGAGATGCCGCTGTCGGCCAGGCGTCGCGCAATATGCGCGTATTCGCTTTCGCCGAACTGCATCATGAATTTTTTCAGCGGATACTGATCATTGAGCGCAAACCGAAAATCCAGCCGGTCCATGTTGTAACGCAGGAAGGTGTTTTCGGTCATGCTGATGATGCTGTCGTTCTGATAAATCGCGTTATTGCTGCCCTGATTTAACCGGGTGACGCGGTGTTCCAGCGTGGCGACGTAGCGGGTTTCATCGGCAGAAGTGCTGCACTGGCGGAACTGCGTGATGACACCGGGGATGATGCGCGGTTTAACGGACTCCCACGGCTTGCCGTCGGGATACATCAGGAACAGCGCGGAATAATTGATGATATGCTGAGCGGGAATGTCTTTCACCGCGCTGGTAAACTCAATCTCATAGTGCAGGATATCGCTGATGGCCTCGCAGCCACTGAACTTGAGCACCGTTATATCGACGCCGGGCTGCTGAGATTCAAGCCGTTTAAGTCTTAACTGGTAATGATTGTGGATCGGTAATTTACTGCCTGCAAGAATGTAATCCTGAATGCTCATCGTTTAAGTCCCTTTAACGCTTATGTGCGTGAATACCATAACTGATACCAAACAACGGGCAATCACGTAATGTAAATAGCAATGACTACGTAAAGCTCTTCCTGCTTATCAATCCATAGTGCAGCAGTGGAAGGCGATTATAATTGATGCTCATAATCCAACAATGAAGAATTGATGGTGTGAATATATCAATGAGTTTAAGTTTTCTGCATCAACAGAATACTTAAAGCGCACCATTGCCTTAAATCTTCCGTTCCCGAAATGAGAAAGTAGCATAAGTCAGTGATGCACTAAAGCAAACTAGGTCACGGAAAAATGTAACGAAATTATTAATGAGGGAGGGAGGGTGTGGAGATTTATTAGGACTATTTTCGATAATCACTCGGATTTTTCTTTAGTGAAAAATCCGAGTGATTAGATGCTTGCTTATTAATTGAATGTTCACGTATTCACTAAGCCAGATTTTTCTCATCAGCTGAATAAAGAACAATGGATCACTATAGAGCCCCGGAGCTAATCTCACCTTGGTTGAGTTACTCATTATATCTTTAACAAAGTGTCCAGAATGATTAGACCATTACAGTGTGAAAATTTTAGGAATTACCATATTGATCTCTCCCACTAAAATATTATTATTAAAATTACAGCTGCTAAGAAAAGTTGCTAAGAGGTCAGCAGACTTGAGATGGAACCTCTCAGAAAAAAGTTGCGGCAGTCTCTTAAAGATTTGAGACTTAAATGGAGAAATAGCATGACACAGAAGAAAAGCACATCCAATCAGATTGATGACTACTTTAAAGCTATGAGCGAAGGCACACTGGGTGAAAGGAAGACATATTTGCAACTTTTTGCCGAACTTACCTCAACGCATAAATCGGTCAGCCGAAAGGACATCATTCGAGGCCTGGTTAAAAAGCTTGAAATGGAGAAGGACGTAACAAAGGCCGATATTTATCGCAATATACTTGAACAGATGCATGAAACTCGGGATAACGACTAGCTAAGCAGGCATAATTTTCAATGTATAAGAGAAAAAATACCGGACGAGAAAGTTACTAAATCCACTGAGTAAAAAACTTTTCAAGACTACATTAAGCATTCAATATTTATGCTGATATTAATAAGGAATTCTATTATATACCTCTGTCATTGTATACTGAAGATTCTATATTAAAATGATGAGTGCGCCATTTAGTAGGGTGGGGCTCGAGTTTATGAATATACCGTTGCTCCTTCGTAAATTTATTAGCCCAACTATCATACTTCGCTACATGCAATTTAAAAAGTGTGAAAAAAACTCATACATTGTTCCGTACAATGTATGAGTAAGCCAAGTGGCCAATACCAGGGAATCAAAAATACTATAATAAATAGTGAGTTAGTAAATTTCCTGAACCGGTATGAACTTATTGATTACAAGTGTCTGACCGAAATTTAAGTTCTAGAATTGTTGCATGTGAATGAGCTTAATTCTGTATTCCAGTAAAGTGCTTACTTTGTATTTCTGCATAGCTGACCTTAAATGAGAGCTAACTGTTTTAGGTGTTATGCCCGTTATTGTACTTATCTCATTATGGCTTAGACCTTTCCTGAGCAGATCAGAGACTTTACGTTCCTTATTTGTTAAGGCTAAATTTTCAGTTCTTACAAAAAGATTATTCCTAATTAAAGGCGAACCAAACATAACCATTTTAAAGATGTTTAAAATCTGATCTAATCCTGTGTCAGGGGCAATAAAAAGTGCATTTTCATACCCTCTTATGCCTCTCACAACTTCTGACATTGAAAAAGTACAGAAAACGATCACTGCTCCTCCTCTATCAAGCGAAGGGCTACGTTCAGGTAACTTTTCAAATATGCTCCTGGAAGATAAGACGACAATATCAGCTTGAAAATAATCGTTATATCTTGACTCATGTCGATTAATGAGCCTTACATTTACTACATGAGAATGATATATATCATCTAAAAGTTTTTGCAAGCCAATCTTAAAGTAATAATCCTTGCAGTAAATAGAAAAAAGTGAATTTCCATATGACAACATATTCAAAGTCCATATTAATAGCAACAGCTCTAGCGAATTGCAATTGAATATCTTAAGCAATCGCTAATAAAAAAACTTAAAGATCGTTATCCTTTTTACCAACAGGAACTAACTAAAGCAACTCGTCAAAGCTGTAAGGAGAAATGATATAATGAGCATAATCCTAATATCGAAAACGGAATAGTGGCTTCTCTTTAAATTAACAAGCCAAATAAAATAGGAATATTCATACTGCACGTTGTGCCCAATTAGGATTGAAGCGATATAAACTAGGATTTTTCACATGCAGCAAGAAATAATAACATAAGTGATTAATCATAATCATAAATCACTAATTGCTAGCAACGATAGATACAATCACATTGATAGAAATTAACATTTTAAACGCCTTGATAATTTTAAATGAATAATCAATTCATTCCAAAGAATGCCCCGTTGTGGACGTTTCATCATGGTTGAAGTGAAGACGTTACTCACCCCACGGTGGGCGGAATAAGATATGCAAAAAGACAATTAAGTATAGAGTTCACTGACATCTTCCATTTCGCGTTGTTAGATTCCTGATATAAATCATGGTGACTAACTCAATTAAAGCCATCGAGAGTATCGATATGTGAAAGCTTTACTCTGTACTCTAACAAAGTCTTAACTTTAAATTTGGTCATGGCTGATCTTAAATGTAAACTCACAGTCTTTGGGTTAATGCCTGTAAATTGACTAATATCATGTTGATTTAGTCCTTTACTCAATAGTGAAGACACACGCATTTCATTACAGGTCAAGGGGGCCAAACCCGTCTTTGTAAACAAAGATTTTTTTGCTCCTTCCGTGCCAAACACTAGCACACAAAAAATCTGAGCTAACTTCTCCAGTTTGACATCCATCGGAATACACGAAACGAGATCGTATCCTGTAATACCGGTGAGTATGTGTGTCATTGAGTCAGAACAAAATATTATTGCAGCGTGATTCATTTTTTTCTTAAGAATTTGTTCAGGTATTTTCTCATATATAGCCTTAGAAGACAGAACTATGATGTCAACGACAAAATAGTCAGCGAGCTCTAATTCGAATGGAATGCCATTATTAACAGGCAATTTAACTGATGAACATATGTCCTTAAAGATTTCTTGTAATCCTATTTTAAAAAAACGATCTTCACAATGAATAGAAAATAAACAACTCCCAATTACAAACATAATCAGACCTAGTTATTGAATTTAATCTTGATATAAAATAAAATATCCGCAGCATGGCTAAAATGCATATCGTAATTAAAAAAAACACTTTAACCATCATGCATATAGAATATTTCCCATATCATTAATGAACGCCAAAAGGGAATGCTAAGTATTTCTATCTCAGAATTTTACATTACTGTTCCTGACAGGATAGTAGTGAGTGATGTTTATCATGACACTGTTTAACTAAACAGCAGTCTAACAACATCAAAGATAAAAACTTAATCCACTATTGATAACGATTTATAAATCTTTAAGATTACTGAGCCCTGCCTGCCTTACAGAACTCCGCACGTATTTATATTATTAACGCATTGTTAGTCATAAATTTAAAATCAATGTAATAATATTTCATTATCGTGTAAATTAATGTTTATGTTGGCGTTATGTATCTTGATGTGAGGAATAAGATATGTAAATTAATGAATTTTTGTACACTTAAAGTAGTTGGATGTAATTGGACATGGTTTTTTATATTCTCCGGGAAAAGGCTCGTGTTCATTCAGACTCAAAGAAACATTATATTCATGAAGTCAGAGCGAGCTGAGATATTCCATGATGTAGTAGTTCTCACTGTGAAAGCTTCAATAAAATTAGCGTATTAATAACCAGACATCACTGCGTTTTCTGCCCGGCTGCGGCCACCGAAGCCTCAGGGTTTATATCCAAACCCCATCCGGGGCATGGATTTTGTTTTTATGCGTTGTTTGACAGGCGACGACTGCGCCTGTTGACAGTTATAAAACCTTACACCCGCGAATGCCTGGGAATATGTGTGGGAAAGGATCAGCATTGGGCAGCAGTGGACAGAAGTGGCTGGGATGCTGACAACCACGCGCTCAGGCTCTTTTTACCGTATTTGCAGAGAATCGATACATAATGTTGCTAGGTTATTGATAGGAATAAGTAATGCCTATCAATGATTTTGCAGTACCACTCTTTAAGTCTTTGGATGTATCACGGACGTAACTAAATCCTAAAGTAAGTGCCATCGGAAGGTTTTTGTCAGAACCCACAACACCGCCGCTGTTGCCAATAAAATACTTAGTCTGGCCGGGGATATCTTTTGCTGAGCCATCAGGACCGAAAGAAAGCTGGGTTCCGGAAGAATTCGTTAATGTGAAACCTATACCCGAAGCTGTTGAATCAGAGGTTAAGGAGGTGATAGTGCTTCGATTAGCAGGATTATTTAAATCTGAAACTGAGTAATACAGTGCGATGCTTGGATCGCAAACAAGCGAGAATGTTACCTGCTGAGTATTTATTAATTGTGATGCAGCCGAATTGAGTAAAGAAGACATGGCCACAGCCCCCATGTCAACAGAAGCTGTCACGACATTTGGGGTACAAGTTCTAATTGAAGCTCTTACATTTGCGCTACCTGTACTAATATGAATAATTTCCTGGAGGGTATTTGTTTCATCGTAACATTCGAAACGGAACATTTCTTGCCCCGGAATTAAGGTATAGCCATCATTAGGGCGGTCTGAACCTTTCCAAATATACGAACCATAAGTAGTAGGTATTCCATTATAAACGCGTGCACCATTATCATAATTACCACTCCAGACAGTAGTTCTGACTGTTTGTCCGTAAGTTATCATCGCTGCATTAGATGACACATTATAAAATGGAATTAGTGCAAACCCCGGTGCGCCAGTATCAAACAAATACATAACACTAGAACCTGCACTTGAATAAGTCTGACCTAAATAGCTTGCAACTGGAACGTAATCAACCCTTCTAAGGCTATAATTAATTGTATTGTTCGAACATATTTTTACCTGCCTGCCTATCCCCGAACCAGCTAAGACAGTAGCAAATGCCATGCTATCCGCAGCATTATTAATAACAATGTCCCCAGAAGTATAATTCCTCGAGTAATAAGACTCAACTACAGCAAGACCTTCTTTAGGAAAACAAATTAAGGTTAATACTATAAAAAAAGGGAGCAAGTAAGTGCTTTTGTTCATGATTCATCCTTATAATCAACTATTAAAATTATTCATATGTATTTTTTTAAGTATTGAGTCATCATCGTCGACTACAAAAACCCAAAAATTACATTTCTTCAATTTGCAAAATTTACTTACATTGACTTTCCCTTCAGGAATTAAAGTTATTCTGCTATCTAATTTCTCAGTGCTCGGATATTTTATATTGATAGTCAAAACGAAATTGGAATGATTTCTTAACCAAAAAATGTCATTACCTTCCCTTACCAAGGCAAGGAGCGCAGGATCAAATTTTGAGAGATTATCATGTCTGTAAATCAAATTAAAATGTGACCTCAGTGCCAATGATATTGTACTGAAATCCTTCATTTTCTTTGAGTTGGGTATAAATGCAATAGTCAGTGAATATAGTTGGTCGGCTTTAATATTTTCTATTTTATCTGGGATCAGCATCTGTATATTAGATGTGTTCTTAGCAAGTAAAAATAAAGGAGGGGTTACGACAAAGCGACCTTCATCGTTTCCAGAAATATTGGTTTTGACTAAATAATCATTTTCATTGTCATTGATGATTTTTATAGGCAAACTTTTGGTATTTTGAGTAATTATAAAACGGGTTCCGACGACAGAAACACCTGCCAGAGAGTCCGCACTCAATATAATCAGAGACAATATTAAGATAAAAACTATTCTAGTCATAGGAGATTTCAAATGATGTGACGCCCGTGACTTTTCCGGGAGACATTTCGCCAGATGTTTTAACATAGGCAGCGTAGAAACTTAGTTTATTAATATCCGATGAATGAGTTAAATTAAAGCTACTAAAATTATTCCTGATGTCCAGGTTAGTTATATTCATGTCATATAATCCAATGGCTACACCATTTGCTTCACCCTCTGCACCAGAATTAATCTGAAGCAAATTAGGCATTTTCTCATCGCTAGCTCCAGTAAATCTCACGTTGACTGTGTTAATTTCTAAAGGACAATTTTCAATTATTATATTAAATGGTGTGAGACCAAAAGGGACTCCTAAATTCTTACCATTTAAGAGTCCAGTCGTCATGTTAACAACGGAGTTATCGCTCCCAGAAGAAAGAGAGCAAGTTGATGAGCTCAACTTTGCACTGATATTTATAGTTATCTGCTCAGCACTACCTGGAAAACAGGTAAAAATAAAACCCAGACAAATTAAAAATTGTTTAATCATAATACATATCCAGGAAAAGTACTGATGACGCGTCACCAGCTGCAACAGGGACTGCGACCGCTCTGTATTGCAAGAAGAATTTTAAATTATATTTTTCGGTCTTTACAGGTGAACCCAGGGCTAACTTGGTATTCAAAGGAATTCGGTTACCTTTGTCATCTAATATTTCAATAGCAAGCCCTTGCGCAAGAGGTTCCGACATATCTGGCTGGCCCTTAATCTTTAGCAACGTCGGATCCAGTTCATTGGCCTCACCTGTAAATTGGTAAGAAATGTTGCTCGAAGTACCCAGGCAGTCTAAACCAATGTCTATCTCTTCCTTATTACTCACATTCCCTGGCGCTTTGAAGGCAGATGTATTCAAGTCAGAAAAAACAACATTCTTGGTGAGGTCTTCACTATTTACATTACAATTTTGATCTCTCAAGGCGCCATTGATACTCACCATCACATCAGCAGCGTAACTGCGTAGGTGTATAGCGTTGATCAGAACAAACAAGAACATATACTGGAAAAATTTAAGTTTCAATGCACATCCTCCTCAATGACATTCGACCTGAGTTCTATTTATTGTTCTGGATTTAAAATTCTCGTCATAATGTATTACAAATTTACAAGTGTTCTCATCATCCCATTTTACTTTATAGGTGGCATTGTTACTGACTCCAGTCAGATATACTGTTCCATCATCATTGGCAATAGCGAATGAGTTATTTCCTTCTTCGCTCACGATTGTTCCAAATCGTATAGGTTTGTTTTTATATTTAACCGAAACTAAGAAGTTATAGCCTCTTTTAACATCAAAAACTACTTTCGAGACAGCGCCTCGCGTTGGCGCCACTTTGATAACTCTGCCTTCTACATCAAAGTCATCACCAAATGTTAAAGGATCCAATTCAACATCATTATAATGATATGGCGATGCATAGGGGATAAGAGCATATCCTTGCTTATCTATAGTAATGTTTTCTCCTGCCCGGTTAATTCTTGCTCCGCTAGCACCAGCAGCTTCAACCAGGATCGCAGTGTCATTCGCTTGTTGAGAGAAAACAATACCATTTTCATGTGCTAAAATAGAACCGCTAACTCCGTAATCTGCTTGTTTTGTTACAGGGGAGAATGTTAAACCTGATTTAAATCTCGCATAATCAGACCTATAATTAGCGGAAAGATATGTTGTATTGTTATCATGTTCTCTGTTAATACTTTGATTTATATTATAATCCATTCTATTGTCTAACGCAGTACCATACAAGCTTGTATTATTATTGTATGTCCCATCCTGTTTGTTATAAGTATAGCTATTGGAAATATATGCAATGTTGTTCCGCCCGCGACCGGAAAGGGGTATGGTAAAAGATACAAAAAACAAATTATTTTTTGTTTTATTGTACTCATATTTATTAAAACTTAAGGACAGCATCATGTTATTGAGTTTGTTAAAGGTTTTATTCCAACCTGCTTGAATGTTTTTCGATGTACCGCCGTTCCAATAATCCGTAGTATTACCCCATAGAGATAACTGCCCAAAATTGTTTAGATTTTGGGATATATTCCACTGATATGAAGCTTTCCTTGCACCGGAATAATTATAGTTCACTGACTCTCCAGTAAGCGGGTCAATATACTGGTTGTTATTTTTTTGAACCGCTTCATTAAGTGAGTAATAATTAGATGTTGAATATCTATAGCCGGTTATCTGTATATTTGTTCCAATATCCTGGAAAGACTTTGAGTACAACACTCTATAGGATTGTCCAACTTCTTTGTCATGCGCATCCTCAGTGTAATACGAATTGATGGCATCAAATGATAGCGCACCAATCCCACCTAAATCTTTTGCTAAACCGAGTCCTAAGGATCGATAATTTCCTGATAACTGAGTGCCACCATAAATTGTAGTTTCATGCGGCAAGCCAAATGAAGCAGAACCTTGAAAAAATGATGCTTTCCTGGCAGCCTGGAGATCAAGTTCGCCTGCTGTAGCAGAATAATTATATAGTCCCGTTTTTAACAAATTAGGCAATGTAGAGTAGGGAATTATAAAATTTTTAACAGTACCGTCTGCAGCAATGAGTTCTACCTGATAATCACCACTGCTACCTACCGGGTTCAAATCCTTAATATCGTAGGGGCCTGCATCAACATAAGTTTGGTATACAATTACACCATTTTGTCTAATTGTTAACTTAGAGCGGCTATCTGCTATACCTTTAATCGGAGGTGAATAACCTCTTTCACTTTCCGGACGCATTTCTTCAGATGTAGCCAGTGTAACACCAGTATAGGTAAGTGAATCAAATAAATTAGATCCTAATGAATTTTGACCTATGATTAGATTGCTTTTAAGCCCCTGAATAGCTCTGCTCGCAAAGACGTTATTTATCTTTTTTTCATTGTGATGACTTACACCGTAATGACTCTGATTCCAGTAGATATTACCATTAAAACGCCATGCTCCGTAGTTCAGCTTATTATTAAAGCTAAAATAAGACGATGAAAAATTGGAGTTATTTGTGTTTTTTGAGTTACTCCCGGTAAAGTCATAATTACTAATAAATACGGGAATACCATCATCCCAGTCTCTTACATCAGCCAGGCTAGAGCGTGTGGCATCAAGATATATTTGAGGTATAGATATTCTCAGAAGCAGCTTCGACATCTCGACCTGATACGATGAGCCACTAACATTTTTTTGTAAGTCTATGCATTTACTATTATCTCCAATAGCTCGCAATTTCTTTTTTAGACTATCGTTAAATGGCATAAGGTCAACTAACTCAGATGTGAAGCACGGTTCAACTTTTTTTTCCTTCGAATTCACTTCGACAAAACGAATTTTACTGTTCTTGATGAATTTGTCGCCTACATAAACATCAAAATAATAAACGCCAGGTGTAACGTTATTATTTTTAGATATAAATGATAAATCATGCAGAGAAGCTACATCACTACCTAAGAACAATGGATTGAAATAATCCTCAGCATGTACCTGAGCTATGCGTACAAAAAGCAAAGCAAATGTAATAAATCTTAAGGAATACATTTCTAGATCCAATCGTTTATTTTTTAAAATTAAGACTATAACTTGCAAGTATTATTATTGACTTGCACTCCATAATCGTTGATGAAACTATATTTTATTTCTGATCCTGATGATTTTATAGCAATGCTTACATTGCCAAATGGGGCAATGGTTTCCGCCTTAGAAACTTCTTTGTTATTGATGCTAACATTGACCATATTTACGTAGTATGGTGATGTGTTTTTAATTTGTAATGTTTTACCGTTGAGCTGGCAAGCGAGCGTTTTTGCAGCATCGCTCGCTTCGCTATTCAAATCATTTGGCCTTATGAATAATTTTATTTTTGTTGTAATTGAAACCAATAGCGAGTTATTAAGCTCTTGTTCCTCTTTACTTAAAGATGGGATCACTTTAGCATTGAAATAAAAAAGTTCCTCTCTGTCATTGGGTAATTTATTTTTATCACCAGCATAAACAATACGTAATACGCTGTCAGTATTTGCATTTAACACAAATAGTGGTGGAGTTACGATAAAGTCATCGACTTTATTTCCCTGCTTATCGGTAACCCAGGATTGGACGAGGAAATTATTTTTCTTATCGTTATTAAATATTTTTATCGCAGTTTGACTTTTATCTGCCGGGTATATTAAACGAGTAGCCCCTAACGAGACCCCTTCGGCGAAAGCAGAGGGAATAATAAAAGTTAAAATGAGTAAAATTAATAAATTAAATTTCAAGGTTTTCCCCTGGGATTATTAAATTATTAGCTGGTCTCGAGTACCAGCTAATATTATTATTTAGTTATAGGTAAGCATGAAATTTGCTACGGACTGAACTTTGCCAGCACCGACTACGGCTGCAGTGGAAACATAGTCCGCTGCAAAATTAATAGTCGATGTAGCGCCTTCGTTCAATGCTACTGGTGCGGTTTGTCCAGTACCTAGAGCTAAGGCTTCATTATTTGGCCCATAAATCTGCAACCCGACATTTGTTGCAGCGCCAGCGCCTGCATTATTTGCCAGAAGGTTGGGTGAAGTCGCATCAGCTTGTCCTGTGAAACTTACGCTAACATTTTTATATGTCGTCGTGTCGCAATCCTGCAAGGAAATGGTGAATGGTTTACGTGCATTAGCTACCTGGTCTTTAGCAGTAAATACGCTTGATCTCACAGTATCCAGATTAACAATTTTATTTGTGTCGTCACTGGCAACAGAACATGCGCCTTTAGTAATTTCTCCATTAAAAGTTACCTGGCCGCCAGTTGTTGTAACCGGATCAACTTCACCCTCAGCATAAGCAGCTGATGCTGAAATTAAAAAACCGAAAGCAAAAGCAGGTAGTAACACATTCTTCATTTTCATAAAATCTTCCTTGCTGTAATTACCAATGTTAAGTGTTGAGAACGCTAACCCCGGCAGAAAAGTATTTCAGACATACCGGGAAGCGGAGCAAGTTTAAGGGTATCAATTCTCCAGAATCAAGTTGGTATTAATTCCCCTGTCATCCTTCACTGATGATATTTGTGGGTATAATCCTAAAAATATCATCTTTGGAAAATTAAGATTTTCCTCGATTTGGATTTTAAAAATATATTCAGATCAATAATTTTTCGTACAGTAAACATCCTGCGGTTAGGAGTAATCGCATTTTTCATAGTTTCTTTAGTTATATAATTAGTTATAACAACCTGTCCCACCTCATAAAACGTCAGAAATTAATTGTCAAAAACATTGATAAATAACTTTTTGGCATCTTTTTTTCCCCCTCAATACTGCCTTATCACCTTTATGAAGCTATGAGTTGGGTGTGATATCATCCACATGCTGACCGAAATCATATCTATGGAACTGCTAAAGCCACCTTTTACAACTGATTGACTGTATCCAGAGGATGGAAATCGCTGATTTTATAAATGCTAAAGCCCGTGAGGATGAGAACTGTCATCTGAGGCAGTTTTCCCAAAGCGAAGACTGGTAGTTCAGGCACATAATCGGAGGTTTGGTAGGACTCAGGCTGCTGTTACATAAATGTAATATGTCCGAATGATAGTAAAATTTGAAACTTGCCGATTTTTCACGTCAAAAAATCATTCGCAACTTCACAATAACCAACTCAGAGGAGAGGGATGTTATTTACGTTTCTGTGAACTATCCCGTTAACTGAGAAACCAGTCGCGGTTATATCTGTATTTACACAGAGCCAGGGGTAGGGAAAGTGGCAGACAGATGTAATCGCTATTCTGTTATCACAAGGTTTAGAGGGCCCGAAGCTGTAAACCACCATAGAGATAATAATCTAAATATAGAAATGTACAGACGGGCAGGGGACGTTGACAATTAATCAGACTGGATTTATTAACGCTAAATATAGATTAAACACTCGTTTCATGCCCATCAGTATCTTCCTCTTATTTTTTGTAAGGTTTAGCAAACCAAACCAATAAAGTGAGTGTAAGAAAAACATAAGACGAAACAGAGAATATTTCATTCGCAGAAATCAGCAGTGATTGCTGAGTAATGGTCTGATTAATGTATTCAAGCGCCTGAGAAGTGCTTAATCCTGCCGTTTTTAAACTGCTGATATAATGCTCAAAAACAGGATTGGCAGAATTAATATTTTCTGTTAACTGGGCGTGATGCACCGATTCTCTCCGGCTCCATAACGTCATCGTCAAAGATGTCCCTACAGAACCTGACAGAGTGCGCAAGAAATTACTCAGGCTTGTAGCACTGGCCAATTTATCGTAAGAAAGTCCTGCTAAAGATATCGTTGTTAAAGGCAGAAAGAAGCACGCAACCGCAAACCCTTGTATCAACTGCGGCCAAATAATTGACGTAAAATCGATCGTCGGCGTGAAAGTAACAGAACGCCAATGATAGCATATGAAATAGACCGTAAAGCTGAATGTAACCAGCAGCCTCATGTCTATGTTCTTATTGTAGCGACCAATGAGTGGAGCGATGATCAGTGGCATTATGCCTATCGGTGCGTAAGCTAAACCAGCCCAAACTGAAGTATAGCCATATACACTCTGTAAAAGTTGAGGCATCAAAACAATAGCACCGGAATAGATAAGATAGGCGCAAACAATACACAAAATGGCGATGCTAAAATTCAGGGATTTGAAAAGACTTAAGTCAACCAGGGGGTTTTTATCTTTTATTTCATGCAGCACGAATAAGGGCAAAGTCACAACGCAAATTATTGTGAGCGTCACAATCGTGGAGGAGCTAAACCAGTCAAGGTCTTTGCCTTTATCCAGCATTATTTGCAGAGACCCCACTCCCAATACCAGCAGGCTTAGTCCGATCAGATTGAGTTTCACTGGCTGAGTGGCAGTTTCCCGACCCTTCAGTAAGAAAGAACAAACTAAAACTACCGCGATACCCATAGGGACATTAATAAAAAAGATCCATCCCCAATGGTAATTATCGCAAATATAGCCCCCGAGAATAGGGCCAAAAATCGGGGCGATGATAACGGTCATAGACCAGATAGCTAAAGCGTAGGTGCGTTTCTCCGGGGGATAATTGCGCAGGAGCAGGCTTTGAGATAACGGAATGAGGGGGCCTGCGACTAATCCCTGAATGATACGAAAGAAAATCAGCATATCGAGACTGGAGGCCACTCCGCAACAAAACGATGTCATGAAAAAGAGTGTGACAGACATTAAAAAAAGACGTCGTTCTCCTAAACGCAACGAAAGTCGCCCCGTGACAGGAATCGAAATAGCATTCGCCACACCAAAAGATGTAATAACCCAGGTTCCTTCATCGGAAGAAGCGCCCAATGACCCGGAAATCGTTTGGATCGCCACATTCGTTATTGTTGAGTCGAGCATTTGCATAAAAGTCGCCATTGCCAGCGCAATAGTGACAAAAATTAGGGTGCTGCCTTTCAGCGGCGGGAGTACTGATGATGAACACGCCATTATTGTGCCCCGTTTCGCGCAATAATCCCGGTGATCACACTTTCAATTCCCCGTGTTTCGACCACAAGCGCCTTACTGCTTAAGGCGGGGGTTGAAATAACATGTTTTGAAAGTGTTTCATCACCCACCTCATTTTGACCGCTGGAATAGAGCTTCGCCGTCGTGGAGAGACCAATTCGCAAGGGATGTTCAAGCAGTTGCGCTGGATTGAGTGCGACCCGCACTGGTACGCGCTGAACGACTTTAATCCAGTTACCTGTGGCATTTTGCGCTGGCAGGAGAGAGAAACTACCTCCAGTTCCCATATTTATCCCGGTGACATGTCCTTCATATGGGACGTCATCTCCGTAAATATCACTGATAATGGTCACTTTCTGGCCTAAAGAAACGCCGCTAAGCTGGGTTTCTTTGAAGTTTGCATTAACCCACATTTGTTCAACGGGAATGACTGACATCAACGTTTGCCCGGCAGAAACAGTCTGACCAACCTGCACATTTCTTTCTGCGATATACCCTGTCACCGGGCTGCGGATCACCGTACGTTGCAAAGTGATCCACGCCTCTCGAACGGCATCTGCGGCCTGCAGAACCTGCGGTTGTTCATTAATGGGCGTATCAAGCAACAATGCTTTGCTGGCTTTATATTGCTGAATGGCTGCATCTAATGCTGCTTTTTGGGAGGACACCTTATTTCGATAATGTTCAAGCGCCATTCTGGCAATCAATGCATCACGGCTCAGTCCGTTTTGACGCTCGTAATCAGTTACCGCCTGGCTGTACGCAATTTTTGCCTGCCTGACATCTGCTTCAAGCTGGTCATTCTGAAAGGCAAGCTGTTGTGTTTGCCTGACAACATACGCCAGGTTATGTTTAGATTTTTTATAAGCGAGTTGTGCATCGGTATCATCAAGAACCGCCAGCACATCACCTTCCTTTACAAATTCGGTGTCAGTATGGTTAACCGTAATGACACTTCCATTAATGAGCGCTGATACCGGATTTATGTTTCCTGCTACATAAGCATCATCCGTGGTTTGCACGTTTCCCAGTAAGAGATATCTATATGCTAAGGTCACGAGGGAAATTGTTATAATCATAATAATAATGCTAGTGATGACTATTTTTTTATTCTTAAAATCTATTTTCACGGATATATCCACAATTATTTCTTGATGTCGACGCTGTCAGACATCAATGACAAAAAGGCAGAACTCAGTAAAGAGTTTAACTTCCTGATAACTTGGGTTTAAGTTGCACGTTCTGGAACTATTAGATAATAGAAAGGCATGGTATTTATAGAAGAATGATTCGTATTCTTTGTAGAATTTTTCTTACGTATGTAATCGATGGCTGAAATAATTAATCTAAAATTAACAATATTAAAACAATATATTGCTGAATGCGTATAGCTCTCATCTTTAACTATGCCCTCATTTATATTGCGTTTATATTCACTCCCATAATAAATGTTAGAATGTTTTTCATGTGGCAATCTCACTAATTAATATTTAACGACTCGCATATTTCAATTGTAAATGTCGTTATATGTATCTCTCATATTTTCTCGGACACAGGAAATTTGAAGGAATTGATGTTTAATTTTTGTTAAATCAAAGGATGATGATTTAATAATGAAGGCAATAATCGTAGACGACCACCCTATCGCACTCATCGCGATAAGAAATTTGCTTAATGCAAATGGAATAGACATTTTGGCAGAACTGGATGAAGGGGGAAACGTCGTCAATAAAGTCGAAACGCTAAAACCCGATCTTCTTATCATTGATGTCGACATCCCTGTACTAAGCGGTATCGAAGTGCTGGAGCAATTACGTAAGCGTCGTTATTCAGGGGCTATTATCGTCATTTCGGCTAAAAATGAAGTCTTTTATGGACAGCGCAGTGCAGAATTAGGAGCAAATGGATTTGTCAGTAAAAAAGAAGGACTTAATAATATTATGTCTGCAATTGAAGCTGCCAATAATGGTTACAGTTATTTCCCTTTCACGCTGAGTCGTTTTTATGGCGAGACAACAAGTGAACAAGGCAAACTGGATTCACTTTCCATGCAGGAAGTAAAAGTTTTCAGATATATGATTAACGGTACTGATTATACCAGTATCGCCAGTAAAATGAACATTAGCAATAAAACAGTTTGTACCTATAAAAGACGTTTGTTAGAAAAGCTTAACTGTAATTCTTTGATGGATCTTTTTAGTTTTGCGCAAAGAAATAAGCTTGGATAAACTCATGAAGATTTTTGCGTTTATACTTTTAATTGTGCTATTCCCTGTAAATGCGGCCACGGTAAAGAATATTGAAATTAAAAATAGTTTTATTAATAATTTTGAGAGGGTCAAATTAAGTAAGGATGAAATACGCTTGATTGCCCGTAAACAGAGTCTGGTTATTGGTACATGGACGCCTGAGATTTCACCCGTTGTTTACGATAGCGTTGACCATTATTACAGAGGAATTAATGCTGATTATCTGGCGTTAATGCAAAAGAGCCTGGGTGTTAAGATCACTATTACACTGTATAGCAGCGAGGCCGAAGCACTTGAAGAACTCAGAAAAAACCACGTCGATATGCTGCTTACCCCATTGACGCGTAAAGCCTATGAAGAGGATGATTTACTGCATAGCTCGGCTTTAGTCAGAACCTATCCGACGCTCGTGACATCCTTAAAAAACGCGATGCAGCCTTTATCAACAGATAAAACGGTCACTATTGCATGCTCTGAATCATGCCCTCCTGCCGAGAGTATCAAAGCTGACTTCCCTAATGCAGTGATTAAATATTATGATACTGATTATCTCGCCATGTCATCAGTATCAGATAATGAAAATACTTACTTTATTGGTGATAACATCTCCACCGGTAATTATATTTCTAAGTTTTTTCCTCAGTCACTCTCAGTGATACGTTACTTTCTTCAGTCAGATCTGGATAATCACTTCATTTTTAATTCTGAACAAATCATACTCTGTGAAACTATCAATAACTTTATTCATGCAATATCAAATGAAACAAATATTCAGATTACTCAAAACTGGCTAGACAGAGGGAATCTCTCATTTTTAAATAAGCCAATTTCATTAACTGGCCGAGAGAAGAGTTGGCTTAAAAAACATAAAAAAATACGTGTACTTGTCAACCCATACTATCCTCCTTTTACAATCACCAATCACGAGAATGAAATTCGCGGCATTATGGGTGATATCTTGAATCTTATCCAGATACAAACCGGTCTGGAATTTGAACCGGTATTTACTAATTCAAATGCTGAAATGATTAAGATAATGCTTAAAGGGGAGTGGGATCTGATCCCCGCCGCCACTTATAGCAGTGAAAGGGTAGATCATATTTCATTCAGTGATCCTTTTATGAAAGTCCCTTTTGTCCTGGTAACGAAACTAAAACGAGCAGTGGATACTTCGCTCAAAGATATTACTCAGGTCGCAATACCTTCTCACTTTACCATTGACCGTCAACTCAGGGATAAGTACCCACAGGTAAAATGGATCTTAGTAGAAAACACCAGCATTGCTATGAATATGGTGAATAAAGGTGAGGTTGATGCAGCAGTGACAACTCAATTATCAGCACGCTATATCATCGATCACTATTATCCTAATGCATTAAATTATATGCGCCTCTCAGATATGCCGCTTGCACCAATCAGTTTTGCCTTATCCAAAAGCGATCCTGAACTGAAATCCATTTTAAACAAAGCTCTTATGTCGATTCCACCGCGAGAGATACTTCAGTTGACTGAAAAATGGTCAAAGATGCCTAAAGTTCAGATCGAAACCTGGAACCTATACAGCAAGCAATTTTATCTCGTTATCGCGTTAGCCGGAACACTGATTATAAGTAGCCTGATTTGGGGGATTTATCTGTTAAGTGAAGTACGTAAACGTAAAGAGTCCGAGCGTCAGTTGGAAATTCAGCTTCAGCTGAAAGAATCTCTTTCCAGCGCACTTGAAGAGGAAAAAAATAAAGCGATTCTTGCAACGGAAGCAAAAAGTCAGTTTCTCGCCACGATGACACATGAATTGCGCACTCCTGTCAGCTCCATTGTGGGTTTCTTAGAATTACTGGACGGTCATAAACTCGATGATCAACAACATCGGGAAGCTATTTCACAGGTATATTCCACAGCGCAATCATTGTTAGGGTTGATCGGCGAAATACTTGATGTTGATAAAGTGGCGTCAGGTAAATATCAGATTCACTACCAAAGAACCGATGTTAATAAACTGATTCTTGAAATATGCCGCTCTTTTGAGGGGATTACACAGAAAAAAAATCTTTCATTAAATGTTAATATTACTCTTCCCAATGATATACAGATACTCGTTGACCCTCAGGCACTCAGGCAGATTGTGAATAATCTCATCAGTAATGCTTTGAAGTTTACTGATAAGGGTTGGGTTCAGGTGTGTGTGCATCAGCATAGGTTTAGCGACTATCAAACCGGAATTCAGATCCTTGTCAGTGATACCGGATGCGGTATTTCCCAGGACGAACAGGCGACACTTTTTACGCGTTACTCCCAGGCCAGGTCCGGACGTTTGCAAACCGGGTCGGGCTTAGGGCTGGCGATATGCAAAGAGCTCGTTTCGCTGATGCATGGCACACTCACGATGGATAGCCAGCCCGGCAGCGGAACGACTCTTACCCTCAACTTACCTGTGGAAATATGTGCGCCACAGCCAGACATTTCCTCAGTACCTCAAAGTGAGCCTTTAGCTCTCGCCCCTCTCTCTATTCTGATAGCAGATGACCATCCAGCTAACCGCCTGCTGCTCAGGAGGCAATTACAAAATATCGGTTATGAGGTGCATGAAGCCAGTGACGGGGATGTGGCAGAGAAAATGCTAGGGAGAATGCATTTCGATTTGTTGATTACTGACATTAATATGCCGGGCAAAGATGGAATTACACTTTCTAAAGACATACGAAAAAGCCATCCCACTTTACAAATTTGGGGACTGACGGCAAATGCTCAGGAGCACATGCGAGAGAAATGTTTGCAAAGCGGCATGAATCTCTGTCTTTTTAAACCCGTTTCCCTGGGAACTCTGACCAATGAACTCAATAAGCTTGCGCGGGGGCGTCCGGTTACACCTGCGATTTCTCATCTCAATGTGGATGTACTTAATCGCAACACTGGCGGACAAAAGGATCTGCTCAATGAGCTGATTCAGGTTTTCTATCGTGAAGCTAAGAAGGATCTGGCTGAAGCTGAGAAGGCAATCACAGTGGGCTCTTTCAGCAAGTTCAGGCAGGCCATGCATCGCCTTCATGGTGCTTCTCAGCTTCTCGAAATAGCAGAACTTAAAACAATTCTTGTCCCTGTTGAAGCCATGGATGAGATTGAGTTGACGAATGAATATTGTCTGTCGGTGCTGAAATCAGTCAGAAGCATTTTGCAGGACGTCAGTGAAGAGATCACCATTATTTGTCCGGCAGACATTCAAGAACTGCCAGACAGATAATAATAGTGATATTTCAAATCATTTGGTTAAATCTATAAGCTGGCTTTCCACCACAATTCCATCTTCTGCGCTTTTCAACATCAGATTGGCTTCGTAGTATTTGCCAGTGTTGAGCAGATGGGTGGTCTCGGCAACGGCATGGCGTGTTTGCTGTAATGGCATCAGATACTGATTTTGCACCACGCTCATGCCAGCTAAACGCAGCGTGTCGACGGCTCCTTTTGGATCGCCCTCAGAGATTTTCTCGTTAGCCTTTTTAATGGCGGCCTCTTTTTCTGGTGAGGCAACGAAGTTCTCTGAAATCGAAAAATTAGAATTAATGATAATATACTGATCGTTAATCATCTTCGCTTTATGATCCATCTTGGTGAACTTGCTCCAGTCTGTGCTGGTATCAGAGAGCAAGGTCGTCGCGTTAGCGATAAAGTTTTCGGCTGTTCCAGTATGCCCCTGAAATATGGCGACTCTGGCCAGTTGTATATCGCGCATCGCATCAAATCCCTGTCCGGCCATGTGCAATACCTCTCCGGCTTCGCGTTGAACCTTTTTAACTGAAGTGGTTTCCGTTTTAGCATCGGCAGTATTTTCTGATGCCCAAACTGGAGTCGCGGTCATCACGGTAGCTATCATGCTGGCTAATAATAAGTTTTTCATAATAATATCCTTTCAATAAGTTGTTTCTGGAAAACATTTATAGAATAGGGTTTACATTGCATGATGGTAATAGGACCGCCACCTTTATTGTGAGAGATATGACTTACACTTGTCATCCCTGTTTAGTATGGATTACAGATGTGAGATTGAGATGATAATGACGGGATGTTTATCCTATGTATTTTGATGAAAACAAAGAATAGATTGTCACAACAAATTCGTTATTGAAAAAGTTATTATATCTTTATCTTTATCAGGCAGAGAAAAATGAATAATACCAATGAAAAAATAGCTCATCTTTCCTGGTGCGCGCTGATAGCTCTTTACATCAACAATCACAGACATCCATCACAGGATGCCGCACAAGAAGACCTTTTTTTACGTCGCTGGCTAACAAATGCCCAACACCAAAAAAGGTTTCCCAAAGAAGTGGCGGGATCACTCAATGACATTATCTCCTATAGCAGGCAGTTAAGTCGGAAGGTGAGAATAAAAGAATATTTGCTGGATATATGGAACAGTTATTCAAGTTCAGAAGAGGACCCGCTGTCGTTATGAAACTGTCGTTATGAAGCTGCCCTCAGCATCAATATATTATTTTACGGTATTCACCCGACAAGAGGCATCATGCGTGTTGGAAAAATTTTACTTTTAACTCTCACTTCTTTCATGTTGCCGCAGTCCCTGGGCTCAACTATAGCTACGGGAAATACGGTTCCGCCAAAGATGGTTACATATGAAGAGTTCATTTTCCTGGAGTCAGATGATGTGTTTCCAATAACAACTTTGGAAACTGCAAATGACAAGGTTGTCCAAAGTTATAAATTAATTAACTCCCATAAAGTGAGGCGTTTTTTATTGCGTCTATTATCGGGGGAATAACGTATTGATTATAATTTATTTATTGCAGAATTTGAATTGTAAACAGGTAACAGAAGTCACTGACTGTGGCGCGGTGTTATTTATCGTCTGTCAGGTTATCGTCTGTCAGGTCATAGTCTCCATGACATAAATGCTATCGAATTCCCCCGGCGCCGTTCAATATTTGATTTGGTCATTTATTGGCGTTGCTTATATTTTTAAATAAGAAAACTTCTAATGGTTTATAAAGTGAGCGAGCATATGAAAGTTACACAATCGAATAAAGATGACGTTTATGCGTCAGCAGAGTTAGCATCATCATTACCCACTTCAGTTTTTCCAATAGCAGAGTGTGAGCCTCGCAATATATTTAATGCGATTCGTGATGAATTATTACTTGATGGTAATTCACGTCAGAACCTTGCGACGTTTTGTCAGACCTGGGTAGATGATGAAATCCGGGAACTTATGGATTTGTCCATCGATAAAAATATGATCGATAAAGATGAATATCCGCAAACTGCTGAAATTGAAGCTCGTTGCGTGCGAATGCTGGCGGACCTGTGGAATTCCCCCATGCCGACAACCACGCTGGGTTGTTCCACCATTGGTTCTTCAGAAGCGGCAATGCTTGGCGGGTTGGCACTGAAGTGGCAGTGGCGCAAGAAGCGCGCTCTGCAGGGGCTTCCTTCTGACAAACCAAATCTGATATGTGGCCCGGTTCAAATCTGCTGGCATAAATTTGCCCGCTATTTCGACGTTGAACTGCGTGAGATTCCATTGGAAGGCGATCGTCTTATCATGTCGCCGGAAGAGGTACTTAAGCGTGTGGATGAAAATACTATCGGTGTGATCCCTACGCTTGGCGTGACATTTACCTGCCAGTACGAGCCGGTGAAAGCAGTAAGCGATGCTCTTGATAAACTTCAGCTGCAGACCGGGCAGGACATCCCAATGCATATTGACGGCGCCAGCGGCGGTTTTCTGGCGCCATTCTGTGCCCCGGAACTGGAGTGGGATTTCCGTTTACCACGAGTTAAATCCATCAACGCATCAGGACATAAATTTGGTCTGGCTCCGCTTGGCGCTGGCTGGGTGATATGGCGCGAGTCGTCAGATCTGCCTGAAGAGCTAATTTTCAACGTTAATTATCTGGGCGGAAACATGCCGACCTTTGCGCTTAACTTTTCACGCCCTGGCGGTCAGATCGTTGCGCAGTACTACAACTTCTTGCGTCTGGGACGAGAAGGGTACGCAAAAATCCATAACGCCTGTTACGCCACAGCCCAGCATCTGGCGGCAGAAATCGGCAAGCTTGGGCCGTTTGAGATCATTTTCGATGGCGACAGCCAAAAAGGTATCCCTGCACTGGCCTGGACGCTGAAAGAGGGTGCTTACCTTGGCGGTTACACGCTCTACGATCTGGCTGAGAAGCTGCGCGTGCGTGGCTGGCAGGTGCCGGCTTACTCCATGCCGTCCCACCGAGAAGATTTGGTGATTCAGCGCATTCTGGTCCGTCACGGTGTGAGCTACGACCTGGGCTGCCTGCTCATTGAAGATATCAAACGTGCGCTGAATGACTTCATGAGTCACCCGCTCAGCCAGCCTTCCAGCGCATCACGCACGGGCGGCTTTAATCACGCATAAACGCGTGACTTCTCTTGTTCCGGGGTGACCCGACAGTCCCCCCCTAAATTTCAGATTAAAACTTACTGAGAAGACTCTGCGCTTCCTTCAGGAGATCAGTTATGGCGAGCACAATAAAAAGCGCCGCACCTAAACAATTATCGTTGTTGGGCTTTTTTGCTATAACGGCATCGATGGTGATGGCCGTTTATGAATACCCCACGTTTGCAACCTCGGGTTTTTCCCTTATTTTCTTTCTGCTGTTAGGCGGCCTGCTGTGGTTTATTCCCGTCGGTCTTTGTGCGGCCGAAATGGCGACGGTGGAAGGGTGGCAGGAGGGGGGCGTTTTCACCTGGGTTTCTAAAACGCTCGGTGAAAAATGGGGATTTGCGGCTATTTCGTTCGGTTATTTGCAAATCGCGATTGGGTTTATCCCCATGCTCTATTTTGTACTGGGTGCGCTCTCTTACATCCTCAAATGGCCGGAGCTAAACAACGATCCGATAGTAAAAACGGTAGCGGCGCTGGTGATCCTCTGGGGTCTGGCTTTAACGCAGTTCGGCGGCACCAGGAATACGGCACGTATTGCAAAAATCGGTTTTTTTGCAGGTATCCTGCTGCCTGCATTAATTCTGGTTGTGTTGGCGCTTAGCTATTTGCATTCCGGTGCGCCGGTGGCTATCAAAATGAGCATGTCGACTTTCTTCCCGGACTTTACCCAGATGGGTACCTTAGTGGTATTCGTGGCGTTTATCCTGAGTTACATGGGTGTTGAAGCTTCTGCAACCCATGTCAACGAAATGAAGAATCCGGGTCGGGACTATCCGCTCGCGATGCTGTTGTTAATGGTTGCGGCCATCTTCCTGAGTTCTATCGGCGGGTTGTCTATCGCTGCAGTGATCCCTCACAGTGATATTAATCTTTCAGCAGGTGTGATGCAGACTTTCACCGTGCTAATTAATCACTTTGGCAGCGGTTTTGAGTGGGCTATCCGTGTTATTGCCGCGTTGTTGATGTTGGGAGTATTGGCTGAAATTGCTGCCTGGATTGTCGGGCCTTCTCGTGGAATGCTGGTGACGGCGCAAAAAGGCATATTGCCCGCGAGTTTCGCCAAAATTAATAAGAACGGTGTACCCGTCGTTCTGGTGATTTCCCAGTTAATCATCACTTCTGTGGCTCTGATTGTTCTGACCAATACAGGCGGCGGCAATAATATGTCATTCCTGATTGCGCTGGCATTAACCGTTGTTATTTATCTGTGCAGCTATTTCCTGCTCTTCCTCGGATATATCAATCTGGTGTGCAAGCAGTCGAAAAACAAGCGAACCTTTAATATTCCTGGTGGAAAAACGGTAAAACTTAGCGTTGCGATGGTCGGTTTACTGATTTCAATGATTGCCTTTGTGGTCTCGTTCTGTCCGCCTTCTGGTCTGCCGGGCGGGGAGGCGAACCACCTTTACGCGGGTCTGCTGATCGTCAGCTTCCTGGTAGTGGTATCGATTCCGTTCATTATCTATGCATTGCATGATAAGCGTGGTAAGGCATGTAATTTAACACTTGAACCTATCACTACAGATTCAGCGCCTGAAGGACATTTCTTCATTCATCCGCGCGCGCGTTCGAAACATCATATCTTTGTAGGTGATAAAAAAATGCATTGATTGGAAACAAACAGACCAGTATGACTGGTCTGTTTACTTGTTTCGTGTCTGACCTACTTTATCGCTTCTTTCAGGATCTCATTTATAAAAGTTTGCCAGACAGCTTAATAAAGAAAAATACATCACTCAGGCTGTTAATACCTCTAAATAAATCACCGGCTGAAATGCTTTCTCTGAAGCATGACTTCACCCCGATCTTGTCCCCCACATTATTTCTAAACAACCCCAAAAAATGCCGCGCCTCCACCAGAGCATGCCGGTACAAAAACACCCTGATTCTTATGTTCTGCTCCAGCCTGGCCAGCCGGATGATTTCCGCAATCACCTCTATATAGCTTTGTGCCCTGACGTCAAAATAATCGCTGCGATGCGTGATGGAATCGGCATTTACCTTATAAGTGTAATCTTTGCTGTCGGATAAACAGAATCGACCATTGGCCGCTGCAAGGTGAATGGTCCAGAGAATATCTTTGTGGCTTTTGCCGGACTGAAAGGAGAGGGAATGCTGGCGGATATAAGATGACCTGATGATCTGCAGCCACAGATAGTGTGGCCATTCGCGATGCGTCACGCAGTGGCGTATCCAGTCATGCCCGGATAGGTTTTTTCCGTAGGGCTGTTTGACATGCACAGCCGTTTTGGATGAAGAGGGCCCCGTGCGCCAGGCATTGAAGATCATCACATCGCCCTGAGTGTTTATCGCGTCCTGCCAGCGTTCATAAATGAATCCGTCTTTAACGTCGTCGTCTGCATCAAGAAATATCACCCATTCGCCACGATGGATATCCAGCGCGGCATTGCGTGCTGCATAGACGCCCTGATTTTCCTGCTCAATGAGGATGAACCGGTTGTCGCAGATATCCCGGATAAGATTGCCGGTAGCATCAGTGGAACCGTCATTAACGATAATGAGTTCAATAACGACACGGGTTTCCCTAAGGATCTTGCTGATGAGGTGACCGATGGTCTCTGCGGCGTTATAGACAGGAATGATGATGCTGACATCAATCCGTTCAGTTTGAATTTCTGAAATGAGCGTCATTCGTCATCATGCCTTTTGACCGGGATTTCTCTTCTTTCTCTGATTTCCGATTGAATATCGTAAATGCATTCCTCGCAAAGCTCTTTATCCTGAGAAAATAACCGTTCGATGAAGTTTCTTTTTTTATTGCATCGGGTGCATCTTTTCATTTTCATCTCGTATTCGCATTATTCTTCATTTGGTATTTTCGCGGCGTAACAAATCCCGGCTGCAAAATGAGCCGCTAATAATATAAGAGTTTTAATCCACGTTCAGGAACGCCAAGGATAACCAGAGCTGGCTGGCAAAAGATAATCGTTTTGATAGATCAATAAGTAAGAACTGATCGTTAATACCGATCGACTTGCTGAGGGAAAATATCGTAGCCTGTCATCATCTTATTCGCGCTTAAATCCCCACAATCAGGAAGAGATCATCATGGCACTGGTCATGGCACTGGAATCCGCAATTGCTGAGCTGGTTAACGACTTCATCGCTGCTGGCCGTCCGTCTTCCCGCAGACTGACTTCATGCACCCTGAAGCCAGTCCTTTGTGGCGTGATGACTTTGCCGGATTGCCGCCGGTTCACATCATCACGGCGGAATACGATCCGTTATGTGACGAAGGCGAGGCGCTGTACTCCCGGCTGACTGAGCAGGGTGTTGAATGTAGTGCTCAGCGCTATCTGGCTGTCATTCATGGTTTTTTCCAGCTCGGTGGGATCAGCAAGACAGCGCGAAATGTTATGCGGGATATCGCCGCGCACGTCAGTTCATCGGATAAGCCGTAATTTTTTTCATACGCATCAGGCTGCTGTTGGCCTGCTCGCATAATTCAAAGAGCACAGGGATCAGATGCGCTGATGCTTTCAGGTAGCCGCTGACCTGTGCAATCCCCTCCGGTGGGATTATCTCGCAGTTCTCCAGTCCTTCACTCAAACACAATAATCCCTGACATAGTCCGCCGGCGGACTCCGATGCCAGCGCGCTGAGATCATAAAGCTGCGCTTCCCCGAAGTGGCTGAGATCCAACCCTTCAATCAGTGAACGAAAAACGGTGACAGAGTTTGCGGTGAAGGCCGTGCTGTTTTCAGTATTAGTCATGAAGATCATTCCATTGTCAGTGAGTCGAGGCCCCCTTTACTGGCGGGGTGATTGCCGCTGCCAGAGAACTGTATGCCTGTTCATGCTGCAAAGAAATAACCTGTTTATATTTACAGTGGTTTGTTGTCGGAACTGGAAGATGTCTCGCAAAATTCGCACAGAGAATCGGGGATATTCACCACCAGAATGATATCCATGAGATAAAAATTGAAATTGGTTAATTAATAACAGTCTTTTCCGGATATTATTCTGGCGATTTTGAATTAACTCAAATTCAATGTAATAATATTAAGTGGTTGTCACGTAATGTCATTATCACGCTGGCATGATTTACTTATTGATGCTATTTTTAGGATGTAATTGTTATTAAATATTTCAATTTTGAGTTGCCGTAAGTTTACAATTGCTCGTATTTTTATCATGTTGTTCTGTATTTAATCACTAAAACATAAAAATTTTCTTATAGTTACATATCACAATATTATTGTTTACTAATTACTCCCTATATATAATTTCCTTATAAGGAACTTTCTGAATTTTCACTTTGTCCCCCGTCATACCTATGTTAATTATTTATACGCGGCGCAAGACCGCACACACATCACATAAATAATAAAGACAGGGTAATAATGAGCAATTTAAAAGCGTCAATCTTAATTGGCGGCGTCGTGCTGTCGGCATTATCTGCCAGCGCCCGGGCCGAAATTACTGTTTTAGATAAAAATCCTCAGAGTAATGCTTTGCTGGCGCCATTAAGCTTGCAGGTCGGCGGCAGCATCCGTCCTGAGTGGATTTTCAATAACGGTCCGGAGCCTGGCTATTATAAAAATGGTCACGATGGTGGCACCCGTTTCCGCTTCCGTGGTGATTATAAACTGACACAAGATACCTCAGTCATCGCCTACTACGAGCTGGGTGTGGACATGGCGAACCTGCTGGGCATGAATGGTCACTATCCGGAAGGTGGTCAGCGTGATACTCAGCGTCAGTTATATGCAGGCTTTAAAGATGATCGCTACGGGACATTAACCTACGGCCACCAGTACGGTATTTATTATTCTGTCGTCGGGATTAAAAGTGACGTATGGGATAACGATGGTCATGCGGGCGGTACCGGTATTGGCATTAACGGCAGCTACGATGGTGCGAATAAGCCCAAAAACAGCATTAAATATACCAACGACTTTGGTCCAGTGACGTTATATGCCAACTACTTATTGCCGGAAGATGAAATTCAGGCGGGCGAGGATCAGCACTATCGCCGTAATAATGGTGGTGGTTTAGGCTTCGATTATAAACTCACCAAAGATTTGGTCTGGAGTGCGGCGTATAGCCTGACTGACGCCACGGTGAAAGATAATCAATATAACGAAAAAGATTATCATCAGCAGTTGTCTGGTACCGCATTAACCTGGCAGCCAAACAACTGGTACATCGTCGGCACCGGCAGCTATTACAAAGATTTTGTGCCGAGCACCCGTGAAAATCCTGTCGAACATTATTTTGCTGGCAGCGGTTACGGTGTGGAAGGATTCGTTGGTTATACCTTTAATATCGACAAACCGTTCCTGAAATCTATCCAGCCATACGTTGCAGCCGATTCCCTGCAACTGAAAGGCGGCGAAGAATATCACGCGAACCACGTCTATCTGGGCGCGGGTACCACCATAGGTTACGGCTTGTCTGTTTACGTGGAACGCACATTAGCGCACACCACCGACGACGAAGCAGACGCCACCTGGGTTACCGTCTTCTACGATTTCTAATTCACACGCCTCGTGGATCATCAGGCCAGCGCAGTTGCGCTGGCTTTTTTACGTCTGTAAATCCGCTTAGTGTGTGAGTGCTTCCGTCACTTCTATAGCCACCACGTCGTCATCGCTAAATGGCATTTCCAGCGTCTGATACAGCACTTCCAGCCGTTCACACAGAATATATCCCAGCAGGTCTTTTGCCTGCGGATTATCCAGCGACACAATGGCATAAGACAACGCACGACAGTGATCGACGATCTCTTCCAGTTCCAGCGGGGTATTGTCGTAAAGGTTAGGCATTGTAGGCCTCCGGTGCGGAGGTGTTTGAAAAAGCAGTGTTAGAAAATTCCATTTTAGTACTCCAGCTGATAGTTGATTAACTACCTCCAGAGACGCTAATCCCGATGGTGGTAGCTCAAACAGCGTTAGCGTTCCGGCCAGTCTGGAATCCGGTGCTTCGTGAGAAGCCACTGTCTGAGCCACCATAATTTGGGTGAGTGCAGACCGTACCATATTCACCCTATTTTCATAGAGTTGATGGCACCAAACTGGGACAGAACGCTAATTCTGACTGCGGATTTTGCCGCAGTGGGGAGAGTCTAATACGTGGGAATTTATACAGTGAGAGGAATTTTTAGGCAGTTTTCAGTTTTGCGAGATGTCTTGGAAAAGAGGATGAAACTGAACGTGTAAATACGTTATTTACTGAGTCTTTCGAGAGGAAGAGTGGCCAAACTATTCAAAAATTAAATGCAAAAGTTGTAAGCAATTAAGAACCCATTATACTTCCAACCTATTGATTCACTTAACAGGTATCAGTAGATGATGGACGAAGAAATGTGTGTCGTTCTTGCGGAGAGTGATGACTCCAAATGGGATGACAAAACTGGCGAGCGATATCATTTTCCTAAGCAGTATCAAAAGTCACTCACCCCTGGAATGCGTTTTGTGTATTACAAAGGGAGGCTAAAGCCAGGGAACAAAGAGTATTCGTCAAAGCGCTTGTCAGATGCACCGCACTATTTTGGGATCGGGCGAATAAGCGAGATCAGACCGGATGAAGCCGGTCATCTATATGCAGTACTGACAGAGTTTCAACCGTTTGAACAGGCCGTTCTGGCTAAAAATGACGGTGTTTATTATGAAGAAATTCCCGAGCAGCAAAAATCTAATTACTGGCGTTTTAGCGTTCGCCCCATTTCAGGGGAAGTCTTTGCTGATATTGCTGTTGCGTCTGCGCTAACTGAATCACGCTTTATTATGGACGACATCGAGAGTGAAGAAATCCTTCAAGAAGATGCAACCGATGAGGAATCTCTGGTTTCATATGAGGAAGGGAAGAAAACTTCGAAGTTCGTTACAAAGTATGAAAGAAACCCAAAGTTGAAGAAGCTGGCAAAAAGTATACATGGCACTACCTGCTTCGCTTGTGGCTTCAACTTCGGTGATTTTTACGGAGAATATGCAAAGGACTTTATTCATATTCATCACGTTGTACCTGTTTCAGAATTTGGGATGTCTAAGATTGTAAACCCCAAAACAGATCTCGTTCCCGTCTGCGCTAACTGCCATGGGATCATACATCGCAAAAAAGATCGTACGCTCTCGATTGATGAGCTGAAAGATATGATTGCCGCGAGTAAGAAAACGCCCTAACAAGGGCGTTTTAACCTTTCCTGAAATCCCCCCTAAAAAATCCGCCCCATCTCCAGCTGCCCCATCAGTAACGCGTTATCACTGTAATCCACCGGAACGGCGACGACGGTGGGGCCTTGTACGTCCATGGCGGCGCGGAGGGTGCTTTCCAGCGTTTCGGCGGAGGTGACGGCGAAACCTTTGGCGCCGAAGGCGTCGGCGTAGGCTTTGAAATCAATCGGGCCGAACTGGATGCCGGAGGTGCGCTGGTATTTTTTCTCTTCCTGGATTGCCACCATGTTGTAGGCCTCATCGACCCAGATGATGTGCAGCAGGTTGACGCCCAGACGGACGGCGGTTTCCAGTTCCATGCTTGATTGCATAAAGCCGCCGTCGCCGGATACGGAAACCACTTTGCGACCGGGATCGACCAGCGCAGCGCCGATTGCCCACGGTAGTGCGACGCCCATGGTTTGCTGACCGTTGGAAATCAGCACCTGACGGGCGCGGAAGCTGTAAAGGTAACGGGCGATCCAGATGTGGAAACTGCCCATATCGACGCACAGGGTGACGTCGCTGTTGACGATGTCCTGCATCGCGCGCACCAGACGCAGCGGGTGGATCGCAAACTGGTTCAGGCTGCGGCCTTTCTGGGCCAGCAGTTCACGTTGCTGGCGGCGATCTTCGAGGATCTCGACAGCAGAGGCGCTCAGATCGATACGCTGAGGGATCTGTTCCGTCAGCAGATCCAATGTGTCGGCAATGTCGCCCACCAGCTCGACGTCCGGCAGATAGTCGCTGTCGGTCTCGGCGGGCATCACGTCGATGTGCACCAGTTCGGCGGTGCCGTTACTCCATTGCGCCGGTTCATACTCGACCGGGCTGTAACCGATGGTGATCACCAGATCTGCATTGCGAAGCAGGCGGTCACCGGCCTGATTGTTGAACAGACCGACGCGTCCGGCGAAGCGGTGGAAGGAAGCCTGATCGATAACGCCCGCCGCCTGATAGGTGCTGGTGACCGGCAGATCGCTTTTGTGCAGCAGACGGCGGATTGCTTCGGCGTTACGCGGCTGGCTGGCCATCAGGCCGAGCAGCAGCACCGGATTTTTTGCCTGTTTCAGTAACTTTGCGACCTGCAATATCGCTTCGTGCGGCGCGCTGCCCAGTACCGGCGGTTGCGAGGTGAGTAATTTACCGCTGGCTGGTTCATTGACGATATCCATCGGCAGACTGATAAATGCCGCACCCGGACGCCCGAACTCGGCGGCGCGAAAACCGTTCGCCAGCACTTCGGCCAGCGCAGAAGGCGAGGTGACTTCAGCGGAATACTTGGTGACCGGGCGGAACATCGCCACGGTGTCCATGGTCTGGTGCACCTGTTTGACGTGGTCGGCGCGTTTAACGGCACCGCCGAGTGCGACCAGCGGATCGCCTTCGGATGTCGCGGTGGCGACGCCGGTGATCAGGTTCGAGCAGCCGGGGCCGGAGGTGACCAGCGCGACGCCCGCTTTGCCGGTGAGACGGCCCACGGCACCGGCCATAAAGGCGGCGTTGGCTTCGTGGCGTACCGGAATAGTTTTGATAGGGGAGTCGACCAGCGAATCAAATACGCGGTCGATTTTTGCGCCGGGAATGCCGAACACATGTTTGACACCCTGTGCTTCAAGCTGCGCGACGACCAGATCCGCACCACATTTCCAGTCGGTTTTACTGTCTGAGTTTTTCATGGTTTTCATCCTTCTTTCTGCGGTCTGTTAACTTTCAACCGACTGAATCGCATCATTCAAATCATCAGGGCATAAGTTGGCGTGCAGGAAGTCGCTGTCCTGCGGAAAGTCGATCAACAGCTTTTCGACCGTGCCGAAGGTCAGCACGCCGCGCTCAACCTGATAATCCAGCACATGGCCGCCGCTGCTGCGTTCCTGATTGATAAAATGCTCGTGGTAGCCCGCCACGTTAATGCCCTGCATATAGGCCGGTGTCAGAAATCCAATCAGCACGCCCTGGCTGTGTTCGATATGAAACGTCGGCTGGGCTTCGATGGCTTCCAGCATCGGTTTATACGGGCGGTGCTGTTCCGGCACGGTACGGGTCTCGACGCAGCTGAACTCGCCATCAATGCGCAGGGCGCAGAAGGTGTTCTGGCTGGCGACGACGTCATCGATCACCTTGTGGATTTGCTCGCGGCTGTGCGGGCGGTCAATCACGTATTCATCAGTCGGGTTAAAGAATGTCATGACGGCGAACGGTGTTTTTTGTTCAGGAAGGGCGCGCCGGGCGCTGCCGTCGCCGCGTAACTGGAAGATGTTGCTGTTGAACGCGATCAGTTCGCCGTCGAGATGGTTGAAGGTACCGAGACCAAAATCGCCGTGTTCCAGCAGGTCTGCCATTGTGGTGTTGCCTTCATACACACCGCTCAGCAGGGCGCTCATCAGCGACGACTGATACAAAACGCGGTCAGGATGCTGATGTTTAAACGCTGTTGCGGTGCGGGCAATGTCCGCCACGCAGGAGCAGGATTCGGAATGGTTTTTCATGCAGGGGTCTCCGTCGAATAATTAACTTTGCTAACTAAAAGGTTGACCCCATTCCGCCCTGAGTTCCAATATGAGGAGGTGTTCACTTTGAGACGTTTTTGATATGGAACTTCGTCACCTGCGCTATTTTGTCGCGGTAGCAGAGACGGGACACTTCACCCGTGCTGCCGAACAGCTTGGGATCTCCCAGCCTCCGCTGAGCCAGCAAATCCAGCGGCTCGAACATGAAATCGGCACTCCTTTACTCAAACGCCTGACCCGTGGCGTCGAGCTGACCGAAGCCGGAAAAGTGCTGTACGACGACGCACAAACCATCATCAAACTGACCGATGCCGCCCTTGAGCGCACCCGCGCCGTTGCGCGTGGTATGAACGGTACGCTGCGACTCGGCTTTGCCACGTCGACGGCGTTTAACCCGCAGGTTTTTGCGTTGCTGCATCGCTTTCGGGATAAATATCCGGGCATGGTTCTCGAACCGCTGGAAAAGGATATGGCGGGGCTGATGACGGCTATGAGCGAGGGCGCGCTGGATGCGGCGTTTATCCGTCTGCCGTGCGAGCGCAGCAAAGAGTTCAGTTTTAAGGTGCTGGATATCGAGGAAATGATGGTGGCGCTGCCCAAAACCCATCCGCTCAGTCAGGGAAAGGAAGTCCGGCTGTCGGCGCTGCGCCACGATACGCTGATCACCTTCCCGCGAGATTTATCGCCGGGGCTTTATGATGCCGTCACGCATGCGTGTGAAGAGGCCGGATTTTCGCCGCGTTACGGGCAGCAGTGTCCGCAGATTACCTCGGCGCTGAGTATGGTGGCGACAGGATTTGGTTACGCGCTGATACCGGCGTCGCTGAGTAAGATTGATGAAGCCAATGTGAGGTGTCTGCCCCTGGCAGGGCAGACATTAACGACGCAGATCGCGCTCGCCTGGCGCAGAACGGATAACTGCAAGGCGGCGCTGCATCTGGTGGGATTGTTGTCGGTTAAACCACAATAATCACAGACACGCGGCGGTTCTGAGCGCGTCCGGCCTGGGTTTTATTGCTGGCGACAGGTTTGCTCTGGCCCAGTCCACGGGTATGGATATTGGCGCGCGGCATTCCGGCATCGGCAAAGGCGGCGGCGACGGTGTCAGCGCGGCGCAGCGACAGATCGTTGTTGTAAGCCGGATCACCGTAGTTATCGGTATGGCCGTCGAGATTGACCTTGTTCAGGCCGACGTGCAGAAGTTCGCCCGCCAGTTTTTCCACTGACTGCTTACTTTCGGCGGAAAGCTTATCCTGATTATTGCCAAACAGAACTTTGGCATCCAGTCCCAGTTCCCAGCCCGCATCGGTTTGCGAGAAACCGTTCTTTTGCAGCACGGCGATTTGTTCCGGTGTTAATCCCGCAGGTTTACTCTGACAGGCGGCCAGCAGCACAATGCACAGCCCCATTGCGGCGAACTGATACCAGGATTTGAACGTATTGCAGGTCTTCATAGTCATTAATTCCTTTTAGTGTTTCATCGCGACAGGAAGCGGCATGCCTGAAGACACATGCCAGCAGCTGCCGGATATTCTTTTAGAGCGATACATGGCCTCATCGGCCTTTTCGAGAATTTCTTTGGCACTGTTTGCCTGTGAAGGCGAAAGCGCAATGCCGATGCTGAGTGACACATCCAGCGTTTTGTTGTTGAGCAAAATGACCGGCGTTTTCATGATCTCGACAATCCGCTCGGCGAACGCCACTGCTTCGGCGGTAGAGATCATCGGCTCAAGCAGAATGGCAAATTCATCGCCGCCCAGACGGGCCAGCACATCCCCCTTACGCAGGGTTTTTGCCAGTCTTTCGCCAATCACCATCAGCACCCGGTCGCCGGCGGCGTGCCCGAGTGAATCATTGATTTCCTTAAAGTTATCAACATCGATGAACAGCAACGCCAGCGATAGCGGTGCTCTTACCGGATTGAAACACTGATTAAGGGTATCAATGAAAAACGCGCGATTATGCAGACCGGTCAGGCCGTCGTGCAACGCTTTTTTTGTCAGCGAAACGTTCTCGTTCCGCATATGGTTTTCCCAGGCTTCCAGCTCGGTCAGCAGGCTGTTGAAGTCCTGGCTCAGTGTATGCAGCTCGACTATTGGCGCGGAAGGAACGCGCAGACTAAACGACCGGTTAGCACTGACTTCATGGGTGACATGGGTAATGTGGCCGAGAGCATCGACGATGCCTTTTTGCATCCGGCGGGAAAAATACAGCGCAACCAGCGCGGTCAGCACCAGACAACCGAGCAGGCTCAGGATAGTTTCCGCCAGGAAGCCAATCAGACTGCTGCCGTTACCTTCTAGCCAGATGGTGCCGATGACCGAGCCGGAATGCACCACCGGTACGGTCACGGGTTCCGGAAACGCCACATGGCCGACGAACTGACCCAGTTTGTCCCAGTTGCTGTGGATCGGACGCTGCCACTCGGTGAATGTCGCACCCGCCGGCGTCAGAATTTTTGCCTGGGTGAAATCGCCGCGTCTGGCGATAAATTCCAGCGAGTCATGCGCCGCCGAAGGGTCATTAAAGACCAGTGCTGCTTCCGTGGTGTAACCGATGGCGCGCGCGGTCAGTTGCAGATTGCTTTCCGCGTGAGAACGCAGGGCGATTAACGCCAGCAACGTCAGCAGGAAACCGGCGAGACCGATCGCCGTTAAAATCACAATCACATGAATTCGGTTCAGTGCAGCGCTCAGCGTCGGACGCTGGCCTGACTGTTCAACCTCAGGAACAGGAATTTTGTTTTTCATGGTCACTCCTTTTCCCTGGCAAGTTGTAATACGGCGGGATTTACCCGCACGCCGCTGCGGGACAGCGTGTCCAGATTCAATTTGAATCCGGTATGAAGTGGCGTCATCACCAGACAAAACGCATTCAGTAATGCACAGGCATCATCCTGTTCACCGATAGTGAGAATTGCATGGCCTTCCAGGCGCTGATGTAAATCTGCCTGCTGTTCCGTTGTCATGTTGCCGGAATAAATAGCATCGCACTCCGATGTGAGCAGCGGACTGTCGAACGGAAGCGTCATGACTTTGAGTGGCCGGCCGGTGAATGCGCTGCCATCCGGGGTAAGTTGCGCGGCGTATTTCACGGGAGGGATGATGCAAAGCGTTAAGACGGACGTGGGGGTTGCGCCCGGCCAGCGCGAATAGCTCAGGATGCCGTTGACGGTCTGCGCGACAGCCGCATCCGCCTGCGGATCGCTGTCTTGTGCAACACCCGATGTCAGCGGAGCGACCATCAGCATCAGCAGCAGGACAATGCCATACGCAGCCTTAATAAAACGGCGTAGTGATATCCCTGCTGGCGGGCAAAAAGGTGATCGGGCTTTTCCCATTGAGTCGCTCTGTGTTTCTTCCGGTTGAAATGATTTCCGCAGCGTAAGAATAACTTTATCGGCAATAGTTCCGAAAGCGTAAGTGGAAAATTTTCCTTCTGTAACTGCGGTCGCGTTGTGGCGTATTTTTTACACAAGTCAGAAAACAGAGGAAATTCAGAAGGAATATTAACGTATTCCGTTTTATCGAGGGGAAATTTAGCGGTCAATTTATGAACAATTTAGTTCAGGGGGTCAGACTATAAATAATACATGTTGCTGGTATTTCAATCGTTATTTAAATAATAGTCACGGGCATAACAAAATATCACAAAAAATAGATGTTACCGTAATCACTATTTGATGAATTTAAATTAGAGAAAATGTTAATGGTTTGGAATTTAAAGGAATATCAGTCCGCGTTTTAAAGATATTCGTGACCATGATCTCAAAGCTATGCGGTTATCCAGATTTTTATGCTGCTGATAGGTATCATGCCCGCATTAATGGTATGTTTTATCCGTCAGGGTGGTTTTTTTGATGACGGGTGCAGTAAAAAAACATCAACCATTCCTGGGGAAACGGAATTATTTTTATAATTAGGTGCTGAGGAATCATGGATAATACAACAATCGGGACGCTGTCTAAAAAATCGGTAAGTTCCTGGCGTAAAACTGACACTATGTGGATGTTAGGTTTATATGGAACAGCAATTGGTGCAGGTGTTCTCTTTCTTCCTATTAATGCCGGTATCGGCGGTCTCATTCCATTAATCATTATGGCGATCCTCGCCTTCCCAATGACATTCTTCGCTCACCGCGGATTAACCCGGTTTGTATTATCCGGAAAGAATGCCGGTGAAGATATTACGGAAGTCGTGGAAGAGCATTTCGGTATTTCAGCCGGTAAATTAATTACCCTGCTTTATTTCTTCGCCATTTATCCTATTCTGCTGGTTTACAGCGTGGCGATCACCAATACGGTTGAGAGTTTTATTACTCACCAGATGCATATGAATGCGCCACCGCGTGCGTTACTGTCTCTGATCCTGATTTTGGGCTTAATGACGCTGGTACATTTCGGTCAGGATATGATCGTGAAAGCGATGAGTATTCTGGTCTTCCCGTTTGTTGCGGTGCTGATGGCGCTGGCGCTGTACCTTATTCCTAACTGGAATACGTCAGTGTTTGAAAACGTCTCCATGTCGGGCAATGGCGTGGGTCACGGTATGCTGATGACATTGTGGCTGGTCATTCCGGTGATGGTATTCTCCTTTAACCACTCGCCGATTATCTCCTCTTTCGCTGTCGCAAAACGCAAAGAGTATGGCGAAGACGCTGAGAAAAAATGTTCACGTATTCTGGCATTTAGCCACATCATGATGGTTATCACCGTGATGTTCTTCGTCTTCAGCTGCGTACTGAGCCTGTCTCCGGCAGACCTGATGGAAGCTAAATCGCAGAACGTGTCTATTCTGTCTTATTTAGCCAACCACTTCTCTAACCCGGTCATTGAATATATCGCGCCATTTATTGCCTTTATCGCGATTACCAAATCTTTCCTCGGCCATTATCTGGGTGCGCGTGAAGGTTTCAACGGCATGGTAATTAAGTCATTGCGTGGTAAAGGGAAAACTATTGCCCTGCCAACGCTGAACCGTTATACCGGCATCTTCATGTTATTAACCACCTGGTTAGTCGCTACCCTGAATCCAAGTATTCTGGGTATGATCGAAACTCTGGGTGGTCCGATTATTGCGATGCTGTTATTCCTGATGCCTATGTATGCGATTCGTAAAGTTCCTGCGATGAGAAAATACAGCGGCCATATCAGCAATGTGTTCGTAGTGATTATGGGTCTGATTGCCATGTCAGCCATCGTATTTAGCCTGATTGGTTAATGAGTAAAGTATTTAAAGTTAATTGAAATAAAGTGGGCGGGAATATTCCTGCTCACTTTCCTCCCGTATTTTTGCCCGTCATCTTATTCACATGGAGTGCCCACCGTGATCAGCGTCTTCGATATTTTCAAAATTGGTATTGGTCCTTCCAGTTCGCATACTGTTGGCCCGATGAAAGCCGGGAAAATATTCACTGATGAACTTATCTCTTCTGGCCATATTACTCATACCACCCGCGTGGTCGTCGATGTCTATGGTTCTTTATCGTTAACCGGTAAAGGCCACCACACCGATCTGGCGATCATCATGGGGCTGGCCGGCAATATGCCGGACGATGTGGATATTGATGCGATCCCGGCGTTTATCCGTCAGGTGGAAACTTCCGGACGACTGATGCTCGGCAAGGGCGCGAAGGAAGTGGATTTCCCGGCCGGTTCCGGGATGAATTTCCATTTTAATAATCTGCCTTTACACGAAAACGGCATGACAATCAGCGCGTTCAACGGTGATGAGCTGCTGTATACGCAAACCTATTATTCTATTGGCGGCGGCTTTATTGTCGAAGCCAGCAAGTTCGGCCTGCAGGATGAAAACCCTGTGGTGCGACCGTACCCGTTCCGTTCGGCCAGTGATTTGCAAAAGCATTGCACCGACACCGGCCTGTCCCTGTCGGCGCTGATGCTGCAAAACGAGCTGGCCAGCCATACACGTGCAGAAATCAGCGAACACTTTGCGGCTATCTGGAATGTGATGAGCGAAGGCATTACGCGCGGTATTCATACCGAAGGGTTGTTGCCAGGCCCGATGAAAATCAACCGTCGCGCCGCGGCGCTGCGTCGTATTCTGGTGACGCAGGATAAAAACAACGTTGATCCGATGGGCGTGGTGGACTGGATCAATATGTACGCGATGGCTGTTAACGAAGAAAACGCGGCAGGCGGACGGGTTGTTACGGCACCGACCAACGGCGCGTGTGGCATCATTCCGGCGGTGCTGACGTATTACGATCAGTTCATCCGTCCGATCAGCCCGGATTCTTACAGCCGTTTCTTCCTCGCATCCGGCGCGGTCGGCATTTTGTTCAAAATGAACGCCTCGATTTCCGGTGCAGAAGTGGGCTGTCAGGGCGAAGTCGGCGTGGCCTGTTCCATGGCGGCAGCCGGTCTGACTGAGCTGCTGGGCGGCAGCACGGCGCAGGTGTTTATGGCGGCAGAAATCGCCATGGAACATCACCTCGGGCTGACGTGTGACCCGCTCGCCGGACAGGTTCAGGTGCCGTGCATCGAACGAAATGCCATTTCGGCGGTTAAAGCGGTCAATGCTTCACGTATGGCACTGCGCCGTACCAGCGAGCCGCGCGTGTGTCTCGATAAAGTCATCGAAACCATGTACGAAACCGGCAAAGACATGAACTCAAAATATCGTGAAACCTCGACGGGAGGGTTAGCGATTAAAGTGTTAGCGTGTAATTGATTTCTTTCTACATCATTTCCTAAAAAGGCGGGAAACCGCCTTTCTCGTCTCCTTCCTGATTTTTGTCCTGTGCTATGTTTTCAGATACCTGCATTACGCAGAGGTATGTTTTTTTCTGCCTCACAACACCTGGAAAACAGTTAAAAGGAAAGATCCGGCATGTCTAAATTCTTTATGAATGACCGTAAGTCTCTGATTAACGATGTTATCGAAGGGGTGATCCTGACCTCTCCCTACAAAAATCTGGCAAAACTGGACGTTGATCCGGCTATCCGCGTGGTCGTTCGCCGCGACTGGGATAAGAAAAAAGTCGCCCTGATTTCCGGCGGTGGCTCCGGTCACGAACCGGCACACGTCGGTTTTGTCGGTAAGGGGATGCTCACCGCAGCGGTGTGCGGCGAAGTGTTTGCGTCACCGAGCGTGGACGCCGTGCTGAATGCGATTGTGGCGGTCACCGGTAAAGCGGGCTGCCTGCTGATTGTGAAAAACTACACCGGCGACCGTCTGAACTTTGGTCTGGCGGCTGAGAAAGCCAAAGGCATGGGCTACGACGTCGAGCTGGTGATGGTATCCGACGACATTTCTCTGCCGGACAACAAGCAGCCTCGCGGTATCGCGGGGACGGCGCTGGTGCATAAAATTGCCGGTTATGCCGCAGAGCAGGGAAAATCTCTCAAAGACGTCACCAAAATTGCGCAGCAGGCCATTGATGCCACGGCGAGTATTGGAGTGGCGGCCGCAGGTTGCAGTCTGCCGGGCGGCGGCGAAGATGAAGAAGAACAGCGTATCGAATCGGGCCATGTTGAGCTGGGATTGGGTATTCACGGTGAGCCGGGCGTCTCGACGATGAAAACTCAGAACAGTAAAAAAGTGGTGGATACGCTGGTTGAAAAGCTCCAGCAGCATGTGAAAAAAAGCGACAAGCTGGCGGTATTGATCAATAACCTCGGCGGCGTTTCTCCGCTTGAAATGAGTCAGATCACCAAAGAAGTGGTGCATTCAGCGCTGGGCAGTTCGGTGCGTTATCTCATCGGACCCGCTTCACTCGTCAGTGCGCTGGATATGAAAGGTTTTTCGCTTTCCGTGATCGCGCTGAAAGGCGGAATTGAAGAAGCGTTGCTGGCAGAGGTGGAGGCCGCGGGCTGGCATCCACTGGTTAAGCTGGAAAAACTGGCGACTAAAAAAGGTAAAGCCATCAGCGATAAAAAATCCGTTAAAGCGTCATCAAATGCCGAAGTCGGCAAGATAGTCGAAACCATCACACAGACACTTTCCGGTCTGGAAGATGAACTGAATAAGCTCGATGCCAAAGTGGGTGACGGCGATACCGGTTCGACATTTGCCACCGGCGCGCGCGATATCCAGAAGCAGAACAAAGGCAAAAAATTGCCGCTGAATAATGTTGCCGATCTTCTTGGCGTAGTCGGCGATCGTCTGGCAACAGTGATGGGCGGATCGAGCGGCGTGCTGATGTCGATCTTCTTCACGGCCGCGGGTAAGAAAGTCGCGGAGGGCGAGAAATTACCGAAAGCGCTGCTGTTCGGTCTTGAGCGCATGAAGCATTATGGCGGTGCTGATCTCGGCGATCGCACGATGATCGACGCACTTCAGCCCGCGCTGGAAGCCCTTGGCAAGAAAGATGCGCTGAAAGGTGCTGCGAAAGCCGCCGCTAAAGGCGCCAAAGACACGGCCAGCATGAAAAAAGCTAACGCCGGGCGTTCATCCTATCTGAGCAGCGACAGCCTGAAAGGCGTCAAAGATCCGGGTGCAGTCGCAGTCGAAAAAGTGTTTGAAGCACTGGCGAAGAAATAAAATTCTTTCGCTTAAAAGAAAGGCCTGCGGGAATTGGCAGGCCTTTAAGAGAATGTCATTACCCGCCCTTTAACTACGTTACGTTATGAAAATTCGTTTTTGTTTATCAGCGAGTAGGTCTTTGTATCCTTTATTCTCTGGGTTTTACCGGAATACGTTTGCTCTGAAATAAGCAGTCGTCCAACGCGCACACTTTCTCTGGAACATTGGTCGTAAAAAGGATCGTAAGTTCCACGGCCACATTTACCCTTCAGGCCACGGTTCGACCATTTATTCATTTTCATTTTCCATTCGAGAGAATAATGCGCCAGAGGACAGACAATTTTTCCCCACGGGTCGCAAATTAACGTATTTTCCATAATTTTTCCGCTGCCGCGCGGGGGTTCAGTTCCTACTAATACCAGGCTGTGATCGACAGGGTGCTTGAGAAAAATAGTGAGTATTTTTATTGGCGTTTTGACTAGTTTTTCAAGTTCACGAATATGTTCAGTGAGATACCAGAACGCGATCATGGCATTTTCACCACAGTTACCGGCATTGCGTATCCCGTTGCGGTGATCCTGTTCGTATTTCCGGTAGACCTGTTGTGGTGCCAGTTTGAGCTTTCTGTTAGCGGCCAAATTCAGAGAACGATTCCTGTCTCCGCCCAGAGAATGCATCCGGTACTTGTCGGGATTGGTCATCATCAGCCCATCGATCATTCTTTTATCAGGATAGAATTTATTGGCTGATTTCATGGGGATTCTTGAGCGTGTATACAGCATTGCTTCCCTGAGTTTTGGCAACAATAACTTTTGAAATTGTTTACTGTCCATGGCCACGATGATCCTTCAATGTGAAAGTAATTAACGGATCATTTGAGCACTCTTTAATCCGCAGATACAGGAAATGACATATTCAGAAATCTCAATTACTGAGGAGGTCAAATCGCCCGGTCAGGATCCCGAATGCTAAAAGTAGAAGTTGATCTAAAACAAATTTAGGCGATTTGCTCCCCCGCAGTGGTTTTTGTCCCCGTATAATTTGCGGCCAATTATTTGCCGCCGAACGAAGAAACTACATTATGTCAGTCAGCCTGATCCAACCCGATCGCACCCTATTTTCTTACCCACGTTACTGGGCGGAATGCTATGGCACCGCGCCGTTTTTCCCAATGAGCCGGGCGGAAATGGATGAACTGGGCTGGGACAGTTGTGATGTGATCGTGGTGACCGGAGATGCGTACGTCGATCATCCGAGTTTTGGCATGGCGATCATTGGCAGGATGCTGGAAGCGCAGGGGTTTCGCGTCGGGATCATCGCTCAGCCGGACTGGACCAGCAAAGAGGATTTCATGCGGCTTGGCAAACCGAATCTGTTTTATGGCGTGACTGCCGGCAATATGGATTCGATGATCAACCGTTATACCGCCGACCGGAAGCTGCGCCATGACGATGCCTATACGCCGGGCAACGTGGGCGGTAAACGCCCGGATCGCGCGACGCTGGTTTACACCCAGCGCTGCAAAGAAGCTTTCAGCGATGTGCCGGTGTTGCTCGGCGGCATTGAAGCCAGTCTGCGGCGTATCGCGCATTACGATTACTGGTCCAATACCGTGCGGCGCTCTGTGCTGGTGGATTCCAAAGCTGACATGCTGATTTATGGCAACGGCGAAAGGCCACTGGTGGAAGTGGCACACCGTCTGGCGGCGGGTGAATCCATTACGGATATTCACGACGTTCGCAATACGGTGGTGATGCGTAAAACGGCGCTGATCGGCTGGAGCGGAGTGGATTCCACGCGGCTCGATAAGCCGGGGCGCATTGAGCCGATCATGAATCCGTACGGCGAAGACTTACCCTGTTCAGAAGGTGAACTGCCTGCGCCCGATGCCCCGCAGCCGGTGACGGTGCGTGCGCCTAAGCCGAAACCGTGGGAGAAAACCTACGTTCTGCTGCCGTCATTTGAAAAAGTGAAGGGCGACAAGGTGCTGTATGCCCATACCTCGCGCATTTTGCATCATGAAACCAACCCGGGTTGTGCCCGCGCGCTAATGCAAAAACACGGTGACCGCTATGTGTGGATCAATCCACCGGCAATCCCGCTTTCTACTGAAGAAATGGATGAAGTCTTTGGATTGCCTTTCCAGCGCGTGCCGCATCCGTCTTACGGTAAAGCGACTATTCCGGCGTATGACATGATCCGTTTCTCGATCAATATCATGCGTGGTTGTTACGGCGGTTGCGCATTTTGTTCGATCACCGAGCACGAAGGGCGGATCATTCAGAGCCGCTCGGAAGAGTCGATCGTGCGTGAAATCGAAGAGATCCGCGACAGCGTACCAGGATTCACCGGTGTGATTTCCGATCTCGGTGGTCCGACGGCCAACATGTATATGCTGCGCTGTCAGTCGCCAAAAGCGGAGCAAAGCTGCCGCCGTGCTTCCTGCGTATACCCTGAAATCTGCACACACATGGACACCAACCATGAGCCGACGATCAACCTTTATCGCCGTACGCGCAGCCTGAAAGGCATCAAGAAAATCCTGATCGCTTCGGGCGTACGTTATGATCTGGCGGTAGAGGATCCGCGTTATATCAAAGAGCTGGCGGAGCATCACGTGGGCGGTTATCTGAAGATCGCGCCGGAGCACACCGAAACCGGGCCGCTTTCTAAAATGATGAAACCGGGCATGGGCAGCTATTACCGGTTCAAAGAACTGTTCGACAGCTATTCGAAACAGGCCGGGAAAGAGCAGTATCTGATCCCGTATTTTATCTCCGCGCATCCGGGCACGCGCACTGAAGATATGATCAATCTGGCGCTGTGGCTGAAGAAAAACCGCTTCCGTCTGGATCAGGTGCAGAACTTCTATCCGTCACCGCTCGCCAGTGCGACCACCATGTATTACAGCGGCAAGAATCCGCTCAGCAAAGTGGATTATAAAAGTGAAGATGTGGTGGTGCCGAAAGGGGATCGTCAGCGGCGGTTGCATAAAGCGTTGCTGCGCTATCACGATCCGGCGAACTGGCCGGTGATCCGCGAGGCACTGACCGCAATGGGGATGCGCCGCCTGATTGGCATCCGGCCTGATTGCCTGGTACCACCGGACGGATTTGATCCGAAGTTTGCACCGTCACGTTCGGGGAAAGCGAAACCGGCGGCTACGCGATTTACTGCCTCAAAAGCGCAAAATCCGGGTGCCGTAAAAGGACAACCCGCCGGTCAGCGGGTTAATCGAGGTAAAAGACCGGTTTAAGATCGCTACTGATCGGGCTGTTATCGGCATTGGCAGGCATTACGTCTGCCATATGCTTCCACCACTTCTGGCAAATATCCGTTTTTGCCACGGCATTCCATCTTTCTTCAGATTCAATTTCCACATAGCCAAACAGCAGATTACGTTTTTCATCGAGAAAAATGCTGTAGTGATGTGCGCCGTGGGCTTTCAGGGTTTCCGCCAGTTCCGGCCAGATTGGTGAATGACGACGCTGATATTCATCGTGTGCATCTGGATTAACCTGCATAACGAAGGATTTACGGATCATGTTTTTCTCCGGTTAGATTTACTCCCTCCCCTGTGAAGGGGAGGGCTGGGGTGGGGTATTAATGGCAGCGTTGAATCTGAAGTTGCCTGCTAAACCCCCTCCCAACCTCCCCCTTCGCAGGGGGAGGAGTAAGGAAATTACACCTTTTTCTTCCCCTTCACAGAGGCAGAAGCTAAAAATTACATCGCTTTCAGATAAAGCTCGCGAACTTCTTCACGTGTTGGCGTACGCGGATTACATGGCGCACACGGATCAGCCAGGGCTTTATCCAGCCAGCCTTCGATGTCGGATTCCTTAATCCCCAGCTCTTTGAAACCGGACGGGATCCCCACGCGGGCGGACAATTTACGGATCGCGTCAATAGCCGCCATGCTGGCTTGCGTTTCGCTGATACCTTGCGTGTGCACACCCATTGCGCGGGCGATATCGGCAAAACGGTGCGGGGCAGAGGAACGGTTAAACTCTTCAATGACTGGCAGTAAAATCGCATTACACACGCCGTGCGGCAGATTATGCGTCGCCCCTGGCTGATGCGCCATCGCATGGACCAGTCCAAGCCCGGCGCTGTTAAATGCCATGCCAGCCAGATATTGTCCCTGCGCCATTTTCTCGCGAGCTTCAATATCGTCGCCGTGATCGACGGCTTTCGGCAGCCATTGCGTGATGGTAGAAATAGCGGCGAGCGCCGTCGGATCAGTCAGCGGATGCGCGCCAACAGATACATAGGCTTCAATCGCGTGCGTCAGCGCGTCCATTCCGGTTGCCGCGGTAATGCCTGCCGGGATCTTGAGCATAATCGACGGATCGTCAACGGCGATATCGGGGATCAGATTTGCATCAATGATCACTTCTTTCACCTGACGCTGACTGTCGATGATCACCGCATTGCTGGTGAGTTCAGCGGCAGTACCCGCGGTAGTGTTGATCGCGACCAGGAATACACCCGGTTTAGTAACTTTGCCGACGCCGGAATACATCGTGGCTGGTCCCGGATTGGCCGTCAGAATCTTGATGCCTTTAGCGGTATCAATCGGGCTGCCGCCGCCGAAAGCGATCAGATAATCGCACTGGTTTTCCTGATACAGACGGAAACCTTCGTCAACATGAGCCGAGGTCGGATTGGGCACCACGCCGCCGTAAATGGCGTAAGGCATTCCTGCCTGTTTAAGTGCGGAGAATAAACTGTCGAGCAGACCCAGTTCGATTAACTGGCCGTCGGTGACGATAAGCGCTTTGCCGTGTTGTTTAGTCGCCAGCATCGCAACCATATCTTCGATTGCGCCCTGACCGTGAAGGCTGATTTTAGGAAGTGCCAACATGAAACTCATAAAAATTCCCTCTATTTTTCCCGTCGTACTCCAGACTGCAGATGCGTTGGCTGCGTTTAAGAACCCGAATCACTGACTCATGTCAGCTCATCGGGATTCTTGCACTTGCCGCCTTTCTGCAATCAGGATTACTTAGGGAAAGGTTAAATGATCCATACCTTGCGATGCTCTGTTTTTGGTCTTTGCCGATCTTAAGCGAGGAGCATCCGTTGCTCCCCGTTGAAGAATTATTAAACAGATTTTTACATCAGGCTTTCAGTGCAGCCTCGAAAGGCGTGACGTCAAAACGTTTGCCGAGGGCAATCAGTTCGTCAGTCTGGATGGTTTGTTTCATGCCACCCATCGAAATCACTTTCACCAGAATTTCCGCCGATTTTTCAGCGGTGTCGATCAGGCCGAATGCGTCATCCAGCGTCGGGCCGCAGCCGAAGATGCCGTGGAATGCCCATAGCACCAGGCTGTGATGTTGCATCCGGTCGGACGTGGCGGCGCCGATGCCGTCTGTGCCCGGTACCATCCACGGCACGATACCCACGCCATCGGGGAAGACCACCAGACATTCAGTGCTGCATTCCCACAATTTGCGGGTAATTTTGGCGCTGTCGAGCTCAAGCACGTACGTCAGTGCGATCAGGTTGGTCGCATGGCAATGCATGATCACGCGATCCTGGCCGTTAGTGACACGTTTACGCACGGCGTGAGATTGCAGATGCGATGCCAGTTCTGACGTCGGCAGACCACCCGCGGTCAGGCCCCAGAGGATTTTATAGCTGGCGCCTTTATCATCGAGCTGAATAACGGTCAGCGCTTCTGAAGGTGCGAGTTGCACGTTACGGAAGAATTTACCGGAACCGGTCACGATGAAGTATTCGTTTGCCAAATCCGGCGCGTGCTGTGTCAGTTCAACCGTGCGTGGCTGGGCGTAAAAATCGTTCTTATAAGGTGCAACATCTTCTGGCAGCAGTCGCATACTGACGTTGCCGCCGTTGCGCTCATCCCAGCCTTTCAACCACATATCGGTGGTCGCTTTAACCATGCCCTGCACAAACCACGAGGTAAATAATGTTTTCATCAGTTCTTTCCTGCTAATAAGGTGAATGCTTTTCTTCGGTGCTGTCAGCAATACTTTGGGTTTATCAAACCTTAGCGTTTAGCCAGCACGCTGGTTTCGTAATGGCGAACGGTATCCAACCACTGGCCGCCGACTGGTACGTCGTGGCGCTGGCAATACATATCCCACACGGCCTGCCATGGCAGGGATTTCTGTTCTTCCAGCAGTGCCAGACGCGCGGTGTAATCGCCTTCAACTTCCAGTTTTTTCAGTAAATCTGTCGGTTCCAGCAGCGCTTTAAGCAGGGCTTTTTTCATGTTACGGGTGCCGATAACCCAGGCAGCGATGCGGTTGATCGAGGCATCAAAGAAATCCAGCCCGATATGAACGCGGTTAAACAGGTTGTGGCGGACAATTTCGCTGGCGATGGCCTGCGTTTCGTCGTCAAGCAACACCACATGGTCGCTGTCCCAGCGAACCGGACGGCTGACGTGCAGCAGCAGGCGTGGCACATACAGCATGGCGGCGGAAATTTTGTCGGAAATCACTTCAGTCGGATGGAAGTGACCGGCATCAAGGCACAGCGCGGTACCACGGCTTGCGGCGTAACCGAGATAGAATTCGTTTGAGCCCACGGTGTAGCTTTCTGAGCCGATACCGAACAGTTTGCTTTCGACGGCGTCAATGTGTTCGCTCAGAGCAAACTTCTCAGAAATCACTTCATCCAGTGCAGTCATCAGACGCTCACGTGGTGCAAGACGATCCACCGTGAGGTCTTTCATACCGTCCGGTACCCAGATATTCATCACGGAAGGCGTGCCCAGTGCGCGACCAAATGAGGCCGAGACGCGGCGGCTGGCCTGGCAGTGTTCAATCCAGAACTGACGGACTTCCGGGTTCGCGCTGGAGAGCGTAAAGCCGTCGGCACTCATCGGGTGTGAGAAGCAGGAAGGATTGAAATCCAGCCCAAGTTTGTTTTTCTTCGCCCAGTCCACCCAGTTAGCAAAATGCTTTGGCTCGATTTCATTACGCGCAACGGGCTGATCGGATTCCAGGTAAATCGCATGCAGGTTAAGCCGGTTAGGGCCAGGAATCATCGAAATAGCCAGCTCTAAATCAGCCCGAAGCTGCTGAGCATTACGCGCTTTACCGGGATAATTACCGGTCGCCTGGATACCACCGGTCAGATTGCCTTCCGGGTTTTCGAAGCCAGCGACATCATCCCCCTGCCAGCAATGGATAGAAACGGGCAGGGTATCGAGTTGTTTGATTGCAGCTTCGGCATCAATACCCAGCTGTGCAAAGCGTTCTTTGGCAAGTGTCCATGCTTGATCGATAGATGAAGTCATACTGCGAGTTCCTCATTGACGTGACAGAGCGCCTGGAAACGGCGCCAGTGAATAGCGAAATCCGCGTGTATACGTGGAATGTAGTGGTGTTGCTCAAAATTCGTGGCGACGATGCGACGAAATTCAGCGTTATCTTTGACGGCGTTCAGCGCCATAAGCTGGCAACCGATATTGCCCAGGGTTGACGCTTCAACCGGACCTGCGCTGACGCTGACCTGGCAGATATCAGCACAAAGCTGGTTCAGAAACTGGTTCTGGCTGCCACCGCCGACGATGTGAATATCTTCCAGCGGCGAGCCTTGTAAATCAGCAAGTTGCAATGCGATTTTGCGGTACAACATGGCAAGGCTGTCGAAAATACAGCGCGCCAGCTCTGCAGGTGACTCCGGCACCGGATCACCGGCCTGACGGCAGGCATCGCGAATGGCATCCACCATGGAGGGCGGATTAATAAAACAATCTTCGTTCGGGTTAATCAGATAAGTGAACGGTGTGACGTGTTTAGCCAGTGTGATTAAGGACGGCAAATCCTGAATGTTCAGTTCGCGGCAAACACGCTGGAACAACCATAAGCCCATGATATTTTTCAACACCCGATAGCTGCCGTTGATGCCGCCTTCGTTGGTGATGTTGTCGTGGAGTGCCTGCGCATGGTTGAACGCTTTCGGGCTTTCGATGCCCATCAGCGACCAGGTGCCGGAGCTGAGATAGGCGCTGCGTGAACTGGTGAGCGGAGCGGCAACCACCGCACTGGCGGTGTCGTGTGTTGCCACGCTGAACACCGGTACACTGCGTCCGCGAGGGCTTTTCCACACCCCCGGAGAGTTGCCCGGCTGTGTCGGTTTTTGCAACCAGCGGCGTGGCACACCGGCCAGTTTCAGCAAATCTTCGTCCCAGTCGCCGGTGGCGAGATTGAGCATTTGTGTGGTGCTGGCGTTGGTGTATTCCCAGTTCATGTTGCCGGTGAGGCGGTAAAGAAAATAATCCGGGATCATCAGCATGTGTGCCGCTTTACGGACGATTTCAGGCTGTTGTTCGCTCAGCGCACGCAACTGGTAAAGCGTGTTAAACGGCATGAACTGAATACCGGTTTTTTGGTACAAATTCTCGCGGCCAAACTGCTGCTCCATTCGCGCCATCACGCCTTCGGTACGGTTGTCACGATAAGCCACTGGCAAACCGACCCGCTGCCCCTGTTCATCAAGCAGCACGTAATCCACACCCCAGGTATCAATGCCGATACCGTCAAGCTGAACGCCGGATGCGTCGAGGCGATTCAGCCCCTCAAGAATGTGTTTTTCCAGCGCATCCAGATTCCAGGTTTCGTGGCCATCAACGCGGATCAAGTTATTAGGAAAACGGTGGATCTCTTTCAGTGTCAGCGTCGCTGCCGGCTGCGGATCCTGACGGGTAAACGTCGCCAGCATCACCCGGCCGCTGGAAGCGCCGAGGTCAATAGCGGCAAGATGGTGAGTTCTCATAGCGGCCATTCCTTATTGAATATGTGGCCAGTGTAGGGGAGGCGTTGTGGGGGCACCTTCCGGTGATTGCCACGGGTTTTGGCGGGATGGCAGCATTAAAAAGGTAGATGCGAGGCAGATCACATAACGGTTCAAAGCTGGCTGAAACTGTGAATTACCTCGTCTGAGTAATGCGGGGCAGGCGATTGTGATCGTTGCCGCAGATCTGCATCAAGGCTGGGGGAATCTTTAAAATATGACCGTTTATGACGTTTTTAACGCTGCGGTTTGAAGGTAAGAAAGCGGGGCACAAGGTAGGGTTGTTTCCCGAAACACAATGATTTTGAACCGGAGGCGATAAATGACGTTACTGAGAGGTGATGATTATTTTGCGGCACCTGAACTGACCGTGACGGTTGAGCGGCGGCTTCCGCAAGACGTATTCCCGGAGCACTACCATGATTTTCACGAGATTATGCTGGTGGAAAGCGGATCGGGTGTGCACATTTTTAATGACAATCCCTACACTCTGACCGCCGGTACGGTCTGTTTTGTCCGTGCCAGCGATCACCATCTTTTTGAAAATGTTGATAATCTTCGTCTGACCAATGTGTTGTTCCGTTCACCGAAAGCGTTCCGTTTTATTCAGGACGTCGGTCATTTTTTGCCGCAGGAACATCATTATCAGTCGCAGATCCACTGGCAGCTCAGCCCTTGCGTGTTCCAGCAGGTATTGAACTGCATTACTCAGCTGGAAGCATTACCGGACAGCGTTGAGATGGAACACATCGCTACGCGCGAAAGTCTGTTTTTACAACTGCTGATTTTGCTTTATCAGGATTGTTTCCAGCCACAATTGCGAGATACCTCGGAAAACCGGGTCAATCAGCTTTTGCAATGGCTCCAGTCACATTACAGTGAGGACGTTAACTGGACTGAAGCCGCAGAACGTTTTTCGCTGGCACTGCGAACCCTGCACCGGCAGATGAAGCATTACACGGGCATGACACCGCAGCGTTATCTCAACCGGCTGCGTTTACTCGAAGCGCGCCGTCGTTTACATCATAGCGATCAAAGTATTACCGATATCGCCTATGCCTGCGGGTTCAGTGACAGTAACCACTTCTCGACACAATTCCGTCGGGAGTTTTCGGTGTCGCCAAAACTCATGCGTGATCAGATGCGTTAAACGGCACCTCTCGCAGTTTCGGGAATATTTATCTGAACTGCCTCGTTTATATTGTCGTCAAACGGGTTTGAGATTGTCGCTATGTCGCTAAGACTTTTTAAAAATGACTTCTTTCTGACGGGAATAAATTCGGTTGTGGTGGCGGAACGTCATCCGCAGGCGGATTTCCCCAGTCACGATCATGATTTTGACGAGCTGGTGATTGTCTGGCGCGGCAACGGCCTGCATATCTGGAACGATATCCCTTATCCCATCACTTGCGGTGACCTGTTTTATATTAGTTCGCGGGATCGCCACAGTTACGAATCGGTCAACGAGCTGGCGCTGGATAACGTGCTCTTTTGCCGTGAGCGCTTCGGACTGGCGGCAGACTGGTCGCAATTATTGCCCGATGAGAATGTCAGTCAGGAGCAACGCTACTGGCGGCTGAGCACGCTTGGAATGTCGGTTTTACGCGATAAAGTGGATGAATTGGCAAAAGAATGTATGAAGTCGGAGCCGCTTTCCGTGCAACTGAGTGAAGCGTTACTGATGCAACTGGCACTCTTATTACTGCGTTTTCGCCAGCGTCCTGACAGCGGGGCATTACCCGATGCACATCAGCTGGATTTATTGCTGATGGCGCTGCGAGCAAACATCGCCGAATCATTCCATCTGGAGACATTCTGCCAGCAGCATGCGCTGAATCCCCGTGCTTTACGCTCGTTGTTCAAGCAGCACACCGGTATGAATGTGAGTCATTATTTGCGTCAGCTGAGGATTTGCCGGGCAATGAGTCTGTTGCGCTATGGCAGCATGACGATAAGTGATGTGGCGGCAGAATGCGGTTTCGATGACAGTAATTATTTCTCGGTGGTCTTCAGTCGCGCCTGTGGAGTATCCCCCCGTGATTACCGGCAGCGTTTTATCGGGCAGGGTGGGAAGATATCTTTGTCACTGATGACGGCAGAATAATTTCTGCCGTCTTTTAATGAGTGGTCTTTTGAAGTGTGTAGTGGATTTACAATGCCATTCCCAGACCGACGATATTCGCAGCCAGAATAATCACCAGCGCGCCGATACACAAAACGCGCACCGGTTTTTTCCCGACGCCAAGCCATTCCTTCAGCACCAGACCCACGATGCCGCCGCACAGTACGTAGAAGCTCATGTGCAACATCCAGCTCATATAATCATATTCTGCCGGAATGCTGGCATGACCCCAGGCGTAGAAGAAGAACTGCAGATACCACATCACGCCGCCGATAATGGAGAAAATGGCATTGGTGAGCAGCAGGGATTTCGCCACAGACATATCAGCCCGGAACGAAATGGTTTTGCGGGTTGCCAGGCGGACGAAGCAGAAGCCCAGGTTCACGATGGCGCCGCCTCCCATGATAACGACGTAACTTGGCAGTGCGACATACAGCGGGTCAATGCCCAATGCGCGTGCGGCCTCGTGCATCGGGACAGCGGCACTCATGGCAAAAGACATACCGGCGGAGAAAATCCCGCACATCACCGCCAGAATCAGCCCCTTACGCAGATTGAACTCTTCAGCTTTAATGCCCAGTGCTTTTTCTTTCAGGAAGCCTGCATAGCTGACTATAGCTACGCCGATGACCGCAACAAATACACCGAGCAGCGTAAGCTGGCCGCCTGTTGTGCCGAACAGCATGCCGATTTTGCCCTGAAGAATAGGGGTCATCAGCGTACCGATAATCAAGGTGATACCGATGGCGATGCCGATCCCCATCGACATGCCAAGATAGCGCATGGTCAGGCCATAGTTGATATTGCCGATGCCCCACATCGCGCCAAAAAGGAAAATGGGCAGCAGGGTTGCGAAGGTGAATGATCCGTAATACGCCCAAAAATCAGGCAGCAGGACGTAGCTGACTGCCCACGGCAGGATGATCCATGAAAAGAAGCCGCCCAGCGACCACATGGTTTCCCATGACCAATGTTTTACTTGTTTGAATGGCGCATAGAAGCAAGCTGCGCTGGCTGCTCCTATCAGATGCCAGATAATCCCTAAAGCTATCGAACTGTTCATACACCGGACCTTTTTATGTAGAGAAACGTACTGGTGAAGAGATAAGTAATAAATGCCACGCCTAACTGTTCCTTCAGAAATCAGGGCTGCGGCTGGCCGTTAGTGTAAGAAGTGTCCGGCAGAGCAACCTTCCGGTCAGTGCCACGGGCAAATGAGCGCTGGCACTCGCCGGAAGGTCAGGGTGAGTCAGTTCACAGATTAAGAAATGGAGAGAATAATGGTGTTAAAACAACAGAGTAGCGTGTTTTTTTGACGCAGGGAATGAGAAGGATGAATGCAGCTGGCAGGTCGGTCAGTACATTGAAACGAGGGTGTTTAGGATTATCTTTATCGGGGTTATTAAAGCAGGGCTGAAAGATGACAATGGATTATTTAAGCAGATTGATGAAATCGAAAAGTAACATTGTTCAGTAACATTCGACATGATAAATAAGCTGTTTCGCTTTTAGCCAGAATCGTGAATCTGGCTAAAAGCTGAATGATTATGCAACAGAAATGAATGTCCGGCCTTTAATAAAGACTATCTGTCCACTTTAAATATGTCACAGGAAAATAAAAACAATAAACACGCTGTTATCATTGTTACTTTCAAACACTATCAGGCCATTCTTTCTTCAATGGATGCCTCAACGGTTTCCTCTTCCCACGCATAAAATATCTTATTGCGGCCGCTATTTTTTGCGTTATAGAGAGAGGTATCTGCTTTACCTAAAGCCTGAATAAAGTCGCCTTCATCCAGTGCAGCCAGTCCGGCACTTACTGTGACGTGGGTCGATACCTGCGCATTAAACAAATGCGGGATATTCAACCCGAGGACTTTATTCTGGATACGTTCGGCCATGCGAACTGCGTGTTCCTGTTTGACATTGGACATCAGCACCAGAAATTCTTCTCCCCCGTAGCGCACAACTACGTCGCGCGAGCGCACGGCATCACGGATGGCAGCAGACACGCGCACCAGCGCCTGGTCGCCCATCGTATGGCCATAGTTGTCGTTGTAGGCTTTGAAGTGATCGATATCCAGCAGCATGACGTAGTGGCCGGAGGCCTGATTAAACAGGGTTTCCAGTTTGTTTTGCAGTCCGCGCCGGTTGTACAGGCCAGTGAGCGGATCCAGCATACTCAGGTCGCTGAATTTCTCCCGCTCGCTGTAAAGGTTGGATAGCATTCTGCGTGTAAATTCATCGCTGCGTTTTAACATCAGGTGATGCAACCACAGGCCTATCAGTGGCAGGGAAACGGTAAATAAGATACGCCCGATATGTTGAAAATCGTCGAGAAAGATGACGCAAATAGTCGAAGGTACTGCGTGGAGGCAAAAAGCCAGAAAATTATCTGATAAAGCGATAGCACTGATAAAGAATATACTGAGCAAACTGACCAGCAGATAATTTTTATCTGTCTGACTAATTTCAGCAAAACGAAATGCAATTTGCCATCCCCATAACAGCCCGACGATGACAGAACACATATTCAGATGCGCAGAATAATTTTTCTTACTGAAAAATGAAAATATTAATCCTGCTCCGCAAAGACCAAAAATCAGTACCAGCGGAAAAGGCATTGAGGATGCGCCTTCTGGCGGATAAACCATGGAAAATAGCGCAGTGGCACTATTTAAAAAAAAGAATAGCAACATCGCCAGCCGATGTTTGCTTTTCAGCAGCTCATCATAGGAATGAGATATCATCAAATTTACTCTATTTAGCGTGTGTTGGTCTGAATAGATAAAGTGTTTTATCGCCTTATACCGCGGGTGTATTCCGTGTAAACAGGCTAATAGTTCAAATGGGTAATTATTAGAATTCAATAAATATCGTTATTAGTGTCACTATTTTGTAGGGCTGCATGGCTAATTTGTTTTACGGCTTCAAAATTAGCACTTTTGTCGACAGGTGTCACCCTAAGGGAGGGTACCGCTGCAAATAGGTGGTAAATGAGAAAAAATCCTATATGATATTGGTTCTCATTATCAACGTTTGGAGCAAGGTTATGATACCGGCGATTGTCATAGCATGTGGGATCTGGGCGGTTGTCTGGATACTGGGTAAGCGTCTCACCAGTGGCTGGGGTGTGTTGCTGCCCTGTGCGCTGATGCCTTTGCTGGCGCTGACGCATATGACGCTCGACCAGCTGCGGATGCTCGTGGTAGTCGCAATGCTGGCGACGCTGGTCATGTTGTTTCATCGCACGTTACGTCACTATATGCTGTTGCCGTCATTTATGGCGCTGGCAGGCGGACTGGCTGCGGTCACGTTGAATTTTAGTCTATAGTGATAAGTGATTGTTACAGAAAAGGAATCAAAAGAGATGAAAAACAGGAAGCACAGTAAAGCCGCAGGGATTTTTTATTTTCTGAAAGCGAGAGAGTTGATACAGGAAGGAAAAGCCGGAGAACAGAATCATGTGGTGCGAAGAGAGGGACTTGAACCCTCACGTCCGTAAGAACACTAACACCTGAAGCTAGCGCGTCTACCAATTCCGCCACCTTCGCACAGATGATTTCTGCTTACTGCTGATTTGATTTATATCACCGGAGTGGTGCGAAGGGAGGGACTCGAACCCTCACATCCGAAGGACACTAACACCTGAAGCTAGCGCGTCTACCAATTCCGCCACCATCGCGTACCGTGCCGTGCAATATAAATCTTGTGGTTGTTTTGGTGCGAAGGGAGGGACTCGAACCCTCACATCCAAAGGACACTAACACCTGAAGCTAGCGCGTCTACCAATTCCGCCACCATCGCTTCCAATTGATTACTGTGTTGATGCATTCATCGGAATGTCATCAGCAAGTAATACAACCACGGGGGCGAATTCTAGAGATTTTCCCACAGGCGTCAATAGTTATTTCCCTCATTTCGGACGTTTGATGTAAAAAACAGCATATTCACCGTGAATGGTTCAGTGTGCCAGAGAGTCCTCAGGGTAATCGATGGTTTAATCAACGATTTTTCCCGGAATGGCTTTCTGATTGTCCGGTTGAACGGGGCTGGAAAACAGGGTGATCAGCCAGTCAAGCAGCACACGGATCCTTGGCGCAAGAAAACGGCCGGGCGGGTACATGATGTATAACGGCATCGGCGGTGGAAGATGCTGATGCAATACTTCTACCAGTTCGCCCTTTTCCAGTTCCTGCGCCATCGCCAGTTCTGAAGCCTGTATCAGTCCGAAACCGGCTTTTGCGGCAGCGACATAAGCGTCAGCGCCGCTGACGGTCAGTTTGCTGGGTAATTGTCGCTTTTCAACCTTTCCGTCAGTCATGAAATCCAGATGCGAATCAGCCCGCTGATGGGCAAAAAAGTAGCCGACAGCCTGATGTCCGGCGAGATCTTCCGGTGTTTCGGGTATACCGAATTTCGCTAAATACTCAGGCGAGGCACAGGTGATTTGTTTCAAATCCACCAGATGGCGCGACTGCAAATTGTCATCTTCTGAAGGCCAGGCGCGCACCACACAATCCACACCCTGATCGAGCAGATTGATGGCGTTGTCATTGGCGCTGACGCTCAGGGTAATTTGCGGGTAGCGCTGGTAAAACGCCGGTAACGCGGGGATTACCATCACGCGTGCCAGAGAATGCGGCATATCGATGCGCACAATGCCTGTGGGCTGATTTTTGTGATGTGCAAACAGGGCGTCGGATTCTTCCAGCGCCGAGATCAGTTGCAGACAGCGCTGGTAGTAAATTTTGCCTTCGTCGGTGATTTTCACCTGCCGCGTGGTGCGTAAAAACAGGCGAACCCCGAGCTTCTGTTCCAGCCGTTTAAGGGTCGTGCTGACTGTCGCTCGTGGCAGATTCAGGTCTTCCGCTGCACGGCTAAAACTTTCCAGTTCGGCAATACGGATAAAAATTTTCATCGCCAGAATTTGGTCCATCACTTCTCCGCTGATTGTTTGCGATTTATGAACAGTGTTGCACGTTTTCACTGATTTATCTTTCCTGACATAACAACCACACTTCACTTCGTTACTTCCCTATTAGAGTCAAAAAGGAAAATCCGATGAAACAACGTCAGTTGGGTAAAAACGGTCCGATGGTGTCTGCACTGGGACTGGGTTGCATGGGCATGAGCGATTTCTATACCACCGGTCAGGATCATAAAGAATCGATGGCAACGCTGGAGCGTGCGCTCGAAATAGGCGTCACGATGTTTGATACCGCCGATGTTTACGGGCCGTATACCAATGAAGAACTGCTCGGGCGCTTTCTGAAAGGGCGTCGCAATCAGGTCTTTTTAGCCACCAAATTCGGTATTGTGCGCGACCCGGCTAACCCGCAGGCGCGCGGGACCAATGGTCACCCTGATTATGTCCGCAAGTCGGTAGAGGGTAGCCTGAAGCGTCTGGGCACCGAGGTTATCGACCTTTATTATCAACACCGTCCGGATCCCACCGTGCCGGTTGAAGACACCATGGGCGCGCTGTCCGATCTGGTGCGTGAAGGGAAGATCCGTTATATCGGGCTGAGCGAAGTGCCGGTGAGTATTCTGGAAAGGGCGCATAAAGTTCATCCGGTCACCGCGTTGCAGACGGAATATTCACTCTGGTCGCGGGATGTGGAAGCCGATATTTTACCGGCGTGTGAACGGCTTGGGATCGGTTTCGTGCCTTACAGCCCGCTGGGTCGAGGCTTTCTGACCGGACAAATCCGTTCAGTGGATGATCTGGATGCAGACGATTACCGTCGTGAAAGTCCGCGTTTTCAGGGCGAAAACTTCGCGAAGAATCTGCAACTGGCGGAAAAAATCGGGGAACTGGCGCAGGAGAAAGGCGTGAAACCGTCGCAGCTGGCGCTGGCATGGGTACTTTCACGTGGCGACAATATGGTGCCGATCCCTGGCACCAAGCGTCGTCATTATCTTGAGGAAAACATCGCCGCGCTTGATGTCTCCCTGAGTGAAGCCGAAATCGCGGCGATCGAAGCAGTGTTTCCTTTCCGCGTAGCAGCGGGTGACCGCTACAATGCAGAAATGATGCGTATCCTCAGCGTCTGACTGATTAACGTTTTTTCTTTTTCAAATCGCGCGGTGGACGGCCACGGACGGCTCTGTAAACCTTAAAGCGGCCGTTCTGTGCCAGCACTTCATGGCTGCCAAAAGCATCATCGAGCAGGGCGGCATACGGCAGGAAGGCGTTAGCCACAATGCGCAGTTCACCGCCAATGTTCAGATGGCCCACTGCGCCACGGATCAGCTGCTCAGCCGCTGTCAGGCTGGTTTGCAGACCTTCGTGGAATGGCGGGTTGGAGATGATCATGTCAAAACGACCGGCAATGTCGGAATAGACGTTGCTGGCGATCACTTCGCCCGGCAGGTCGTTCGCCGCCAGTGTGGCGCGGCTGGCTTCTATAGCGGCAGCGCTCACATCACTGAGCGTGACTTTCATCTTCGGCGAGTACATGGCCAGTACCGAAGCCAGCACGCCGGAACCGCAAGCCACATCCAGCACTTTGCCTTTCACCGGTTCTTCAAACGTGTTGATCAGCAGCAGGCTTCCGCTGTCCAGACCTTCACGGCTGAACACGCCCGGCAGGGTTTTGATGGTCACTTCTTCGACCATGTACTGATCCCACCAGCCGTCGGCATCAAATTCAGGCTGTTTTTCCAGGCGACCATGGTACAAACCGCAACGACGCGCGCTGTCGATTTTGCTCAGTTCACACAAACCTTCCAGCGTGGTTTCAGCGCTGCGTACGCCACTGCGGTTTTCACCGATGACAAACACGTCAATGCCGACCGGCAACTGTGAAAGTAAGTTGAACAGCTGGAATTTCGCTTCCAGTTTGCTTTTCGGCCAGTAATACACCAGCACATCGCAAGGCGCGATAAGCTCAGCGTCAGCCAGTAAACCGAACTGAACGTTTTCGCCCAGACTTTTGCTGAGCATCTGCCAGTGATGATACATATTGGTGTGAACGCGGACTTCTTCGGCGTCAATTTCAGCTGGCAGATTGTCTTGTAAGTCGCCGGCGAACAATACGCGGCGGCCTTCGAATTCTTCGCTATGGCGCAGTATGACTTCGCTGGCCGGAGTTAATGCAGACATCAGGGTGAGGCTCCTCAGGAATGAACGCGGGATTATATACTCTTCGCCTCTGATTGAGTAATCGAGCTTTATTGGCGCATATTCGCTGTGTTTGCTAGCATAGCCGGGCTTTTCGCACTTCAACCGGCAGGGAACAGGCATGGCATCCAGACGAGACACACTGTTACAGCAACTGGGGATCACCCAGTGGACGCTGCGCCGGCCCGCGGTTTTACAGGGCGAAGTGGCGGTCAGCCTGCCTGCGGACACTAAACTGCTGATTGTGGCAGATGTTCCTCCTGCGGAAGATGACCCGCTGGTCACCGATGTTTTACGCAGTCTGGCACTGGGTGCTCATCAGGTTTATCGCCTGACGCCGGAACAGGTCGCCATGTTGCCTGAAGATACCCGCTGCAATGTCTGGCGACTGGGGTTAAGCGAACCGCTAACTCTCGCCGGTCCGCAGTTATCCAGTCCGGCTCTGGCCGAACTCTATCAAGACGCCGGCGCAAAACGCGCGCTCTGGCAGCAGATCTGTGAAAATGAACAACATTTCTATCCTGACCATCGCTGATCTTCCCCGCGCATTTGAAATTGAGCAGGCCAGCCATGCCTTTCCGTGGACGGAAAAAACGCTGGCCAGCAATCAGGGCGAGCGCTATCTGAACCTCAAGATCATGCAGGGCGACGTGATGGCCGGTTTTGCTATCACCCAAATCGTTCTCGACGAAGCGACGCTTTTCAATATTGCCATCGACCCCGCTTTTCAGCGTCAGGGCTTAGGCCGCACATTGCTGGAAGAAGTGATACAACAGCTTGAGCAGAAAGATGTTTTCACGTTATGGCTCGAAGTCCGCGCCTCTAACGCTAAGGCTATCGCGCTCTATGAAAGCCTCGGTTTTAACGAACTCTCCGTTCGCCGCAATTACTATCCCGCCGCACAAGGCCGCGAAGATGCCATCATGATGGCGCTCCCGCTGGGGTAGAGCACAAAAAAACCATTGATTGCCCATCCCGGCTAAATCAGTGAAAATAGCCGGCTATAACTTTTATTACCGCTTTGCCTGACGTCATCTTCTGACGTGATGTTAAATCCTATGCAGGGCGGACCAACCGCAGAAACGTGAAAAACATGTCTCCAAGTGAATACGCCCTTGAAGTGGCCAAGCGCCGCACATTTGCCATCATCTCTCACCCCGATGCCGGTAAAACTACAATTACTGAAAAAGTTCTGTTATTCGGACAGGCCATTCAGACCGCCGGTACAGTAAAAGGCCGCGGCTCCAGCCATCACGCCAAATCCGACTGGATGGAAATGGAAAAACAACGTGGTATCTCCATCACTACGTCAGTGATGCAGTTCCCGTACAAACAGTGTCTGGTTAACCTGCTCGACACCCCGGGGCACGAAGACTTCTCCGAAGATACCTACCGTACCCTGACCGCGGTTGACTGCTGTCTGATGGTGATCGACGCTGCGAAAGGTGTTGAAGACAGGACCCGTAAGCTGATGGAAGTCACCCGTCTGCGTGATACGCCGATCCTGACTTTCATGAACAAACTCGACCGTGACATCCGTGACCCGATGGAAGTGATGGACGAAGTGGAGCGCGAGCTGAAAATTGCCTGTTCTCCGATTACCTGGCCGATCGGCTGCGGTAAATTGTTCAAAGGGGTTTACCACCTCTATAAAGATGAAGTGTATCTGTACCAGACCGGTAAAGGTCACACCATTCAGGAAGTTCGCGTCGTTAAAGGCCTGGATAACCCTGAGCTGGATGCTGCTGTCGGCGAAGATCTGGCTGTGCAACTGCGTGAAGAGCTGGAACTGGTTCAGGGTGCATCCCATGAATTCGATCACGAAGCTTTCCTGCAGGGCGAACTGACGCCAGTATTCTTCGGTACTGCACTCGGTAACTTTGGTGTTGATCACATGCTCGACGGTCTGGTGGACTGGGCGCCTGCGCCGATGCCACGTAAAACTGACCTGCGCGAAGTGAAAGCCGATGACGAGAAATTCACCGGTTTTGTGTTTAAAATTCAGGCCAATATGGATCCGAAACACCGTGACCGCGTGGCATTCATGCGTGTGGTGTCCGGTAAGTATGAAAAAGGCATGAAACTGCGTCAGGTGCGTACGGGTAAAGATGTGGTGATTTCTGACGCGCTGACCTTTATGGCCGGTGACCGTTCACACGTTGAAGAAGCCTATCCGGGCGATATCATCGGCCTGCACAACCACGGCACGATTCAGATTGGCGACACCTTTACTCAGGGGGAGAACATGAAGTTCACCGGCATTCCTAACTTTGCCCCTGAACTGTTCCGTCGTATCCGCCTGCGCGACCCGCTGAAGCAGAAACAGTTGCTGAAAGGGCTGGTACAGCTTTCAGAAGAAGGTGCGGTACAGGTGTTCCGTCCGATCTCTAATAACGACTTAATCGTTGGTGCGGTCGGTGTGCTGCAGTTTGAAGTGGTCGTGGCGCGTCTGAAAAGCGAATACAACGTTGAAGCGATTTACGAATCCGTGAACGTTTCTACCGCCCGTTGGGTTGAATGCAACGACGTGAAGAAGTTCGAAGAATTCAAACGCAAGAACGAAACCAATCTGGCGCTCGATGGCGGCGATAATCTGGCCTACATCGCCCCAACCATGGTGAACCTGAATCTGGCTTCAGAGCGTTATCCTGAAGTGAAATTCCGTAAAACCCGCGAACATTAATCTGTTCTGTTTCTGGAAAGGCGACATTTATGTCGCCTTTTTTATTACTTCTGAATTTAACATTAATTAAATATATATTAATTCACTTGCTTAATTGCGCTCTATTATTACATTCCTGTATGTTTAAATGCAGAGAATATGTCTGGCTTATTAAATAATCTTAATTGTAATTATTAGTGAGATCTATTAGTTTTTGATTAGTTTGTTTCCTAATAGATATGTCATTATACGCATGCCACAAATTACTTCATATTTATTTGATATGTATCGCAATCAACACATGCTTTGCATTTATGGATTAATAAATAAATTCTCAATTCACCATAGTTTCAAATACGTTTTCTCGTAAAACATATATGTATTCTATGAATACCCCGCCGTGGCAATGATATATATATAAGGAATGTAAGTTATGAAAATGAATAAAATCACACAGATGTTGTGTGTTGCCGGTCTGACGATGGCCTCTGCCAGCGCCTTTGCGCTTGAAGCGTGGAATGGACAGGAAGGCGGCGACACCTATGAAGTTATCTTCGACGGCGGCGTTTACTCTAACGCCTGGTGGGTCGGTGCCACCAATTGCCCGGGCACGGCTGAACAAGATCAGGGTGCCAACCCGTGGCGTAAAGTACGCGACGCATCCGCGACTGAAATGAGCCAGTATGGCAACCCGACAGTTTGTGAGATCGCCGGTGACGGTACCCAGAATAATTATGTCAATTATGACAGCAGCCGTGATTATTTAGCCGGTGATATTGTCCTGGCAAATGGCATGACGTACAAAACGTCTAAAGCAACGCCTGCACACAGTTTCGCACCAGCAGAAAATAACCCGTGGGTAGCTTATGCGCCGACGCCGGTCTGGAGCAGCAGCACAACCTATAATCAGGGTGATAAAGTTCAGAAAGACGGCGTGATGTATGAAGCTCTGTTCTACACCGTTAATAATGATCCGTCTCTGGCAGCCAATCAAAACCCTGAAGGAAATAACGGCCATCCGTGGAAACCGTTAGGTGCAGTACAATCTTATTCTCAGGATCAAATTGATAACGCGCCAACGTTGAATATCAATACATTATATCCTGCTAATTCATTGGTGAAATATAACGGCAAGAATTATCAGTCTGCTGTCATCGTTCAGAAAGTGAAACCAGACGATGTAACACCATGGGCTGTTTATATGGACTGGAGCGGCACCAAAGAGCGAGTGGGTACGCCGAAGAATCCATGGCCTGCCCAGTTCTATGCGCCATATGTCGATTTTACCTTAAACATGCAACCTGACCTGGTAGGTCTGGCGAAAAACCAGAACGTTAACCACTTCACCATGGCCTTTATGGTCGCTAAAGATGCTAATACCTGTGTACCGACGTGGGGCACTGCTTACAGCGTCACCAACTATGCACAATACAGCAAAATCAAAGCATTGCGCGAAGCGGGCGGCGATATCATGGTATCGATCGGCGGCGCGAACAATGCACCACTGGCTGCTGCCTGTAATAACGTGAATGATCTGGCCCAGCATTATTACGATATCGTTGAGAACCTTAATCTTCAGGTGCTTGATTTCGATATCGAAGGCAACTGGCTGGCGGATAAAGAATCTATCCAGCGTCGCAATGCTGCCGTCAAATTGGTGCAGGATCGTTGGGCTGCCGAAGGCCGTCACATCGGTATCTGGTATACCTTGCCTGTTCTGCCAACCGGTCTGACCCATGAAGGGATGGAAGTGTTGCAGGATGCCAAAGATCAGGGCGTGGTGCTTACCGGTGTAAACGTGATGGCGATGGACTACGGCAACATTCAATGCCAGTCAGCCAACACTGAAGGCCAGAATATCCATGGCAAATGTGCGACGTCGGCTATCGACAATCTGTTTGCTCAGGTGAAAGGTTTATACCCTGAGAAGAGCGCGGCGCAGGTTTACGCCATGCTGGGTACGACCCCGATGATTGGCTATAACGACGTGCAGGGTGAAGTGTTCTATCTTTCTGATGCCCGTCTCGTTTACCAGCAGGCGAAAGATTATGGCCTGGGTATGATTGGTGCATGGTCTATGGCTCGCGATCAGCCGGGTGTTTCTGGGCAAGTTTCCGCAGAACACAGTGGTATGACACCGGAACAGGCTCCGCTTTATGCTTACAGCCAAATCTTTGCGCCTATCACCAGCGGTTCAGCCGCACCGATAGCAACTAATACGCCACCGGTCGCGAACGCGGGTATGGCTCAGCAGGTTAGCGGCACCGGCGTGATTACACTGGATGGCTCGGCCAGTACCGATAAAGACGGCGACAGCCTGACTTATCAGTGGAAACAAGTTTCCGGCCCGGCAGTGACGCTGCAAAACAGCAATTCAGCTAAAGCGACATTCAGCGTGGCGCAACCGGTGACCAATGCGGTGTACACCTTCTCTCTGACAGTGAGTGACAGCGAAGGCAGCACCACGGCGCAAACCAGCGTGAATGTGATTGATGCCTCTAAACCTGTCGCACCGTCCGTTACCCTTGAATCCACGTATACCGTGACTTCAGGTGAATCGCTGACACTGACAGCAAAAGTGACCGATCCGGATACGCAGGCTGCTGATTTGCATTATCAGTGGACTAATCCGGCTGGATTGCCAGTCGCACCGGCTCAGGGTGCAGCATCCAATACTGAAGTCATTAATGCACCACAAGTGACCGTTGATACACGCTTCACTGTTGACGTGACCGTGACCGATAACACCGGTTTAACGGATACCGCGACCACCACGGTTCTGGTAAAAGCTAAAGCGGCGGCGGCAGGTTACGACTATGTTTACCCGGAAAGCAGCGAGAAATACGTGGCGGGTACTAAGGTATTAGGCAGTGATGGCAGCATCTATCAGTGCAAACCTTTCCCATACTCTGGCTGGTGTGGTCAGGCGGCCTGGGCTTATGCACCAGCTACCGGTACTAACTGGCAGGATGCATGGGACAAGCAGTAATCTAAAACCAAAGTCTGATTTTTAAAGCAAATTTTTAACCCAATAATGCCAAATGGCTCCTTTTACAGGAGCCATTTTTTTATCTGAAGCGTGTCCGCCTCCAGATATTTCTTATCACTATGCCGATATTTTGTGCAGATTTAGGGGGAAACCTTCGGACTTGTCTGCATTAGGGTCCCTATTCGACGATCTTCCTACACATTTGATCATTCTTGACTATATTAAATGTGTGTTCAGGAAATGGTGGCTTAAAGCACTGCATTAAAGTCACTCAACAGAGAGTTATATCGCGAGGCAATCAAAAGCCAGAATAAAACGATGTACTCTGCTACAAGGACAGTAAAAACAGCAGCAATACAATTTGTTAGAAGGCGTCACCAAGAATGTGACGTACAGAGCCGAAATCAAGGCTTATAAACCGAAAGGAAGAAATCGATGAAAAACTCTAAATTTGCCTATTCCATGATGGCCGTAGTACTGGGTACCGCACTGATGAGCGGCAGCGCTCTGGCTGCGACGACTACAGATAGCGCAGGTGCAAAAATCGATAGCTCCATGAAGAAAGTTGATAACTACATGGGCGACAGCGCCATCACAGCGAAAGTAAAAAGTGCACTGGTGGATGATAAAGCCATCAAAAGCAGCGACATTTCCGTGACCACCAATGCAGGCGTCGTTACGCTGAGCGGTTTCGTTGGTTCACAGGCTGAAGCTGAGCAGGCGGTTGCTGCCGCAACTAAAGTTGAAGGTGTGAAATCTGTCAGTGACAAACTGCACACTAAAGACAGCAAAGACCAGAGCGTGAAAGGCTATGCGGGCGACAGCGCAACAACAGCGTCTGTGAAAGCAAAACTGCTGGCCGATGACATTGTCCCTTCACGTAATGTAAAAGTTGAAACCACCGACGGCGTAGTACAGCTTTCCGGTGCAGTGAAAGATCAGGCACAGTCTGACCGTGCTGAAAGCGTTGCGAAAACCGTTGATGGCGTGAAAAGCGTCAAAAATGACCTGAAAGTCGCACCGTAACGATATTCTGCTCTACCTGTAGTACAAGACCTGAAGTACAAGACCTGAAGTACAAGGCGCCTTCTCACGGGCGGGCGCCTCATCTTTTGAATAACGCATAACAATATTTGTGTTGCCCGCTGAATATTCGGGACGGATAAGATTTGCCTGATTTCGGAAAAATATCGTGTCAGAAGCTCTAACACTTTAATTTTTCGACTACCTTTATTAAGTAAGAAGTTTTGTTCCCGGCATACGGTCGGGAGATAAAGTGTCAAAAGGCAGATGTTTAACAGTGAGTCCGGCCCGAAGCGGGGCACCACCTTTTAAACTGGCAAAGTGAAAATAGGGTATAAAGGAGAAGCTTATGTTTCGTTGGGGCATTATTTTTCTAATCATCGCGTTAATCGCGGCGGCTCTCGGTTTCGGTGGTTTGGCGGGTACAGCTGCCTGGGCTGCAAAAATCGTCTTCGTAGTCGGTATCATTCTGTTCCTGGTCAGCCTGTTTACCGGTCGTAAACGACTCTGACCGCATCAATGATTTGATGCCAAAAAGTGTTAATGAATGACATCGCCCCCTTCAATGAAGGGGGCGATTCTTTTTATGTGCGATCTGGCTGTTAACAGGACGTAACGATTTTATCGCTGAAATTTGGCAAGAATTTCACGTAAATCAGTCAGACAAGGTATGCTCAGAAATGAAGGCCGCTGAGTGAGGCCGATTTTGTGAGGATAGCCCGTTGGGATACAGAATACCTGTCACGCTGGGGAACATAGAACCACTGGCGTATAAACCTTATACACCCGGCAAAATAGCACTGGTGTGCGAAGGCGGCGGACAGCGGGGCATTTTTACAGCTGGTGTGCTGGATGAGTTTCAACGCGCGCGCTTTAATCCCTTTGATTTATATCTGGGCACGTCTGCCGGCGCACAAAATCTCTCTGCTTTTGTCTGCGGACAACCTGGTTATGCCAGAAGAGTCATTACCCGCTATACCACCAGCCCCGACTTTTTCAATCCTCTGCGTTTTGTGCGCGGCGGGCACCTTATCGATCTCGACTGGCTGGTGGAACAAACGGCCAAAAACATGCCGCTGGCGATGGAAACCGCTGAAAAGCTGTTGATCGACGGGCGTGAGTTTCTGATGTGCGCCTGCCGCAGTGATGATTATTCAGCGAATTACTTTGCTCCGACGCGCGATAACTGGCTGCCGGTGATCAAAGCCTCCAGCGCCATTCCGGGCTTTTACCGTATGGGCGTCGATCTTGATGGCGTGAGTTATCAGGACGGCGGTATCAGCGATGCGATCCCGGTTGAGGAAGCTTATCGCCGTGGCGCCGATACGATCGTGGTGATCCGCACCGTTCCTTCGGCGATGTTCTATACGCCGCAATGGATGAAACGCATGGAGCAATGGCTGAGCGAAAGCAGCCTGCAACAGCTGGTGCGCATGATGCAGCATCACGAAGAAAGCTATCACCGCATCCAGCAGTTCATCGAGAATCCGCCGGACGATGTGCGTATTTTTGAAATCTTCCCGCCAAAACCTTTAGCCAGCCACGCGCTGGGCAGTCGCCTGCCCGCGCTGAATCAGGATTACCATCTTGGGCGCCGCTGCGGGCGTTATTTCCTGTCAGCTGCGGCGCACTGGCTGTTGCCGCGTGAAAATGAACGGCCTTATCCGCATATCGAACCCCGCGTGACACGTCGCCCTCAGCGGGTTGTCATACCTCAGGACGAACCGGAAAACGTGATCCCGCTGGCTGCTTCAGCCAGCACGGTGGAGCAGATCATTTTGGATCCCGCCGTGCTGACGGATATGGTCGCCGACGGCGGCGTTGTGCGTCCGGCCGCCTTTAAAGACAACGTGGTTCATGATCCGCAGCCGAAACGCGTGGCATCTGATATGCCACCGGTAGAAAACGGTGCATCAGAAACCTATCCCGCCAGTGAGGGTGATAAGTTGTGAGTCATACCTTCGTCGATACGCACTGCCATTTCGATTTTCCGCCGTTTACCGGCGCGGAAGCCGAAAGTTTGCGTCTCGCCGGAGAAGCGGGCGTCCGGCATATCATCGTTCCGTCGGTTACGTCAGATCGATTCCGCGGCATTCTCTCACTGGCAAAAAAATTCCCGCAGCTGCACGCGGCGCTGGGTTTACATCCCCTTTATATCAGCGAGCACAAAGACAGTTGCCTGGAATTACTGGATTCATTGCTGACTCACCGGGATCCGCACCTGGTGGCGGTCGGTGAAATCGGGCTGGACTTATACATGGAAACGCCGCGATTTGAGCAACAACAGCGGGTGCTCAAAGCGCAATTCGCCATGGCAAAGCGTGAAATGCTGCCGGTGATTCTGCATTCGCGGCGCAGTCACGATCAGCTGGCGGCAATGTTACGGCAGGCTAAATTGCCTGCTGCCGGCGTGGTACATGGCTTTGCAGGCAGTCTTTCGCAGGCGCAGGCGTTTATCAAACTGGGTTTTGCGATAGGCGTGGGCGGCACTATCAGTTATGAACGCGCGCAGAAAACCCGTCATGTGATGGCGCAATTACCGCTTTCTTCTTTGCTTCTGGAAACCGATGCGCCAGATATGCCGTTGCAGGGTTTTCAGGGCCAGCCCAATCGTCCGGAGCGTGCTGCTAACGTGTTCGACATACTGTGCAGCCTGCGCAGCGAAACCGCTGAACAGATTGCCGCCGCATTGCTCGACAACACCCGTCGTATCTTCAATTTATCCGCTTTGTAATCCGTCCCCTCCTGGTTTTGTGATTTAAATAACATTCCTATTTACCTTTCATGCTTTTCTTTAAAAGGGTTTCTTCAGGCTATGTAATTTATGTTCTCTTTAAAATGTTATTATTATAACATTGCTCGTAAGATCGCCGGTCGGTGATCGCTGTATATCCGTGCGCACTCCGTTTGTCATGAATCGGGTATACACTCTTATCTGGACCAAATACTGAGCATAACGCCAGTGAAATGTGATTTAGATCTCATTTCACTAAGCAACGTTGCAAACGGTTTTCATTTTGTGTGAAATACTGCACACAGGAACCTGATGTGACGTGTTCAAATAGTCACAACGACTTGGCGTCAGCCAATCAAAGCGCGGTGAGAAGGATCTCAGTTGCCGCGTAAGCCACGACACGCTGCTTACGCACGCTATCTTCAAGGAACCAAGTCCGCTCGCCAACCGTGCAGAATTCATTTCCCGTCGGACTCCGCCGGAACGAATTCATGACTGTATGCTCAGTTCTGGCCGGTCGCTGGAATTGAAAATTGTTGGAGAGTTATATGACCGATTTAACCGCCGCAGCGCAACGTGCGCTGAACCTGATGGATTTAACCACCCTGAACGAAGACGACACTGATGCAAAAGTGATCGCGCTTTGTCACCAGGCGAAAAGCCCGGCAGGTAACACCGCTGCTGTCTGTATTTATCCTCGTTTTATTCCTGTTGCCCGCAAAACTCTGCGTGAGCAAGGTACGCCTGATATCCGCATTGCGACTGTCACTAACTTCCCGCACGGTAACGATGATCTTGATATTGCGCTGGCAGAAACCCGCGCGGCGATCGCTTACGGTGCCGATGAAGTTGACGTGGTATTCCCGTACCGCGCACTGATCGCCGGTAACGAGCAGATCGGTTTTGAGATGGTCAAACAGTGCAAAGAAGCCTGTGCTGCGGCCAACGTTCTGCTGAAAGTGATCATCGAAACCGGTGAACTGAAGCAAGATGCGCTGATCCGCAAAGCCTCCGAGATCGCGATTAAAGCGGGCGCTGACTTCATCAAAACCTCTACCGGTAAAGTGCCTGAAAACGCCACTTTGCACAGCGCTGAACTGATGATGAGCGTGATTGCTGAAATGGGCGTCGGCAAAGCCGTTGGTTTCAAACCGGCCGGTGGCGTGAAAACCGCTGAAGATGCTGCGCAATATCTGGCACTGGCTGACCGCCTGCTGGGCCGTGAATGGGCTGACGCACGTCACTTCCGTTTCGGTGCTTCCAGCCTGCTGGCAAGCCTGCTGACCACATTGGGTCACGCTGGCCAGAAAGCCACCAGCAGCTATTAATCACTGTTGTTATGCCTGTGCCGTGGCGCTGTTTTACAGCGTCCGGTACTGGCGTTCACATTTAGCGTTCAGCTCAGGCAGGGGGATACCTTGTTTCTCGCACAAGAAATTATTCGTAAAAAACGTGACGGTCAGCCTTTAAGCGACGAAGAAATTCGTTTCTTTATTAATGGTATTCGTGACAGTCAGGTTTCTGAAGGACAAATTGCCGCACTGGCAATGACTATCTATTTCAACGACATGACCATGAAAGAACGTGTTTCGCTGACCATGGCGATGCGTGATTCAGGGACCGTGCTCGACTGGAAAAGCCTCAATCTGAACGGTCCGATTGTCGACAAACATTCGACCGGCGGTGTAGGTGATGTGACCTCCCTGATGCTTGGCCCGATGGTGGCGGCATGCGGCGGTTATGTCCCGATGATTTCAGGCCGTGGCCTCGGTCATACCGGCGGTACGCTCGATAAACTCGAAGCTATTCCTGGGTTTGATATTTTCCCGGATGACAGCCGTTTCCGCAGCATCATTCAGGACGTCGGCGTGGCTATTATCGGCCAGACCAGCTCGCTGGCACCGGCGGATAAACGCTTTTACGCGACACGCGATATCACCGCAACCGTTGACTCTATTCCGCTGATCACTGCTTCGATCCTCGCCAAAAAACTGGCCGAAGGTCTGGATGCGTTGGTGATGGATGTTAAAGTCGGTTCCGGTGCATTTATGCCAACTTATCAGCTGTCCGAAGATCTGGCGCAGGCGATCGTGGATGTGGCGAATGGCGCGGGTTGTAAAACCACGGCGCTGCTGACTGACATGAATCAGGTGCTGGCATCCAGTGCCGGTAATGCGGTGGAAGTGCGTGAGGCCGTGCGTTTCCTGACCGGCGAATACCGTAATCCGCGTCTGCTGGAAGTCACGATGGCGCTGTGCGTTGAAATGCTGCTGTCTGGCGGACTGGCGAAAGATGACGCCGACGCCCGCAGTCAGTTGCAGGCAGTGCTGGATAACGGCAAAGCAGCGGAAGTCTTTGGCCGCATGATTGCCGCGCAAAAAGGCCCGACCGATTTCATCGAAAATTACGACAATTATCTGCAACAGGCCACGCTGAGCAAACCGGTTTACGCTGAAACCAACGGCATTGTCAGCGCGATGGATACCCGCGCGCTGGGGATGGCGGTGGTTTCACTGGGTGGCGGTCGTCGCCGTGCCAGCGATGCTATCGACTACAGCGTTGGTCTGACCCACATGGCGCAACTCGGCCAGCAAGTGGATACCCGTCAGCCACTGGCGATGATCCACGCGAACAGTGAAGCGGCCTGGCAACAGGCGGCGCAGGAAGTGCGGGCGGCGATTGTACTGAGTGACAAAGCGCCGGAAAGCACGCCGGTGGTTTATCGCCGGATCAGCGGCAAAGCTTGATTTCAGGCTAAATCGCCCCCATTTAAGATTGATCAGGTGCGCGGCAGTTCCGCGTGACCCAATGCGTAACCATTCGCAGGAGAGCAAAATGAAACGTACATTTATCATGGTGTTAGACTCATTCGGTATCGGTGCCAGTGAAGATGCCGAGCGCTTTGGCGATGCCGGTTCTGATACATTGGGCCATATCGCGGCTGCCTGTGCGCGTGGGGATGCAGACAAAGGCCGTAAAGGTCCTCTGAATCTGCCGAACCTGACCCGTCTGGGGCTGGCGAAAGCCGCTGAAGAATCCACCGGTAAAATTCCTGACGGCATGGACGGTAATTCCGAAATTACCGGTGCGTATGCTTACGCCAGCGAATTGTCTTCCGGTAAAGATACCCCGTCAGGCCACTGGGAAATCGCCGGTGTGCCTGTTCTGTTCGACTGGGGTTATTTCAGCGACACCACCAACAGCTTCCCGCAGGAACTGCTGGATAAACTGGTGGAACGCGCCAATCTGCCGGGCTATCTCGGCAACTGCCACTCTTCCGGTACCGTGGTACTGGACGATTTGGGCGAAGAACACATGAAAACCGGCAAGCCGATTTTCTACACTTCCGCTGACTCCGTCTTCCAGATTGCCTGTCACGAAGAAACCTTCGGACTGGATCGCCTGTATGAACTGTGCGAAATCGCCCGTGAAGAACTGACTGAAGGCGGATACAACATTGGCCGTGTGATTGCCCGTCCGTTCATCGGCGACAAAGCCGGTAACTTCGAGCGTACCGGTAACCGTCACGATTTAGCGGTTGAGCCACCGGCACCGACCATCCTGAAAAAACTGGTTGATGAAAAGGACGGCCACGTGGTGTCTGTCGGTAAAATCGCCGATATCTACGCGCAGGTCGGTATCACTAAAAAAGTGAAGGCCACCGGTCTGGATGCGTTGTTTGACGCGACAATCAAAGAGATGAAAGAAGCGGGTGACAAGACCATCGTCTTCACCAACTTTGTAGATTTCGACTCCTCTTACGGCCACCGCCGTGATGTGCCGGGCTACGCTGCGGCGCTGGAACTGTTCGACCGCCGTATGCCGGAACTGCTGGAGCTGGTGAAAGAAGACGACATCATTATCTTCACCGCTGACCACGGTTGTGACCCGACCTGGCGCGGCACGGATCATACCCGTGAGCACATTCCGGTATTAATCTATGGCCCGAAAGTGAAACCGGGCTCATTGGGCCACCGCGATACCTTCGCGGACATCGGTCAGACTGTTGCTAAATACTTCGATCTGACACCGATGGATTACGGCAAATCAATGCTCTGATACTTTTCTTACGCGGCCAGTCTCTTATACTGGCCGCGTTTTTTATCATGAATATGACACCTCGCTGACTAAGGAATAAGAAGATGGCAACTCCACACATTAATGCTGAAATGGGCGACTTCGCTGACGTAGTGCTGATGCCGGGCGATCCGCTGCGCGCCAAGCACATCGCGGAAACTTTCCTTCAGGATGTTAAGCAGGTGAACGACGTGCGTGGCATGTTGGGCTTCACCGGCACTTATAAAGGCCGCAAAATCTCTGTTATGGGTCACGGCATGGGCATTCCTTCCTGCTCAATTTATGCCAAAGAATTGATCACTGAATTCGGCGTGAAAAAAATCATCCGCGTGGGTTCTTGTGGTGCTGTGCGTGCTGATATCAAACTGCGCGATATCGTGATCGGTATGGGTGCCTGCACCGATTCCAAAGTGAACCGCATGCGATTCAAAGACCACGATTACGCGGCTATCGCCGATTACGACATGGTGCGTAACGCGGCTGATGCAGCGAAAGCCAAAGGCATCAATGCCCGCGTGGGTAACATCTTCTCCGCTGACCTGTTCTACACACCAGACCCGCAGATGTTCGACGTGATGGAAAAATACGGCATTCTGGGTGTCGAAATGGAAGCCGCTGGTATTTACGGCGTGGCAGCAGAATTCGGTGCAAAAGCGCTGACCATCTGTACCGTTTCCGACCATATCCGTACTCACGAACAAACTACTGCCGCTGAACGTCAGACGACCTTCAACGACATGATTGAAATCGCGCTGGAATCCGTTCTGCTGGGCGACAAAGAATAAATTCTGCAGACCTTGCAGTAACTAAAACGGGCGCCGGATGGCGCCCGTTTTGCTATGCGTTTTAAGGGGATAATTTCTCTATTTTTAACTTCGCAATATCTTCATCTCTTTGATATCAAGATATCTTGATATCAACATTCTTGCTATTCAGCTATGCTATTAGCTATGCATTTTTCTATTCATCACTGAGCTGCTCATGTCTGAACTTGTTGATTTACTGCGTCAGGGCAGTCTGACGGCGAAAGAGATCACTGAACGTCTGCGAATCACCCAGCCAACGCTTTCCAGACGGCTGGCTAGAGTCCCTGAAATTATCAAAATCGGAAAAAGTCGCTCGACCCGTTATATTTTGCCGCGTCCTCTGGATAACCAGTGGAGCTTTCCTCTGTACCAGATTAATGAGGCCGGAAATGCCGAAAAAGCCGGAACCTTGTATTCCATCTGGCCGGGTGAGAGTTGTGCGGTAGAAACAGCCAGCGGCCAGTCGCTGATTTATGACGGTCTGCCCTGGTTTATCACCGATATGCGGCCCCAGGGTTTTTTAGGCCGTGCGTGGGGACGTGATATTAACGCCGCACTGCATTTTTCTGATGACATAAAAATATGGACCGAATCCCAGACGCTGGTGGCTTTAGCCAGAGCGGGTGATGAAACGGTGGGTAATTTTGTTATTGGGGAAATCGCCTATCAGCGATGGTTTCATAAGCCGGAAGATATTCCCGTTCCCCGTGAGGATAAAGTTCAGGTCTACGAAAGGCTGGCGCAGAGAAGTCTGGCAGGAGAAGAAATCGGAACATCTGCGGGCGGTGAACAGCCTAAATTCAGCTGCTATACAGAACATGAAGACCGGGACGCCTCGCAGGTTCTGGTAAAATTTTCTCCTCCGGCGATTAATGAAAACGCCTGTCGCTGGGGGGATTTATTGCGCTCTGAAGCCCATGCGTTACAGGTTTTGCAAGCGGCAGGCATTCCGGCTGCGATGGCCGATATCTTTACCGGAAGAAAGGGCGAGGTTTTCCTCGAGGTTGAACGGTTTGACCGGGTCGGTGAGCGCGGGCGGCGCGGGTTGGTGTCACTGGAAGCCGTCTCTGCTGAGTTTGGCGGGGGCAACAGCAACTGGTTTTTGACCGCGCAGCAGTTACGCCGCAGCCGGGTGATCACCTCAGCTACGCTGGAAAGAATTGAGCAGATTTATGCCTTCGGAAAACTGATCGCCAACAGCGATATGCATCAGGGAAATCTGTCGTTTATCGACCCTGCCACTGATCCCTTAAAGCAGGCTCTTTCGATATCACCAGTGTATGACATGCTGCCGATGGCCTTTGCCCCGACCAACGCCGGGACGATGCGCCGTGAAACTGTGCCTTTGACGCTTGATCCTTTGGTGTCAAAAGAAAAGTGGTTGAATGCGCAAAAATGGGCGAGCGAATTCTGGCGGAATGTAGAAAGCGACATGGCCATCAGTGTTGAATTCCGCCACCTTGCCAGCGGAATGCTGGCGCAGGTGGAAGAGTTAACATCGCCGATTCAGCGGCTGGCCTGACTCACTTCGGCCGGCTTCTTTTGAGGCTGCGGTAAGCGGCCTGTGCGGCTTCTTTGGTTTGCGCTTCGGTCGCCGGTTTTGCCGGTGCGACCTCAGATTCCGGCTCAGGAATGTTCAGTACCGGCGGCGGGCCGAACTCGTCCGGCTCATCTTCCTGTTCGTCATCTTCTTTGAGCGGTTTGCTGGCGGTCAGCAGGAACGGCGATTGCTGCCAGCGCGAACGACGCCCTTGCAGCAGCGTGCGGGCCAGAATAATACCGACACCCAGCGCAGCGAGCATCATCAGACGTAACAGATTGGTGGTGTTATCTACCTGCTTGGATTCAGTCGCCAGTACGTGCGTATCCAGCGTGATACGTAAAAATCCGCTCGGACCGTTTTTATCCTCAATAGGCACCACAATCTGATGATTGAAATAGCTGCCTGCGCGTTTACCATCGAGCGATAATCTGTCGCGTACCGGCACCTGTTCGCCTGCATGGGCGACCAGAGAGCCATCTGACTCATAAACGCTGGCATCAAGAATGCGGCTTCCGTCGGTAAGCTGGCTCAAAATAGTGGAAATTTGTGCGATATCGGCGCCATCATTAGTGCTGTCCATCAGCGGCGCGAGCGAAAACGCCACCTGTTTGGCGAGCGTCTGGGCAAGCTGTTCCACCTGCGTCGAGCGTGCCAGTTGGTGTCCCAGACTGAAATAGGATGCGCCTTGCATCAGAATGACTAATAACGCCAGGCTAATCAATACGATAGCAGCGCGGTGCAGGCGAAATTTGAGTTTGGCCTTGGCCATTCTGTTTCCTTGCGTTTTTCGAAGACTTTATGTTGCCAGAAGACGTCACGATAAGGTAGCTTGATGCCTCATTTTACCCTGCATCCTTCAAGCTGCCTCTGCGTTGGCTGCCTTCATTCACTCCGGTCACTGACCTGTGTCAGCTCCCGGAGATTCATTCAGTTGCTGCCTTGATGCAACTCGAATGATTTTGGGTAAATAGTGATATTTGTTTTCCTAATGCCATAACGCCCTACAGGAGCCATCATGCCAAACAGTCTGACCTATTGCGATCTTCCTGCGGAGATCCACCAATGGCCGGGACTTCCCCTTTCATTGAGCGGTGACGAGGTCATGCCGCTGGATTACCGGGCCGGACATACCGGATGGCTGCTCTATGGTAGAAAACTCGATAAAACGAGCATTACGCAGTTTCAGCGCCAGTTAGGTCGTGCTCTGGTGATTGTCAGCGCCTGGGCGGTGGAAGGTTATCAGGTTGTACGCCTTGCCGGTTCGCTCACGACTGATGCGCAGCAGCTGGCGGAATCTTTCGAATTTGATGTCACCCAGCTTGGCAAAGTGCCTTATCTGCGCACGCCAGGTCTGCTGGTGATGGACATGGATTCTACCGCGATTGAGATTGAATGCATCGACGAAATTGCCAAACTGGCAGGCGTCGGTGAACAGGTGGCGGAAGTCACTGAGCGTGCGATGCGTGGCGAACTGGATTTCTCCGCCAGCCTGCGCCAGCGCGTGGCGACCCTGAAAGATGCAGACGCGGGTATTCTTGAGCAGGTGCGCGAAACCCTGCCGCTGATGCCGGGACTGACCGTGATGGTCCAGCGTTTACAGGAAGCAGGGTGGCACGTTGCAATTGCTTCCGGCGGCTTTACCTATTACGCCGAATACCTGCGCGATAAGCTGAATCTGATTGATGTCGCGGCGAACGAGCTGGAAATTCGCGACGGCAAACTGACCGGGCGTGTGATTGGCCCTGTCGTCGATGCGCAATATAAAGCAGATACCTTGCTGAAGCTGGCGGAAAAACTGGGGATTCCTCAGGAACAAACCATTGCGATTGGCGACGGCGCCAATGACCTGAAAATGATGGCGGTGGCCGGTTTGGGCATTGCGTATCACGCAAAGCCGAAAGTGTATGAACAGGCTTCAGTTTGTATCCGGCATGCGGATCTGCTTGGGGTGTTGTGTATTTTTAGCGGCAGTCAGGCATTATAAATTTCTTATAAATATCATCGAGGTAAGTTGTGGCAAAAGCAGCAAAACGTGCATTTGTGTGTAATGAATGTGGCGCAGATTATCCGCGCTGGCAAGGGCAGTGTAGTGCCTGTCAGGCCTGGAACAGCATTACTGAAATCCGTTTGGCGGCTTCCCCGACAGTGGCGCGTAACGAGCGTCTGACCGGTTACGCCGGTGATGCAGGCGTAAGTCGTGTGCAGAAACTTTCCGATATCAGCCTTGATGAACTTCCGCGTTTCAGCACCGGTTTCAAAGAATTCGATCGCGTGCTGGGCGGCGGCGTGGTGCCCGGTAGTGCGATCCTGATTGGGGGTAATCCAGGCGCGGGGAAAAGTACGCTGCTGCTGCAAATTCTGTGTCATCTCAGCGAAAATATGAAAACCCTGTACGTCACCGGCGAAGAATCTTTGCAGCAGGTGGCGATGCGTGCGCACCGTCTGGGTTTACCGACGGCCAATATGAATATGTTGTCGGAAACCAGCATCGAACAGATTTGCGAAATTGCAGATATTGAACAGCCTAAACTGATGGTGATCGACTCCATTCAGGTGATGCACATGGCGGATATCCAGTCGTCACCAGGCACGGTTGCGCAGGTCCGTGAAACGGCGGCGTATCTGACCCGTTTCGCAAAAACGCGTGGCGTGGCCATCGTGATGGTGGGCCATGTGACCAAAGATGGTTCACTGGCGGGGCCGAAAGTGCTCGAGCACTGTATCGACTGTTCCGTGCTGCTCGACGGCGATGCTGATTCGCGTTTCCGTACGTTGCGCAGCCATAAAAACCGCTTTGGTGCTGTGAACGAACTGGGCGTGTTCGCCATGACCGAGCAGGGGCTGCGCGAAGTCAGCAACCCTTCAGCAATTTTCCTCAGCCGTGGCGATGAAATTACTTCCGGCAGTTCCGTGATGGTGCTGTGGGAGGGAACGCGTCCGTTGCTGGTTGAGGTGCAGGCGCTGGTTGATCAGTCGATGATGGGCAATCCGCGTCGCGTGGCGGTTGGCCTTGAACAAAACCGTCTAGCCATTTTACTGGCGGTCTTGCATCGTCACGGCGGTTTGCAGATGGCGGATCAGGATGTGTTCGTCAACGTAGTTGGCGGTGTGAAAGTCACCGAAACCAGCGCGGATCTGGCGCTGCTGCTCTCTCTTGTCTCCAGTCTGCGTGATCGTCCTCTGCCGCAGGATTTAGTGGTCTTCGGTGAAGTCGGGCTGGCAGGTGAAATTCGTCCGGTACCGAGCGGTCAGGAACGTATTACCGAAGCGGCTAAGCACGGCTTTAAGCGTGCGATTGTGCCACATGCCAACGTGCCGAAGAAAGTTCCGGCTGGTATGCAGGTATTTGGCGTCAAAAAGCTGGCTGATGCGCTGGCGATCCTCGACGATTTGTAACTGTTCTATGCTGTAGCTTTTCTCCGCTGTAATTCGGGGCTGCCTTTGTGCTATTTTTTGTTTAGCTATTTTGTTTAGTACAGCAAACCTGGGGACAAGGCATGTCACAGTTCGACTATCTAAAAACCGCGATAAAACAACAGGGACGCACGCTGCAACAGGTGGCCGAAGCCAGCGGGATGACCAAGGGTTATCTTAGCCAGTTGTTGAATGCAAAGATAAAAAGTCCCAGTGCTCAGAAGCTGGAGGCTTTGCACCGCTTCCTTGATCTTGAGTTTCCCCGTCGTGAAAAGAATATCGGCGTGGTGTTCGGCAAGTTTTATCCGCTGCACACCGGCCATATCTATCTGATCCAGCGCGCCTGTAGCCAGGTCGATGAACTGCATATCATCATGGGCTATGACGAGCCGCGCGATCGCGAGCTGTTTGAAAACAGTTCCATGTCCCAGCAGCCGACGGTCAGCGACCGCCTGCGCTGGTTACTGCAGACGTTCAAATACCAGAAAAACATCCGTATTCATGCCTTTAACGAAGAGGGGATGGAACCCTATCCGCATGGCTGGGACGTCTGGGGACGTGGCATTAAAGAGTTCATGAGCCAGAAAGGCATTGAACCCAATACCATTTATTCCAGCGAAGAGGCTGATGCGCCGCAATACCGCGAACATCTCGGGATTGAGACTGTGCTGATCGACCCGAAACGTTCGTTTATGAATATCAGCGGTCGTCAGATCCGTCATGATCCGTTCCGTTACTGGGATTATATTCCGACAGAAGTGAAGCCATTCTTCGTGCGGACCGTGGCGATCCTCGGCGGAGAATCCAGCGGGAAATCGACGCTGGTGAATAAGCTGGCTAACATTTTTAATACCACCAGCGCCTGGGAATATGGCCGCGATTATGTGTTCTCGCACCTGGGCGGCGATGAAATGGCGCTGCAGTATTCTGACTATGACAAGATCGCGTTGGGTCAGGCGCAGTACATCGATTTCGCGGTGAAATATGCCAATAAAGTGGCCTTTATTGATACCGATTTTCTGACCACTCAGGCCTTTTGTAAAAAATACGAGGGGCGTGAACATCCGTTCGTGCAGGCGCTGATGGACGAATACAAATTCGATCTGGTGATCCTGCTGGAAAATAACACGCCGTGGGTGGCCGACGGCCTGCGCAGTTTAGGCAGTACCACCGACCGGATGTCTTTCCAGAATTTGCTCATCGAGATGCTGAAAGAAAACAACGTGGATTACGTACATGTTGAATCTTCAGATTACGATCAGCGTTTTCTCGAATGTGTGGAACTGGTGCAGAACATGCTGGCAGCCGATACCAGCCGGTTAAACGAGCCGCCTGTTATCTGACCGGGCACAAATAAAGAGCGTGTATTCTCCGGGATACGCGCTTTTTTTAATTTATCATTCATGTGGTGAATGATAAATTAAAAATGCATTTTATATAATTATTAATGAATTCATCTGATTATCTTTCTGTGTGATTTTATTAATTCATTTTGTAACGCTGTAAAATAAAATTCTCTTTTTATTCATAGGATTGAGTGATACCCCTTTTTTAGGGATTTTATTACGCATTTTATGTGTAAATATCTGACCTGAAATAAAAATAAAGTGGCGGCCGTTGAGATTTATTTCTCCGATTATACTCATTCATTATGCCTCTCATTCCCGCTGAGGCTTTCTAAGGTGATCCGAATGAATTTATCATTCAAGCCCTGGGGTATCGCAGTCTTGTGCGGCGTGGGGGCATTTGCTCTGGCGAGTGTGATGTTTATGCAAGGCTGGCTTCCGGTCAGCAGTCAGGCCGAAACCACGACGCAGACTGCGCCTGTGCCTGCACCCGCCGCCGCGCCTCCGCCGGCAGTCCCTGTTGCTGCACCCGTTGCCCCTGCGGCATTTACACAAGCTCAGCTCGATCAATGGGTCGCGCCAGTCGCGCTTTATCCTGACAGCCTGCTTTCGCAGGTGCTGATGGCGTCGACTTATCCGACTAACGTGATTCAGGCTGTGCAATGGTCGCGTGACCATCCGCAAAGTCAGGGGGATGCCGCCGTCACTCAGGTCGCGAACGAACCCTGGGATCCGAGTGTAAAATCGCTGGTCGCTTTTCCGCAACTGCTGGCGCTGCTGGGTGAAGATCCGGCATGGGTACAGAATCTTGGGAACGCTTTTCTGGCGCAACCGGATGACGTAATGAACACTGTGCAGAAATTTCGCGAAGTGGCGCAAAAGAGCGGGGCGCTGAAAAGCACGCCGCAGCAGACCGTGACCGTCAAACCCAAACCGGCTTCAACAACGGTGGTGAAAAGTGCGCCGGCGCAGCAAACCATTGTGATTGAATCTGCGGATCCGCAGGTAGTGTATGTGCCGAGTTACAACCCGAATGTGGTTTACGGCGCCTGGCCAACACCGGCCTATCCGCCGGTATATCTGCCACCGCCTCCGGGACAACAGTTTGTGAACGGCATGGCATCGGGGATCGGATTTGGTGTCGGCGTGGCAGCGACGTATGCGATCTTTGGCGGCATCGACTGGGATGACGATCATCATCACGACGATCACCACGATGACGGGCATCACGGCGGTTCGCAGAATAATTACGTCAATGTGAACGTTAATAATTACAACCGTATCTCCGGCAACAACAACAACGGGCTAAATCATCCGGGCGCATCGAATACCGCAGGCTGGCAGCATAATCCGGCCTACAACGCCGGTTTGCCGAACCGCACTGCGAACCTCAACGGGGCGACGCAAAACCGCGCACTGAATAACGCGGCGCAGCGTAATAACTATCGTGGTTTCGACAACGACACGCGTGGTATCAGCAACAATAATGCCGTCGGACGCAACGGCGGCGGTGTGCAGAATCAGAATCTGGATCAGCGCCGTCAGCAGGCCGCGTCGGTGATGAATCAGCATCAGAACACCCCGCAGAAGCAGGCGCATACACAGCAGCGAAATCTGCCGCGTTCGGCCCCCGCAGCCAGTGCCGCAGAACGTGCCGGTACGCAAAATGTCACGGGGCATCAGTTGCCTCAGCATCAGCAGTCGTTGTCTCAACACAATACGAACCGCCAGCCGTCGCAGCAATTGAATCAGCATCAGCGACAGAATCTGAATGCATCACACAGCACAGCATTCAGTGGCAATTCCAGTCGTAGTCCGTCGTGGCAACAGCAGCAATCGCGGGGTAATCAGAGCCGTGAACATATGCAGAACTTCCAGCGGTCACGCCCTGCGAATGCAGAGCCAGCTCATTTACACCGTCGCTAGACTGACGAGGAAAGGTAATGAAGAGATTGCGTAATATTTTGATTTCCGCAGGCCTGCTGTTACTGCCCTTAACGGGTTTCGCGCAGCAGACATTTACCAGCCCTGAGCTGGCCGCGCAGGCGCTGGTCAAAGCCATTGAGGCACACGATGATGCGTCACTTGAACAACTTCTCGGTAATGACTGGCAAGTCTATCTGCCGCCAAAAGGTGTGGATCCGGATGAGGTTGCTCGCTTTCTGCGGGACTGGAATATCAGTCACAAGATTGCCGAACAAGGTGATATTGCTCACCTGAATGTCGGTCCGGAGAACTGGCAGTTGCCGATCCCGATGAAACATACGGCGCAGGGCTGGTCATTTGATATGGCCGCCGGTGCTGCTGAAATTGAAACCCGTACGATTGGTCGCAATGAGCTTTCTGCCATTCAGGTCGTGTCAGCGTATGCGGATGCCCAGCACGAGTATCAGCAGATTACCGGGCAATATGCCCAGCGCTTTGTCAGCACTGAAGGACAACACGATGGCCTTTACTGGCCGGTGAAAGAGGGCGAAGCGCCAAGTCCGCTGGGGCCAGCCTTTGGTGATGCGAAGGCGGGGGCTGATTATCACGGCTATTACTATCGCATTCTGACGTCGCAGGGGGCGAATGCCAGCGGCGGTGCCTTGAGTTATATCGAAAATGGCAAGATGACCAAAGGTTTTGCGCTGATCGCCTGGCCGGCGGCGTACGGTCATACCGGTGTCACCAGTTTTATGATCAATCAGCAGGGCGAGGTGTATCAGCAGGATTTAGGCGAGAATACTGATGCCGCGGCAAAAGCGATCACGACATTTGACCCCGATGCTAAATGGCAGAAAGTGGACGACGGCGAATAGCGGAAATATGTGAATGAAAAAGCCCCGGCATGAAAGTGACGGGGCTTTTTTTTAGGCGACAGCGTATTTAGAAAGCGACGACGACTTTGCCCTGCATATGGCCGTCGAGCACTTTGGCGTGGGCCGCTTCGATGCTTTCCACGGTCAGGCCGTGAAGGGTTTCGCTCAGTGTGGTTTGTACTTTACCTTCATCCACCAGCGCGGCGACTTGTTTGAGGATCTCGCCCTGTTCGGCAATATCCGGTGTGGTGAACATGCTGCGGGTATACATCAGTTCCCAGTGCAGTGCGGCGCTTTTCAGCTTCAGCTTGTTCATGTCCAGCGGATGTTCGTTTTCAACGATGGTACAGATGTGGCCCATCGGTGCGATCAGGTCAGAAATGGCTTCCCAGTGGCCGTCGGTGTCGTTCAGACACAGAATAAAATCCACCTGTTTGATATCGTGCTTCGCCAGTTCACCTTTCAGATCTTTGTAATTCACAGTCAGATCCGCACCGCGATCCAGACACCATTGTGCCGATTCCGGACGGGAGGCCGTTGCGATCACTTTTACTTTGCTGCGCAGTGACGCGAACGGGATCGCCAGTGATCCGACGCCACCGGCACCGCCGATGATCAGCAGGGTTTTATCCGCAGAGGCATCCTGAATTTTCAGATGCTCGAACAGTGCTTCCCATGCGGTCAGCGTGGTCAGTGGCATGGCAGCGGCCTGTGCCCAGTCCAGGCTTTTCGGTTTGACGGACACAATACGTGAGTCGATCAGCTGTTCTGTCGCATTGCTGCCGGAACGGGTGATATCCCCGGCGTACCAGACTTCATCACCCGCTTTGAAATTTTTCACTGCGCTGCCGACGGATTTGACGATACCGCTGGCATCCCAGCCCAGTACTTTTGGTGCATCCAGACCGCTTTTCTGCACGCCTTTGTGCACTTTGGTATCGACCGGATTGATCGACACCGCTTTCACTTCCACCAGCAGGTCGTAATCTTTCGCGACAGGCTGTGGTAATTCAACAGCGATAAAGTGAGCCGGGTCTTTTGGATTTACTGCGATTGCTTTAATGGTCATGTTTTCTGCCTCCGTTAGGTATACAGACAGTCTAGTCGTCATGACGTAAGCTGATAAGATGGACAATAACTAACAAAGTGTTCGGCTGAGGTGAACAATCATGTTTAAACAGTTGCAGGATATGGCGCTCTTTGCGCTGGTGGCGGAATGCGGCAGCTTCACGCAGGCTGCCAGCCGGGCCGGATTACCCAAATCCAGCGTCAGTCAGCGTATCAGTCAGCTGGAGAAATCCATCGGCCTGCGGTTGCTGAACCGCACGACGCGGCAGCTGAACCTGACCTTTGCCGGAGAACGCTATCTGATCCACTGTCAGGAAATGATGCAGGCCAGCGAACGGGCTGAACTGGCCATCCGCCGTTTGCGCGATAACCCGAGCGGACGTTTGCGGATCACCAGTCCCGCCGGTCTGGGGGCAACGCTGCTGGCACGGGTGAATGTTGAATTTCAGAAACGCTATCCCGATGTGTCGCTGGAAGTGTCAGTTTCCGATGCGATGGTGGATCTGGTGCAGGAAGGTTTTGATATCGCGCTGCGTACCGGTAAACCGCAGGATTCCTCGCTGATTGGTCGTGAACTGGGGCACAGTCCGCGTTATCTGCTGGCGTCCCCGGCGTATCTGGCGCAGCATCCGGCGATTGAAACGCCGCAACAGCTTGCATCACATCACTGCATTGCGCACCGGGCCTGGTCGGAATGGGTGTTGCATCATGGCGAAACCTATCACCGCTGGCTGTTGCCTTCCGCGCATACTACCGACAATCTGCTGTATGCGCGGGAATGCGCGCTGGCGGGCGCAGGCATCACGCTGTTACCGGCTTTTTTATGTCACGGCGAAGTGGCAAATGGCACGCTGGTGCGCGTGTTGCCAGAATGGGAAGCCGAGGGCAATGATCTGTATCTGGTCTATCCGGGGCGGAAACTGAATTCGCCGGCGCTGGCCTGTTTCATTGCGTTTATGCTGGAAGAGTATGGTTTTGCGAAGAGCTACAGCGAGGCGCTGGCGGGATAAATTTCAGGGAATGACAGCCATAAAAAAGGCCCGTTTCCGGGCCTTAGTGATTTTATAAAGACGATTACTTGATCATCTTTTTGTACTTGATGCGCTTCGGCTCTAACGCTTCGGCACCTAAAGTACGTTTTTTGTATTCTTCGTATTCGGTGAAGTTACCTTCGAAGAATTCGACTTTACCTTCATCCTGATAATCGAGGATGTGGGTCGCGATACGGTCGAGGAACCAGCGGTCATGGGAAATGACCATTGCGCAGCCCGGGAACTCCAGTAAGGCGTTTTCCAGTGCGCGCAGGGTTTCGATGTCGAGGTCGTTGGTCGGTTCATCGAGCAGCAACATGTTACCGCCGACCTGCAGCAGTTTTGCCAGATGCAGACGGCCACGCTCACCACCGGACAACTCGCCTACGCGTTTGCCCTGATCGACACCTTTGAAGTTGAAGCGGCCGACGTAAGCACGGCTTGGCATTTCAGTGGTGCCGATGCGCATGATGTCCTGACCACCGGATACTTCTTCCCACACGGTTTTGCTGTTGTCCATCGAATCACGGAACTGATCCACAGACGCCAGTTTCACGGTATCGCCCAGCTCGATAGTGCCGCCGTTGGCTTCTTCCTGACCCGACATCATGCGGAACAGGGTTGATTTACCGGCGCCGTTCGGGCCGATAATGCCAACGATAGCGCCTTTCGGCACGGAGAAGGACAGGTCGTCGATCAGAACGCGATCACCATAAGACTTGCTCAGGTTTTTCACTTCAACAACTTTGTCGCCCAGGCGTGGACCTGGTGGAATGAACAGTTCGTTGGTTTCGTTACGTTTCTGGTATTCGGTGTTGTTCAGCTCTTCAAAGCGTGCCAGACGGGCCTTGCCTTTAGACTGACGGCCTTTTGCACCCTGACGAACCCACTCAAGCTCTTTCTCAATAGACTTACGACGGGCCGCTTCAGAAGAAGCTTCCTGCGCCAGACGTTCATCTTTTTGTTCCAGCCAGGTGGAGTAGTTACCTTCCCACGGAATACCTTCACCGCGGTCAAGCTCAAGGATCCAACCGGCAACGTTATCGAGGAAGTAACGGTCATGGGTAATCGCCACAACGGTACCTTCGAAGTCGTGCAGGAAGCGTTCCAGCCATGCCACGGATTCTGCATCCAGGTGGTTGGTCGGTTCGTCGAGAAGCAGCATGTCTGGTTTTTCCAGCAGCAGGCGGCACAGTGCCACACGGCGGCGTTCACCACCGGACAGCGTGGCGACTTTTGCATCCCAGTCTGGCAGACGCAGTGCATCAGCAGCACGTTCAAGCTGGCTGTTCAGGTTATGGCCATCATGCGCCTGAATGATCTCTTCCAGTCTGCCCTGTTCAGCGGCCAGTTTGTCGAAATCAGCTTCCGGCTCTGCGTACAGCGCATAGACTTCATCAAGACGTTTTAACGCGCCGACGACTTCAGAAACGGCTTCTTCCACGGACTCACGCACGGTGTGTTCCATGTTCAGCTGAGGTTCCTGCGGCAGATAACCGATTTTCAGATCAGGTTGCGGACGTGCTTCACCTTCAATGTCGGTATCGATACCGGCCATGATGCGCAGCAGGGTGGATTTACCTGAACCGTTCAGACCCAGAACACCGATTTTGGCACCAGGGAAGAAACTCAGGGAGATGTTCTTAAGAATATGACGCTTCGGCGGAACAACTTTGCCGAGGCGATGCATGGAATATACGTATTGAGCCACGTTGTTTTGAGCCTCTTTCTGCGGGCCGCGCGCTTTCTGCGAAGGGCAGGCGCTGCGGCATAGTAAGCAGCCCCGCCTGACTGCGGCATGACTGATAAGGGTTCCGACTGCGAAGTTTAGCGTGTTTCAGTCGTGTACCCAACCATCAGGTTCACAGTAAGGCAAGAATGTTGCCGGCTGCGGACAGGAGAGGAGGCTTTCAGCCGAAAGGGATAGTGAACTCATCCGGTTCGCTGGCCGGACGTAATGGCTGGACGCGCCCCACAAACATGCCGGAAGTCAGGATGTCGGTGAGCTTAACAACATGATATATCGCCTGTTTATTTTGTGTCTTCACCTTACGTTTGATATTACCTTTGTGTGAAGCCACGGTTTTCTGTTTGATATTGAGATGTTCGGAAATGATTTGCGTATTCAGTCCTGACATCCACATTTTCAGAATGCTCGATTCCGTCCGGCTCAGGCTGACCGGCGTAAGATCCAGCGATTGTTCCGTTTCACCCGCACGTGAGAGCTGCAGGTTGTGGGCGATCAGCTGATAAATCGTGGTCGTCCTGACAGATTTCGACAAAATGATGATGTTTTTGCGGATCGGCACATAGTTCTGATAATTGAGATTCTCTCTGGAGATAAAGACAAAGAAAAGCGTGCCGGGATGCGCGTCGATCACCGCCCTGAGGGCGTGACCGGAAGGCGCATCAGACGTAAAACAATCTTCATTCACAAAGATGATTTCAGGCGTCAGGGAATTGCATGTGGCTTGCAGTTCGTTGATGTCCTTGAGCGAAAGAATATCTTTCTGGTGTTGTCCGTTAAGTTGCAAGAGCGAATGCAATGCCAGCTGTGTGTAAAAACACTTATCTACAATGAGCGATGACATTGGGTTTACCTGTTTTTGGCCTCTGTATGACTGCAGTGCAGAGAAGCTCGTTTTTATAAAAGTGACCCTACAGCGATAGGGCATTCCCGTGAAAGTTGCCGGTCGCCGGCAAAACTAACATTGCTGTGTAAAGGGATACCCCTGGCGAGAGTAATAAAGCGGTAAGAGATTGATGTAAATCAGCAGAATGGGTTTTGGAACGTTTTGTGAGATCTTTGAGACGAATTGAGAGCGGAAAAGAGTAAAGTTTCAGAATTGTGACGTTTTTTATCGTAAAACGCCGGGCTACAGAAGGTAACCCGGCATAAGGATAAATCGTCAGACTTTCTTGCGGATGAAGCGGTTAACCAGCCATTTCTCGATTTCGACAATCACGAAGATCATCGCACCGACCACCAGCGTGATGCCCCAGAATTTCAGCGGCATCGGCACGGTGCCGAACAACTGGTTCATGACTGGCAGATAGATCAGCGCCAGTTGCAGCACCAGTAATACGCCGGAAACAATCCACAATCCTTTGTTAACGAACACTTCGCGGGTCAGCGGGAAGCGGTCCATCACGCGGCAGTTAAACATATACACCCACTGCGCGGTAACCAGCGTCTGTAACAGCACGGTGCGGATTAAATCGCTGCTGTAGCCGCGCGGCTGCATCCAGGCTTCAAGAACGAAGGCGCTGCAGGCAATCAAAATACCGACGAAAGCGATACGCCAGACGGCATGCAGATCCAGTACGTGCTGGCCTGGTGCGCGAGGACGGCGACGCATCATGCCTTTCTCACCCGGCTCGAAGGCCAGACCGAACGACAGCGTGGTGGAGGTCGCCATGTTCATCCATAAGATCTGCACCGGCGTCAGCGGGATCACCGCACCGGCCAGAATTGCCAGGATAATCAGCAGCCCCTGCGCGAGGTTAGTCGGCAGAATAAACAGAATCGTTTTCTTCAGGTTGTCGTAAACGCGACGTCCTTCTTTTACCGCGCTGGCGATGGTCGCGAAGTTGTCATCGGTCAGAACCATGTCTGCGGCTTCTTTGGTGACTTCGGTGCCTTTGATACCCATTGCGATACCGACGTCGGCCTGTTTCAGCGCTGGCGCGTCATTCACGCCATCGCCGGTCATCCCGACTACTTCGCCGTTTTCCTGCAAGGCTTTGACCAGACGCAATTTATGCTCAGGGCTGGTACGGGCAAAAATATCGTACTGGCTGGCTGCGACGGCCAGTTCAGCGTCATCCATATGCTCAAGCTGGTAACCGGTGATGGAGTCACCGCTGTTGCCGATGCCTAACATTTTGCCGATAGCCATCGCGGTTTCCTGATGGTCACCGGTGATCATCTTCACGCGGATCCCGGCCTGCTGACATTGTGCAATTGCATCAATGGCTTCAGGGCGTGGCGGATCCATCATGGCGGCAATCCCGGTGAACACCAGTCCTTCCTGCAGGTGGTCATGGTTCAGATCGCCTGCAATTTCCGGCTCATCTTTGATAGCCGCAGCCACCATGCGCAGACCCTGACGGGCATAGCGCGCCATCTCTTCTTCCCAGTACTCGCGGCGGAAAGGCTGAACGCCGTTTTCGGTCAGCTCAAGCTTGGCTAAGGAGAACAAAACATCCGGTGCGCCGGTCACAAACAACTGGGTTTTGCCGCCGATGCGCTGCAAGGTCGCCATGTATTTATGTTTGGAATCAAACGGGATTTTATCCAGAGATTCAACCTGACCGGTATGCAGACTGGCTTTCGCTGCCAGCACTTTCAGTGCGCCGGACGTCGGCCCGCCGGTAATTCCCCAGTGGCCTCTTTCGTCCTGCATCAGCTGGCTGTCGTTACAGATATCCACGGCAGTGATGAAGGTGTTGAGCACCGGCATACTGATGACATCCACCTGGCGCTGCGTGTGGGCATCCACGATGCGGCCTTTCGGCTGGTAGCTTTCCCCTTCCACATCGTAAGCACGGTCTGCCAGAATCACCGCTTTCACAGTCATTTCATTCATGGTCAGCGTGCCGGTTTTATCCGAGCAAATGACGGTCATTGAGCCCAGCGTTTCGACGGTCGGCAGTTTGCGGATAATGGCATGATTACGCGCCATCGACTGCACGCCCAGCGACAGAATAATCGAGATAATTGCCGGTAAACCTTCCGGAACCGATGCGACAGCCAGACTGATCAGCGACAGCAGCAGTTCGCCCAGCGGCATATCACGCAGGATAAAAGCGAACACAAACAGGAAAGCCATCATCAGCAGGATCAGCGCGAAGATGCCTTTACCCAGTTTGTCGATTTGCTGCAACAGCGGGGTACGCTGCGCTTTAATCGCTGACATCATCTGGCTGATGTGGCCCAGCTCTGTGTCCTGACCGGTGGCATAAACCACACCGGTGGCGGTGCCGCCGCTGATCATGGTGCCGGAGAACAGCAAGTTGTGGCGATCGCCGATCATGACTTCATCGTCGATGACCTGAGCGTTTTTGATGACGACGGTGGATTCGCCGGTGAGGATCGCTTCTTCGACCTGCAGGTTATGCGCGCTGACGATACGGATGTCTGCCGGGATTTTGTCACCGGGACGCAGTTGCACGATATCGCCGGGCACCAGCTGGTCGGCATTAATGGTTTGAACTTGTCCGTCACGCATCACTACGGCCTGACTGGACAGCATGTTTTGAATACTTTTCAGTGATTTTTCGGCGCTATTTTCCTGCAGAAAACCAATCAGCGCATTGATCACCGCTACGCCCAGGATGACAAAGGTATCGACCCAGTGTCCCATAGCACCGGTCACGACGGCGGCGGCGAGCAGGATGTAAATCAGGACATCATTGAAGTGCGCCAGAAAACGCATCAGGGCACTTTTGGATTGTTTTTCCGGTAATGCGTTCGGGCCATATTTATTCAGGCGCTCGCTGGCTTCCTGCCGCGTCAGGCCATTTTCGCCGGTTTCAAGGCGCTGCATAGCGTCGTTACTACTAATCTGATACCAGTTTTTGTTTTCTGCTGCGGCAGAGGAAGAAGGGCTGGCATTCGTTTTTACCGATGAAGTTGAATGAGTCATATACTTTTCCATAAGCGAAGAACTGGGCTGTTATTAATATTTCAATCCTGACGGCGAAATAGCGAATATCAATTAATCAATTTTACAATAGGGAGTAATCATAATTAATTGAGCGTAAATAAATTTGATCTGAGCCAATAAATACTTTTTGTAGCTAATTAAATAATTAAAATCATTAAAAAACATTGGCTTGTGTGGATTAGGAATTTGCGTATTATTCCCATTTTATTTAACGTTTGTTTAGGAAGTGGTTGTCTGGGTAAATTGATGTAAATAAAGCTGAGTTTTGTCAGTGTGGCTATTTAATTTCGAATTGTAAGGCTGCTATCTATTTGTAATTAACAGGTGAATACCCGTTAATTATCTGCGGGTATAATGTCCGCTCAAATTATTCCTGCCGCGATGTTCTGTGACAGAAAATAGATCTGCCGCCGTCTGGTAAGTGCCGGACGCTTGCACCACACTGTGTAAAGTTTGTGATGCTGTCTCCGCATCGCTTCAATTTTAAAAATGAATCGATTAGCGTAGTAGCTGTCTACACAATGCATAACAGTTTCGGCACAACCCGCGAGGATAAAGGTAAGTATGGTCAAGGTGGACAAATGGCATTCTCTGGCACTGAGCGTGCTGCTGGTAACAGCATCGGGCGTGGCGAAAGCGGACTCGCTGGACGCACAGCGCCAGCACTATATGCAGATTAAACAGGCATGGGATAACAATCAGATGGACGTTGTCAGCCAGCTGATGCCGACGCTGGAAGACTATCCTCTTTATCCTTATCTCGAATACCGGCAGCTGACGCAGGAACTGGGGGACGCGACACCGGCGCAGGTGAACGCATTTGTGAAAGCGAACCCGACATTGCCGCCTGCGCGTTCTTTGCCAGCCCGCTTTGTCAATGAACTGGCGCGCCGTCAGGACTGGAACAGTTTGCTTTCATTCAGCCCGCAACCGCCGAAACCGGTGGCGGCGCGCTGTAACTACTATTACGCCAAATGGGCGACCGGCGATCAGAAAACCGCGTTTGATGGTGCGAAAGACATCTGGCTGACCGGCACATCACTGCCCAATACCTGCGATAAATTGTTCTCGGTCTGGCAGGGTGCAGGCAATCAGACCGCGCTGACGACGCTGCAACGAATTGGCCTGGCGATGAAAGCGGGTAACACCAGTCTGGTCAGTTATCTGGCAAAGCAGTTGCCGCCGGATTATCAGACCATGCGCGATGCGCTTGTCGATCTGCAAAATAATCCCAATACACTCGAAAGCTTTGCGCGCAATGTCGGTCCGACTGATTTTACCCGTAACGCGACCAGCATTACCTTCGCGCGCATTGCCCGTGATGATTCCGAGAATGCCCGTTCGATGATCCCGGTGCTTGTGCGCTTGCAGAAGATGAGTGACAGCGACCGGCTCGAACTGGAAGAAGCCGTTGCCTGGCGTTATATGGGCAGCGACGCTACACCGGAACAGGCCGCCTGGCGCGATAACGTCATTTTGCGCAGCCATTCCACCACGCTTGTTGAGCGGCGTATCCGTATGGCACTGGCTGCGGGTGACCGTCAGGGGCTGAACCAGTGGCTGCAACGCTTGCCGTCGGATGCCCTGCAGGAAGATGAATGGCAGTACTGGCGTGCGTCAGTGATGATTGACAACGGTCAGCGCTCGCAGGGTGAAGCGATGCTGCGCACGTTAATGAAAGGCCGCGGATTCTATCCGATGGCAGCGGCGCAAAAGCTGAACGTGACTTATCCGATGCAGATTTCTGTCGCGGCTAAGCCAGATTCAAGTATTGCTAAATTGCCGGAAGTGGCGCGTGTGCGTGAGCTGATGTACTGGCAGATGGACAATCTGGCGCGTACCGAATGGAGTTATCTGGTCAGCAGCCGCACGGAATCGCAGCAGTCGGCGCTGGCGCGTTATGCGTTCGATCAAAAATGGCCGGATCTCAGCGTGCAGGCCACCATTACCGGCAAGCTGTGGGATTATCTCGAAGAGCGTTTCCCGCTGGCGTGGCCGGATGAATTCCGTCGCGCGACCAACGATAAGGGCATCACGCAAAGCTACGCGATGGCGATTGCCCGTCAGGAAAGTGCGTGGAATCCGAAAGCCCGTTCGCCGGTGGGCGCAGCCGGTCTGATGCAGGTGATGCCTGCGACTGCGCAACATACCGTCGATATGTTTGGGTTGCAGGGCTACAGCAATCCGGGGCAATTACTGGATCCGCAGATGAACATAACGATCGGCACCAGTTATCTGGAATATGTCTATCAGATGTTTGGGCGCAACCGTATTTTGTCCAGCGCGGCATATAACGCCGGGCCTTCACGCGTAAATACCTGGTTAGGTAACAGCGCGGGCAGGGTGGATTCGGTGGCGTTTATCGAGAGTATCCCTTTCTCTGAAACTCGTCGATATGTTAAAAATGTGTTGGCATATGACGCGTTTTATCGCTATTTTTTACATCAACCCGCCAAGATTTTGACGGATGCCGAATGGCAGAGGCGTTACTGATCCTTCGTCGTTTATGGTAAGCTGCTGTACTAGTTTAATAGTATGGCAGCCATCATGACCCAACGACCAATCAATGACCCTGCTCTTTCCCAACAAGGCAATGAGGACTGGCAATGCTTTCTGGCATTGCTGCAGCATTCTTTTGCTGAAAATCTGCATCAGGATTTGTTGCAACTGCTGCTTACGCCCGACGAACGTGCGGCGCTGGGTACTCGGGTGCGGATTATTCAGGAACTGATGCGCGGAGAGTTGAGTCAGCGTGAGCTGAAAAGCCAGCTGGGAGCGGGTATTGCCACGATAACACGTGGTTCGAATGGCCTGAAAACGGCACCGGCGGAGCTTAAGGAATGGCTGAGTGAGCACCTGCTGACAGACAAAACGGACGACTGAAGCGTCCGTTATCGTCTGATATTTTAGTGTGTTTGGGTTCTGACCTGATACACCGAATTATGAAAAGGCGCTAAAGCCAGTACCAGCGCCTGATGATAAACGCTGGTGCGGGTCAATTTTCCTGCTGTAAAGACTCCGATCGCGCCGCCTTTACGTTTTACTTCTGTGATACCCGTCAGTTTTTCCATCTCATCTCCCAGTTCGCTGCCCTGGTTAATTCCTTGTAAAATAATTTCAGGTAACATCAGGCTCGCTGAACGGGATTCACCACGCTGGTGCATATTCTCAATCACCATCCAGGCGAAGGTCATATTGTCTTCGATACCCGCTTCCACGCCGACCCAGAAGTCTGCCTCGGGGCGAACCTGGCGGGCGCCGATAACGCGATGGCGCGCACCGGTACGGGTTTCATTACTGCCGATAGGTTGACTGGGAACACCACTGTCGACGTCAACGCCTTCAATGCGGAATGCCTCAGCGCCGAAAATGTCTTCAAAAGCCATGGCGATAGCTTTGATCTTTGCCGGGTTAGTGGTTGCAGCGACAACATGGTACATAGAGTTTTAGCATCCTTTAGCAAATTTCACGCAGTATAACGGAAAACACTCATGTTACAGGTATATCTCGTCCGTCACGGCGAAACAGAATGGAACGCCGCACGCCGTATTCAGGGGCAATCAGACAGCCCGCTGACGGCCAAAGGTCTTTATCAGGCGCGTCAGGTTGCTGAGCGTGTGCGTAATGAAGGGATCACCCACGTCATCACCAGTGACTTAGGACGTACCCGCCATACGGCGCAGATTATCGCTGATGCCTGCGGGTGTGAAGTGATCAATGAGCCGCGTTTGCGCGAATTACATATGGGCGTGCTGGAAGAACGTATTCTGGACGGCCTGACAGAGCAGGAAGAAGTATGGCGTAAGCAGATGGTCGATGGTTCACCGAAAGGGCGTATTCCTGAAGGTGAAACGATGACGGAACTGGCTGAGCGTATGCGTGCAGCACTCGACAGCTGTCTGGATTTGCCGGAAGGCAGTAAGCCTTTGCTGGTCAGTCACGGTATTGCACTGGGTTGCCTGATCAGTACCATCCTCGGGCTGCCTGCTTATGCGGAACGTCGTCTGCGTCTGCGTAACTGTTCTTTATCGCGTGTCGATCACCAGCAAAGTGCATGGCTGGCTAATGGCTGGATTGTGGAAACAGCGGGCGATGTATCACATCTGGAACTGCCCGCGTTAGACGAGTTGCAACGCTAACGCCAGAAGGCGTTAGCGGCGGATTGGGATCAGGTAATCACACTGTAGTTCGGTTGGCGTAGTGCCCGGGGCACGGCCATTCGTGTAAAAGCGTTCGATATCCTGTCCCTTTCTGCGGGTCAGTTTCAATGTCGGCAGACAGGTGCTGTACAGCGTCAGAATAAACTCCTGCAAATGCTCCGGCGTGCCATTGTAATGGAACATGGCATATTCGCCGTGCTGCAACACAATCGGCTGACCTTCAACGTTTTCCGGCAGGTGCTGAGCTTCCAGCGCGGTCGTGTACAATACTTCCTGCTCGTCATCTTTTTCCTGGCTTGGACGCGAATGGTGCAGGCCATAAAGTATTGGTGGCAGCGTTTTTGCTTCACCAATATATTGACGCCAGAAATGACGACGCATCTCGTTTCGATACGTGGTGATTTGCTCCAGCGTACAGGCGTAACTCTGTGTCATCCCGACCAGATGCTGTTCCGGCAGTGAGATATATTCCGGCTGCGGCAGAATAAAAGCGCCCAGACGGATTGGCGGACAAATTCCAAACGAATGCCAGTCTTCAGCACGACGATACAGTGCCGGTGTTTGTGCAAATTGTTTTTTGAATGCCCGGGTAAATGTTTGTTGAGAATCAAAACGATACTGAAGGGCGATATCTAAAATCGGGCGACTGGTGAGACGCAAGGCAACGGCCGCTTTCGACAAACGGCGGGCACGAATATAAGCGCCAATGGCATTATTAGTGACATCTTTAAACATGCGCTGCAGGTGCCACTTGGAATAGCCGGCCTTGGCTGCGACATTGTCGAGTGACAAGGGCTGGTCTAAATGGGTTTCTAACCAGCTAAGAAGGTCACGAATGATTCCTGCTTGATCCATAGATCGTCCTCGTTGAACTAAGATAAATGCACAGAATGATGGGCGGCATAATAGCAACTTTTTACCGATAAGACTTCCTAAGATTTTTTTGGCTATCTGTGCTATTTGCCTGTGTTACAGAGTATTTCATTCCGAAAGTGTGAATACACGCTTTCCCCGCAGGGTTTCTTTGCAAAACAACGTCATGCTGATGACGTGGAGTAACTTAATGAATAGATGTTGGATTTTTGTTTTTTCGATGTTTGCTTTTTGTTCTTCAGCGGTACATGCAGAGCAGGTGGGTTCGGTCGATACCGTCTTCAAACTCTTCGGTCCCGACCATAAAATTGTCGTCGAGGCCTTTGATGATCCTGATATTAAAAATGTAACTTGTTATATCAGTCGTGCGAAAACCGGTGGCATCAAGGGCGGTTTAGGGCTGGCAGAAGATACCGCTGATGCCGCGATTTCCTGTCAGCAGGTGGGCCCGATTGAGTTGAGCGACAAGATTAAGCAAGGCAAAGACAAAGGAACGGTTGTTTTTCAGAAACGCACATCGCTGGTGTTTAAAAAGCTGCAGGTGGTCCGTTTTTATGACGCGAATCGCAACGCACTTATTTATCTGAGCTACTCCGATAAAGTGGTGGATGGTTCACCGAAAAATGCACTGAGCGCGGTACCGATTATTCCGTGGGCGCACACCGCTCCGTGAGTTCTCAGCACTGCGCAAAAAACAAAAGGCCAGCTTTCGCTGGCCTTTGACGTTTGTTTGGGTACCGTCTCACCGGATGCAGTGCGGTTGGCAACCTTCTGTATCAGTCTTCCAGATCACCGCAGAAACGATAGCCTTCACCATGAATGGTGGCGATGATTTCCGGGGTATCAGGCGTCGCTTCGAAATGTTTACGGATGCGACGGATAGTGACGTCAACGGTACGGTCATGAGGCTTCAGCTCACGGCCGGTCATTTTCTTCAGCAAATCGCCACGGGTTTGGATCTTGCCCGGGTTTTCGCAGAAGTGCAGCATGGCGCGGAATTCGCTGCGCGGTAACTTGTACTGCTCACCTTGCGGGCTCACCAGCGAACGGCTGTTGATATCGAGTTCCCAGCCATTGAATTTGTAGCTTTCAACCAGACGGCGTTCTTCGCCGGTGGTGCCCAGGTTCATGGTGCGGGACAGCAGGTTGCGTGCGCGGATAGTCAGTTCGCGTGGGTTGAAAGGCTTAGTGATGTAATCATCAGCGCCGATTTCCAGACCCAGAATTTTATCAACTTCGTTATCGCGGCCAGTCAGGAACATCAAAGCAACGCTGGCTTGTTCGCGTAATTCGCGTGCCAGCAGCAGGCCGTTTTTGCCTGGCAGGTTGATGTCCATGATAACCAGATTGATGTCATTTTCGGACAGAATATGGTGCATTTCTGCGCCATCATTAGCTTCATGTACCATGTAGCCTTCTGCTTCAAAAATGCTCTTTAACGTATTACGTGTCACTAACTCGTCTTCGACGATCAGAATGTGAGGGGTCTGCATGATTGCTACCTAAGATTGCCAACAAATAGAAAATAGGAGTACAGAAGTCCTTGTTATCCCAGAGAATTTTGATGCTTTATTGGGCATCTCACTCGTTACATGACTAAAGTACGTAAACGCGTTCTCGATGCAATTTCCATCAACGACAACAACATCGCAAGCTCGGTCAGGGATTCCACTTTCTGCAGTTCCACGGGGTCCTAAAGCGGCGCATATCCTAACCCTATTAACAGCAATATAACAGCGAGTGCCGAAATTACCACTCAACAAAATTACGGTTTGTTGACATATATCAAGTTCAATTGTAGCACGGTAACAGAACAGTGAAAAACACTTACAAGAATGCACGCTTGAGTCACATTTCAGCATTTATTGTACACGATTCAGCAAATGATTAAGAATCGGGAGATAAATGCAAAATGGTGATGATTCCTTATTATATATCCATATGAAAAATAATGATAAATTTTTCTTTCCTGTTTGCTTAATCGGGCCAGCACCTTTTTTACCTGCAAGGTAAGGTTTTCCGATAAAATAAAGGAATATATTCAGCCGACTGTTAAGTTCTTGTGAAGAATATAAGCCATGAATAGATTTGGAGCAGGGTAAAATTTCATCGCTTAAATACTGACGTCAATTCTTTCCCTTTTGCAAAGGCCCGATATGCAACTTCATATTATTTTAGTTTCGCCGGCTCGCCCGGAAAATGTCGGTGCGGCAGCTCGTGCAATGAAAACCATGGGTTTCGCATCGTTACGTATTGTCGACAGTGAGGCGCATCTCAGGCCGGAAGCTGGCTGGGTTGCGCATGGTTCGCAGGAGATCCTGCAAAATGCTCTCCATTTTAATACGCTTGAGCATGCGCTGGCTGATATCGATTTTACGGTAGCCACAACTGCCCGCAGCCGGGCTAAATTTCACTATTACTGCACGCCGCAGGAATTGCAGGTGCAGCTCGAAGAAAAGAGCCAGTGGGTCAATCATGCCGCGCTGGTCTTTGGTCGTGAAGATTCCGGTCTGACGAATGAAGAGCTGGAACTGGCGGATGTGCTGACCGGCGTACCGATGGTGGCCGATTATCCGTCACTCAATCTGGGGCAGGCGGTGATGGTGTTCTGTTATCAGCTCTCTTCGCTGAATCAGGTGACCTCGGTAAAACCTGAAATTGCCGAAGCAGGACAGCTGTCAGCGTTGCGTGCCAGAGTCGGGCGTTTGCTTGAAAATGTCGGGGCAGAAGATGACCAGAAATTGTCCGACTGGTTGCATCAGCGCCTGGGTCTTTTGCAGCAGCGTGACGCCGCAATGCTGCATACTTTGCTGCATGACATCGAAAAAAAGCTGACCTCATGATGTGAGGGGATTTTCTGCCTGAACAGTTCGATATCCGGTGTGATGGGAACACAGTTGGCGATCACACTGGAAAGGGTTTTAAAGGCAGACAATTATACAGTTGATTTTGTCCGTGACTAAGCGGTGAAAAATAGAAAAAAATTGACTTGTCGTGCCTTATGCTTTAGCTAATAGAGGCAGACAGAGTACAAACCCTAAGACAGACAGAAAATAAAAATGCGAATCATCAGCCTGAATACAACAATTATTACCACCACCGATACCACAGGTAACGGGGCGGGCTGACGCGTACAGGAAAAAGAAAAAAAGCCCGCACCTAACCAGTGCGGGCTTTTTTTTTACATTTAAACGAGAGCTTCAGGAGAGTACCAGAAATGCGAGTGTTGAAATTTGGCGGGACCTCGGTAGCAAACGCAGAACGCTTCTTGCGGGTTGCGGACATTATGGAAAGCAATGCGCGTCAGGGACAGGTCGCAACGGTTTTATCCGCGCCTGCCAAAATTACCAACTATCTGGTGGCCATGATTGAGCGAACTGTCGCAGGACAGGACATTCAAACCATCATGAGCGATGCAGAAAACATTTTTGGTCAGCTGATTACCGGTCTGGCAGCGGCGCAGCCGGGTTTTGATTTGCCAAAGGTGAAAGCATTTGTCGATCACGAATTCGCTCAGCTCAAACAACTGATGCATGGCATTACCCTGCTGGGCCAATGTCCGGACAGTGTGAACGCGTCCATTATCTGTCGTGGTGAAAAACTTTCCATTGCCATCATGGAAGCGGTATTTCTGGCGAAAGGCTTCGGCGTCACCGTCATCAATCCGGTTGAAAAGTTGCTCGCACAGGGGCATTACCTTGAATCCACCGTGGATATCAACGAATCCACCCGCCGTATCGCCGCCAGCGCCATCCCTGCCGATCACATTGTGCTGATGGCCGGTTTCACTGCCGGTAATGAAAAGGGCGAACTGGTGGTGCTGGGCCGTAACGGCTCCGACTATTCAGCCGCCGTACTGGCTGCCTGTTTACGCGCTGACTGTTGCGAGATCTGGACTGATGTCGATGGCGTTTATACCTGTGACCCGCGCACTGTACCCGATGCCCGCTTGCTGAAATCGATGTCGTATCAGGAAGCGATGGAGCTTTCGTATTTTGGCGCGAAAGTCCTTCACCCGCGTACCATCCTGCCGATTGCCCAGTTCCAGATCCCTTGCCTGATTAAAAACACCACTAACCCGCAGGCGCCGGGTACCCTGATTGGCAGCGAAAGCCTTGATGACAGCACGCCGGTAAAAGGCATCACTAATCTGAATAACATGGCGATGATCAACGTTTCCGGTCCGGGAATGAAAGGGATGATCGGCATGGCAGCGCGTGTGTTTGCTGTGATGTCCCGTTCCGGCATTTCCGTGGTGCTGATCACGCAGTCTTCTTCCGAATACAGCATCAGTTTCTGTGTGCCGCAAAGCGAGCTGCAACGCGCCCGTAAAGCGCTGGAAGACGAGTTCTATCTTGAGCTGAAAGACGGCCTGCTCGAGCCGCTGGACGTCATGGAAAAGCTGGCGGTGATTTCCGTGGTCGGCGACGGTATGCGCACGCTGCGCGGCATTTCAGCGAAATTTTTCTCGGCTCTGGCCCGCGCCAATATCAACATTGTGGCGATCGCTCAGGGCTCTTCCGAACGTTCTATCTCCGTGGTCGTCAATAATGACGATGCGACCACCGGCGTGCGCGTCAGCCATCAGATGCTGTTCAATACCGATCAGGTGATCGAAGTATTCCTGATCGGCGTCGGCGGTGTGGGCGGGGCATTGATCGAACAGATCCGCCGTCAGCAGGCGTGGCTTAAAACCAAACACATCGATCTGCGCGTGTGTGGCATCGCTAACTCCCGCGCGTTACTGACCAACGTTCACGGTATTGCACTGGAAACCTGGCGTGATGAACTCGCTTCTGCGAAAGAACCGCTAAATCTGGGGCGTCTGATCCGTCTGGTGAAAGAATATCACCTGCTGAATCCGGTGATCGTCGACTGTACGTCCAGTCAGGAAGTGGCCGATCAGTATGCCGATTTCCTCGCCGACGGTTTCCACGTGGTCACGCCAAACAAAAAGGCCAACACGTCTTCAATGAACTACTACCATCAGCTGCGCAAAGCGGCTGATGGTTCACGCCGTAAGTTCCTTTACGACACCAATGTCGGCGCGGGTTTACCGGTTATTGAAAACCTGCAAAACCTGCTGAATGCCGGTGATGAACTGCTCCGTTTCTCCGGTATTCTGTCCGGTTCTCTGTCCTTCATCTTTGGTAAGCTGGACGAAGGCATGTCGCTGTCCGCCGCGACCTTGCAGGCGAAGGAAATGGGCTATACCGAACCGGATCCTCGTGATGATTTGTCCGGTATGGACGTGGCGCGTAAGTTGCTGATCCTGGCGCGTGAAGCCGGTTACAAACTCGAACTGTCGGATATCGATGTGGAATCTGTTTTACCGGCGTCCTTTAACAGCGAAGGAAGCGTGAGTGATTTTGTTGCACGCTTGCCGGAACTGGATGCAGAGTTCGCCCAACGCGTGGCCGATGCTACCGCTGCAGGCAAAGTATTGCGTTATGTCGGGGCTATCGAAGACGGTCAGTGTAAGGTAAAAATCGATGCCGTCGATGGTAATGACCCGCTTTATAAAGTAAAAAATGGTGAGAATGCGCTGGCGTTTTACAGCCGCTATTATCAACCGTTGCCGTTGGTTCTGCGTGGCTACGGCGCCGGGAATGATGTGACGGCGGCAGGTGTGTTTGCCGATCTTTTGAGAACGCTGTCATGGAAGTTAGGAGTTTAATATGGTTAAGGTGTATGCCCCGGCTTCAATCGGGAACGTCAGCGTAGGCTTCGACGTGCTGGGCGCGGCCGTGTCTCCGGTCGATGGCACGCTGCTGGGCGACTGCGTTTCTGTTGAAGCGGCCACAGAGTTCAGTCTGAAAAACGAAGGCAAGTTTGTGTCTAAACTGCCTGACCGCATGGAAGACAACATCGTTTATCAGTGCTGGCAGCGTTTCTGTCAGGAAATCGGCAAAGAAGTGCCGGTGGCGATGACGCTGGAAAAAAACATGCCGATCGGTTCCGGCCTGGGTTCCAGCGCCTGTTCGGTGGTCGCCGGTCTGATGGCGATGAATGAATTTTGCGGTAAGCCGCTCAGTGAAAACCAGATGCTGTTGCTGATGGGCGAGCTGGAAGGGCGTATTTCCGGCAGCGTGCATTTCGATAATGTCGCACCGTGCTATCTGGGCGGCATTCAGCTGATGCTGGAAGAACTCGATATTATCAGCCAGAACGTGCCAAGCTTTGACGACTGGTTGTGGGTGATGGCGTATCCGGGCATCAAAGTGTCGACGGCAGAAGCGCGTGCTATTTTACCCGCGCAGTATCGCCGTCAGGATTGCATCAGCCATGGTCGTTATCTGGCGGGCTTTATTCATGCCTGTCACACGCAGCAACCTAGGCTGGCTGCGAAACTGATGAAAGATGTGATTGCTGAACCTTATCGTACCCGTCTGCTGCCGGGCTTTGCAGAAGCACGCAGCGCCGCAGAAGAAATCGGTGCACTGGCTTGCGGGATTTCGGGTTCCGGTCCGACGCTGTTTGCGGTTTGTAATGACAGCGCGACAGCGAAACGTATGGCTGACTGGCTGCAGACGCACTATCTGCAAAATGACGAAGGCTTTGTTCATATTTGTCGTCTTGATACCGCGGGCGCGCGGGTATTGGGATAACTCGATAATTTATTGGGATAACTAATGAAACTGTACAACCTGAAGGATCACAACGAGCAGGTCAGCTTTGCTCAGGCCGTCAAACAAGGTCTTGGAAAACAGCAGGGGTTATTCTTCCCGCTGGATCTGCCGGAATTTGAACTGACTGAAATCGACCGCTTGCTGGAACTGGATTTCGTCACCCGCAGCAGCCGCATTCTTTCTGCTTTCATCGGCGATGAAATTCCTGAAGAGGAATTACATCAGCGTGTGAAAAACGCCTTTGCTTTCCCGGCACCGTTAGTGAAAGTGGAAGAAGACATTGCCTGTCTGGAACTGTTCCACGGTCCGACCCTGGCATTCAAAGATTTCGGTGGCCGTTTCATGGCGCAGATCCTGACGCAGGTTTCAGGCGACCAGCCGGTGACCATTCTGACGGCAACGTCGGGCGATACCGGCGCAGCCGTGGCGCACGCTTTCCACGGTCTGAAAAATGTCCGTGTAGTGATCCTGTATCCGCGCGGCAAAATCAGTCCGTTGCAGGAAAAACTGTTCTGTACGCTGGGCGGTAACATTCACACTGTCGCCATCGACGGTGATTTTGATGCCTGTCAGGCGCTGGTCAAACAGGCGTTTGATGATGAAGAACTGAAACACGCGCTGAAGCTGAACTCAGCCAACTCCATCAATATCAGCCGTCTGCTGGCGCAGATTTGCTACTACTTTGAAGCAGTGGCTCAGTTGCCGCAGGAAGCGCGCAATCAGCTGGTCGTTTCCGTGCCAAGCGGTAACTTCGGGGATCTGACCGCCGGTCTGCTGGCGAAATCTCTCGGCCTGCCGGTGAAACGCTTCATCGCAGCGACTAACGCCAATGATACCGTGCCACGTTTCCTGTCTGATGGTGAATGGGATCCGAAGAAAACCGTAGCGACATTGTCGAACGCCATGGACGTCAGCCAGCCAAATAACTGGCCACGTGTGGAAGAACTGTATCGTCGTAAAACCTGGCAGCTGAAAGATCTGGGCTTTGGCGCAGTCAGCGATGACACTACCGAAGATGCGATGCGCGAGCTGGCGAATATCGGTTATATCTCTGAACCTCACGCGGCTATTGCTTACCGTGTACTGCGTGATCAGCTGCAACCGGGCGAATTTGGTCTGTTCATCGGTACTGCGCATCCGGCGAAATTCAAAGAAAGCGTGGAAGCGATTTTGGATCAGGACATCGGTTTGCCGAAAGAACTGGCGGATCGCGCAGATCTGCCGTTGCTGTCGCATAACCTTCCGGCTGATTTCAGTGAAATGCGCGCATTCCTGATGGCGCTGCCTGAATAAAGACCGTGCTTCAGAAATGCAAAAGCCCTCTTCGCGAGGGCTTTTTTACGCATACTGCTCAGATAAATCAGCGTTCCGGGCGGGTAAATACCAGCTCGTTGCCCTGTGAGCGTGATTCATCAAATTCGTAACCTTCCAGGTTGAAATCCTGAAGTTGTTTCGGCTTATCCAGACGCTCTTTGATAATGAACCGGCTCATCAGGCCACGCGCTTTTTTGGCGTAGAAGCTGATGACTTTGTACTTACCGTTCTTCTCATCAAGGAAGACAGGTTTGATGATTTCGCCATCCAGCAGTTTAGGTTTCACCGCTTTGAAGTATTCATCAGACGCCAGATTCACCAGCACTTTGCTTTTCTGTTCGCTGAGTAACAGATTCAGTTTTTCAGTCAGTAAATCGCCCCAGAACGCATACAGATTCGCACCTTGCGGGTTTTCCAGACGGATACCCATTTCCAGACGGTAAGGCATCATTAAATCCAGCGGACGCAACAGACCGTATAAACCGGACAACATGCGCAGATGTTTTTGGGCAAAATCGAAATCTTTCTCGCTGAAATCTTCCGCCTGCAGACCGGTATACACGTCACCTTTAAAGGCCAGAAGCGCCTGTCGGGCATTTTCCGGGGTGAAATCCGGCTGCCAGTCATTGAAGCGTTCAGCGTTCAGATGGGCCAGTTTATCGCTGATCCCCATCAGTGAAGAGATCTGCGCCGGGGACATTTTACGCGCCACGGTGATCAGTTCACTGGATTTATCCAGCAACTCTGGTTGGGTATAGCGCGTTGTCGCAAGCGGGCTTTCGTAATCGAGCGTTTTGGCAGGTGAAATAATGGTCAGCATAGTCTTGTCCGTTGGTCAGTGACGGTTCAAATTCAGAATTTTTCGTTGCCATACTGTAGCAAAAAAGTCACTGCGATGGGGGCATGACAGCAATAGGTAAAAGCGGTGAAAATCAGCGCGGAGATGACGTTTTATCCCACACACCCGGCTCAAGCTGACCGCGTAATTCAGGGAAATGGTCAGGATTGAAGACCGGTATTTTTCCCATCCGCCGCTGCCGCTCGTGATCCTTAACCACTTTTACCGCGATGCCGGAAAGCAGCAGCAGGGCGGTGAGATTAAGTATGGCCATCAGCGCCATGAAGATATCAGCCAGCTTCCAAAGCATCTGGAGTTCCATCAGGCAGCCGCCGAAAACCATCGCAATGACCAGCAACCGGAAAATCAGCAACTTAACCGGGGCAGCGCTGTGAACAAAACTGAGATTGTTTTCAGCATAGACATAGTTGCCGGCGATTGAAGTGAACGCAAAGGCGCACACCAGCATCGCCAGAATAACCGAGCTCCATTCTGGCAATGTGGGGTCGATGGCCAGGCGGAGCAGGCGAATTCCCGTGGGCGCTCCGGGAATATCCAACGCGCCGGACGTTAAAATAATCAACGCCGTAGCGGTGCAAATTACCACCGTATCAATAAACACCGCCAGCATCTGGTTAAAACCCGAAGCAGCCGGATGGCTGACTGCTGCCATCGCCGCGACATTTGGCGATGAACCGACACCGGCTTCACTGGCAAAAGCCCCGCGCTGCATCCCCTGAGTTATCGCCTGAGTCACGCCATAAGCCAGCGCGCCGGATGCCGCTTCCTGCAGGCCGAAGGCGCTTTTGAATATCAGTGCGAAGACTTGTGGAAGTTTTTCGACATGATGACCAATGACCCAAACGGCCAGCAGCAGCCAGGCAATGGCCATCAGCGGGATCATCCATTTGGACAGCCAGGTAACGGCGCGGATCCCGCCGAAAATCAGCAGAGCAACCAGTGCCGCTAAAATACAGGCGGTTGTCAGCGGCGGAACATGCAGGAGATGGAATGATGCCTGAGCAATCGAATTAGCTTGTAACGCACTGAAAATAAAGCCGCAGGAAATGACCATCAGGAAGGAAAACAGGATCCCCATCCAGCGCATTCCCAGCCCTTTCTCCATGTAGTCTGCCGGGCCACCACGAAATTTGTTACGCGCACTGGTGCCTTTGTAAATCTGCGCCAGCGTGTTTTCTATCAGCGCGGTCGCCATGCTGAAGAGAGTAATAATCCACATCCAGAAAATGGCTCCCGGCCCGCCGAGCGCAATCGCAATAGTCACGCCTGTCAGGTTACCGGTACCCATTCGTGAAGCCATACTCAGACAAAGTACGCGCCAGGGGGATGTTCCGCGAGGATCGGCGTTGCGTTTAAAAAGTGACGGAGAGAAGAGGTGGCCAAAACGACGAAACTGAATGAACCCAAGACGGAAAGTGAGATAAATACCGCTGCCAAACAGCAGGTAAATCAGGATTGTGCTCCAGAGAATAGTGTCGAAAAATTCCAGCAAGTCATTCATGAATTGTCCTTGGTTGATTTACCCTTCATCGTTTTTATTAATTGGCTTAAGGGCAATGACCACTTTGGATGGCTAACATACCTTTTTTATCAAACCGGTGACATATGCATTTTGGCTGAAATTGTGTGTTTTGGAAGGTGATAAATCCATAGATGTTCGTAGCCGAGCATGCCGCGAGATGCGCCTTGCGCGTGGCTTTTTGCATGTTATCATCAGCCAAAGGCAAGGCATGAAAATGCCTATACGAAAACGTCCAAACGATGAGATATGCCAAAATGACCGATAAACTGACTTCCCTACGCCAAATGACTCAGGTTGTTGCTGACACCGGAGATATCGCGGCAATGAAGTTGTACCAGCCGCAGGATGCGACCACCAACCCGTCACTGATCCTCAGCGCTGCGCAAATTCCTGAATACCGTAAACTGATCGACGAAGCAATCGCCTGGGCACGTGACCAGAGCAGCGATCACGATCAGCAGATTACTGATGCCGCTGACAAACTGGCAGTAAACATCGGTCTGGAAATTCTGAAACTGGTTCCGGGCCGCATTTCAACAGAAGTTGATGCCCGTCTGTCTTACGACACTGACGCGAGCGTGGCCAAAGCCAAACGTCTGATCAAACTGTATAACGATGCGGGCATCACCAACGACCGTATCCTGATCAAACTCGCTTCTACCTGGCAGGGTATCCGCGCTGCGGAAAAACTGGAAAAAGAAGGCATCAACTGTAACCTGACCCTTCTGTTCTCCTTCGCTCAGGCTCGTGCTTGTGCAGAAGCGGGTGTGTTCCTGATTTCTCCATTCGTTGGCCGTATCCTCGACTGGTACAAAGCCAATGGCGACAAGAAAGAGTTCGCGCCGAATGAAGATCCGGGCGTGGTGTCTGTGACCGAAATCTACGAATACTACAAACAACACGGCTACGAAACTGTCGTGATGGGCGCAAGCTTCCGTAACATCGGCGAAATCATCGAACTGGCTGGTTGTGACCGTCTGACTATCGCTCCTGCGCTGCTCAAAGAGCTGGCAGAAAGCAAAGGTCCACTGGAGCGCAAATTGTCCTTCTCCGGTGAAACCAAACCACGTCCTGCGCCACTGACTGAATCTCAGTTCTACTGGGAACATAACCAGGATCCGATGGCTATCGACAAACTGGCTGATGGTATCCGTAAGTTTGCAGTTGACCAGGGTAAACTGGAAAAAATGATTTCTGACCTGCTGTAATCAGCGCTCAGTTTTCGACAAAAAGCGGCTAATCAGCCGCTTTTTTTGTACCTGCGATAAAACCACAGGCCGGTTACCGATATACTGAGACAAATTACGAAGAAAAATGCTGTGGAGAAATAGCATGAATACATTCCGAATTGGTCTGGTATCGGTGTCGGACCGCGCCTCAAACGGTGTTTATCAGGATAAAGGCATTCCGGCGCTGGAAGCGTGGCTGGAGAAAGCGCTTATTACCCCATTCAAACTGGAAACAAGACTGATCCCAGATGAGCAGCCGCTGATTGAACAGGCGATCAGCGAACTGGTCGACGAGAGTGGCTGTCATCTGGTGCTGACCACCGGCGGAACCGGCCCTGCACGCCGTGACGTTACGCCGGATGCCACGCTGGCGGTGGCCGATCGTGAAATGCCGGGCTTCGGTGAGCAGATGCGCCAGATAAGCCTGCACTTTGTGCCGACGGCGATCTTATCGCGTCAGGTTGGGGTTATCCGCAAACAGGCGCTGATCCTCAATTTACCCGGTCAGCCGAAATCAATTCAGGAAACGCTGGAAGGCCTGAAAGATGCTGACGGTAAGGTGATTGTTTCCGGTATTTTCGCCAGCGTGCCGTACTGCATCCAGCTTCTCGATGGACCTTACGTCGAAACGCATGATGAAGTGGTAGCAGCTTTTCGTCCAAAAAGTGCCCGCCGCGATACAAAAAACTGAATAGCCCCCGATTTCCAAATTAACAGAAGTTACGCGTCAGGCACTCTGGTGTGAAAAATATTTGCCGTTATAGTAATGATTACTTTACATGAGGTGGCAAAACCTTTTTCCATTTTACACTCTGGTGTCTGACGGTATCCCTATGCAACACGCACAATCGCGCCGGTTGAACCGGCAGGACTACAAAACGCTGTCCCTGGCTGCATTAGGTGGCGCACTCGAATTTTACGATTTCATCATTTTCGTCTTCTTCGCGGCGGTCATTGGCGATCTCTTCTTCCCGGCTAATATGCCCGACTGGCTGCGCCAGGTGCAGACCTTCGGCATTTTCGCCGCCGGTTATCTGGCACGTCCGCTGGGCGGCATCATCATGGCGCATTTCGGGGACGTAGTGGGTCGTAAGCGTATGTTCAGTCTGAGTATTCTGCTGATGGCCTTGCCGACACTGGCGATGGGGTTATTGCCGACTTACGCGTCGATTGGCATTGCAGCACCGCTGTTATTACTGCTGATGCGCGTGTTGCAGGGCGCGGCTATTGGCGGTGAAGTCCCGGGTGCATGGGTGTTTGTGGCCGAGCACGTGCCGCGCAGCCGCATTGGTTTTGCCTGTGGAACGCTGACGGCCGGTTTAACATTGGGGATCCTGCTGGGTTCTCTGGTGGCAACTTTACTGAACACCAGCATGACGCCGGCAACAATCAGTCAATACGGCTGGCGTATTCCGTTCTTTATTGGCGGCATTTTTGGTTTGATCGCCATGTATCTGCGCCGCTGGTTACAGGAAACGCCGGTCTTTATTGAGATGAAAGCGCACAAAGCGCTGGCGGAAGAGCTGCCTCTGAAAGCCGTCGTCGCCAATCATAAAAAAGAAATTGTGGTCTCGATGCTGATGACCTGGCTGTTATCGGCCGGGATCGTGGTGGTGATACTGATGACGCCAACCTGGCTGCAGAAACAGTTCGGTATTCCGGCTGCAGAGGCATTGCAGGCAAACTGTCTGGCCACCGTGGCGCTGATGGTTGGCTGCATCATCTCAGGCAGCGTTGTGGATCGGCTTGGTGCCAGCAAAACATTCATCTTCGGCAGCCTGTTTCTGGGGATTTGCACATGGTCGTTCTATCACATGGTTGCGGCGGATGCGTCGGTACTGATGGGCATGTACGCGCTCGCCGGACTGAGCGTGGGCGTGGTCGGTGCCGTGCCCTATGTGATGGTACGGGCATTCCCGGCTGAAGTGCGTTTTACCGGTATTTCTTTTTCATACAATGTGGCATATGCGATTTTCGGCGGCCTGACGCCGATCTTCGTCACGCTCATTATGCGTCTGACCCCGATGGCTCCTGCGTACTACGTGCTGGCGCTCTCCGCAATTGGTCTGCTGACCGGTATTTATCTGAGCAGTGACCTGAACAGTGAAGCGGCGAAAGAAGCGAAATTTGCCGAGCGTGTCGCATCCGGCCAGTAAGTTTGTTTCAGATATTAAAAAGCCCTGCAATGCAGGGCTTTATCATCTCAGGCATGACTGTTATGCAACGACAGCATCAACGTGCGCAGCCTGTTTTTTCGGCTCGCCGACAGGCAGAACCGTACGGCCATACTGTTCATTCAATACTTCAGCCATCGCCAGATAAATCGCGCTGGCACCGCAGAAGATACCTTCAAAGCCCGCAAAATGCAGAACTGCGGTGTTGCCGGTCATATTTCCGTAGCACAGCAGGGCGAACAAAATTGTCAGGCTGCCGAAAACAACCTGAATGCCACGGTTCCCTTTCAGGGTGCCAAAGAACATGAATAAAGTGAAAATACCCCACACACCGAGATATGCGCCCAGGAAACTTTCGCTGCTGGCGTCGGCCAGGCCCATGCGTGGCAGCATCAGGATGCCAACCAGGCTCAGCCAGAATGCGCCATATGAAGTGAACGCGGTCGTGCCGAACGTGTTCCCTTTTTTAAATTCCATCATCCCGGCGAGGATCTGAATCAGCCCGCCATAAAAAATGCCCATGCTCACAATCACTGCGGTGAGCGGGAAAAAGCCTGCATTGTGTAAATTCAATAAGATAGTGGTCATACCAAATCCCATCAGCCCGAGCGGGCCTGGATTTGCTAAGGGTTTACTGTGCATAGATCCTCTGTATCGGAATTATTATTAATTGATAATCGGGGGAAGAACGCTTGGAAATGGGTAAAAAAGCCACATATCTTTGGAAGCGCGCGGCATCATAAGGAGGGTTGCGTCAGCAAACATTGATCTGGCGTAACAGCAATTGAAGATTTTTTTTCACTTTGCCCCTTGATGCTGAGCAGCATGGCCCCATCTTATTCCCAACCGCAGTTGTTACCGTCGGGAAATCCGTTAAATGGGGCTGTTGAAATCTTAAAGATCGGCCACATATACAGTAGCAACCTGAACGAATATGAATTTAAGTGGAGACGTTTTAGATGGGTAAAATTATTGGGATCGACCTGGGCACCACCAACTCTTGTGTAGCTATCATGGATGGCACGACTGCTCGTGTACTGGAGAATGCTGAAGGCGACCGCACCACTCCTTCCATCATCGCTTATGCGGCAGATGGCGAGACTCTGGTAGGTTCTCCGGCTAAACGTCAGGCTGTGACAAACCCGCAGAACACCTTGTTTGCGATCAAGCGCCTGATTGGCCGTCGCTTCCAGGACGAAGAAGTTCAACGCGACAAAGGCATTATGCCTTACCAGATCGTAGGCGCTGACAATGGCGACGCCTGGATCGACGTTAAAGGTCAGAAAATTGCACCTCCGCAGATCTCTGCCGAAGTGTTGAAGAAAATGAAGAAAACTGCTGAAGATTACCTGGGCGAGCCAGTGACTGAAGCGGTTATCACCGTACCTGCTTACTTCAACGATGCTCAGCGTCAGGCAACTAAAGACGCCGGCCGTATCGCAGGTCTGGAAGTTAAACGTATCATCAACGAACCAACCGCAGCGGCACTGGCTTATGGCCTGGATCGTGAAATCGGTAACCGCACTATCGCGGTATACGACCTCGGTGGTGGTACTTTCGATATCTCTATTATCGAAATCGACGAAGTTGACGGCGAAAAAACTTTCGAAGTTCTGGCAACCAACGGTGATACTCACCTCGGTGGTGAAGACTTTGACAGCCGCATGATCAACTACCTCGTTGAAGAATTTAAGAAAGAGCAAGGCATGGATCTGCGTAACGATCCACTGGCGATGCAACGTCTGAAAGAAGTTGCTGAAAAAGCGAAGATCGAACTGTCTTCAGCTCAGCAAACTGACGTGAACCTGCCGTACATCACTGCTGATGCGTCAGGTCCAAAACACATGAACATCAAAGTGACCCGTGCAAAACTGGAATCTTTGGTAGAAGACCTGGTTAACCGTTCTATCGAACCACTGAAAGTGGCTCTGAAAGACGCAGGTCTGTCAGTTTCTGACATTCAGGACGTTATCCTGGTGGGTGGTCAGACCCGTATGCCAATGGTTCAGAAGAAAGTTGCTGAATTCTTTGGTAAAGAACCACGTAAAGACGTGAACCCGGACGAAGCTGTGGCAATCGGTGCAGCAGTTCAGGGCGGTGTGTTGGCAGGTGACGTGAAAGACGTTCTGCTGCTGGACGTGACTCCGTTGTCTCTGGGTATCGAAACCATGGGCAGCGTGATGACTCCGCTGATCACTAAAAACACCACCATCCCGACTAAACACAGCCAGGTGTTCTCTACTGCGGAAGACAACCAGTCTGCAGTAACCATCCATGTGTTGCAGGGTGAACGTAAGCGTGCAAGTGATAACAAATCTCTGGGTCAATTCAACCTGGATGGTATTCAGGCAGCGCCTCGCGGTCAGGCACAGATCGAAGTGACCTTCGACCTTGACGCCGATGGTATTCTGCATGTGTCTGCGAAAGACAAGATTACCAACCGTGAGCAGAAGATCACCATTAAGGCATCTTCTGGTCTGAGCGAAGAAGAAATCCAGAAAATGGTCAACGATGCTGAAGCCAATGCTGAATCTGACCGTAAGTTTGAAGAACTGGTTCAGACCCGCAACCAGGCGGATCACCTGATCCACGGTACCCGTAAGCAACTGGAAGACGCCGGCGATAAACTGCCAGCTGAAGACAAAACCGCAGTAGAAGAAGCCCTGAAAGCACTGGAAGTTTCGGCTAAAGGTGAAGACAAGGCTGATATCGAAGCGAAAATCCAGGCGCTGGTACAGGTTTCCGGCAAACTGATGGAAATGGCTCAGCAGCAAGGCCAGGCTGAAGGCGGCGATAACAGCGCGCAGAAAGATGACGACGTTGTTGACGCTGAATTCGAAGAAGTTAAAGACAAAAAATAATCGCCCTTAAGCGGGCACAGTAAGAAGTTTTACTGATAACCAGCACGGGCGTCGAGGAAACTCTACGCCCGTGCACGCATGTTGAGGGTAGGTTAAAGCATGGCGAAGCAAGATTATTACGAGATTTTAGGCGTATCCAAAACAGCGGATGAGCGTGAAATCAAAAAGGCTTATAAGCGCCTGGCAATGAAACATCACCCTGACCGCAATCAGGGCGATAAAGAGTCTGAAAGTAAGTTTAAAGAAATTAAAGAAGCTTATGAAATCCTGACCGATGCGCAAAAACGTGCAGCCTACGACCAGTACGGTCATGCAGCCTTTGAACAAGGTGGCATGGGCGGTGGCGGCGGTTACGGCGGCGGCGGTGCAGATTTCAGCGACATCTTTGGTGACGTCTTTGGCGACATCTTTGGCGGCGGTCGCCGTCAGCGTGCCAGCCGGGGTTCTGATCTGCGTTACAACATGGATCTGACTCTGGAAGAGGCCGTTCGTGGTGTCACCAAAGAAATCCGCATCCCGACACTGGATGAATGTGACGTCTGCCACGGCAGCGGCGCGAAAGCGGGCAGCTCTCCGGCCACCTGTCCGACCTGTCATGGTGCTGGCCAGGTTCAGATGCGTCAAGGCTTCTTCACAGTCCAGCAGGCGTGTCCGACCTGTCAGGGCCGCGGTAAAGTGATTAAAGATCCGTGCAACAAATGTCACGGTCATGGCCGCGTAGAACGTTCTAAAACTCTGTCAGTGAAAATTCCTGCGGGGGTCGATACCGGCGACCGTATTCGTCTGGAAGGTGAAGGCGAAGCGGGCGAGCACGGTGCTCCGTCAGGCGATCTGTACGTTCAGGTTCAGGTTAAAGCGCACAAAATCTTTGAGCGTGAAGGCAATAACCTGTACTGCGAAGTGCCAATCAACTTTGCCATGGCTGCACTGGGTGGCGAAATTGAAGTGCCAACGCTGGATGGCCGCGTGAGTCTGAAAATCCCTGCCGAAACGCAAACGGGCAAAATGTTCCGTATGCGCGGACGCGGTGTGAAATCTGTCCGTGGTGGTGCTCAGGGCGACCTGATGTGCCGTGTGGTCGTTGAAACGCCGGTCAGCCTGAGCGAGAAGCAGAAGCAATTGCTGCGTGATCTGGAAGAAAGCTTTGGTGGCGTATCGGGTGAAAAAAACAGCCCGCGTTCTAAAAGCTTCCTGGATGGCGTGAAAAAGTTCTTTGATGATCTGACCCGCTAATCTCTCGCTGACTTCAGCGGCAGAAAACCAGATAAAATCCCCGGTAGCGGTTCACGCTCCGGGGATTTTTTTATGGGTTTTATAAAGAAAATGCAAAGCCACACCGTTCGTAAAAACCGAGCTATACTCCAGAAATAATCGACTTTTTACGAAGTGATTCAGTGCGTACAATTCGCGCATTCCATTGTGGCAATCCTTTTATCGCCACGCCTTTTTTACAGGAGAGTCAGAATGTCGAATATCATTCGTCAGTTTTTACGCTTAGAGGCAGCAGGCGGCATCGTACTGATCCTTGCCGCTATCGTGGCGCTTATTATGGCGAATACCCCATTGCAGGGGGCGTATCAGGCGTTTCTGGATATTCCGGTTACGCTGCGTTTTTCTGAATTGCTGATCGACAAACCGCTTTTGCTATGGATTAACGACGGGCTGATGGCAGTATTTTTCCTGATGATTGGCCTGGAGGTGAAGCGTGAACTGTGTGAAGGCGCGCTGGCAAATCGCGAACAGGCTCTGTTCCCGGCGATTGCCGCACTGGGTGGCATGATCGTTCCGGCTCTGATCTACTTACTGTTTAACGGTGGTGACGACATTGCTCGTCAGGGGTGGGCTATTCCGGCAGCAACGGACATTGCCTTTGCGCTGGGTGTGATGGCACTGCTGGGGTCCCGCGTGCCAACTGGCCTGAAAGTGTTCCTGCTGGCACTGGCCATTATCGATGATTTGGGTGCGATCGTTATCATTGCGTTGTTCTACAGCCATGATGTCTCAATGATTGCGCTTGGGTTATCTGCGGCGTGTATTGCGGTTTTGGCCTGGCTGAACTGGCGTGGTATCACCAAGCTAACGCCGTATCTGCTCATTGGCGCCGTGTTCTGGGTGTGCGTACTAAAATCAGGTATTCACGCGACGCTGGCGGGTGTGATCCTCGGATTCCTTATCCCGCTCAGAACCAAAGAGAATAAAACCTCACCGGCGCGCCGCCTGGAGCATGGAATTCATCCTTACGTTGCCTGGTTTATTTTGCCTGTTTTTGCTTTCGCCAATGCCGGTATCTCGTTGCATGGCGTGACGGCTGCCGGTGCGTTTTCAATGTTGCCGATGGGTATCATGGCGGGGCTGTTGCTGGGTAAACCGTTAGGCATCATTCTTTTCGGCGGTCTGGCTCTGAAACTGGGCATCACCCGTCTGCCATCCGGCATTACGTTTAGCCAGATTGCAGCGGTGTCAGTGCTGTGTGGAATTGGCTTCACCATGTCCATTTTTATCGGCTCACTGGCATTTGCTTCACTTGATCCGGCGCTGCTGACTTACGCAAAAATGGGCATTCTGATGGGATCAGTGGCTTCAGCAGTTATAGGTTTCCTGATGCTGAGCCGCGCTTTGCCGAAAAAAGCGCATCATTAAAATCTGTGCTGTGCGGGAAACCGCGCAGCATGATGCTGACTTCATACTTCAGAAAGGATGAAACCATGCCTCATATTAACTACAACCATTTGTATTATTTCTGGCACGTGTGTAAATCAGGTTCTGTCGTGGGAGCCGCAGAGGCACTGTATCTGACGCCGCAGACCATCACCGGCCAGATTAAATCACTGGAAGAAAGACTGGATGGCAAGTTATTCAAACGTCAGGGGCGCGGTCTGGTACCTTCTGAGCTGGGGCAACTGGTATATCGCTATGCGGACAAAATGTTCACGCTTAGTCAGGAAATGCTGGATATCGTGAATTACCGCAAAGAGTCGAGCCTGCTGTTTGATGTGGGCGTGGCGGATGCGCTATCCAAACGCCTGGTCAGCCGGGTGCTGGAAGCGGCCGTACCGGACAATGCGAAAATTCATCTGCGTTGCTTTGAATCAACACACGAAATGCTGCTTGAGCAGCTGAGTCTGCACAAGCTGGATATGATTTTGTCAGATTGCCCCGTGGACTCCACGCAGCAGGAAGGATTGTTCTCCGTTAAGCTGGGTGAAAGCCCGATCAGCTTCTTTTGCTGCCAGCCGATGTCGGAAATGAGTTTTCCAGCCTGTCTCGAGCAGCGGCCTTTGCTGATCCCCGGTCGGCGATCCATGCTGGGGCGCAAGCTGCTTAACTGGTTTAACACGAAGGGGCTTAACGTCAATATTCTGGGTGAGTTTGATGATGCGGCGCTAATGAAAGCTTTCGGAATGAACAATAATGCGATTTTTGTCGCACCGGCTATCTATTCGTCGACAGAATTTCAGGATGAAAAAATTGAAGAGGTCGGGCGGCTGGAGGGGATCATGGAAGAGTACTACGTGATTTTTGCGGAGCGTATGATCCAGCATCCTTCAGTACAGCGGATTTGTCACACCGATTTCACGGCGCTGTTTGAGTAGCTTCTCGCTGTGACTCAAATTTCAGATATAAAAAAACCGGCGTGAGCCGGTTTTTTTATCAAGCATTTCAGCGTAATGCGATTATTGCATTGCGTTGATTTGCGCAGTCAGATTTGACTTATGACGCGCTGCTTTGTTTTTGTGGATCAGGCCTTTGCAAGACTGACGGTCCACGATTGGTTGCATTTCGTTAAATGCGTTTTGTGCAGCAGCTTTGTCGCCTGCTGCAATAGCCGCGTATACCTTCTTGATAAAGGTACGCATCATAGAACGACGGCTCGCGTTGTGCTTACGGCGTTTTTCTGACTGTACGGCGCGTTTCTTAGCTGATTTGATATTAGCCAAGGCCAACTCCCAAATATTTTTCTATTGATGAACAATTCAAAGGCCGAGGAATATGCCTTTTCGGTCTTCTTTTGTCAACGGATTTGTGCAAATAAGCGGCGTTTTAAAGAGTAAACTTCGATCGTCGCTTGTTACGTTGTGATGGCGCAGGATTTTAACAGCTTCCGGCATCGGAATACAGTCTTTCGCGAGAAAAATCGACAGGAGAGTGTACAAACTGCCCACTACGGCCATTAACGCTTTGTTTATGCGAAAAGTCACGCATTCCCTGTATGCAACGAAAGATTTTCATCGCCACGCCGCCATTTGAACCGCAATATCTGCCGTATGCAAGAGAGAATGGTGAGATCCTGCTAATCGCTGGTTAACCTTGGAGGCTGTACAAGGTATAATCCGCCGATTTCCATCTTTATGAGTCAGCATTGGATTTGAGCCAGCTATGGAGCTAATTCGCGGAATACACAATATTCGAGCACGTCATCATGGATGTGTGCTGACTATTGGCAATTTTGATGGTGTACACCGTGGCCACCAGGCCCTGATTGAACAGCTGAAGCTGGAAGGTCAACGTCTGGGGTTACCGGTGATGGTAATGATTTTTGAGCCACAGCCTCTGGAGCTGTTTGCCGGTGATAAAGCACCTGCACGACTGACCAGTTTGCGCGACAAAGCCAAGTATCTGGCAGAGTGCGGCGTTGATTATCTTTTATGTGTGCGTTTCGAACCCCGGTTCGCTGCCCACATGGCGCAGGCCTTTATCTCGCAACTGCTGGTCGAAAAGCTGGGCGTTAAATTCCTGACTGTCGGGGATGATTTCCGTTTTGGTGCCAGTCGTCTGGGAGATTTTGAGCTATTGCAGAAAGCCGGGGAAGAATACGGCTTTGAAGTGATCAGCACGCAAACTTTCCGTGAAGGGGAGAACCGCATCAGCAGTACGGCTATCCGTAATGCGCTGCGGGATGACGATTTAGCCCTGGCCGAAAACTTACTCGGCCATCCGTTCAGTATTTCAGGGCGTGTTGTTCACGGCGATAAGCTGGGACGTACCATTGGTTTCCCGACCGCCAACGTCCCGCTCAAGCGAGTCGTTTCACCTGTACGCGGCGTGTATGCCGTTGAAGTCTTAGGCCTCGGGCCTGAACCTTTGCCGGGCGTGGCGAACATCGGAATACGTCCGACAGTCGGTGGTGTGCGCAAGCAGTTGGAAGTGCACCTTCTCGACACCACATTAGATTTATACGGGCGCCACATTGACGTGGTGCTCCGCGCGAAATTGCGCAACGAACAGCGTTTCTCCTCGCTTGATGCTTTAAAGCAACAGATTGCGAACGATGAAGTGACGGCCCGGGAATTCTTTGGGTTAAAGACACTGCGCTAAACATGTACTGACAGGCGTGTAACAAAGCCTGGAATCCAGCCGAAAACGGAACCGAGAATCTATGAGTGACTACAAGAACACCCTGAATTTGCCGGAAACAGGGTTCCCGATGCGTGGCGATCTGGCCAAGCGTGAACCTGACATGCTGAAAAATTGGTATGACCAGGATCTGTACGGGATTATTCGTGCTGCCAAGAAAGGCAAGAAAACCTTTATTTTGCATGACGGCCCTCCGTATGCGAACGGCAGCATTCATATTGGTCACTCAGTAAACAAAATTCTTAAAGACATGATCGTTAAGTCCAAAGGACTGGCGGGCTTTGATGCGCCGTATGTTCCGGGCTGGGACTGTCATGGTCTGCCAATCGAGCTTAAAGTCGAGCAGCTGATCGGCAAACCGGGCGAGAAAGTCACTGCGGCAGAATTCCGTGAAGCGTGCCGTAAATACGCAGCAGAGCAGGTTGAAGGCCAGAAGAAAGACTTCATCCGTCTGGGCGTATTGGGCGACTGGGATCACCCGTACCTGACCATGGATTTCAAAACTGAAGCCAACATTATTCGTGCGCTGGGTAAAATCATCGGTAACGGCCACCTGCACAAAGGGGCTAAGCCGGTTCACTGGTGTACAGATTGCGGTTCATCCCTGGCAGAAGCAGAAGTTGAGTATTACGACAAAGCGTCTCCTTCTATTGATGTGGCGTTCAACGCGACTGACGCTGCCGCCGTGGCTGCGAAGTTTGGCGTATCTGCTTTTAACGGCCCGATCTCGCTGGTTATCTGGACCACCACGCCGTGGACCATGCCTGCTAACCGTGCGATTTCACTGAATCCTGAGTTTTCTTATCAGCTGGTTCAGGTTGAAGGCCAGTGCCTGATCCTGGCAACCGATCTGGTTGAAAGCGTCATGAAACGTGCCGGTATCGCAAAATGGACCATCCTGGGCGAGTGTAAAGGTGCGGATCTCGAGTTGCTGCGCTTCAAACACCCGTTCCTTGGTTTCGACGTTCCGGCGATCATGGGCGACCACGTAACGCTCGATGCCGGTACCGGTGCCGTGCATACCGCACCAGGCCACGGTCCGGATGACTTTGTCATCGGCCAGAAATACGGTCTGGAAGTGGCCAACCCGGTAGGGCCGAACGGCTGCTACCTGCCAGGCACTTACCCGACGCTGGACGGTAAATTCGTCTTTAAAGCCAACGACCTGATCGTTGAACTGCTGCGCGAAAAAGGCGCATTGCTGCACGTTGAGAAAATCACGCACAGCTACCCGTGCTGCTGGCGTCACAAAACGCCGATCATCTTCCGTGCTACGCCGCAATGGTTCATCAGTATGGATCAGAAAGGTCTGCGTCAGCAGTCTCTGGAAGAGATCAAAGGCGTGCAGTGGATCCCGGACTGGGGTCAGGCGCGTATCGAAAACATGGTCGCTAACCGTCCTGACTGGTGTATCTCCCGTCAGCGTACGTGGGGCGTGCCGATGTCTCTGTTCGTTCACAAAGACACCGAGCAACTGCATCCGCGCAGCCTTGAGCTGATGGAAGAAGTTGCTAAGCGTGTTGAAGTGGATGGCATTCAGGCATGGTGGGATCTGAATCCGGAAGAGATTCTGGGTGCCGACGCTGCCGATTACGTCAAAGTGCCTGATACGCTGGACGTGTGGTTTGACTCCGGTTCAACACATTCTTCCGTTGTGGATGTGCGCCCTGAATTTAACGGTCATTCGCCGGATCTGTATCTGGAAGGTTCTGACCAGCATCGTGGCTGGTTCATGTCTTCCCTGATGATTTCGACTGCCATGAAAGGCAAAGCGCCTTACAAACAAGTTCTGACGCACGGTTTCACCGTGGATGGTCAGGGCCGCAAAATGTCTAAATCCATCGGCAACACCATCGCGCCGCAAGACGTGATGAACAAGCTGGGTGGCGACATCCTGCGTCTGTGGGTGGCATCAACGGATTACACCGGCGAAATCGCTGTGTCCGACGAAATCCTCAAACGTGCTGCGGACTCTTACCGCCGTATCCGTAACACAGCGCGCTTCCTGCTGGCGAACCTTAACGGTTTCGATCCTGCGCTGCACAGCGTGGCTCCGGAAGACATGGTTGTTCTGGATCGCTGGGCTGTTGGCCGTGCGAAAGCCGCTCAGGAAGAAATCATTGCCGCGTATGAAGCCTATGATTTCCACGGTGTGGTTCAGCGCCTGATGCAGTTCTGCTCGATCGAAATGGGTTCCTTCTATCTGGATATCATTAAAGATCGCCAGTACACCGCGAAAAGCGACAGCGTTGCACGTCGCAGCTGCCAGACCGCGCTTTACTATATCAGCGAAGCACTGGTCCGCTGGATGGCGCCAATCATGTCGTTCACCGCAGATGAAATCTGGGCTGAGCTGCCGGGCAGCCGTGAGAAATTCGTCTTTACCGAAGAATGGTATGACGGTTTGTTCGGTCTCGCGGGCAACGAATCCATGAACGATGCGTTCTGGGATGAGCTGCTGAAAGTCCGTGGCGAAGTGAATAAAGTGATTGAACAGGCGCGTGCTGATAAACGTCTGGGCGGTTCTCTGGAAGCGGCGGTCACGCTGTTTGCTGATGATGCGCTGGCAGCCGACCTGCGTTCTCTGGGCAACGAACTGCGCTTCGTGCTGCTGACTTCAGGTGCGAAAGTTGCCGCGCTGTCTGAAGCTGACGATGCCGCTGTGCCAAGTGAATTGCTCAAAGGCCTGAAAATCGGTCTGGCGAAAGCGGAAGGCGACAAATGTCCGCGCTGCTGGCATTACACGACTGACGTCGGCCAGAACGCGGAACATAGCGATATCTGCGGCCGTTGTGTCACTAACATCGCTGGCGACGGCGAAGAGCGTAAGTTTGCATAATGAGTAAATCGATTTGTTCCACCGGACTCCGCTGGCTCTGGCTGGCGGTCGTGGTCATTATCGTGGATCTGGGCAGTAAGTTTCTCATTATGGGAAACTTCCAGCTCGGCGAATCCATGCCTTTGATCCCGTATTTAAATCTGTTCTACGCCCAGAACCATGGTGCAGCGTTCAGTTTCCTGGCAGATAAAGGCGGCTGGCAGCGTTGGTTCTTCGCGTTAATCGCACTGGTTATCGTCGTGGCGCTGGTCGTGCTGATGTATCGCGGCAGCGCGAAGCAGAAGCTGAATAACATTGCCTTCGCTATGATTATCGGTGGCGCACTCGGTAACTTGTTTGACCGCCTGTACCACGGTTTCGTGGTCGACTTTATCGATTTTTATGTCGGTAGCTGGCATTTCGCGACCTTCAATCTGGCCGACAGTTTTATCTGCGTCGGTGCAGCAATGGTGGTGCTGGAAGGTTTTCTGGCTAAACCGAATGAAGCCACGAAGAGCAAAGGATAAGAATTATGTCTCAACAGGTGAAACACGACAGCGCCGTGCTGGTGCATTTTACGTTGAAGCTGGAAGACGGCTCGACGGCAGAATCGACCCGCGCTAATGGGAAACCTGCGCTGTTTCGCCTTGGCGACAGCAGCTTGTCTGACGCGCTGGAAAATCAGCTGCTAGGGCTGAACGTGGGGGATAAACGTGCATTCACGTTAGCCCCTGAATCGGCATTCGGGACTAAAAGCCCGGATCTGGTTCAGTTCTTCTCCCGTCGTGATTTTCAGGAAACAGGGGTGCCGGATGTCGGCACCATCATGTTGTTCAGCGGACGCGATGGCAGTGAAATGCCGGGCGTTGTCCGTGAAGTGACCGAAGATTCCATCACTGTAGATTTCAACCATCCGCTGGCAGGGCAACATATCGATTTCGATATTGAAGTTCTTGAAATTGACCCGGAGCTTGAGGGGAAACATGCAGATATTGCTGGCTAACCCGAGAGGGTTTTGCGCGGGTGTTGACCGCGCAATCAGTATCGTTGAACGTGCGCTGGAAATTTACGGCGCGCCTATTTATGTGCGTCATGAAGTGGTTCACAACCGCTATGTGGTCGACAGCCTGCGTCAGCGCGGAGCGGTTTTCATTGAGCAAATCAGCGAAGTGCCGGATGGCTCAATTCTGATCTTCTCCGCCCACGGCGTTTCTCAGGCTGTGCGCGCAGAAGCGAAAGCCCGTGACCTGACGATGCTTTTTGATGCGACATGTCCGCTGGTAACCAAAGTACATATGGAAGTAGCGCGCGCCAGTCGTAAAGGCACCGAAGCCATTTTGATTGGTCATGCCGGTCACCCGGAAGTGGAAGGCACGATGGGCCAGTACAGCAACCCTAGCGGGGGTATGTATCTGGTTGAAGCGCCGGAAGATGTGTATAAATTGCAGGTGAAAGATGAAAACAACCTGTGCTTCATGACGCAAACCACGCTGTCGGTTGACGATACTTCAGCGATCATTGATGCGTTGCGCGATCGTTTCCCGAACATTGTCGGGCCGCGCAAAGATGATATCTGTTACGCCACCACTAACCGTCAGGAAGCCGTGCGTACGCTGGCGGATGGCGCAGATGTTGTGCTGGTGGTTGGCTCGAAAAACTCATCAAACTCCAACCGTCTGGCGGAACTCGCCCAGCGTGTCGGTGTGCCTTCTTATCTCATCGACTCAGCGGCTGATATTCAGGAAAGCTGGCTGAAAGATGCAAAAAGCATTGGCGTAACGGCAGGCGCATCTGCACCGGATATTCTGGTGCAGGACGTGATCAGCAAGCTGAAAACCTTTGGTGGCCTCGATGTGATTAACATCGAAGGACGCGAAGAAAATATCGTGTTCGAAGTGCCGAAAGAGCTGCGCGTAGATGTAAAACAGATCGACTGACATCAGGCTTTAAAATGAAAAACCGGCTCACTGTGGCCGGTTTTTTTATCGCTGAAACCCGAAGGCAATTAAGGTTTTTCGAGTTTAAACAAATTCTGTGGCGCACCCACCGCGATGGTTTCTACATGCAGTAAAGCACCTTCCAGTGCATGTGGAGCATCGAGGTTTTTACGGGCTGAGGTGATAAACAGCTCAGTCATATCCGGACCACCAAACGTGCAGCAACTCGGTTGTGTCACCGGCACCGGTTGCGTATCAAGCTTCAGTAATTCACCCTGATTAATCTGCTGACGCAGCAGGCATTTCGATCCCCAGCATGCGGTGATCAGCCAGCCATTTTGTGTCAGTGCTGAGCCATCCGGGATTTTATCGCCAGAAGAGAAGCAGGATATTTTCAGCGGATTGATCCGGCGGGCGTTGGCGGAAAAGAAGCGTTTTTTCTTGCTGTCCGCGAACCAGACTTTGCCTTCATGCCAGACCAGCGTGTTGGTACAACCGACACCATCGAGCATCATTTCAGGTTTTTCTGCCCCTGCTTCATAGCGGAACCATTCGCCGTTGTCCTTCTCTTGCTTTATATCGAGCGTACCAAACCACAGCGAGCCGTCGGGGGCGACAGCGGCTTCGTTCGGCCGCGTGCCTTCGGCACCGGGATAATCGCAAAGCTTCTGGCGGGATTTTTGCTCGTAATCGTAGAAGTGGATCCCGTCGACGGAAACCAGCAAAAATTGATTTCTCTTTTCGGTCAGCAACACGGCGCTGGTGACGGCGGGAAGCTCATGGATTTCAGTTTGCCCGGTATCGGGCCAGTAGCGCAGAACGCGCTGAGCCAGAATATCGACCCAAAGCAAAGATTGTGTGCGCTGGCACCAGACGGGAGTTTCACCCAATTCGGCTCGATAGTCGCCAATGGCAGTTATGTCGGACCGGAATAATGCTGACATCGCAAAGCTCTCCTGCAGGTTACAAAGTGGATATAGCGACAACTGTCTCTATGAGTCTAGTCTGGCTTTGCCTCTGCGGGATAGATGAAATGATGTAAAAAGAAAGGGCCAGCCCGTCAATAAGACGTAAAGCCGACCCTTAAGGTTCAATCGTTAAGGCTTAGAAGTCGTAACGCAGACGGATCAGATTCATATCACCGAGGTTATCGGTAGAGGACGTGAACACGTGCTCGTAATCAACACGGAAGCCGTAATCAAGCTGGAAGGACACGCCCAGCCCGTTATCAATACGCTGGTAATTACGGCCAGTCACATAGGTCAGACGGTCACCCATGAAGTATGGCTGAATGGTTTTAACTGCCAGCTGATTGATTGGGAAAGCATAACCCAGGAAGTATTCCAGACCGTAAGCGTCGCCCGCGAAGAAGTTGTCTTCAGTTTTCACGCCAGTGGTCAGGAAGTCATGGTAGTAACCGCCGCCGAAGGACGCTGTCCAGTTGCCTGGTTTCCAGCTCAGTGCGGTACCGACAATGCTCTGGTTGTAGTCTTTAGAGGTGTTATCGCCAGGGTTTCTCATTTCTGCGTCGGTGTAGTTGTACGCCGTACCCCAGGTCAGATCTTTGGTGATGTGGTAATCCACACCGACGGAACCGCCGCCGTTACGTTTGTAACGCAGGCCATTTTTGCCGGTCAGCAACTCGTTGTCTTCGAACAGGTAAGAGGCATACACATCGGCGTCGCCGAAGGTGTTCTTGTATTTCAGCATCTTACGGGAACGATAAGAACCGTCGTAGTCGCCGTTCACACCATTACCCGGCGCCTGGGCGAGCATGTCGTAATCCCAGATATCGGTTTTCGCACCGACCACATCGTAGTAAACGCTGTTTTGCTGACCAAAAGTCAGCTGGCCGTAGGTTTTGCTTTTCAGACCGGTATAAAGCATACGGCGGCTGGTGTTATGCGCGCCATCTGCGTGGTGATTGTCCCAGCCCGTCAGGGCAGGGATATTGACACCCAGTTCGTAGTAGTTAATCCAGCTGATATCATCAAACAGATAATAATCAGTGGAGAAACGGAAACGTGTACCGCCATCAAAACCGTTAGTTTTGTAGTTTTTCACGCCATTCTGGAACTGGAACTGCGGACGAATACTCCCGCCAACCTGGAATTGCAGGCGGCTCAGCGGATCGTTCGGCTGCGGGTCTTGTTTAATCAGGGTGATTTCTGCGTGTGAAGCGAAAGAGGCTAAGCCGAAGAGCAGGCCAGCAGTAGTCGCCTGGGCGACTTTGTTTAGTTTGAATTTCATCATGAGTCCCTGTGCCAACATGCTGATTAGAAAAATCAGCAACAATATTGGCCCTGTATTTTTATTTTTCCCCTCACTGATGACTGTCTGGTGAGGGTGAAGACGCGCCTTATGATGCCAGGCTACTCATTTTGACTGCGGTTAAATCAAATTTCCGCAGTTAAAATTAGGTTGCTATTTATTACCACAATCATTGGTTTTATCAATATTATTTGTGTAGATATAATAAAAATTTAATGTTTCAGATCTAAGAAATGCTGCGTTTGATGCTTTATCTGTCATTACGGCAGCAGGAACAAAAGTGCGCAGATATCGCCGACATGTTCGCTTTATTCCTGAATAACATATTGTCAGACGGTGCTTTGAAGGACGGTGGTAAAATCACGAGAGTGAGTGATAAGGTGACTGAGGTGTTTAAATGGCGGAGTTTATGCAGGTTATTGCATGATTATGCGAATGGCGTTTTCAGGGACTTTTTGGTGAGTTTCGCCCGTCAAGTTCCAGTTCCGTCAGCGGTTTAACACAAAACCCTACTTTTAGTAACCTGAAACCAGATGGCTTTTACTGATATTAACCGGCCTGTATCATAATTTTCTAATTATGAGGCAATTTCGCTGGCTCCCTCATGGCGGGGCCGATAACCTGATTCTGTTTCATGGCAGAACCCCTATAAGAAGAGAGTAATTATGAGTAACGCTGATATTCGCATGGCCATTGTTGGCGCAGGTGGCCGCATGGGCCGGCAGCTGATTCAGGCCGTATCCGATGCCGATGGCGTGGTGTTGGGCGCAGCGCTGGAACGTTCGGGTTCTTCCTTAGTGGGTGCCGATGCGGGTGAACTGGCCGGTGTCGGTACTACGGGCATTAAAGTGCATGACAATCTGGATGCTGTGACGAACGACTTCGATATTTTGATCGACTTCACCCGTCCGGAAGGCACGCTGGCGCATCTGGAATTTTGCCAGAAGCACCATAAAGGCATGATTATCGGGACCACGGGCTTTGATGATGCCGGTAAGGCCGCAATTAAGCAGGCTTCGGAGATCATTCCGGTCGTTTTTGCCGCCAACTTCAGCGTTGGCGTGAATGTTGTCCTCAAGCTGCTGGAAAAGGCGGCCAAAGTCATGGGCGATTACACGGATATTGAAATCGTGGAAGCGCACCACCGTCATAAAGTTGATGCACCATCAGGTACAGCACTGGCGATGGGTGAAGCGATTGCCGGTGCATTAGGCCGTGATCTCAAAGAGTGCGCGGTGTATGCCCGTGAAGGTTATACCGGTGAACGTGATCCAAAGAGTATTGGTTTTGCCACGATTCGTGCAGGCGATATCGTCGGTGAACACACCGCGATGTTTGCAGATATCGGTGAGCGCGTTGAGATAACGCACAAGGCTTCCAGCCGCATGACATTCGCAAATGGCGCTGTTCGTGCGGGTAAGTGGCTTTCCTCACATAAAACCGGTCTTTATGACATGCGAGACGTGCTTGGTTTAGAAAATTTGTAAAAGATGATTTAGATGTGATGTGGTTGTTTTGGTCATAATGTTTTGATAAAAGGGCAGTTCCTTGATTGCCCTTCTCTTTTTATTAAAAAATATGTGTTTAGCTTGTTTTTGTCTCTGTGTTGTCTTTTTTATGGTGTTTTCACTGGTTTTATCTGATGTATTGCATGTTTTTTGAACGTGGTCACTCCCCGGTTCTGTAACAATTCCCCTTTTCTCGTCATTTTCCACACATCCTCTCCCGCAAACGGTTACTATGGCGACTTAGTCACTATTTTTATGCCAGTCAGAGAGCCTTTTCTCTGAGTTGTACGAAAAGAAGAGAAATATTGGTGCTTTTGGTAGACAAACCGTACTGCCATCATTAGAATGCGCGCAATTTGCCAAAAATTGCCTTTGGGAGCGATTTTTGCATTGATTTAGATCGGGTTATCTGAATTAATATGCAGATATTGTGATTTATTATTCTTGGAGGATGCTTTGATAAAGTCAGCGCTATTGGTTCTGGAAGACGGAACCCAATTCCACGGTCGGGCCATCGGGGCAGAAGGGTCGGCAGTGGGGGAAGTGGTCTTCAATACGTCGATGACCGGTTATCAAGAAATCCTCACTGATCCTTCCTATTCCCGCCAGATTGTCACTCTCACTTATCCCCATATCGGTAATGTCGGCACTAACGCCGCTGATGCAGAATCCTCCGCAGTACACGCTCAAGGCCTGGTCATTCGCGATTTACCTCTGATTGCCAGCAATTACCGCAGTGAAGAAAACCTCTCTGATTATCTCAAGCGCAACAACATCGTTGCCATCGCCGATATTGATACCCGCAAACTGACCCGCCTGTTACGTGAAAAAGGCGCACAGAACGGCTGCATCATTGCGGGCGATTCACCGGATGCGGAACTGGCGCTGCAAAAAGCCAAAGCATTCCCGGGGCTGAAAGGGATGGATCTGGCGAAAGAAGTGACGACGACAGAATCCTACAGCTGGCAGCAAGGCAGCTGGACGCTGGAAGGCGAACTGCCGGAAGCGAAGAAATCTGAAGAACTGCCATTCCACGTTGTGGCTTACGACTACGGCGCGAAGCGTAATATCTTGCGCATGTTGGTGGATCGCGGTTGCCGCCTGACAGTGGTTCCAGCACAAACGCCGGCAGAAGAAGTGCTGAAGATGAATCCGGACGGTATCTTCCTGTCCAACGGCCCGGGTGACCCGGAGCCATGTGATTACGCGATCGCTGCGATCAAATCCTTCCTGGAAACTGACATTCCGGTGTTCGGCATCTGTCTCGGCCACCAGTTACTGGCACTGGCCAGCGGCGCGAAGACCGTAAAAATGAAGCTCGGCCACCACGGCGGTAACCACCCGGTAAAAGATATCGATAAAGATATCGTGATGATCACCGCGCAGAACCACGGTTTTGCGGTTGATGAAACCGGTCTGCCTGCCAACCTGCGCGTGACCCACAAATCCCTGTTCGACCACACGGTGCAGGGAATTCATCGCACCGATAAAGCGGCGTTCAGCTTCCAGGGGCACCCTGAAGCCAGTCCGGGTCCGCACGATGCGGCACCGCTGTTCGACCATTTCATCGAACTGATTGAAGCTTTTCGCGCTACCAATAAAAACGACGCCACTCTTACAGGCAAATAAATCAGGAGCAAGAAAAAATGCCAAAACGTACAGACATAAAAAGCATCCTGATCCTGGGCGCCGGCCCGATTGTTATCGGCCAGGCTTGTGAATTTGACTACTCGGGTGCGCAGGCGTGTAAGGCGCTGCGTGAAGAGGGTTACCGCGTCATTCTGGTGAACTCCAACCCTGCGACCATCATGACTGACCCGGAAATGGCCGATGCGACTTACATCGAGCCAATTCACTGGGAAGTGGTGCGCAAGATTATCGAGAAAGAACGTCCGGATGCCGTGCTGCCAACCATGGGCGGCCAGACCGCACTGAACTGTGCGCTGGAACTGGAACGTCAGGGCGTGCTGGAAGAATTCGGCGTGACCATGATTGGTGCGACCGCCGATGCGATTGATAAAGCGGAAGACCGTCGCCGTTTCGACGTGGCGATGAAAAAAATCGGCCTCGACACCGCACGTTCCGGTATCGCACACACCATGGAAGAAGCGCTGGCGGTTGCCGCTGATGTTGGCTTCCCGTGCATCATTCGTCCTTCCTTCACCATGGGCGGCACCGGTGGCGGTATCGCGTACAACCGTGAAGAGTTTGAAGAGATTTGCGAACGCGGTCTGGATCTTTCTCCAACCAAAGAGCTGCTGATTGATGAGTCGCTGATTGGCTGGAAAGAGTACGAGATGGAAGTGGTGCGTGATAAAAACGACAACTGCATCATCGTCTGCTCCATCGAAAACTTCGATGCGATGGGCATCCACACAGGTGATTCCATCACCGTGGCCCCCGCGCAAACCCTGACCGACAAAGAATACCAAATCATGCGTAACGCCTCGATGGCGGTACTGCGTGAAATCGGCGTAGAAACCGGCGGCTCTAACGTCCAGTTCTCGGTAAACCCGAAAAATGGCCGTCTGATCGTTATCGAAATGAACCCGCGCGTATCACGTTCTTCCGCGCTGGCGTCTAAAGCGACCGGTTTCCCGATTGCCAAAGTAGCCGCGAAACTGGCGGTGGGTTACACCCTCGATGAGCTGATGAACGACATCACCGGCGGTAAAACCCCGGCCTCGTTCGAACCTTCTATCGACTACGTTGTGACCAAGATTCCTCGCTTCAACTTCGAGAAATTTGCCGGTGCCAACGACCGTCTGACCACGCAGATGAAATCTGTCGGCGAAGTGATGGCGATTGGCCGCACTCAGCAGGAATCTCTGCAAAAAGCCCTGCGCGGTCTGGAAGTGGGCGCGAGCGGTTTTGACCCGAAAGTGAGTCTGGATGACCCGGAAGCACTGACCAAAATCCGTCGTGAACTGAAAGAAGCCGGTGCCGAGCGTATCTGGTATATCGCTGATGCCTTCCGTGCCGGGATGTCCGTTGACGGAATCTTCAACCTGACCAACGTGGACCGCTGGTTCCTGGTGCAGATTGAAGAACTAGTGAAACTGGAAAATGAAGTGGCCGAAGGTGGCTTCAACATTCTGACCCACGATTACCTGCGCATGCTTAAGCGCAAAGGCTTTGCGGATCTGCGTCTGGCGAAACTGGTCGGCGTTTCAGAAAGCGAAGTGCGCAAACTGCGTCACAAATATAATCTGCATCCGGTCTACAAACGTGTGGATACCTGTGCCGCGGAATTCTCTACCGATACCGCCTACATGTATTCGACGTATGAAGAAGAATGCGAATCTAACCCGACCAACGACAAGCCGAAAATCATGGTGCTGGGCGGTGGTCCAAACCGTATCGGTCAGGGTATCGAGTTCGACTATTGCTGCGTTCACGCCTCACTGGCGCTGCGCGAAGACGGTTACGAAACCATCATGGTTAACTGTAACCCGGAAACGGTGTCTACCGACTACGACACTTCCGACCGTCTGTATTTCGAATCCGTGACACTGGAAGACGTGCTGGAAATCGTGCGTATCGAACAGCCGAAAGGCGTGATTGTTCAGTATGGCGGCCAGACTCCGCTGAAACTTGCGCGTGAACTGGAAGCTGCTGGCGTGCCAATTATTGGTACCAGCCCGGACGCGATTGACCGTGCCGAAGACCGCGAACGTTTCCAGCAGGCGGTTCACCGTCTGGGTCTGAAACAACCGGCGAACGCCACCGTTGCGACTATCGAACAGGCAGTCGAAAAAGCGGCGGGTATCGGTTATCCGCTGGTGGTGCGTCCTTCGTATGTGCTGGGCGGCCGCGCGATGGAAATCGTCTACGACGAAATCGACCTGCGCCGTTACTTCCAGAATGCGGTCAGCGTCTCGAACGATGCTCCGGTTCTGCTGGATCGCTTCCTTGACGACGCCGTAGAAGTTGACGTTGATGCTATCTGCGACGGCGAGCGCGTACTGATTGGCGGCATCATGGAGCACATCGAACAGGCGGGCGTTCACTCCGGTGACTCCGCATGTTCATTGCCTTGCTACACGCTGAGCCAGGAAATTCAGGATGTGATGCGTCAGCAGGTCGAGAAACTGGCTTTCGAGCTGAGTGTTCGCGGTCTGATGAACGTCCAGTTCGCAGTGAAGAACAACGAAGTCTACCTGATTGAAGTCAACCCGCGTGCAGCCCGTACCGTACCGTTCGTCTCTAAAGCGACCGGTGTACCGCTGGCGAAAGTGGCGGCTCGCGTGATGGCGGGTCAGACACTGGCACAGCAGGGCGTGACCGAAGAAGTCATCCCGCCTTACTACTCCGTAAAAGAAGTGGTGCTGCCGTTCAACAAATTCCCTGGCGTTGACCCGATTCTGGGGCCGGAAATGCGTTCTACCGGTGAAGTCATGGGCGTCGGCCGTACCTTCGCAGAAGCCTTTGCCAAAGCGCAGCTGGGCAGTAATTCCGGTATGAAGAAAGCTGGCCGCGCCCTGTTGTCAGTCCGCGAGGGTGACAAAGCTCGCGTGGTGGATTTAGCCGCGAAACTGCTCAAACGTGGTTTCGAGCTGGATGCAACCCACGGTACGGCGGTAGTGCTGGGCGAGGCCGGAATTAATCCGCGTCTGGTCAACAAGGTGCATGAAGGCCGTCCGCATATTCAGGACCGTATCAAGAACGGCGAATATGTCTATATCGTGAACACCACTGCTGGCCGTCAGGCGATTGAAGACTCCAAGCTTATCCGTCGCAGCGCACTGCAATACAAAGTGCATTACGACACCACGCTGAACGGTGGTTTTGCTACCGCGATGGCGCTGTCTTCTGACCCGACCGAGCAGGTGATTTCAGTGCAGGAAATGCACGCAAAAATCAGCAAATAAGTCTCCGCTGGTTCCCTACGGACGTTAAGACGCCCGCTCCCGAAAGGGGCGGGCTTTTTTTATACCTGTTCGGCTAAAATGTTAAACATAATCATTAAATATGTTTAACTTTAAAGCTGTATTTTTTATGTATTGGTGTCTTCATATGAAAGCAATTTTTGCTATAACTTATTCTTTTAGATCGATATTTTAAGTTAATGTGATGGGTATCATGCTGTTTTAATGTTTAATTATTGTTATGTGTTTGTGTCTGATTTTATACTCGAAGCCTTGGTTAGTTCACATCGAGAATTAACCCTTCTTGCAGTGCTTCCAGTCAAAAATGAGGAATTTCACATGAACAAAACTCCTGTCAGCCTTCTGGCTTTGCTTATCGGCGCGGTTCTTGCGCCGGTCTCACAGGCTGCACTTCCCGGAAAGCCAAGTCTCGGCGCGGATGAGACGACGTTTTCCATTATTGATATTAACCAGTCAGCCACCGCCTATAACCAGCTGGTCACAGTGAAGAATGCGGCAGATGTCACCGTAACCTGGAATTTATGGACGGGCGACGCGGGCCAGACGGCCAAAGTGTTACTGAACGGTGCGCAGGTATGGAGCGGTCCGTCCGGGGCGACGGGTAGCGCCACTTTTGCTGTCAGTAAAGGCGGGCGTTATCAGTTACAGGTCGCGTTATGTAACAGCGAAGGTTGTACCACCAGTGACGCCAAACAAATTGTGGTGGCAGATACCGACGGCAGTCATCTGCTACCGTTAACCAGCACGCTGAAGGAAAATAACCAGCCTTATAACAACAAGTCTGGCAAGGTCGTTGGCGCATATTTTGTTGAGTGGGGCGTGTATGGTCGCGGATTCTCCGTGGATAAAATCCCTGCGCAGAACCTGACACATATCTTGTACGGCTTCACGCCGATTTGCGGCGGGGACGGGATTAACGACAGTTTAAAAAGCATTGAGGGCAGTTTTCAGGCCTTGCAACGCGCCTGTGCGGGGCGTCAGGATTTTAAAGTTGCGATACACGATCCCTGGGCTGCGGTGCAGATGCCTCAGCAAGGCGTCAGTGAATATTCAGCACCTTATAAAGGTAATTTTGGTCAGCTGATGGCGCTGAAAAAAGCCTATCCAAACCTGAAAATTGTCCCTTCCATCGGTGGCTGGACGTTGTCAGACCCGTTCTATTTCATGAAGGATAAGGCGAAGCGGGACGTCTTCGTAGCCTCGGTAAAAGAATTCCTGCAAACCTGGAAGTTCTTTGACGGTGTGGATATTGACTGGGAATTTCCGGGCGGTGGCGGTGAAAACCCGGCGCTGGGCAGCACGGCGGATGGTGATACCTATGTGCAGCTGATGAAAGATCTGCGGGCGATGCTTAATGAATTGTCAGCCCAGACAGGAAAAACCTACGAACTGAGTTCGGCGATCAGTGCAGGCAGGGACAAAATTGATAACGTGGATTACAGCGCCGCGCAGCAATATATGGATCACATATTCCTGATGAGCTACGACTTCTATGGGGCTTTCTCACTGACGACGCTGGGGCATCAAACCGCCTTATACGGTTCCGCCTCGAAGCCCGATACCGATTACACCACCGATCATGGCGTGCAGGCATTACTGTCACAGGGCGTGACGCCGGGCAAAATCGTGGTGGGTGCCGCTATGTACGGGCGCGGCTGGACAGGGGTGAAGAATTTCCAGAATAACGATCCTTTCACCGGCACCGCGACGGGCCCGACCGCAGGGACCTGGGAGAATGGCATTCTCGATTACCGTCAGGTGGCGAAGCTTAAAGCCAGCAGTGACTGGCAGTACAACTATGATCCGGCGGCTGAAGCCCCGTACTTGTGGAAGCCTTCCACCGGTGATTTGATCACTTACGATGACAACCGTTCAGTGATTGCCAAAGGTAAATACGTTCTGGCTAATCAGCTTGGCGGCCTGTTCGCATGGGAAATCGACGCAGATAACGGCGATATTTTGAATGCCATGCATGAAGGGTTAGGGGATGGCAGCGGCGGCGGCACTACAAATCTTGCGCCGCTGGCCAGTGCGGGAACGAATCAGAACGTGACCGGTCCGGTGACCGTGGTACTTGATGGTTCTGCCTCCCGTGACCCGGAAAATAGTGCGCTGACGTATCTGTGGACCAAAATCTCCGGCCCGGCAGTGACGCTGACCAATGCAGACAAAGCCAAAGCGCAGTTTAACGTCCTGACTACCACACAAGATCAGGTGTGGGTATTCCAGCTCAAGGTGACCGACCCGCAAGGGCTGAGCACTACCGCGCAGGTTCAGGTGACAAACTCGGCGGTTCAGGCGAACCAGCCGCCGGTGGTGACGTTGCCTGCGACCATGACCGTGACGGCAGGTAATACCTTCGCGCTGGTGGCACAGGCGACGGATGCTAACAGCGATCCGCTAACCTATCAGTGGACGTTGCCCGCCGGTCTGAGCGCCAGCTCGCTGACTACCAGCGCCATCAACGTTACCGCTCCGGCTGTCACCACCAGCACGGTTTATCAGGTCAGTGTTGTGGTCAGCGACGGAAAATCATCCGGCACGGCCAGCTTACAGCTGACAGTAAACCCGGCGACCTCGGGCGGATGTGGCGTGACAACGGATCCTGCAGCGGCACAAGTGCCAGCCTGGGACAGCAGTAAAATCTATAATACCGGTGATGCTGTAAGCTACAACCAGCTGATATGGAAGGCGAAATATTGGACTCAAAACAATCCGCCATTACGCAGCAGCGATCAGTGGCAACTCGTCAGCAATATCACTTTGCCTTACGACAATGCAGCCACCTATCTTCAGGGTGAAATGGCCACTTACGGCGGCCATAACTGGAAAGCGAAAGTCTGGACACAGGGTGTGACGCCGGTTGCAGGTGACAACTGGCTGGATCTCGGGGCAGTCAGTTGTCCGTAAATCCTTTCATCTAAATCAGCAGGGCCTGAGGGCCCTGTTTTTCATCGTATTTACGGCAGTTAATAAATGTTAAAAATACTTTATGATGAATGCATATTTTGTCGATATGAGTTCACTGATGATTTTAATAATTTACGCCCATCCTTATCCGCGCCATTCAAGAGCCAATCAGGGGTTGCTGTCAGCCGTCAGTGATTTGCCCAATGTTGAAGTGCGCTCGCTTTACGACCTCTATCCCGATTTTAATATCGACATCGCCGCTGAACAGAAAGCGGTTGAACGCGCGGATTTGGTGGTTTTTCAGCATCCCATCCAATGGTACAGCCTGCCGCCGCTGATGAAACTGTGGATCGACAAAGTGCTTGAGCACGGCTGGGCCTACGGTCATGAAGGCAATGCGCTGAACGGAAAACATTGCCTGTGGGCGGTGACGACCGGTGGCAACGAGCATCATTTCGAACTGGGTGATCACCCTGATTTCGACGTGCTGGCGCAGCCGTTACAGGCGACAGCCATTTATTGCGGCATGCACTGGCTGCCGTATTTTGCCGTCCACAACACCTTTATTTGTGACGAAGTGGCGCTGAAGGCGGCGGGCGAAGAATATCGCCGGCGTTTAACGGCTTGTCTGAGTCTGAAAGAAGGCTGTCCGCCGGAGGTGAGTCTTGGATAACCATAACCTGATGATCGAAGGCCTGATTTATCTCGGCTCGGCGGCGCTGTTTGTGCCGATTGCGGTACGCCTGGGGCTGGGTTCCGTGCTCGGTTATCTGATCGCCGGCTGCATTATCGGTCCGTGGGGGCTGAAGCTGGTGTCAGATGCGGAGTCAATTCTGACCTTTGCGGAAATCGGCGTGGTGCTGATGCTGTTTGTCATCGGTCTGGAGCTGGATCCCAAACGGTTATGGACCATGCGTGCCTCGGTATTCGGCGGCGGCAGTATTCAGATGATCGGCTGCGGCGTGGTGCTCAGCGCGTTCTGTTACTTCCTCGGGCTGGACTGGAAAATTGCCCTGCTGATTGGCCTGACGCTGGCGCTGTCCTCAACGGCCATTGCCATGCAGGCGATGAGTGAGCGCAGCCTGACCGCTTCACCAATCGGGCGCAGTGCCTTTGCGGTATTGCTGTTTCAGGATATTGCGGCGATCCCGCTGGTGGCGATGATCCCGTTACTGGCAAGTACCGGCGAAGCTACCACGCTGATGAGTTTTGGTTTGTCCGCGGCAAAAGTGGCCGGTGCGCTGGTGCTGGTTATTCTGCTCGGACGCTATGTCACGCGGCCATTACTGCACTTCGTGGCACGTTCCGGCATGCGGGAAGTGTTCAGTGCCGTTGCGCTGTTTCTGGTCTTCGGTTTCGGCATTTTGCTGGAAATGGCCGGGATGTCGATGGCGATGGGCGCGTTTCTGGCAGGTGTATTGCTGGCGAGTTCTGAATACCGTCACGCGCTGGAAAGTGATATTCAGCCGTTCAAAGGCCTGTTGCTCGGCCTGTTTTTTATCGGCGTCGGGATGTCTATCGACTTCGGCACGCTGGTCCATCAGCCGTTGCTGATCGCCACATTGCTGGTCGGATTTATGGCGCTGAAAGCCGCTTTGCTGTGGCTGATTGCGCCGTGGCTGGGTGTGCCGAAAAAGCAGCGCGGCCTGTTTGCCATCTTAATCGGGCAGGGCAGTGAATTCGCGTTCGTGATTTTCAGTACGGCGCAGATGGCCGGTGTGTTGCCGGTGGAATGGTCAAAGGCGCTGACGCTGGCCGTTGCACTTTCCATGGCGGTGACGCCATTACTGCTGGTGTTGTCGGCGCGTCTTGAACGCAATGCGCCAAAAGATGACCGTCCGCAAGACACCATCGATGAAGAAAATGCGCAGGTCATTATCGCCGGGTTCGGTCGTTTTGGTCAGATTGCCGGTCGTCTGTTACTGGCCAATAACGTTCATACCGTGGTTCTTGACCACGATCCTGACCATATTGAAACGCTGCGCAAATTTGGTACCAAAGTATTTTACGGCGATGCCACGCGCGTGGATTTGCTGGAGTCGGCAGGCGCGGCGCAGGCTAAAGTCCTGATTAACGCCATTGATGATGTGGAGGCCAACCTTCAGCTGACCGCGCTGGCGAAAGAGCATTTCCCGAACCTGAAAGTGATTGCCCGTGCGCGTGACGTTGATCACTGGTACCAGTTGCGCCAGTTAGGTGTGGAAGCGCCGGAGCGTGAACTGTTTGAAGGTTCACTGCGCGTCGGTCGTGATGTGCTGGAAGCGCTGGGGCTGGATGCCTATGAAGCCCGCGAGAAAGCCGATTTGTTCCGCCGCTATAACCTGAAAATGCTGGAAGCGACTATCGAGAATTACGAAGATACCGAATTCCGCATCGCCAGTATGCAGCGTGCGAAAGATATGCTGACGGCAGCGATTGAGCAGGATCAGGAGCGTCTGGCCTCCGGTCAGCAACAGGGCTGGCGCGGCAGTATTGACGGGAAAGCCCCGGAGAATGAGGTGATTGAAGCGAAGGGGTAAATAGATTCAAAACTGAAAACCGGTGCCTGATGCACCGGTTTTTTTTCTTTACTGATTCAGTACAAATCAGCTCAGTGCGACTTTGATACCTAAACCAATCAGCACGCCACCCAACAGCTTATCGATAATTTTTTGTGCTTTTGCCAGACCGCGACGTACCGGCGGGCTCTGGATCAGCAAGGCCAGTGACGGCCACCAGATAGCAGACAAACCCACGATTATCGAGGCGTACCACAGCTTTTCACCGACGGTGGAGTTGATCTGCAAAACCTGAGTAAACATCGCCAGGAAGAACAGCGTCGCTTTAGGATTCAGCAGATTACACAGATAACCCTGCACGAACGCCGTGCGTAATTTCACTTGCTGCGGCTCGAGCCCGTCGAGGTTCATTTTGCCGTTGCTGCGGGAGAATAACGCCTGAATACCCACCCAGATCAGATATGCGGCGCCGACGTATTTCAGCAAATTGAATAACCACGGCGTAGTGGTTATCACCACCGCCAGACCCGCCACACAGTAAGACATGTGCGTAATCACGCCACAGATCACACCCAGCGACGTCATGAGTGCAGCAATGCGCGGATAGCGGGCCGCATTTTTGATCACCAGAAAGAAATCAGGGCCGGGCGAAAGCATGCCGAGGAAGGCAATACTGGCAACAAAAAGGGTGGTTTCAAGCATGAAAATAACCGTCGTCAATGTTCAGAGCAAAAGAAGGCGGCATGATACGCCAATCCTCAGTAAGTTAAATCACTCTTATTGCTTTTTTTGCGGACGGTGAATGGTATGCAGGATCCGGTCATAGAACACCCGGTGCGTGAAAGCCCCGAGGCGCATCATCAGCGTGAAATTACCCGCTTATGCATCGAATGTGCCCTGATGCTGTTGCAGCATGGCGCGGAAAGTATGCTGGTCGAACAGCTGTCGGCAAGACTCGGTGTCGCGCTGGGCATGGACCGGGTGGAAAGCTCAATCTCCGCCAATGCCATTGTGCTCAGCACGCTCAGCGGCGGTTACTGCCTGACCTCAACGCGTAAGAATGTCGATCGCGGGATCAACATGCAGGTGGTGACCGAAGTCCAGCATACGGTGATCCTGGCTGAGCATAAACTGCTCGACAGCGCGCTGGTGGCAAAACGTCTGCAAAAAATCAAACCGCTGCGCTATCCGCGCTGGCTGATGGTGTTGATGGTGGCGATCTCCTGCGGGTGTTTCAGCAAACTTAACGGCGGCGGATGGGATGCGTTCACCGTCACTTTTTTAGCCAGTGGCGTCGCTATGGCTGTTCGCCAAAGTCTGACTGCACAGCACATGAATCCGCTGATCAACTTTTGCTGCACTGCATTTGTGGCGACGTCCATTTCAGGCCTGTTGTTGCGGCTGGGCATTTTTGATCAGTCGTCAAACGTCGCCATGGCCGCCAGCGTGTTATTGCTGGTGCCGGGTTTTCCGCTGATTAACGCTGTGGCGGATATGTTCAAAGGGCATGTGAATACCGGGCTGGCACGCTGGACGATGGCAAGTCTGCTGACGCTGGCAACCTGCATCGGAGTGGTCATGGCCATGGCGCTGTGGGATTTGCGGGGGTGGTCATGAGTCTTTTATGGGCGCTGATCGAGGACATGATTTTTGCCGCGGTGCCTGCCCTGGGCTTTGCGATGGTGTTTAATGTCCCACGCCGGGCATTACCCTATTGCGCACTGCTTGGCGGGCTCGGTCATGGTACCCGGATGTTACTTATTCATGGCGGGATCAACATTGAGTGGGCGTCCCTGCTGGCAGCTATACTGATTGGCATTATGGGCATTCGCTGGTCACGCTGGTTGCTGGCGCATCCTAAAGTTTTCACCGTTGCCGCCGTTATACCGATGTTCCCCGGTATATCAGCCTACACGGCGATGATTTCCGTGGTGGAGATTTCGCACCTTGGCTACAGTGAGGTATTGCTGTCGACGGCGCTTACCAATTTTCTGAAAGCCAGTTTTATCGTCGGAGCTTTATCTATCGGATTATCATTACCGGGATTGTGGCTGTACCGTAAACGCCCCGGTGTGTAAGGGTTGTTGTACAGCACGGATATACAGGACGAAATGCAGATCAACGGTTCAGCATTTTCGACTGAATTACGGCGAAAGCTTCCGGCTTTTGACCACACTTCAGGGGCTGAGATGGCACGTTTGACGGGGAATATCCCGGCAGGGGTAAAGCTCTCTTATATCTTTGTAAAGCGCAGGTCTTCCTATCGACGGCTGATAGGGCTTTCCGTATAGTGTCAGCTCTTTTTTCGGGTCACGCTCCAATTCCTTCTCTACACAGGGCTTCACAATGATTATTAGCCTGATCGCCGCACTGGCGACCGATCGCGTTATTGGCATGGAAAACGCTATGCCTTGGCATTTACCCGGTGATCTGGCCTGGTTTAAGCGTAATACGCTGAACAAACCTGTCATCATGGGACGCAAGACGTTTGAGTCAATCGGACGCCCATTGCCTGGCAGGCTGAATATCGTCATCAGCTCTAAACCTGGCGAACATGAAGGCGTGACCTGGGTAACGTCCGTTGACGCTGCACTGGCGGCGGCCGGTGATGTGGAAGAAGTCATGGTGATGGGCGGAGGCCGCGTTTACGAACAGTTGCTGCCAAAAGCTAACCGTTTATACCTGACTCACATCGATGCAGAAGTGGAAGGCGACACGCATTTCCCTGATTACGAGCCGGATGACTGGGAAAGCACCTTTAGCGAATTCCATGATGCGGATGAGCAGAACTCTCACGGTTATTGCTTCGAAATTCTCGACCGCCGCGCCTGATACCTGATAAGTCTGAAATGAAAAAGGCACCTTTTGAAGGTGCCTTTTTGCTGTCTGAATGTCTGCGGTTTATTAAATCGCTTTTGGGATCTCAGACTGCTCTTTTTCGCTGTGGCGGTTGGACGGCTGCGTGAAGTAGGTTTTATCTTCCCAACGTAGCATCGTCAGATCTCCGCCCCAGCAACACCCGGTATCGAGTGCGTAAATACCTTCCGGCGCGCCTTTTCCTTCCAGAGACGCCCAGTGACCAAACGCAATGCTGTAACCCGCTTCCCGGACAGGACCCGGAATATCAAACCAGGGTTTGAGCGGTTTTGGCGCGCTTTCCGGCACATCTTTGCAAATCATGTCCAGCTGACCGTTTGGGAAACAATAGCGCATACGGGTAAATGCGTTGGTACTGAAACGCAGGCGTGCCAGGCCCGAAAGCTCCGGGTGCCAGTTGTTTGGCATATCGCCATACATCGCATCCAGAAATAGCGGATAGGTGTCGCTGCTCAGCACGGACTCCACTTCACGGGCGCACATCTGCGCCGTTTCGAGATCCCACTGCGGCGTGATCCCGGCGTGTGCCATGACCAGCTTCAGCTCATCGTCTACCTGCAATACCGGCTGACGTCGCAGCCAGTTGATCAGCTCATCAGCATCTTCGGCTTCAAGCAGAGGCGTGATGCGATCTTTCGGTTTGTTAAAGCTGATACCGGCGTAAACCGCCAGCAGATGCAGATCATGGTTACCGAGTACCATGCGAACCGAATCCCCCAAGCCGCTGACAAAACGCAGCACGTCGAGAGAGGACGGACCGCGGGCAACCAGATCACCGGTCAGCCACAGGACATCATTTTGCGGATCAAAATCCACCTGCGCCAATAGCGCCTTGAGTTCATCGATGCAGCCGTGAACATCACCAATAAGATATGTCGACATGAGGATTAATTTATCAGCGTAGGGATGGCGAGGCGGAAGACCGGAACAGGCACACGGAAGGCTTCACCGTCTTGTGCGACCATTTCATAATGGCCTTCCATCGTGCCCAGCGGCGTTTCTAAAATCGCGCCGCTGGTATAGTGAAATTCATTGCCAGGCAGGATCAGCGGTTGTTCACCGATGACCCCTTCGCCCTGAACTTCTGTCTGGCGGCCATTACTGTTGGTAATCAGCCAGTAACGGCGAAGCAGTTGGACATTAAAACGCCCCAGGTTGCGGATGGTGATGGTGTAAGCGAAGACAAAACGTTCTTCTTCCGGTATCGACTGTGACTCAACGTAGATACTTTGCACCTGAACACAAACGCGGGGCGAATTAAGCATAACGCTACTCCTGAGGTTCCGGGGTTTTAGGTCGTGTGGACAACCAGTTAGCCAGTTTACAGAATTGCTCTACAGAAATATTTTCAGCACGCATGCTGAGATCTAAGCCCAGTTCGGTCATTTGCTCTGGTGTGAACAGATGGCCGAGGCTGTTGCGTATTGTTTTACGACGCTGGTTGAACGCATCGGTAGTCAGACGGCTCAGAATGCGAATATCCGGGACCGGATACGGGATCACTTCATGCGGCACTAAACGTACCACAGCGGATTCCACTTTCGGCGCCGGTGTGAAGGATTCTGGTGGAACTTCCAGAACCGGGATCACGTTGCAATAATATTGCGCCATCACCGTTAAACGACCATACGCTTTGCTGTTCGGACCTGCAACCAGACGGTTTACCACTTCCTTCTGCAACATAAAATGCATGTCTTTGATGGCGTTGGTATAGGTGAACAAATGAAACATCAGTGGCGTAGAAATGTTGTACGGCAGGTTACCAAAGACGCGCAGTGGCTGACCGAGTTCTTCAGACAGCTCGCCGAAATTGATTTTCATTGCGTCAGACTGGATGACCCGCAATTTGCCCTGAAACTTAGGGTTATTTTCCAGACGCGTCGCCAGATCACGGTCGAGTTCGATCACCGTCATGCTGTCCAGACGTGAAGCGACAGGCTCAGTTAATGCTGCCAGACCCGGACCGATTTCAACGACAGCTTCACCAGGCATAGGGTGAATGGCCGACACGATGCTATCGATAACAAACTGATCGGTTAAGAAGTTTTGCCCAAAACGTTTACGGGCAAAGTGACCTTGGTGGACTCTACTATTCATTGTTGTTATTTATCGTTGCTGTTATTTGCCATGTGAATGGCGAGATTTATTGCTGTCTTGAAACTGCCCGCATCGGCGGTGCCGGTGGCGGCGAGTTCAAGGGCGGTACCGTGATCAACGGAAGTCCGGATAAAAGGCAGGCCAAGCGTGATATTCACTGCGCGACCGAATCCCTGATATTTTAGCACCGGAAGGCCCTGATCGTGATACATCGATAAAACAGCATCGGCATGTTGCAGATATTTAGGCTGGAATAACGTATCAGCGGGCAGCGGGCCGATGAGATCTATCCCTTGCTGGCGCAGTTCGTCCAGTGCAGGAATGATAATGTCGATCTCTTCGTGCCCCATGTGGCCACCTTCGCCGGCATGTGGATTCAGACCACACACATAAATTTTCGGCGCGGTAATACCAAATTTGGTTTTCAGATCATGATGCAAAATGGTGATGACTTCATGCAGGCATTCACGGGTAATGGCACCCGGCACCGCCAGCAAAGGCAAGTGCGTAGTCGCCAGCGCAACGCGCAATTCTTCAGTCGCCAGCATCATCACAACACGGTTGCAATGGCTGCGGTCGGCGAAGAATTCGGTGTGGCCGATGAAGGGAATACCGGCATCATTGATAATGCTTTTCTGAACCGGACCGGTGATCAGTGCGGAAAATTCGCCGCTGATGGCACCGTCGCAGGCACGCGCCAGCGTTTCTACCACGTAAGGCGCATTAGCAACATCCAGTTTTCCGGCTGCCACAGGCGTGGCGAGGTTAACGGGTAAAACGGTCAGTGTGCCTGCCGCCTGAGGCTCAGGCGGCAGGCCTTGCTGATAATCACGCAACTGAATACTCAGACCCAGTTTCTCAGCACGTTCAAGCAGTAAGGCCGGATCGGCACATACCACTAACTCAACAGGCCATGCCTGCTGAGCCAGAGCAAGTACCAGATCCGGCCCAACCCCGGCTGGCTCGCCGGGGGTGATGACCACAGATTTTGTCACGGAAGTATTATTTTCCATTACCATCCATAATTTTCACATACGCTTCAGCACGTTGTTCCTGCATCCACGTCTGAGCTTCTTCCGCAAATTTGCGGTTGAACAGCATGCGGTAAGCACGTTCTTTCTGTGCTGCATCTGTTTTATCGACCTGACGGGTGTCCATCAGTTGGATCAAATGCCAGCCGAACGAGGAGTGAACCGGTGCGCTCATTTCACCTTTTTTCAGGTTCATCAGTGCATCACGGAACGCCGGATCGTACATGTCAGGTGAAGCCCAACCTAAATCGCCGCCCTGATTGGCAGAGCCAGGATCCTGAGAAAGCTGTTTAGCTTCATCAGCGAAGGTCGCTTTGCCACTCTTAATATCCGCAGCCACTTGTTCCAGTTTTGCACGCGCCTGCGCATCGGTCATCACCACTGAAGGTTTCAGCAGGATGTGGCGGGCGTGTACTTCGGTGACGGAAACGGTTTTGTTATCGCCACGGATATCGTTCACTTTCAGGATGTGGAAGCCAACACCTGAACGGATCGGACCGATAACCTGACCTTTCTGCGCGGTGCTCAACGCCTGTGCAAACAGGGAAGGCAGTTCCTGCAATTTGCCCCAGCCCATGTTGCCGCCTTTCAGCGCCTGGGAGTCAGCAGAGTAGGTGATCGCCAGTTTGCCGAAATCCGCACCATTGTTCAGATCAGAGACGATTTTCTTCGCCAGCTGTTCTGCAGAATCAACCTGATCCTGCGTCGGGTTTTCCGGTAATGGCAACAGGATGTGGCTGAGGTTGAATTCAGCACCGCTGCCATTTTGCGCAGCGACCTGTTTAGCCAACTGATCCACTTCCTGAGGCAGGATCGTAACGCGACGACGTACTTCGCTGTTACGCACTTCGGTGATGATCATTTCTTTGCGGATCTGGGCACGGTAGGTGCTGTAGTTCAGGCCGTCATACGCCAGACGGCTGCGAAGCTGATCAACGGAAATGTTGTTCTGCTGGGCAATACCGGCGATGGCTTTATCGACATCCTGATCGGTAGGCGTGATCCCCATGCGGGTCGCCATCTGCAACTGGATCTGATCCATGATCAGACGATCGAGGATCTGGTGACGTAACGTTGCGTCATCCGGCAGCTGTTGTTTAGCCTGCTGTGCCTGCTGTTTAACGGAATTAAACAAACCATCTACGTCACTTTGCAATACGACGCCGTTGTTCACGACGGCAGCAACTTTATCAACTTCCTGAGGGGCAGCAAACGCAGTGCTGGCACAAAGCGTCACGCCGAGGAGAAGTGTTCTCCAGTTCTTCATACTTTTTCCATTTGTCTAATCCGCAAGCGCGGGTTTCAAGTTCACTGAGTTCGTAGTGTCTTCACTAAATCAGCCCTGTCTGCACGAAATGACATGCAGACAGGAAATCAAGAGCGTCGTCGGGCTTAGAAAGCTCGCTGATATGGCAGTATGCCGGTGGCCAACATTTCTTTTGTTCCGAGGGTTTGATTGTTACCCAGGCCTCTAAGTTCAATATTGAAACCAATCTTATTGTCATACTTACTTTCGGACTTGGTCGTGTCGTAGTTGGTGATCTTACGTTCGTAACCGACATTGATTGCCCAGCAGCAGGTATTGTATTGCAGGCCGATTAACTGATCGGCGCTTTGCTGTGCTTTGGTATCGTAATAATACGCACCGACGATGGACCAGCGGTCGGCAATCGGCCAGCTGGCGATACCGCCGACCTGAGAAATACCGTCCTGATACCCCGGGTTGGTGACCTGAGGTAATGTCGCCTGAATATATTCCGGGCTGGCATAACGGTAGCTCAACTGAATCATTTTCTCTGAGTCAGCACGATACTCAAGCACTGCATCGCCCAGCGCCAGTGCATCAAGACGGGTGTCATATTGCACACCGCCGCGAACGCCCCAGAAGTTATTGATTTTGTAATAAGTGTCACCTGCCCACACCAGGCTGCCGGTATCATCATTTTTATCCAGCACGCTGTTCTGATCGCCAGTGCGCGGTGGCTGGAAGTAATAAATCTGTCCGGCAGAGGCGTTAAAACGTTCTTCCAGATTTTCGTCGTAAATACGGGTAGTTAAACCACTCGCCACCTGATTGGCAGAAGCGATGCGGTCAAGGCCACTGTAACTTTTATCGCGGAACAGACCGGTGTAGTCGGACTGCAACAACGTGGAGTCATAGGTATTGATCGAACTCTGGTTACGATACGGAATGTACAGGTACTGCACTCGCGGCTCGAGGGTCTGGGTGTAATCACTGTTCCAGTCCATCGTACGGTCAAACACCATTTTGCCGTCGGTTTTAAATTCAGGCATAACGCGGTTGACGGATGAACGCAGTTTGGTGTCCGGGTTCGCATCATAATAGGCATCCGGAATATCCTGCTGATAGTGGGTAGCCATCAGCTTGATTTCGTTATCCAGATTGCCCCAGCCGTTACTGAGCGGCAGGCTTAACGTGGGTTCGAAGTGCGTACGCACCGCTTCCGGGTTATCCGGGTTCACGCTGGTGAATTTCACCGCCTGACCGTACAGGTGCAGGTCGAACGGACCTACATCGTTTTTATAGTAGTTAATGTCCAGCTGTGGCTGGGCACGGTAAGCATTCTGGTTACCGTAATCACTGAAGACCTGGAACTGTTTACTCGCCAGCGTGACGTCCCAGTTCTGATTCGCATACCCTACACTGAATTTTTGCGTGGAATAGCCATCGGTACTGGAACCGTATTTCGAATCGAAATCGGTGAAGTAATAAGGGTCACTGACTTTGGTGTAATCGACGTTGAAGCGCCACACCTGATCGTAAACACCTGAATGACGCCAGTAATACATCCAGCGTTTGGTGGTGTTATCACTGGTACGGCCTTCTTCCTTCAGGAACTGATCGTCGATCTTCTTATCATTGCCCAGATAATCGAACTCCATCAGACCCGCACCGGCGACGGTCAGGTAACGGAATTCGTTCTGCAGCTGCAGACCACGATCGCTCATGTAATTTGGCGTGATCGTGGCGTCGTAGTTTGGCGCAATGTTCCAGTAATAAGGAACCGTCAGGCCGAAACCATTGTTGGTGCTGTATTTGGCGTTAGGGATAAGGAAACCGGAACGGCGCTTATCCCCAATCGGTAACTGCATATATGGGCTGTAGAACACAGGAACCGGGCCGATATGGAAACGTGCATTCCAGATTTCAGCCACTTCCTCCTGACGGTCCTGAATCACTTCTGAACCGACGACGCTCCAGCTGTTATCACCGGGCAGACAAGTGGTGAACGTGCCGTTATCCATGATGGTGTAGCGGTTATTGTCACGCTGCTTCATCTTATCAGCCTGGCCACGACCCTGACGGCCAACCATCTGATAATCACCATCCTGAACATCAGTGTCTTTCGTGGTCAGGTTTGCAAAGCCTTTCGGGCCTTTCAGCTTGATTTGATTATCGTTATAACGCACGTTGCCGGTCGCTGTAGCGGTTCGGGTCGGCGTTGGCTGATTAGGATTCGCGATTTGATTGAGCTGAACCTGATCAGCGTCCAGTGTGCTGTTTCCCTGAACAACGTTAACGTTGCCGGTAAACAACGCGCTGTCGGGATAATTGCCTGTCGCCTTATCGGCATTAATAGTGACAGGCAGTGAGTTAGGATCACCCTGCACCAAAGGTTTGTCATAGGTCGGAACGCCGAGCATACATTGTTCTGCGAGATCGGCCATTGCGCCGTGACTGTACAATACTGACCAGATTGTGGCGGCCAGCATTGTCGGTAAGCGTGTTTTCAGACGTCTGTTTTTCATACGTAAAATGGTGTTCCGTCATCAGAGGCATCATGCCGGCAAACGGTCAGAGACTATCTCACTCATCATGGTTGCGCTAGTGTTAAATCCCACCTGTTACGTTGCTGCCGTTAGGCACAACGATAAATGCCGGTTATGATAAAGCAATTTTTAAGCGACGGCATGGCGAATTGAGGAGTATATGCAGTATTGGGGAAAACTGCTCGGACTTATCCTTGGCTTATGGTCAGGTTTAGGCTTCTGGGGAATTGTTGCAGGGCTGGTGATAGGGCATATGTTTGATACCGCGCGTTCCGCGAAACGCAGGGGATATTTTGCCGATCAGCAGACACGTCAAACCATCTTTTTCCGCACCACCTTTGAGGTGATGGGGAATCTGACAAAATCAAAAGGCAGAGTTACCGAAGCAGATATTCAGATCGCCAGTCTTTACATGGAACGTATGCAACTGCATGGCGAGCAACGTGAAGCCGCGCAACGCGCCTTCCGCGATGGCAAAGAAGCCAATTATCCTTTGCGGGAAAAAATGCGTGAACTGCGCAGTGCGTGTTTTGGTCGTTTTGACCTGATACGGACTTTTCTGGAAATCCAGATCCAGGCGGCCTACGCCGACGGTTCATTGCATCCTAACGAACGCGAAGTGCTGTATGTGATTGCTGAAGAACTGGGTATTTCACGGATGCAGTTCGATCAGTTCCTGCGCATGATGGAAGGCGGCCAGCAGTTTGGCGGCCATCAGCAGGGCGGACGTTCCTATGGCGGCGGTTATCACCAGACGCAGCAAGGCCCGACGCTGGCGGATGCCTGTAAAGTGCTGGGCGTGAATGCCACCGATGACGCGACGACAATCAAGCGTGCCTACCGCAAACTGATGGGCGAGCATCATCCTGACAAACTGGTGGCGAAAGGTTTGCCACCTGAAATGATGGAAATGGCCAAGGAAAAAGCGCAGGCGATTCAGGCGGCGTATGACCTGATCAAACGCGAAAAAGGCTTTAAATAACGTCATCATAAAAAAGGCGTCCATTCCAGGACGCCTTTTGCTTTTCGTTTCATATGCGGTCAGGGATCAGAAACTCACCTTCACGCCTGCAATCGCCTGCCAGTAATCAACCCCTTCATCTTCAATTCTGTGCTGATACTGCACACCGGTGTTCAGTGACACATTCGGTGTCGGGTTACTGATAATCCCCAGATCGATCATACCAGAGCTACCTGTTGCCCCACTGCGGAAGCTGTTGCTGACGTCGCTGTAGGTGTCCCCGATGTCCATTGACGCATCGTCACTGAGATCTTTAATGAACAGGGTATTGGCGGTCACCGCCCATTTACCTGCATTCGCGGTATCCCAGTCGTAGCGGTAACGCATCCCTAAACGGGCAGTCGGACGGGTGATATCGTCATAATGCACCTTAGTGTTATCAACATCCGTAAAATCATCGACTTGCAGTCGCTGAATGCCAAATCCAACTAATGGCGTCAGCACATGATTGCCCGCCTGGATTTTATATCCCACATCGACAGAGCCGCCGAAGGATTTCGCACTGATATCCGCCACGTCACTGCCGCGCAGGTCAGTCGACACATTGCCATCATAGATGGCGACATCCGAAGCCACATCCACCGTTAATCCGCTGACATACTGATACGACAGCAGTGAAGAGAGTCCCCAGGTGGTGTATTGCGTTTTGCTGTTGCCATCAGCGGCATCCGGCGTGACATCCAGATTAGCGCTGGAAAGGCCAAGGCTCAGTCCCAGTGCGTGAGTATCATTACCCAGTTGCAGAACTTTACCGCCAAACAACCAGCCTTCTTCTTTCTGGGTGTAGTCATAGCCATAATTCATAAAGCCCAACGAAGAATGATATTTATCTTCCCCATTGAGGTACTGGAAGAACATGTGCAGTTTTTTATCATCCTGCGCCAGTGTCTGGTTACGGAATGTCTCATTCACCCGGCTGTTATAGCTCAGCAGGGCGGAAGGTAATGAAAGATAGGAAGGCACCTGCGGTGTGACAGCCGGGCGTGTATTTTTCCCGTTGTCATCCTCATCGGGTGTCGGAGCAGGAGGAACAGGTATGTCGCCGTCATCCGGAGTTGGATCGGGAATCGGTGTCTCATCGCCGCCGTCATCCGGTGTCGGATCGGGAACCGGCGTATCGTCGCCGCCATCATCCGGCGTGGGATCCGGAACCGGCGTGTTATCGACAGGCACCGTGTTATCGCCTTCAGTCAGCATATTGTTTTGCAGACGATAGTCCCAGAACTGATCGCCGCTTCCTTCAACATCACGCTGCTCCTCGGAGCTGCGTCCCGGCGCGAAAGCGTAAAGGTTGTAGGCATAAGCGCCACGCGCGACGTATTCCCCCGCCAGTTTGAAGCTGTTTTTTGTGGCGTTACCCGCTACCTGAATCAGAGAGATCCCTTCCTGATTATCCGCTGCACCGTCATTATCCGTGTCGGTGAAGAAGCCAGCACCCGAAGGCGTGACCTGAACGGTAACAGGTGCTGAAGAAACCACGTCGCCATTGATCAGTAACTTGTCGGTTTGCGCAAAACTCGGGTCGAAATGTGTGCGCAAGCTGAGCAGATTATTGTTACCTGCAGCGAGTGTGCCGTTAACGGTTTGTGTTGCCGGCATAAAGGCATCGCTTTCGCTCTCTGCTGGCCATTGAGGAAGAAGCTGAACATCATCTTTCAGAATAAGATCTGTGACGGTGCTGTTTCCCGCCAGCACGGTGTTTTGTTCCATCGTCACGGTCGAGGTAAGGGAACCGTTGAGGATCAATGCGCCGCTGTAAATATGGGTTGAGCCGGTGAAGGTATTATCGCTGTTGATATATAACGCACCGGGCGCCATTTTTTTCAGCGTCCCGTTACCGGAAATGGCGGCATCTATGATCACATCATTATTGCCGTCAGTGCTGGTGGTTTTACTGTCTGTCTGATCAACGGAAATCACACTGCCGGAGGCTAATTCAACCTGACCGCTCAGATGCGACTTGCTGTTCAGCATCATGTTTGCCTGCTCGTTGAGCTTAACGTTGGCATTCAGCGTGGCATGTTCATTCACCCGCAGGGTGGCATGGCTGGCGACATCAACCTGGTTAACATTATAGGTTTCATCAATCCAGTCATCACTGAAAACAGTGCCGCCGGCATGCGGTGTCGGGCGTCCGACAAGTCTTAGAATGCCGTTTTGCACGGAAAGCTGATTCAGATCGGCACCGCCCGCCAGGTCCCAGATGCCCGCAGAAGAATCAGGAGCATAATCGACGTTTAAATTTGATGCCGTTTCCTGACTGCCGAGATGGCCTACGAAGGTCTGGTTACTGCTGTTGTTCAGCGTCAGGGTGCTGATCTGGTCTGCATTGCTGTTAATAATCGCGGCACCGGAATCACTGTGATTGATGGTGCTGAAAGCCATGTCATAGCCATTCAGATCCAGGTTGCCGCCACGGTAACCAAAATAAATATCGCTGCTTTCAATCTGATTTTCACCGCCGATCTGCACCGTCGGACGGCCGCTGACAATGGTGACTTTGGAGAAGGCTTTTTGCTCACCCGCCTCATTGGCTTGCTGTGCCAGAACCACCAGACCGTCGCCAACATTCAGCGCGCCGCCATTATTGCCCACAGCATTGACGTACAGTGTGCCTTCACCGATTTTATGCAGTGTATCTCCATCTAAACCGTTCACTTCCCAGTCAACGGTTTTATCCGCATCCACTTCAATACCACCGCCTACCCAGGTACTGTCTGCACCTTCCGCCGACACGACCCGGTAATCGTTAGAGAACTGCAGCTTTGCAGCACCGTGATTGACGGCGCTGTCGAGTACGATCAGGCCGCCATCACCGGCAAAGCGCAGGTCTTTCGAGGCATTGAGTTCATCATTCGTGGCCTGCGAAGGTAGTGCCGTGTTAACACCGTGCCACTGCCAGCTGTTTTCGCCCTGGGTAATATTGGCCGCAGTCCAGTGAATGTCGCCATCGGCGGCGATATCAGTCACATCCGGATCGGTATTTTCAGCAATAACGCCATTGAGGAAATTCAACTGCATATCCAGGGTGTAACTTAAATAATCGTAACCCGTTTTTCCGGTACCTCCCCAGGGTGAAACACCATAGATTTTCCACTCTTTTTCAAGGTTATCATAAACGTAAAGTGGACTGCCGCTGTCGCCCGCTTGTATGGCAGAGCTGAATGGCTGAGCGCGTGAGTCTGGTGGCCCGTAGTTAACCCAGCGTAAACGTGAAGGTTCAAAAGTGGGATTAACCATCGTGCCGCCACTTTTCCAGTTGTAAGCACCGGTGAGATAAACGGGTTTCTTGGTGACCGGATCGACCTGATACTGTGTTCCTGAGCCAACCCGTGCATAGTAAACATAACGCTCAGGGTTATTACGTACTTGCTGCGTATCCACCATTGGCACGGGTGCGGCATCGGTCACGACTTTATTCAGGCGGGGAACATGAAAATCTTTCCCCCATGTTTCATAAGCTGGATGAATATTTCGGCTGATTAATTTATAGGTGGTTCTGTATTTTGCGTGATTCCCAAAGTCAACGGAAGTATACCCACCGTTATGGGCCACGCTGACAATATAAGAGGGAGAAATTAATGTCGCGATACCCAGACTGCTGACAGCGCCAAAATCAGGCATAGGAAAGTTCAGCACACCGGCTGATGTGCCATCCATTTTAAAGACTTCGATATTCTCTTCGCCAGCCTCGTATTTTCCCAGATTCTCGGCAAAGTCGCGATAGTCCTGCACAGAAACATCTTCACGCATTATCCCGGCATCGGCGTCAAACAGCGCCAATGCAATTAAGCTACTGAGCAGCTTAGGCTTCCATTTCATTATTATCTTCCCTGAGGATGAAATTATTAAAAAGGAGGGGATGTTAACAGTTGCAGGAAGAGTAATGACAGCTAAGGGAATAACAGGCTAAGGGGAGGTACTATTTTACGGGTAGTTAAAATCTAATAAATCAAGGTGATGGGAATATAATGCATATTGCTTAAAAATGACTTAAGAAATATGCATTATATGAATAATTAAAAATCCGGTTCGCAATTAAACACCAGTGGCGCATCCGTTATCGGATGGTAGAACGATAATTCCTGGGCGTGCAGTTGCAAACGATCTGCTGCCGCCAGTGCCTGCGGATGCGCATAGAATTTATCGCCCAGAATCGGATGACCAAGCGCCAGAAGGTGTACGCGCAACTGATGCGAACGTCCGGTGATTGGCCGCAGTTTCACCCGCGTGGTGCCGTCATCATCCCATGACATCACTTCGTATTGCGTCAGCGCCTTTTTGCCGGTTTCATGGCAGACCTTCTGCTTTGGCCGGTTGGGATAATCGCAAATTAGCGGTAAATCGATAATGCCGTAATCTTCTTCAACCCGTCCCCAGACCCGTGCGATATACACTTTCTTGGTTTCGCGCTCGCGGAACTGACGTTTCAGCTCACGCTCAGCCTCTTTGGTCAGCGCCACGACGATCACGCCGCTGGTCGACATGTCCAGACGATGGACGGATTCAGCCTCGGGAAATTGCTGCTGAATGCGCGTCATCAGGCTGTCCTGATGCTCCGCCAGTTTGCCGGGTACTGAAAGCAGCCCGCTGGGTTTATTGACCACCATGATGTGCTCATCCTGAAAAATCACCTGTAACCAGGGATCGGTCGGCGGATTGTAATTCTCCAGCGGCCGGGTTTTTGACGGTTCAGGGATTATGGGTTGATGTTCGCTCATAGCGGTTTCAGTCTGCATTCGGGGTGAAATAAAGAAGGGATGCAGACCAGCTGCATCCCGTCGGGCTTACTGGTGGCTGACCACCACCAGGCGGATCGCATCCAGACGCCAGCTGGCATCGTTCAGATTAGCCAGCACCTGCTTACGGTTAGAGTCTACTGATTCCAGTTCGTCATCGCGAATGTTCGGATTCACTTCCTTCAGTGCTTTCAGGCGATCCAGCTCTTGGGTCAGCTGCTCGTCGGCTTCTACTTTGGCCGCTTCAATCAGCGCGCGTGCCTGCTCAGCGATTTCCGCTTCTGCCTGTTGCAGCATCGCGTGAACGTCCTGCTGCACCGCATTCACCAGCTTGCTGGAGTTATGACGGTTGATGGCGTTCAGCTGGCGGTTAAAGCTCTCAAATTCGACCTGCGCCGCCAGATTGGTGCCTTTACGATCCATCAGCATACGCACCGGCGTCGGAGGCAGGAAACGGGTCAGTTGCAGATGTTTCGGCGCCTGACATTCCACCACGTAAACCAGCTCAGCCAGCAGGGTACCCACCGGCAGCGCTTTGTTTTTCAGGATCGATACCGCACAGCTGCCGGTATCGCCGGACAGGATCAGATCCAGCCCGTTACGCACGATCGGATGTTCCCAGCTGATGAACTGCGCATCTTCACGGGACAGCGCCTGTTCACGATCGAAGGTGACGGTACAACCGTCTTCCGGCAGCCCCGGGAAGTCCGGCACCAGCATGTGATCGGAAGGCGTCAGTACGATCAGATTGTCGCTGCGATCTTCCTGATTGATGCCGACGATATCGAACAGATTCAGCGCAAAGTTGACCAGGTTAACGTCGTTATCCTGCTCGCCGATTTCCTTCGCCAGTTGCTGCGCACGTTCGCCGCCGTTGGAATGCATCTCCAGCAGACGGTCGCGGCCATTTTCCAGCTTCTCTTTCAGCGCATCATGTTCGGCGCGACATGTGAGAATAAACTCGTCCAGACCAGCCTGCTCGGCAGGCGTGGCCAGGAAGGCAATCAGTTGCTCATATGCGCTGTCATAAATGGTACGGCCGGTCGGGCAGGTATGTTCGAACGCATCCAGACCTTCATGGAACCAGCGAACCAGCACCGACTGCGCGGTCTGTTCGAGGTAAGGCACCATGATGTCGATATTATTTTGCTGGCCGATACGATCCAGACGCCCGATACGCTGCTCCAGCAGATCCGGGTTAAACGGCAGATCGAACATCACCATTTTGCTGGCGAACTGGAAGTTACGGCCTTCGGAGCCGATTTCGGAACACAGCAGCACCTGTGCGCCTTCTTCCTGAGAAGCAAAGTAAGCGGCAGCGCGGTCACGTTCAATGATCGACAATCCTTCATGGAACACGGCGGCACGGATTGCTTCACGTTCACGCAGAACCTGTTCCAGTTGCAATGCGGTGGCGGCTTTGGCGCAGATCACCAGCACCTTCTCGTCACGGTTAGCGGTCAGATAACCGAGCAGCCATTCGACGCGCGGATCAAAGTTCCACCAGGTGGCGTTCTCGCCTTCGAACTCCTGATAAATCTGCTCCGGGTACAGCATGTCGTGCGCACGGGCTTCGGCGGTTTTCTTCGCGCCCATAATGCCTGAGACTTTAATCGCGGTCTGATACTGCGTCGGCAGCGGCAGTTTCACCGCGTGCAGATGACGCTCAGGGAAACCTTTCACGCCGTTACGGGTGTTACGGAACAGCACGCGGCTGGTGCCGTGACGATCCATCAGCATGGAAACCAGCTGTTTCGCTGCCGCTTCATCGCCTTTATTGGCGGCGGTCAGCAGGGCATCGGTATCGGCGTTGCCGACACTTTCACCCAGCAATGTCAGCGCTTCCGGCGTCAGAGGTTCTTTGTTGAGTAACAGCGTGACGGCATCGGCCACCGGCTGATACTGCTGTTGTTCTTCAATGAATTCTTCGTAATCGTGGAAACGATCCGGATCCAGCAGGCGCAGACGCGCAAAGTGACTTTCCTGACCCAGTTGTTCCGGCGTCGCCGTCAGCAGCAGAACGCTTGGGATTTGCTGGGAAAGTTGCTCGATAACCTGATATTCGCGGCTTGGCGCGTCTTCGCTCCACACCAGATGGTGCGCTTCATCGACCACCAGCATGTCCCACGCCGCATCAGAAAGCTGCTCAAGGCGGGATTTATTGCGGCGCACGAAATCAAGCGAACAGATCACCAGCTGTTCAGTTTCAAACGGATTAGTCGCCTCATGTACGGATTCAGCGTAGCGGTCGTCATCAAACAGAGAGAAACGCAGGTTGAAGCGGCGCAGCATTTCTACCAGCCACTGGTGTTGCAGGGTTTCCGGCACCACGATCAATACGCGCTCAGCACGGCCAGACAGCAGTTGCTGATGAATAATCATACCGGCTTCAATGGTTTTACCCAGACCCACTTCATCGGCCAGTAAAACGCGCGGCGCGTGACGCTGACCGACTTCGTAAGCAATGTGCAGCTGATGCGGGATCAGGCTGGCGCGCATACCGCGCAGGCCGCCGAATTCCAGACGGAACTGTTCGCGCTGATATTTACGGGCGCGGAAACGCAGGGCGAAGCGATCCATACGGTCAATCTGACCGGCAAACAGACGGTCCTGCGGCTTACTGAACGTCAGCTTGCTGTCGAGCAGCACTTCACGCATCGCGACGCCGGTTTCTTCGGTGTCCAGACGGGTGCCGATGTAAGTCAGCAGGCCTTTATCTTCCAGGACTTCTTCGACCTGTAACTGCCAGCCTTCATGACTGCTGATGGTGTCACCGGGATTGAACATCACGCGGGTGATCGGGGAATCATTTCGGGCATACAAACGGTTTTCACCGGTGGCGGGGAAAAGCAGAGTAACCATGCGCACGTCCAGCGCTACTACGGTCCCTAATCCTAATTCGCTTTCCGTATCGCTTATCCAGCGTTGACCCAATGTAAACGGCATAATCTCTCTCTGTGTTGTTTGCTCGGTATACGACGACTGCGCAATGCGTGTTCAGCCCGTGAACTTTCTCGGGCAATAGTTTTCTTTCCCCGCCATAAGGCGCGGAGTAGTTTGCTGTGTGAGGATGTTTCAGAAATGGGAAAGGGCGCTATGGTAATGGAAGGTAAGCCTTTCGTCACCTGCGAATCAAAGAGCAATCCTTTTTTTGCTCAGAATAATCCCATCTGACCTGTAATCAGTGTAGCAAAGTCGTCATGGAGGAAAGGTAAAATACCGTCGGCAACCGGCTCCAGCTGACGTTCGATGTAATGATCGTAATCGATGGGGGACTGGCGGTTCTCCAGAGGTTCAGGCCCGGACGTGGTCATCACGTAACTTATCCAGCCGCCGTTCTGATACTGTTTTGCGCGCCCGTGCTGAACGTTATAATCATCCGCCAGCCTTGCGGCGCGAACATGCGGCGGGACGTTTTTTTCGTAATCACTCAGCTTGCGGCGAAGACGTTTGCGGTACACCAGCTTGTCATCAAATTCGCCGTCGAGCGTGCGCGCCACATAATCGCGGACGTAATCCTGATAAGGCTGCCGGTGGAAAATACGCTGATACAGTTCCTGCTGAAACTCCTGCGCCAGTTTCGTCCAGTCGGTGCGCACGGTTTCCAGCCCTTTATAAACGATGTGCTCGCCGTCGGCGTCATTCACCAGGCCGGCATAGCGTTTTTTGCTGCCGGTTTCCGAACCGCGGATGGTCGGCATCAGGAAGCGCTGATAGTGCGTTTCGAATTCCAGTTCCAGCGCGCTTTCCAGCCCGTACTCCTGTTGCAGGTGCGCTTTCCACCAGACATTGACCTGTTCCACCAGATGACGACCTATGACGTTAGCGTCTTCCTGCGAATGGGCTTTATTGAGCCAGACAAAGGTGGAATCGGTGTCCCCGTAAATCACCTGATAGCCTTCGGCCTCAATCAGTTCACGGGTCTGGCGCATAATGTCGTGCCCGCGCAGCGTAATAGAAGATGCGAGGCGTGGATCAAAGAACCGGCAGCCGCTGGAGCCGAGCACGCCGTAAAAGGCGTTCATGATGATTTTCAGTGCCTGAGAGAGTGGTTTGTTTTTCTGCTTTTTAGCTTGCTCGCGGCCCATCCAGATCTGGCGGACGATCTCCGGCAAACAATGTTTTTCCCGCGAGAAGCGGGCGTTGCGGTAACCCGGCACCGAGTGTTCGTCGTCAGGCTGTTGCAGTCCGGCAACCAGCCCGACCGGGTCGATCAGAAAGGTGCGGATAATCGACGGATACAGGCTTTTATAATCGAGCACTAATACGGAATCGTACAAACCGGGGCGCGAATCCATTACAAAGCCACCAGGGCTCATTTCGCCCTCCAATTCGCCCAGATTTGGCGCGACATAACCGGCGCGGTGCATGCGCGGTAAATAAAGATGGGTGAACGCCGCTACCGAACCGCCGCTGCGATCTACCGCCAGACCAGTCACCGAAGCACGTTCCAGCAAAAACGGCATCAGCTCTGTTTTGGCGAAAATACGCGTCACCAGTTCGCAGTCTTTCAGGTTATAGCGTGCCAGCGCCGGTTTATCTTCGCGAAAACGCTGTTCGATTTCGGCCAGCCGCTGATAGGGATTGTCACTGGCTTTGCCTTCGCCCAATAAACTTTGCGAGACGAATTCCAGACTGAACGAGTTGAAGTTCCAGAATGCGGATTTCAGTGCTTCAATGCCGTCGATAATCAGGCGGCCAGCGGCAGCAGCAAAAAAGTGCCCCTGTTTGAAGCCATGTTCACGCCATTCAAGATCACCGCCACCGCGCCCGAATTTCAGCGGGATTTTGTAGCGGTCTGCATGTTTCTGTAAAACCCGCAGGTCGAACTGCACAACGCTCCAGCCGATTATCGCGTCGGGATCGTAAGTCTCCAGCCACTCATTGAGTTTTTCCAGCAACTGCGGGCGGCTGTCGACGTAAACCATGTTGAAATCGAACTGAGCATCCGGATCGCCGTTGGGCGGACCGAGCATATAAACGTGGCGCTGCCCGCAGCCTTCCAGCCCGATGCAATACAACTCGCCGTTGCCGCTGGTTTCGATATCCAGCGAACACAGTTTCAGCGGCGGGCGGTAGTCTTCCGCCGGTTTCATTTTGGTGTCCAGCAACAGCTTGTCCGGCCCGGGTTTGCCGCTGAACCAGACCGGGGCGGTGATATAGCGTTCCATCAGGAAGCGTTCCGGCGGGCGGATATCCGCTTCGAAAACATTGACGCCATTTTCTTTCAGCAGTTTTTCAATCCGCATTAACTGCCGGTGTTGCGGGCAATAAAGCCCAAGAACGGCGCGGGAATGGAAATCCTGCAACGGCAACGGACGCAGACTGATATTTTTTTCATCAATGAGAATACGCTCCGCCGCCGCACGCTGTTCAGCGGGAATAAACGCCACCGATTCCTGCAAGGGCAGGCGTACTTTTTGCGGGCCGTCGTCTGTCGCCAGCCATAAATCCACCTCCGTACCCCGCGGCGTGTCGCGCCAGTGGCGGGTCAGCACAAATCCCTGACGCGGCGCCGTGTCAGGGGAACGGGCAGATGAAGGGACGGAATTTGCGTTAATAAGCGCCTCGGAACAGATGAAATAAAAGATGAACTGCAAAGACAGAGTATGGTTATTTATACAGTCTTTGTCTATGGCTCAGGTTTCTGCCAAATACGCATACAATTACGCGGTTGACTGTGATAGTTCATGCGCTGACAATTCAGCCGCTTGATGTATTTACTACAATGAGAATGCAGAAAACTCACACTTGTCTCATTTATCTGCGCAATTGGCGCAGACGTAACTGAATTCTGGGAATTTATGGAAGCCTATCTACAACATCTGGTCGCTCAGTCGGTGGGCTTCGCATTAATTATTGTCGCTGTGGTGGCTTTCTTCGAGTCGCTGGCGCTGGTCGGGCTGATTTTGCCGGGCACCGTGATGATGGCGACGCTCGGCACGCTGATCGGCAGCGGTCAGGTCGGGTTGTACGAAGCCTGGCTGGCGGCGGGGCTGGGCTGTTTCTTTGGCGACTGGGCCTCGTATTTCATTGGCCGCGGCTTCAAGGAACCGTTACACCGCTGGCGCTTCCTTAAGCGTTACCAGTCATTACTGGATAAAACCGGATATGCGCTGGATCGGCACAGTTTTGCCACCGTCATTATCGGTCGTTTCATCGGGCCAACGCGCCCGCTGGTGCCGATGGTGGCCGGTATGCTGAACCTGCCGCCTTATAAATTTGCACCGCCGAATATCATCGGCTGCATCACCTGGCCGCCGGTGTATTTCCTGCCGGGGATTCTGGCGGGCGTTGCGATTGATATTCCGGCCAGCCACAACAGTTCAGTGTTCAAATGGATGCTGTTTGCCGCCGTGGTGCTGATCTGGCTGAGTGCCTGGTTGCTTTGGCGCTGGTTCCGGTCGGGCAAAGCTTCACCTGATGCGATGACCAAATGGTTGCCCCTGCCGCGTCTGCGCGTCGTTTGTGTGCTGAGTCTGATCGCAACCGCAGTGAGTCTGGTGATGCTAAGCAAACAGCCGATGATGCCGGTTTACGGTCATCTGCTGTGGAAAGTGATCACCCGCTGATGTCAGGCGGATGTCCTAAACGTCCGCTCCTGAAACATCTATCCCCAATACTCTGGCTTCCGGCGCACTGCCGTCGGCCAGTGCCTGCGTCGGTCCGTCGTAGAAAATCCGGCCATCGACAACCAGCAGTGTACGCGGTGCAATCCGCGCCGCATCGTCCAGATTATGCGACACCATCAGCAATGTGAGATGGCGTTGCCCGCACACTTTATCCAGCAAACTCAGCATCTCACTGCGCAGCGCCGGATCGAGTGCCGAAAACGGTTCGTCGAGCAATAAGATTGGCTGGCTGCGTAACAGGCAGCGCGCCAGTGCGACACGCTGACGCTGCCCGCCGGAAAGCTGCGACGGTAAGCGATCCAGGCACTCTTCCAGCCCGACCTGTCGGGCGATGTCTTCCAGTTCGCGCTTCTGCTGCGCGGTGAGTTTCAGCCCCGGATGTAACCCCAGCCCCATGTTCTGACGCACCGTCAGATGCGAGAACAGATTGTTTTCCTGAAACAGCATCGACACCGGACGTTTTGCCGGTGGTGTCGCGCTGTGATCTGCACCGTTAAGCAGGATCTGCCCGCTGACCGGTGCCAGGAAACCGGCGACCAGGCTGAGCAGGGTACTTTTTCCCGCGCCGCTCGGCCCGAGAATGGCCACGCGCTCACCGGCCTCGATCTGTAAATCGAAGCGCATCGGCAGGTGTTCGTACAGGTACGTCAGTTTATTCAGCGTCAGCATGGCGGCCCGGTAATTTCTCAATCAGGGTGAATAACAGAAAACATAACAGCAGCAATAACAGCGCCGTCACCGCGCCGTCCTGGCTGCGATAGGCGCCGATCTGCTGATACAGATAAAATGGCAGGGTGCGGAAGTTCTCATTGCCGAATAAGGCGATCACGCCGAAATCCCCCAGCGACAACACGCAGGCAAACGCCAGCGCCTGCGCAATCGGGCGCCTCAGCGCGCTCAGTTCCACCCAGCGCAGGCGCTGCCAGCCGTGCATATCCAGTGAGAGGCACAGCGGCGTGTAACGTTCGGCCACGTCGCGCATCGGGTTATCCAGCACTTTTAGCGCATAAGGCACCGCCATCAGCGCATTGGTCATGATCACCAGCGGCCACGGCGATTGTGGCAAACCTGTCGTATCGCCAAGCAGCAGGAAAAAGCCGGTTGCCAGCACAATGCCCGGCATCGCGAGGATCAGCATCCCGCTGAGATCCATCGCCTGCGCCCAGCCATTTCTCTGCCGTAATCGCAGTTCGCGACTGCTCCACAACAGCATCATAGTCAGCAGGACACACACTATTCCGCTGCCCAGCGCGATACGCACGGATGTCCATAATGCCAGCCACAGTGCAGGTTGTTGTAAAACACCGACTGCTGCACGGTTGATACCGTCGGTAATCACGGCGAGTAGCGGCGGCAGGATCAGCATTAACGCCAGGCCGATCAGCACGGCATCTGCGATGCGCCGCAGCCTGGAATCGTCCGGGTTACGCCAGCGCTGAGAATGCGTTTGTCCGACCGGCAACGCCTGACTGAGTTTCTGGCTGAGCAAGACCAGCGCCAGACAACAAAACAGCTGGATCAGCGCCAGCGTGGCCGCGCGGCTTAAATCGTAGTCGTAACTTAACGCCTGAAAAATCGCCAGTTCAATGGTGGTCGCCTGCGGACCGCCGCCCAGCGACAGCACCGTGGCGAAGCTGGCGAAGCACAACATAAAAATCAATGCAGCGGCGGGGAAAATCTGCCGGCGAATGGCAGGCCATTCAACAAAGCGAAATTGCTGCCAGGCGTTCATCCCAAGCTGCGCAGCCAGCTGGCGCTGTTCGACGGCGATATTTTCCAGCGCCTGCAATAAAAGTCGCGCTGCCAGTGGCAGATTGAAAAACACGTGAGCCAGTAAAATGCCCTGTAAACCATAAGGCGAGAAACGGTAATCCACGCCCAGCCAGCCGCAAATCTGCGCCAGCCAGCCCTGTCGTCCGTAAACGCTGAGAATGCCGAAGACTGCCACCAAAACCGGTAATACCAGCGTCATCGCGCATAAACGTAGTAACAGCTGACGTCCGGGGAAGCGGCGGCGGAACAGCGCACGCGCCAGCAGAATGGCGGGCAGCACAGAACAGAGCGCCGAAAGCAGCGCCTGCCAGAAGGTAAAGCGGATCACATGCCAGAGATAAGGATCCTGCCACAGCGAGGCGCCGCTCATCTGTGGCGCATGACGCCACAGAGAGCCTAACGCCAGCATAGCCACCAACAACATCAGCAGCGAGGCGATGGCGCCCGGCCACAACCAGCGCGGGATCAACGGCTGACGGCGTTCTGCCATGCCTGGATCCATTGTGAACGGTGAGTGGCGACATCCTGTGCGCTGTATTGCAGGGACTTAGCCGGGATCGTCAGCTGTTTAAAAGCGTCAGGCAGCGGGGTGTTGATCACCGGATACATCCAGTTGCCGGCCGGGATCACTTTCTGGAAATCTTCCGTAGTAACGAATTTCATGAACTCTTCAGCCAGTTTCGGTTGCTGGCTGTTCGCCAGCTGACCCGCCACTTCGACCTGCATATAATGGCCTTCGGTGAAATCTGCTGCCGCGTAGTTATCTTTCTTCTCTTCCACGATGTGGTAAGCCGGAGACGTGGTGTAGCTCAGCACCAGATCGCTTTCACCTTTGAGGAATAAACCGTAAGCCTCGCTCCAGCCTTTGGTGACGGTAACGGTTTTCTTCGCCAGTTTTTCCCACGCTTGCGGTGCTTTGTCGCCATAGACTTTTTGCATCCACAACATCAGGCCCAGACCCGGTGTACTGGTGCGCGGATCTTCGTAAATGACTTTCCATTTCTGGTCGCTGTTGATCAGCTCATCGAGGCTTTTTGGCGGGTTCTTCAGTTTGTTTTTGTCATAGACGAACGCGAAATAGCCGTAATCGTAAGGCACGAACGTGGTGTTGTCCCAGCCGCCTGGTACGGTCAGTCTGGCAGCGGTTTTCGGCGCTTTGGCAAATAATCCGGTTTGTTCAGCTGCCTGCAACAGGTTGTTATCCAGCCCGAGAACCACGTCGGCTTTGCTGTTTTTGCCTTCCATCCGCAGACGGTTAAGCAAAGAGACACCGTCTTCCAGCGCAACGTATTTCAGCTCGCAGCCGCATTGGGCTTCAAAGGCTTTTTTGATCGCCGGGCCCGGACCCCAGTCGGCAGAGAAAGAATCATAGGTATAAACCGTCAGGACAGGTTTTGCCGCGAAGGCAGGTGCAGAAAGTAACAGCAGGCAGGACAATAATTTTTTCAACTTTGCGCTCCAAAAAAAATGAAAGGGCAAAGGATTTTGAGTAAGCATCGCGCAGTCTCAAATCCCTCCGCCGGGGTTAACCGGATCAGGTTCGACGGGTCTAAATCTCAGCCTTTTAAACTTGCTGTGCGTGTGTTGATCGGGCGTCGTGCAGTGCTCGAAATGCTCACGTACTTTGTGTACGCTTCGCTTTCTGTGCGCTGGACTTCACCCGCTGAACACGCGCTCGCGGCGTTTAAAGATCGAGTTCATTCTTCTTGAAAAAGAACGCACTCTGGCACCCCGTTGAGAACGGATGTCATTCTAGAGACTAACGGCGCGATGCGATAGTCCGATTAACTGTCCGGCGGCGCAAACCACGCGGATTTGAAGTCGAACCAGCCGAGGGTGTTCATACGCACGCCGCGCATACTGCGCTGCCCCTGCAACACCAGCCAGTGATGAAACAGAGGATGGATCTGATGGCTGACCGTTTGTTTCTGACTCCATTTGGCGATCGATAAATTCCCCGCATGCCACTGCGCGGCGTCATCTTCCATTTCTTCACTGAAGCAGTGTTTCGCCAGCGGTAATTCATAGAAATGCGCAAACAGTGAAAATTCCAGTGGCAGGGTAAAGTTGGCGCTGCCGAGCCACAGATCACTTTTGGCGTCACCGCGGTGCCAGACCGCGTAATCCACGACCTGAATAATCAGCTCAATGCCTTCGGACGCCAGCAGCGGCTGCAGCGCATTGCAGATCGCCTGATGCTCGGAATGCTCGCCGTAAAATGTCAGTGTCACCTGGGTCAGGTTTTGCGGTCTGGGCGGACGCGGTTGTGGCGCTTTATGGTGCCAGCGTGGCAGCAGGCCGTAAGCCGGCGACCAGTAGCGCTGATAAATCGGTTCGGCATTATTCAGTAAGGCGATGGGATTAAGTAAATCGCACAACCACTGACGGGTTTCCGCGGATTGTCCGACCGGCGAACGCTGGTCAAATAACAGGAAATAGCAGCCTTCTTCCAGGCGACTTTCCAGTTCGCTTTTGCCAGATTCATCGGCCTGTAGCTGTACACCGGAATGCACCAGTTCTTCACTCAGTTCCGGCAACACCCAGATATTTACTTCGTCAATCAGCGCCCGGAAGCCAAAATAATCATCAAAGGCGCGGATGCGCAGTTGTGTTTTCAGATTACGCACCACGGCGTAAGGGCCGGTGCCGACCGGATGGCGGGCAAAATCGGGCAGCGACTGCCACTCCTGCGGGAGGATCATCGCGTGGATATTGCCGAACAGCCACGGCAGCCAGCGATCGGGTTCATTCAGGTGGATATCAATAACATTTGGCGTGGGCGTTGTGACTGATTTCAGATTACTGAACAGCGGATGCGTTTTCAGCCGGGTGAAGGTAGCAATGATATCCACCATCTCCAGTTCACGGCCGTGATGAAAATGAATGGCAGGGCGCAGATAAAAACGCCATTGCAACGGCGAAATTTCCTGCCAGTGATGGGCTAAATCGCCTTCGACTTCCCCTTTTTCCTCATTTATGCGTGTGAGGCCGCTGAAAATTTGCCGGGCAATATGGGTTTCAGAGCGGCGTAACATGGTACCGGGCAGCAGATTAATCAGCGGACGGTAATACAACACACGCAGGATATGCTTACCCTGACGGAAACTGCGGCCGAGCTGGGACAGCAGCATCTGGCGCACCAGGGTTTTGTCGCCGACCAGTTGCACCAGCTGATCAATCCGGTCCTGTTCCAGCAGCTCTTCGGCCCGCTGTTGCTGGAGTGCGAGGCCGGTATACAAAAATTTCAGCGTGGAACGTTTGCCGCGTCCGGCTTCTGCATCCCACGTCAGCCAGCCCTGTCTCTGCATGGTGCTGAGCAACGAGCGCATGTGTCTGCGTGAGCAACTCAGAACTTCCGACAGTGCCTGTAGCGTCGTTTCAGTGTCTTCACCGTGACAGCTTTGCCACAGGCGGATGAACTGTTGTTGCAAACGGGACGAGGACATAAAGGAGGAACTCCACGGGCAATTTTCATCAATTTATCTTTCCTCATATTACGCTGATACTGTTTCTCAACGAAAGCCTGTTGTGAATCACCGGAGGTCAGCATGAAACGCAGTCTGAACGCCCGTTTCTATCAGCGTTATTTTGAAGCCATCAAAAAGAACGCCTCTAAAAATCATGCAGACTGGCTGTCCTGGGTTCCGGTGCAATACCGTCTGGATATTCTGTCCCGTCTTACGCAGTGGGATATGGAAACGCTGGACGACGAGCAATACCGCCGTCGACTGTGACTTCAGGTCTGACTAAATTCGATTTTCTGAGTAATGGTGTATTGTCACCAGCCAGTGAGGAAACTCACTGGTTTTTTTATTCGTATACCCTTCACATTTCGAGCCGCAGACGCGTTGGCCGCTCTTACTCACCCGAATCACTGACCTGTGTCAGCTCATCGGGATCCGTGCGCTTGCCGCCTTTCTGCAACTCGAACTGTTTTGGGTATACACTGTATATTGTGCTGTAAGACATTCATTTCTCAGGGACGACGTCATGCCAAAACCTCGTTTTAATCGTATTTATGTCACCTTTCTGGTGGTCTCCTTGCTGTGCGGCGTGGCGGGTGCATTACAGGCACCGACGCTGAGTCTGTTTCTGACTAACGAAGTGAAGGTCCGGCCACTGTGGGTGGGATTCTTTTATACCGTTAACGCCATCGCCGGGATCGCGATCAGCTTTCTGCTGGCTAACCGTTCCGATAACAAAGGCGACCGGCGGAAATTGCTGATGTTCTGCTGCCTGATGGCGCTGGGTAACAGCCTGGTATTTGCCTTTAGCCGCGATTATCTGGTGCTGATCACCGTTGGCGTATTGCTGGCGGCGATAGGCAATGCGTCGATGCCGCAGCTCTTTGCGCTGGCGCGTGAACATGCGGATCGCTCCGCCAGTGAAGTGGTGATGTTCAGTTCGATGATGCGTGCGATGCTCTCGCTGGCGTGGGTGCTGGGCCCGCCGCTCTCTTTTATGCTGGCGCTGAATTACGGCTTTACGCCGATGTACCTGAGTGCCGCCGCAGTGTTTGTCGGCAGCATATTAATGATCTTTTTCTTCCTTCCGTCAGTGCCGCGCCTTGAACAGCCGGTGGATGAAAAAGCGGTGCCGGTTAGCGCCTGGCGCAACAAAGATGTGCGGCTGTTGTTCTTTTCCTCCCTGCTGATGTGGACCTGCAATATCATGTATGTCATTGATATGCCTCTGTACATCACCAGTGATTTGGGTCTGCCGGAAGGGCTGGCGGGCTTGCTGATGGGAACCGCTGCCGGACTGGAAATTCCGGCGATGTTGCTGGCGGGTTATCTGGTCAAACGTACCGGCAAGCGCAAGCTGATGCTGTATGCCGTGGCGAGCGGTGTGATTTTCTATGCCGGACTGGTGGCGTTTCAGTTCAAAGCCGCGCTGATGATCCTGCAATTGTTCAACGCGATTTTCATCGGCATCGTCGCCGGGATCGGAATGTTATATTTTCAGGATCTGATGCCGGGAAGGGCGGGTTCAGCGACCACACTTTTCACCAACAGCATTTCTACCGGTGTAATTTGCGCGGGGTTGTTGCAGGGCTTTATCGTGGAAAACTTCGGCCACTATCCGGTCTACTGGGCGGCGACCGTGCTGGCGGTGGTGGCGCTCGGGCTGATGTATAAAGTCAAAGATGTGTGAATGACGTGGGGTTAAAGAGCGATTAATTCGCTCTTTAACCTATTCAGCTGAATAATACATTTAGTTTTCCAAGCTTCTGCAATGACTTAATTTTTATTAGTTATCTGGATTCTCCCTCAAGAATAAACATTCTTCTCCCCCTCTAATCCTCCTTACCGTCTGGATAATTAAAGGAGGGGGCTATATTATCGGCTTTCTAAAATACTGATAAAGGGGAAAAATATGATTCCGGTTGTACTTATAAGGAAAACATATAATTCATTTCTTGATGAGAAGAAATCTGAGGGCGTTTGTTTTGGTTTATGTCTGACCTGGCTTGGCGATATATTAAAAGAACGGCCAGCACAGAAAATGGGCAACTGGTTTCCAGGCTGGCTTTCCGGTTGGTTTTCCCCGCCACTGACAGCGGATAAGAAAGCCTTAATCCCCTCTGATACTGTGAAGCTAAGGCTATTACTGGAGCGGGCATACCGACGGCATGAGAGCTATCTGAAAAGCTGCAGGGAGAGTCAGCAGGATCCGAAACGTCAGACAGGACGCCATGAGGCCTTTGTTAATTATAAAAATTTCCGTCAGGCAGAAAAGGAAAAAATAACAGGGGTTCCCGGATTACAATATCGACTGATAGCACGTAATGATTTTATGTTGTTTAACGGGTTAAATCTTTCTGGTCATGCTCATCCTCTCACCGGGACGATCATTGCTTTCCGGTATTCTGAGATACCGGGCGAGGTCGGCTACCATTCCGTTGCAGCCTTTCGCTATAATGCCACGGAATGTTTTTTTCTCGATCCTAATTTAGGATTATTTAAAACATCCTCTTCTTATCCTATGAAGGATGTCACTCAATATATTAATAAGGTATACAAAGAGGCTGTACCATTATTAGAATTTATAGTTTCCAGGAATAATTAAAAATAGCCTCTCATGGATATTGTATTTCGTTAGATGATAATGTGGGAGATGTTTTTAGTATGATTACGATTACTTCTATTGAAAAAAACTATGGTTCATTCACTGATGAACATAAATCGGAGGGTTATTGTTTTGGCTTTTGTCTTACCTGGTTAGGCGATATATTGAAAGACCGGTCTTCACAATATTCAGGGCGTTGGTTTTCAGGATGGTTTACACCCGTGAAATCTCCTGAAGAAAAAGCTTTATTGCCCACAGATTATGCAAGCCAGCGCCTGCTTTTTGACCGGGCACGCAGAAAGCAAGAAAATTCAGAAAGACGAGCTGACGTGGATAGTGCTCAAGGCTTCAGCCAGTTAGAGCATGAGGAAGTTACTGTAAATTATAAGAATAGACGTCAGCGTGAAAAAGAAATGATAACTGCCGTTCCCGGCTTAAAATATTCTTTGCATGAACGAAGTTCCTTTATGACAATGACCACGCTGAATACTCGCGAGAATAAGAATCCCTTATCCGGGATGATTATCAAGTTCCAGTTTACAGATGAGGGTGAAGAGGCATGCCATGCTGTTGCCGCCTTTCGTTACAATGAGTTTGAGTCTTTTTTCCTCGATCCAAACTATGGTCTGTTTAAAACGGTGTCAGCCTACCCGATGCTGGAAATAGCCGAATTTTTATCGAGTAAATACCACTATCCTCTTGCGCTAAGCGAAATAAGGGTGACAAAGAAGTTTACGACAGAGTGACTCTGTGAGGGCGGTTTGGCAGAGGTTCTGGTATGAGGTTAAGGCTGATTAAGAAAGCGGGACTGAGCCCGCCTTCTTAATCGCTAACTGACAATAATCACTGCATAAAGGCAGGCTGATTTTTCTCGTAGCTGGAAATGTTTGTTTCGTGCTGCAACGTCAGGCCGATGCTGTCCAGACCGTTGATCATGCAGTGACGGCGGAAGCTGTCGATGACGAACGGATAGGTTTTATCGCCCGCTTTCACGGTTTGCGCTTCCAGATCTACTTCGAACTGAATGCCTTCGTTGTTTTTTACCAGTTCAAACAACTCGTCGATTTCTGCTTCGCTCAGGGTGATCGGCAGCAACTGGTTATTGAAAGAGTTACCGTAGAAGATATCGGCAAAGCTTGGCGCGATCACCGCATGGAAGCCGTAATCGGTCAGCGCCCAGGGCGCATGTTCGCGGGAAGAACCGCAACCAAAGTTTTCGCGTGCCAGTAAAATGCTTGCGCCTTTGTAACGCGGCTTGTTCAGCACGAAATCAGGATTGGGCACCTGACCGGCATCGTCCAGAAAACGCCAGTCGTTAAACAGGTGCTGACCGAAACCGGTGCGGGTCACTTTCTGCAAAAACTGTTTCGGAATAATGGCATCGGTATCGACGTTAGCTGCATCCAGCGGAACCACCAGACCGATGTGTTGGGTAAATTTAGCCATGGTGTTTTCCTCAGTTCAGTTCACGAATATCAGCGAAACGGCCGGTAACCGCCGCCGCCGCCGCCATTGCCGGGCTGACCAGATGCGTACGGCCCCCACGACCCTGACGGCCTTCGAAATTACGGTTACTGGTGGACGCGCAACGCTCGCCGGGTTCCAGACGGTCATTGTTCATCGCCAGACACATTGAACAGCCTGGCAGACGCCATTCGAAACCCGCTTCAATAAAGATCTTATCCAGACCTTCTTCTTCCGCCTGCGCTTTTACCGGACCGGAGCCTGGTACCACAATCGCCTGTACGCCGCTCGCCACTTTACGGCCTTTGGCAATGGCTGCTGCCGCACGTAAATCTTCGATACGGGAGTTGGTGCAGGAACCGATAAACACTTTATCGATCGCCACATCGGTCAGTTTAATGCCCGGTTGCAGATCCATATACGCCAGCGCTTTTTCAGCAGAAGCACGTTCTACCGGATCAGCAAATGAGGCCGGATTCGGGATGGTCTGGTTTACCGCCATCACCTGACCCGGGTTAGTGCCCCAGGTGACTTGTGGTGCGATTTCAGACGCGTCCAGGGTGACAATGCTGTCAAACTTCGCACCGTCTTCCGTTTTCAGCGTCTTCCAGTACTCAACTGCCGCGTCCCAGTTCTGGTCTTTCGGCGCGAACTGACGGCCTTTCAGATAGGCAAACGTGGTTTCGTCCGGCGCAACCAGACCGGCTTTCGCACCCATTTCGATCGCCATGTTGCACAGGGTCATACGACCTTCCATGCTCAGCGCCTCAATGGCTTTACCGCAGAATTCTACAACGTGACCCGTACCGCCAGCGCTGCCGGTTTTACCAATGATCGCCAGAACGATATCTTTCGCCGTGATACCGACAGGTGCATCGCCAGTCACTTCGATTTTCATGGTTTTGGCGCGACCCTGTTTCAGGGTTTGCGTCGCCAGAACGTGTTCCACTTCTGATGTACCGATACCGAAGGCCAGCGAACCAAACGCACCGTGCGTGGCAGTATGGGAATCGCCACACACAATGGTCATGCCCGGCAAGGTCATGCCCTGCTCAGGACCGATAACGTGAACGATGCCCTGATACGGATGGTTCAGGTCATACAACTGCACGCCGAATTCCGCACAGTTTTTAATTAATTCCTGCATCTGGATGCGCGCCATTTCGCCGCTTGCATTGATGTCTTTGGTTTGCGTGGACACGTTGTGGTCCATGGTCGCAAAGGTTTTACCCGGCTGGCGCACCTGACGGCCCATCGCGCGCAAGCCGTCAAAAGCTTGCGGAGATGTCACTTCGTGAACCAGGTGGCGGTCAATGTATAACAATGGCGTTTCGTTTTGTGCTTCATAAACGACGTGCGCATCAAACAATTTCTGATACAGAGTTTTGGCCATGTTATGCCCCTTCTTTCACAAAGCGGGCAATGATATCGCCCATTTCACTGGTGCCCAGTGCCTGCTGACCGTTAGCTAAATCACCCGTACGGTGTCCGGCTTCCAGTGCTTTATTAACAGCCTGTTCGATGGCATTGGCCGCGTCATCCGCACCCAGGCTGTAGCGCAGTAACAGCGCGGCAGACAGGATTTGTGCAATCGGGTTAGCGATGTTTTTACCGGCGATATCCGGCGCTGAGCCACCCGCAGGCTCGAACAAACCAAATGCCTGCTCGTTCATGCTGGCAGAAGGCAACATGCCCATCGAGCCGGTGATCATCGCGCACTCGTCAGACAGGATGTCGCCGAACAGGTTGGAACACAGCAGCACGTCAAACTGTGACGGGTCTTTAATCAGCTGCATGGTCGCATTATCGATGTACATGTGGCTCAGGCTGACATCCGGATAATCTTTAGCGATTTCGTTAACCACTTCGCGCCACATAATGGAAGTCTGCAACACGTTCGCTTTATCGATGGAGGTCACTTTGCTGCGGCGTTTGCGCGCAGATTCAAAGGCAATACGGGCGATACGCTCAATCTCAAAGCGGTAATACACTTCGGTATCAAACGCTTTCTCATGCATACCCTGACCTTCGCGGCCTTTAGGCTGACCGAAGTAAATGCCACCCGTCAGTTCGCGCACACACAAGATATCGAAACCTTTTGCGGCGATATCGGCACGCAGCGGGCAGAATTCTTCCAGACCCTGATACAGACGGGCAGGGCGCAGGTTGCTGAACAGTTTGAAATGTTTGCGCAGGGGCAATAATGCGCCACGCTCAGGCTGATCGTTTGGCGGCAAGTGTTCCCATTTCGGGCCACCAACGGAACCGAACAAAATTGCATCAGCTTGTTCGCAACCGGTAACGGTCGCTTCCGGCAACGGGCTGCCGTGTTTGTCGATGGCTGCGCCACCCACATCGTATTCGCTGGTGGTGATCTTCAGACCAAAACGCTGACGTACTGCTTCCAGAACTTTATATGCCTGGGCCATAACTTCCGGGCCAATTCCGTCTCCGGGTAAGACGGCAATATGATGGGTCTTGCTCATGTTCACACCGTTTCCTGATTATTTTGAATGTTGTTGTGTTGCTGACCTGACTGCTGCAAACGTTGTTTTTCAATCTCAACTTGTTTGCTGCGCCAGATGTTATTCAGTACGTGTACCATCGCTTTTGCAGAGGATTCGACAATGTCCGTTGCCAGGCCGACACCGTGGAAACGGCGGCCATTGAAAGAGACGACCACGTCAACCTGGCCCAGTGCATCTCGGCCCTGGCCTTTGGCGCTCAGCTGGTATTTCACCAGCTCAATCTGATAACCAGTGATGCGGTTGATGGCCTGATATACGGCATCAACCGGACCGTTGCCGGTGGCGGCTTCGGTGATAATTTCTTCGCCGCAGGACAAATTGACTGATGCCGTGGCGGTAATTTTGGACCCGGACTGCACGCTGAAGTTATCCAGACGGTAGAACTCAGGCTCTTCTTGCTGCTTGTTAATGAAGACCAGTGCTTCTAAATCGTAGTCGAAAACCTGACCTTTTTTGTCGGCCAGCTTCAGGAACGCGGCATACAGATGATCCAGATTGTAATCGGCTTCTTTGTAGCCCATTTCTTCCATACGATGCTTAACGGCAGCACGACCGGAGCGGGAAGTCAGGTTCAGCTGAACCTGATTCAGACCGATGGATTCCGGAGTCATGATTTCGTAGTTTTCGCGGTTTTTCAGCACGCCGTCCTGATGAATACCGGAGGAATGCGCGAAGGCGTTAGAACCGACAATCGCTTTGTTGCCCGGGATCGGCATGTTGGTGATCTGGCTGACAATCTGGCTGGTGCGGTAGATTTCTTTGTGATTGATGTTGGTGTGAACGTTCATGTAGTCGCTGCGGGTGCGGATCGCCATGATCACTTCTTCCAGCGCAGTGTTACCGGCACGTTCGCCGATACCGTTCAGTGTGCCCTCAACCTGACGCGCGCCGGCCTGAATCGCCGCGATGGAGTTACCGACTGCCATGCCCAGATCGTCGTGGCAGTGAACGGAAATAATCGCTTTATCAATGTTAGGCACGCGTTCATACAGATTGGTGATAATGCCACCGAACTGAACCGGCGTGGTGTAACCCACGGTGTCAGGAATGTTAATGGTGGTCGCCCCGGCCTTGATGGCAGCTTCAACAACACGGCACAGGTTATCCAGCGGGGTACGACCAGCGTCTTCGCAGGAGAATTCGACATCATCGGTGTAATTACGGGCGCGTTTCACGGAGTGAGTTGCCATCTCCAGCACCTGATCAAACGAACGCTTCAGCTTGGATTCAATGTGCAGGGTAGAGGTGGCCAGGAATACGTGGATGCGGAAAGCTTCTGCTACGCGCAATGCTTCGGCGGCGGCGTCGATATCACCGTCCACACAACGGGCCAGACCGCAAACCCGGCTGTTTTTGATCTGACGGGCAATGGTTTGTACAGACTCGAAATCGCCGGGAGAAGAGACCGGGAAGCCGACTTCCATTACGTCAACGCCCATCCTTTCCAGCGCCATTGCAATTTGAATCTTCTCTTTAACACTCAGGCTGGCTTGTAACGCCTGTTCACCGTCACGCAGCGTGGTATCGAAAATAATGACTTGCTCGCTCATGGGTTGTTCCTTGTCTGCTTTTATTTTCGCGCCCTGCGGAGAGATAAAAAAAAACCCGCGCATCGGCGCGGGTTTATTGTCTGTGGAAGTTTAAATCAGTTCTGATTTTCGCCCACTGGCTTACCGCGCAAATTTTCTGCGTTGAGTAGTAGGCCTAGGAGACGGGTGATCATGAACATATGTTTTCAGCTTCTCGTAATTGGGTGGTTAGAACGGGCATCGTTCAAACAGTGCTTAAAGTGATACGGGAATGTGTGCGGTATGTCAACCTTCACGGTGTGGAAATTTAATAATGATAATTCATCTCATTTAGCATTATAAACTAGTTTACCAAATGTATCTGGAACGAAGGTTTTTGTTCGTTCAGGCGGCAGTAAAGAAAAAAAACAGTCTCAAAATGGACATTAACTTTTCTGGCCAATAGTAATAAGCTAGATAATACAGTGGGTTGTAAATGATTTAGTGCAGCTTAACTTATTATTCATTTTCCGCATGTTGTTTCTATAAACATTTTATTGTTCTATATCATCAGTTTTGCCTAGATGAAATTAAGGTGGCATTTATCTTTCTGATTATTGGAAATAAGAGTCGATTTCTTTCTGAAAGTAGAATGCATTGAGTTACTGAATTCATTTACTGGTTTTTTGTATGCCCGAATTCATTTCGGTGACATTTTATTAAAAACGAATAATTAAGGGTGATCAGCCTTAAACAGGTTGAGGTATCTTGAATAGGAAATGTAATGTCCGATTTGACTACAGACAATCAAACTAAACCTCCTGAAACGGAAACACACCTCCGCAATGTAGATTTGAATTTGTTAACGGTATTTGATGCCGTGATGCAATTACAAAATATTACTCGCGCAGCCAATATGTTGGGGATGTCCCAACCGGCAGTGAGTAACGCTGTCGCCCGGTTAAAAATCATGTTTAATGATGATTTGTTTGTCCGCTTTGGCCGTGGGATCCAGCCAACAATGCGCGCGCGCCAGTTATTTGGCCCTATCCGTCAGGCTCTGCAACTGGTGATGAACGAACTCCCGGGAGCGGGTTTCGATCCTAACGTGAGTATTCGTGAATTCAATGTGGCGATTTGCAGTCCGCTGGACAAACGTCTGACTTCGCAGGTACTGAATTCGGTCGAAACTTTATCGACGGATGTCAGTATTAAATTGCAAACCATTGTGAATGACAATATAGAGCATCAGTTACGTTATCAGAATATTGAATTCATGATCAGTTATCGTAAATTCGACCGCCCGGACTTTTGTAATCAGGCGTTATTTAATGATGAACTGGTTCTGGTGGCGGCACAAAAACATCCGCGGATAAGTCCGCATATGTCTGATGAAAAGTATCTGAAAGAAAAACACGCTGTCATGATGCTTGATCGTTTTTATTCATTCAGTTCACCTTATTATGATGACCCCGAAATGCATTCGCTGATTGCTTATCAGGGAACAGATCTTTCCAGCGTAATGGAAATAGTGTCGAAAACAGATATGGTCGCGCTGGTACCGCGCTGGATGGCACAATCGAGTGCCGGAATATTAAATCTGTCCGTTATCCCGTTACCCTGGATGAAGAACAACCTGACTTGTTATCTGTCATGGCATGAATCTTCCAGTAAAGATAAAGGCAATATGTGGATGAAGTCGTTATTAAGCCAATGCATTATTTCTTTATAGCGAGTGACTCTGATACGTCCCATTTTTACTGTGTTTCCTTCCACAGTAAAAATGGCTGGTTATGGTTTTCTTTGTGGTTTTTTATCCTGCCTGGTTTTTGCGCCTCGTTAGAGCCACGCAGGTTTTTTTCATTTCTAAAAGTCCTTCCTGGTTTTCCAAAAGAGCACCTGTGCTTCTACAATTTGATTTCACCGTGCAATGTTTGCCGGTAGACTGCGTTAAATCTTTGTAACAGAGCAATGCAGTCAGCTCCCTCCTTTATCTGATTGCGCTGGACGCCGGTATAGACGCTCAATGAATCCAACCTTAAATGACTACCACCTGATCACCCGTTTTCGCCATCAAGTCATCAGCCGTGCTGAAAAAATTGCATTCCGTGAATGGTCGCCTGCGGCAGAAAGCACGCTAACCTGGCGTGAACTAGGTGAGAAAGTCGATGCGCTGTCCGACGTTTTGCTTCAGGAGAACGTGGGTATCCAGGAGCGGATCGCCATTTGCGGAAACAACTCGATGGCCTGGGCGATGACCGATCTGGCGATTTTGCAGTTACGGGCCGTCACCGTGCCCGTGTATGCGACCAATACCCCCGCGCAGTCTGCGTATGTGCTTAATGATGCCGATATCCGCATTTTGTTCGTTGTCGGGCAGAGTCAGTATGATGCGGCGGTGGCGTTGCGTGAACTGTGCCCGCAACTGAAACATATCTTTGTGCTCGATAACGACGTTGATTTGCGCGGTGTGCCCATTGCCCGGCATGTTTCAGGCATTGTTCCTCAGGACAGCGTTGTGGCGGCTGAACGTGAGGCACGGGTTAACGCCTGTGATCTTAACGATCTCTTCACGCTGATTTATACTTCGGGAACAACGGGGGAGGCGAAAGGGGTCATGCTCGATTACGTCAGCATGGCGACGCAACTAAAGCAGCATGAAAAACGCCTGAGTATTTCTGACCGCGATGTCTCGTTATGCTTTCTGCCGCTGGCGCATGTTTTCGAGCGCGCCTGGAGTTTCTTCGTCATGCACAGTGGCGCGCAGAATGTTTTCCTGCGTGAAACTGATTTGGTGCGCGATGCGTTGCAGGCTGTTAAACCCACGGTAATGTGCGCGGTTCCGCGTTTCTATGAAAAAGTTTTCAGCGCCATACATGACAAAGTAGCCCGAGCCGGAACCGTAAAAAAACGACTTTTCCACTGGGCTGTCGCGCAGGGCAAAGAGAAGTTTCTGACTGAACGCCGTAAAGCGCGTTATCCCTTCTGGCTTTCTCCGGCGTATTTCATCGCCGATAAACTGGTACTGAAAAAGCTGCGCAATCTGCTGGGTGGAAATTTACGCTTTCTGCCGGCAGCAGGCGCCAGTCTTGACGATAACGTGATCTTGTTTTTCGAATCACTTGGTTTGAAAATAAAATACGGTTACGGTCTGACAGAAACCTGCGCCACCGTTACCTGCTGGGAAGAAAACGATTTCCGCTTCGGTTCGGTCGGTACAGCGTTACCCGAAATTGAAGTGCGCATTGGCGAAGAGAATGAAATCCAGGTTCGCGGCCCGACGCTTTTAAGAGGTTATTTTAATAAGCCGGAAGAAACGGCGGCCAGTTTTACGGCTGATGGCTGGTTTAAAACCGGCGATGCCGGAAAAATGGACGCAGAAGGCAATGTGTTCATCACCGAACGGCTGAAGGATCTGATGAAAACCTCGGGCGGCAAATACATTGCGCCGCAGCGTATAGAAGGCACGCTGGTGCAGGATCGTTACATTGAGCAGGCTGCGGTGATCGCCGATGAACGTCACTTTGTTTCCGCGCTGATTGTGCCTGATTTTGACGTGCTGAACGTTTACGCGCAAAACCATCATATCGATTATCTGAACCGCACCGGGCTGGTTAAAAACGAGCAAATCCTTTCACTGTTTGCGCATCAGTTGCGCGAGATCCAGCATGAGCTGGCCGGTTTTGAGCAGGTGAAAAAATTTGTACTGCTGACCAAGCCTTTCACGATGGAGGATGGTGAGCTGACCCCGACGCTTAAGTTGCGGCGCAAAATCATCTTCAGCCGTTATCAGAAGGAAATCGACCAGCTTTACCGCGAGTAATTCCTTACGGATCTGTTTCCCCTTTTCCCTGCGCAATCACCGGCAAACATGCGTTTGCCGGTTTCATCCTCATTTGTATGTCCGTCACGGACATAATTTAATACTGTAATTTTTCGGGCCTTCCTGATATTTCTGACTGGTTGCTACTCTCAGGCAGTGTTTTGTGCCGGGCAGAAGAATGAAGGCAGTGCGAGCCGATATAACGATATTTCCTGACCCTTTTTGGCGTTTGCCTGACTCAGATTCTGACGCTAAGGTACTGAGTTAGGTTTGTGAACGCCAATAAGAACAGCAGGGTTTTTTTAATCCCGATAGAAAGTCCTAAAATTCAGCGGTTTCCCAATAAATCGTTGCCTGATAGAACAGCTAGCTGAAATAAAAAGTCATCCTATAGAAGAAACAAAAAGCCTGGAGGCAAAACCATGGAGATGTTGTCAGGAGCCGAGATGGTCGTCCGGTCGTTAATCGACCAGGGCGTTAAGCACGTATTCGGTTATCCCGGCGGAGCGGTGTTGGATATCTATGATGCCCTGCATACGGTCGGTGGGATAGATCATGTGCTGGTGAGACATGAACAGGGTGCTGTTCATATGGCTGATGGTTATGCGCGCGCCACGGGTGACGTGGGCGTGGTGCTGGTGACTTCCGGTCCCGGCGCAACCAATGCGATCACCGGTATTGCCACGGCTTATATGGATTCCATTCCACTGGTGGTGCTATCAGGTCAGGTCCACAGTTCACTCATTGGTTATGACGCGTTCCAGGAATGCGACATGGTGGGCATTTCCCGCCCGGTGGTGAAACACAGTTTTCTGGTAAAGCGCGCGGAAGATATTCCGACTGTGCTGAAAAAAGCGTTTTATCTGGCGTCTACCGGACGTCCTGGCCCGGTCGTCGTCGACCTGCCAAAAGATGTGGTGAATCCGCAGATCAAACTGCCTTACGCCTATCCTGAGCAGGTAACAATGCGCTCCTACAACCCGACGGTGCAGGGCCATCGCGGGCAAATCAAACGTGCCGTCCAAACCTTGCTGGCGGCTAAAAAACCGGTGCTGTACGTCGGCGGCGGTGCGATCAACTCTGAGTGTGATGCTGAGTTGCTGCAGCTGGCAGAGAAACTGAATCTGCCGGTAACCAGTTCTCTGATGGGGCTGGGCGCTTTCCCTGGCACGCATCGTCAGAGCCTTGGCATGCTCGGTATGCACGGCACTTACGAAGCCAATATGGCGATGCACAGTGCGGATCTGATTTTCGGCGTAGGTGTGCGTTTCGACGACCGTACTACTAATAATCTGGCGAAATATTGCCCGAATGCGACAGTCATGCATATCGATATCGACCCGACGTCCATTTCTAAAACCGTTAATGCGGATATTCCCATTGTCGGCGATGCAAAACAGACACTGGTTCAGATGCTCGAATTGCTGGCACAAAGCGACGAAAAGCAGGAATTCGATGCGCTGCGCGACTGGTGGCAAAACATTGAAAACTGGCGCGGCCGCGAATGCTTGAGCTACGACAAAAATACCGGCACCATCAAGCCGCAGGCGGTTATCGAAACGCTGCACCGTCTGACCAAAGGCGATGCCTACGTGACGTCGGATGTCGGCCAGCATCAGATGTTTGCTGCGCTGTATTATAAATTCGACAAGCCGCGACACTGGATCAACTCCGGTGGCCTCGGCACAATGGGCTTCGGCCTGCCAGCCGCGCTGGGTGTAAAACTCGGTCTGCCGGATGAAACGGTGATTTGCGTGACCGGCGACGGCAGTATTCAGATGAACATTCAGGAACTGTCGACTGCATTGCAATACGATTTGCCGGTGATCGTGGTGAACCTGAACAACGGTTACCTCGGCATGGTGAAGCAGTGGCAGGACATGATTTACTCCGGCCGTCATTCCCAATCCTATATGCAATCTCTGCCTGATTTCGTGAAACTGGCGGAAGCTTACGGGCACGTGGGTATCGCAATCCGCACGCCGGATGAACTGGAAAGCAAACTGGCGCTGGCGCTGGAACAGAAAAATCGTCTGGTATTTGTGGATATCAGCATAGATGAAACAGAACACGTTTACCCGATGCACATCCGTGGCGGTGCGATGGACGAAATGTGGTTAAGCAAAACGGAGAGGACCTGATCATGCGCCGGATTTTATCAGTTTTACTGGAAAACGAATCGGGCGCGTTGTCCCGTGTAGTCGGCCTGTTCTCTCAGCGTGGCTACAACATTGAAAGCCTGACCGTGGCACCCACTGACGATCCGACCCTGTCACGCATGACCATTCAGACCGTCGGCGATGCCAAGGTGCTTGAGCAAATCGAAAAGCAATTGCATAAGCTGGTCGACGTACTGCGCGTGACCGAGCTGGTGCAGGGTGCTCACGTTGAGCGTGAAATCATGCTGGTGAAGGTGCAGGCTTCCGGCTATGGCCGTGAAGAAGTTAAACGTTCAACTGAGATTTTCCGCGGTCAGATCGTGGACGTCACCGCCACGCTGTACACCGTTCAGCTGGCGGGAACCAGCGACAAGCTTGACGCATTTTTAGCCAGTATCCGTGATGTGGCTGAAATTGTGGAAGTTGCACGCTCTGGGGTGGTCGGTGTTTCGCGTGGCGACAAGATTATGCGTTAAAGCTCAAATAATCAGCAAGATGTGAAGTTTTGCTGACAGTTAAAAGCCCGGCTCATGAGCCGGGCTTTCTTTTTTGCGAGTCAGGTGAAGCGATTCGGTAAAACACCTTGCCCGGCAGGGGCTTCTGCGGTTAGATAAAGCATTATCTTTATTAAGGGGTTTGCTCAGTGAAGCTGGATGAGATCGCGAGGTTAGCGGGCGTTTCGCGTACCACGGCCAGTTATGTGATTAATGGCAAGGCGAAACAGTATCGTGTCAGCGATAAGACAGTCGAGAAAGTCATGGCTGTCGTGAAGGAACATAACTATCACCCGAACGCGGTGGCAGCAGGTCTGCGCGCCGGTCGAACCCGTTCTATTGGTCTGGTGATCCCTGACCTGGAAAACACCAGCTACACCAAAATTGCCAATTTCCTTGAGCGGCAGGCCCGTCAGCGTGGCTATCAGCTGCTGATCGCCTGCTCTGAAGATCAGCCTGATAATGAAATGCGTTGCATCGAACATCTTCTGCAACGTCAGGTTGATGCCATCATTATTTCCACGTCTTTACCGCCGGAACACCCTTTCTATCAGCGCTGGGCTAACGATGATTTCCCGATCATTGCGCTCGACCGTGCCCTTGACCCTGAGCACTTCATCAGCGTGGTCGGGGCCGATCAGGAAGACGCACTGATGCTGGCGCAGGAACTGCGCACGTTCCCGGCTGAATCGGTACTCTATCTCGGCGCACTGCCGGAGCTTTCCGTGAGCTTCCTGCGTGAACAGGGATTTCGTCAGGCCTGGGCTGATGATCCCCGTCAGCCGAAATACCTTTACGCCAATGCCTACGATCGCGAATCGGCTGCCGTCGTCTTTGCTGAATGGCTGAAAACCAACCCGATGCCACAGGCGTTATTTACCACTTCATTCCAGTTGTTGCAGGGTGTCATGGACGTGACGCTGAAAACGGAAGGGCGGCTGCCGGTCGATCTGGCGATTGCCACATTCGGCGATAACGAGTTGCTCGATTTTCTGGAGTGTCCGGTTCTCGCTGTGGCGCAGCGTCACCGTGATGTGGCTGAACGCGTGCTGGAACTGGTGTTGGCCTGTCTCGATGAGCCGAAAAAACCGAAAGCCGGGCTGACCCGTATCCGGCGTAATTTGTTCCGCCGTGGCCGTCTGAGCCGCAAATAAACCTCCTGCGGGCATTCATCCTGACTGCCCGTTCTTTTCCCGTCTCAGCAACACGTTTCATAAGTAACAATGAATAAAGCATCTTGCCGGTTGTGATAATCGAATACGAAAATTCCCATATAAGCAGAATGGGTAAATTAAGAACATTCCCAGACTGCTGAATTATTAACAAATGTTTTTGTCTTTCCTGCACTGATATAAACCTGCCAATCAATTTCTAAAATACGTTAATGCTCCCTGCAAAAGTGCTGTAGAATTCCCCGCTTAATTTCCCGCAGTTATGGTCTGACGCGTTGCTGATGAGTTTTGAATCAGCCGGAAGACTGATGTCCTGCGGGTTGACAGGCAAAATGATGATGATGTAGACGTGACAGTCATAAAAAAACTGAAAATGATTTTTGTTATGGCAAAACAGTCAGGAAATGAGAGTTAGCTAGCAGAAGAATATAAATAGTTAAATAATGTTCAGTTTGGCTTTTTTTTAAACGAAATTATTAACCCTCCGAAATTTCTTCAACTAATCATGACGTTATTTTCTCTCCCCTTCTAAAAAACATCATCACCTTGCGCTAAGTAATTGCCTGGCTGCGTAAATAATGCCAAACCTTCTCTGCTCTGGCTTGACAAGGTTTTAAAACCATCCGTAAACTCTTTTCTGTGGGAATTTGTGGGGGAAAGTGGTGAAAAAGGTCACAGAGGGGTAGATCGGTCATGTTTCGTGGCGCGACGATGGTTAACCTCGACAGCAAAGGGCGACTTGCCGTACCCACCCGTTATCGGGATTTGCTGAGCGAAGAATCGCAAGGTCAAATGGTTTGCACCATAGACCTCCATCACCCATGTCTCCTCCTTTACACCCTCCCTGAGTGGGAAGTTATCGAACAAAAATTGTCCCGTCTGTCGAGCATGAACCCTGTTGAGCGCCGTATTCAGCGCCTTTTACTCGGGCATGCGAGTGAATGTCAGATGGATAACGCCGGGCGCCTGCTGATTGCAACGACATTGCGACAGCACGCCGGGCTCGAAAAAGAAGTGATGCTGGTTGGGCAGTTCAATAAGTTTGAACTGTGGGATGAACAGACCTGGTATCAACAAGTTAAGGAAGACATCGACGCTGAACAATCGTCTCAGGAACCCCTTTCTGACCGATTACAGGACTTGTCATTATAAGCATGGTTGAAAACTACAAACATACCTCCGTTTTGCTGGATGAAGCCGTTAACGGCCTTAACATTCGTCAGGACGGCATTTACATAGACGGAACTTTTGGCCGCGGTGGCCACTCACGTTTGATATTGTCCCAGCTGGGGCCGGACGGACGTTTGCTGGCGATTGACCGTGATCCACAAGCGATCAAAGCCGCAGAATCCATTGATGATCCTCGTTTTTCGATTGTTCACGGACCTTTCTCTGATCTCGCTGACTATGTGCGTGATCGCGGCCTAGAAGGCAAGATCGACGGCGTATTACTGGACTTAGGTGTTTCTTCTCCGCAGCTTGACGATCCTGAACGCGGATTCTCATTTATGCGCGACGGGCCTCTGGATATGCGTATGGATCCAACCCGCGGTTATTCAGCAGCTGAATGGCTGATGAAAGCGGAAGCCGAAGACATTGCCTGGGTGCTGAAAACGTTCGGCGAAGAACGTTTTGCCAAGCGGATTGCCCGCGCGATCGTTGAGCGTAACCGTGAGTTGCCGATGACCCGAACCAAAGAGCTGGCGGATTTGATTGCCAACGCTTCGCCGGTTCGTGAAAAACACAAACACCCGGCCACGCGCAGCTTCCAGGCTATCCGTATTTACATCAACAGCGAGCTGGAAGAAATCGAACGCGCGCTGGATGGCGCTCTGGAAATTCTGGCACCTGAAGGTCGTTTATCGGTGATCAGTTTCCACTCTCTGGAAGACCGCATTGTGAAGCGTTTTATTCGCCAGCACAGTCGTGGTGCGCAAGTGCCAGCGGGTATTCCGATGACAGAAGCGCAAATCGCGGAGCTCGGCGGACGTTCCCTGAAGTCAGTCGGGAAGATGATGCCTTCAGACGCTGAAGTTGCTGAAAATCCTCGCGCACGCAGTTCAGTTCTGCGTTTTGCTGAGAGAACGACAGCGTGATCGGCAACGAACGCCACGGTTTAGTGGGGGTTATTGCCAGCGATATTCTGCGCAATGGCAAGATCCCGCTGATTTTGCTGATTGCCGTTCTGGTCAGCGCAATCTTAGTGGTCACAACCGCTCACCGTACGCGTTTGCTGACGGCTCAGCGCGAACAATTAGTACTGGAACGGGACGCGCTGGATATCGAATGGCGCAACCTGATCCTTGAAGAGAATGCTCTCGGCGATCACAGCCGGGTAGAACGCATCGCAACGGAGAAATTGCAGATGCAGCACGTTGATCCATCTCAAGAAATCATTGTGGTTCAGCCTTAAAATGCGCACGGAGAATACAGGCAGCTAATGAAAGCAACACGCACCGCGAAGTTAAAGCGTCCAGAAGATCAAGCCAGCTTTATTAGCTGGCGTTTTGCGTTGTTGTGCGCCTGTATCCTGCTGGCATTGGTTGGCCTGATGTTGCGTGTGGCATACCTGCAGGTCATTAACCCGGATAAGCTGGTGAGAGAAGGGGATCTGCGTTCCCTGCGCGTGCAAACCATTCCTACCTCACGTGGCATGATTACCGATCGTTCCGGTCGCCCTCTGGCGGTCAGCGTTCCCGTCAATGCTATCTGGGCAGACCCGAAAGAAATTAACGATCGCGGCGGCATTACCGTCGATACCAAATGGAAGGCACTGGCTGACGCGCTGAACATGCCGCTTGCCCAGCTTTCCGCCCGCATTAATGCCAATCCAAACGGCCGCTTCGTATACCTTGCCCGTCAGGTTAACCCTGCCGTTGGCGAATATGTCCATAAACTCAAACTGCCGGGGATTTCCCTGCGTCAGGAATCGCGCCGTTATTATCCGGCCGGGCAGGTGACGTCGCATGTTATCGGCGTGACCAACATTGATGGCGAAGGCATTGAAGGCGTTGAGAAGAGTTTTGACCGCTGGCTGACCGGTAAACCCGGCGAACGTACCATTCGTAAAGACCGCTTTGGTCGCGTTATCGAAGATATTTCTACCGTCGACAGTCAGGCCGCCCACAACCTCGCACTGAGTATCGACGAGCGTTTACAGGCGCTGGTTTACCGCGAACTGAATAATGCGGTGGCGTTTAACAAAGCCGAATCAGGTACTGCCGTGCTGGTTGATGTCCAGACCGGTGAAGTGCTGGCGATGGCGAACAGCCCTTCATACAACCCAAACAACATGCCGGATACCCCGAAAGATGTGATGCGTAACCGTGCCATCACCGACATTTTTGAGCCGGGTTCCACAGTGAAACCGATGGTGGTGATGACGGCACTGAAAAACGGTGTGGTCCGCGAAAACAGCGTGCTGAACACCCTGCCGTATCGGATCAATGGCCATGAGATTAAAGATGTTGCGCGTTACGGTGAGCTTTCCGTCACGGGCATCTTGCAGAAGTCGAGTAACGTCGGTGTTTCACGACTGGCGTTATCGATGCCCTCCGCTGAGCTGGTAGATACTTACTCGCGATTCGGATTGGGAAAACCAACCAATTTGGGGCTGGTTGGAGAAAGCAGTGGCATATACCCTAAAAAACAACGGTGGTCTGACATAGAGAGGGCCACCTTCTCTTTCGGCTACGGGCTAATGGTGACACCTCTCCAGTTAGCGCGAGTCTACGCAACGATCGGCAGCATGGGCATTTATCGCCCATTGTCGATCACGAAAGTTGATCCGCCGGTATCCGGCGAACGTGTCTTCCCTGAACCGCTGGTGCGTACCGTCGTACATATGATGGAAAGCGTCGCATTGCCTGGCGGCGGTGGCGTGAAGGCCGCGATCAAGGGTTACCGTATTGCGATAAAAACGGGTACCGCGAAGAAAGTCGGTCCGGACGGTAAATACGTTAACAAATACATTGCCTATACCGCCGGCGTTGCGCCAGCAAGCAATCCAAGATTTGCGCTTGTGGTGGTCATTAACGATCCACAAGCAGGGAAATATTACGGTGGGGCCGTTTCCGCACCGGTGTTTGGCGCCATCATGGGCGGCGTATTGCGTACCATGAACGTTGAACCGGATGCGCTGACTGCCGATGAAAACGCAGACATAGTGAATAATCAAAAAGAGGCTTCAGGTGGCAGATCGTAATTTGCGCGACATCTTAGCGCCCTGGGTGAGTGATGCCCCGGCAGCAGCGCTAAAAGACATGATTCTGGACAGCCGCGTTGCGGCTGCCGGCGATCTGTTTGTCGCGGTTTCAGGCCATACCAGTGACGGGCGTCGTTTTATTCCCCAGGCAATTGCCCAGGGCGTCGCTGCCGTCGTGGCCGAGGCAAAGGGTGAACAAGAACACGGAACGGTTTGCCAGATGCATGGTGTACCGGTCATTTATCTCGAAGATCTCAACGTCCTGCTGTCAGAACTGGCGGGACGTTTTTACCAGCAACCGGGCAAAGCGTTACGTCTGGTTGGCGTAACCGGTACCAACGGTAAAACCACCACCACGCAGTTGCTGGCGCAGTGGAGCCAGTTACTGGGCGAAACCAGCGCCGTGATGGGCACCGTCGGCAATGGTTTGCTGGATAACGTGGTACCCGCAGAAAACACCACCGGTTCTGCCGTGCAGGTTCAGCACATTCTGGCCGATCTGGTGAAACAGGGCGCAACCTTTGCCGCAATGGAAGTTTCTTCCCACGGACTGGTTCAGCACCGTGTTGCCGCATTGCCCTTTGCCGCGGCCGCCTTTACCAACCTGAGCCGTGATCATCTTGATTATCACGGTGATATGCAGAGTTACGAAGACGCCAAATGGCAGCTTTTCTCCTCGCATCAGGTGGGGCAGAAAATCATTAATGCTGACGATGAAGTCGGGGCGCGCTGGTTAGTGAAAACGCCTGATGCTGTCGCCGTCAGTATTGAAGACAAAATCCCGGCAGGCTGGAAAGGCCGCTGGCTGGTGGCGCGCAGCGTGAATTATCACGATAATGGCGCTACCGTAAATATCGATTCAAGCTGGGGCGAAGGTAAGTTTGATAGTCGCCTTATGGGCGCATTTAACGTCAGCAACCTGCTGGTTGCGCTGGCAACGCTGCTTTCCCTGGATTATCCGCTGGCGCAATTACTGGCTACGGCTTCTCAGCTACAACCGGTTTGCGGCCGCATGGAAGTCTTCAATGCACCGGGCAAACCTACCGCTGTCGTTGATTACGCTCATACGCCTGACGCGCTGGAAAAAGCACTGGCGGCTGCCCGTCTGCATTGTCGCGGTACGCTGTGGTGTGTGTTTGGTTGCGGCGGTGACCGTGATAAAGGCAAGCGCCCGCTGATGGGCGGCATTGCGGAGCAATACGCTGACCGTGTGATCGTCACCGATGACAATCCACGCAGTGAAGATCCGCGTGCTATCGTCGCCGATATCCTTGCTGGCCTGCTTGATGCAGGACGTGCGCAGGAAATTCATGGTCGCGCAGAAGCCGTCACCAGCGCAATTATGCAGGCGAAAGAAGAAGACGTCGTGCTGATTGCCGGTAAAGGGCATGAAGACTACCAGCTGGTCGGTAACCAACGCCTCGATTATTCCGACCGCGTCACGGTTGCACGTTTGCTGGGGGTGATCGCATGATCCGCGTTTCCCTGCAAACTCTGGCAGATGTGCTCAACGCTGAGCTCATCGGCACAGATACTCAAATCGACAGCGTGACCACGGATACCCGTCTGGTCACCCAGGGCGCTTTGTTTATCGCGCTGAAAGGCGAAAAATTTGATGCCCATGACTTTGCTGCTGATGCCGTAAAAGCCGGCGCAAGGGCTTTGCTGGTGAGTAAGCACTTACCGGTGGAGGTTCCTCAGTTAGTGGTTGCCGACACCCGCATTGCTCTCGGGCAACTGGGTGGCTGGGTGCGTCAGCAGGTTCCGGCCCGTGTCGTCGGCCTGACCGGTTCATCCGGCAAGACATCTGTAAAAGAGATGACTGCGGCTATTTTGCGTGAGCGCGGCAACGTGCTGTACACCGCTGGAAACTTCAATAACGACATCGGTGTTCCACTCACCTTGCTGCGCCTGACCGCAGAACATGATTTTGCCGTCATCGAAATGGGTGCAAATCATCTTGGTGAAATCGCCTATACCACTGCGCTGGCACGGCCTGAAACGGCACTGGTGAATAACCTGTCAGCTGCGCATCTCGAAGGTTTCGGTTCCCTGGCGGGTGTCGCACGGGCGAAAGGCGAGATTTTCGATGGCCTGCCGGAAAAAGGCATTGGCGTGATTAATGCCGACAACAACGACTGGGCGAACTGGCAGCATAAGCTGGACAGTAAAACCGTCTGGCGTTTCTCCCCGACTTTCGGTGAAGGCATCGATTTCAGTGCGACTGATGTAGAAATCAGTCCGCTGAATACCGCGTTCACTCTGCATTCTCCTCAGGGCAGCATTAATGTCTCGCTGCCGGTCCCCGGTCGTCACAACATCGCTAACGCACTGGCTGCGGCTGCGCTGGCAATGTCCGTCGGTGCATCGACGGAGAACGTGCGCGCGGGTCTGGCGACCCTGCAATCTGTCAAAGGGCGTTTATTCCCAATCGCACTTAGCGAAGGTAAAACCCTGCTTGATGACAGCTACAACGCCAACGTGGGTTCCATGACAGCCGCGGCGCAGGTGCTTTCTGAAATGCCTGGCTACCGCGTGATGGCGGTGGGCGATATGGCGGAACTGGGCGCAGAAAGCGAAAGCTGCCACCGTCAGGTCGGCGAAGCCATCCGCGACGCCGGTATCGACAAAGTATTCAGTATTGGTCATGACAGCCGCATCATCAGTGATGTCAGCGGATGTGGTGAGCATTTAGAGGATAAGGCAGCCCTGACGGCCCGTTTAACGAGCTTACTGTCTGAACACGCGGTAATTACCGTTTTAATTAAAGGTTCACGTAGTGCCGCAATGGAGCAGGTAGTACGCGCGTTACAGGAGAATGCAACATGTTAGTTTGGCTGGCCGAACACTTGGTCAAATATTATTCCGGCTTCAACGTCTTTTCCTATCTGACGTTTCGCGCCATTGTCAGCCTGCTGACCGCGTTGTTCCTGTCGCTGTGGATCGGGCCGCGCATGATTGCCCGTCTGCAAAAAATGTCTTTCGGTCAGGTTGTCCGTAACGACGGTCCTGAGTCGCATTTCAGTAAACGCGGTACGCCAACGATGGGCGGCCTGATGATTCTGGCGTCGATCACAATTTCTGTACTGATGTGGGCGTATCCGTCCAATCCGTATGTGTGGTGCGTGCTGTTTGTTCTGATTGGTTACGGCATCGTGGGCTTTATCGATGACTACCGCAAAGTCGTGCGCAAAGACACCAAGGGCCTGATTGCACGCTGGAAATACTTCTGGCAGTCAGTCATCGCGCTGGCGGCGGCATTCACCATGTATGCCATTGGTAAAGATACGCCTGCGACTGAACTGGTGGTGCCGTTCTTTAAAGACATCATGCCGCAGCTCGGTCTGATGTACATCCTGCTGAGCTACTTCGTGATCGTGGGAACCAGTAACGCCGTCAACCTGACCGATGGTCTGGACGGTCTGGCGATTATGCCAACGGTCTTCGTCGCAGCAGGTTTTGCGCTGGTGGCATGGGCAACCGGTAACATGAACTTCGCCAGCTATCTGCACATCCCTTATCTGCGTCATGCCGGTGAACTGGTGATCGTGTGTACGGCGATCGTCGGTGCCGGGCTTGGATTCCTCTGGTTCAACACCTATCCGGCACAAGTATTTATGGGCGATGTCGGCTCTCTGGCTCTGGGCGGTGCGCTGGGTACCATCGCCGTATTGCTGCGTCAGGAATTCTTACTGGTGATTATGGGCGGTGTGTTCGTGGTCGAAACACTGTCGGTGATCCTGCAGGTTGGGTCCTTCAAGTTACGTGGACAGCGCATTTTCCGTATGGCGCCTATCCATCATCACTACGAACTTAAAGGCTGGCCGGAACCGCGCGTCATCGTGCGCTTCTGGATTATTTCGCTGATGCTGGTGCTGATTGGCCTGGCGACGCTGAAGGTACGGTAATTATGGCTGACTATCAGGGTAAAAAAGTGGTCATCATCGGGCTGGGTCTTACCGGCCTGTCCTGTGTTGATTTCTTTGTAGCACGTGGCGTGATGCCGCGTGTCATTGATACCCGCGTCAGCCCGCCAGGACTCGATAAACTGGCGGATAACATTGAGCGTCACCTGGGTTCGCTCAACGAAGACTGGCTGCTGGATGCAGATTTAATTATTTCCAGTCCGGGCGTTGCGCTGGCGACGCCGGCACTGATCGCTGCTGCTGATGCAGGCGTGGAAATTGTGGGTGATATCGAACTGTTTTGCCGTGAAAAGACGACACCTATTGTCGCCATCACCGGTTCTAACGGTAAGAGCACCGTCACCATGCTGGTGGGCGAAATGGCGAAAGCCGCGGGCTGGCGCGTCGGCGTGGGCGGCAATATCGGCCTGCCGGTGCTGACCATGCTGGATCATGAATACGATCTGTTCGTGCTTGAGCTTTCCAGCTTCCAGCTTGAAACCACGCACAGCCTTCACGCGGCGGCGGCGACCATTCTGAACGTGACTGAAGATCATATGGATCGCTATCCGTTTGGTTTGCAGCAATACCGTGCGGCAAAACTGAAAGTGTATGAAAACGCTGCGTTGTGTGTTGTTAACGCGGACGATGCGCTGACCATGCCGGTGCGTGGCGCGGATAAACGTTGTGTGAGTTTTGGTGTCGATGTGGGTGATTACCATCTGACCCGTCAGCAGGATGATATCTGGCTGCGTGTTCATGGCGAAAAAGTGCTGAATACCCGTGAAATGCCGCTGACCGGACGCCACAACTACACTAATGCGCTGGCTGCTCTGGCGCTGGCAGATGCGGTGAATATTCCTCATGCGTCCAGCCTGAAAGCGCTGACCACTTTTACCGGTCTGGCTCACCGTTTTCAGATAGCCTGGCACCACAACGGCGTGCGCTGGATTAATGATTCCAAAGCCACCAATGTGGGCAGCACTGAAGCGGCGCTGAACGGTTTGCAGGTTGAAGGGACGTTACATCTGCTGCTGGGCGGAGACGGGAAATCTGCTGATTTCGCACCGCTGACGCGTTATCTGCAGGGCGATAATTTGCGTATTTATTGCTTTGGCCGTGATGGCGCGGAGCTTGCTGAGTTGCGACCTGATGTTTCCTCCCTGTTTGAAACAATGGAACAGGCGATGCGGGAAATCAGTCAGCACGTGGCTTCCGGCGATATAGTTCTCCTGTCTCCGGCTTGCGCGAGTCTGGATCAGTTTCGCAGTTTTGAACAACGTGGTGATGTCTTCACCGCGCTGGCGAAGGAGCTGGGCTGATGCGGTTGCGTATTCCGGGGCTGAGCCTCATCGCAAAATTTAATGACTGGGTGATGGGCGCCAAGGAAAGCGACTCGGTCACGCTGGTACTTTACGACCGGACGTTACTGTGGCTGACCTTTGGTCTGGCGATCGTGGGTTTTGTGATGGTGACGTCCGCTTCCATGCCTATCGGTCAGCGTCTGGCAGACGATCCGTTCCTGTTTGCTAAACGTGATGCCATTTATCTCGGTCTGGCTTTTGGTTTATCGCTGGTGACGCTTCGGGTGCCGATGGCCGTCTGGCAGAAGTACAGCAACGTGCTGTTGCTGCTGTCTGTAGTGATGCTGCTGGTGGTTCTGGTGGTCGGTAGCTCCGTCAACGGGGCCTCGCGCTGGATTTCACTCGGGCCATTGCGTATTCAGCCTGCTGAGTTCTCGAAGCTGTCGCTGTTTTGCTATCTCGCCAGTTATCTGGTGCGCAAGGTAGATGAAGTACGCAGCAACTTCTGGGGTTTTTGCAAACCGATGGGCGTGATGGTCGTGCTGGCCGTTTTACTGCTGGCTCAGCCTGACCTGGGTACCGTCGTCGTATTGTTTATCACCACGCTGGCGATGTTATTCCTGGCGGGGGCGAAAATGTGGCAGTTCCTGGCGATTATCGGTTCCGGTGCGTTTGCGGTTGTGCTGCTGGTTCTTGCCGAACCCTACCGTATGCGCCGTGTTACCTCTTTCTGGAATCCGTGGGCCGACCCGTTTGGTAGCGGCTACCAGTTAACCCAGTCGCTGATGGCATTTGGCCGTGGTGAATTCTGGGGACAGGGCTTAGGGAATTCAGTACAGAAACTGGAGTATTTACCGGAAGCGCATACCGACTTTATCTTCTCCATTTTGGGTGAAGAACTGGGGTATTTCGGTGTGGTTTTGGCCCTGTTGATGGTATTCTTCGTCGCTTTTCGCGCGATGTCCATCGGGCGCCGTGCATTAGAGATTGATCAGCGTTTTTCCGGATTTTTGGCCTGTTCTATCGGCGTGTGGTTTAGCTTCCAGGCGCTGGTCAATGTGGGCGCGGCGGCGGGGATGTTGCCGACCAAAGGTCTGACGCTGCCGCTGATCAGTTACGGTGGTTCGAGCTTAATCATTATGTCGACGGCAATCGTGTTATTGCTGCGAGTGGATTTTGAAACGCGGCTGGCAAAAGCCCAGGCGTTTGTAAGGAGTGCCCGATGAGTGGCAATACCCGGCGTTTAATGGTGATGGCTGGCGGTACCGGTGGACATGTGTTTCCGGGGCTGGCTGTGGCGCATCACCTTATCGCGCAAGGTTGGGAAGTTCGCTGGCTCGGTACAGCAGACCGGATGGAAGCGGATCTTGTGCCGAAACACGGCATTGATATTGATTTCATTAAAATCTCTGGATTACGTGGGAAAGGTCTGAAAGCGCAACTCACCGCCCCGATTCGCATATATCATGCGTGGCGTCAGGCGAAGGCCATCATGAAACGCTTTCAGCCAGATGTGGTGTTAGGCATGGGCGGATACGTTTCCGGCCCCGGCGGTCTGGCGGCATGGTCACTGGGTATTCCGGTGGTGCTGCACGAACAAAACGGCATTGCGGGCATGACCAACAAAGGGTTGTCGCACATTGCTACCAAAGTATTGCAGGCGTTCCCCGGTGCTTTTCCGAAAGCGGATGTCGTGGGAAATCCGGTACGCACGGATGTGCTGGCACTGGAATTGCCGGAAACGCGCTTAGCCGGACGCGAAGGCCCGATCAGAGTCTTAGTGATTGGCGGCAGTCAGGGTGCGCGGGTGCTTAATCAAAGCATGCCGGAAGTCGCGGCGCTGATGGGCGATAAAATTACGTTGTGGCATCAGGTCGGTAAAGGTGCGCTGGAGTCAGTGAATCAGGCTTACGAAAAAGTCGGTCAGACTCAGCACAAAGTCACCGAATTCATTGATGACATGGCAGCAGCTTATGCCTGGGCAGATGTGGTGGTTTGTCGCTCCGGCGCGTTAACGGTCAGTGAAATTGCTGCCGCAGGTTTACCGGCTATTTTTGTGCCATTCCAGCACAAAGACCGCCAGCAGTACTGGAACGCATTGCCGCTGGAAAAAGCGGGTGCTGCAAAAATTATTGAACAGAAAGACTTTAGTGCCGCAGCCGTCGCTGATCTGATGGCCGGATGGGACAGAACCCATCTGATGCAAATGGCAAAAGCTGCGCGTGCAGCCGCTATTCCTGATGCGACAGAGCGTGTAGCCGCAGAAGTGGTTGCCGCCAGTAAAAAATGAAATTGAACGGGCCATGCAGTGTGTGGTCCCAGCCGTAAGAAACGGATTAATCAGTAACCTGAAATAGTGAATAAAAACGTGAATACACAACAATTGGCGAAACTGCGTACCTTCGTGCCCGAGATGCATCGTGTCCGGCACATTCACTTTGTTGGCATCGGTGGTGCCGGCATGGGTGGTATCGCCGAAGTGTTGGCAAATGAAGGCTATCAGATCAGTGGTTCCGATCTGGCGCCGAACGCAGTAACACAGCAACTGACCGCTCTGGGCGCGACGATTTATTTTAATCACCGTCCTGAGAACGTGCTGGATGCCAGCGTAGTCGTGGTATCCACGGCAATCACTTCCGATAACCCGGAAATCGTTGCCGCACGTGAAGCGCGAATACCTGTGATCCGCCGCGCGGAAATGCTCGCTGAGCTGATGCGTTTTCGTCACGGTATCGCCGTGGCAGGTACGCACGGCAAAACGACGACCACAGCGATGGTCACCAGTATTTATGCTGAAGCCGGTCTGGATCCGACATTCGTTAACGGCGGACTGGTCAAAGCGGCGGGTACCCATGCGCGTCTGGGATCAAGCCGTTTCCTGATTGCTGAAGCAGATGAAAGTGATGCGTCATTCCTTCATCTGCAACCGATGGTGGCAATTGTGACCAACATCGAAGCGGATCATATGGATACGTATCAGGGTGACTTTGAAATCCTGAAGCAGACGTTCATTAATTTCCTGCACAACCTGCCATTCTACGGACGTGCAGTGATGTGCATTGATGATCCGGTGATCCGCGAGCTGATCCCACGCGTGGGCCGTCATATGAAGACGTACGGTTTCAGCGAAGACGCAGATGTGATTATTGAAAATTACCGCCAGGTCGGCGCGCAAGGACACTTTACGCTGCGCCGTCAGGATTTGCCGCTTATCAGTGTGACGTTGAATGCGCCGGGTCGTCATAACGCCCTGAACGCCGCGGCCGCAGTAGCCGTTGCGTCAGATGAAGGGATCAGTGATGACGCCATTCTTCGCGCGCTGGCAGGTTTCCAGGGTACAGGCCGTCGTTTCGATTTCCTGGGCGAATATGCGCTGGAAAATGTGAACGGCAAAGCCGGTAGCGCGATGCTGGTTGATGACTACGGTCACCATCCGACGGAAGTCGATGCGACGATCAAAGCCGCACGGGCAGGTTGGGCGAATAAGCGTCTGGTGATGATTTTCCAGCCGCACCGTTACACGCGTACCCGTGATTTGTACGACGATTTTGCGAATGTGCTGTCTCAGGTTGATGTGCTGATCATGCTGGATGTTTATCCGGCTGGTGAAGCGCCCATCCCTGGCGCTGACAGCCGCTCGCTTTGCCGCACCATCCGTGCGCGCGGAAAATTGGATCCTATTTTGGTTTCTGATATTGAAGCCGTGCCGGAAAGTCTGGCGCAGATCCTCGACGGTGACGATTTAGTTCTGGTTCAGGGCGCCGGTAATGTCGGCAGAGTGGCCCGTAAATTGGCTGATCAAAAGCTGCAACCAGTGAAGAAAGGTGAAGAACATCATGTCTGAGAAAGTAGCAGTATTGTTGGGTGGTACTTCCGCAGAACGCGATGTGTCATTACAGTCCGGCGCCGCAGTGCTGGCTGGCTTACGTGAATCAGGCATTGATGCTCACGGCATCGATACCAAAACGTTTAATGTGGCGCTTCTTAAAGAAGAAGGCTTCAGCAAAGTCTTTATCGCATTGCACGGTCGCGGCGGTGAAGACGGTACGTTGCAGGGCTTGCTGGAACAAATCGGTTTGCCTTATACCGGCAGCGGTGTAATGGCGTCTGCGCTGACTATGGATAAATTCCGCACCAAACTGGTGTGGCAGGCGTCAGGTTTACCAGTCGCACCGTTTGTTGTACTGCATCGTTCACAAATTGAAGAAGCAGGGCAGGGCGCTCTGGCGGCAAAAATCGCCGAACTGGGTCTGCCGGTAATCGTCAAACCCAGCCGCGAAGGTTCCAGCGTTGGCATGAGCAAAGTGACTACGGAAAAAGAGTTGCTGCCAGCCCTGCAGGAAGGCTTCCGCCATGACGATAACGTACTGATTGAAAAATGGCTGAGCGGCCCGGAATACACGGTCGCCATCGTGGGTGACGACGTGATGCCCTCCATTCGCATCCAGCCAGCCGGAACATTTTATGACTATCAGGCAAAATATTTGTCTGATGAAACACAGTACTTCTGTCCGAGCGGTTTAAGCGAAGCACAGGAACAACAGCTTTCTGCGCTGGCATTGCAGGCGTATCAGGCGCTCGATTGCAGCGGCTGGGGGCGTGTTGACGTGATGCAAGACAGCGACGGCAGCTTTAACCTGCTGGAAGTAAATACGTCGCCGGGCATGACCAGCCACAGTCTGGTGCCAATGGCAGCCAAACACGCCGGGTTAAGTTTCCCGCAGCTCGTTTCCCGTATTCTGGCACTGGCGGACTGATATGTCTCAAGCCGCCCTGAATACCCGAGAGCGTGAGACGGTCGAAAACAACGGCCGTCGCAGTAACGGTGGCCAGCTGGCTGGGATCGTGTTTCTGTTGTTGGTTGTAGGAACGATTTTATGGAGTGCGTGGGCCGTTGTTGGCTGGATGCAGGATGCGAACCGACTGCCGTTATCCCAGTTAGTGGTTACCGGGGAACGTCATTACACGACCAATGATGATATTCGTCAGGCGATCCTGTCCTTAGGGGCTCCGGGAACGTTCATGACGCAGGATGTAAACGTCATTCAGCAGCAGATTGAGCGTTTACCCTGGATAAAACAGGTCAGCGTCCGTAAGCAATGGCCGAATGAATTGAAGATACACCTGGTGGAGTATGTGCCGGTCGCACACTGGAATGATTTGCATATGGTAGATGCCGAGGGCAAATCTTTCAGCATACCCGCTGAACGTGTGGTCAAACAGAAAATGCCGTTGCTTTACGGTCCGGAAGGCAGCGAACAGGATGTTTTGCAGGGCTTTCAAACAATGAGCCAGGCGCTGGCCGCCGGTAAGTTCCAGTTGAAAGCAGTGGCAATGAGTGCGCGTCACTCGTGGCAGTTAACTCTGGATAATGACGTCCGGCTGGAATTGGGGAGAGATGACCGGATGGGGCGTTTACAACGTTTTATCGAGCTCTACCCGCGATTCCAGCAACAGGCAGAGGCCGATAAGAAACGCATCACTTATGTCGATTTACGTTATGACAGCGGTGCGTCGGTAGGTTGGGCGCCAGAGTTTATTGACCAGCAAAACAGTAATCAGCAACAGAATCAGGCACAGGCTAAACAACAATGATCAAGTCGACGGACAGAAAACTGGTAGTTGGGCTGGAGATCGGTACGGCAAAGGTCGCCGCATTGGTGGGGGAAGTTCTGCCCGATGGCATGGTCAATATTATCGGCGTGGGCAGTTGCCCATCCCGTGGCATGGACAAGGGTGGCGTGAATGATCTGGAATCGGTGGTGAAATGCGTACAGCGCGCCATCGATCAGGCTGAACTGATGGCGGATTGCCAGATTTCCTCTGTTTACCTTGCTTTGTCTGGTAAACATATCAGTTGTCAGAATGAAATAGGGATGGTTCCTATTTCAGAAGAGGAAGTCACACAGGAAGATGTAGAGAACGTCGTGCATACCGCAAAATCTGTGCGTGTGCGTGATGAACATCGGGTTCTGCATGTGATCCCTCAGGAATATGCCATTGATTATCAGGAAGGGATCAAAAACCCGGTCGGACTTTCCGGCGTGCGTATGCAGGCTAAAGTTCACCTGATTACCTGCCATAACGATATGGCGAAGAACATTGTTAAAGCGGTAGAACGCTGCGGCTTAAAAGTTGACCAGCTCATTTTTGCCGGTCTGGCCGCCAGTTATGCCGTTCTGACCGAAGATGAGCGTGAATTAGGTGTGTGTGTGGTCGATATTGGTGGCGGAACCATGGATATCGCGGTTTATACCGGCGGCGCACTACGTCATACTAAGGTTATCCCTTATGCTGGGAACGTGGTCACCAGCGACATCGCTTATGCGTTTGGTACACCACCGACCGATGCCGAAGCGATCAAAGTTCGCCACGGTTGTGCATTAGGTTCGATTGTCGGCAAAGACGAAAACGTCGAAGTGCCGAGCGTAGGTGGACGTCCACCACGCAGTCTGCAACGTCAGACACTGGCTGAAGTTATCGAGCCACGTTACACAGAATTGCTGAATTTAGTGAACGACGAAATTTTGCAATTGCAGGAGCAGTTACGCCAGCAAGGCGTAAAACATCATCTGGCCGCCGGTATTGTTCTGACAGGCGGTGCAGCACAAATTGATGGTCTGGCAGCCTGTGCGCAGCGGGTATTCCATACCCAGGTGCGTATCGGGCAACCCCTGAACATCACCGGGCTGACAGATTATGCGCAGGAACCTTACTACTCAACGGCTGTAGGGCTGCTGCACTACGGGAAGGAGTCTCACCTGAGCGGTGAGGCCGAAGTGGAAAAACGCGCCTCAGTGGGCAACTGGTTCAAACGAATCAACAGCTGGCTGAGAAAAGAGTTTTAATGGTTTAACAACGGGATCATGCTGTTAAGGTTTTTGATCCCGACGCGACAGGCACAAAACGGAGAGAAACTATGTTTGAACCTATGGAACTGACCAATGACGCGGTGATTAAAGTCATCGGCGTCGGCGGTGGCGGTGGCAACGCTGTCGAACACATGGTGCGCGAGCGCATCGAAGGTGTTGAATTCTTCGCCGTTAACACCGACGCACAGGCGTTACGTAAAACGGCAGTAGGCCAGACTATTCAGATCGGTAGCGGTATTACCAAAGGTCTGGGTGCTGGTGCGAACCCGGAAGTGGGTCGCAATTCTGCAGAAGAAGACCGTGAAGCCCTGCGCGCTGCGCTTGAAGGTGCTGATATGGTCTTTATCGCAGCGGGCATGGGCGGCGGTACCGGTACCGGTGCAGCGCCAGTGGTTGCTGAAGTAGCTAAAGATTTAGGTATTCTGACCGTTGCTGTCGTGACTAAGCCTTTCAATTTCGAAGGCAAAAAGCGTATGGCATTCGCGGAGCAGGGTATCGCTGAATTGTCCAAACATGTGGACTCCCTGATCACTATCCCGAACGACAAGCTGTTAAAAGTTTTGGGTCGCGGTATCTCTCTGCTGGACGCCTTCGGTGCGGCCAACGATGTGCTGAAAGGCGCGGTGCAGGGTATCGCAGAGCTGATCACCCGTCCGGGTCTGATGAACGTCGACTTCGCTGACGTGCGCACCGTTATGTCTGAAATGGGTTATGCCATGATGGGCTCCGGCGTGGCATGCGGTGAAGACCGTGCTGAAGAAGCGGCTGAAATGGCGATCTCCAGCCCGCTGCTGGAAGATATCGACCTGTCAGGCGCTCGCGGCGTTCTGGTCAACATCACCGCTGGCTTCGACCTGCGTCTGGATGAGTTTGAAACTGTGGGTAACACTATCCGTGCTTTCGCCTCTGACAACGCTACCGTGGTTATCGGTACTTCCCTTGACCCGGAAATGAATGACGAATTGCGCGTCACCGTGGTTGCGACCGGTATTGGCATGGACAAACGTCCTGAAATCACTTTGGTGACCAATAAGCCAGCCGCGCAGCCAGTGATGGATCATCGTTATCAGCAGCACGGGATGTCTCCGCTGCCGCAGGAAACGAAACCCGCTGCTAAAGTGGTCAATGATCAAAGCGCGCAATCTAATAAAGAGCCCGACTATCTGGACATCCCTGCCTTCCTGCGTAAGCAGGCAGACTAGTCCGAATTGTAGGATCTCCGCTCTTTGTGCTAAACTGTCCCGCCGACCTTAAGGTATGCTTAGGTCGGTTGGATGGATAAACATTGCGAGATAAAAACGATGATCAAACAACGTACATTAAAACGTATCGTTCAGGCGACGGGCGTCGGTTTACATACCGGCAAGAAAGTCACCCTGACTCTGCGTCCTGCACCGGCAAATACCGGGGTCATCTATCGTCGCACTGACTTGAATCCACCGGTTGATTTTCCGGCAGATGCAAAATCCGTGCGTGATACCATGCTCTGTACTTGCCTGGTTAATGAGCATGACGTACGTATTTCTACGGTTGAACACCTTAATGCGGCATTAGCTGGCTTGGGCATTGATAACATTGTTATCGAAGTCGATGCGCCTGAAGTGCCGATTATGGACGGTAGTGCTGCACCTTTCGTCTATCTGCTGATGGATGCAGGGATTGAAGAGCTGAACAGCGCCAAGAAATTCTTGCGCATCAAAGAAACCGTGCGTGTTGAAGACGGTGATAAGTGGGCTGAGTTCAAACCATTCAATGGTTTCTCTCTGGACTTCACTATCGACTTCAACCACCCGGCGATCGATTCCAGCTCTCAGCGCTACAAAATGAACTTCTCCGCAGAAGCATTTGTTCGCCAAATTAGCCGCGCACGTACTTTTGGTTTCATGCGTGATATCGAGTACCTGCAGTCACGTGGTTTGTGCCTGGGTGGCAGCTTTGATTGCGCTATCGTTGTGGATGATTATCGCGTGCTTAACGAAGATGGCCTGCGTTTTGAAGATGAATTCGTTCGTCACAAAATGCTGGATGCTATCGGTGACCTGTTCATGTGTGGGCATAACATCATTGGTGCGTTTACCGCATTCAAGTCTGGCCACGCGTTGAACAACAAGTTATTGCAAGCGGTATTGGCTAAGCAGGAAGCCTGGGAATTAGTCACCTTCCAGGATGAAGCTGAATTGCCACTGGCTTTTAAAGCGCCTTCCACAGTAATGGCGTAATCGATACTCGTATTACTTATTACGACTGGTTGTTTTGGCACCCTCTCCGGCCAATTCAGCCAGTCGTTCTAATGCCTTCCTCAGTTTTTCCGGGCTACGGCTCGCCAGTCCTCTTAATTCTTCAGCACTTTGCGCACTCAAATGTCTGACAGGCATGGACTCTGAAGCGATTGCTTTATTTTTAATCGCAATCTGCGAAGCATTTTCCATTTTCGACATGAGCGAAGGATTAATCCTGATGTCGATTGATGACAAAGATGGTAGAATTTGCGCTCGAAGTGCAGAGAGTAATGCAGGTTGTTCATAGCGTAATCGCATCATCCAGCTGGCATTAGCAATCTCGAGTACTAAAACACCCTGTCGATAATTACCGACACGACACCATGGTTGCATGGGCGCCGGTAACAGACCTTTGACTGCGCGGTTGAGTTTTAATAACGCCGCAGCACGCTGTTGAACAATACGCAGCGGGCTTTGCTCTGTGGAAGAAGCGTCATCGAACAGGATATCTAATAATTGTGGGCGACTATCGCGCATGACGGGCTCCGGCGGATTGTAAACTTGTGATTGGCATTCTAAATCGTTGGCGACAATTTGGCAGAAGGTATTTTTGGCCGCATCTCCTTTTGGGGATGGTCGCGGCCAGCCTTGGCGTGTCAACGAACCTGTCGCAAACGGAACTGCCTGCTGTTCCCAATACGTCCTCAAGTCTAAACCGTCTTAACATCAGTAGTACAGGGCTGAGTAATCTTGCATTGCTCCAGGCGAACCGCCGCCCGTCTTTTGGTGTGGATTACTGGCAGCAACATGCGTTGCGCACAGTTATCCGTCATCTCTCTTTTGCTCTGGCTCCGCAGGTGGTTTATACCGTTGCCGCGCCGGAAGTGGTCGCTGAAGAAGCCGGACCATTACACGTTCAGCAACTGGCCCTGCTGGTCACTCTGAATGCTTTACTGACCCATGAATCCAAGCCACCGGTTATCATCCGTCAGACGCAACAACCTTTCCTTACCTTCTCTTTACCGCACCAGACCGGCCTGTGGTTAGCACAGGTACAAGGTATTCGTGCTGGGCCAACCTTCCTGATTTAACAGACTGTAATTTCAAACTCTATCTATAAATCAATAAATTAGTGGCCATTTTTAGATGGCCTCCAAGAGATATTAAGCATAATGTTAATCAAATTATTGACCAAAGTTTTTGGTAGCCGTAACGATCGTACACTGCGTCGCATGCGTAAAGTTGTTGATCTGATCAACCGCATGGAACCTGAAATTCAAAAGTTGACCGACGAGCAACTGCAGGCGAAAACCAATGAGTTCCGTGAGCGTCTGGCAAAAGGTGAAGTGCTGGAAAACCTGATCCCGGAAGCTTTTGCTGTGGTGCGTGAATCCAGTAAACGTGTGTTCGGGATGCGTCACTTTGACGTGCAGTTACTCGGCGGTATGGTTCTGAACGAGCGTTGCATCGCGGAAATGCGTACCGGTGAAGGTAAAACGCTGACTGCAACGCTGCCAGCTTACCTGAACGCACTGAGCGGAAAGGGCGTTCACGTCGTGACCGTCAATGACTATTTAGCCCAGCGTGACGCCGAAAATAACCGTCCGTTGTTTGAATTCCTCGGTCTGAGCATCGGCATCAACTTGCCGGGTATGCCTTCACCGGCTAAGCGTGCTGCTTACGCTGCTGACATCACTTACGGTACAAACAACGAATACGGCTTTGACTACCTGCGCGACAACATGGCATTCAGCCCGGAAGAACGTGTACAGCGTAAACTGCACTACGCGCTGGTGGATGAGGTTGACTCCATCCTGATCGATGAAGCACGTACTCCGCTGATCATCTCCGGTCCTGCTGAAGATAGCTCAGAAATGTACACCCGCGTGGACAAACTGATCCCTAAACTGATCCGTCAGGAAAAAGAGGATTCCGACACCTTCCAGGGTGAAGGCCACTTCTCTGTGGATGAGAAAGCGCGTCAGGTTCACCTGACCGAACGTGGTTTGGTGCTGATCGAAGAAATGCTGGTAGAAGCAGGCATCATGGAAGAAGGTGAATCTCTGTATTCCCCGACTAACATTATGCTGATGCACCACGTGACTGCGGCACTGCGCGCACACGTGCTGTTCACCCGCGATGTCGATTACATCGTGAAAGACGGTGAAGTCATTATCGTCGATGAACACACCGGCCGTACCATGCAAGGTCGTCGCTGGTCCGACGGTCTGCATCAGGCAGTAGAAGCTAAAGAAGGCGTTGAGATTCAGAACGAAAACCAGACGCTGGCTTCTATCACCTTCCAGAACTACTTCCGTCTGTACGAAAAACTGGCCGGTATGACCGGTACTGCGGATACCGAAGCATTCGAATTCAGCTCTATCTACAAACTGGATACCATTGTTGTGCCAACTAACCGCCCTATGGTGCGTAAAGACATGGCCGACCTGGTGTACATGACTGAGATGGAAAAAATTGGCGCGATTATCGAAGATATCCGTCAGTGTACCGCTAAGGGCCAGCCGGTTCTGGTCGGTACCATTTCGATTGAAAAGTCAGAAGTGGTTTCTAACGAGCTGACGAAAGCGGGCATCGCTCACAGCGTTCTGAACGCCAAATTCCACGCCAAAGAAGCAGACATCGTTGCTCAGGCGGGTCAGCCAAGCGCAGTAACCATCGCTACCAACATGGCGGGTCGTGGTACCGATATCGTGCTGGGCGGCAGCTGGCAGGTTGAAGTTGAAAACCTGGGCGAAGAAGTGACCGACGAGAAAATTGCTGAAATTAAAGCCGCATGGCAGATTCGCCATGACGCGGTTCTGGCTTCTGGTGGTTTGCACATCATTGGTACCGAGCGTCATGAATCACGTCGTATCGATAACCAGTTGCGCGGTCGTGCGGGTCGTCAGGGTGATGCCGGTTCATCACGCTTCTACCTGTCTATGGAAGATGCCCTGATGCGTATCTTCGCGTCTGACCGTGTATCAAGCATGATGCGTAAACTGGGTATGAAACCAGGCGAAGCGATTGAGCACCCATGGGTGACCAAAGCGATTGCCAACGCTCAGCGTAAAGTTGAAAGCCGTAACTTCGATATTCGTAAGCAATTGCTGGAATACGATGATGTGGCGAGCGATCAGCGTCGTGCGATCTACAGCCAGCGTAACGAACTGCTGGACGTGTCTGATGTGAGCGAAACCATTGCCAGCATCCGTGAAGATGTGTTCAAAGCGACTATCGACAGCTACATTCCACCACAGTCTCTGGAGGAAATGTGGGATGTGAAAGGTCTGGAAGAGCGCCTGAAAAACGATTTCGAGCTGGAAATGCCGATTTCTGAGTGGCTGGATAAAGAGCCGGAACTGCATGAAGAAACCCTTCGCGAACGTATCATGGAATTCGCGAAAGAGTCTTACGCCCGTAAAGAAGAAGTGGTTGGCGCTGAAATGATGCGTAACTTCGAGAAAGGCGTAATGTTGCAGACCCTCGATTCCCTCTGGAAAGAGCATCTGGCAGCGATGGATTATCTGCGTCAGGGCATCCACTTACGCGGTTACGCGCAAAAGGATCCTAAGCAGGAATACAAACGTGAATCCTTCGCGATGTTTGCTGCGATGCTGGAATCCCTGAAATATGAAGTGGTCAGCGTGCTGAGCAAAGTTCAGGTGCGTATGCCTGAAGAAATTGAAGCGATGGAAATCCAGCGCCGTGAAGAAGCGGAACATCTGGCCCGTCAGCAGCAGCTGAGTCATCAGGATCAGCAGGAAATCGAAGTGGCGGAAGCCGCACGTCTGGCTGCCTCCGGTGAACGCAAAGTGGGACGTAACGATCTGTGCCCATGCGGTTCCGGTAAAAAATACAAACAATGCCATGGCCGCCTGCAAAAGTAACATATCAGGCTAAGTCATCGTGTTAATCTTAAAGGCGGCTAATCACCGCCTTTAATTTTGTCTAAAAGTTCGTACAGGACAGTCTTTGCAGTCAGCGGATAGGTGGATACTGTGACGCTTAAACAACTGAATATCTCAGTCGGCATTATTCGTAATGCTCAGAAAGAAATCTTTATTACTCAGCGCGATGTGTCATCGCATATGGCAGGTTTCTGGGAGTTTCCCGGCGGAAAAATTGAAGCAGGTGAAACGCCGGATCAGGCAGTGATCCGCGAATTGCAGGAAGAAGTTGGAATTGATGCGCAATCGCCGGTACTGCTGAAAACGCTGGAGCATCGTTTCCCCGACCGCATCATCACGTTGCATTTCTTCCTGGTGGAAGAGTGGCAAGGTGAACCTTATGGCAAAGAAGGGCAGCCTAAACGCTGGGTTGCACAGTCTGATTTGAAAGAGGAAGAGTTTCCTCCGGCTAACGAAGCCATCGTAACGGCCCTTAAAAACAATAAGTACTGATGACGCACTTGTTGTGGATGACATGATCAAAAAAGGGGCCAAAGCCCCTTTTTGCGTACTCATGATCTGACTTAAATCTCTTCTTCACTCCAGTCGTCCAGGTCATTCACATCGCCTTTACTCGGGATGCGTTTCTCTTCATCGGCCCATTCACCGAGATCAATCAACTGGCAGCGCTTGGAACAAAAAGGGCGGAAAGGGCTTTGTTCGCCCCAAACCACCGTTTTGCCACACGTCGGGCAATTTACTTCAATAATTTCAGGATCCATGTGCAACTCCTAGCAGCAGGCAAGTTCGAAATTCAGTCGCGCGGGAACCACGCCATGTTCGCTGTCCAGGGGTAAAAAGCGAATGGCATAACGGGTTTTATGCCCGGATACTTGCGGATAAAGTTGGTTTTCCATCGAGAGGCGCAATCGTAACAGATCTGCGCCTTCTGCGTTGTCCTGGAAAAAACCATTCAGGCTGATCTGATTACGAAACGCGCCAGACTGGCGGATCAGCCCCAAAACCATAGTGAGTGAGTTATTCAGCGGGGCGAGCGTTTCGAGCCAGTTTTTAACTTCGCTGTCACGCTGGGACTGAGCCAGATGCAGCCATATGTGCAGCGTCGGGAGATCAAAACTACAGCAGCCACCTGGAATACTCAGACGCTGGCGGACCAGAGCAATCAGGCGATCTTCCTTCAGCGCCTGTCCGATGCGTGGGGCTTTCATCAGCACGGAGGCGCACTGTTTGAGCTCGCTACGCAGGCCGTCAACTCTTGAAAGATCCACGCCTGGAACGTCTTTCCACTGGGATAATTTTTGTTGCTGGCGTTCCAGTTCTTTCAGTAAATCAGTACGGACTTCTCCGCGCTCCAGTACGTCGAGCAAATCAGATGCGGTACGGAAAAATAACAGGGCAGAAGCAATGGAAGTGATTTGTGCATTAGAGTGCATCTGTTGCAACAAAAACTCGATACGCAGCCAGGTGCGCATTTTCTCATTCAGGGGATGTTCAAAAAGAACGGTTGCAGCTACATCAGTCATGCTTGGCAATATCCTGTCTGTTTACTGATGCCGCAAATTCCAGATAGCGGCAATGTAATAGGGCAACACGCGGTTCAATGGATTTCGGGTCACCGCTGTTATCAATGATGTCATCCGCACAGGCCAGCCGCTTTTCACGACTTACCTGCGCAGCAATAATATTTTCTGCCTGCTGACGACTAATTCTGTCGCGAAGTAGGGTGCGTGAAAGCTGAATCTGAGGCTCAACATCCACTACCAGTACGCGATTTGCCCGCGTCTGTAATCCATTTTCAATCAGCAATGGCACTACCCAGAGCACATAGGGCGTATCGGCCTGTGCAAAAAGCTGCTGTGTTCTGGCATGAATGATGGGGTGCAGTAACTGGTTAACCCATTCTTTATCAGGCGGATAACTGAATATCTTTTCCCGCAGAGCCGGGCGGTTCAGTGAGCCATCGGCAAGAATAATTTCGTTACCAAATCGCTGATGGAGCTGATCCAGCGCAGGTTCTCCCGGCGCTACTACCTGACGGGCGATAATATCGGCATCGACAATGTTTACACCGTGGCGGGCGAAACTTTCGGCAACTGTACTTTTGCCACTCCCGATACCTCCGGTCAATGCAACGATATAGCTCATGCGGATGCTCTGATAAAATTAGACAGGTAAATGATAAAGAGATTGTGATTAAGTGCAAGCCGTCGTCGTCCCGCTTTTCATGCGAAAACTATTCAGCAGCACAATCAAAAGTCTGTGATGTGAGTTGCAAAAGCCATCTTGCCGTTGTCATTTTCCTGTGTATGATAAAACCACTGGAAAGGGTGTCTAAAAATTTGCTGTACACCCTAGCGACCCGTCGCCAAACCAGGACAAACCCGTCATGCGTATTGAAGAAGATTTGAAGTTAGGTTTTAAAGACGTACTTATCCGCCCTAAACGCTCCACTCTCAAAAGTCGTTCCGAAGTCGAACTGGAACGCACATTCACATTCAAACACTCTGGTATCAGCTGGTCTGGCACACCGATCATTGCCGCGAACATGGACACCGTCGGAACATTCCGTATGGCGACCGTTCTGGCTTCTTTCGGTCTTTTGACCGCGGTACATAAGCATTACACCGTAGAACAGTGGCAGGCATTTATCACGTCTTCGGATGAATCCGTCCTGCGCAATGTGATGGTGTCGACCGGAACCTCAGAAGCGGATTTCGTTAAAACTCTGCAAATTCTGGCTCTTTCCCCGCTTTTGAAATTTGTTTGTCTGGATGTAGCGAACGGGTACTCCGAGCATTTTGTCGGTTTCCTGCAACGTGTTCGTGAAGCCTGTCCGGATAAAGTGATCTGTGCCGGTAATGTGGTCACCGGCGAAATGGTTGAAGAGCTGATTCTTTCAGGTGCAGATATCGTTAAAGTCGGTATCGGTCCAGGGTCTGTCTGTACCACTCGCGTGAAAACCGGTGTGGGTTATCCGCAGCTTTCTGCTGTAATTGAATGTGCAGATGCGGCGCACGGTCTGGGCGGACAGATTGTCAGTGATGGCGGCTGTGCGGTTCCTGGCGATGTAGCGAAAGCCTTCGGCGGCGGTGCTGATTTCGTCATGCTTGGCGGTATGCTGGCTGCGCATGACGAATGTGAAGGTACAGTCGTTGAAGAAAATGGCGAAAAATTCATGCTTTTCTATGGCATGAGTTCAGAATCTGCGATGAAACGTCACGTCGGTGGTGTTGCAGAATACCGTGCGGCAGAAGGTAAAACGGTGAAATTACCTCTGCGTGGTCCGGTTGAAAACACTGTGCGCGATGTCCTCGGTGGCCTGCGTTCTGCCTGTACTTATGTGGGTGCTGAGCGTCTTAAAGAACTGACAAAACGCACGACCTTTATCCGCGTCGCGGAACAGGAAAACCGGTTGTTCGGCAGCAAATAAGCCGGCAATGGCTGATGCGGCGAGACTCGATTTCGCCGCTTTCTGCTCCTTCTGCTTTATCCTCTTCCTATCCCATCACTGACCCCAGCTGGAATATCGGCAGATACATTGCAATCACCAACCCGCCCACAATGACGCCCATTACCGCCATCAGTACCGGCTCAATGGTTTGCGATAACGTATCCGCCAGTGAATTCGCTTTATGATTATGCAGTTGCGCGAGCTTTTGCAGTAACTCATCGAGAGAACCTGACTCCTCACCGATTTTAATCAATTGATGGCATAAGGTCGGAAACAGTGGTGACTGAACAAAAGCTTTGTGTAACGGAACCCCTTGTATGATCTGCTCACGTATCTGGCTCAGTGCGGCCTGAAAATGCAAATTGGATACAGACGCAGAAGCCGCCGCCAGCCCCGCAATTAACGTCATTCCGGCCTGTTGTGTCATGGCCAGTGTCTGAAAAATCTGTCCGAGGCTGCTGTCGGTGACCAGCCGTGAAGTCAGGGGCAACCGCAGCAGAAGCATCTGTTCACGGCGTTTCCAGCGTACGTGCGGATGCATTTTTTGCAGATATCCAAAACAGCAAAACAATGATCCTCCTGCTATCCAAGGGCCTGTTGTGATTAATGCTTCTGATGTGTTGATTAACATCTGAGTAAACCACGGTAACTTAGCATCAAAGGATGCATAGATTTTCGCAAACTCAGGCAACACCAGGGTCAGCATCAGCAGGGTAACAATCGTGGCGATTGCACTGACAATCAGCGGATAACGCAGGGCCTTTTTCACCTTATTTCTTAACTCCGCCTGTTGTTCCTGCTGACTCGCCAGTTGCAGGCAGCATTTGTCGAGTTGTCCCGTCAGTTCTCCAATCGAAATAATTTGCCGGTAAATATCAGGGAACGTGTCGGGATAATGCCCCAGCATCTCTGAAAGAGGCTTTCCTTCACGAACTCCTTTGGCGATATTTAACAGCACGCAGTTCCATCCCGGTTTCGTATGCTCATTGCCCAGCAGCGTCAGGCTATTCATCAGGGGTAGTCCGGCCTGCAGAAGTGTCGCCAGCTGTCTGACAAAGGCGACGCGATCCTGATTTTTCCAACAATTTCCTCTCAGGCGTTGCCTCATCCTGACACTGACCGGCTGTAAGCCAGCAGCAAAAAGCTGCTGGTAGATGATGTCTTTATTTATTTCAATGCTGTTGCCTTGCTGAATGCTTCCCTGGGTATCAACTGCCTGCCATTGATAAAGCCTCCATTTTTTAGAAATAGCCCCGATTTCGCTCATAAGCCAGTGTCTTCGCCGGTGACTCTGTAAAGCTCCTCAAGCGAGGTAATGCCTTGCTCGACCAGCAACATTCCCGCTTCCTGCAGGGTTTTCTGTCCCTGCTCACGGGCGATTTTACTCAGCTCAGTGACGCCCGCTCCGGCGACCAATGCCTGCTGTAACCTGGGCGTGATATTGAGTATCTCGTAAATTCCCGTACGCCCGTAGTAGCCGGAAAAACATTGATGGCAACCCGCGGCCAACCAAAGTGGCAACGTACCGCTGCGGCCATCCGGGCCTTTTTCGACCAGTGACATATGTGCTTTTCGGCAATGCGGGCAGAGCTTTCGAACCAGCCGCTGTGCAATGACCAGACGTAAACTGGCTGCAATATGAAAACTCTCGATCCCCATTTGCCTGAGACGGGTCAGGGTCTCGCAGGTGGAATTGGTATGCAGGGTGGAAAGCACCATATGCCCGGTCTGCGCCGCTTTTACGGCAATCTCAGCAGTTTCTTTATCCCGGATTTCACCGACCATAATCACGTCAGGATCCTGACGTAATAATGCCCGCAGGACACCGGCAAAACTCAGATCTGTTTTGCTGTTGATCTGCGTCTGATTAATGCCGCTGACCGGGATCTCAATCGGGTCTTCGACGCTGCAGATATTGCGGGTAATGGCATTCAGATGTCGCAGACCCGTGTAGAGCGTCACTGTTTTTCCGCTACCCGTTGGCCCCGTGACCAGAATTAATCCCTGCGGATGTTTAAGTGCGGCCTTGAAATAATCGAGATCACGCGGCGTGAATCCCAGTTGTGACATCGACAGATCCTGCTGCGTCATATGGAGTATCCGCAGCACAATTTTTTCGCCGTGCAGCGTTGGCAGGGACGAGACCCGCATGGAATATCGCTGATTTTGTAATATCACCGAAAGCTGCCCGTCCTGGGGCAGTCTGCGTTCTGCCACGTTGAGCTGTCCCATGATTTTCAGACGTGCACAGATACCGGCGGCCATTGCAAATTCAGGGCCGGGGATTTCTTGTAGTACGCCATCAATCCGGACGCGAACCCGGAAACTGTGCTCAAAAGGTTCAAAGTGAATATCCGATGCGCGGCGGGTGATAGCGTGCCTGAGGATCTGATTAAGTACATTGATCACTGGTGCATCGCTTTGGGCATCCAGTTCATTCTCATCACGAGGTACAGAAGGAGTGAGCTCTTCCTGCGCGACAAGTTGTTGCGATCCTGAATGGCCCTTTTCCATCACCTGTTCCAGCCGCGCCTGTGGCCAGCGTTCAAGCTGAACTTTTAATCCGGTGGCGAAACGCAGCACGTTGCTCAGGGATTCCGTGTCCGCCTCACTTTCATGGCAGGCAACGCGAATTATCTGCGGATCACGATGCAAAATGACGGCTTTATATCGCTGGCACAGGGCTTCAAGCGATGCTTCGCTTTGCTGCCTTTCGCTGTGTACCGGCGAAACAGGAACCAGTGGAGTATCGGTCATTGTGTTGCTCCCTGACTGTCAAAGCGGAATACGCTTTCGCAGGCCTCAACCATCGACGTGTTAGCGGCATTCGTACAACTGCGATTCCAGACAATCCCTCCGGCCACATTATCGACAACCGGCGTCATGACAACGCTGAGCCCTTCCAGCGCCTGTTGTCCGGTGAGCGAGATGACGCCTGTGCTGACTTGCACCTGGCTGACGTAACGGCTGCTGGCTGCTGCGGGTATTCCCTGAGTGCCTGCATCGCAACCCGTCAGAGTGCCGGAATCAATCACACACAATTCGACGCCGGTTTTATACGGCACCATGGTTTGCAGCATGTCGGTCATGGCGGCCTTCTGGATATAACTCTGGTAAGCGGGTATGCCGATGGCACTGAGGATCGCAATAATCGCGATCACTACCATCAGTTCAATGAGGGTAAATCCTTGTTGCCGGTGCATGGCGTTCTCCGTTTTGTAAAACTGCGTGGGTAAAGCTCGGGCAGCAAACTAAACGCAGAAATAACCAGACTCCAGCCCCATTGTTGGCTTCTCCAGGATGTCTTCCAGGATAAATATGTATGTCAGTCCGGTTGGCAAAACTTTTGCGCGATACGCCGCAACTGTGAAGATGAAATGAAAAAGGGGATGGCAGTCAGACCGGGAGAATGAGAGGGTAATGCGGCAAGATGAAATAGACCGAAAGAAGTCGTGTTGCCCCTGAAAGGAAGTCAGGGGCAACAGCGTTGCGATTAGCTAAAGCGCATGGAGAGATCCATGGCTCTGACATGTTTGGTGAGCGCGCCGACGGAAATGTAATCCACGCCGGTCTCCGCGAATTCACGCAGTGTTTTTTCCGTGACGTTACCGGAGACTTCCAGCAGTGCTTGGCCGGCAGTCAGCGCAACGGCATCACGCATCATCGGCACGGTAAAGTTATCGAGCATGATAATGTCAGCTTTGGCATCCAGCGCCTGCTGAAGTTCATCAATGGATTCGACCTCCACTTCTACAGGAACGTCGGCATGGATCCACAACGCGCGCTCCACGGCCGCTTTGATTGAGCCACAGGCGATGATGTGGTTTTCTTTAATAAGAAATGCATCAGCCAGACCCAGACGGTGATTGCTTCCGCCACCGCAGAGCACGGCATATTTCAGCGCAGTACGCAGACCCGGCAAAGTTTTGCGGGTGTCCAGCAACTGAGTTTTGGTGCCCTGCAGAATTTTCACATAGTGATTCACTTCGGTTGCCACGCCGGAGAGGGTTTGCACAAAATTCAGGGCGGTGCGTTCGCCGGTCAGCAACATGCGCGCAGAGCCGGAAAGTTCGCATAAGGTCTGGTTTTCAGAAACTTTATCACCGTCTTTAACATGCCATTTAACGGTGATTTTATCCCCGGCCAGTTGCTTAAAGACTTCATCCAGCCAGCGTTGCCCGCAAAAAATACCGGGTTCACGGGTGATGATGGTGGCGGTCGCGTTTTTATCCTGCGGCAATAATTGTGCCGTTAAGTCATTGTTAGCATTAGCTTCGCCGCCGAGGTCTTCGCCCAGGGCTTGAGTGACAAGAGCAGGAATATCATTCTGGATACGTTCGAGTAACTGTGCGCGGCGACTTTCAGGGCTGTAGCTGCGGGTAGACATACAAATACTCCGAAATGGCGGATAAGAAGGACAAAAAAACATGCTACCCTGTTGCTGTGATAAGTACCACACAAGCACATCATTGAGGTCTTTGATGCACTTAGAACAAGGCTGGATAGCCGAAGCCCGGCGGGTTGTTTCTCCCCATTTTGATCTCCGTCCTGACGATGAAATCCCCTCGTTGCTGGTTATCCACAACATCAGTTTGCCGCCCGGGAAATTCGGTGGTCCCTATATTGATCAACTCTTTACCGGTACGCTGAATCCGCAGGACGATCCTTATTTTGAAGGTATCCACCAGTTGCGTGTGGCGGCACATTGCCTGATCCGCCGCGATGGCGAAATTGTTCAATATGTTCCTTTTGATAAACGCGCCTGGCATGCGGGTGTTTCTAACTGGCAGGGTCGCGAGCGCTGTAATGATTTCTCAATCGGTATCGAGCTGGAGGGCACGGATTTTGAGCCGTTTACTGACGCGCAATATCGCAGCCTGGCCGCTGTTACTGAGTTGTTAATTAAGCACTATCCCATTAATCTTGATGCCATTACCGGACACAGTGATATTGCTCCGGGGCGTAAGACCGATCCCGGCCCTGAATTTGACTGGGCATTTTATCGCAAGCTGATAGCCCTGCCGGTAGGGCAGAATAGCGCTTCTGACCAGTGAGTTAACGCGGTCTCTGGTGCGTGTTTAAGCATGTGATGTGTTGAGAGAGAGTGACAATCGATGACGTTATTTACTTTGCTGCTGGTGCTGGCTTGGGAACGGCTGTTCAAACTGGGTGAACACTGGCAGCTGGACCATCGGTTCGAAGTGATATTCCGCCGAGGGCGGCAGACTTCCTTAGTGAAAACGCTGGCTATCATGGTCATCTGGATGGCGGTGATCTGGGTCGTCCTGCGAGCGCTACAGGGGATATTCTTTGGCGTACCGACACTGATTTTATGGGTGATTTTGTGTCTGCTGTGCATTGGCGCGGGGATTAAACGTAAGCATTATCGCGCTTATCTTAAGTCAGCCCGTCAGGGGGATGCCGACGCTTGTAAGGAAATGGCCGAAGAGCTGGCGCTAATCCACGGTCTGCCAACGGATTGCACAGAAGAAGCCCGTTTGCGGGAACTGCAAAATGCGCTGCTATGGATTAACTATCGCTACTATCTGGGCCCTTTATTCTGGTTTGTGGTGTGTGGTCCCTGCGGACCGATAGCATTAGGCGGATACGCGGCTTTACGCGGTTATCAGACCTGGCTGGCGCGCCACATGACGCCTTTGAAACGTGCTCAGTCCGGCGTTGATGCCCTGTTACATATTCTGGACTGGATCCCGGTTCGTCTGGCCGGTGTGGCTTATGCCTTGCTGGGGCACGGCGAGAAGGCCCTGCCAGCCTGGTTCGCCTCGCTGGGTGATATTCACTCGTCGCAGTATCAGGTATTAACCCGTCTGGCGCAGTTCTCGCTGGCGCGTGATCCGCACACCGATCCGGTACAAACGCCTCGTGCAGCCGTCGGTCTGGCGCGTAAAGTGACGATGATTATTCTGGTGGTTGTGGCGCTGCTGACGATTTACGGCACGCTGATTTAACGAGACTTTTGTTGCTGAGACCGCCAATTAAAAAAGCCCGGTACATTTACATGTCCGGGCTTTTTGCTTTTTATCCGCGCTGCTTTTGTAAGGTCAGCGGACGGTTATCGGCGGCGGGTTCACCGAAATCTGGCATCCCGTTTTCATCCCAGCGAAAGGTTTTGATGCGCGTATGCCGGTTCGGGTCATACAGCGGATCACCTTCGATTTCCGTGTAATTTCGGGCGTGGTATACCAGCACATCTTCGCCTTGTTCGTTGCGGGTAAAGCTGTTGTGGCCGGGGCCGAACTGTTTATTCTGCGTCTGAGTAGTGAAAACCGGATGCGGAGATTTATGCCAGCTCGCCGGATCCATCAGGTTGCTGCTGAGATCTGCCCAAAGCAAGCCGATACAGTAATTTTCATCGGTGGCGCTGGCGGAATAAGTGATGAAAATCTTATCGCCATGCGTGATCACGGCCGGGCCTTCGTTAACCCAAAAACCGATGATTTCCCAGTCCAGCTCCGGCTTGCTGAGCATGACTGGCGGTGATTTCAGCGTCCACGGGTTTTCCATTTCAGCCAGATACAGATTCGAGTTTCCGCGAATTGCCGGATCTTTCTGCGCCCACAGATAATAGCTTTTGCCCTGATGCTCAAAGTGCGTGGCATCCAGCGAGAAGCTGTCGATCGGGGTCTGGATCCGGCCTTTCTCCTGCCATTTCCCCGTGAGCGGATCTGCTTCTTCGCACACCAGCGCATACATCCGGTGCTGGAATAATCCGTCCACAATCTCCTGCGATGGTGCAGCGGCGTAATAGATAACCCATTTCCCGTCGATAAAATGCAGTTCCGGCGCCCAGATCAGTGCGCTCATCGGGCCGGTTTCAGGTTTATGCCAGACGATGGTGGCTGGCGCATTGGCAAGTCCGCTCAGCGTTGGCGAGCGGCGGATCTCCAGCCGGTCGTATTCAGGAACCGACGCGATAAAGTAATAATTTCCGTCGCTGTGCAGCCAGATATGCGGGTCTGCCCGTTGCTCAATCAGCGGATTAGGGTAATTACTCATGTTTCAGCTCCTTGCTGTTCAGTGGGACGCTGGCGATATCCGCGCCCTGTGCATTTTTCGCATCGTGATATTCATTCAGTTCGCGGTAATTACGGCGGCGAATTTCGAGATCAGCCTGAATGGTACGCATGGTTTCGCGATCCACTTTCAGTAAACGCACCACACCGGCAGTAATCAGATATCCCACGCCCGGAATGATGGTGAACAGCAGCATAATTCCGTTGATTGCGTGATCACTTTGCTGCGCTGCTCCGGCGTTGTAGCCATAAGCTGACAACAGGAATCCGACCATTGCACCGGCTACCGCCAGCCCGCATTTGAGGAAGAACAGGTTGCCGGAGAAGCTGATGCCGGTCACGCGTTTACCGGTTTTCCATTCGCCGTAATCATCCACATCGGCCATCAGCGACCAGTGCAGCGGGGAAGGGAGCTGATGCATGATGTTCAGGATGAAGTACGCTACCAGGATCAGCGTTGTCGCATGCGGATCGAGGAAATAGAAGCCGCAAGAGAAAATGGTCAGGATAATGTTGGCCCAGAAGAACACTTTCAGTTTGCAGTATTTATCGGTCAGCGGTTTTGCCAGCGCGCTGCCGATCATCATGCCGACCACACCGAGGCTGATAAACATACTGGCAAATGACGTAGATTTTTCCATGACCCAGGTGACGTAATACATGGTGGCTGCCATACGGATAAAGCCCGGACATACGTTACAGAACGTCAGCAGCAGGATGCGCACCCACTGGTCATTTTTCCAGACATCTTTCAGATCAGATTTCAGGGCGTGTTTAGACGGCACCGCTGGCTGGATACGTTCTTTCACTGAGCTGAAGCAGAACAGGAACATAAACAGCGCAATGATCGCCATTACGCCCATCGACATCTGGTAGCCCTTGGCTTTGTCCGCGCCACCGAAAAAATCTGCCATTGGCAGCAGGGTGGAAGACAGGATAAGTGTTGCGATCCCCACCATAAAGAAGCGGTAAGACTGGCAGGCAACACGTTCGTGCGGATCGGCAGTAATGACGCCACCGAGCGAGCAATAAGGAATGTTAATGGCTGTGTAAGTCAGGGACATCAGGAAGTAAGTCACAAAAGCATAGATAACCTTGCTGTTGTAGCTCCATTCCGGCGTGGTGAACATCAGTACGCTGAACAGAACATACGGCACCGAAACCCATAACAAATACGGGCGGAACCGTCCCCAGCGGGTGCTCGTACGGTCGGCAATCGCGCCCATAATCGGGTCGGTGACGGCGTCGATAACGCGCACGGAGAGCAGCAATACACCAACCAGCGCCGGGGCTAAACCGAAAACGTCCGTATAAAAATAATTAAGAAACAGCATGATGGCGCCGCCAATCATATTGCAGCCTGCATCCCCCATGCCGTACGCCACTTTCTCTTTGAACGACAGCGCGCCTTCCTTCATGGATGTTCTCTCCGCATAGATGTCAAAAGGACAGTTGTTAAAAAACTGTTTGATAGCTCAGAGTATTGGCTCAGGAAGGGAATAAGAGTCAGGAGGTAAGAGTCATGAAGATGGACGATTTGGTCATCTCAGAAAAAGTGTGACCTGTATAACAGGACGCCCCGGCAAGTGACTTAACCGGGGCGTCTGAGGATTTTAAATTATTACTCTTGCTTAAGCGTTAACGGATTTCCCGCTTTGCTGATTCTTGATCCAGTAACCAATGCCCAGAACTACCAGCCAGACAGGGATCAGCCATACGGAGATCGCCATGCCCGGAGTGATCGCCATGATCACCAGAATTGCCGCCATAAATAGCAGGCAGATGTAGTTACCCACCGGATACAGCAGCGCTTTAAACTTAGGTTCCACGCCTTCACGACGCTTCGCCTGACGGAATTTAATGTGTGCCAGGCTGATCATCGCCCAGTTGATCACCAGTGCAGAAACCACCAGCGCCATCAGCAGACCAAACGCTTCGGCTGGCATCAGGTAGTTAATCAGAACACACAGGGCAGTAGTGGCCGCAGAGACAAGGATAGACGTCACCGGCACGCCGCGTTTGTCCACTTTCATCAGGGATTTCGGTGCGTTGCCTTGCTGCGCCAGACCAAACAACATGCGGCTGTTGCAGTAAACACAGCTGTTGTAGACCGACAGCGCGGCAGTCAGGATCACCACGTTCAGTGCGTTGGCAACCAGTGCATCACCCAGTTCATGGAAGATAAGGACGAACGGGCTGGTGTCCGGCCCGACGCGGGTCCACGGCATCAGGGAAAGCAGCACGGCCAGTGAGCCCACATAGAAAATCAGGATGCGGTAGATAACCTGGTTGGTCGCTTTAGGAATGCTGACTTCAGGATTATCGGCTTCTGCCGCTGTAATCCCCACCAGCTCCAGGCCACCGAACGAGAACATAATGATGGCCATCATCATCACCAGCCCGGTCATACCATGCGGCAGGAATCCGCCTTGCTCCCACAGGTTACGTACTGTCGCCTGCGGACCGGCTGTGTCGCTGAACAGCAACCAGCCGCCGAACAGGATCATCGCCACAACCGCAACCACTTTGATGATCGCAAACCAGAATTCCATCTCACCGAAGACTTTAACGTTAGTCAGGTTGATGGCGTTGATCAGCACGAAGAAGGCCGCCGCAGAAACCCAGGTAGGAATTTCCGGCCACCAGAATTGAATGTATTTACCGACTGCGGTCAGTTCTGCCATCGCCACCAGCACGTACAGAACCCAGTAGTTCCAGCCAGAAGCAAAGCCTGCGAACCCACCCCAGTATTTGTAAGCAAAGTGGCTGAATGAGCCCGCAACCGGCTCCTCAACAACCATTTCACCTAACTGGCGCATGATTAAAAAGGCAATAAAACCTGCAATTGCGTAGCCAAGAATAATCCCCGGCCCCGCAGACTGAATGACGGAAGCGCTGCCCAGAAACAGCCCTGTACCGACGGCCCCACCTAGTGCAATCAGCTGAATATGGCGGTTTTTGAGACCACGCTTCAGCTCATCGCCTTGTTGTTGTTCAACCATTTACCTGTCCTCTGTCATTGGGGCAAAACCCATAACATTCTGTGTGTTAGAGAGAATGTAAGGCGATAATTACACTTTTTGTATCTAATTATTTACGGCTGGATTGTACCTAAAAAGCAGGATCATCTACCGTTCGCGCAAGAATAATGTTATGCGCAAAAGTTTGCACGGGGTTTATGCATCATCTGCATAACAAATAGCCAAATTGACTGTAAATTTGTTCAGGATCTAAAAAATGTGATCCGTGACTGGGTAAAAACCATAAATGATAAAAATTTGTTAAATTGTGCGGGGTCGACGCATTTACTGGGTAGCCATATGGACACAAGGTGAATACTTTGTTACTTTACGGCCACGTTTTTTAAATTGGTATTACCAATTGACTCCGGCAACTTACAGAGTCGCTACTCGCAGAGAACAGCACATATATGGCTTACAGCAAAATCCGACAGCCTAAGTTATCCGATGTGATCGAGCAGCAACTTGAGTTCCTGATCCTCGAAGGCACTTTGAGGCCCGGGGAAAAGCTTCCGCCAGAGCGCGAGCTGGCCAAACAGTTTGATGTATCGCGACCTTCTCTCAGAGAGGCAATCCAAAGCCTGGAAGGGAAGGGGCTACTCCTGCGCCGTCAGGGTGGTGGCACTTTCGTACAAAGTAACTTGTGGCAAAGCGTGAGTGACCCGCTGGCTGAGTTACTGGCCGACCATCCTGAATCACAATTCGATCTCCTTGAAACACGTCATGCCCTTGAAGGGATCGCTGCCTATTACGCGGCGCTTCGTGGCACAGAGGAAGATTTGCAGCGCATTCGCGATTGTCACGTGGTCATACAGACCGCACAAGACAGCGGGGACCTGGACGCAGAAGCCGACGCGGTAATGCAGTATCAGGTTGCTGTAACAGAAGCAGCGCATAATGTGGTGCTGCTGCATCTGGTTCGCTGTATGGGACCGATGCTCGAGAAAAATGTTCGACAGAACTTTGAATTGCTTTACTCCCGCCGCGAAATGCTGGCGATGGTAAGCAACCACCGCGCCAGTATTTTCGAGGCGATTGTTGCACGGGAACCAGAAAAAGCGCGTGCCGCATCTCACCGTCACCTGGCGTTCATTGAAGAAGTTTTGCTGGATCTCAGCAGGGAACACACCCGGCGGGATCGGTCTTTACGACGGCTCCAGCAACGAAAAGATGAAAGTTAGCCCACGAGGTTAATTTTTAGAGTCTTCATTTGAGGGCTCACGGCAACTACATGACGGGCCTGTCTTCGTGCGCTTTCTCATCACGAAGACCGTTTTAAAAGAGCGCAGGAAGACAGGCTCCAGATAAACCAACGTATTAGATACAGATAAGGAAAAGCACCATGTCAGAACGTGTAAATAATGACGTGGATCCGATCGAAACTCGCGACTGGCTACAAGCGATCGAATCGGTCATCCGTGAAGAAGGTGTTGAGCGTGCACAGTTCCTGATCGACCAGGTTCTCAGTGAAGCGCGTAAGGGCGGCGTGAGCGTCGCTGCTGGTGCAGCCAGCCGTAACTACGTCAATACCATCGCTGTTGAAGACGAACCTGAATACCCGGGTAACCTGGAGCTGGAACGTAACATTCGTACCGCTATCCGCTGGAACGCCATCATGACCGTTCTGCGTGCGTCCAAGAAAGACCTGGAACTCGGCGGCCACATGGCGTCCTTCCAGTCTTCTGCGACCGTGTACGAAGTGTGCTTCAACCACTTCTTCCGTGCGCGCAACGAGAAAGACGGCGGCGATCTGGTGTACTTCCAGGGCCACATCTCTCCGGGCGTGTATGCGCGTGCTTTCCTTGAAGGCCGCCTGACTGAAGACCAGATGAACAATTTCCGTCAGGAAGTTCACGGTAAAGGTCTGTCGTCTTATCCGCACCCTAAACTGATGCCTGAATTCTGGCAGTTCCCGACCGTATCCATGGGTCTGGGCCCGATCGGTGCAATCTACCAGGCTAAGTTCCTGAAATATCTGGAACACCGTGGCCTGAAAGACACGTCCGCACAGCGCGTTTACGCATTCCTGGGCGACGGTGAAATGGACGAACCAGAATCCAAAGGTGCGATCACCATCGCGACCCGTGAGAAACTGGACAACCTGTGCTTCATCATCAACTGTAACCTGCAGCGTCTTGATGGACCTGTCACCGGTAACGGCAAAATCATCAACGAACTGGACGGCATCTTTGCAGGCGCTGGCTGGAACGTGATCAAAGTCATCTGGGGCAACCGTTGGGATGAACTGCTGCGTAAAGACACCAGCGGTAAACTGATCCAGCTGATGAACGAAACCGTGGATGGCGACTACCAGACCTTCAAGTCCCGTGACGGCAAATACGTTCGTGAGCACTTCTTCGGCAAATATCCTGAAACCGCTGCGCTGGTCAAAGATATGACCGACGACGAAATCTGGGCGCTGAACCGTGGTGGTCATGATCCGAAGAAAGTCTTCGCTGCACTGAACAAAGCACAGAACACCAAAGGCCAGCCGACCGTTATCCTTGCGCATACCATTAAAGGTTATGGCATGGGCGACGCTGCCGAAGGTAAAAACATTGCTCACCAGGTGAAGAAAATGAACATGGATGGCGTTCGCTACATCCGTGATCGCTTCAGCGTGCCAGTTACCGATGAAAATCTGGAAAAACTGCCGTACATCACTCTGGAAAAAGACTCTGCAGAATACAAATACCTGCATGAGCGTCGTGCTGCGCTGAAAGGCTACCTGCCGACTCGTCTGCCAAACTTCACTCAGAAGCTGGAAATGCCGAAACTGGAAGACTTCTCACAACTGCTGGAAGAGCAGAAGAAAGAGATCTCTACCACTATCGCTTTCGTCCGTGCCCTGAACGTGATGCTGAAAAACGACTCCATTAAAGACCGTCTGGTCCCGATCATCGCCGACGAAGCGCGTACATTCGGTATGGAAGGTCTGTTCCGTCAGATTGGTATTTACAGCCCGAACGGCCAGCAGTACACCCCGCAGGACCGTGAGCAGGTTGCTTACTATAAAGAAGACGAGAAAGGTCAGATCCTGCAGGAAGGTATCAACGAACTGGGCGCCGCGTCTTCATGGCTGGCCGCAGCGACGTCTTACAGCACCAACGATCTGCCAATGATCCCGTTCTACATCTACTACTCCATGTTCGGTTTCCAGCGTATCGGCGACCTGTGCTGGGCAGCGGGTGACCAGCAGGCGCGTGGCTTCCTGATCGGCGGTACTTCAGGTCGTACTACCCTGAACGGTGAAGGTCTGCAGCACGAAGATGGTCACAGCCATATTCAGTCTCTGACTATCCCTAACTGTATTTCTTACGATCCGTCTTACGCTTACGAAGTTGCTGTCATCATGCATGACGGTCTGGTGCGTATGTACGGTGAAGCGCAGGAAAACATTTATTACTACATCACCACGCTGAACGAAAACTACCACATGCCAGCCATGCCGGAAGGCGCGGAAGAAGGCATCCGTAAGGGTATCTACAAGCTGGATACGCTGGAAGGCAGCAAAGGTAAAGTGCAGCTTCTGGGCTCCGGTTCTATTCTGCGTCACGTACGTGAAGCGGCTGAGATCCTGTCCAAAGACTACGGTGTGGGTTCTGACGTTTATAGCGTTACTTCCTTCACTGAACTGGCCCGTGACGGTCAGGACTGTGAGCGCTGGAACATGCTGCACCCGACTGAAACCCCACGCGTTCCGTACATCGCCCAGGTGATGAGCGACGCGCCAGCAGTTGCTTCCACCGACTATATGAAACTGTTTGCTGAACAGGTTCGTACTTACGTTCCGGCCAGCGATTATCGCGTACTGGGTACTGACGGCTTCGGTCGTTCAGACAGCCGCGAAAACCTGCGTCACCACTTCGAAGTGGATGCGTCCTACGTTGTGGTTGCTGCGCTGGGTGAATTGGCTAAACGCGGTGAAATCGAAACGTCTGTAGTGGCTGAAGCCATTAAGAAATTCGATATCAACCCAGAAAAAGTTAACCCGCGTCTGGCATAAGAGGTAAAGACAGATGGCTATTGAAATTAACGTACCGGACATCGGTGCAGATGCAGTGGAAGTCACCGAAATTATGGTGAAGGTGGGCGATAAGGTTGAAGTTGAACAATCGCTGATCACCGTTGAAGGCGATAAAGCTTCTATGGAAGTGCCTTCTCCACAAGCTGGCGTGGTCAAGGAAATTAAAGTTGCGGTCGGCGATACCGTCGAAACCGGCAAACTGATCATGATCTTTGAAGCCGCTGACGGTGCTGCTGATGCAGCACCTGCGAAACAGGAAGCCAAAGCAGAAGCTAATGTTCAAGAGAGCGCTGCTGCTGCCCCTGCTTCCAGCGAAAGCAAAGAAGTGAACGTACCAGACATCGGTGGCGACGAAGTTGAAGTCACTGAAATCATGGTTAAAGTAGGCGACACCGTGACAGCTGAACAATCGCTGATCACCGTAGAAGGCGACAAAGCCTCTATGGAAGTCCCTGCGCCGTTCGCGGGCAAAGTTAAAGAAATCAAAATCGCTGCGGGCGACAAAGTCAGCACCGGTTCTCTGATCATGGTCTTCGAAGTGGCTGGTTCTGGTGCAGCCGCACCTGCCGCTGCTGCAGAAACCCAATCAGATGCGGCCCCTGCGGCTCCGGCTCAGTCCGGCAGCAAAGAAGTGAACGTACCTGATATCGGTGGCGACGAAGTTGAAGTCACTGAAATCATGGTTAAAGTTGGCGACAAAATCAGTGCAGAACAGTCACTGATCACCGTTGAAGGCGACAAAGCCTCAATGGAAGTCCCGGCGCCGTTCGCGGGTACTGTGAAAGAAATCAAAATCGCTGCGGGCGACAAAGTCAGCACCGGCTCTCTGATCATGGTCTTCGAAGTAGAAGGCGCTGCGCCTGCTGCTCCGGCTGCTAAGAAAGAAGAAGCGGCTGCTCCTGCGAAACAGGAACAGAAAGCGGCGGCTCCGGCTGCTAAAGCTGAGAGCAAAGGCGAATTCACTGAGAACGACGCTTACGTTCACGCCACGCCGGTTATCCGTCGTCTGGCCCGTGAGTTCGGCGTTAACCTGGCGAAAGTGAAAGGGACTGGCCGTAAAGGTCGTATCCTGCGCGAAGACGTTCAGACTTACGTGAAAGATGCGGTCAAACGTGCTGAAGCCGCGCCGGCAGCAGCAACGGGTGGCGGTCTGCCAGGCATGCTGCCTTGGCCGAAAGTGGACTTCAGCAAGTTCGGTGAGATTGAAGAAGTCGAACTGGGCCGTATCCAGAAAATCTCTGGTGCGAACCTGAGCCGTAACTGGGTGATGATCCCGCACGTTACGCACTTCGACAAAACCGATATCACTGAGCTGGAAGCGTTCCGTAAACAGCAGAACGATGAAGCCGCTAAACGCAAACTGGACGTGAAATTCACCCCGGTGGTCTTCATCATGAAAGCCGTTGCCGCTGCCCTTGAGCAGATGCCACGCTTCAACAGTTCCCTGTCCGAAGATGGTCAGAAACTGACACTGAAAAAATATATCAACATCGGTGTGGCGGTTGATACGCCAAACGGTCTGGTTGTTCCGGTCTTCAAAGACGTGAACAAGAAAGGCATCGCCGAGTTGTCCCGTGAGCTGATGGCTATCTCCAAGAAAGCCCGTGACGGTAAGCTGACTGCTGGCGAAATGCAGGGCGGTTGCTTCACTATCTCCAGCCTCGGTGGTATCGGGACGACCCACTTCGCGCCAATCGTCAACGCGCCGGAAGTGGCTATCCTCGGTGTTTCCAAGTCTGCTATCGAGCCAGTCTGGAACGGTAAAGAGTTCACACCGCGTCTGATGATGCCAATGTCGCTCTCCTTCGACCACCGTGTTATCGACGGTGCCGATGGTGCGCGCTTCATCACCATCATCAACAACGTGTTGTCTGACATTCGCCGTCTGGTGATGTAAGTGAAAAGCCGGCCAATCGGCCGGCTTTTTTCTGATAATCTCTTCATGCTGTTTGGGATTTTCGGGCGCTAAGCACAAATCGTATGCCGTTTGTTGTTTCAAATTTGTTAACAATTTTGTAAACTGCGGGCGGATAGAACGACCCGGTGGATGATGGGCGTTGCGACATAAAAATGACGTCAGACCCGCCGGACATAAATTAAGAGGTCATGATGAGTACTGAAATTAAAACTCAGGTCGTGGTACTTGGGGCTGGCCCTGCGGGCTATTCTGCTGCTTTCCGTTGCGCTGATTTAGGTCTTGAAACCGTACTGGTTGAGCGTTATTCCACTCTCGGTGGCGTGTGCCTGAACGTTGGCTGTATCCCTTCTAAAGCTCTGCTGCACGTCGCGAAAGTGATCTCTGAAGCAAAAGCACTGGCAGAACACGGTATTGTTTTCGGTGAGCCGAAAACTGACATCGACAAAGTGCGTGTCTGGAAAGAAAAAGTCATCAACCAGCTGACCGGTGGTCTGGCAGGTATGGCGAAAGGCCGTAAAGTCAAAGTCGTGAACGGCTTGGGCAAATTTACTGGCGCAAATACTCTGGTTGTTGAAGGCGAAAACGGTCCTACGACCATCACTTTCGATAATGCCATCATTGCGGCGGGTTCCCGTCCAATCAAACTGCCATTCATTCCACATGATGACCCGCGTGTCTGGGATTCTACCGATGCACTGGAACTGAAAACCGTCCCTGAGCGTCTGCTCGTGATGGGTGGCGGCATCATCGGTCTGGAAATGGGCACCGTTTACCACGCGCTGGGTTCGCAGATTGACGTGGTAGAAATGTTCGATCAGGTGATTCCTGCGGCTGATAAAGACGTGGTGAAAGTCTTCACCAAGAAAATCAGCAAGCAATTCAACCTGATGCTCGAAACCAAAGTGACCGCGGTAGAAGCCAAAGAAGACGGCATCTACGTCACAATGGAAGGCAAGAAAGCCCCTGCAGAACCACAGCGTTACGACGCGGTGCTGGTGGCTATCGGCCGTGTTCCTAACGGTAAACTGCTGGAAGCGGGCGCTGCAGGCATTGAAGTTGACGACCGTGGTTTCATACACGTCGACAAACAAATGCGCACCAACGTGCCACACATCTTTGCCATCGGCGACATCGTCGGTCAGCCAATGCTGGCGCACAAAGGTGTTCACGAAGGCCACGTGGCTGCCGAAGTTATCTCCGGCAAGAAACACTACTTCGATCCGAAAGTCATTCCATCCATTGCCTACACTGAGCCAGAAGTTGCCTGGGTTGGCCTGACTGAGAAAGAAGCGAAAGAAAAAGGCATCAGCTACGAAACCGCCACCTTCCCTTGGGCAGCTTCAGGCCGTGCCATCGCTTCCGACTGTGCAGACGGCATGACCAAACTGATCTTCGATAAAGAATCTCACCGTGTTATCGGTGGTGCGATTGTCGGTACTAACGGCGGCGAGCTGCTGGGCGAAATCGGTCTGGCAATCGAAATGGGTTGTGATGCAGAAGATATCGCGCTGACCATCCATGCTCACCCGACTCTGCATGAGTCCGTGGGTCTGGCAGCAGAAATCTATGAAGGCAGCATTACCGACCTGCCAAACCCGAAAGCGAAGAAAAAGTAATTTTCTCCTTTGCTGATAAACGCCTCTCCGGAGGCGTTTTTTTTTGCCCGGTGGACTATGCCTGATTAATCACCTGATACAACGGGATCATCGCCGCGCCCCACGAGGCGCTTTCGGCACCCATCGGGGAGTTCACCAGCCTCACTTTCGGGCGGTCTGGATCAAGCCTGGCATCGAGTTTTTGCGTTAAAACCTCAGCCAGCCTTTCGGTGATGGTTTTCGGCATGGCTCCGCCTAAAATAATCAACTGTGGATCCAGCCATTGCAGACATCCCATGATGCTCTGCTCGACCTGATCGCAACAGCGTGAAAACCAGACTTCCAGCAAGGGATGCTGTTCTGCGGTGAGTGCCGGTAGTTGCGCTTCGCTTAACCCTGCCTGAGTGAGCGTCGCGACCAGATCTTTATAGGATGGACGCGGTTTATCGCCGGGAAATGCCATACCGACTTCACCGGCATTCAGAAACCCACCGCGCAGGAGTTTGCCATCGGCAATAATCCCGGCACCAATCCCGTAACCGAGATCGATAAACGTTATGTCACGATAGGAATTCCACGTACCTGAATACAGCTCGCCAATCGCCGAGGCATTGGCGTTGTTTTCAACCCATGTCGGCCACGGCAAATTGTCCTCAAACGCCTGTTGCAGGTCGACATCGCGCCAGCTTGAAAGCCAGGCCACACAGTGGCGCTTTTTGCCATCGGGCTTTAGAAAACCCGGCACGGCATAACCCATGCCGAGGATGCGCGCATGTTGAAGCTGGCGTTTTTTTAACGTCTGCTCCACCAGGTTTTTAATCTGTTTTAGTGTGGTGGCAAGCGGCTGATTTTCCTGATGAGGCTCAGAAATACTCAACAGTTTGCGGCCACTGAGATCGACCAGCGTCATGTCGATAAAGCCAGGGCTGAAAGCCAGCCCGACCGCACATGCGCCGCCAGGATTAAGCCGCAGGGGCAGCGACGGTTGTCCGCGCTGTCCCATATTGCGTTCGCCTTCGATAACCAGACCCGAAAATAAAAGCTCCCGGCATTGTTGGGTGATTGCCCCCGCAGTGAGATTTGAATAGCGCGCCAGTTCGGCGCGTGTCACCGGTGCATGGCGACGAATCAGCTCCAGCAGCAAACGTTGGGTAGGGCGCAGTTCCAGACGGTCAGGTTTTACATTCATAATATGGCTATCATTTTTGTTATCAGGCCCAGCGCAGTCCCGCTTCTTCAATCAGCGCCTGCAGGTACGGAAGATCATCATGGCTGAGCATATCGATCAGACCTTCACGCAGCCAGCCCATGATCTCGGGGCGACTATCATACCCGAATTTGTGCTGGTACTGCTCCAGTGGCGTCATGCCATTTTTCACTTCATGCAGGTACATGCGTACCCCCAGTCCCGCCTGTTTATAGGCACGAAGATCGTCAACATGGGCGAACTCATATTCAAAACAGACGCAACTGGCATGGGAATGCTGCACGGCGGCCAGTTGATTGTTGTAACGCTCCAGCGTCACGATCTGCAATGCTAAATCTGGGATCAGGGCTTTGACGCGGTTAATCAACACATGATTAAACCCCAGTAACTGAATATGTGACAGCGCCTCTGGCATTGACTGCAACAAGGCAACCAGATGATACACAAATTCGTCATGTCGGCGACGTTGCTTCACTTCCACGATCAGGCCCATGCCATTCTCTGCTGCCCAACGCAGAATATCCTGCAATAAAGGGATCGGCGTGCCAGCAAATTGCGCATGGTACTTAACGCCGAAATCAAATTGCTGTAACTGCGCGAGCGTCATTTGCTCGACAAAACCGGTGCCGGTCGACACGCGATCAATGCGGTGATCGTGTGTGACCACCAGATGATTATCTGCGGTCAGATGAATATCTAACTCAATGCAATGCGTCCCTGCTTCTTTTGCTCCGATAAACGCGGGCAGCGTGTTTTCCGGATAACGGCTGGAGTAGCCGCGGTGACTGTTTGCCAGCACGATGCCTTGTGCGGCCTGATGAAAGTTAAACGCCATGGTTGTTCCTCATGTGATTCCAAAGTTTGAATATTAAATTTACTCTTTAAACTTAATTAGAGAAGAGAAATTTATATCCTGGCAATATTTACGCGTTAATGAGTTGATATTAATCGTATTTATCTTTACCTCTTGTGTTGTTTTTGGTTTTGAGGATCTTTGTCACATAAATTTTATGTTTAGTGTGTAAATTTAATCGACGAGTTTTAACACAGGATTTGTACACTATGTCGACGCTTTCACTGGAACAGGTTACAAAGCAATTTGGCGCATTTTACGCCGCCCGCGAGATCTCCTTTACCGCCGAGGAAGGTGAATTTGTCACCCTGCTTGGCCCGAGCGGATGTGGTAAAACCACGCTACTCAAAATGATTGGCGGGTTTCATCAGCCAGACAGCGGACGCATTCTGATTAACGGGCAATCCGTTAATAATTTGCCGCCGGAAAAGCGCAACACCGCAATGTGTTTTCAGTCGTACGCGCTGTTTCCGCACCTGAATGTGGCGCACAACATCTGTTTTGGTTTGAAGCAAAAACGCTTACCTCTTGCCGAGCAGCAACTGCGGCTGGCAGAGGTTTTGAAGCAGGTTGGCTTGCAGGATCAGCACCTGAAAATGCCGGTGCAGCTTTCTGGCGGGCAGCAGCAACGCGTGGCACTGGCCAGAGCGATGGTTACGCGCCCGGATGTGGTGCTGTTTGACGAGCCTCTGTCCAATCTGGATGCGAAATTGCGTGAAAGTGTGCGTTTTGAAATCAAAGAGTTACAGCGGCAATATCAACTCACGTCCATTTATGTCACCCACGATCAGGCCGAAGCGTTGACCATGTCCGATAAGATCGTGGTGCTCAATGCGGGCAATGTGGAGCAAATAGGGCCGCCAGAAGAGATTTATTACCGTCCTGCTAACCGTTTCGTCGCCGATTTTATTGGTGCGGCCAATATCGATATCGCCCACATCACGCCTGCGGAACAGCCTGGTTTTTATCGGGTTCGCTGCCAGTTAGGTGAGTTTTACGTACGTTCTCCGCGTCCCCCGCTTGCTGAGCATTGCTATATCTGCTGGCGGCCTGAAGATGCGCGCTTTGTGCCGCAGCCACAAACCGGCGATAACCATTTCTTCCTCACGCTGCGCAAAATGGCGTTTATGGGCAACCTGACCGAAGCATGGGGCGATAACGATGACGGTAAATTGTCGGTGCGTCTGCAACTGATCAAAAAACCGCAGGCCGAAAGCGGGGCGCGGGTTTGCTTCCGTTTACCCGAGGATGCGATTCACTTCCTCGAGCCGGTAGCGGAGGGGCACGATGAAATGGCGTAATGAGCTGACCGCCTGGCTGATGATGATCAGTGGATTGGGCACCATTGTGTTACTGATGGGATCGACCTTTTACGTGGTGCTGGTACAAAGTATCGGCTATTTCAATCTTTCCGGCGACAGCCAGTTTTCGCTCGAATACTGGCAAAACGTATTACAGGATCCGGTGCTGCACAGCGCGCTGATCTATTCGGTTAAAGTCTCAATATTGGGGGCTTTCGGTGCCGTACTGCTCTCTTACCCGCTGGCGTTATGGCTCCGTCAGCCGCTGGTGGCGAAAGAAGGTATTGTTGCTGTTTTGCGTGCGCCGATGTTTATTCCCGGCCTTGTGGCGGCATTTCTGTTCATCAATATCATTGCTTATCACGGCGTGATCAATGAGCTGTTGCTGGCGCTGGGCGTTATCGATCAACCGTTGCGTATGCAGAACGATGACTTTGGTTGGGGCGTCGTTATCTTACAAATCTGGAAGAATCTGCCGTTCGCGCTGATTCTGGTCGGTGGCTCAGTTAACGCAATCCGTACCGATATACTGGACGCGGCGAGTAACCTGGGTGCCAGCCGCTGGCGCTGTTTTCGGGACGTTATCTTTCCCCTGACGTTACCCGCAGTGCAAGTGTCCCTGATCCTTATTTTTATCGGTGCGCTGGGCGACTTTGCCTTCTTCTCCGTCGCTGGCCCGCGCAATACCTACTCGCTGGCTCGCCTGATGCAGGCCACGGCCATGGAATACGGGGAATGGAATAACTCTGCGGTTATTGCTGTGATTATCATGCTGACGGCAGCATTGGGTACCTTGCTTATCGCCGTCCTCCTGACACCCCTCGCCACCCGTAAAGGAGAGGTCAAATGAACCGTACGGCGAATGGACGTCTGATCGTCAGGATTTCACTGTTGTTCTTTATTCTGGTCAATCTGGTCTGGCTTGGACTGCCATTTTCAATGGCTATCTTATGGTCGCTGGTTGACCCGCAACACCCGTGGAGCTATCCGGACTTATTCCCGCAAGTGTTGTCGATTAACCGCTGGATACAGGTGTGGCAGCAAACTTCGCTGTCAGAAGCCCTCTTTAACAGCTACACCATTGCGCCCGCCGTGGCGATGCTGAGTTTACTGCTGTCGCTACCGACCGCTTATGCGTTTGGGCGCATGACTTTTCGTGGCAAAGCCGTCGCAGAAATGCTCACGCTGATCCCACTGGTCATGCCAGGTATGATCATCGGGATCTTCTTCAGCGCCATGCTGATGAATCTGAATATCAGCAACCCGTTTATCAGCATCGTGTTAGGGCACACTGTGCTGACGCTGCCTTACTCGATCCGCATTATGTCCGCAGGGTTTAAAGCGGTGCCGCAGGATTTGATTGATGCCAGTCGCGATCTCGGTGCCAGCCATTGGGGAACGTTCTGCAATGCTTTTTTACCGATGCTCAAGCCCAGTTTCCTGGCCGCGTTGATTTTTTGTCTGGTGCGCAGTTTAGAAGAGTTCAGCATTTCATACGTCCTGGGCGCGCCAGATTTTATTACCGTGCCGACCATTCTTTATTCCTTTCTCGGCTATTCCTTTGTGCGCCCGGATGCGGCGGTAGTCTCAATGATCCTGGTGATCCCGAATGTCGTCCTGATGGTCATTATTGAGAAGCTGCTGAAAGGGAATTATCTGTCACAGTCAACCGGCAAGGCGTGATCCTTGATAAGGGAGTCATTCAACATGAAAACAGGCACGGTTTTATTTCTCAGTGGCATGTTATTGAGCGGGGTAGCGACCGCCACGCCACTGGCACAACAAGATTGGGATCTTGTCGTCGCACAGGCCAAAAAAGAAGGTTCAGTCACCTTCAACGTCTGGTATTTACAACCGCAATGGCGCAGTTTCGTGGCTGATTTTGAGAAACAGTACGGAATTAAAGTGCGTATTCCGGAAGGGTCGATTGATGGCAACATGAATAAACTGCTGGCGGAAGCTCGCCGCGATAAAGGCAAAATGGACGTGGTGGCCTTGTCGGTGGCGCAGTTACCGATCATCCGTAAAGCAAATGCCCTGGCGCAGGTAGACTGGCTGCCGGGTTACGGGGATGCGGTGCATCAGTTGCAAAGTGTGAATACCGAAGGATATGCAGTTGCCTTTTGGGGCAACCAAACCGGTATGGCCTACGATCCGCAACAGATGGGCAATCAACCTTTGCCGCAATCACTCGATGATTTGCAACACTTTATCGATGCGAATCCGAAGAAGTTTGGTTACAACGATCCGAATAACGGCGGGGCTGGCGAAGCCTTTATTCAGCGCGTGGTCACCCTCTCCTCAGGCACATTTGATGCCGATGCTACGCAAGTTGATCCTGCCATTATTAAAAACTGGAAAAAAGGTTGGGAATGGTTTGTCGGTAATAAAGAAAAAATCACCCAGACAGCATCGGGTGCAGATAGCCTGACCCGTCTGAATGATGGCGAATTATTGCTGGTACCCGCCTGGGAAGATCATCTGGCGGGTTTGCAAAAATCCGGGGCGATTACCGGTCGCCTGAAATTTTATATTCCGGCTTTTGGTATGCCGGGCGGGGGCAATATTGCGGCCATTGCCGCAAACAGCACACATCCGGCGGCGGCGGCGGTGTTCCTGAACTGGTTAACGCAAGCTGAAACCCAGCGGGCGTTGAATGTCGCTTTCGGCGCGGTGCCGATGAACAAACAAGTGAAAACAGACGTGGTGCAGCCAGACATTGCCACGCAGTTTTACGGCAAGGATTACAGCATGCAGCTCAGAAAGGAGTTTGTGCGCCAGGTTTCTATGCAATAAGTCGTGAATGTCTAAAACCGGAAATATTTCTCATTTCCGGTTTTTTACCTTTTTTCCTCGGTGACACCCTCCAACCCCGTTCTCATTTATCTCATTACATCCTCATTCATTTATTTTCTTCCGCTTAATATTATCGATAAAATAATGTGAGGGGATGTGATTACCTCAAATGTACCTGCTTGTTTAAAGTGAATGTATATCGCCAGCTTTGATAAATAAATCTGGTGGGGTTTATTCAATTTTAATCTCAGGTATTATTTCATGAAGAAGCGTAATTCTTTTATTTTACTTCTCGGCACTGTGTTGTGTTTCAGTCAGACCGTCGTACACGCAGCCGATGGCACCATTAATTTCACCGGACAAATTGTTGCGACGACGTGTGATGTGAATGGCGGAAGTACCGCATCCATTAATGTGGATTTAGGCACTGTCGCCGCGACCTCATTTACGGCAGCCGGTGATACCTCTTCGCCGACCGCGTTTACGATTTCACTCACCAACTGCCCGACAACCTTCACGGCTGCTGCGGTTAAATTCGATGGTACCGCCGATGCAGTGGATAACCAGCTACTGGAAGTGACCGGTGGCGCAACCGGCGTAGGCATTGAAATTGCAGATAATCAGGGGACGCCAATCCCGCTTTATACGGCCTCACGCTTTTATCCCATTGATGCGACCGCTGAAGGGGTGGATATGAACTTTATCGCCCGCTATAAAAGTACCGAGGCAACCGTAGGCGAAGGCGAAGCAAACGGGACCTCTCAGTTCACTATTAATTATCAATAATAAGAATCAAAAAAAATCTCTTTAAACTGGCAAGGATGCCAGAATTTCAGACGTGGACGTCTTTTGTTTTTATTGACGGAAATATGAGAGGAACCTATGCAGCGTCTTTTTATTATTTTATCAGGGATGTTATTTATTCTCTTCTCTGTGCCCACGGTTTATGCGGGTGTGATTACAGAAGCCACGCGGGTGATATATCAGGGCAATAAAAAAGAAGCCTCTCTGACCGTCAGTAATCAGGGAGCACAAGCAGAGCCTTTTCTGATCCAGTCATGGGTAGATAATAACGGACCTGACGGGACACAAAAATCCTCCGTGCCCGTACCTTTTGTCGTCACTCCCCCTTTATTCCGGCTGAATGCCGGGGAAGATAACAGTCTGCGGATTATCCGCACCGGCGGCCTGCTGCCTGAAGATCGCGAATCCCTGTTCTGGCTAAATATCAAATCTATCCCTCGTCTGCCTGAAAACGCTCCCGCCGGTTTATTGCAAATCGTGGTGAAGACGCGCCTGAAGCTTTTTTACCGGCCCGCCGCATTGCTCACACCCGCAGGGCAAAGCGCCTGGCGGCAGTTGCAGTTTTCCCGTCAGGGCTCAGACCTGCGGGTGACCAATCCGACACCTTATTACTTCACCTTTTTCAGGCTGAACCTCGGCGGCAATCATGTGGCGACAGGCAACACAATGGTTCCGCCCTTTGGGGAAGCCCGTTATCCCTGGCCTCAGGAGGCGGTTGCTGGCGAGGTCAGCTGGCAGGTCGTCAATGATTATGGCGGTGCCAGTTCAGTGGAAAAAACCCGGCTGCGCTGAGGCATGTTATGAATAAAAATCATGTCGTTACGCATCTTTCGTCTTTCACTTTGCGGTCATGGCTTCTGGCCGGGATTGTTTTGGGAACCTCTGAAACACGCGCGGATGACCGTTTCAACGTGCAGGCGCTGGAAATAGAACATCCGGGGGCACCGGTGGATTTATCGCAATTTTCCCGGGCAGGCGGGCAGACACCCGGTGTCTACCGTGTGGATGTGCTGGTGAACAATGTGCCGAAAGGGCGGCAGGATGTGACGTTTATTGCCTTGCATGACCAGACGCTTTCCCCACTTTTCACCCCGACGCAGTGGCAAAATCTGGGGCTCAGAACCCGCAGCATTCCGGCATTACGTGACTGGTCCGCACAAAAGCCGGTTGAGGATTTCACGCCGCTGATGCCCGGTGTGGTGAGCCAGTTTGACTTTTCGCGTCAGAAGCTGCTGATCACCATCCCTCAGGGATTGCTCGACACGCTGGCAAGGGGCGCGGTCAGCCCGGAGTTATGGGATGAGGGAACGCCAGCCTTGCTGCTTAATTACAACCTCAGTGGTGCCCGTACCTGGCAAAATTCAGGCGGCAGCGATCAGAGCCAGTTTCTGAGCCTGAGAAGCGGTGCCAACTGGGGCGGCTGGCGGCTGCGCAACTACAGCACATGGCGTTACAGCCGCAACATTGACGGGCAATCGCAGCAAGACTGGGATTCGGCATACAGCTTTCTCCAGCGCGATGTGCCGGTGCTTAAAGGGCAATTTATCGCCGGAGAAAGCACCACACCTGCGGATATCTTTGACAGCTTTTCGTTTCGCGGCGTACAGCTCTCCTCGGATGACAACATGTTGCCGGACAGCCTCCGCGGCTTCGCGCCGGTGATCCGCGGCATTGCCAGAAGCAATGCGCAGGTGACGATCAGGCAAAATGGCATGGTGATCTACCAGACCTATGTACCGCCCGGCGCTTTCAGCATTAACGATTTATACCCGACTTCAGCCTCCGGAGATCTGGATGTGACGGTCAGGGAAAGTAATGGCGAAGAGCGCCATTTTACTCAGGCATTTTCCGCTATTCCGATCATGCAGCGCGAAGGCCGGTTGAAATACGCCATGACGCTGGGGAAGTACCGTACTTATCAGTCCGGGGGGGACGAGCCTGAATTTCTTCAGGGGTCACTGATTTACGGACTGGGTTATGGCGTGACGCTGTTTGGCGGCAGTCAGCTGGCGCAGAACTATAAAGCGGCGAATGCCGGTGTCGGTACGATGGTCGGGGATTTTGGATCTCTGTCATTTGATACCACGCTGGCCAACAGCGAGCTGACTGACAGTCAGCGGGAAAAGGGCGTGGCGTACCGGCTGCAATATGCCAAAAGCGTTGCCGCTACCGGCTCCACGCTGTCGCTGGCCGGGATCCGCTTTGCCGGGGATTTTTATCATTTCAGTGATGCCAGTAACTGGCGTCAGGACGAAAGCAACGGGACTTATTATGGTCAGCCACGGGAACAGTATCGTCTTAACCTGACCCAGATGATTAACAACGGGCAGTGGGGATCACTTTCTCTTTCCTGGTACCAGCAAAACTACCGACAGTCGCAAATTAATCAGCGCAGTGTTGGGATCAGTTACAACGTCAATATTGCCAGTATCGATTACGCCTTATCGGTATCGGATAACCGGACTTACGGTACTGAGAGCGATAAACAGATCGCGTTTAATGTCAGTATTCCCCTGGCGCGCTGGCTGCCCAACGCCTGGGCCACGGCTAACGTGAACAGCGCGAGCCATGGGCGGACGCTTTATCAGACCGGCATCAACGGCATGCTGCTTGAGGATAACAACCTCTCTTATGCTGTCAGTGAAGGCTATGGCACTCACGGGCAGGGAAACAGCGGCAGTGCCAGCCTGAATTATCTCGGCAGCGCCGCTCAGCTTAGCGGAGGCTACAACTACAATCAGGACACGCATCAGGTCAATTACGGCTGGCAGGGCGCGATTGTTGGCCATCCCTTTGGCGTCACTTTTGCGCAGCCTCTTGCCAGCGATCTCTCCGCCATTGCCATTGTCCGCGCACCGGGAGCGGCGGGAGTGAAATTGCAAAATAACACCGGCGTGTATACCGACTGGCGCGGCTACGCCGTGGTGAACTATCTCAGCCCTTATAAGCGAACCCGCGTGGCGCTGGATACCACATCACTGGATGAGAACGTTGATATTGACGACAACATCCTTTCCGTTGTTCCCACTGCCGGTGCTGTCGTCATGGCCTCTTTTACTACGCGCTCAGGCAGCCGGTTATTACTCAATCTGACCTATCACGGGCAGCCTGTGCCTTTCGGTGCAGAAGCCTTTGTGGCGGGCGATGAGCAAAACCACGCCATTGTCGGAGACAAGGGGCAACTTTATCTCAGCGGCTTGCCGGAGGAGGGCGTAGTCCGGGTGACGTGGCAAGGGGGGCAGTGCGAAGCACCGTTTACATTATCCGGTACACAGAAAGCGGCGGTCTCACAGGCCACCAGCGTATGTCGATGAGGTATTTATGAAAATGATGATACTGCTGGTCTGTCTGGTCCTGTTTTCCGGCAAATTATGGGCGGCCTGCTCTACTTCTCCGGCCATGCCACAGTCCTGGGATTTAAGTTCGGTTGCGGTGACCTCTTCACTGCCTGTTGGCGCGGATATTCCCGGAAGTCAGCATACTTTCAATGTGAGCGGTACCTGCGGTACCAGCGGCAGTAACGAACTTGCCGGTGACCCGATCATTGCCTGTTACTACGGAACCGGTGCTGAAATAGCCGGTTTCCCAGGCGTTTACTCCACCGGCGTCGAGGGCATCGGTATAGCCCTGACCAACTCCAGCGGGCAACGTGTGGTCGGAGGCGGGATAGGCTGCGATACGCGTAATACCTCGCTGGGTAGCCTGGACAGCAGTCTCAGCTATCAGATAGCGGTGACATTATCGTTAGTCAAAACCGCCAACGATATTTCGGATACGGCACTGCAGCAAAGTCAGACCCGTTTCGGATTGGGGGTGTATGGCAAATCAGGCATCGGAGGCGGGGGCAACAACACGCTTTCCTACACCGGCAATATCAATATCAGAACGGAAAGCTGCGATGTGCTGAATAACACAATAAATGTGCCACTGGGTACGGTGACTCGGGGACAATTTTCCAGTACATCCCCGGGCGGTGTTTCACCGGATGTCCCTTTCAGCATTGAACTCAATTGTGATGCCGGGGCGAATGTGAATATCCGTATCGACGGCACAGCCGATGATTCGCTGGCCGCTGGCGTAATCAAAATCAGCAGTGGCGCAGAGGGGCAGGCGGCCGGAGTGGGGATTCAGATACTCAAAGGTGATACGTCACCCGTGGGCATCGGACAGGAATGGGCAATCACACCCTCGGCCAGTGAAGGAAACCTGAGTATTCCCTTTTTTGCCCGCTATTATCTCAACGGACAAACACTCAGCAGCGGAAGTGCGAACGGCACAGCGACGTTTACGATGATCTATTATTGAAAAAGGTCGCCCTGACAGACGACCTCAATTGAGATTTTTCAAAAAACGGTCTGATGTAGACGATGACGTCTTAGTCCGATCACACATTAAGCGCCGTTATTAAGCCGTTATTAACTTATTGGTCATCAAAATCATACTGTGGGGCGCTTTGGAATGAGGGATAGGATCTGAGATTTTTATTTTTTAAGCGAGCTTCCAGCTCAGTTCTGATTTTTAGGGGAAAGCTCTCATATTCCCTTTCTAATCTTATATTTCCCGCTGGTAAAAGAGCAAAAATATTATCCTGAAGTGTTTTAATTTGTTGGCTGTAGATGCTGACTTCTGTTAGTGCATCGTAGTAATCGAATGCCCTGATCATATACTGATGATGCTCATTCCCGGTGCATTGATCGATTTGAACTGTGCCAAGGTATACAACGGCAATGTTAACCGTTCGTTTATCAAAACCCTCAATATCAGATGAAGTAATAAATGGCCTGGATTTCATTTCTGATAAGCATTTCTCAAGTTTAGTGTTGAGGTTATTGTAAGCTAAAAGATATTTTTCACGGCTGTATTCGATATCTTCATTTATATGCGCAAGGCAAGGGAATGTCAGCGCGAGGATAAGTACCAGGAGGATTTTCTTCATACGGAACGTTCCTTGTTATTTAAAGGTTTTTTCCATGCATTTCCAGAACTCATGTTCTGTACCATTGCATCCCAACATTTTAACTTTCCTTAATATTCATATTAAATATAGATGATTTAATTTATTTCATAGCTTCCGTGAATTAAGTAAACCTGTAATTAGTAAATAAATTAATGCGCGAAAAAATATAGCGAAGTTTTATTTTTTAAGCAATGCCTGTTACCTGTCAGTATTCGTCTGGAAAACGCTTATTGATGGTGATCAGTTTCCCGTTCTGAATATCGATATAATCTCCTGTCCGTAAATCCGCCAGAATCTTCATGACGCCGCTGCGCGCTAAATTCGAACGCTCCAGAATAAAGTTTACCACGCTGCTTTTGCTGCGGACTTCTTGTGGTAACCGTTCTATTTCGAGTAACAGACCGCAAATAATGTCATATGCGGTGCGGTTGATCATCAGGTCGGAATGATAGTTGCGGTAATCGGTAAAGCGGGTGGTACAGGCGATAACTTCTCTTACCAGTCCATGTTCGGCAATCAGGTCGATGGCCTTATCGCGCGGCAGCACGCTGATCTTACTATCCTTATTTCCTTTAAAGATAAAAGAGGCGCTGCTGTATTCTGAGGTCATTAACCCCAGCATCGTGGGCGATTCAGCAATGCCATACAGCAAGTTGTCAGAAGCGCGATAGCCTTTTATCTCGCCTTCCAGCAGCAAAATGATTTGCTGCTTACCGTCTTCGGCGCGCAGGGTGATGGGGATATTGGGGGTGTCTGTAGCCACCGGCGTGGCGTGGGGTAAGCAGACTTCAATCAGACGTGTGATGGCTTCCAAAGGCTTCTGTCCCAGCGGCGAGTTTTTGCCATGGCTTGAGAGATTATTGTTTGTCTTCATAGGCGATCAGTTTCTCTTCAGAGGGGCAGAACTTCGCTTCATGCGACCAGGTTTAACAGCAGCTTGCAGATGAATTATAAACAGTAAATTTTTACTCCACACGCTTGTCTTTGCTGGCTTCACAAGGCAGTAAGCAGATGTCTGAACGCCATATCGGAAAGGATTATTTTGCCCTTAACGATTCAGCAAGAATTTAATGTTGCTTTTTTGTAAACAGATTAACACCCCCCAAAAATCCTGCTATGCTGCTTCGGCGCTAAAGGACACTGTGCTCCGGTTCAGGAAGTGTCGTAAACCGACAAAGAAACAATCATACCCGCAGTGTCCCCGACTCATCAGACAATCCGATATTCCGCTGTCCCTGCAGGATTACTAGCGGTCTGATGAGGGAAGCCAGGCATAATAAATGACAATGAGAGCGAGGAGAATGTCGTGCTAGAAGAATACCGTAAGCACGTAGCCGAGCGTGCTGCAGAGGGCATCGTCCCTAAGCCACTTGATGCTTCACAAATGGCAGCGTTGGTTGAGTCCCTGAAGAATCCGCCACAAGGCGAAGAAGATACTCTGTTAGACCTGCTGATTAATCGTGTTCCACCGGGCGTCGACGAAGCCGCCTACGTTAAAGCCGGATTCCTGGCTGCAGTCGCCAAAGGCGAAACTACCTCTCCGTTGGTCACTCCTGAAAAAGCCGTTGAACTGCTCGGTACCATGCAGGGCGGTTATAACATTCACCCGCTGATCGACGCGCTGGATAGCGAAACGCTGGCGCCCATCGCCGCCAAAGCGCTGTCTCATACGCTGCTGATGTTTGATAACTTCTACGATGTGGAAGAAAAAGCACACGCCGGCAACGAACACGCGAAAAAAATCCTGCAGTCGTGGGCGGATGCCGAATGGTATTTGTCACGTCCGCAACTGGCTGAAAAAATCACCGTCACTGTGTTTAAAGTGACGGGTGAAACCAACACCGATGATTTGTCACCGGCCCCGGATGCCTGGTCCCGTCCAGATATTCCGTTGCACGCGCTGGCGATGCTGAAAAACGAACGCGAAGGTATCCACCCGGATCAACCTGGCAGCGTCGGTCCGATTAAGCAAATCGAAGAACTGAACAAAAAAGGTTTCCCGCTGGCCTACGTAGGTGACGTAGTCGGTACCGGATCCTCACGTAAATCAGCCACCAACTCCGTGCTGTGGTTCATGGGCGATGATATTCCTCATGTCCCGAACAAACGCGGCGGCGGTGTGGTTCTCGGCGGTAAGATCGCGCCAATCTTCTTCAACACCATGGAAGATGCCGGTGCGTTGCCGATCGAAGTGGACGTTTCTGACCTGAACATGGGCGATGTCATCGATATCTACCCGTACAAAGGCGAAGTGCGTAACCACGAAACCAACGAAGTGATTGCGACTTTCGAACTGAAAACCGACGTACTGCTCGACGAAGTGCGCGCCGGTGGCCGTATTCCGCTGATCATCGGCCGTGGTTTAACCACCAAAGCCCGTGAGTCACTGAAACTGCCTCAGAGCGAAGTGTTCCGTATCGCGAAGCCAGTTGCTGCAAGCAACAAAGGTTTCTCGCTGGCGCAGAAAATGGTGGGTCGCGCCTGTGGCGTTGCCGGTGTTCGTCCGAACGAATATTGCGAACCAAAAATGACGTCCGTGGGTTCTCAGGACACCACCGGTCCGATGACCCGTGATGAACTGAAAGACCTGGCGTGTCTGGGCTTCTCCGCCGATTTAGTGATGCAGTCATTCTGTCATACCGCCGCGTATCCTAAGCCGGTTGACGTGACCACGCACCACACGCTGCCTGATTTCATCATGAACCGCGGCGGTGTTTCACTGCGCCCTGGCGATGGCATCATTCACTCATGGCTGAACCGTATGCTGCTGCCGGACACTGTCGGAACCGGCGGTGACTCCCATACCCGTTTCCCGATCGGGATTTCCTTCCCGGCAGGTTCCGGTCTGGTGGCCTTTGCTGCGGCGACCGGCGTGATGCCTCTTGATATGCCGGAATCCGTACTGGTGCGCTTCAAAGGCAAAATGCAACCGGGTATCACCCTGCGTGATCTGGTGCATGCGATCCCTTACTACGCGATCAAAGAAGGTCATCTGACCGTTGAGAAAAAGGGTAAGAAAAACCTCTTCTCTGGCCGTATTCTGGAAATCGAAGGCTTGCCGGAACTGAAAGTAGAACAGGCATTTGAACTGGCGGATGCGTCCGCAGAACGTTCAGCGGCAGGTTGTACGATCAAACTGGATCAGGCGCCGATCAAAGAATACCTGAGCTCTAACATCGTGCTGCTGAAGTGGATGATCTCTGAAGGTTACGGCGATCGTCGTACCATCGAGCGTCGCATCAAAGGTATGGAAGAGTGGCTGGCGAACCCGAACCTGCTCGAAGCCGATGCCGACGCGGAATACGCGGCGATCATCGAAATCGATCTGGCGGACATCAAAGAGCCAATTCTTTGTGCGCCAAACGATCCGGATGATGCACGTCTGCTGTCTTCCGTGCAGAACAGCAAAATCGACGAAGTGTTTATCGGTTCGTGCATGACCAACATCGGTCACTTCCGCGCGGCGGGTAAACTGCTCGACAGCCATAAAGGCGCGTTGCCAACCCGTTTGTGGGTTGCGCCACCGACCAAAATGGATGCGGCTCAGCTGACGGAAGAGGGCTATTACAGTGTCTTTGGTAAGAGCGGTGCGCGTGTAGAAATTCCAGGCTGTTCACTGTGCATGGGTAACCAGGCGCGTGTGGCCGACGGTTCTACCGTGGTGTCTACCTCTACCCGTAACTTCCCGAACCGTCTGGGTAACGGTGCCAATGTCTATCTGGCTTCCGCAGAACTGGCGGCGATTGCGTCCCTGCTGGGACGCCTGCCAACGCCGGAAGAATACCTCGGCTACATGGCTGAAGTGGACAAGACTGCGGTGGATACTTACCGTTATCTGAACTTCGACAAGCTGAGTGAATATACGGATAAAGCTGACGGCGTGATCTTCCAAACCGCAGTCTAAATCGTTATATTTGCGCCAGTGTTGAAAAGGGAGCTTCGGCTCCCTTTTTTATATCAATTTTTTATAATCAAACCAGTCCAGCGATGCTGTTAATCCAACGGGACGTCAGTATTTTCCCCGGGGATTTATTTACATGTCAACTCAGAATATCTTCTGATGGATTTTTATATTTTTGACCATTTGAATTATTAATTACGAAAAAGGTCACTTTTATTTATTTCTGCGTATCATGCCCTCCCGGTTTCTTTCCTGTTTTGATGACGTCCATCACACTTCATATTTAGATTTTCTCCTGGAAATAAAATAGCACTCAACATGATGGTTCTGTTTATGACGTTATCTAACGAATAAAAAGGCCACTTATGACGAGAAGCACATTAGCCGAAAACATTATTCATGCCTGTCTGGAAATGAGCCGTCTGGGGTTAAATCAGGGAACTGCCGGAAATATCAGCGTGCGTTATCAGGAAGGTATGCTAATTACTCCCTCCGGAATTGCCTATGAAAAGATGAATGCCGGACAAATTGTGTATGTGAGCGCCAGCGGAGAATCTGAAGAAGGTAAAATTCCCTCCAGCGAGTGGCGTTTTCATCAGGCAGCCTATCAGGTCAGGCCAGACGTTAACGCTGTTGTCCATAACCACGCGCCGCACTGCACTGCCGTCGCCATTCTCAATCTGCCGATCCCGGCCATTCATTACATGATTGCCGCCGCCGGTGGGAACACCATCCCCTGTGCTCCTTATGCCACCTTTGGCTCCGTTGAACTGTCCGCGAATGTCGCGGCTGCATTACGCGATCGCAAAGCCACTTTATTACAACACCACGGCATGATTGCCTGTGAAGTGGATCTGGAGAAAGCCCTTTGGCTGGCTCAGGAAGTCGAAGTTCTGGCGCGCTTGTATCTGGCCGTATCAGGACGAGTTAATCCTGTTCCAGTCCTGTCAGAGGAGGAGATTAACGTGGTATTGGAGCGATTTAAGCATTACGGGCTGAGAGTTGAATAATAAAAATAACAAGGAGTGATGTCATGAATGAAATTGAGCACTGCTTTGAATATCCTCACGATCGTACTTCAGACGGCTCGCTGAAATGGGCTTTTCCCTCACCCTGGCTACCTGAGAATGTGACCAAAAGACCGGTACCGCTATGGATCGCTGACATGGATTTTATCAGTCCTCCGGCAGTGAATCAGGCACTGGGCCGGATGGCAGAACACGGGATTTACGGTTACACCGACGCGCCTGAAAGCCTGCGTGAAGCACTGGCTGGCTGGCAATATACTCACCATCAATGGGCAGTAAAAACGCAATGGATGTTGCATAGCCCGGGCATTGTCAGCGCACTGAATCTGACGATCCAAACCTTTTCTGCGCCGGGTGATGGCGTCATGATGCTGATGCCGGTATACGGCCCTTTTCATGACAGCGTCGGTCTGAATCAGCGGCGGGTTGTGCCCGTGGAGCTGGAGCTTGTGGGGCAGGATTACGTGCTGGATATAGAAAAGTTCGAGGCAGCGATTACCCCTGATGTGAAAATTTTCATTCTCAGTAACCCGCACAATCCGATAGGCAAAGTCTGGAGTCGCGAAGAATTATTGCTGCTTGGTGAGTGTTGTCTGCGCCATCATATTTTGGTGATAGCAGATGAAATTCATCAGGATTTAGTGATCAATTCACAGGTGAAATACCTGCCTTTTGCCAGCCTCTGCGCGGAATTTTCCGACATCAGCATTACCTGCACTGCACCCAGCAAAACTTTCAATCTGGCCGGGTTACAGACCTCTACGCTGATTATTTCTAATCCGCAATTGCGCCAGCGTTTACATCAACACTATGTGGCCTGCGGGCTTGAGCGCCCGAATATCGCCGGGATTATCGCCTGTGAAGCGGCTTACAGAAACGGTGAGCCCTGGCTGAACGCGTTGCTTAGTACGTTGCGCGATAACCTCAGACAACTGGATCTGATACTCAAAGATTCGGGTATGCAGCGATGTGGTGGCGACGCACTTTATCTGGCGTGGATCGACTGTCGTCGTTTGCAGCAGGTCGATCTGCAACATTTTTTCCTTGAAAAAAGTGATGTGTGGATTGAACCCGGCACACATTTTGGCAGGGGCGGTGACGGATTTATTCGCCTGAACTATGCCACTTCACGCACGTTATTAACGTCCGCGCTCAGACAAATGGTCACTGCGACCTGATAATTTTTTGCTGCGCTAATTCGATCTTCTGCTGCGTTATTTCATTCAATTAAGGAATGATCATGAGCGAACCTTCGGTTTCCCGTAATGCGGATAAACTGGTTAAAACACTCAGCACGCCGGTAATTTTTTTCGCTGCAATTAAAGCCATTATTGGCGGCGGCGTAATTGCACTGACTGGCGTTATTATTGCTAATACTGGCGGTGGAACACCCCTGGCATACTTAGTGGCATCATTAATTACCGTTCTTGCCGGTATTCCCTATGCAGTATTAGCGGCAACCTTGCCGGTGACCGGCGGAATATACAGCTGGCCTTCACGTTTAATCAGCCCGACATGTGGTTTTTTAGTGTTCTGGTTTTTCTCACTGACTCACGTTTCACTGTCGTTATATGCGCTGACCTGCTCTGATTATCTGATGGCCTTTTTTCCCAACCTGCCAAAAACAGCGGTCAGTTTCGTCATATTAACGGTCATTTATCTGGCAAATTTGCTTGGCGCGGCCCTCAGCGCCCGCCTGAGTATGATCCTCACGATTATCATGTTATGTGGCATGTTGCTGTTTGTCGGTGAAGGTATCGGGGAGGTGCAGATAAACAACTTCACCACCCTTTTGCCGAACGGCTTCGCGGCCTTTGCAACCTCGGTGGCCTTGCTGCTGTTTGTTACCAACGGTGCCTGTACGGTGGCAGAGCTGGCCGGTGAAATGAAAAACCCGGCACGCGCAATTCCGGTGGCGATCATGGGTTCCACGGCGTTTGCTGCGCTGATTTATATGCTGGTTTCTGTCACCGCAACCGGAATTTTACCGCTATCAGAAGTGGCACATCAGCCGCTGACTGTGGTCGCAAAATCCTTCATGTCACCGGGATCTTTCCTGTTCTTCAGTATCGGCGCGGGGATTATCAGCATGCTGGGGATAACCAATGTGCAGATGTTGTGGGGCAGTAAAAGTTTGCTGGTGGCCTGCGATGACGGCTGGCTGCCGCGCAGCCTCGGGCGTGTAAGTCTTAAAACCCGCGTGCCGTATTTACTGCTGACCCTGCTGTATCTGATCGGGGTGATACCAATCCTGTGCGGTATTTCGGTGTCCAATATTGCCAGTGCCGCTGCAATCACCTTTCTGGCGGCACAAATCGTCTGCATTATCTGCTCGTGGCGGGTGCGCAAAACGGCCACCTATCAGATGTCTTCTTTCCGTATATCACCTGCGTTACACATCATTACCGCTACGTTAAGTATCGCCATTCTGGGCTGCATGATTGTGATGTTACTTCGCGATACCGACAGTAAAACACTCAGCGTTATGGGTGTCTGGCTGCTTCTGGGTATCACTCTGATCTTTGTCCGCCGTAAGAATGTGATCACTAACCGTGTATTAGCCAGTGAGGGCGCAAAATGAAAACATTGACTGAATCCTGGATTTCTCAACCGATTACACTTGGTATTCGCCCGGTTATCGACGGACGAAGAATGGGCGTGCGTGAATCACTGGAAGCGCAAACTATGGCGATGGCCGAATCTGCCGCTGAGCTTATCTCATCGTGTATCCGTCATCCCGATGGCTCATCGCTGCGCTGCGTGATTGCCGAGACTACGATTGCCGGGCGCGCAGAATCGGCGCGTTGCGACGCGCTGTTTCGTCGTGAAAATGTCGGTCTGACCCTCACCGTCACGCCTTGCTGGTGTTATGGCGACGAAACGATTGACAACGATCCGCTGCGGCCAAAAGCCATTTGGGGATTTAACGGCACTGAACGTCCGGGCGTGGTCTATCTGGCGGCGGCGCTGGCCGCGCATAATCAGCAGGGATTACCTGCGTTCGGCATCTCCGGACGGGATGTACAGAATGCCGATGACACCCATATTCCTGCGGATGTAGAGGAAAAACTGCTGCGTTTTGTTCGGGCAGGGTTGGTCGTCGCCAGTCTGCGTGGCAAAAGTTATTTGTCAGTGGGCAGTGTCTCAATGGGGATCGCCGGATCGATTGTTGATCATCACTTTTTTGCTGAAACATTAGGCATGCAGGTGCAAAGCGTTGATATGACGGAACTTCGCCGCCGCATAGACTGCGGTATTTATGACGAAAAGGAACTGGCACTGGCGATAAGTTGGGCAGAGGCTGGGTTTGTGTACGGCGAAGAGGTTAATCCGCCAGAATTTCAGCGTTCTGACAGCGATAAGCGGCGGATTTTGCAAGAGTCACTGACGATGGCGTTGTGCTTACGCGACATGATGCAGGGTAACCCGCAACTGGCGGTGCGCGGCTTTAATGAAGAGGCGACAGGCTATAACGCCATTGCCGGTGGGTTTCAGGGGCAAAGGCACTGGACCGATCATTATCCGAATGCAGATATCGCAGAAGCCTTGCTCAACAGCAGCTTCGACTGGAATGGACCCCGTCAGCCGATATTGATGGCGACAGAAAACGATAGCCTGAATGCGGTCTCAATGTTGTTCGGTCACTACCTGACCGGCAAGGCGCAAATCTTTGCCGATATGCGAACCTGTTGGTCGCCGCAGGCCGTTTTTCGCGTGACGGGACATCAGCTGGCGGGCAGGGCAGCTCAGGGAATTATCCATCTGATCAACTCTGGTTCTGCCGCGCTTGATGGCAGCGGTGCACAGCGCGATGAGCAGGGGCTGCCGACCATTAAACCACACTGGCAAGTGACGCCTGAAGACGCACAACGTTGTCTGGCGCAAACCCTCTGGTGCCCGGCAGTGCATGAATATTTTCGCGGAGGCGGTTTCTCATCGAACTTTCTTACGCCTGGCGATATGCCTTTCACCCTCAGCCGGATCAATCTTATCAAGGGCATTGGCCCCGTATTGCAATTGGCAGAAGGCTGGAGTGTGGAATTGCCGGAGGATGTACATCAGCAGCTGGATCAGCGTACTAATTCCACCTGGCCCACAACGTGGTTTACGCCGAGACTGACCGGACAGGAACCCTTTAACGATGCCAGTACGATGATGAATTGCTGGGGAGCCAATCATGGGGTGCTAACGCCGGGTCATGTAGGTGCGGATCTGATCACTCTGGCTGCCATGTTGCGTATTCCTGTCTGTCTGCACAATTTGCCGGATGTACAACTCTTCCGTCCTTCTTCGTGGTCAGCGTTTGGGATGGACAAAGCAGGCCAGGATTACCGCGCCTGTCAGCACTATGGCCCGTTATACAAATAAATGACGAACGCGGTGCTGACCGGGAATCAATGATGCACCGCGGTATTCATTGTCTAAACGCTTTACGCTGGCCTTCTTCTTTCAGGTTTATGGAACCGTTTATGAAGATAAAGCAGGCACGCCATCTCTGCATTCTTGAACTCCTGGCACAGCAGGATGCGCTCAGCGTGAGTCAGCTCGCCCGCAGTTTACACGTCAGTCATGAAACCATCCGCCGCGATCTCGGGCAGCTACAAATTCAGGGGGAGATAATTCGCCGGCATGGTTGTGCAAAAAGCATCAATCAGACCCAGGATGTGGGGATCACTTTCGCGCAGCGAGCGAAAAGTCATATTTCACCGAAGGATCAGTTGGCTCAGCAAGCGTTATCCTATATTGAAAACGATATGACGCTGGCTCTGGATGCCAGCTCCACCTGCTGGTATTTAGCCAGAAAACTGCCCAATATCCCTCTGACGGTCTACACCAACAGCGTACGTATCATGGAGACGCTGGTGCGACGTGAGAATATCCGGGTGATTGCGACGGGCGGGGTGCTTTCCCGTAAATATCAGGCGTACCTCAGTGACATCCCGCATCTGTTGGCTTTACTGCGATCACTGGAGATTGATCTGTTTATTTTCTCCTGTGAGGGATTAGACGGCGAAGGCGTGCTTTGGGACAGTAATGACAAAAATGCCCGCTTTAAAGCGCTATTGATCAAATACGCCGCACAATCACTGTTACTGATGGACAAGAGTAAGATCCTGCGTAAAGCCGGTGCGCCGATTTGCAACATAGAAGAGGTGGACATACGGCTGTTTGAACGCCAAAATGCGGCCGGTTGACGATTCCCCTTTTCATCCTCCTGCGGAGTAACCCATGGATTACGATTTTTTGCGCGACATCACCGGTGAGGTCAAAGTGCGTTTTTCAATGGGCCACGAAGTGCTCGGTCACTGGCTGAATGAAGAAGTGAAGGGCGACCTGAGCGTGCTGGATACCGTTGAAGCCGCACTGGCTGAGCTGAAGGGCAGCGAGCGCCAGACGCAAATGGTCGGCCACGAATACACGCTGCTGTTAGCCGACGATGAAGTGATGATCCGCGCCAATCAGCTGGATTTCGACGGCGATGAGATTGAAGAAGGCATGAGTTATTACGACGAAGAGAGTCTGGCGTTTTGCGGCGTCGAGGACTTTTTGCAAGTCCTCGCCAAATACCGTTCTTTCTTGACGACTTATCGATAAGGTTACGACCTGTCGCTGAAACTTATTTACCCCGCGAGGCGGTCCAGCACAGCAGCGAACCGCCGACCACCATCAGCACGCCCGGCCAGAAACTGGCGCCCGGCAACGTGTGCAGCCACAACCCGGCAATCAGAATCGATGACAGCGGCGTGAAATACGACAGCGCAGCCACCAGTGTGGCATTGCCTTTTTTCATCGCGATATCCCAGCACTGATACGAAATGGCCGTCACTGCGCCCATCGACAGCAGTTCGAGAATAGCCGGCAGCGTCAGGCTGATGCGGTTCGATGAATAGGTAAAATACAACACCCACAGCACGGCACCCGTCGCCAGCAGAAACAACGGCAGCACGCCTTTGCCTTTACATAACACACGAACCAGATTGGAATACAGCGCCCATGAAACGGCTGCGCCCAGCGCCAGACTGTAGGCCACCGGATTGCCACGCACATTACGCAGCAACTGATGGATATCCAGTCCGTGCCCGCCGCTGATTGCCCACAGCACACCGGCAAACGCCAGCACCACGCCCGGCCAGATCCACCAGCGTACGCGTAATTTCAGCAGCGGAACCGCAAAAATCAGCGTCAGGCTCGGCCACAAATAATTGATAAGTCCCAGTTCCAGCGTTTGCTGACGGGTATGCGCCAGACCAATCGCCAGCGAAAACGCCACCATATAAAAGATAAACAGCAGACCGCAGACGATCAGATAAGCGGGCGATTCCCCGCGCAGGGAAGGCTTTCCGCCGACCATCCAGACCATAATTCCACTGACTGTATAAATCGATGCGGCGGCGCCAAAAGGCCCCAGAGATTCAGATAAACTGCGGGTGAGCGCCACGCTCATGCTCCACAATAAAATGGCGAGAACGCCAGCCAGCGTTGCGAAACGATCCATATGAAAGGTAAGCCTCGGGAAAAGGAGGCTTTTAAGATAAGCGATTGTCCCGGTGATTTACACCGGAACAATCCGCTTGAGGGCGCTTATTCGCTGGCATCATCAGAAGTAGAAACCGACTTCTAATCCCAGCGTGGAGGTGGTGGTCGCGGGCTGATAATAGCCGACGGTGCGTCCGTTCAGGTCACCCTGTTTCTCGTCCGACTTGCCGTATTTCTGGTGCACATAGCTGGCTTTCACAAAGACATCTTTGTTGATATTCCAGGTCAGGCTGGTGAATGGCGAGAGCTTAGATTTCGGCTCCAGCCAGACTGAACCCTGATTGCTGTGCGTCCAGGTTTTAATCGGATACAGTGCACCGCCTTCCAGACTCAGACGTGAATCTGCGGTCATCTGCCAGTTCGCACCCAGGGATGCTTTGGCATAAGGCTGCAGCGTGACTTCCACCGCGTTGTAATTGCGGGTGGTATTTTCCGAGGCAATATACACATCGTCAGAGCGGATGTTTCGCAACCATGCCTGGCCGCCGAGTGCGCCTTTCATATCGAAAGACACACTGTCGGATGCCCGGTAACGGTAGCCGCGCGTCATGTCCGCACTGTAACCGGTGTAGTAGGTTTTGCCTTTCAGTGATCCGTTCGGCACATTGGCCTGATCGTCCAGCGTACTGCCTTTATACCGGACGATCCCGAACATCACGCTCATGTCCCAGGCTTTTAATAATCCGCCGGGGGCATCAAGGTAATTATTGGATCCGAAATTAACGCGCAGGCGCGGGCCATGTTCAGCAACATATTTACCGTCCATATTATCGACGGATTCGTCCCACTTATAATATTCAGCACCGTAACTCACATAGTGCCGCATCCCTTCAGTATTGCTGCCTAACAAACTTTCCCCGGCCCGGGAAACCCCGGAAACCAATAAAGAACTCGCGACCAGCAGGCTGGATACGGTCTTTAATTTACTCATTGTCATTTTTTATTTCTGCTTGCAGGTGGATGGAGCTGGTTGCTTAGTAAGCAATAGGAGGATGCTAATGGTCGGAGGGGGAGATATAAAGGTATTTATCTCTTTTTAAGAAAAAAGCGATCTTTTGATCTGCCATAAGCTAAATTATTGGTTATTCGTGAATTTTATTTGATTTATAGCCTGTGTATTATTTCTGGAATTTGGCTTAATACTGAGATCGATCGTTCAATAATTTGAGTTAAATAAGGATTTAATGACTGATTTAACATTAATTCGTCTTAAGGAGTATAGCGGGTTTTCAGATATGCCAGGATATTTTACTTAAGTAATGCTTATTGAGTTTAGAACGGGGAGAATATTTATTATCAGAATTTGTCTATACAAAAAAAGGCCGGACATTTCACTCATGTCCGGCCTTTTCTTTATTCAGCACTGATCAGACTGACGGCAGATTGCGGCCGTAATAGATTTCCTGCATTTCTTTGTACAGCAAATCGGTGATTTCCTTACGCTCCTGCGCGCTCAGTTCATCCGGTTTGGCATTGAAAAGATAATGTTTGAGATCGAACTCTTTCAGCAACATCTTGGTGTGGAAGATATTTTCCTGATACACGTTGACGTCCATCATGTCGTACAGCGCTTTCATATCCTGCGACATGAAGTTCTGAATCGAGTTAATGGAATGGTCGATGTAGTGTTTCACGCCGTTCACGTCGCGGGTAAAACCACGAACGCGGTAATCGATGGTGACGATGTCGGATTCGAGCTGATGGATCAGATAGTTCAGCGCTTTCAGCGGTGAAATTACGCCACAGGTCGAGACTTCAATGTCAGCGCGGAAAGTACACAGCCCGCCTTCGGGATGGCTTTCCGGATAGGTATGCACGCAGATATGGCTTTTATCCAGGTGTGCGACCACGGAATTCGGCAACGGACCCGGATGTTCTGTGTTATCGACATCACGCGGATCCATCGGCTCTTCGCTCACTAAAATCGTGACGCTGGCGCCCTGTGGTTCGTAATCCTGTCGCGCCACGTTGAGGATATTGGCACCGATGATCGAGCAGGTTTCGGTGAGGATCTCCGTCAAACGGTTAGCGTTATATTCTTTGTCAATGTAGGCAATGTAGCCATCACGATCGTCTGCGGTTTTGGCGTAGCAGATATCGTAGATACAAAAACTCAGGCTTTTGGTCAGGTTGTTGAAGCCATGCAGTTTCAGCTTTTGCAATTTAGTTCACCCCCTTATGGATGCAGTATCAGCGCGCGGCTGACAGGGCATTCAGTAAATATTGTGGCAGGGCAAAGCTGCCGTGATGAATCGCCGGATTGTAATAACGACAGGTGATATCTGCGGCGTCAAAGCGTGCCTGCAAGGTTGCGCTGTCGATCTGGCGATATTCCGGGCTGTTGGTCGCCCAGGCAAAGGTCATGATGCCGCCATAATAGGTCGGGATCGCGGCCTGATAGAAACTGACGTCACTGAAATAGTGGCTCAGTTTGGTGTGGCTGTTGACCGCTTCATCCTGCTGGAGGAAGCACACGCCATTTTGTGCCACGAAAATGCCGCCCGGTTTGAGACAACGGGCACAGCCTTCGTAGAACGCCGACGTAAACAGACTTTCTCCGGGGCCGATCGGATCGGTGCAGTCGGAGATGATCACATCATAGGTTTCAGCGGTCTGATTGACGAAGTTCACACCGTCGTCGATCACCAGGTTGAAACGCGGATCGTCATAGGCACCGGCATTATGGTTGGGCAGATACTGGCGGCAAAACTCCACTACGCCGGCATCAATTTCCACCATCGTCACCGATTCCACGCCTTTGTGGCGGCACACTTCGCGCAGCATTGCGCCGTCGCCACCGCCAATGATCAGCACCTTTTTCGCGTTGCCGTGGGCGAACAACGGCACATGGGTCAGCATTTCGTGATAGATGAATTCATCACGCTCAGTGGTTTGCACCACGCCGTCGAGCGCCATCACGCGACCCAGCGCGGCATTCTCGAAAATCACCAGATCCTGATGCTCGGTTTTGTCTCGGTATAACTCTTTATCGACGCTGAAGTACTGGCCAAAATGGGCGTGCAGCGTCTCATACCATATTTCTTTGGATGACGAGCTCTGGGACATGTTGTTGTTTCTCCTGATCAATCGCAGCCATAAAAATGGGCGCACATGATAGCTAACTCTGCCGGTCCATGCACGGTTTCAGACCAACACGTTTAGGTTAAGTGTAGCTGAGGCAGACGTGGTACGGGTAACAGAGGGAAGGGGAAGCGGCTCCGGCAACCAAATGACGGAGCGCAAAGCGCGTAAACAGGCTTAAAAATTAGTTGGTGTATGCCAGCAGACTCAAGGAATCACGCGCCAGAGATTTGCATTTGGTCGGTTTAGGGACGGCAATCCCGCTCAGATCGCGGTAGCTGTCTTCGCCCATCGACTGCATATTAAAGCTGTTGTAATTGCTCAGATCCCAGCGGTTTTGCTGGGCGAAAAACACGATCGCCCGTTTGATTTGGGTATTCGGCAGCTGTTCGTAACCGCAGTTGTTTTTCAGGTAAACGAAAACGGCAGTCAGATCCGCCAGATCTTCCGCTTCTGATTCACTCAGCGCCTGACTGGCGGAGGAGAAGCCAAGCAGCGACAGTAATAGCAAACACAATGTTGTTTTTTTCATCGGCGTGTTCTTGTTCTTTTAGATAGAAAGTCAGAAAGACTTGGCTCACAAACAGTGAAAAGGACGTTACCATATTTGCACTGAGCGGCACCAAATTTCTTTTCCCGCTGCGCCGCTTGACCTTCCCCTTAGGGGAAGGGTTAGGCTGTCGTACTATTATGGCACGCTTACGCCATCCGTCTGGCAATTGCCCTCATAAGGACTGAAAAATGAACCGTCGTGATTTCGTAAAATGGACAACCCTGATGGGGGCCGCCAGTACGCTGCCCGGCTGGAGCCGCTTCGCGCTCGCCGCAGATCGCCCTGCATTACCCATTCCTGCGCTGCTGGAACCGGATATACGTAACGCCATTATGCTGACGTTGCAGCGCGGTCAGAGCCAGTTTCTGCCGGGTGTAAACACCGAAACCTGGGGCGTTAACGGTAATCTTCTCGGCCCGGCGCTGCGTATCCGTCGCGGCAAACAGGTCGATGTCACCGTCAATAACCGTCTGGATGTTGCCAGCACCGTTCACTGGCACGGGCTGGAAATCCCCGGTGACGTCGATGGCGGCCCTCAGGCACTGATCGCTCCAGGTCAGAAAAGAAAAGTCAGTTTCACACTCGATCAGCCAGCGTCGACCTGCTGGTTCCACCCGCATCCGCATCAGACCAGCGGTTATCAGGTGGCGATGGGGCTGGCCGGTATGGTGCTGATTGAAGATGAAGCCAGCGACCTGTTGCAGATCCCTAAACGTTGGGGCGTGGATGATATTCCGGTCATTTTGCAGGATAAACGCCTGAACGACGCCGGACAGATTGATTATCAGATGGACGTGATGACCGCGGCTGTCGGCTGGTTCGGGCAACATATGCTGACCAACGGCGCAGTCTATCCGCAGCACGGTATTTCCCGCGGCTGGGTGCGTTTTCGTCTGCTCAATGGCTGTAATGCACGCTCGCTGCACATCGCCACCAGTGACCAGCGGCCGATGTACGTCATCGCCAGCGACGGCGGTTTCCTGCCTGAACCGGTGAAAGTCAGCGATTTATCCTTGCTGATGGGCGAGCGTTTTGAAGTGCTGATTGATTGCAGCGACGGCAAAGCCTTTGATCTGGTTACGCTGCCGGTGAAACAGATGGGTATGACGCTGGCACCTTTCGACAAACCGTTGCCGGTGCTGCGTATTCAGCCGACGCTGACGCAAAGCGGCAGTTCTCTGCCGGACACGCTGGTGCCGCTGCCGGCGCTGGTGTCCGTCGATAATCTGCCAACCCGCTGGCTGCAACTGATGATGGATCCGCAACTGGATCAGCAGGGCATGGCGGCGCTGATGAAACGCTATGGCCACAATGCGATGGCCGGCATGAGCATGGATCATGGCGGCGGCGATATGGCGGCAATGCCGGGCATGTCGGGTTCAGAACATGAGGGTCACGGCAGCATGGCGGGTATGGATATGAGCAAATCGTCCGCCGGTTACGACTTCATGCAGGGCAACAAAATTAACGGCAAAGCCTATGACATGAATGTGCCCGCTTTCGATGTGAAACAAGGCCAGTACGAAAAATGGACTATTTCCGGCGAGGGCGACATGATGCTGCATCCTTTCCATATCCACGGCACGCAGTTCCGTATTCTTTCTGAAAATGGTCAGCCTGTGCCGCCGCACCGGCAGGGCTGGAAAGATATCGTGCGCGTTGAGGGTGCCCGCAGTGAAGTTCTGGTCCGCTTCAACCATCTGGCCAATAAACAACATGCTTATATGGCGCACTGTCATCTGCTGGAACATGAAGATACCGGCATGATGCTTGGATTTACGGTGTCGGCGTAACGGGTTTTACTTTCTGTAGTTTCTTAAAAGTTTCTAAAAATAAGCTGGCCTGAGACGTTCCTCCGGTCAGTCTCACCCCTCTTTCTTCCTGCTCCCTTCTTCTTCCTGTAATGCCTCTTGATTATCAATCTTTTAAATTGAAAGGTTAAACTTTCAAAATGTGATCAATATATAATTAATATAAATTCATAATGATTATATTTTCAGCGTGGAGTAACAAAACATGAAAGCGTAAACCCACGATCCCCTACAGGAGAAGATGATGATTGATGTAATAACGCACGGTGCCGAGTGGTTTATCGGCCTGTTTCAAAAAGGCGGTGAGGTGTTTGTCGGGATGGTCACCGGCATCCTGCCTCTCTTAATCAGTTTGCTGGTAGTCATGAACGCGCTGATTGTTTTTGTCGGACAACGGCGAATCGAACGTCTGGCACAGCGCTGTGCTGGCAATCCGATTTCGCGCTACCTGCTGCTGCCGGTGATTGGCACCTTTGTTTTCTGCAACCCGATGACCCTCAGCCTCGGGCGCTTTATGCCCGAAATCTACAAACCCAGCTATTACGCCGCTGGCTCTTACAGCTGCCATTCCATGAACGGTCTCTTCCCGCACATCAACCCCGGCGAACTGTTTGTGTATCTCGGCGTTGCCAGCGGGCTGACCACGCTGGGACTGCCGCTCGGACCGCTGGCCGTCAGTTATTTCCTGGTCGGTATGGTGACCAATTTCTTCCGCGGCTGGATAACGGATCTCACCACTCGCATCTTCGAACGCAAGATGGGCATTCAGCTGGATCGTCAGGTGCAGCTGTAGGCAGGTTCCAGTCTATTCAAAATCCAATTCTAAAAACCGGAGCAGAAAATGAGCGTTACGATCCGTATTAACCGGGGTGAAGGTGGCTGGGGTGGTCCGCTGTTGATTGACGCGGTGCCCGGCAAAAAAGTGGTGTATATCACGGCGGGCACGCGCCCGGCGATTGTCGACAAGCTGGCGGAACTGACCGGCTGGGAAACGGTGGATGGTTTTAAAGAAGGCGAACCTCCGGCGGAAGAAATCGGTGTGGCGGTTATCGACTGCGGCGGCACGCTGCGCTGCGGCATTTATCCTAAACGGCGCATCCCGACCATAAACATCCATTCGACCGGCAAGTCCGGCCCGCTGGCGCAGTTTATTACCGAAGACATTTACGTTTCCGGTGTCCGCGAGAATGACATTGTTATTGAAAGCACAGACGCCGCGGAACCGGTAACGACGACGCCGAAACCGGCTGCGTCTGCGGCAGGGCGCGACTACGACACCACCAAAAAAATCACCGAACAGAGCGACGGCCTGCTGGCGAAAGTCGGTATGGGTATGGGCTCCGGCGTCGCCGTGTTGTTCCAGGCCGGACGCGACACGATTGATACCGTACTTAAAACCATCCTGCCATTTATGGCGTTCGTGGCGGCGCTGATCGGCATCATTATGGCCTCCGGGTTGGGGGATCTGGTGGCGCACGGGCTGACGCCGCTGGCGAAAAGCCCGGTCGGGCTGGTGATGCTGGCGCTGATCTGTTCCTTCCCGCTGCTATCTCCTTTCCTCGGCCCCGGCGCGGTCATTGCGCAGGTTATCGGTGTGCTGGTGGGTGTGCAGATCGGGCTGGGCAATATCCCGCCACATCTGGCGCTGCCTGCACTTTTCGCCATCAACGCTCAGGCGGCCTGCGATTTCATTCCCGTCGGATTGTCGCTGGCCGAAGCCAAACAGGACACCGTGCGTATTGGCGTGCCCTCGGTGCTGGTCAGCCGTTTTCTGACCGGCGCACCGACGGTACTTATCGCCTGGGCCGCTTCCGCTTTCATCTATCAGTAAGGAGTCATCGTGCAAACCATTTATCAGACCACTATCACGCAAATCGGCGACTTCGCGCGTGAGGCGCTGACCGACCAGATGCTGATCACCTTCCGTGAAGGCGCACCGGCAGACATTCAGGATTATTGCTTCATTCATCAGCACGGGAAAACCGAAGGGGAATTGCACCGCGGCGCTTACATGGAACTTGCCGATGTGCGATATCCGGTGACCGCCGTGGGCGACGTGGCGATGCAAAACCTGCGCGAGCTGGGGCATATCACCCTGCGTTTTGACGGCAGTGCCGAGGCTGAATTCCCCGGCAGCGTCCATGTAAAAGGCGCCACGCCCGACGATATTCCGCTGGGCAGCGTATTGAAATTTATCGATTAACTATCAGAATCAGGAGTCAGTTATGGAACAGGTTGCAGTCGTGATCGGCGGGGGACAGACGCTGGGCGCATTTCTCTGTCAGGGGCTGGCTGAATCCGGCTATCGCGTGGCGGTGGCGGATCTCAATGAGAAGAATGCCGCGTCGGTGGCAGAACAGATTAACCAGCAGTTTGGTGAGGATCGCGCATTCGGATTTACGGTCGATGCCACGAATGAGGCCAGCGTAGAGCAACTGGCGAAAGCGGTGGATCAGACGTTTGGCAGGGTCAGTTTGCTGGTGTACAGCGCGGGAATGGCGAAAGCATCGCCGATCACCGACTTCGCTCTCAACGACTTTGATCTCTCACTGCAGGTCAATCTGGTGGGGTATTTCCTCTGTGCCCGTGAGTTTTCCCGTCTGATGATCCGCGACCGTATTCCGGGACGGATTATCCAGATCAACTCTAAATCCGGCAAAGTGGGCAGCAAACATAATGCCGGTTACAGCGCGGCAAAATTCGGCGGCGTCGGGCTGACGCAGTCTCTGGCGCTGGATCTGGCGGAATATGGCATCACCGTGCATTCACTGATGCTGGGTAATTTGCTCAAATCGCCGATGTTCCAGTCATTATTGCCGCAGTACGCCAAAAAGCTTGGCATTAAGGCCGATGAAGTCGAGCAATATTACATTGATAAAGTGCCGCTGAAACGCGGGTGCGACTATCAGGATGTGCTGGATATGCTGCTGTTTTACGCCAGCGATAAAGCTTCATATTGCACCGGTCAGTCGATCAATATCACCGGTGGTCAGGTGATGTTCTGATGCCATCCGCCCCTGTTTTGCAGGGGCGGATGACTATTTTAATGAGCAAATCATGTTACTCAGAAAGTCATGTTAAGGAGAAAATGATGACCCCGACTTCGGCATTAATCCTCTGTGCGGTGCTGGCCTGGGTGGCGCAAATCGCGCTGGGCTGGTGGCAGTTGCAGCGCTTTAACCGGGCATTCGACAAGCTGTGTTTACAGGGAAATGTGGGCGTCGGGCGTTCCGGCGGACGTTTCAAACCGAGAGTGGTGCTGGCGCTGGCTTTCGATCAACAGGAAAAAGTCTGTGACGGATTTTTACTGCGCGGCCTGACGATTTTTGCCAGCCCTCAGCCGGTTTCATCGCTTAATGGCATGAGCCGGGAACAATTGATGACAGGTGTGATCTTCCCGAAAGATCCGAATATTCAAACTGCACTATCATTAGCGATTGAACCGAAATCATGATATTTTCACTTTAAAAGCTATTATCTTTCAAAAAGAATGATGGCAGTGAATTTATCTTAAAATTTGAGCGAAAATCGTGATGAAACCTAAGCAACGGCAGGCGGCGATACTGGAGCACTTGCAGCAATTTGGAAAGACGGCGGTGGATGATCTCGCCGCGCATTTCGCCACAACCGGCACCACTATTCGTAAAGATCTCACCCTGCTGGAAGAAGAGGGCGCAGTGATCCGCACTTACGGCGGCGTGGTGCTGAGTCGCGAGGAAGGTGATCAGCCTATTGATCGTAAAACACACATCAATACCGGCAAAAAACTGCGCATCGCCCGCGCGGCCATTCAGGAAATTCAGGACGGCGACTCGCTGATTTTCGATGCGGGCAGTACCGTGATGCAGATGGTGCCTTTCCTGAGTCAGTTCAATAACATCACTGTCATGACCAACAGCCTGCATATCGTCAATGCGCTGGTGGAGCTGGATAACGACCAGACAATCCTGATGCCGGGCGGCACCTACCGCAAAAAATCGTCTTCCTTCCACGGCAGCCTTGCCGAAAGTGCCTTTGATAAATTCAACTTCGATAAGCTGTTTATCGGCGCTGATGGCGTTGATCTCGATGGCGGTGTCACCACATTCAACGAAGTTCACGGCGTCAGTCAGGCGATGTGTAAAGCGGCTGAACGTCTTTTCCTGCTGGTGGATTCGTCAAAATTTGGCCGTAAAAGCCCGAATGTGGTGTGCCATTTAAGCAAGGTCGATACGCTGATCACGGACAGCGGGTTAAGCCAGCAATATCGTGATGCCATCGAAAAGTTGGGGATCCGCATTATTTTAGTCGGGGAAGACGATGAGTGACGCATTACTAAATTACGCACGTGAAACGCTTGAGATTGAAATAGAAGAAGCCCGCCGTTTGCTGACGCGGCTGGATGATAATTTCCTCTGCGCCTGCCGCTTATTGCTGAACTGTAGCGGCAAAGCCGTCATTTCCGGTATGGGAAAATCCGGTCATATCGGTAAGAAAATTGCGGCCTCACTGGCCAGCACCGGCACACCGGCGTTCTTTGTGCATCCCGCCGAAGCACTGCACGGCGATCTGGGCATGATCGGCAGTGAAGACGTGATGATTTTTATTTCCTATTCCGGCCGGGCAAAAGAGCTGGATCTGATCCTGCCATTGTTAAAAGAAAACCAAACTCGTCTGATTGCCATCACCGGCGGCAAAGATTCGCCGCTGGCGCTGGCAGCCGATTGTGTGCTGGATATCAGCGTTGAGCGCGAAGCCTGCCCGATGGGACTGGCACCGACCTCGAGCGCGGTAAATACCTTAATGATGGGCGATGCGCTGGCGATGGCGCTGATGCGACACCGTGGTTTTGGCGCGGAAGACTTCGCCCGTTCACATCCCGGCGGCAGTCTGGGGGCGCGTTTGCTGAATCGCGTGCATCATCTGATGCGTTCCGGCGATCGTCTGCCGGTGGTCGACAGTCAGAAAAATGTCATGGACGCGATGCTGGAACTGAGCCGCACCGGCCTGGGGCTGATTGCGGTATGCGACGCCAGCCTGCATGTGGTTGGCGTGTTCACCGATGGCGATTTACGTCGCTGGCTGGTCAAAGGCCACAGCCTGCACGACCCGCTGGCCGATGCCATGAGTCGTCCCGGTTATCAGCTTCCGGCACAATGGCGGGCAGGCGAGGCACTCGAAGCCCTGCATCAGCAAAATATCAGCGCCGCGCCGGTGGTCGATAGCGAAGGCGTGCTGGTCGGTGCGATCAACCTGCATGACCTGCATCAGGCCGGTATTGGCTGACACCGGCGTTACTCCCCGGCGGGTTCTTTGATATAATCCTTTCCACTATATGGTCGCTGCTTTCCTAAAAAGCAGCGATAAATATTCTTAAATCAGGTGGTTAGTCTTTATATGAAACATCGCGTTGACGTCATGATTTCCGAACAGGAAGTCAAAACCCGAATTGCCGAGTTGGGCCGTGAAATCACCGAACACTACCGCGACAGCGGCAGCGAAATGGTGCTGGTTGGATTGCTGCGCGGTTCGTTCATGTTCATGGCTGACCTGTGTCGCGCCGTGGATGTACCGCACGAAGTGGACTTCATGACCGCCTCAAGCTACGGCAACGGCATGTCCACCACCCGCGACGTGAAGATCCTTAAAGATCTCGACGAAGACATTCGTGGTAAAGATGTCTTGATCGTCGAAGACATCATCGATTCCGGCAATACGCTGAGCAAAGTGCGTGAAATCCTGCAACTGCGCGGCCCGAAATCTCTGGCTATCTGCACCCTGCTGGATAAACCGGAACGCCGCGAAGTTGACGTTAAAGTCGAATACGTCGGCTTCCCGATCCCCGACGAATTCGTTGTCGGTTACGGCATCGACTACGCCCAGCGTTATCGTCATCTGCCGTATGTTGGCAAGGTTGTGATGCTGGACGAGTAGCGATTCACAACGAGTATTTTTGCAACGGCTTCCTAATGGAAGCCGTTTTTGTATGTCATTATCGAATATATTTTTAATCAATGAACAGTGTGGTAAATAAATACTTAATTCAACTCATGAATAATTAACGAGTATCGTTTTTTCATGTGGTAATAGCTATTTTATAAGAGTATGTTTTTGAAGTGGCGGGTGATTATTCAATGAGTAAGTGAGTTTTTTAAATGAATAGGTAATGCGTTCTTATTTTACAAGGATGAATATTATGACGTGGGAATATAACCAAAGCACGGGTGAATTGAAACATAACGGACAACTTTTCAGACAGGGTTATAGTGGGCACGGTGCCGGGATAAATAATCCAGCTATGGAGTCAGTGAATAGTCAGGGTCCGATCCCAAAAGGGTATTATCGTATAACGGGTGCGCATAACACCGTCACGCCAGTCACTATTATTCTGGAGCCTATTCTGGGGACTAATACGTATGGGCGAGATCTATTCCGTATCCATGGCGGCTCAAGGAGTGGGGGGCGTACTGCATCGAATGGTTGCATTATCATCGATGGCGTAAGTAATCGCGAACAAATCATGAACAGTGGTGACACGATCTTGGTGGTCAAATGAAAATTGTATTCTCTCTTTTGCTTTTACTTTCTTTTTCAGCAGCCGCCACGACCCAAATAACATCCGTGGAGTTAACTCAGCAGATCAAAACTCAGGGCGCCAGAGCGGTTATCACCGATTTGTACAAAGATGGCGAATCCCAATGGCTGTATGTGCTGACTAAAATAGGCAGTGGTGAACAAAACTGGCTGGACGTGGCTGCATTATTAGCGCCCGGTAGTGATGCTGATTCAGCGGAGTCGCTTGCTACTGCCGCTGCCACGGCAATTCCACATAATCCCGCAGGTGTGCTCTCCCTTCTTAAAGGTGGGGCTTTACCCTTCAGTACCGATAATGTATGTGCTTTACCCTTTTATAGCATCAAAGAACCGGAATTTAACCAATATGTCGTTGATGCAATTCAGGCTCTTTATAAGGTTCCGAACAGCAAAGCGTGTATCGATACTATTGTGAATGCTATCGGGCAATCAAACGGATTTGCAGAGGACAATTAATATGGGCATTCCTGTTTATATGTTTTTGTATGATGATGGCGGCAATATTATTAAGGGTGGCGTTGACATTCGAGGCCGTGAATACAGTGTGGAAGTGTCAGGACTGCATCACAGTGTACATATACCAACCGATAACCATAACGGTAAATTCACCGGAACCTGCCAGCACCTGCCATTCCTGATAGAAAAAGAAATCGATTCATCTTCCCTCTATCTCTACAAAGCGCTTTCTACGGGGAAAACGCTGAAGCGTGTGGAACTGAAATATTATCGAATCAACGATGCAGGGCAAGAGGTGGTATATTTTACTATTCTGCTGGAAAACGTGAGAGTCGTTAACCTGATGCCCGTGATGTTTGATATCAAAGATCCTGCAAGAGAAAAATTTAATCATATGGAAATCGCAGAATTTCGTTATGAGAAGATTACCTGGCTCTACCTCGATGGAAACATTCAACACAGTGATGCCTGGAACGAAAGGGCGACGGCATAGCCAGCGCGCGGCCTATGATGTAAAAAACCTCACTGAAACGCATAATCTTTGTGCCTAAAATCGAATTTAATAATATGAATTAAATGTATTTTTTCATTTTAGTGTCCAGACACTAGTCACATTGACAAGTAAGCCCCGTTTATTCGGGGCTTTTGCTTTAGTGCATCTGGAAGGATTGCTGCTGATGTTTATCAGGATGCAACTGAACAGCGTGAACCATTAGACGGTGGCTGCAACCTGTTCATGTACGCACCAAGCGGCAAGCCGGGCGGGATCAAGATTCTGCCGTTAAGTGAAGTCGCGACTAAAGACGATGTCTTTGACATCAGGAAAGCCAGCCAGAATGATCTGCTTCCCATTGATCAAGACACCGCAATATAAGTTATGCCATGAGAGATTCTACTTTCACACAAAGCTGCCTGTCATGCCTGCTCAAATAAACAGGCATAGTGATAGGGGGGCGGGCGGACCCCATCATAGCCCTCTGGAGTAAGGCAAGAAAAAAGCCACCTGCGGATGCGGGTGGCTTAGGTGAGTCAGTGAATTCAGGTTGTTATCAGAAAGCGTAACGCACCTTAACGGCAACGCTTTGGCTGAAGAAGCTGGAGCGTTGCTCTGAATCGTACTGAACGGTGCCGTCCAGTTGGTCAGTGAACTTGGCGGTCACGCCTACACCCGCCATCCCAATCCACGGGCTCTGCTCCATGCTCTGGTAGGTGATCGGGGTATCAGGGCTGCCGGTAAATGCGATTCGATTGGCGCTACGGTCATTGATGGTGTCATACCCCACACCAGCCGTCGCATGCACATTCACAATGTCAGACACCTGCAAACCCAGCTTGGCTTTGGTGGAAACAATCATCGCTTCAAGGGTCTGCCCATCCACATCCAGGCTCAGATCGCTGGCATTTTTCTCGGTGTAACCTTTGTCCTTGATACTGTAGTAGTCGCCACGCACTATCGGCGTCAGGGTTAAGTTGTCAGTCAGATTGAAGATGCTCTGTAAACCCAGGCCTGCCTGCACGTTATGGCTGTCATAGCTGGAACGCGCCACGCCGCCAAAAGCCAGGTCAGACGAAGACGGGTTAATGATGTTCAGGTAACGATTACCGTCAACGGTGTCGCGGCCGTAGCCCGCTTTCCAGGTCAGGGATGTGGCCGGGGTGAAGTCAAAGCTGCCATAAAGCAAAGTATTCCAGCTTTCAATCTGCGCATCATGGCGGAAATCGTCTGAAGTATCCTTCACATCGGTGCGGCTGGTGCCCACTGCCACGCCCACGCGAAGCTGTTCTAATACCGGCACATCGGCACCAATGGCGATACCGCGAGTATCAGATTTATAACCATCCAGACCACCACGTTGTTCCTGGTTATCCCAGCGACCTACCGGTCTGATCCATAAGTACTTCTCGGGATTAAACTCTTCGTATTGACCAAACTCACGCACGGAGTCCTGACGAGAGTCCACGATATCGCCAAAGGCACGTGCATTATTTAACTCGGCATAGGGCAGCATACCGTTCATCAACGGCCCTAACTGCACCACGTTACGGTAAACCTGTTGTGCATTGGATGAGGAGGTGATGGCACAGACCGTCGCCCCTAACGCGCCAGAACAATAGCTGGACTCGTTACCGTTGCCGCTGGTTTCCGGGGTTGTGCCGGGAATAGTACCCGAACCAGTGCCTTCGCCAGCGGAACTCGTTTTGGCTATAATCTGGTCGATAGCGCCACCGATACGGGAAGCCGTCGGTGAGGCGGTTTGTGTGGTGACCGCTTCTTTTACGCTGGTAAGTCCCGTATCGACGATGCGTAATGAGTAACTCGTGGGTGTCAGCTCCTGCACAAACTGGAAGCGCAGAGAGTCATCAATCACCGATGTCGGTGTGCCCACAATACTCGGGGCGGTAACCACATCACTCAATACATCACCATTGCTAAAGTCCAGGCTACCATTGGTGACCACAATGGTATTACCCGCCAGCGATGCCGTTCCGCCAACCTGCAGTTGCCCATAATTAGTGGCATTCTCAGCCTGCAGAGCTAAGAAGGCATCTGAAGACTGGCTGTAGTTGGCGACTCGTGAAGGGGAATTATTATTGAGCAAATCAAACCGACCACTGTTGCTCATATTCGTTGTGGGAGCATCAACCCTGCCAATAATAATGCCTTCATTATTAATTCCGTTAGTCACGGTGCTGGTCTCGCTGACACGGATCGCATCCCCTTCGATTGAACCAATAACGCCGCGGTTAAGCAGTAAATTGGTTCTGCTGGTACCGTCAAGGGTAATCCCTCCGCGCCCGGCAGCAATAATCCCATCGTTGATAATGCGTGAAACTTGCGCGTTATCCTGCAACGCAATGCCGCTATCTGCCGCTTCAATTATCCCTGCGTTATCAATGGTACCGGTTGAATCACGGCTAAAGTTAATACCATCGTCAGTCTCAGAGTAGATCACACCTGAGGAGCGGTTTACCACCGCGACGTCGTCAGCCGTAGTTGTGGCCGTATCAACGAAGATACCGGAACCGCTCGGGCCGTTTGCTGTGATGCTTCCGCTATTGTTAATTGTGATGTTCCGGCTCTCTCCTGTTACCCAGATACCATGGGATTGAGCACCGGTAGTGGTAATAACTCCATTGTTATTTAAGGTGCTATTGCCGATGTTTGCATCTAACAGGATCCCTGAACTGACGTTCCCCGTTGTACTTAACTGTCCATTATTGGTAATCGTGCTATCAAAAACACCAGACAGATGGACGGCGTTGGAATTGCTGCCCGAAGTGCCTACGAAGGCGTCGTTGATTAAAGTGAACCCACTGAGGGTTTCTAAAGCCACACCATCACTGGTGATAGCGTCTGTTGTAATATTGCCCTGGTTTTGAAGGCTGCTGGATGAGGTAGTGAAATAAAAAGCAGGCGTATCCTGTGCAGTAAGAGCAATTTGCGTACGAGGAATAATCGTCGCTGTGATACCACTTGCATCAGTAAAGGATTGCTGCGTATTTATTATTCCATCACAGATTATGCTAACGTCATTCCCCACCGCGGGACTACAGGCTGCCAGAGCATTCACAGGATTAAATAACCCATAGCTGCCAGCGATCCCACTAAAGAGAAATAACTTCATTTTTGTTTTCAAATATTTATCCTTCCCCAGAAAAATTAATCATTAAAAATAATGAGCAAAAAGGGTGCAGAACCGCCACATAAGTAATGCTCACAGATAATAGTAGGCGGGGAAAAGATAATAGCCAGCCAAGGGGACTATTGATTATATTTCGGATGGGATACCGATATTCCAGGGAGGTAATCGTTGATTTTACCGACGCAGCCATTTATCCGCCCGGCTCAGGCCAGCATCGATTTCAAAGATACACCACATGTAACTCATTGATTTATAGTGATCGCGTTGTAAGTGCAGGAAAAATAAATGATAAAAAAGGCACATTTTTGTGCCTTTTGTTTTTTGAAATTCGGTAGAGTAGTGCGGCTTGTTATTGCGGGTCGCCGTTCAGCAAGGCGGAGACGCCCTGACGGTAGCGCTGTTCCAGCGTTTCGCGGCTGGTGGCGTCAACTTCCAGGTTGCGCAGTCGTCCGTCCAGAATGCCGTAAACCCAGCCGTGCAGTGTGACTTTCTGGCCGCGTTTCCAGGCCGATTGCATCACCGTGGAGTGACCGAGGTTGTAGACTTGCTCGACCACATTCAGTTCGCACAATTTATCGAGACGTTTTTCTGGCGACAGTTCGCCCAGCAGGGAACTGTGTTTGTACCAGATGTCCCGGATATGCAACAACCAGTTATTGATCAAACCCAGTTCAGGGTTTTCAACCGCCGCCTGCACACCGCCACAGCCGTAGTGACCGCAGATAATCACGTGTTCGACTTCCAGCACGTCGATAGCATATTGCACAACGGACAGGCAGTTAAGGTCGGTGTGGATGACCAGATTGGCGACGTTACGGTGAACGAAAAGTTCGCCTGGCTCCAGGCCAGTCAGTCGCTCGGCGGGGACACGGCTATCGGAACAGCCAATCCACAAGAAACGGGGTTTTTGAGACTGGGAAAGGCGTTCAAAGAAACCAGGATCTTCGTCAATCATGGTTTTAGACCAGGCTGCGTTGTTACTGATGAGTCTTTCTATGTCATTCATGGAGGTCAATAGCCTGTAACGAGCTCACTGCGATGGGGTAATATAGGGCAATGCCCCGACTTTTCAAACAGATTCGGCATCTCCACTTACTCATTCCTACAACAGGGTTTTCACAAGAAGGTACGCTCCCTTTATGAATTATGCATTGGAACTGGAAAAGTTAACCAAAACTTACGCCGGTGGTGTACAGGCTTTGCGTGGAATCGATCTGCGCGTCGAAGCTGGCGATTTTTATGCCCTGCTTGGGCCGAACGGTGCGGGTAAATCCACCACCATTGGTATCATCAGTTCACTGGTCAACAAAACTGCCGGCAAAGTGCAGGTGTTTGGCTATGACATTGATAAAGATATTGTGAATGCTAAACGCCAGTTAGGTCTGGTGCCGCAGGAATTCAACTTCAACCCGTTTGAAACCGTCATGCAAGTGGTGGTTAATCAGGCTGGTTATTACGGCGTGCCACGTCCGCTGGCACTGCAACGTGCGGAAAAATATCTGACGCAGCTGGATTTATGGGGCAAGCGCAACGAGCGTTCGCGCATGCTCTCCGGCGGGATGAAACGTCGTCTGATGATCGCCCGTGCGCTGATGCACGAGCCGAAACTGCTGATCCTTGATGAACCGACGGCGGGCGTGGATATCGAACTGCGCCGCTCCATGTGGGGCTTCCTGAAAGAGCTGAACGCGCAGGGCACCACTATCATTCTGACCACACACTATCTGGAAGAAGCGGAAATGCTGTGCCGTAATATCGGCATTATTCAGGGCGGCCAGCTGGTGGAAAACACCAGTATGAAAGAGCTGTTGTCGAAGCTGAAATCCGAAACGTTCATTCTGGATTTAGGCGCGAAAAGCCCGCTGCCGGTGCTCGAAGGCTACCGCAGTCAGCTGACGGACACGTCAACGCTGGAAGTGGAAGTCATGCGCGAGCAGGGACTGAATTCCCTGTTCAGCCAGCTGAGCAAGCAGGGTGTGCAGGTATTAAGTATGCGTAACAAGGCGAACCGTCTGGAAGAGCTGTTTGTCACGCTGGTGAACGGCAGTGAGGAAAAGAAATAATGTCGCAATTGTACTGGGTGGCACTCAAAAGTATCTGGATGAAAGAGATCAACCGTTTTGGCCGGATCTGGATCCAAACACTGGTTCCGCCGGTCATCACCATGACCTTGTATTTCATCATCTTTGGTAACCTGATCGGTTCACAGATCGGCAGCATGCACGGCTTCACCTATATGCAGTTTATCGTGCCGGGGCTGATCATGATGGCGGTGATCACTAACTCCTACGCCAACGTGGCGTCGTCGTTCTTCAGCGCTAAATTCCAGCGCAACATTGAAGAACTGCTGGTCGCGCCGGTGCCAACGCACGTGGTGATCGCCGGTTATGTCGGCGGCGGCGTGGCGCGCGGGATCTGCGTGGGGATCCTGGTCACGGCGATCTCGTTGTTCTTCGTGCCGCTGGTGATCCACTCCTGGTGGATCATCGCGCTGACCTTACTGCTGACTGCGATCCTGTTCTCGCTGGGCGGTTTACTGAACGCGGTATTTGCGACAACGTTTGACGATATCAGCCTGATCCCGACGTTCGTGCTGACGCCGCTGACCTATCTTGGCGGCGTGTTCTACTCGCTGTCGTTGTTGCCGCCAATCTGGCAGGCGGTTTCCAAGCTGAACCCGATCGTCTACATGATCAGCGGTTTCCGCTACGGTTTCCTGGGGATTTCAGACGTGCCGCTGGTGTTTACCATGAGCGTGCTGGTGGCGTTTATTGCGGTGTTTTATTTGCTGGCGTGGTATCTAATCGAGCGCGGGCGTGGTCTTAGAAGTTGATTTTTCTGTGCTCCCTCCCCTGCGACTGTCTCTTGATCAGGAGATCTGATCAAGAGACAGCCCCTTCGCAGGGGAAGGCGTTTTATCAGGCCACCTGAACCGGCACGGCTTTGGCGGTGCGTTTCAGCTGGTTTTCACCCTCGAAATAGGCCACTTTCGGTTTGTGCTGGCGGGCCTGTTCATCTGACATCTGCACGTAAGAACAGATGATCAGCAGGTCGCCGACGCAGGCACAACGTGCTGCCGCACCGTTCACCGAAATAATCCGCGAACCGCGTTCTGCCGCGATGGCGTAAGTCGAGAAACGCTGACCGTTAGCAACGTTATAAATATCAATTGCTTCGTATTCCAGAATGCCTGAGGCATCAAGAAAATCCTGATCGATGGCGCAGGAGCCTTCGTAATGCAAATCTGCCTGAGTGACGTGAACCCGGTGCAGTTTGCCTTGCAGCATTGTACGTACCATTGCTTGTGACCCTTCGTGCGTAAAAAGTCTGGGGATCCGCCGGGCGGACAGTCTAAAAGTCCGAAGTTTCCGGCGGCCAACATAGTTGTTCATTTGACCTGCGCTGTCTACTGCGTCAGATCAACTTCCTGATTATCAATCAGTCGCGCTTTACCCAGCCAGGCCGCCATCAGGATCACCGCAGAGGTACTGTCGACGGATAATTCCTGTAAGGTTTTTGCATCACGGATAAACAGTTCATCCGGTGTGAAACCCGCTTCGCGAAGCTGTTGCGCGGTTTCCTGCAACATTTCGTCGGTATGACGTTCGCCCTGGCTCAGACGTTGTGCCAGCGCGTTCATGATCTTGTTCAGCTGAGGCGCGATTTTACGTTCATCGGCAGTCAGATAACCGTTACGGGAACTGAGCGCCAGACCGTCTTTGGCACGCACAATCGGCACGCCGACAATCTCAATGTCGTATCCCATATCTTCCACCATCGTGCGCAGCAGTGCCAGTTGCTGGAAGTCCTTTTGCCCGAAACAGGCCACCTGCGGTTGCACCAGATTGAACAGTTTACTGACGATGGTTGAGACGCCACGAAAATGTCCCGGACGGCTCGCGCCTTCCAGAATGGTGGAAATCACCGGCACATCTACCTGAGTCTGGGTCGCCAGACCTTTCGGATACACTTCAGCAGGCGACGGGGCGAATACCAGATCCACGCCGCGCTTATTCAGCTTCTCGCAGTCTTCCTGCAAGGTACGCGGGTAACGTTCAAGATCATCCGCGCGCTCAAACTGCATCGGGTTGACGAAAATACTCACCACCACCACGTCGCCACGCGCTTTGGCTTCTTCCACCAGCGTCATGTGGCCTTCGTGCAGGTTGCCCATCGTCGGCACCAGGGCGATGCGTTTGTTATTCTTACGAAAATCACGGATTTCGCGACGCAGCAGCGCCACGCTGTCAATTATCAACACCAGCCTTCTCCCGCTTATTTAAAGGAATGTTCTTCGCCCGGATACACGCCTTGCGCGACCTGATCGACATACAAACGCACTGCGCCACGAATATCGCCCGCTTCGCTGAGGAAGTCTTTGGCGAATTTAGGCGTATGGCCGCCGGTGATGCCAAATGCGTCATGCATTACCAGAATCTGTCCATCAGTCACATTGCCCGCGCCAATGCCGATCACCGGAATGCTCAGTTCTTCGGTCACGCGGCGGGCCAGTTCGACCGGAACACATTCCAGCACCAGCAACTGCGCACCGGCTTCTTCGAGCATCATCGCATCTTTGATCAGCTGATTGGCGGCGACTTCATCGCGTCCCTGAACTTTGTAGCCACCGAAAATGTTCACCGACTGCGGCGTCAGCCCCAGATGGCCACACACTGGCACGGCGCGTTCGGTCAGCATTCTGACCGTATCACACAGCCAGCTGCCGCCTTCGAGTTTGACCATATTGCCGCCCGCGCGCATCAGCACGGCAGCGCTTTCAAACGCCTGTTCAGGCGTGGCGTAACTCATGAACGGCAGGTCAGCCAGCAATAACGCGTGAGGCGCGCCACGGCGCACGCAGCGGGTGTGGTAAGCAATCTCTTCGACCGTCACCGGCAGCGTGGAATCCTGCCCCTGAACGACCATGCCCAGCGAGTCGCCGATCAGCATCACAGAGATGCCTTGTTCAGCGAACAGTTGCGCGAAACTGGCGTCATACGCGGTAATGGTCGCAAATTTATGTTTTTCCTGCTTCCATTGGCGAAGCTGGCTCAGCGTTGTTGGTTTCATGAACACGTTCCTTTGAATAATTCATCGGATGAATATGATGCCGGTATTCTACTGTATGAGTGGAAAGTCAGACAGCACGATCACTCGCAGAGACGTTGATCCCGCTCTTAAGAAGTGATTAAGAAGCGTCAGCTATAATGGCAAAAACGGAGGGAACCATGCGAATTCTATTAGTTGAAGACGATAAGATGATCGGCGACGGTATCAAAGCCGGGCTGACAAAATTAGGTTTTACACTGGACTGGTTTACCGACGGCGTGACGGGCAAAGTCGCGCTCGACAGCGCGCCTTACGATGCGGTGATCCTCGATTTAAGCCTGCCGGGCATGGACGGAATGGATCTGTTGCGCGAATGGCGTAAGGCCGGACGCGATACGCCGGTGCTGATCCTTACCGCCCGTGATGCGCTCGAGCAGCGCGTCGGTGGCCTTCAGGCCGGTGCTGATGATTATCTGTGTAAGCCTTTTGCGCTGGTGGAAGTCGCCGCGCGCCTGCAGGCACTGATCCGCCGTCGTCACGGCGTAGTGACGCCAAAAGTCATTCATGGCGCGATAGAATTTGATCCCGCTGCCCGCAGCGTGATGCTTAACGGAGAAGCGGTGACACTGACTCCGCGTGAGGTCGCGGTACTGGAGCTGTTTCTCAACAACAAAGGCCGCGTGCTGGCGCGCACGCTCATCCAGGAAAAACTCTACAACTGGGACGATGAGGTCAGCAGCAACGCCGTGGAAGTGCATATTCACCATCTGCGCAGTAAACTCGGCAAAGGTTTTATCCGCACCGTGCATGGCGTGGGCTATACGCTGGGCGATGAGATTAAAGCGGATGATGGAGGGGAGGCGTGAAGCGGGTGAAGAAACTGAAAAACCTCAGTCTGCGCCTGCGTCTGATCCTGCTTTTCTCGATACTGGCGCTGCTGACCTGGATGATTGCCAGCGGCGTGGCGTGGCATCAGACCCGCAAACACATCAATGAAGTTTTCGATACCCAGCAAATGCTGTTCGCCAAACGTCTTGCCGCCACGGGACTGGGCGATCGCCTGAATCTCTCAAAAGATGCCGAACTGCCGGATACAAAAAAAATGGTGCGCAAAGGGTCACGCGGTCATACCGATGACGATGCGCTGACCTTTGCTATTTTTAACCTTCACGGGCAAATGCTGCTTAATGATGGCGAGAACGGCAAACGCATTCGCTTCGATGGTGATACGCAGGGCTTTGTCGATGCGGAACTGAGAGGGGACAGCGATACCTGGCGGATGGTCTGGCTGACGTCGCCGGACGGCCAGTATCGCGTGGCCGTCGGGCAGGAATATGATTATCGCAATGATATGGCCTGGAGTCTGGTCAGCGGACAACTGACGCCTTGGCTGGGCTCGCTGCCGGTACTGTTACTGGCGCTGATTGTGATGGTTACGCTGGAATTGCGTCCGCTGCGTCGCGTGGCGCAAGGATTACGTCAGCGTTCGCCGGAAGATTCCACGCCGATAGTCACGGACTCTCTGCCCGGAGAAGTGCTGCCGCTGGCGAATGCGCTGAATTCTCTGTTTGCCCGTACCGGTGAAATGTTGGTACGCGAACGCCGGTTCACTTCGGATGCTGCTCACGAACTGCGCAGTCCGCTGGCGGCGTTACGGGTGCAAACGGAAGTGGTGCAGCTTTCCGGCGATGACGCCCAAATGCGTGAACATGCGCTGGAAAATCTGACCACCAGCATCGATCGTGCCACGCGGCTGGTGGATCAGTTACTGACGCTTTCAAGGCTGGAAAGTTTCTCCGCCCCGGAAGAACTGGAACGGATCGACTGGCCTTCGCTGGTCGCTCAAAGTCTGGCGGAACAGGATTATCGTGCGCATGGCAAAGGTATCGAATTACGTTTTGAAGAGCAGGGCGTTCCGCCTGAAATGCGGGGCCAGTCGCTGCTGCTTTCACTGATGGTACGCAATCTGCTGGATAACGCGATCCGTTATTCACCGGCCGGAACCTGCGTGACGGTGCGACTGAAACCGTGGGGAATGACGGTTGAAGATCAGGGACCGGGGATCAGCGATGAACATCTGGCAAGGCTCGGCGAGCGTTTTTACCGGCCACCGGGACAGGAACAAACCGGCAGCGGTCTGGGGATTTCGATCGTACAGAGGATTGCGCAGTTACATCAGCTGAAAGTTGTCTATGAGAACAAAGCAGAAGGGGGATTGATGGTACGGGTAAGCCGCTGAGCGACTTACCATGTAGTCAGGCCGTTGAGCGGAACGCGTGCGAGCAGGCTTTGCAGCGTTTCGCCATCCGGAAACACCAGATCCGGCGCCAGATCGGCCAGCGGATACAGCATAAACTCGCGGTTTTTCATATCGTAATGCGGCACTGTTAAACGCTCGGTATTGATCACCTGATCGCCATAGATCAGCATATCGAGATCTAACGTCCGCGGTCCCCAGCGTTCGGCTTTGCGAACGCGTCCCTGATTTTGCTCGATCCCTTGCGTGCAATCGAGCAACTCTTCCGGCGGCAGCAGCGTATCGAGCGCCACCACTGCATTCAGATAATCAGGTTGATCTTGTGGCCCCAGCGGTTTACTGCGGTAAAACGGCGATGCGGCCACAAAGCGGGTGCGCGGCAAATGTGCCAGCGCTTCCAGCGCACAATTTACCTGGTCAAGCGGACGGGCAAGATTACTGCCCAGAGCCAGGTAAACGCGGATCATTGACCGCCATCCTTACGCGGAGCCCGTTTACGCGGACGGCGCGGACGCGCACGGCGTGCCGGTGTCGCATCGTCACCGAGCGTACCCAGCATACTTTTTTGTGAAGCCGGTGTGGCTTCCTGGAACTCGCCCCACCACTGCGCCAGACTTTGCAGTTCGCGGTGTTGTTCGACTTCAGCACGCAGCACCAGTAAATCATAAGCCGCGCGGAATTTAGGATGTTCCATCAGCTTGTGCGCGCGTTTACCCTGACGACGTGACAGACGCAGTTGCAGCGCCCAGATGTCACGCACCAGCGTGGTAATACGTTTCGGAATCGCCAGCGTACGGCACTGCTCGTCGAGCACGTCGTTCATTGCCAGCGCGAAGGCGTCGTAATATGTCAGACCGCCTTCCTGCGCCAGCTTCTGTGCATGCTCAATCACCGGATACCACAGCATTGCCGCAAACAGGAACGCCGGATTGACGCGCTGATCGTTATGCAGACGGTGGTCGGTATTTTTCAGCACCTGGATCAGAATGTGTTCCATCGGGCTGTCGCCTTGCTCAGTAAACTGGCGGGCAATCAGCGGGAACAAAGGCTGGAACAGCTGGTATTCACAAAGCTTTTTGTATGTCTCGTAGCCGTAACCGGCCTGCAAGAGTTTCAGGGATTCTTCGAACAGACGCGCTGGCGGAATTTCCTGCAACAGCGTAGCCAGACGCGGGATCGGCTCGGCGGTTTCCGGGCTGATCTTCATGTTCAGTTTGGCGGCGAAACGCACGGCGCGCAGCATACGGACCGGATCTTCGCGGTAACGGGTTTCCGGATCACCAATCAGACGAATGATGCCGTTTTCCAGGTCGCGCAGACCGCCGGTGTAATCGCGAACGGTAAAGTCAGCAACGCCGTAATACAAACTGTTGATGGTGAAGTCACGGCGCTGGGCGTCGTCTTCGATGGTGCCGAAAATGTTATCGCGCAGCAGCATGCCGTTGACCGCCTGCTGGGACACGTTTTTATCGTCGGTTTCTTCGTGCTGTTCGTGGTGACCACGGAAGGTGGCGACTTCGATGATTTCCGGGCCAAACATCACGTGAGCCAGACGGAAACGACGACCGACCAGACGGCAGTTGCGGAACAGTTTACGCACCTGATCCGGCGTGGCGTTGGTGGTGATATCGAAGTCTTTTGGTTTTTTATCCAGCAGCAAATCGCGCACGCCACCGCCGACCAGGAAGGCTTCAAAGCCAGACTTGTTCAGACGGTAAAGAACTTTCAGGGCGTTTTCGCTGATATCACGACGAGAAATATTGTGCTCATCGCGGGGGATAATGGTCATCGCACGGGTTTCACCGGCGTAATCAAATGACGGACGCGGTTTCTGTACGTGTTCGACAGAAGGACGCGGAGCGCGAGGTTCGTTACGCGAGTCATTACGGTCAGTACGCTGATCGTGATGACGATCGCCACGGGAATCGCTGCGTTCGCCACGAGGCTGATAAGGGGAAGAAGAGCGGCGGTTGTTATTATTGCGGCGGTCGCCCCGGTTCGCGTTGTCATCCCGACGGCCGCGATTTTCACGGCGTTGCTCGTTGTCACGACGTTCAGGATTTGTTGCCTTCACATTGCCTTCGGCCACAGGAGACGGATCACGACGGGAATTTTCCTCGCGATTAGGTTCTCCATGAAGCGCGGCTTCGTCATGAACAGCCTTTTCTTCACGAACGACTTTATCTTCACGAACTAGCACCTTACGGCAAAAATTGGCTACTCGGGTAAAAATGGTACACCTCGATAGTGACTGAAAAAATTGGCGTGACGCAAAAACAGCGGCTAATCATAGCTCACAGTAGCCGCTTTGAGAATGCCGATGTCACATCTGCGCAGCATTAGCGCACCTGATGCGGGATATCAGCCGTCGTCCACTGTGCTGTCGCCCAGCGTAATAATAAAGGCAAAGTGTAATCCTGCCAGTTTTCCGGCAGCCTTTGGCCTAAAAATTTCAGTGCGTTAATGATAACCGGACGGGGATCGCCTTCCGGCAACGCGGGCGCGTGATTCTGCTTGGAAAGCTTATCGCCATTTTCATTGAGCGCCAGCGGTAAATGCAGATATCCGGGCTGCGGATAACCTAAATGCCGGTATAGGGAAATCTGGCGCACCGTCGGTTCAATTAGATCTGCGCCGCGCACGATGTGATTTACACCCTGAAAATGGTCATCTACAACCACCGCCAGATTATAGGCAAACAGCCCGTCGCGGCGGCGGATAATAAAGTCTTCTTCAGCGAGTTTCGCACTGGCCTGCAAATGTCCCAGAAAATCATCATCAAAACCGTACACAGGCAGCGTCTGACGCAGTCGGATGGCGGCATTTTCTGCACCCAAATTTAAATCACGGCAATGGCCGTCATAGGTTCCGCCAGTTTGCGAAATACGCTGGCGGGTACAGGTGCAGTAATAGCTTTTTTGCTGCTGGTACAGCCAGTCCAGCGCGGCACGATAGGCGTCATGACGTTTTGACTGCCAGACAACCTCGCCATCCCACTCCAGTCCGTAGCGTTCGAGCGTGGCTAAAATGCGGTCAGCGGAGCCCGGAATTTCACGTGGCGGGTCGATATCGTCGATGCGCACTAACCATTTGCCGTTTTGCGAACGGGCGTGCAAATAGCTGCCAAGCGCGGCAATCAGAGAACCGAAATGAAGGTCACCGGAAGGTGAGGGGGCGAAACGGCCAGTGTAGTGTTGTTCTTGCGGCATAAAAGTGGGGTACGGCGTTAAAAGGGAACGCGGTGCATGACGCACCGCGTGGGACCCGAAACTTAGCCAGCCATCTGCTTTTCGCGGATTTCTGCCAGAGTCTTACAGTCGATACACAAATCAGCGGTAGGACGGGCTTCAAGACGGCGGATGCCAATCTCAACGCCACAGGAATCACAATATCCGAAATCCTGGTCTTCCACTTTTTTCAGTGTTTTTTCAATCTTTTTAATCAGCTTACGTTCACGGTCACGGTTACGCAGTTCCAGGCTGAACTCTTCTTCCTGTGTCGCCCGGTCAGCCGGGTCAGGGAAGTTAGCTGCCTCTTCCTGCATGTGTGAAACGGTACGATCTACTTCATCCCTGAGCTGATTGCGCCATGCTTCAAGAATCTTTTTGAAGTGAGCCAGCTGAGCGTCGTTCATGTACTCTTCGCCCGGCTTCTCTTGATACGGCTGCACCCCAGCGATAGCGAGAATGCTCAAGGACGACGTCTTACGGGTTTGGCCTTCTTGCATGATGCTTCTCCTACATAACACGCACTATGTTCATCCGCTTTTTATGCCGCATATGACTGCAACATGCAGGCTTCGAACATTTCGATCCCCAACGGGGGAAAAAATCAGGCCGCTATAAATAACAGAAGGCAACGAGGTTGGCAATTATTCCTCGCAGGTGCTTGACAAGCCTGTGAGGAAAAGCGTATTCGCGACCTGTTTTTTATGCCGCCGACAGGTAATTACAGGGTTATCCGAACTCTTTTTATTGACTGACTGATGTCGTCACCAGCGGTAATCTCTCTGTGAGGCGGATACCCTCCGCAGAAAGTTCGGCACCGTAGCACATCACCTCAACACCCTTGTTTTGAACATACGTCAGTAATTCGGTATAACGCGGATCAATATGGTGTGCTGCGGTCACGCTTTCAATGCCTGAATGTAAAACAGCGAAGAAAAGTACCGCCCGCTGCCCCTGTTCTGCCATCGACTGTAACTCGCGTAAATGCTTCTGACCGCGCAGTGTGACTGCATCGGGAAAGAATCCCCGTCCCTCTTGCAGCAACGTGACAGATTTCACTTCAATATAGCAGTCAGGTTGATTTTCTGCCTGTAACATCAAGTCTATACGGCTATTTTCGGTGCCGTATTTTACTTCTGATGTGAGTTTACTGTAACCGGATAATTCCGGTATGCGTTGCGCCATAATGGCTTCGCGTACCAGCTGATTGGCCCGCAGCGTATTGACGCAAATCCAGTGATTTTGCTGTGTTTCCGTCAGTTCCCAACTGTGCGGATATTTGCGTTTGAGATTGTCGGACGTGGAATACCAGACGGTGTCGCCGGGTGTCGCGCAACCGGTCATCGCGCCTGTGTTGGCGCAGTGCAGGGTCAGTTCGGTGCCATCGGGCGTGATCACGTCGGCGAGAAACCGTTTGTAACGTTTAATGAGAGTGGCAGATTGAAGCGCAGGCTCGAAATGCATGAGGGTTTCCGTGTGAAATACTCTGGTCAAAGAGAATGCTAAAAGAGATCAGGTTTCCTGCATATCGCCCAGCGGCCAGGTTTGCAGGCAGTGGTAACGGGTGCGTCCCCGTTCAAACAGCGATTCGTATAAACTGAATTCGGTGGCATCCAGTTGCCAGCCAGGTGTGGCCGGAGGAATAGCGACCGGGCGCGTCGCATTGCGGTAAAGCGACACATGCGGGTGGAACGGCAGTGTACTCTGATGACACCCGTTGCGCGCTGCGTGGGATCGCAATACGGACGCCAGCTGCAACAATGCGTTGGGCGCGCGTCGGGTGCCAATCCATACCACGCCGGAACCCGGCCAGTGGCCAATATCATCCAGCATCAGGCTGAATGTTTGCCCCTGAATGCGCCCGGCGACGCGGGTCAGCGCGGCTTCCTTGAGGGCGCTGACTTCACCGAGAAATGCCAGCGTAATATGCAGGTTAGCGGCTGCGACGGGGCGGCCGGTTTCCGCCGGGAAATTATCCGCACGCCACTTAATCACCTGCTTTTGCATTTTTGCAGGCAGGGATAAGGCGAAGAACAGGCGGCGTTCGGCAGACATAGAAATTCCTGTGAAGACGAATCACGGCAACATGCCGGATGTGGGGCTAAATGCTACAATGCCCGCCGTTTAAAGTTAACTCTCATGGTGAATTCATTGCCTTCTTTGCCTGTCAGCGCCGTACTTGAACCGCTATTAGCCGCACTGCAACAGGCGCCGCAGGTGCTTTTGCTTGCCCCGACCGGTGCCGGTAAATCGACCTGGCTGCCGTTGCAGTTGCTCAAACAGGCTAATTTGCCGGGCAAAATTCTGCTGCTGGAACCTCGTCGTCTGGCAGCAAAAAACGTCGCCTTCCGTCTGGCGCAACAGCTGGGTGAAACGCCGGGGCAGACCGTGGGTTATCGTATGCGCGCTGAGAGCAAAACCAGCGCCGCAACGCGCCTTGAAGTGGTGACTGAAGGCATTCTGACCCGCATGGTGCAGGCGGATCCTGAACTGACCGGCGTGTCGATGGTGATCCTCGATGAATTCCATGAGCGCAGTTTGCAAGCCGATCTGGCGCTGGCGTTATTACTCGATGTGCAGAATGCGCTGCGCGATGATTTAAAAATCCTGATTATGTCGGCGACGCTCGACAATCTGCGCCTGTCTTCTTTACTGCCGGATGCGCCGGTGATTGAATCCGCAGGCCGCAGTTTCCCGGTCGAGCGGCAGTATCTTTCCCTTGCCACGCACGAACGGCTGGACGAAGGCGTGGCGCGCGTGGTCAGCCGTCTGATGGGCGAAAATCACGGCTCGATGCTGCTGTTTTTACCGGGTGTTTCTGAAATTACCCGCGTGCAAAATCTGCTGAACGGCAGGCTGGCGGAGGATGTCGATCTCTGTCCGTTGTACGGCGCGTTGTCGCTGGAACAACAGCAGAAAGCCATTCAGCCTTCCTCCGCAGGACGCCGCAAAGTGGTGCTGGCGACCAATATTGCGGAAACCAGTCTGACCATCGAAGGTATCCGCCTGGTGGTGGACAGCGGTCTGGAGCGCAGCGCGCAATTTGACCCGCGCAGCGGCCTGACGCGGCTGGTAACGCAGCGCATCAGTCAGGCGTCGATGACTCAGCGCGCAGGGCGTGCCGGACGTCTCGAACCGGGATTGTGCTGGCATCTGTTCAGCAAAGAGCAGGCTGAACGCGCCAGTGCGCAGGCCGAAGCGGAAATTCTGCAAAGCGATCTGAGCAGTTTCTGGCTGGAGTTGTTGCAGTGGGGCTGTCAGGATCCGGCGCAACTTCAGTGGCTGGATAAGCCGCCTGTCGCCGCATTATCTGCCGCCAAAAATCTGTTACAGCAGCTCGGTGCCACCGATGTGCAGGGAAAACTTACCGCCGCCGGACAACGTATGGCACAGCTTGGCTGTGAGCCACGGCTGGCGGCGATGCTGATTGCGGCTGCAACACAAAGTCCGGACGCACTGGCAACGGCAGCCTTACTGGCCGCCATCCTCGAAGAACCGCCACGCGGCGGATTACCGGATATCGATTACTGGTTCAGCCGCCCGCAGGGCAACTGGCAGCGGCGGGCGAAACAGCTGGCGCAGCGCACCGGTGCAAAAAACGGTGAGCCGGATGCTTCCCTTGCACCGTGGCTGCTGGCCCGCGCTTTCAGTGACCGCATTGCGCAGCGGCGCGGCGAAGATGGGCGCTATCTGCTGGCGAACGGACTGGGTGCGTCTTTGCCGCAGGACGACGGGTTAACCCGCGCGCCGTGGCTGGTCGCGCCGCAGTTATTACAGGGCAACAACAGCCCGGATGCCCGCATTCTGCTGGCTGTCTCGCTGGATATCACGCAACTTCCGTCGCGCCTTCCCGATGTCGTTAAAGAACAGACGGCGGTGGAATGGGATGAAGAAAAAGGCACCCTGCGCGCCTGGCGACGCTGGCAGATTGGCCGGCTGGTGCTGAAAGCGAATCCGCTGGCGAAGCCGGATGACGAAGAACTGCAACAGGCGTTGATCGACTGGATCCGCACACAGGGTTTGCAGGCGCTGAACTGGTCGGTGGCGGCAGAACAACTGCGGCTCCGGCTTCTGTGTGCCGCAAAATGGCTGCCGGAGGCCGACTGGCCGGCTGCCGACGACCAGGCTTTGCTCGACGGTCTGGAACGCTGGTTGCAGCCGTCTTTACAGGGCGTTCGCTCGTTAAAATCACTGCAACAGGTTGATTTGCATGATGCCTTATTAAGGTTGCTGGACTGGCAACAACGTCAGCGTCTTGACAGTGCATTACCGACACATTACACCGTGCCGACTGGCAGTCGTCTGCCAATCCGTTATCATGCAGACCAGCCACCGGCACTTTCGGTGCGGATGCAGGAAATGTTCGGCGAGCAGCGCAGCCCGCAACTGGCGGAAGGCCGCGTTACCGTGGTGCTTGAGTTATTGTCACCTGCACAGCGTCCGTTGCAGATAACAGCAGATCTGGCCGCTTTCTGGCAGGGATCGTATCGCGAAGTGCAAAAAGAAATGAAAGGGCGATATCCGAAACATCCGTGGCCGGACAATCCGGCGGAGGCGTTGCCTACGCGCCGGACGAAAAAACACGCGCCCTGATGTCTGTCTGAGCTTTTAAAAATTGTGCCGGGAAGGGGCGATTTTTCAGACATTTCCTGTGGGCGAAAACTTAAGCGGGGCACAGAGTAAGCGCCTTGCGGCCTGGGTTTCAGGCCATCAACAGTATCTTTTTGAAATACAGTGTTTTTTTGAAATCAAAAATGAAAATGACTCAGCTAAGCAGAATCATTATGACGAACACAGCAGCACGTTGGGAGATTGACTGATGTCTGGCGATGATCGCGAGCCGATTGGCCGTAAAGGTAAACCTGCCGGGCGGAAGCCTGCGCGGGCTCGTCCCGTCCGCCGTAGCCGCCGGGATGACGACTACGAAGAATACGAAGAAGAAATTGATGACGAGTATGAGGATGACGATGAGTACGAAGAAGAACAGGGATCTCGCATGAGCCGAAAAGCAGCGCCGCGTAAAGCCAAAAAAGGTGGAAAAAAGAGTGTGAAACGCCGTATTTTCTGGCTGTTAGTCAAACTGTTCATCGTTTTTCTTATTCTGCTCGGGATTTATGCGTTTTACCTCAACAAACAAATCCATGACCGCATTGATGGCGGTAAAGTCTGGCAGTTGCCTGCGGCGGTCTATGGTCGTCAGGTAAACCTTGAGCCGGACATGCAGATCAGCAAAGCTGAGATGGTCGGATTGCTGGAAGGTACGCAGTATCGCGAAGTGACGCGTATCACCCGTCCGGGCGAATTTACGGTGCATGCGAATTACATCGATTTGCTGCGTCGTCCGTTTGATTTCCCGGAAGGTAAAGAAGGGCAGGTGAACGCCCGCCTGATGTTTGATGGCAGCAGCCTTGCAGAAATTAAGAATCTGGATAATCAGCGTGATTTCGGGCTGTTCCGCCTCGACCCGCGTCTGATCACCATGTTGCAGGCGTCGAATGCTAACGGCGAACAGCGTCTGTTCGTACCGCGTTCCGGTTTCCCGGATTTGCTGGTCGATACCTTGCTGGCAACGGAAGACCGTCATTTCTATGAACACGACGGCATCAACTTCTATTCCATTGGCCGTGCGGTGCTGGCAAACCTGACCGCCGGTCATGCGGTGCAGGGCGGTTCTACGCTGACACAGCAGCTGGTGAAAAACCTGTTCCTGACCAATGAACGTTCACTGAGCCGTAAAGCGCGTGAAGCCATTATGGCGATCCTGCTGGACGCGGATTACAGCAAAGACCGCATTCTTGAGCTGTATCTGAATGAAGTGTATCTCGGCCAGAGCGGTTCCGATCAGATCCGCGGTTTCCCGCTGGCGAGCCTGTATTACTTTGGTCGTCCGGTGAATGAACTGAGTCTGGATCAGCAGGCATTGCTGGTCGGCATGGTGAAAGGTGCGTCGCTGTATAACCCGTGGCGTAACCCGCAAATGGCGTTGCAGCGTCGTAATCTGGTGCTGCGTTTACTGGTTGATCAGAAAGTTATCGATCAGGAACTGTATGACATGCTCAGCGCGCGTCCGCTCGGCGTGCAGCCGAAAGGCGGCGTGATTTCACCTCAGCCTGCGTTTATGCAGATGGTGCGTCAGGAGCTTCAGGCCAAACTGGGCGATAAAGTTCAGGACATGTCCGGGGTGAAAATCTTCACCACACTGGATCCTATTTCGCAGGATGCGGCGGAAAAAGCGGTCGAAGAAGGCATTCCGTTACTGCGTAAGAAAAGCGGCCTGAATGACATCGAAACCGCGATGGTGATTGTTGACCGTTATACCGGCGAAGTACGGGCGATGGTCGGCGGCGCGGAAACGCAGTTCGCAGGCTTTAACCGTGCGATGCAGGCGCGTCGTCAGGTCGGTTCTCTGGCTAAACCGGCGACCTATCTGACCGCGCTTTCTCAGCCGGACAAATACCGTCTGAACACCATTCTGGCCGACCAGCCGCTGACGCTGAAACTGGCAAATGGCCAGACGTGGTCACCGAAAAACGATGACCATCAGTTCCGTGGTCAGGTTCTGCTGGTGGATGCGCTGGCGCGTTCCATGAACGTCCCGACGGTAAATCTGGGTATGGCGGTAGGGCTGGATAACATCACCCAAACGCTGATCAATCTGGGGATCCCGAAAGAATCCCTGAACCAGACGCCGTCGATGCTGCTTGGTGCGATTGCACTGACGCCGATGGAAGTCGCGCAGGAATACCAGACCATTGCCAGCGGCGGTAACAAAGCGCCACTGTCCGCGGTGCGCTCGGTGATTGCGGAAGACGGTACGGTGCTTTATCAGAGCTTCCCGCAGGCGGTTCGTGTGATCCCATCGCAGGCGGCGTATCTGACGCTGTATGCGATGCAGCAGGTTGTGCAGGAAGGGACCTCGCGCGCGCTGGCGAACAAGTTCCCGAAACTGCATCTGGCAGCAAAAACGGGTACCTCCAACGAACTGCGTGACAGCTGGTTTGCGGGCATCGACGGCAATCAGGTGGCGATTACCTGGGTTGGCCGCGATAACAACGGCCCGTCAAAACTGTGGGGTTCAACCGGTGCGCTGGTGCTGTACGGACGTTATCTGGAGAACGGCACGCCGCAGCCTCTGGATCTGCAAATGCCGGAAGGCATCAGCACGATGAACATTGATGGCAGCGGTAACTTTGTCTGCGGCAACAACAGCGGCGGAATGCTGGGCGGCGGTGGCGCAACGCGTTCCATTCCGGTCTGGACGGATTCGCCGGACGCCATGTGCCAGGCTTCTGTGACCGCTGTTCAGCAACAGCAGCAACAACAACAGCAACAAATGCAGCAGCAACAACAACAGCAATCCGGGCAACAACAACAGCCACAATCTCAGGATGAGAAGAAAGACAGCAACGGCGTTGCGGGCTGGATTAAGGATATGTTTGGCTCAGGCAACTAAATATCCGTCATCCTTCAGGCTGGCTCGGTGTTGGCTGCGTTAAATCAACTTGAATGATTTAGGATATTAAAAAAGGGTGCGATGAAAATCGTGCCCTTTTTATTTGTTATTCTTAACGCAAATTAACCCGCACGTTTTACATTTTTCGCAAACCCGTCACATTCATCCCCGTTTAATTTATAGGCATTTTTACCCATGTTTAACATGGGGATATTTTTTATTCATTCAGACGATCTATATGTGAATTAGTGTTGCAGGCGGGCAAGCATTGCGCATAATATGCGACGGTCATAATAATAATTATCGTTTACATTCCCATTTCCACTCCAGAGATTATGCAATGGCTTCTCAACGCTCGCTTTCAAATTCTGTCCCAAAAGGCGCATTTAAGCGTCGGACGTTAGCTTTAACCATTACCGCAGCACTGGGTACTGCCGCATTTTACGCCGGTGCCGCCACCACCGCGCCTGCGAAGGAAGATACCATTAATGTGACGGCTTCTTCTGCTCCCGAAGCGGCACAGGAATCTGCATGGGGCCCTGCGGCGACCATCGCAGCAAAACATAGCGCTACCGGTACAAAAACCGATACGCCACTGGTGAAGACACCACAATCTGTTTCCGTGGTGACTCGCGAAGAAATGGATATGAAGCAACCGGTGACGGTGAAAGAAGCCCTGGGTTATACGCCGGGTGTCTTTGCCAGCCGTGGCAGTTCTAACACCATCGACGCCATGGCAATCCGCGGCTTCACCTCTGTTAACACTAACCAGTATCTCGACGGCATCAAACTTCAGGGTGATAACTATTCTGAAGTATCGATGGATCCGTACATGCTTGAGCGTGTCGAAGTGCTTCGCGGGCCGTCTTCCGTTTTGTACGGTAAAAGCAATCCGGGCGGCGTTGTCAGTATGGTCAGCAAGCGCCCGACCACTGAACCGCTGAAAGAAGTGCAGTTCAAAATGGGTACAGATAACCTGTACCAGACCGGATTTGATTTCAGCGATGCCATTGATGATGCAGGCGTGTATTCCTACCGTCTGACCGGTGTGGCGCGCAGTCAGGATGCGCAACAGGAAATGGCGAAAGAGAAACGCTATTCCATTGCCCCGTCTTTCTCATGGCGTCCTGATGATAAAACTGATTTTACCTTCCTGAGCAATTTCCAGAACGATCCGGATGCCGGTTACTACGGCTGGTTGCCGCGTGAAGGTACCGTGGTGCCGTATTACGATGCCAACGGTAAAGCACATAAACTCCCGACAGATTTCAACGAAGGTGAAGCGGGTAACCGCATGTCCCGCAACCAGAAAATGGTCGGTTACAGCTTCGCGCATCAGTTTGATGATACCTGGACGGTGCGCCAGAACCTGCGTTACACCAAACTCGATACCGAATATAAATCCGTTTACGGCTTCGGTTACCTCGGTAACGGCAACATTACGCGCAGCTATGTTCAGTCTAAAGAGAAGCTGGCGAACTTTGATGTCGATACACAGGCACAGGCCAAATTCGGCACCGGCGATATCGATCATACCGTGCTGGCTGGCGTTGATTACATGCGTATGCGTAACGATATTGACGCAGACTACGGCAGTGCAAGTAACCTGAATCTGGCAAATCCGCAATACGGTAATGGCAACGTTTCCCTGTACTTCCCGTACGAAATCCTTAATCGTCAGGAACAAACCGGTCTGTATGTGCAGGATCAGGCGGAGTGGAACAAGTGGATCCTGACTGTTGGCGGTCGTTACGACTTCGCGAAAAGCTCAACCTTTACCCGCACGACCAACAGCGCGTCGCAGATCAACGATGAGCAGTTCACCTGGCGTGGCGGTCTGAACTACCTGTTCGACAACGGTATTTCTCCGTACTTCAGTTACAGCGAATCCTTTGAACCGACCGCAGGCGCGACCAAAGAAGGGAAGCCATTCGATCCTTCAATGGGCAAACAGTACGAAGCCGGGATCAAATACATCCCGAACGATCGTCCGATCAGCCTGACGGCAGCGGTATACCAGCTGACAAAAGACAAAAACCTGACGGCCAACCCTGCTGATGCCGCTTTTAGCGTTCAGTCTGGTGAAATACGTTCACGAGGTGTGGAACTCGAAGCCAAAGCCGCGGTTAACGCCAACATCAACGTCACGGCGTCTTACACCTACACCGATGCAAAATACACCCATGACACCAATTTCGAAGGCAAGCGTCCTGTTGAAGTACCGGCGAATATGGCGTCTCTGTGGGCGGATTATACCTTCCACGAAACTGCGCTCAGCGGCCTGACAGTCGGTTCCGGTGTGCGTTATGTTGGTGCCAGCTCCAGCTTCTATACAGCGAACGGTGTGAATGCATCCAGAGAGAATGAAGCGTTCAACGTTTCGTCCTATACGCTGGTAGATGCCACAGTGAAATACGATCTGGGTCGCTTCGGCCTGCCTGGTTCTTCCGTGGGTCTGAACATCAACAACTTGCTGGATCGCGAATATGTCGCCAGCTGCTACCGCGATTACGCCTGTTACTGGGGTTCAGATCGTCAGGTGGTAGCTACCGCCACATTCCGCTTCTGATATCCGTCGTAATTCAGGCCGCAGATGCGTTGACGGCGTTCGTTCACCCCGGTCACTTAGCTGACTAAGCTCCCGGGGATTCGCGAACTTGTCGCCTTCCTGCAACCCGAATTACTTAGGATATCGATAGCGTCATAAGCACTAAAATCCGGGCACGCTGGTCGTGCCCGTTTCCTGTTCTCAACCAGATGTCGACGTAGAAAATCTTATGCCTGATAACAACGTACATCCTTCTTCTCCGCTGCCAGACAGCGTCTTTCGCCTGCAGGATGTGAGTTTTGCCGTCCCGGGCCGCACGCTTCTTGCGCCACTGTCACTGACTTTCCCGCAAGGAAAAGTGTGCGGGCTGATTGGTCACAATGGCTCAGGGAAGTCGACGTTGTTAAAAATGCTGGGACGTCATCAGGCGGCGACATCCGGAACGATTTACCTCAATGAAACGCCGCTGGCGCAGTGGGACAGCAAAGCTTTTGCGCGGCAGGTCGCGTATTTACCGCAGCAACTTCCGGCGGCAGAAGGCATGACCGTGCAGGAGCTGGTGGCGATTGGCCGCTATCCGTGGCACGGCGCGCTCGGGCGTTTCAAACATCACGATAAAGAAAAAGTCGAAGAAGCGATTTCGCTGGTGGGGCTGAAACCCTTTGCACATCGTCTGGTCGACAGCCTGTCCGGCGGCGAACGTCAGCGTGCGTGGCTGGCGATGATGGTGGCGCAGGACAGCCGCTGCCTGCTGCTTGACGAACCGACTTCTGCGCTCGATATCGCCCATCAGAAAGACGTTCTGGCGTTGATCCAGCGTCTGAGCCGTGAAAAAGGCCTCACCGTGATTGCGGTGCTGCATGACCTGAATATGGCAGCCCGCTATTGTGACCAGCTGATGGCGCTGCGTGGCGGCGAGATGATCGCTCAGGGTGAACCTGAAGAAATGATGCGCGGTGACGTGCTCGAACAAATCTATGGCATTCCGATGGGTATTTTGCCGCATCCTGCGGGTGGCGCACCGGTGAGCTTCGTATACTGATATGTCTGATATTTCAAACTTTTCCGGAATAACGCGCCGTCGTATTTTGCAGATGATGGCGCTTTCTCCGTTGCTGACATCTTTGCCCGCGCTTTCTGCGTCCCGCCCCGATCTCAGCCGCATTATTGCGCTCGAATGGCTTCCCGCTGAACTTCTGATTGCACTCGGCGTGATGCCGCTGGCGATTGCGGATATTCGCAATTACAACATCTGGGTAGCCGAACCGCCGCTGGCGCCGGGCGTGATTGACGTCGGTCAGCGCACCGAGCCGAATATGGAACTTATCCAGCAACTGAAACCGTCACTGGTGCTGCTGACGCAGGGTTACGGCCCGGCGACCGCTCAGCTGGAAACCATCGCGCCGGTGCTGAGTGTCAAAGCCAATGACGGCTCTGCGAAGCCATTAGATCTGGCGATCCGCTCGCTGCACAAACTGGCGGATACGCTCGGTTTGCAAGATCGTGCAGAACAGCATTTGCAGCGTTATCAGGACACTTTAGCCAGAACCCGCGAACAGCTAAAGCCAGTAGCACAGCAGCCGTTGTTGCTGATCACGTTCATCGATCCGCGCCATGTTCTGGTCTTCGGACAAGGCAGTATGCTGCATGAAGTGATGAACGATGTCGGGCTCACCAACGCCTGGCAGGGTGAGGGCAGTTTCTGGGGCAGTGTTTCCGTCGGAGTGGAAAGGCTGGCGGCGATCAAAAATGCCCGCGTGTTGTGCTTCGATCACGACAGCGCTGACATCATGAAGGCCGTCGAAAAAACGCCGCTGTGGAAATCCATGCCGTTCGTTCGTGCGAACCAGTTCACCGTCATCCCTGCCGTCTGGTACTACGGCGCAACCTTCAGCGCGATGCATTTCTGCAATATTTTAACCAACACGCTGAGGAAACCGGTATGAACCGCCGTTCGCTCAGCGTTTCGCTGACTCTTCTGATTATTCTGGCACTGGCTGCGGGTGCGCTCAGTATTTACAACCTGCATCTGCAACTGCCTTACGCACAATGGCGCGGCGCACTGTGGCAGCCGGACATCGACAACGTGCAGCAGATGCTTTTCCATTACAGCTCACTGCCGCGCATCGCCGTGGCATTGCTCGCGGGAGCCGGACTCGGGCTGGTCGGTTTACTGTTCCAGCAGGTGTTGCGTAATCCGCTAGCTGAACCTGCGACGCTGGGCGTTTCGGCGGGCGCGCAACTCGGCCTGACGGTTGCCACGTTGTGGGCGCTGCCGGGCGGAATGATCACCCAGCAGTTTGCTGCCATGATCGGCGCGGTGGTGATTGGTGCACTGGTGTTCGGTATCGCCTGGGGCAAACGCATGTCGCCGGTCACGTTAATCCTGGCGGGTCTGGTGCTCGGTTTGTATTGCGGTGCGGTCAACGGCCTGATCGGCATCTTCAATTATCAGAGCCTGCAAAGCCTGTACATGTGGAGCAGTGGTTCACTGACGCAGCAGGACTGGGATGTCGCCAGTTTCCTGTTGCCGCGTATGATTATTGTCTGGCTGCTGGCGTTTCTGTTGCAGCGTCCGATGACGCTGCTGGGACTGGACGATGGCGTGGCTAAAAATCTCGGTCTCGGGCTTTCTGCGGCACGCATGGCGGTGCTGACGCTGGCCATCCTGATGAGTGCGCAGCTGGTTAACGCGGTCGGCATCGTCGGTTTTATCGGCCTGTTCGCCCCGCTGCTGGCGAAAATGCTCGGAGCGCGGCGTTTGCCTTCACGTCTGATTATGGCGCCGCTGATTGGTGCGTTGCTGCTGTGGTTCACCGATCAGGTGATGCAGTACATCACCACGTTCTGGATGGAAATTCCGACCGGTGCCGCGACCGCGCTGGTCGGCGCGCCGTTGCTGCTGTGGCTGCTGCCTCGTCTTCGCAACAGCATGACGCCGCCGCCGATGGATCAGGGCGATAACGTGCCGGCTGAACGTCACCATCTGGTGCGCTGGGTCGCGCTGGCGCTGGCGGTGCTGTTTATCGGGCTGGTTATCGCGCTGATGGCCGGACGTAACGCGACAGGCTGGAACTGGTCAACAGGTGCGGATCTACAGGCGCTGCTGCCGTGGCGTTTACCACGCGTGATGGCGGCGCTGGCGGCGGGCATCATGCTGGCGTCTTCCGGCGTGCTGATTCAGAAACTCACCGGTAATGCGATGGCGAGCCCGGAAGTGCTGGGAATAAGTTCGGGTGCAGCGACCGGCGTGGTCGTGATGATGTTTATCGTGCCGGGTGATGCCTTTGCGTGGCTGTTACCGGCGGGGAGTCTCGGTGCGGCGCTGACGTTGCTGGTGATTATGATGGCATCGGGGCTGCGCAGTTTTTCCGCTGAACGTATGCTGCTGACCGGTATCGCGCTGAGTACCGCATTCACCACGCTGATGTCACTGCTGCTGGCGAGCGGTGATCCGCGTATGGGCGGTTTGCTGACCTGGCTTTCCGGTTCTACTTATTCTGTGTCCGCTGAAGCCGCATGGCGGACGCTCATTCTGGCTGCGGTGCTGATGGTGATTGTGCCGTTCTGTCGTCGCTGGATTAATATTTTGCCACTGGGCAGCGTGACGGCCAAATCAGTCGGCGTTGCACTGACGCCAACGCGTATGGCGATTTTATTGCTGGCGGCGGTGATGACGGCTGCCGCGACGCTGACCATCGGGCCGCTGAGCTTTGTCGGTCTGATGGCACCGCATATGGCGCGTATGATGGGCTTTCGTCGTGCGGTTCCGCAGTGGATGGTCGCCAGCATTCTCGGCGGTTTACTGATGGTATTTGCCGACTGGTGCGGCCGGATGATTATCTTCCCCAACCAGATCCCCGCAGGTTTGCTCGCGACATTTATCGGCGCGCCGTACTTCATCTATTTGCTGAGAAAACAGGCGAAATAGAAAGTTTCAGTGAACAAAAAAGAGAGATATTGAGAACGGATCTTTCTTTGGAAGTGGCTTTTGCTCCTCCCCTTCGCAGGGGAGGAGCCGACTTCACCAGATATTAAAGCTTAGCAAAACAACGGCGTGCGGCGTCGATGGTGCGCTGGATGTCTTCCTGCGTGTGTGCAAGAGACATAAAGCCAGCCTCAAACGCGGAAGGCGCCAGATAAACGCCTTCTTCCAGCATCAGATGGAAAAACTTCTTAAAGCGCTCAACGTCGCACTTCATCACGTCCTGGTAGCAGGTCACGGTTTTGGCATCAGTGAAGAACAGACCGAACATTCCGCCGACGTGGTTCACCACGAACGGAATATTTTCTTCCTGCGCCGCATCCAGCAAGCCTTCGGCCAGTTGTGTGGTGCGCTCGGTCAGGGTCTGATGCACGCCCGGTTGTGCGACTTGCGTCAGACAGGCGATACCCGCTGCCATGGCAATCGGGTTGCCGGAAAGCGTTCCTGCCTGATAGACAGGGCCGGTCGGTGCCAGCGCTTCCATCACGTCACGACGGCCACCAAATGCGCCCACCGGCATACCGCCGCCGATGATTTTGCCCAGACAGGTCAGGTCAGGCATCACATCGTAATACTCCTGAGCACCGCCCAGCGCGACGCGGAAACCGGTCATCACTTCGTCGATAATCAGCAGCGCGCCAAACTCGTCACAAATCTTGCGCAGGCCCGGCAGGAATTCCGGCAAAGGCGGCACACAGTTCATGTTGCCCGCGACCGGCTCAACGATGATGCAGGCGATGTCGTCAGGGAATTGTACGAACGCGGCACGCACTGAATCCAGATCGTTATAGGTACAGGTCAGGGTGTGTTTGGCGAAATCAGCCGGGACGCCCGGAGAGTTTGGCTGGCCGAGAGTCAGCGCGCCGGAGCCGGCTTTCACCAGCAGGCAGTCGGCGTGGCCATGATAGCAGCCTTCGAATTTGACGATTTTATCGCGATGGGTGAAGCCGCGCGCCAGACGAATCGCGCTCATGGTGGCTTCGGTGCCGGAGTTGACCATGCGCACCATGTCCATGCTTGGCACCAGACTGGTGACCAGTTCGGCCATTTTGACTTCCATTTCGGTCGGCGCGCCAAAGCTCAGGCCACGTTCTGCGGCTTCAATCACCGCGCTGCGGATTTCGGCGTTGTTATGACCAAGCACCATCGGGCCCCACGAACCGACATAGTCGATATACGCTTTGCCATCGGCATCAAACAGGAAAGCACCGTCAGCGCGGGCGATGAATAATGGCACGCCGCCAACGCCGGAGAAGGCACGTACCGGCGAGTTAACACCGCCCGGGATTAGCGCTTGCGCCTGCGTGAACAGACTTTCTGACTTACTCATTATTCAACTCCTGAAATTGCTGGGTTCTGGGTAAAGAAATTTTGTTGCGCCCATTCTAGTGAACTGAGCGGCGTTATAAAACCGTAAACCGTGCTGCATTTTGTTGCTGATCCTGTCAGGGAGCCAATTTGTATGATTAAATTCATTCATCTTCCATAACCATTTCTGTATTTTCCTTTCCGTGATGAATGAATCTGAATCTGAAACTGAGAATGTAGCGGGCGCGCAGATCCGCGGCCCCCGTAAACGCAGCGAAGCGCTGCGCCTTTTACTTCGCCGTGACAAAACACCGGTCACGATTTTGATCATGGCCGCACTGGTGGGCACGGTTGCCGGTCTGCTGGGCGTTGCTTTTGAAAAAGCCGTGAATCTGGTGATGGCGTTGCGTCTTTCGAGCGTTGGGATGTTCAGTGATTACTGGATCCTGCTGTGGCCGCTGACCTTTGTTATCTCGGCGATCATGGCGATGTTTGGATATTATCTGGTGCGCAAATACGCGCCGGAAGCGGGCGGTTCAGGGATCCCGGAAATCGAAGGGGCGCTGGAAGAGTTGCGTCCTGTTCGCTGGTGGCGGGTGATCCCGGTGAAATTTTTTGGCGGTCTGGGTACGCTCGGCGCGGGAATGGTGCTGGGCAGGGAAGGGCCGACCGTGCAGATGGGTGCCAATGTCGGGAAAATGATGTTCGATATTTTCCGTCTGCGCAGTGCGGAAGCGCGCCACTCACTGCTGGCGACCGGTGCGGCTGCCGGGCTTTCTGCGGCCTTTAACGCACCGCTGGCAGGTATTTTGTTCATCCTCGAAGAGATGCGCCTGCAATTTCGTTACAGCCTGATATCGATAAAAGCAGTGTTTATCGGTGTGATCATGTCGAGCATCGTTTTCCGGATTTTCAACGGCGACGGCGCAGTGATCGAAGTGGGCAGGCTGGCCAACGCACCGCTGAATACGCTGTGGTTATATCTGGTATTGGGGATGGTTTTTGGCGTGGTCGGGGTGGCGTTCAACGCCCTGATTTTCCGCACGCAGGACATGTTTGCCCGTGTTCATGGCGGTAATCTGCGAAATATCCTGGTGATTGGCGGGATGCTGGGTGGATTTTGTGGCCTGCTCGGGCTGGTTCATCAGGAAGTCACCGGCGGCGGTTTTGCGCTGATCCCGCTGGCAGCGGCAGGAAAATACAGCCTGATGATGTTACTGGTGATCTTTCTTGTTCGCGTGGTGACAACGCTTTTGTGCTTTGCTTCCGGCGCACCGGGCGGGATTTTCGCCCCGATGCTGGCGCTTGGCACGCTGCTGGGCACGGCATTTGGTACCGCCGCGCTAACGTGGTTCCCGCAGTACGGTATCCAGCCCGCGACGTTTGCGATAGCCGGGATGGGGGCGCTGTTTGCCGCCAGTGTCCGCGCCCCGCTCACCGGTATTGTGCTGGTTCTCGAAATGACCGATAACTATCAGCTTATTTTACCGATGATCATTACCTGCCTTGGCGCGACCCTGCTGGCACAGTTTTTAGGCGGTAAACCCTTGTATTCCGCGATCCTGACCCGCACCTTGCAGAGGCAGGAACGTGAAAATGCAGAGAAAGCGCAGGCAGAACCCGACGCCGAAGGCACCAATAAGCAGGACAGCGCAGCAAAAAATGCCCATACTTGAACCATACTTTCAGGTATTAGATAATGAGTACATTATTCAGACAGTCAATCCGGCGGCCTGAACAAATGCGGATTGGGAGTGAGAGATTATGAGCGAAGCATTGATGAATGACACAGCCGCGTTGCCGTTACAGTTTACTGAGGCCGCGGCACGTAAGGTACAGCACCTTATTTCGGATGAAGAAAATCCAAACCTGAAGCTGCGTGTTTATATCACCGGCGGCGGTTGCAGTGGTTTTCAGTACGGCTTTACCTTCGACGATAAAATTAACGACGGCGACATGACCATCGAGAAAGCCGGTGTGGCGCTGGTGGTTGACCCGATGAGCCTGCAATATCTGGTCGGCGGTTCAGTGGATTACACAGAAGGTCTGGAAGGTTCACGTTTCGTTGTGACCAACCCGAATGCTAAGACGACCTGTGGGTGCGGCTCTTCCTTTAGCATCTAATTACCCTTCATCCTTCAAGCTGTCTCTGCGTTGGCTGCTTTCATTCACCCCGGCCACTTACTTGTGTAAGCTCCCGGGGATTGCATTCAATTGCCGCCTTGATACAGCTCGAATGACTTAGGGTAAGAATCGTATAAATTGAAAGCCCGTTTGCTGATGCAGACGGGCTTTTTTAATGGTCAGACGCGGGTGTTCAGGTAAGTAAGCATTCACCAAGGGGTTACCATTCAACGGTCACCAGCTTTGAATCCATGCTGATCCCCGGAACGGCGGTGAGCATCATTTCGCTGATATGCGGTTGCATCATTGTCCGGCTGGCGCAGGTGACGGACGTGCCGCTGTGCGCAGCATCAATTTTGCAGCTGGGTAAAATGGTCAGGCTGATATGAATCTCGCCACTTGTCATGCCAGCGACAGCAACCAGCGGGCTCAAGGCGAGCAACGCACTGAGTAATAAAGCTTTCATTAAATTTCTTTCCTGCTGGTGTAATAAAAATTCAGCCCAGGCTGAAAAAGTTATCGGTAAAGTTTTCGAAGCCTTTAATCCGGATTTCTTATGTTCCGGATGGAAATCACGCTTTTCTCTGACGTTTCTTTTTTACGCACACGTCAGACTTTTTATATTTCGTCGTATAACAACGTTGTATAACAAAGAGATAATAACAAAGCGGGGAACGGTATTGCAGCGAAGATTTTACGCCGGACATGTTACCAGATGACAGCACTGAATTATTGATTTTGGTTAATAAAGGAACAATTCAGAAAAGTGCGACAGAGAGGGAAGAGAACCCGCTGCACTTTTTGTTAGTAAGCATTTACCTTTCAGGCAGGGCAGCCAGTTGCGGACACAGCTGTTGTGCTGCCAGCAAAATCCGCGGTCCCGCACGGCTGAACCAGTCCGCATCCAGCGCAATGACCTGCGCTTTGAGCAGCGAATGCCAGTAATCCTCAATAACCTGTTTTTGCGATTTTCCGCCAGAAATAACAATAACCTGTGGCTTACGGGTTAAAACCTGTTCCCGGCTGACCTGAGGCCAGGGAACGCGGCTGTCGGCAAATATGTTTTTTGCTCCGCAGACATCCAGCACTTCGCTTTGCATCGTGGCGGCAGAAGCCGTAAACAGGGGCTGCGTGCCGAACTGGATGAACGCCGGAACCGGTGTTTGCCGGTGATACTTCTGCTTAAGTGCCAGCCATTGCTGGCGAAATGTTTTTGCGGCGTTTTGCGCGGTGGCAGGAGAAGGGCTGTAGGAGGCGAGTTGTTCCAGCGCCTGCGCCACCTGATCCGCATTCTGCGGGTCAAGATAAAGCACTTTGATGCCAAGAGACGTCAGCTGATCCAGCGGACGCTGAGGATTTCCGCCGCGCCAGGCGAGCACCAGATCGGGTTTCAGCGTCAGAATGCGTTCGACGTTGATCCCCTGCCAGTTCGCCACCTGTTCCAGCTTGCTGGCCTGCGGCGGATAATCGGAGTAAGCACTAACTCCGACTAACTGACCACCGAGACCCGCCGCGTACGCCAGTTCTGTCAGATTGGGCGCCAGACTGACCACCCGTTGCGCCGGTGCTGCTGTGGCCATCAGAGGCAGCCACAGGCAGTACAGCGCCAGACAAAACCCGCGAACAATCACTCTTCTGACGCTGCCAGCGCTTTCAGCATCGCATCAACCATCAGGGTAGATTGCTGTGCTGCAACGACCAGGAACTCTTCAAAGCTCAGGTGCGATTCACCGTCTGCCACGTCAGAAATGGCGCGAACGACCACGAACGGCGTTTCAAACAGATGGCACACGTGACCGATAGCCGCCGCTTCCATTTCCACTGCTGCTACCTGCGGGAAGGTGGCGCGGATACGGGCCAGAGGCGCAGCACCATTAATGAATGCGTCACCGCTGCACACCAGACCGCGGACGGCGTTTAAATTCAGTTCACGGATGCAGTTTTCAGCCAGCGTAATCAGTTCCGGATCCGCAGTGAATGCCGCAGGGCAACCGGCCATCTGGCCTGGTTCATAACCAAACGCGGTGACGTCAGCATCGTGATAACGCACTTCATCAGATACCACGATATCGCCCACTTTCAGCGTTTTTGCCAGACCACCCGCGGAACCGGTGTTAATCACCACATCAGGACGGCAATGTTCCAGCAACAGCGTGGTGCCCATCGCCGCAGACACTTTACCGATGCCAGATTTCAGCAGCGCCACGTCTACGCCGTGCAGCTGACCGGTGTAGATTTCGCAGCCCGCGCGTTCGATAGTCTGACGATTGATGATTTTGTCGCGCAGCAGGGTGACTTCCTGCTCCATTGCACCGATGATGCCTACTTTCATATAAATACTCGCAGATGTGGTTGGAATAAGCCGCAGCTTGTGCGGAATTGACGGTTTAATCACGAAAACAATGGCCGATAGTCTATCATGGCTAATGACAAGAGATAATGCGTTTGGGATGCTGTCCTGGTGTCGGTTTGACGCGCGAGTGGCTGAAAAGGTGGGAAATCATGTCCGGGATCGATTTTAAAGCGAAATTCAATTTTCAGCGTCCTTTCAGCGCCCCGATTGAGGCGCGTGATGCGTACGATGTGGTTCGCCAGTTTGAAAGTGATCGCGGGCGTATTATCAACTCCGCCGCCATCCGCCGTTTGCAGCAAAAAACGCAGGTTTTTCCGCTGGAGAAAAACGCCGCCGTCCGCAGTCGTCTGACCCATTCTCTTGAAGTTCAGCAGGTTGGCCGTCATATCGCCAAAGAAGTGCTGCACCGTCTGCGGCGTCAGGGAAAGCTCGAGGCATATGGCCTTGACGATGTCACCGATCCTTTCGAAAGCGTGGTCGAAATGGCCTGCCTGATGCACGATATTGGCAATCCCCCGTTCGGACATTTTGGTGAATCGGCGATTAATAACTGGTTTGCCAAAAGGATGGATACTGACAGTTGTGGCGAAACGCCGCAGGAAACAGATTCCTGTCTGGTGGCCTGTTTACGCCTGACGTCCGGGGACGTTGAACTCAATCAGTTGCGCAGCAAAATCCGCTACGATCTGTCTAATTTTGAAGGCAACGCGCAGGCCATCCGGCTGGTATTTACCCTGCTCAAACTCAATCTGACTTACAGCCAGACCGCCTGCATTTTGAAATATACCCGTCCGGCGTATTCAATGACAAAACTGCTTTCACATGATTACCTGATGAAAAAACCGGGTTTTTATCTGGCAGAAGAGCCTTTCATTAAAGAATTGCGCAGTGAACTGAGTCTGGGAGAGTTCAACCGTTTTCCGCTCACCTACATTATGGAAGCGGCGGATGATATTTCTTACTGTATTGCGGATCTCGAAGATGCGGTCGAAAAAAACATTTTTAGCGTCGATCAGCTCTATCATTATCTGTGTCGCGAATGGGGCGAGATTGAGAAAAATGACTTCTTCGATAAAGTGGTTCGCACCGCTTACGAGAAAATGGATAAAGCCAAAACGTTCCGTAATCCGGTCGATTACTTCTTTATGGAATTGCGTGTTCAGACTGTTAAACAACTTGTCCCGCACGCTGCACGCCGCTTCATTGATAATATAGAAGATATTTACCAGGGCACGTTTAATCATGCCCTGCTCGAAGATGACAGTCAGGCTAATCGTTTGTTAGAGATTTATAAAAGCGTGGCTTTCAAACAGGTTTTCAATCATCACGAAGTCGAAGAGCTGGAATTGCAGGGCTACCGGGTGATCAGCGGACTACTGGATATTTACAGCCCGCTGCTGGACATGCCGCTTTCGGATTTTTCGCAGCTGGTTCAGGAAGATACACACAGGAAATATCCTATAGAAACCCGTCTGCTGCATAAGATCTCTGCCAAGCATCGACTGGCTTACAACAATGCCGTGACGGCGCTGGAAGGATTACCGGTCGCAAACCATGCGGCGCAGGAGTTTTATTACCGGGCGAGAATGATTCAGGATTATATCAGCGGAATGACTGACCTTTATGCGTATGATGAATACAGAAGACTCATGGCGGCTGAGTAATTTGTTTTTAAAAAGACAAGTTGAATTCTCTTTAATTTTCTTTACGGAACTGTCTGAAAAAACGCCATTTGTAAATACTGACAATAATTTTTTACCATTGTCAGATCGACCCTGATGAACTTCACGCTATTAATACCATCTCAGTATCACGACTACCAAGCAAAGCGACTATTTTGGTTGCCACAATAATTTTAAGAGATCCTGAAAAATGAAAAAATCGAGTTTATTCCTCAGCGCATTAGCGTTAAGTATCGGTATGGCAATGGCCCCGGTTTCTTCTGCACTGGCTGCTGAAACAGCGTCTTCGTCCGCCAGCTCTACACAGCTGCCAAGCCTGGCGCCGATGCTTGAGAAAGTGATGCCATCCGTGGTGAGTGTTAACGTGGAAGGCAGTGCGCCGGTAAAAACACCGCGCATGGGCCAGCAGTTCCAGCAGTTCTTTGGTCAGAACTCGCCGCTGTGCCAGGACGGTTCTCCGTTCCAGGGCTCACCGGTTTGTCAGGGCGGCGGTCAGGGACCGGATGGTCAGCCAGCACCTGAGCAGAAAGAAGATTTCCGCGCGCTGGGTTCCGGCGTCATCATTGATGCCGATAAAGGTTATGTGGTTACCAACAATCATGTAGTTGATAACGCGACAAAAATCAGCGTTCAGCTGAACGATGGCCGTAAATTCGACGCGAAAGTGATCGGTAAAGATCCGCGTTCAGACATCGCGGTTATCCAGCTGCAAAACGCGAAAAACCTGACAGCCATTAAAATGGCCGATTCCGAGCAACTGCGCGTCGGTGATTACACCGTGGCTATCGGTAACCCGTATGGTCTGGGCGAAACCGTGACTTCCGGTATCGTTTCTGCACTGGGACGTTCCGGCCTGAATATTGAAAACTACGAAAACTTCATCCAGACGGATGCGGCGATCAACCGCGGTAACTCCGGCGGTGCGCTGGTGAACCTGAACGGTGAGCTGATCGGTCTGAATACCGCGATCCTGGCTCCGGACGGCGGCAACATCGGTATCGGTTTTGCGATCCCAAGTAACATGGTGAAAAACCTGTCCAAACAGATGATTGAGTTCGGTCAGGTGAAACGTGGCGAACTGGGCATCATGGGTACCGAGCTGAACTCTGAACTGGCGAAAGCCATGAAAGTCGACGCACAGCGCGGCGCATTCATCAGCCAGGTCATGCCGAAATCTGCGGCAGAGAAAGCGGGCATCAAAGCCGGTGACGTGATCCTGAGCATGAATGGCAAGCCAATCAGCAGCTTCGCTTCGTTCCGTGCTGATATCGGCACCATGCCAATTGGTACTAAAGTCACGCTGGGTCTGCTGCGCGAAGGCAAACCGATGAACGTGGATGTCACCATTGAACAAAGCACGCAGACGCCTAAAGTCGAATCCGGCAATATTTATACCGGCATCGAAGGCGCTGAACTCAGCAACGGTTCAGCAGGTGATCAGAAAGGCGTGAAAGTCGATGAAGTGAAAGCCGGTTCTACCGCAGCACGCATCGGCCTGAAAAAAGGCGACGTGATCCTGGGTGTGAACCAGCAGAAAGTCACCAATCTGGGGGAACTGCGTAAAATTCTCGACACCAAACCAAATGTTCTGGCGCTGGACATTCAGCGTGGTGACACCTCGATTTACCTGCTGGCACAGTAATTCGTCAGCACGGCTCTTATGTAAGGCACGCTCCGGCGTGCCTTTTTTCTGCCCGTATTTTATGCCAATGCTTTGTGTCAGTTGGGCATTTGCTTAAAAATGTGACTTTCGCCGCAACTTCAACAGGTGCTTCTGCTCTTTGGGCATTTGCATAATGTATGGCAGCAACGCGCTGGGTATGCTCTCTGAACAAAAAACAATAAGCCAAGGCAGGGGATCCATGTCGGCGTATCATCTCGATGCAAAGCTGGCGCAACAGATTGTTGCCCGCACCATGCAAATTATTGATAGTAATGTGAATGTCATGGATGGCCGCGGAAGAATAATCGGCAGTGGCGACGATCAGCGTCTTGGTGAATTGCACGAAGGCGCATTGCTGGCAATTTCACAGGAACGTATTGTCGATATTGATGAAGGCGTCGCCAGGCATTTGCACGGTGTGCGTCCGGGGATCAACCTGCCGTTGCGTATTGACGGGCAGATCGTCGGCGTGATCGGCCTGACCGGTAATCCTTCCCAGCTACGGCAATATGGCGAACTGGTGTGTATGACCGCCGAAATGATGCTGGAGCAGGCGCGTTTACTGCACATGCTGGCGCAGGACAGCCGTCTGCGTGAAGAACTGGTGCTCAATCTTATCCGCGTGGACGAGCTGTCTCCTGCGCTGATGGAATGGGCGCAGCGTCTGGGCATTGACCTGAACCGTCCGCGCGTGGCGGCCGTGGTTGAAGTTGACAGCGGACAGCTCGGCGTCGATTCCGCCATGGCTGAGCTGCAACAGCTGCAAACATTGCTCACCACGCCGGAGCGCGACAACCTGATCGCCATTGTTTCCCTCACCGAAATGGTGGTGCTGAAACCGGCTCTGAACAGCTACGATCGCTGGGATGCGGACGGACACCGCCAGCGTATCGATCACCTGCTTTCCCGCATGACGGAAACTGGCCGCCTGCGTGTACGCATATCGCTGGGCAACTTTTTCACCGGTCCCGGCAGCATTGCCCGTTCCTACCGGACCGCGCGCACCACCATGACTGTCGGCAAGCAGAGGATGCCCGAACAGCGTTGTTACTTCTATCAGGATTTGATCCTGCCCGTACTGCTCGACAGTTTGCGCGGTGGCTGGCAGGCCGACGAGCTGGTTCGTCCGCTGGCACGGCTAAAAGCAACGGACGGCAACGGATTACTGCGCCGCACGCTGACATCCTGGTTCCATAATAATGTGCAGCCGACTGCCACCTCCAAAGCGTTATATATCCATCGCAATACGCTGGAATATCGGCTTAACCGTATCTCGGAATTAACCGGTCTGGATCTGGGTAATTTCGACGATCGTTTATTGCTGTATGTCGCGCTGCAATTAGATAACGATCAGTTGTGACAGCCATCACAGCTGTTTCATTTTTTGTGAAACAACTCGCACCGCGCTGGGCATTTGCCTCAGGATAAATGCAAAGCGCGGTTCAAGCCTGTTGTATTGCCCAATGAGTAAAAGGAATGTTGTTCATATACTGGCTGCGTTCCTTCCTCTCTGAACCCTACAGTTCTGTGACTGGAATGACTTTTATCTCTGTTTAGAGGCGTTGTCATTAATTCCGGAGAACACCATGGAAACTACCGTTTCAGCAGCCAGTGCCGTCAAAAAAAGAACTAACGCGCGCTACTGGATAGTGGTGATGTTATTTATTGTCACCTCATTTAATTATGGCGACCGTGCCACGTTATCCATTGCCGGTTCGGCGATGGCCAAAGATATCGGGCTGGATTCTGTCGGGATGGGCTATATTTTCTCGGCATTTTCATGGGCCTATGTTATTGGACAAATACCCGGCGGCTGGTTGCTGGATAAATTCGGCTCCAAAAAAGTTTATTTCTACAGTATTTTTATCTGGTCTCTGTTTACCCTGCTGCAGGGCTTTGTCGATATATTCAGCGGCTTTGGCATTGTGGTTTCTCTCTTCGCATTACGCTTCCTGGTCGGGCTGGCAGAAGCACCTTCTTTCCCCGGCAACAGCCGGATCGTCGCCGCCTGGTTCCCGGCTCAGGAACGCGGGACCGCCGTCTCCATTTTTAACTCTGCGCAGTATTTTGCGACCGTGATTTTCGCCCCAATCATGGGCTGGCTGACCCACGAAGTGGGCTGGTCACACGTCTTCTTCTTCATGGGCGGACTCGGGATCATCCTGAGTTTCATCTGGCTGAAAGTGATCCACGATCCGAAAGATCATCCGGGTGTGAATCAGGCGGAACTTGATTACATGGAAGCCGGTGGCGCGCTGATCAATATGGATCAGAAGACCACCAGGAAAGCGGCTGTTAAAGGTGAAAAAGCCTTCCAGCTTAAGCAATTACTGAAATCCCGCATGATGATTGGCATCTACATCGGCCAGTACTGCATCAATGCGCTGACCTACTTCTTCATCACCTGGTTCCCGGTGTATCTGGTACAGGCGCGCGGCATGTCGATCCTCAAAGCGGGCATGGTGGCCTCGGTGCCTGCGATTTGCGGATTCCTCGGCGGCGTACTGGGCGGGATCATTTCTGACTGGCTGATGCGCAGAACCAACAACCTTACGCTGTCCCGCAAAGCGCCGATCGTGGTCGGTATGCTGCTGTCGATGTCGATGATTTTCTGCAACTACGTCGATACCGAATGGATGGTAGTCGGCATTATGGCCTTCGCCTTCTTCGGTAAAGGGCTGGGCGCATTGGGCTGGGCTGTGATGGCCGACACCGCACCCAAAGAAATCAGCGGGCTGAGCGGGGGCTTGTTCAACATGTTCGGTAACGTCTCCGGCATCATCACCCCGATTGCCATCGGCTACATTATCGGCAGCACAGGGTCATTCAACGGTGCGCTGATTTATGTCGGGATCCACGCGTTGCTGGCGGTTGTCAGCTATGTGTTTATCGTCGGAAAAATCGAACGTATTCAGTTACGTGCCTTCTGAGTCAAAGGAAACCATGATGAATACACAATCCTCACCGGTTATCACTGACATGCAGGTTATTCCGGTGGCAGGCCACGACAGTATGCTGATGAATATTGGCGGCGCGCACGGCGCTTACTTCACCCGCAATATCGTGATCCTCAAAGACAGCGCCGGGAATACCGGCGTGGGTGAAGCGCCGGGCGGAGAAGTCATTTACAACACGCTGGTGGAAGCCATTCCTCAGGTGAAAGGCCAGGAAGTGGCGCGCATGAACCGGCTTGTGCATCAGATCCATGTCGGCAATCAGTCGTCGGATTTTGATTCCTTTGGCAAAGGCGCATGGACCTTTGAACTGCGGGTTAACGCGGTCGCCGCGCTGGAAGCCGCGTTGCTGGATCTGATGGGTAAATTCCTCGGCGTGCCGGTGTGTGAACTGCTCGGGCCGGGCAAACAGCGTGATGAAGTGACGGTGCTCGGTTACCTGTTCTACATCGGTGACCGGAACAAAACCGATCTGGCGTATCAGGAAGGCGCGCGAGGCGTTCACGACTGGTATCACCTGCGCCATCAGGAAGCGATGAACAGCGAGGCCGTGGTACGACTGGCGGAAGCCGCGCAGGACCGCTACGGTTTTAAAGATTTCAAACTCAAAGGTGGCGTGCTGCCGGGGGAGCAGGAGATCGACGCGGTTAAAGCGCTGGCAAAACGTTTCCCGGATGCACGAATTACCGTCGACCCGAACGGCGCGTGGCTGCTGGATGAGGCGATCGATCTGTGCAAAGACCTGCACGGGATCCTCAGTTATGCCGAAGATCCGTGCGGCGCAGAACAGGATTTTTCAGGCCGTGAAGTGATGGCGGAATTCCGCCGTGCGACAGGCCTGCCCGTTGCGACCAACATGATCGCCACCAACTGGCGGGAGATGCAGCACGCGGTGATGTTGCAGTCGGTGGATATTCCTCTGGCGGATCCGCATTTCTGGACTATGCACGGCGCGGTGCGCGTGGCGCAACTTTGTGACGAATGGGGCCTGACGTGGGGCTGCCATTCGAATAATCATTTCGATATTTCGCTGGCGATGTTTACCCATGTTGGCGCGGCCGTACCGGGCAAACCGACGGCCATTGATACGCACTGGATCTGGCAGGAAGGCAATCAGCGCCTGACCAAAGAGCCGCTGCAAATTGTGAACGGAAAAATCAAAGTACCTGAAAAGCCGGGACTGGGTGTGGAGATCGACATGGATCAGATCCGACGCGCGCATGAACTGCATAAAAAACTGCCGTCCGGGGCGCGCAATGATGCCATTGCGATGCAGTACCTGATCCCCGGCTGGACATTCGATCGTAAGCGCCCGGCAATGGGCCGCTGATTACGGAATCTGAATCAATAAGGAGTGAGTATGAGTGCTTCATCTACACCAAAAATTGTTTCCATGCAGGTGATCCCGGTTGCCGGACACGACAGCATGTTGCTCAATCTCAGCGGTGCGCACGCGCCATTTTTCACCCGTAATATTCTGATCCTCAAAGACAGCAGCGGCAATACTGGCGTCGGCGAAGTACCGGGTGGCGAGAAGATCCGCCAGACGCTGGATGATTCCTCACTGCTGGTGATCGGCAAAACGCTGGGCGAATACAAGAACGTGATGACCGCTGTGCGGGAGAAATTCGCCGATCGCGATGCTTCAGGTCGCGGATTACAGACGTTTGATTTGCGTACTACTATCCACGTAGTGACGGCTATTGAAGCCGCTATGCTGGACTTGCTCGGCAAGCACCTTGGCGTGACCGTCGCATCCTTGCTGGGCGACGGACAGCAGCGCGATGAAGTCGAAATGCTCGGTTATCTGTTCTACGTTGGCGACCGCAATAAGACGTCGCTGGGCTATCAGAGCCAGCCGGGTGACAGTTGCGACTGGTACCGTTTGCGCCACGAAGAAGCGCTGACACCGGCGGCGGTGGTACGTCTGGCCGAAGCCGCGTATGAGAAATACGGCTTTAATGATTTCAAACTCAAAGGCGGTGTGCTGGCGGGCAGCGAAGAAGCTGAAGCCGTGACGGCGCTGGCGCAGCAATTCCCGCAGGCGCGCATCACGCTTGATCCCAACGGGGCCTGGTCGCTGAATGAAGCCATTGCGCTGGGTAAACAACTGCGCGGCGTGCTGGCCTATGCGGAAGATCCGTGCGGGGCAGAGCAGGGGTTCTCCGGGCGTGAAGTGATGGCGGAGTTCCGTCAGGCGACCGGTTTGCCGACAGCCACCAATATGATCGCCACGGACTGGCGTCAGATGGGACATACCATTCAGCTGAAATCGGTGGATATTCCGCTGGCGGATCCGCATTTCTGGACCATGCAGGGTTCCGTGCGCGTGGCGCAGATGTGCCACGAATGGGGCCTGACCTGGGGCTCGCACTCCAATAACCACTTTGATATCTCGCTGGCAATGTTCACGCAGGTTGCGGCTGCGGCACCGGGTAAAATCACGGCTATCGACACGCACTGGATCTGGCAGGAAGGCAATCAGCGCCTGACCAAAGAACCGTTGCAGATCAAAGGCGGTAAAGTTCGCGTGCCGGAACAGCCGGGGCTGGGCGTTGAGCTGGATATGGATCAGGTGATGAAAGCGCACGAGCTTTACAAAGGTATGGGTCTCGGCGCGCGCGACGATGCGCAGGGCATGCAGTTCCTGGTGCCGGACTGGAAGTTTGATCCAAAAAGGCCGTGTCTGGTGCGTTAAGCGGCTGGAAACCGTTTGCTTTAATTCGGGTGGAGAATATCTCCAGATATTCTCCACTATTATCAGGGATCATATAACCTCACAACCGAGAGACGACTTCCCCTTATTATTTCATTTTTCCTCAAGCCCCAAACCTGGATTACATTTCATATGATCCCATCCCTGATAATTTTTTACCTCGGGTACTTTTTGCGGGAAATTATCCCAGTTTGAATGTAATTCCATTGTCGAACCTTTCAAAACCTCTTTCGACAGGAATTCCATTCCCCACGCCCGCCCCGGCGATTGTGGCCTGATGGTGCCGCGTTCACCCTCGACGAAATAATCTATCCCTGGTCCGCCTGGAAGAATGCGCGGATCATCAAATGGCGCTGAACTCACGAATAAACGCCCGTCTTTTGCCAGCATATATCCGCGATTATTAACGACAGTGAATGAAATTACTTCTTTTCGGTTTGGTCTGCCATCACTTATTGGTGCAACCTGCCATGTTTGCCCATAGTCTTTTGATACTGTAAAACCTCCAACCTCCCAAGATGGGATCGCGATATATTTATCAGATGGGTGAATAAATTTACTACCAAAAGCCTGATAAAATTGGCTATAAAGTTCTGATTTTATTCCGCGTTTTGTATCGACATAATTTAAAGCTCCCTGACAATTAAATCCCACTAATTCCAGATAGCGGTGATCGTCAAAACGGTAAATAATTTGCGCCGGTTTTTCGCTGGTGCGGCCATAACATCCGGCAACCAGTAAAAGCGCCGCCAGACCGGCGGCAATACGTGGGCGTGTTTTCATGTTCTTTTTAATTCCTTTTCAGTCAGCGTGGACGGCATCGGCCACTGATAAACAGGGATTTCCTGGTTATGTATTTCAGGATAACGGGCCGCATGAATACGGGTGCGGGGGCCGTAATCATTAACTACCTCAAATTCTCCCTTCGGCAAAAATTCGTCGGGTTTGTTCATAAATTTTTTAATTAAATCTTTGTTTAATTTTCCGCTGCGGTAATATTCTGCGGCATTATCGTTAGGGTTATATTCCCGCCGCCAGTCTGCACGGTGCAACAAACCCCGCCAGAATTCTCCGTCTTCAATAACGTGAGATTTACACTGACCGATAGCCAGATCGTAAGCCATTGCCATAGCTGGCGCTTTATCACTCATGACAATAGAGGAATGCTGACTTAATACCGTGGATTGTGCCTTGTCGATTTCTTTTTTGATTTCTTCCGGTGTTTTTGTCCGATGGTATGAAAAATATTTTTCCCCGTTAACATCAATGATCGCTGCATTTTCTATAATGGCTTGCCCTGCCGGATATAAATAGCCGCTCAGAATACGGCATTCATTCATTGTTAAAGAGTGTCCCGCCTGCATCTGAACAAAAGGATCATAGGGGGGAACCTCCCGCCGTTCTGATATTGTGGTTTGACTGGCAAGATTGGCGCTGGCGATCTCAATATCCGGCCCGCTCATTTTTGAACGGTATTTTTCGCCCCCCTGGTGGCGTTGCCCCTGCAATTCAAAAATAAATGGCTCCGGCAGTTCTTCCCCCGTCACCGTCACATCATTAAACGAGTATGAAGCGTTTGAAAACCAGTGCGCCGCGCCGGTATAAACGCCTTTACCCTGCGTTATGGGCCCCGCAAACCGGTACGGGCCGGAGGCTTTCACGCCCACTAATTCATCCTGCGCGAATACCCGCTGGCGCAGATTAGGGATGGTGTTGGCTATCTTGTCGGGGACGCCACGCCACCCGAAACCCTGTATCGGTTCAAGGGATACGGTCTGATCATTCGGGCAAAAGTAGTTATAGACTTTGCCGAAATTATTACGCCGGTGGCGCGGATCCTGATACCACGGCCCGGCCTTTTTAATGCAAATCGTATCGTAAAGCTTTTGGGTATCCGCTTCGCTGTGCAGGCCGTCGCCGCCGTCCTGATATCGGGTATTTGTGCGCATGAGTGCGCAGAAGTTTTTAAACGTTTTTTCGCGGGCGGCGGTGGTTTGCTGATTACCCGGCAAGCCCATTTCCATGATCCGGTTTTCAAGCGAATAGGGCGAATGATTGAAGATCACGCAGTCCGCCGGATCCTCCCCCGCTGCTTTAACCATCATATTGGCTAACATGGTGATGATTGTCCCCTGACTGTGGGCGACGATATTGATCACATCTTTTGCAGTTGTGGGGCTTTTTCTGCGAATTGTTAAAATCAGATCGGCCAGCCTGTGCGCTGCAAATGCCTGATAAATCCGGTGCGGATTCTCATAGATGGGGTGTGTGCGGTCCGGCGCGTTGTTCTGGCTCATGGCTTTAGGTATGCCCATCATTGCCCCGTTTGCGCCTGGTCCGAACATGTCCGGGATATTGGTTGTGGCGTTGGCAAAGGTGCCGCCGCCTTTGGCAAAGTTTGGGTCTAACACGTTGGCGTAATTATCAATGTTTTTTCTGTCATGTTTTTTAATTATCCATTTGTCATATTCCTGAAAAGCGTCATACGGCAGCGGCGTTTCGGGGCTGCGGTAAGTCTTTTGCATTTGCTTTATATAGTCTTCCTGATCGGCCACATAGGTATCATGATCGACCGGTTTGTAGCCCCAGTAAAACGGAATAACGGGAGACGCCACATCCGATAATACTTCCTGCTGTTTGTTATCGGTGTCAGTACATGTCTGCTGCTTTCCGTCTGCGTCCCTGATTTGGAATTCTTTCTCTGACCATTCGTGACACGTCAGATCATTGCGGCCTAAGCGCTGATTCAGCCCCGCGATAATGCCTTTTTCCTGATTCTGATAGGCTTCCCCCACATCGTTAACGCCGTGAACCAAAATCACAATGCAGGGCATGGGGCGCGGAACCGCACATTTAGTCACGTACATCGACGGCCCCGCATCCGTGGGTACGCCAATGCAGCCGGTCGCCAGCCAGACCGGCGGGCGCGGTGGTCTCTTTTTTTCTGTGCTGTCTGTCATGATGATTTCCTTATTCTTTTTCGTTGTGAATGAGTTTTAATAAACGGAGCGACCATCCTGTTATTCATCAAGATTATTAAATAATCCTGTATTATTTAATTAAGTAATTTCCCATGGTAGTGAGAACGCAGTCAGTACGCCTTATTTGAATGGCTATTTTAATAAATATGAATTATTGAAATAAATAACGGGTGGTTGCGGTTTAATCTGGCGAAAGATGAACTTATCATTGATTCATAATGAAAGCACATTAATGTATGCGAAATTTCAGCGAGGATTAATTTTATTTAAATATTGATACTACGTAACCTGGATATTATTAAGGGTAAAAAGCCTCTCATATGAGAGGCTTTTCACGTTCTGACGGGAAATCAGCCCCGTGCGTGCGCCGCTGCCTTTTCAATCAGCTCATCAGACGGGCGTTTGCCGGTGTACAGCACAAACTGCTCGACGGCTTGTAATGCGGCGACTTCCTCACCGGTAATGATTTTTTTACCCTGTTCGCGACCATAGCGGATGAGCGGTGTTCCACCCGGCGCGACGACCACGTCGAAAACGGTGCTGGCGCGGTCGATGACCTGCTTTTCAAACGCCAGAGAATCGGCTTCTGCGGCGCCGGGCATACCGATTGGCGTGACGTTCACCACCATATCCACCGGTAAATCATCCACTTCGGCTTTCCATTCATAGCCATATTCTTCTGCCAGCGCACGACCATTGGCTTCGTTGCGGGCAATGATATAGCCCTTTTTGAATCCGGCATCACGGATGGCCGCGACCACCGCTTTGCCCATACCGCCGCTGCCGCGCAGGGCAAAAACGGCATCGCGTGGTACCTGATAGCTGTCGAGCAATTTGGCGACCGCAATATAGTCGGTGTTGTACGCGCGCAGGAAGCCGTCGTCATTGACGATGGTATTCACGGACTGAATGGCGGTGGCGGAAGGATCCAGTTCATCGAGGAAAGGGATGCAGGCTTCCTTGAACGGCATCGACACGGCACAGCCACGAATGCCCAGTGCGCGGACGCCTTTCACCGCGGCTTCGATATCTTTGGTAGAGAAAGCTTTGTAGACAAAATTCAGGTCTAACGCCTGATAGAGGTAATTATGAAAACGCGTGCCGAAATTTCCCGGACGACCGGAAAGGGACATACACAACTGCGTGTCTTTATTGATTTCCCGACTCATTTCGTTCTCCTTTCAGATATTCTTTATGACCTTGCGGCCTGTCAGAGCACCTTAGCTGAAACGATACGCCCCGACAATAATCCTGTTCCGGGACGGTCAGAGGTGGAAGCTTAATCGTGTCTGATCACGTGAAAACCTTCTTCCGGTTCCGGTGCGACAAAGTGACGGGATATCAGCTCAAACTGCTCATCGGTGACGCTAAACTGATGTGTTCCGGCCTGATTCCGCGCCCGCAGCCGGGCTTTACACACTTCTTCCGGTACGTTCAGATAATGCAGCTGATGGTCTGCGCCCGATCCCGTGATAAGACTCATCATCCACTGACGGTTCGCCACCGTATTAGCCGGAAAATCCAGCACGACCGAGACACCGGCCCTGAGCAGTGAAATCACATGCGGGGCAATGGCTTGTCTGAGTCTGGCCGAGCAGCGGACATAATCCGCCACAGAGTGCATCTCATCCTGATAAAGATGAGTAAGCCACTGGTCTTCATTAAGCACTACGGTGCAAGGCGCGCTGGCCAGATGTTGGGACAGGGTGGATTTTCCCGAGGCTATTTTCCCGCATAGAATATGCAGAACTGCCGGGCGCGGTTGCGTGACATTGTCGGGGCTGGCTGTGGAATTCATTTATCTCTCCGGTTCAGGCGGTATCTGAGTCATTAAAACATCGCATTAATTTCTGAATATGGCGCGGATTTTTCCAGCATAGGCGTCATTTCGTCGTGTTGCAGGAACCCGCTGACTAACTGCGCGTTGTGCGCCCATAACGTTTGCGGCAACCAGGAACCGGCGCTCAGGCGACGTACGCCAATGCCTGCAAGCTCGCTGACCGGCGGCAGTCCCGGCCAGACCGCCACATTGAGCAGCAGATCCGTGCTGTCAGCAATGGCGCGTATTTCTTCTGCCTCCGCCAGCCCGATGACAAAAATGCCGTCGGCTCCGGCGTCGCGGTAAGCCTGAGCCCGCATGATGACCTCCGCTGCTTTTTCGCCAGCAGGCACCAAATTGCGTGCGTAAACGTCGGTGCGCACGTTGATATAAAGATCTACACCGCAGCGGGCGCTGGCGGTTCTGATGGCTTCAATTTTCCGGCACAACACATGCGGATCGCCTGCGCCGTCCTCAATATTGATACCCACCACGCCCGTATCCATAAATCGTGAGACGGTTAGCGCCACCGTCGCCGGAATATCGCTGTAACCGCCTTCGATATCCGCAGACAACGGCACTGAAATCACCCGAGAAATCGATGCCGCGCGTGCGACATATTCCTCAACGGGCAACAGGTTGCCATCTCGATAGCCCAGTGACCAGGCGACGCCCGCGCTGGTGGTGGCAATGGCTGTCGCCCCCAGACTTTCAATCAGGCGCGCGCTGCCTGCGTCCCAGGCATTGGGTAATTTCAGCGGAGTTTGTTGCAGATGCAGTTCACGAAATAAGGTGGCAGATGGCGTTTTCATGGAAGGGTTCCTCAAAAAAGAATCATTCTAATCATGCTTAATTTTCCTGATAATAGCCGGAAATAACATTCATTCATTCGCTGAGAGCAATAATGAACGCGCCGTCCCTGCATCTGGTACAAACCTTTGTCGCGGTGGTTGAACATCATAGTTTTGTCCGTGCCGCCAGCGCGCTGGGCATTACTCCTTCTTCTGTCAGTCGTTTTATTAAAATGCTGGAACAGGAACTGAGCACCACGCTGCTGAACCGCACCACGCGGGCGATGTCGCTGACGGAAACCGGCAAACGCTATTACGCCGAATGCCATCAGGCGCTGTTGCAGCTCAATAATGCTGCCGGAATGGTGCGTGATGAACAGACGCTGCCTTATGGCGTGCTGGTCGTGAGCGCGCCGGTGGCGTTCGGTCATACCCATATCGTGCCTTATCTGAGCGAGTTTCTGGCGACCTGTCCACAGGTGCAGCTGGATCTGCGTCTGACCGATGACTACGTTGATCTGGTGTCAGAAGGCATCATGCTGGCGTTCCGGATTGGTCGCCTGAAGGATTCTTCTCTGATTGCACACAAGATGCTGGATAACCGGCGGATCCTGGTGGCGGCTCCGGCTTATCTGGAAAAACGCGGCACGCCGTTGAGCGCGGAAGATCTCCACGAGCATGAGTGTATTGTCTCTTCCGCCAGTCAGGATGGTGTGCTCTGGCGGCTATTTTTGAATGCTGAAGGATCGAATGCCAGAGAGTCGAATGGAGAAGAGCGAGTACTGGCGCCAAAAGGATCGGTCAAAGTGGATAACGCCGATGCCGCGCGTCGGCTGTGTATTGATGGTCAAGGTATCGCGTTTCATTCCGCGGTCACCATGGCGGCGGCGATTGCCGCAGGGGATTTAGTGCAGGTATTGCCACAATGGACAGGGCGGGAAACCGGTGTTTATTGTGTGCGACCCAACCGGCGTACCGGTCCGGCGGCGAAGGCGCTGCTCGACTTTTTGGCCGTGCGCTGGCAGCGTCCATGACTGTCTGGCCACATCCGTTATACTTAACCGATACGCATGAACGGAGGCGCTTATGAATTTGGATCTTTTCGATCACCCGGATTTTCACCCGAACTGGCGTGAAGACTTGTGTCCCGGCGCGGTGGTTTTACGCGGTGCTGCGCTGGAAGACGATGTGGCGTTGCTGGCGGAAATCGATCGTATTGCCGGGCTGGTACCTTTTCAGTATCGCGCGACGCCCGGCGGTTATGCGATGTCGGTGGCGATGACCAACTGCGGGGATGTCGGCTGGGTGACAGATAAAGCCGGATACCGTTATCAGGCGACGTCGCCGGAAAACCATCAGCAATGGCCGCCGATGCCGGAACTGTTTCGCGCTATGGCGGTGAAAGCGGCAGAACAGGCGGGATTCCCCGGATTTGAGCCGGACGCCTGCCTCATCAACCGTTATCAGCCCGGTGCCAAAATGAGCCTGCATCAGGACAAAGACGAGCACGATTTCGGCCAGCCGATTGTTTCTGTCTCGCTTGGTTTACCGGCTGTTTTTCAGTTTGGCGGCATGGAGCGCAGCGATAAAACACAGCGCGTGCAGTTAACGCATGGCGATATTGTGGTGTGGGGCGGCCCGTCGCGGCTGCGTTATCATGGCGTGTTGCCGCTGAAAGCGGGCGAGCATCCGCTGACCGGATCCTACCGATTTAATCTGACGTTCCGAAAAGCGATATAAAGTGAGGGCATCGGACAGTAAAGCACAGGACTTTATCCTCATTCTGCTTTACACTGCCGCCCTGCAAAAACTGACATGTTGAATAGATAATTACTTAGGCGGTAAGCGATGAACGGCGTAATCACAACCTGGTTTGAAGATAAAGGTTTCGGTTTTATCAAAGATGAAAACGGCGATAACCGTTATTTCCACGTGATTAAAGTTGCAAACCCTGAGCTGATTAAAAAAGATGCTGTAGTCACTTTCGAGCCGACCACCAATAACAAAGGTCTTTCCGCCTTTGCGGTGAAAGTCGAGCCGGAGAGCAAATACATCTTTATTGCCGGTGAGCGCATCAAAATCACCAGCATCAAGTCCTTCCTGGCGTTTAACGAAGAAGTACCGGCAGAGTCGAAGATCGACAAAGAAAACGCCGTGCTGTCCGTGGGCCTGCTGATGAACCGCATCCGCCCGCAGGAAGAAGAGAAGAAAGCAGAAACGCGCACCATGAAAAAGCTGCTGATCACCACCTTCCAGAACAGCACTTATGTGTTTACGGAAGATGAAATTGATGTGGATGCCACCGTCAAAACGCTGAAAGCACTTTAAGATTTTCTGTTCCAAAACCGGTGCGCATTCGCTGCACCGGTTCTGTTTACTCCCTCGTTAATACGTCACGGTTACTGTCACCGTATCGCTGTAGTTTCCGGCGGGCTGATTGCTTTGCGACAAATTCACGGAAGCCGTATACGGAAACGATTGTGATGTGCCGGTACCGGTCGCGCTGCTGTTAGTTGCCGCCGTCCACACCGTGCTGTCGCCTTTAAATATCTGATATTGCAGATAACTGGTGGTGCCGCCGACGGTGGAGGCCATCTGCCGGTACTGGCCGGATGCCGCTACGCTGCTGGTGAGATTAACGGAATAACTGGCGTTAAGCGTACACCGCACGCTGATGGTATTGGCAACCACCGTAGTCAGGCCGGAAGGCAGGGCAGCGCTGCCAAAACCTACGTTCGGCGCGCTGTCGATGTAGCAAAAATTGGTGACGTTAAGCGTCAGGTTGACGGAACCGCTGACATTGCCGGTATCGGCGATACACAACAACGTGCCAACGGCCACCGAGCAGATGTTCCACGTCCAGGCGATGGGGATGGTATCGGTGTAGGTACCCGCCGCCAGATTGGACAAGGTTTTGGGCATCACATACAGCGGTAACGTGCCATTCGGCCCGGAGAACAATCCCAGTAATCCCAGTGCGGTCGTGCTGCTCCAGCTGATCACATCGCCCTGGTTATAGACCGTGCCGCAGCTGCTGTCCTTACACAGGTTGTAAGGCAGATACTGGCCGGTTGCCGCGCTGTAAAGGCGGGGCTGCGTGCCGCTGGGATGAAGTGTGGCGCCAATGGTCGCGGTTATCGTGTTGGTGCCGCCGATACTCAGTAAGGGGCCTGTGCAGCTTAAGCCGCTGCTGCCTGAGGTCACCAGCGGTGATGTGCTGACCGCAAACGAGTTTTGGGTACCGAGCGTGATGGTGGTGGCCGCCGTCGTACAGCCGGCAAAAGCCTGCGATGTCGCGCCCAGCAACAGTATCAGCAGCAATCCCTGACGTATCCACTGCCTGAACATTCTCATGATTTATCTCCTGCTGATGCGCCTGTTTTGCCACCCGGACATGACAGCGGCCCCACCTGCTCTATGCTGTGGCGATCAGGATCCAGCGTGAAGCTGACCCGACAGACTGAATGATCTTCCTGCTGGATAGTCAGCACGTTGTTTTCCTTCAGATGCGAGAAGTACACCAGCCCGTCGTAACCGGTGACGGTGGTTTGCTGCGTATTTTGCTCTGTGACCAGTGTGCCCAGCTTGAGCGGTTGTCCGGCGGCGTCGTACAGGGTGATATTGGCCGACAGCACTTTCTCCACGCTGAATTTCACCACCACGCCGCTGCCTTGTTTCACCGCGATGCGGTCATTGACGTTATTCGCAACCACGTCGGCGGGCAGCGGCAGGGTATCGATTTCCACTTTGGCCGGGTAATACGAGCTGACGGTCGGGATCAGCAGATGGCCTTTCTTGTCGGTTTTGCCCATTTTCTGATTCTCGAAAAGTACCGGAACGTCGGCGTAATGGTCGGTATCGACCACGATAAAGGCGTCATTAATCTTGTCAGAAAGGAACCAGTCATTGGCCATAAACACGATTGAACCGCTTAAGTCAGCCCAGTTGGTGTAATCGCCCTGATTGCCGTAGAACCCACCCTGAATCGTGGCGAAGCGTGATTTCCAGGTGGCATCAGCCTGCTGATACGGATTGTTGCCGCCGCTGTAGGCCAGATTCCAGCCGAGTCCGCCGTCGGTTGGCGTGGCTTTGCTGGCGCCGATTTGCTCCTGATAATTGCCTGCGTTGTCACGCTGCACACCGGCATTCATGTTGATATTGGTGCCAATCGGAATGATAAATTGCAGCTGCGCGCTATAGCCGCTGTCGCCCAGCGTTTTGTTGAGAGATAAAAACATGCTGCTTTGTCCCCACAGCGAGCGGCTGTAGGAGAAATTCACCAGGCGCGTATGGGAATTGTCATAGGCTTCGACGTCGTAATAGCCGATGCCCATCGTGCCGTTCGACGGCCCGAACGGCGAGGTACTGAACGTCACCTGATCCGCCTGACGACTTAATCGCGTGTCGCTGGTGTAAGACGTCAGATCCTGATAACCCACCGTGCGTTTTGAACGCAGCGCCGAGAGGCTGAACACCGTCGAATAGTAGGAATAACCCAGCGTGTACTGGCTGCCATCCTTTTTGTCAGTGATATTCTCACCGAGCGGATTGTCGATTTCGCCGCTGGAATTTGGGATGCCCGGCCTCTGCCCGTTGTTGTCATTATCCTGCGTAACTGTCTGATTATCGCTGCTGACCGGCGGATGATCGGCTTTACTCTGGCTGCCGGAAACGCTCAGCGTTCCCCAGGTTCCCACTGCCACATCTGCCCCTAATCCTCCCAGCGCCAGACCTTGTACGATTTCGGTATGACCGGACAGCGTCAGATAATCGCTCAGCCCGTAACGATAAATACCGCTGAATGCGGCATCCGAATAATCGCCGTTAGTGACGCCATAATTATTGCGCACCGCCCCGAGCGAGAAATCGAAATCACTGAGGTTTTTACGCAGCAGGGTGTTAGAAACGTAGAACGGCACGCTGGTGGAAACCTGACGTCCGACCGCATCGGTGGTGACAATCGTCGCTTCACCGGCACCGTTGATATACGGCACGTTGGTCAGCGTAAACGGCCCGGAATTCAGGTTATTACTGCTGGCCTTGTAGCCATTGAGGAACAGGTCAACGGTGCTCGGTACCGCTGCCGTGCCGCTGTACTGCAACAGCGGATAAGTCACCAGATCCGGGCGAACGGCAAAGTTGCGGCTGATACGCAAACCGCCCATGCGCGCCGAGTTACTCCAGGTCAGGGAGTCACTGACGAAATCCCCGACCTGATAGCTGATCAGGTTCTTCTCGTCGGTAAAGCGCCAGAAAGTGTCGTAACGCAGATAGCCGTCCTGCGCGGTGCTGCCGCCATTTTCGTTATTGCCCGAACCGTCGATGTTATAGCGGTAAGTGCCGGTATTAGTGAGCAACCCGAGGCTGCTGAATAACCGTTGCTCCATCCAGGTGGCGATAGATTTAGAACCGCCGGGCGGGTCGGTGTAATACGAGTCATAGTTAAACAGCAGGCCGGTGCTGCTTTGCGACGGCGTGTAATTCATCAGCGGATCACCACTGACCTTCTGATTCGGCAGCCAGGCGTCCGGCACGGTTAACACCAGTTGCTGGGTGGCCGAATCGTATTTTGCTTTAACGTCCGGCAATTCGCCGACATTGATCAGCCCCTGCTGACCGTTAATGTGGATGTGATTTTTTGCCAGTACACCGGCTTCCACGAAATAGGCATTATTGCGATACGTCACCGGCACCACCTGATTATCTGTCTGGCCGTTGACCACAATCGACAGATAAAACATGGCGTCGGTCACCACCGGTGCCGCTCGCGGGGCATCGGGCAGTGAAGAATATTCCTGTGCCTGCACGCCGAAGGCGCTCAGATACAACAGGCACAGGCTTCCCCGGAAAATCAGCACACGCTGACAACCTGCACCGGGAAGCGGTCTTTTTGGCATCCGTGGCGGCTCCTGCTGTTATTCGCCGCGTGGAATGACAATCGGTTTGGTGTTATCGGCAATTTGCGCATTGAGCTGTGCGCCCGGCGTGACGCCCGCCGGCACCGGCCAGCGCATCTGCTGCCCCGGCAATACATACCCCATAAAACCGCCGACCATGGTTTTGACGCCTTGCTTCTGATTGCCTGTGGATGACCAGAACACGTTGCTCAGACGCGCATGGACAATGCCGGTATTGCGCACCTGCAAATAGGTTTTGCCGCCTTCGGATACCGAACGCCAGGTGAGGATCGGGCGGGTCGCCGTTGACTCATCGCGTTTCATATCAGGGCGATCGTTGGTCCATAAACTGCCGCCATCCATAAACAGCGGCAGAAGATAACGCATCTGCAATTGCAGCCCGACCACCGCCTTGTCTTTACCTTCACCGGCACTGTTCAGCGGAGACGGAATTTCATCGATGATAATGCGGTACGCCTGTTCGGTATTCGCGGGCACCGGCGTGTTGCGGATCAAACGGATCAGCTGGCGCTGGCCCGGCGGCACGGTGGCGAACGGCGGACTGGCGACCACGTTGGTTTGATCGGCGTATTTCTCGTTAAAATTTTCCTGCTTCCAGGCCAGCACGCGTACCTGTAAAGACACCGGCTCTGCGCCACGGTTTTCCAGCCACAGGGCCGATCCGTTCTGATCGGATTCGATAATCTGATAGACCGGCCACACCAGCACCGAACTGGCGGCCTGAACCGCCGTACCGGAAAACAAAGCCACAGCCAGAGTGGTGGCAGCCATCATGCGTGAGAACATCGTCGTCATAGCTCATATCCTGATGATTCAATAAGTGAGAGTCACGGTTACCGTGTCGGTGTAAGTGCCCGCAGTGGGTGACGTCGTGAAAGAAAACAACCGACCATAGACCGGGTAAGTTTGTGTTGTTGAGGGAAAGCTGCTGATGGTCATCGCCTGCGCGCCGGTTCCCCAAACCACGGTGCGTGCGGCGTTCTGATAAAGCTGATAGCCAAGCGTCGCGGTGGCACCGCTGTTGGCCATGTAACGTTGTGCGGCGGAGCCGCCGTGAATGCCGTAATCCATCCCGATCGCCACCGTGGTGCCCGGCGTGCAGGTGACCACCACCGAGCCTGCGCCCGAGGTGCTGACCACATCGACATTGGTGGGAACGGAAGGAAATGAGCCGAAATTGAGGGTGCCGAGATTGGTGGTCGGGCTGGACAGTGAGCTGCCGAAAACGCAGCCATTGGTGAGCGTAGCCGTGACGGTAAATGTGGCGGTGGCTGTCGCGGCGCGCGCTGAACTGCACATTATCAGCGGCATCAGCGGCAACGACATCAGCGGCAGCAATATGAGCAGCACCTGTGGCACCAGCAAACGGCCAGGCATAAAAACCTCTACCAGGATACGGTGACATTCACCGTATCCTGATAAACACCGGCAGCAGGCGTGGTCTGAGCAGGAACGCGGCCATAGACCGTGCTCCACTGATCCGCGCCATTACCGGTTCCGCTCACACCGGTCACGTTATCCCAGACGGTGGTACGCGCCGCTGTGGTGTAAAGGTTGTATTGCAAGGTCAGTGCGCTGTTGGTGGTATTGACCATCCTGCGGGCGGTAACAACGCCACTGCTGCCGCCATCCATGACGATTTTATACGTCAGCCCGTTCACGCAATTCACGCGAATCGACCCCGCCAGTTGCGCGCTGGTGGCGTTAATTGCGCTGGTGAGCGACGCATAGTTGCCAAAATTCAGCGTACCGAAACTGGTGCTGCCGGACGTCGTGGTTCCCGCATTGCAGGCGGGCAGCAACGTGGCGCTGATGCCTATCGTTGCCGCCTGGCTGAATGGAATGCGCAACTGCATTGACACCAGCAGGGCAGCCGGCAATAGCAGCAGTACCTTGATGTCCATGATCTTTCCTTCCTTGAAACAAAAGCCAGTCAGAACCGAAACCGGCTCTGATGGAAAACAGCCTTACCAGGAAAGAGTGGCAACAACGGTATCGTTATACGTCCCCGCAGCCGGTGTGGTGCTGGTCTGGTCAGCAGGCAGCACACGACCATAAATCGGGATATTTTGCGCAGTGGTGCCCGTCGTCAGAGTAATCGGCGTATTGATGGCGATTTCTGTGGTACGTGCAGTGTCAGAATAGAGACGGTAAGGAATGCTGTTGCCGCTGGATGTCATGGTCCGCAGCCCGCCGGTTGCCGCCAGTCCGCCGTTCAGTGACAGCGTCGGTGTCAGCCCGGTGCTACAGGTGATGGTGACGGCACCGGTGCCATTGGCACCAAATACTGTCCCGTTGATCACGCTGGTCAGATCCGCGTAGTTACCAAAGTTCAGGGTGCCCCACTGGTTGGTCCCTCCCGTTGATGTGCCGTTACCGACAGTACAACCGGTGCTGATGGTCAGCTGAACGCCTACCTGCCCTGTTAAGGTACCGGCTGCCTGAACACCTGCCGCTAAGATCAGCGTTGCAGCAGCAAGACCTGCCAGTAATAATGATTTTTTTTCGCCCATGATGACTCCCAATAACCGCTTACACAGTTGTGTATTCATGCAACGGCGTTGCATGTGGAAATCCTCTGGTGGTCAATAATTAACGCTAAAAAACTGCAAAAAAAGCCGGTAATTAACAGCGTTCAGGCCGGGTGTTATGTTTTCCCTTCACAATGGAACGGAGCCCTGACTTTATGCGCATGATGAAAAACGCCGTTATGGTTAAATATAAGTTAATAAATTTACCTTAAGGGGATCTTTTCAGCATTCTGGTTAATAAGGATAAAAATTCTATAAATTCAAAATTATCCATTTTTAATCCTGTTTATTTATTTTTTGTGTTGTTAATGATTGCGTTAAGACCACTAAACGATGAGGTTTTTTAACCATTGATTTTGTGATGTTATCAATGTGCTTCTCGTGATAGTTCAACGGAGCTACTGATGTTTTCAGATGATGTGATTCAAGACATGAACCGGCTGGCGCATTTTCTGGCCTTTGATCAGACGTCAGGAAAGGGACCGGAAGGTGAACCGTCTCTGATGATCCTGCTGGGCAACGCGATTTTGCCGACTGCCGAAGCGGCGTTTCAGGCGCTGGCGCAGGGGCGGATTTCCCGTTTGCTGATTGCCGGAGGCATCGGGCATTCCACAGACTTGCTGTATCAGGCGGTGCAGACGCATGTGCGCTACCGGCACATCCATACATCAGGTCGCAGTGAGGCCGAAGTGCTGAACGATATCGGCGTTCAGTGCTGCGCCGCGCCGCAAAAGCAGATTTTGCTGGAAACCGCCTCAACCAACTGTGGCGACAATGCCTTACAGGCCCGACGGGTGCTGGATCTGGCCGGTGATCGCTCCACACACATCACTCTGGTGCAGGATCCGCTGATGCAGCTGCGCACCGATGCCAGTTTCCGCCACGTCTGGCGCGATCGCCCTGAAGTGACATTTGTTAACTGGCCGGTGCTGGTGCCTCAGCTGGAACGTGATGGCAGCGGACTGCGTTTTGCCGGAGAAGGGCATCACAGCCTGTGGTCCTTGCCACGGTTTGTGTCGCTGCTGCTCGGTGAAATCCCGCGCCTGCGTAACGCCCCTGGCGGTTATGGCCCGCGCGGGGCGGGCTTTATCGCAGAAGTGGATATTCCGGCAGAGATTGAGGAAATTTATGCCCGGCTGAAACCGGTGCTGGAAGCGGATTACGGCGACAGATCCTTCTGACATCCGGCAGGTACAGGATCGGATCCATCCTGATGATTCCCGCGCAGCGCCAGCAGCACCACCAGCGCAGAGAACAGCGTAATCGCCATCAGACATAACAGTAACGGATGCAGTGAAGCGGCATAAATCTGCTGAAGCTGCGCCGTGCTGGCCTGTGGAATAAGCTGTTGCGCCACGGCGAGATTACCGGTCGCCAGCCGCTGCGCCGCCTGACTGATTGCCGGGGAACTCACCGCCTGAACACTGATCGCGCTGCCTGCAAAATTTGCCGTCAGCGCGGTTTGCGTTAATGCCGAAAGAATGGCACCGACGATCGCCAGTGAGACGCCTTCGCCGGCCACCCGCGTGGTGCTGAAAATCCCGGTCGCCATGCCCGCCCGTTCTTTGGGAACGACGCTTACAGACAATCCATCCATCAGTCCCCACGGCAGACCGGTGCCGATGCCGATCATTACCATCGGCGCAATCATCGCGGTCATATCCTGCGCCAGTACCGCCTGACTTAACCAGCCTAATCCGGCGGCGGCAATCACCAAACCCGAGGTGCATAACACGCCTGCGGACACCCGGCGTGTAAGCCATGCCGCCAGCAGCGGAACCACCAGCATCGGCACCGAAAGCGCCATCATCATGAGCCCGGCCCGTTCTTCGCTAAGATTTTCTACGCCGATAAACAGCATTGGCAAAATCACCAGCAGCACCACAAAACAGAAACCGGTCGCCAGCGGCAGCGCCTGCACGCCAATAAAACGGATATAGCGGAACAGCGATAAGTCGAGCATCGGGTTGTTTACGCGGCGCTCAACCATGACAAAAACGGCCAGTAACAGCGCCGCACCTGCCAGCAGCGAAAGTACCCGGACGCTTTGCAGACCGGATTGCGGGATTTCCATCAGCGCCCAGGTCAGCAATGCCAGCATGGCGGTGAAGGAGACGGTACCCGGCCAGTCGATACCCGTCGCCTGCGGATTACGGGTTTCGCGCATTTTACTGGCACCGCTCACCAGCGCCAGAGCTGCAATCACCGTCGCGGAGAAAAACACCGAACGCCAGCCGAAATGGGCGATGAGCACGCCCGCGAGGAACGGACCGAAGGCCAGCCCGATGCCAAAACTGCTGCCCATCAGGCTGAAAGCCCGGGTACGCGCTGCGCCGTCGAATTCCTGTGCCAGAGCCGCCGCGCCGCCCGCCAGTGCGCCCGCCGCCGCGATGCCTTGTGCGGCGCGCAGCAGATCAATCCACAGCAAATTGCTGCTGAAAGCCTGCAATAACGACAGCAACGCAAACAGCGAGACACCGCTGATGAACACTTTTTTACGCCCCAGTTCATCGGCCAGCGCACCGGCGGCCATCAGAAAGCAGCCGAAAGTGAGCATAAACGAATTGGTTATCCAGCTCAGCGCCTGCGCACTGCCGCCGAGTTCGCGGGCAATAGCGGGCGTTGCCACTGCGCCGCTGACAAAATTAAGAGGCAAAATCACCGCCGCCAGACATACGGTAAACAAAACGCGCAGGCTGCCCGTTGAGGGGGCTGTTAATGAGTTCATGGCTGCTTCCGACAATTGAGAATAAAGATGATGATAAAATGTCTGCAATCTTGCGGAAACAGGCCGTAAGTCCGATGATTAAGGACTAAAACGCTCTAATAATCGGGAAGGGAAAATGGAGAACCTCAACGGCCTGCTGGCCTTCGTCCGCGCGGCGCAGAGCCAGAGTTTTGCGGCGGCGGCGGAGCGCATGGGGATTTCGGCCTCGGCGGTTGGCAAAAGTGTGGCGCGGCTGGAGGAAAAACTCAGCGTGCGGCTATTCAACCGTAGCACGCGGCGCATCAGCCTGACCGATGAAGGCCAGCTATTTTTCGAACGCTGCCAGCAAATCGTTTCGCAACTGGAAGAGGCGGAGCAGGAACTGGTGCGAATTTCTGCTGTGCCACGCGGAAAATTACGCATTACCGCGCCCGCTATTGGATACCGCATGTTGTTGCCGAATCTGCCGGAATTTCGTCAGCGTTATCCCGACGTTGAACTGGATCTGGATTTCAGCGACCGGATGGCAGATGTCATCGACGAAGGCTTTGATATCGCCATCCGCAGCGGCGAGCTGAGCAACTCGCAGATGATGTCACGCCGTCTTGGGCCGTTCCGGTTTGCCATTGTAGGAAGTCCGGCGTATTTCGCCAGCCATCCGGCGCCGCTAAGACCTGACGATCTTTATCAGCACGCCTGTCTGCGCTACCGGTTTCCGGGCAACGGACAGTGGCAGGAATGGGAGATGACCGGCGTGACGCCACCTGAACTGCCGCTGGCGCTGAGCAGCAATAATCTGGAATCGATTTTGCAGGCCACCTTGCAGGGACTGGGGCTGGCCTATGTGCCGGAATTTATCGTACGGCCTTATCTTGAATCCGGTGAACTGGTGGCGGTGCTGCAAGATTATCTGAAAGAGGGCGGGAAGTTTTCCGTGGTCTGGCCGAGCAGCCGTCATATGCTGCCAAAAGTGCGGGTGTTTATAGATTTTCTTACTGAAAAGCAGGTGCTTGGTGAACACACTCCTGAGTAAAAAAAACGGGGCACAAGGCCCCGCGGTACTTTTTATAAAGGTCAAAAAAGGTTTATTACAGGTCAAAAGAGGTTTATTACAGGTCAGAAGAGATTTATCTCAAGTCTGACGAGATTTATCTCAGGTCTGACGAGGTTCAGATTTGCTTCCACTGTGACCATTCGCCGGTAAATTCGGCTTTGCCCGGCTGGTCGCCCTGCGTCCAGTAGTTGGCCTGATAGTCTTTACCATTCAGGCTGACTTTATCGCCCGTGTTGTACACTTTGCTGGCATCCCAGGTGGCATATTTGCCGGCCGGAGATGGGGTTGGTGTCGGCTCTGGTGTTGGTTCAGGAGTCGGTTCCGGCGTTGGCTCTGGTGTCGGTTCCGGCGTCGGTTCAGGGGTTGGTTCTGGTTGAACAGCTGTATTGCCCAGAACGGTCACGGTGATAGATTTGGACGATGATTTCTCACCATGCTCATCAGTCACGACCAGACTGAAGCTGAAGTCAGCTTTACTGACCAGCTCAGGCGCGGTGAAGTCTGCGGACACAGCACTATAAGAAGACAGCGCAATGGCAGCTGGCGCGGTCCATTTATACGTCAGCTTGTCGTTGTCGCGGTCGGCAGAACCCGCTGCACTCAGACGCACTTTCGCGCCGCTGAACACCTGCAGGGCAATATCACCGGTTGGTGCCACATTACTTTCTGCTGGGACTTCATCATCCGGTACCTGACCACTGATGTTAACCCCTTCAAAATACAGCGGCGCCATGTCGATAACCTGATTTTGAATAGTGCAACCAAGGCCTTCACGTGCGGCATTCACCAGCAGGCCGTTGTCCTGATCGATAGTCCAGGTAAACAGCGCACCCAGGCCTTTTTCAACCACATAACGACCTTTTTCCCGCACGGTACGCGGGGTATCAATCGACATAAACAGGCCGGAATTTTTGTTGTAAAGGTAATCGGCATCCGCTACCTGGTCGGTGTACACATCAAAACCGTTGCGGCCTGACTGATTTTCCAGATCCAGATAGTTATTCACCAGGTCGTACCATTCGGTGGTGCCGCTTTCGAATGTTCCGACAGTGGTTTTGCCTGCATCAGGGGTATAAGTCCCTTCTAACGGAGAATAGCTTTCCAGTACCGCATTCTGCGCATTGCGGGAATAAGCCGCATAGCCAACGTTCATGCGATCAGCCGGGAAGCCTTTTGCCAGCAGGTAATCAATGATGGTGTCGATGCCCCAGCCGCCTTCAACCAGTGCATGCAGATTGGTGTGGTGCGTCAGTTTTTCCGCCCACGGCGTGCCGAAGAAGTCATACGTCATCAGGTTGACGCCATGCAGACCGGCGGCCAGCAGGGCAGGAACATTGGATTTTTCCAGAATGGCCACGACAGCGGAGCTGGCGATGCTGATTTTCACATCAGAGCGCTTGATAGCCGCCATTTCTTTGGTGATTTCAGCAATCAGCAATGCGTAGTTCGCGCCATCATTATCATCATACGGGTTGTTATTCCCGGCGTTCCCCGGATATTCCCAGTCGATATCCACTTCGCTGAACATTGGGAAACGGGTAAACAAGTTTGCGACGCTTTTGGCAAAAATTTGACGCCCGTCTGCAGTTTTCGCCATGTTGTGGAAGCCGTTACTTAATGTCCAGCCACCAATACTCATGGAAAGCACCAGATCATGGCCGACCGCTTTTGCACGTTTTTGCAGGTCACGTAAGCCGCCAACCAAACCTTTCACATTGGCTTGCGTCGCGCTAGCCGGAGAAAGTTCAACCCAGCCCGGATTATCCAGATTGTTGTTAGTCGAAGACGCAAAATCGCCCCACGGATCCAGGAACGTCGCCTGGTGGGTGGTTTTGCCCAGTTGCTGTGCGGCATTGGCGACAGTAATCGCTTTCTCACCCTGGTCGCCGACAATGCCGACGAAACCAAAAATGATTTTGTCGTAAGCGGTTGGTGGAATGTTTGCCAAATCAAAACCACGCCCCCTTTTATCTGCTTCTATTTCAGGGTTTTGTAAACGACCATCATATTGTGACCAGTCGGTATAATAGCCAAATACTTTAGGCTTATTCGCTGTATTGTATTTGTTATAAACCGGTTTAGTCACACGTGCAGAGGTATAGCTGTATTTCTCTGTTTCTGTGGCCGGTTCAAAACCGTCTTTAGTATAAGAGGCTTTGGTCAATTCATCGGTCTGAATAATTCTGCTGGTAGGCATAATAGTTTCCTAAAGTTTAATTGAATACATCAACAGCCGTTTGCTGCTGGTGGATATAATCGTTGCGGAATTAAAAACCAGCAAATCACATTGAGATATAAATAAAAGTGACTAATATAAAAAATGTGATTGCTTTTTAAATGGTGTGTGTTGGTTTATTTTGCTGTCGTCATTAATCGCACTGATGGCAAAATCACATATCACAAATTAGCAAATAAAAACATTACTATTCAGTTGCTTGAATGGTGTGTTGTAATTGAGTGATAATTAAGTTGTTTTTGAGTTTTACTTAATACCCCCCGTTTTTTTCTCTGTGAGTCACATCTTAACTAAAATACTTAATATTAATCCTATTGCCTGTGGAGAAATTAATAAAAGTAGATACGCTTAATCATCGGCAAAGATTACGTGGGGGTTTTCAGATGGCTGTAATAATGGAGGGGAGAGGATGATGGCTGTTTACCTGATAAATAGTGAATATGTATTTAATGAAAAAACAAAGGAATTTAAAAAACTCCACAGTGATGTAAATATTAAACTGACGTCAATGAGAGCTCGCTGTCTGAGTTATATAATTGAACATGCCCAGGATGAAGTCATCGAAAAAGAGGCAATCTCACAAGCATTGTGGGGGAGTCGCAGTAAATTCACCAGCGATGCCAGCCTCACTCAGACTCTTTATTTAATTCGTCGTGATCTTAAATTTGCCGGGCTGGATGAATTTTTTATTACCGTGCCGAAATCAGGCATCCGTGTCAGTACCTCAGCCACCGTCGAAATCATGGAAGATAAGGTCCCACCCGTCAAAAAAGTCAGACCTTGGCTGCTGGCGTTTGGTTTTATCGTCTCAGTTTTATTGCTCGGTACCGCGTTGTTCCTGACGCTTCAACTTTAATCGTTGTCGGAGGAATACCTTATGTTTACCAATCCAGTGATCAATTCTGTACTAAAAAACGAAGGCGGGTATGTTGACCACCCGAATGATACCGGCGGCCCGACCCACTGGGGTATTACCGAAAAGACCGCCCGCAGTTATGGCTACACCGGGAAAATGGTCGATTTCAAGAAAGAAGATGCCTATCTGATCCTGGAGAAAAATTACTGGTATCAGCCGGGTTTTGACAAAGTCTATGCCATCGCACCCGTGCTGGCGCTGGAACTGTGCGATACCGGGACTAATATGGGGCCGGTGGTCGGCATCAAATGGTTGCAACGCTGGCTGAATGTGTTTAATCAGGAGGAAGCCCATTATGCCGATATCACCGTTGACGGCAAAATTGGCCCCGGCACCTTAAAGGCGTTATCGCATTTCATCGAGAAACGCGGTACGGAAGGCGCCGGGGTACTTGTCACCTCCCTCAATTGCAGTCAGGGGCAACGTTACCTGGAACTGGCTGAAGGACGAACTGCCAACGAATCATTCGTTTATGGCTGGATGAAGGGGCGGATAAATCTCTAATTTTGTCGGAATCTTCGGTGAATGCGTATGCAAATCATAATGCTTATCAATATTAAAGGTGGATTTTTCTGACAGTTAAATGCATAAAGAGTTGTATTATTTATTTTGCAGAAAACTATCCCATTATCTGGAGAGTCAATAATGAATGAGCCAAGTGCGATTAATTTCGATTACAACCTAATTAAGATAATGAACGAAGTCATTGTTTCAGGGAATATCTCAAAAGCGGCAGAAAATCTGAGCCTTACACCCTCAGCAATAAGTTTGTCGATAAACAAACTCAGGCGGCATCTTGGGGAGGATTTGTTCTACCGTACGGCTACTGGTCTGAAACCCACCGCCACCGCGCTGGATATTCATGATTCCTTTGTTAATGCGATTACAATTATTGAAGATGTCCTCCAGTCGACAAAAACGGAGGGGCCATCCTGTCCAATATTGCGCGTGATGTGTCCTGATGTACTTGAGGATTATTATTTTAACAGGATGTATAAGAACGACTCCGGCAAAGCAGTGAAAGTTGAGTTTTCCAGTACGAATAATATTAAGAGTGATGAAATGGTAAAGAGTTTGTTGCATGCCAATATTGATGTGGTGATTTCGCATCATGTCCTGCAACATGAAAAAATCACGTCGGTAAAGATGGATGCCATGGATAACTTCGTTATCTTGTGCGGTGCCAACAGTTTATTATCCAATCAAAAAGAACTGGCGTTGTTGCACTACTATGCATTACCTCACGCCGTTTATAATGACGGTGTTTATACTGATTTCACCAACCTTCTTGGCACCTCTCTGACCATTGATGCGCCTTATGCGGGTCTGGTCAAGGTCATTTACCGCTCTTCTTCTATCAACGGTATCATCAGCGCACTGGAACGCAGTGATATGCTGACGGTCCTGCCTCGTATGCTGGCAGACTATTTTATCAGGGAGCGAAACTGTAAGCTAAAGTACTTTGATTTACCGAAAGAAATTTCTATCAAACAGTCGCCTGTTTACATGCATTACTTGTCCAACAGCAGCAAAAGACGTTATGTACATATGGTACTTTCTCAGTTGAAAGCCGTTGAGCCTGTTTGAAAGATGTGGCAATAAATGCGGTTAAAGAGTTTTACGATGAGATATTTTTATTTTTTAATGAGTGCTTTTTAATAAATATACTGCACAAGATGATTAAAATTAATTATTGACGTTAAGTGATTATTGCCTTGATGCGAACCGGATTATGATTGTCGCAGTTATCTAATTGTACTTAATTAATCTATGAGGTTTTCATCATGATCAGTTTTCATGCTAAAGAAGTAGTATTTATCGAATTTGAATTATTAGTGTCCATATTAGTGATGTCGTCATGGGGTGGGTTGGTGCGTTTTATTATGTGCTGCAAAACTAAACCTACTGTTGAGGATATTTATAAGTGCTTTGCGCAAATTGTCGTGTCGTGTTTCACCGGTTTTCTGTTAAGCATTGTTTTTATTGAAAGGGATATGGGTTTTAATATGATTTTGCTGACCTCCGGGATGGGAGGCGTGCTCGGTGGGCCGTTATTAATGATAGCGGGTGACCGGGTGAAGAGGTTGGCGGAAAAATTTACGTTTGCTCAGCGGTAAACGAAGGGAATCAATGAAATTTCACATTGAGTGACAAATATGCGGATCGATTCCAGTGAGTCGGTCCGCATTTTTATTTTTGACGTAAGTTTGTAAGCCGTAATTTAATAAATATCATCCTGTTTTTATGATGTTTATGACTTTGTTTTTATTAGCAGAAATGTGATTGGGAGAATAACCTTTTGAGTAACAGGGCAGGGAGGTATTACAGAGACTCTGGCCAGTTAATATCATGCGGAAATTATTTTTCAGCATTTAACTTCGACTCAATATATAAGGTTATCCTTATGCGCAGAACCAAAGATAAAGCCCTTTTACAGCTTATAACCCTTTCCTGTCTGATGTCCGGCATGGCACCGGCGCTGGCAGCCGATACGTCAGAGCCCTATGTCATCAAAGAAAGTGACCTGATCAAAAAAGAGAACAGCCTGACTCAAAATCCGCTGATGCAGGAAGTGAAAGCGTCGATCCGTACGCTGGACAACGATTCTGTTGATAAAATCGCCCCAGGCCGCAGCGATAACCCGGCTAACGTCAAGCGGGTGGAAAGCATTCTGGGCAGCGATAAGTGGGACTATATCTTCCCGCTGCGTGACCCGAGCTATACCTACACCAAATTCCTGCAAGCCATCGGTAAGTTCCCGGCGGTGTGCGGTACGTATACCGATGGTCGTGATTCTGATGCCATTTGCCGCAAAGGTCTTGCCACCATGTTTGCACACTTTGCACAGGAAACGGGCGGGCACGAAAACTGGCGTCCGGAAGCCGAGTGGCGTCAGGGGTTGGTTTATCTGCGTGAAATGGGCTGGAAAGAAGGGCAAAAAGGCGGCTATAACGGCGAATGTAATCCAAACGTCTGGCAGGGACAAACCTGGCCTTGCGGTAAAGATGCCGATGGCGATTTTGTCAGTTACTTCGGTCGCGGGGCCAAACAGCTTTCTTACAACTACAACTACGGGCCGTTCTCTGATGCGATGTTCGGCACGGTCAGAACCCTGCTCGATAAACCGGAGCTGGTGGCTGATACCTGGCTGAACCTTGCCAGTGCGGTGTTCTTCTACGTCACGCCGCAGGCACCGAAGCCGAGCATGTTGCACGTGATAGACGGTACCTGGCAGCCAAACGATCGTGATAAAGCCAACGGTCTGGTGCCGGGATTCGGCGTAACTATTCAGATCATCAACGGCGGTGTTGAGTGCGGTGGCGCACAGGAAATCGCCCAGGGTCTGAACCGTATTTCATATTACAAAAGCGAAGCGGAATACCTGAAAGTCCCGGTTCCGGCAAACGAAGTGCTGGGCTGTAAAAACATGAAACAGTTCGATGAAGGTGGCGCAGGCGCATTGCCGCAATACTGGGAACAAGACTGGGGATGGTCAGCAGAAACGCCAACCGGTCTGACGTATTCCTGTCAGCTGGTCGGTTATCAGACACCGTTCTCCGCGTTTAAAGAGGGTGATTACAAACGCTGCGTGCAACACTACTTTAACGTGAAAGTGGTAGATGATGCCGGTAAAGAGGAAGCGGTGACGCCTGCTCCTGAACCGACGCCAGCACCAACACCTGAACCGACGCCAGCCCCGGCTGACGGCAATTCAGCGCCTGTGGCAAAACTCTCCGGCCCGATTGGTGATGTGGAAAGCCAGGCGAATGTAACGCTTAATGCGGCTGAATCCACCGATGCTGACGGCGATAAACTGACTTACAGCTGGCTGCTGCCGAACGGCACTACGCTTGCCGGTAACGATCGTAAGTCGCTGAGTTTTGTTGCACCGGTGGTGACCAGCAAACAAAGCTTCAACTTCACCCTGACCGTCTCAGACGGTAAGAAAAGCAGTGTGGCGACGTATGTTCTGACAGTCACACCGAAAGTATTGCCGCTCCCTGATGCAGGCACCAGCACCGGCTGCGCTGATAACTGGGATGCCGGTAAAGTGTATAACGGCGGAGAAAGTGTTAACTGGAAAGGTAAGGAGTATCTCGCGAATTACTGGACTCAGGACAATGAGCCAGGTAACCCGTCATTCACCGGCGAATGGTCACAGTGGAAAGAGATCAAAGCCTGTAAGTAACGTGTAATTCATTGGCAAATCTACAGTAAGTCCGGTTTCCGTTCACCGGGGAAAACTAAAATGGGTGCGATTTCCGCGCCCATTTTTTTCATCCCTTCACCGGCCGCTTTTGTCCAGCCATCTGCCCATTTCGGCCAGCGCTTCATCAAGATTTTCCCGACCAAAACCGATACGCAGGAAATCTTCCGGCACGGTATTCAGTTCTGACGCGTAGGCGACAGAAGGGATCACCATCACACCGGCTTCTTCAACCAGCTGCGTGGCGAAAGCTTCTGCGCCCTCTGCACCGGTATAACGTGGAAACGCCAGCACACCGGCCTTCGGCACGCTGAGCCGGAACAGATGCGGGTATTTCGCCAGAAATGCAGTAAGCGACGCGAGCTGACGGCGCGAACGATCCATCACCCGTTCGAGTATGGGCGCACGGGCATTGAGTGCCACGGTAGTGAGAAACTCACCGGGCATTGAGTTGCAGATAGACAGGTACTGTTTCATGCGCTCCAGTTCCAGCATCCACGATTTATCCTGACACGCCACCCAGCCGATGCGCAGGCCCGGCAATCCGTAAGCCTTTGACGTTACATTCAGGGAGATCCCGCGCTCGTAGACATCGGCCAGTTGCGGCAGACGATCGGCCGGATCGAACTCGGTCAGCCGGTACACTTCGTCTGAGAAGATCCAGATCCCGCGCTCACGGCACAGGTCGATCAGCTCATTAAGTTGCTGACGGCTGATAAGCGCACCGGTCGGATTATGCGGGAAGTTAATCACCAGCACTTTGGTATTGGGGCGCAGTGCGTCGCGGACTTTACCGGTATCCAGCGCCCAGTTGTTATCCGCATCGAGCGCCACGCCGGTGACGTCGCACAGCGATAACGGCACGCTTTCCAGCGACTGATAATTCGGGGTGATCACTACCGCGTGATCGCCGGACTTGAGCAGCATCTGAAAGCTGGCATAAATCGCTTCGTCGGCACCGGCAAAACTGATGACGTCCTGCGCGGTGACATTTTTATAGGTCGAGGCGATGGCGTCGAGCAGTTCGGGTGTTCCGCGCAGTGGCGGATAATCCAGCACGGTTTGCATGAACGGCGCGCGATGCTGTTTTCCGGCCAGTTCAAATAACGTATCGATGCTCATCGATTCCGGATAAGACGATGACAGCGGAAAACGCACGGCGTGTTCGAGACGCGAGAGATAGCTGATTAAACGAAAATCTTCAGGAAAAGACATAGCGTATCCGTTGATAAGAATTTAAAACATCAGCGACGCTGACCTTGTGCAAAACGGCGCTCAAGGCGGCTTTGCAGCAGTTCCAGCACAATCGACATAATCCAGTATATCGCCGCCGCCGTCGCCAGCATTTCCATATAACGGTACGTGCTGCGCCCGTAGGATTGCGCCAGAAAGTTCAGTTCCCACAGTCCCATCAGCGAGACTAATGAGGAATCTTTCAGCATCGAAATAAACATCGAACCGGCGGGCGGAATAATAATGCGCAGCGCCTGCGGTGCCGTCACATGAACCGCCACCGTCCAGCGTGACACGCCGAGCGCCAGCGCGGCTTCCTGCTGGCCGCGTGGTACCGAGAGCACGCCGCTGCGGATAGTTTCCGCCAGATACGCGCCGTAGTTCATCGACAACGCAATAATGCCGGAACTGAGCGCGCCGAGCACAATCCCGACCTGCGGCAATGCCAGATAGATAATCAGTACCTGCACCAGCAGCGGCGTACCGCGAAACAGCGAGGCATAAAACGTCGCACAACCAAAGGCCAGCGCATTGTCCGACATCCGCCCGAGCGCGGTGATAAGTCCTATCAGCAGACAGAAAAACATCGAACAGGCGGTGATCATAATGGTCAGCGCCGCGCCCTGAATAAAGCCGTCCGGCGAAAGACGCAGACCCAGCAGGAAGGGCAGCTTCTGGCCGATCAGGCTCCAGTCGAGCCCCATTTTGCTGAACGCGCCGAGCAGCAGGCTGAGCAAAATCAGCCAGGTCAGCCCGGTTTTAAATGTAAACGCGTGTGCATGGTGCCAGCGCTCCGGCGTTTCCACCTTTGGCTGGCTGTCCGGGATTTGCGGCATCACGGTACCTCGTGTGTAATATCTTCACCCAGCCAGTGCTGAGAGATTTTCGCCAGCGTGCCGTCGTCACGCAGCGATTTAATGGTGTCCGCCACTTTCTTATCCCACTCTGCGTCGCCTTTATCGGTCGCGACCCAGTTAGGTTCTGCGTACAGTTCGGTGACAATTTTAAACACCGGCGCACGCTTGATGCGGGCGTTAGCGGTGGCCAGATCTGAAACCACGCCGTCGAGGCGAACGCCCGGCCCGAGTGCCAGGTTCTGGAACGCCACTTCTTCATCGCTTGGAATGACCTGGACGTTATCGAACGGGAAAGCGATCGGCTTGCTGCCCGGGATCACCAGGGTTTTTTGCAGGTAAGTTTCGTAGGAAGAACCGATGCCGACGCCAATCTTTTTATTGCTCAGATCGGCGGCTGATTTAAAGCGGTCATCTTTCTTATTCACCACCAGAACTGCTGGCGAATTGTAGTACGGCGTCGGGAAATCCAGCACTTTGGCGCGCTCAGTGTTTGGCGTCATCGAGCAGATACAGGTATCCCAGCGCCCCTGCCATTTACCGCCGACAATGGTTTCCCAGCCCGGCGCGATGATTTCAAGTTTTACGCCCATGCGCTGCGCCACGGCTTTCGCCACATCCACGTCAAAACCGGCCAGCTGATTATTGTCATCAATAAAACCGAAAGGCGGATAGTCGTTGACGATGGCATTGCGCAGTACGCCCGTTTTCGTCACGCGATCAAGCGTTGCACCGGCAAACGAGGCAGCAGAAAACAGTGTGGCAGCAAGGAGTGTCACAGCAACAAACGAAGTGCGCATAAATGGAGTTTCCTTAAACGTAACCAGATTGGGAAAATATTGTAAAAACCTACACTAAGTTTTAGACGTATAGAAGTCTAAATTCAGCGTTTTTTCACTTATTCTCCACTTATAGTCAACTCTGCGGAAAATCCTATGAATAGCAGCGCATTACTTCACTCTCTAGCTCAGCAAGCCCGCCCCTACGTTAATTGAAAAACCTAAAATCGCCAGATTAAAGACAAAGGAAATGACCGACTGCAGCAGGGCAATCTGTCGCATGTCGGTGGTGCCGGTGGCAACGTCAGCGGTTTGTGAGGCGACGGCGATGGTGAAAGAGAAATAGAGGAAATCCCAGTAACCAGGTTCGGCAGGTTTTTCCGGGAAAATCATCGGCGTCACGTCTTTTGTCCGTCGCAGATAATGGTGATGAGCGTAATGCATGGCGAACGACGTCGGCAGAAGGGCCCACGAGGCAATCAGCGTGGTCGCGGTCAGCAGAATATGCAGCGTTTTTGCGGTTCCCGTAAGCTCTTTGAGCGAACCGAGCTCCATCAGGATCGCCAGAATACTGACAAGACAGGTCAGCGTGACCAGCGTCAGCACCAGCGTCGCGCTTTCATCCTGGGTTTTGGCGATATGCGGAATATCTTTTGCTTCGGTGCGCAACATACGAAACCACAGGAAAAACAGGTACAGCCACGCCAGCACGTTCCAGCCGGTCATCAGCCGCTGTAAAATCCCCAGATGCGACGGAAGCGAAAAAAAGCACACCACACCGGCAATTATCGAGATCAGTAAACGGCCACGCACGCGCAGATAATGGCGCAAAGATAAACTCATGATGTCAGGCACCTGGCAAAAAACACGGATACCTTAACTGTAGTCGCCGGGGGCAAACTCACACGTTCTGACTTATGCGCAATTTCTTCCAATACCCGATTACAGCGGAATGATGTAGTAGGTTTACTCTATTGCGCTCAAGGGTCTGAAACTATGTTTACTACGTCATTTTGGCCAGCTGCTGCGGCATATCAGGTTTCAATGATGGATCTGGATGCTCCGGAAAATTTACATCCCAAAGCTCTGCAAACTATTCACTATTGCCTGCGCCTGACGGAAGCCATTAATCAGCTGGAAGCAGCCTGTGAAAGCCGTTTGCTGGACGCGCTGCGGGAAGAGATGTCGATTCAGTGTTTCCGTCTGGCACCGATGTTTGACGATCCTGATACCCGGCGTGGACTGTTTTTACGGGCGGAAATTCTGGCGGATGACAGTTGCGGAAAAACAGTTTTGCCGCAAATTGCCGGTCTGAATGAACAGCAACTGGTACTGGGCATTGGCAACACCTCGACGTGGGTCGGTAAATCCAGACAAAGTTTTTATTCCTCATGGTTTGGCGAGCCCGCGCCGGTTTTACAGGAAATTTCCGACGTGATGGACAACCTGTTCCCGGAAAGCCTGCTGTATCTGCAAAAGGAAATCGCCGCGGATTTACTCGCGATGCCGGGCTGTGCCTACAAAATTATCAATCTGTTTGGCATTGCGGGTGAGGCCAACACGTATCCGAAACACTTTGCGTATTTCTTCCCGGAGGACGAAGGGCTGAAGTATTCGCCGGTGAAGCGCACGGTGGTCTTTGCCAATACCTACCTGCAACTGTTCGAACTGTTTTCGCGGACCGAAGCGGTGAAAATGGGCTGGGCGGAAGACGCGTTGCCGGAAAGCCATGTGTGCCAGCGCTATCTGATTGCCTGGTTCCGCGGGCATGACCTGGGGCATTCGCTGGTGCGTAATGAAAACGTCTTCCCGAAACTCAGCAAAATTGATCGCTGGGGATCAATGATGGTGCAGGAAGCGCTGGCGGATCAGTTCGGTCTGCTGATGTGTCTGACGCCGCAGGTCACTGAAGGGTTGCAGCTCGACCGCACGGTGCTGGCGCGCATTTATTTCCTCGAAATGCTGCGCTATCTGCGCCGCGGCCCCTCAAGTTATCCCGATGCCGGTGCAGCGTGGATCCAGTTCAATTATCTGCGTGAGCACGGTTGTGTTGAGCTGAAAGCCGACTCGATTGATTTCCATCCGGAGCTGTTCTTTACCCAGATGGCAAATCTCACCCGTCTGATGAGCGAAGAACTGCTGGGTGGCGATACAGAGCGCGCGCAGGCTTTCATGCTGCAACATTGTCCGCATACCAACCCTGAAGATGTTGAGATCCTGATGGCGCGGCTGGGCACGACCAATGACATGATCGAATACAACCAGTTAATCAAGAGAGTCCCGTTATGATGCCGTTTTCAAATGGATTTTTGCTCAGCCTGTCGCTGTGTCTGGACATCGGGATTGCCAATATCGCCATGATGACGCTGGCGATGCAACGCGGCTATTTTCACGGCTTCTGGCTGGGTATCGGCACCTGTATCGGTGATTTGATTTACGCTGTGCTGGCGCTGGCAGGTATGACGATTTTGCTGCAATACCAGAGCGTGCGCTGGGTATTGTGGGTCGGCGGCTCGCTGATGCTGATGTGGTTTACCTACAAAATGATCCGCGCCGCACTGGCTCCCGCGGAAAATCTGAATGCCGGGGATAACGTTCCGCAGCGATCGGTATTGCGAAATTTCGGACGCGGCATTGTTCTGGCGATGTCCTCACCGACGGCAATTTTGTGGTTTGCCGCCGTCGGCGGGGCGCTGATTTCGCGGATGGGACAAGGCGGGACGGCAGATGCTTCATGGTTTCTGAGTGGCTTTTTCATTGCCGGCGTATTCTGGACGGTCGTGATTTGCTCGGTCGGCAGTCTGGGCGGGAAAATGCTCGGCACCAAAATGCTGCGTTATTCTTATATGGCCTCTGCGGTGATTTTCTCGTACTTCGCGCTGTATGTAGTGATCACCGGCTATCGCGAATTTATCGTGTAAGCGACGGATTCATCTGCTGCGAAGCGTTGAGGGACAGCGAATAAAGATGGGGAGTGATCCCCATCATTTTACGGAAAGTATTAATGAAATGGCTTTGATCGTAAAAGCCCAGGCGGATCGCCACATCCAGCGCATTGTCGTTTTTACGCAACTGATTGCGGGCTTCCAGTAAACGTAACTGCATATGGTATTGCAGCGGCGGCATGCCGATGTGCTGGCGGAACAGCCGCACAAAATGGAACTTACTCAGCCCGCTGACCTGAGCCAGCGTATCAAGATGAATTTTTCGCGTCAGATGGTCGCGCATAAAATCCAGAGCGAGCTGTACAGGGCGCAGGGATTGTTCCTGTTCTCTGGCTGGTTCTTCCAGCAACGCGCCGAGCAACCACAGTAAATTTTGTTCCTGATCGTCATCATTGAGTGTGCGTTTGTAATGGCACAGGGCGGAAAACAGCTCTGGATTATTCAGTACGCCTTCTTTGAGCACCGGCGCGCAGTGGTCTGAACGCAGATTCTGATCAACCGAAACCTGACGCAGTAATGACTGTGGAATATGCACGCTGAGGAATTCGACTTTGTCATCGCCAAACCGGGACGACTGAATGGTAGCCGGATTATAAATCGTGATGTCGCCGCCGCGCACCAGCCCGGTTTTGCCGTGCAGCCAGATTTCTTCCGTGCCGGTCAGATTGGCACTGATGACGTATTCGTCGTGAGTATGACGCGGAAATGAGGAGTTACTCGCGGTCAGATGCGAGCACTCAATGTCGTTAGCCATCGTCCATTCAGAAATAGAAAGAGACACATTCCACCCCGTAGATCATTGCTGTGCGAAAAATTGACACGTTTTGTTTTTCTTATGCAGAATTTATAGCACAAACTGTTAACAACAAAAGTGAATGACTTTCATCACGGCACCGCTCCCTGTATGCCATGCCAGCGGACCTCACGACCGGCTGCCTGCGAAGCACTACCCCTCCGGTGTTTACAAACAGTCTGATCTAAAAAGGCTTCCGTGGACGAATTTTTCAGATTTTGCCCATAAGTACGAGTTGTCCTGTACAGATGCAGACACGGGGATCGGACGGTAACCGTCTGAATGTTAAATAACAGGCCTGAAGGTTATATTTAAGCGCCAGAATTCGATTATTAATAACCGCATTTTATCTTTGTTTCACATGATGAGAACAATTTCTAAAACTCGCTGAAACCCGCTTTGACAATACGTGCCAGTTTTTACTGCTTATTTTATTTAATGCCTGTCTTTATTCCTCCCCGCCTTGTCATTTCATTACGTAATAGGGCAAAATATGCGCCCCGCAAATCGGGGATTAACCGTTATTTCTTCATTGGCGAAGGACTCTTCGCACAAGAAAACTTTCAAAACAGAGGCCGGGCTTAGTACCGGATAGATATTTACTTTCAGATACCGACAGTCATGTCGCAAGGAAACATTAATGGTGCAGCACTCTCACTATGCCGCGTTTTCCATCATGGGAATTACACATCATGTCGGATAACGTCGTTACGGGTACCGCCTCCCGCGTGGAATTGCGTAAAAGTCTTACGCTGATTCCGGTTGTCATGATAGGCCTGGCCTATATGCAACCCATGACACTGTTCGATACGTTCGGTATTGTCTCCGGCCTGACTGACGGCCATGTGCCAACGGCGTATGCGTTTGCGCTGATCGCCGTCCTGTTTACCGCGCTGAGCTACGGCAAGCTGGTGCGCCGCTATCCTTCTGCGGGCTCGGCGTATACTTACGCGCAAAAAGCGATTCATCCGGTGGTCGGCTTTATGGTCGGATGGTCGTCGCTGCTCGATTACTTATTCGCGCCAATGATTAATATCCTGCTGGCCAAAATCTATTTTGAAGCGCTGGTGCCTTCGGTGCCGTCGTGGATATTTGTGGTGGTGCTGGTCGGATTTATGACGCTGTCGAATTTGCGCAGTATTAAAACCGTCGCCAACATTAATACGCTGGTAGTGGTCTTGCAGATTGTGCTGATTACGGTGATCACCGGTATGGTGATTTATGGCGTTGATCACGGCACCGGCTACGGCACGCTCGCCAGCACTAAGCCTTTCTGGGGTGAAAACGCGCATACCGTGCCGATGATTACCGGCGCGACCATTCTGTGTTTCTCCTTTACCGGCTTTGACGGCATCAGTAATTTGTCGGAAGAAACCAAAGACGCAGAACGGGTGATCCCACGGGCAATATTCCTGACGGCATTGATCGGCGGCGTGATCTTTATTGCGGCGACGTATTTCCTGCAGCTCTATTTCCCGGACATCTCCAGCTTTAAAGACCCGGACGCGTCACAACCTGAAATTATGTTGCAGGTGGCGGGCAGGGCGTTCCAGTTTGGCGCACTGATTTTCTCCAGTATCACCGTGCTGGCTTCCGGTATGGCGGCGCACGCGGGCGTTTCCCGTCTGATGTATGTGATGGGGCGCGACGGCGTGTTCCCGAAACGTTTCTTCGGTTATATCCATCCGAAATGGCGCACGCCGTCTTTTAACGTGCTGCTGGTGGGCGCAATTGCCCTGATGGCGATTAACTTTGACCTGGTGACGGCAACCGCGCTGATTAACTTCGGTGCGCTGGTGGCGTTTACCTTCGTGAACCTGTCGGTGATTTCGCAATTCTGGATCCGTGAGAAGCGCAATAAAACCGTGATGGATCACATCCAGTATCTGCTCTTGCCATTGTGCGGTGCGCTGACGGTGGGCGCGTTGTGGGTGAATCTGGAAGAAGGGTCGATGGTGCTGGGGCTGATCTGGGGCGCAATCGGCTTCATTTATCTGGCCTGCATGACCAAAAGTTTCCGCAATCCGGTACCGCAATACGAAGACGTGGCGTAACGCCTGACTGATATGAAAATGGCTCCTTCGCAGGAGCCATTTTTGTTTCTGCTAGTGAATCCCCAGCCAGCGCATCAGCGCCGTAACGGCGGCGGCCGCGATAATAATCACAATCAGCGGCGCTTTTCGCCACGCTAAAAACAGCGCAACGCCGACGCCAATAATCCGTGCGTATCCGGCAAAATGCTGGCCTTCAAACAGCGCCGATGTCGCCGCAACGGCGAGCAATAAAGTGGTCGCAGAATCGGAAAGCATCGTCTGCGTCGCCGGTGAGAAATTAAGGCGCGAACCGAGACGGTAACCGGCCACACGCATCAGGAACGTTCCGGCGGCCAGCATCGCAATACCGGCAATCATCAGGCTGTGAGAGATCATTTCCGGTTCCTCCACGTCAGTAATCCGAGCAGGGAAAACAGCACCGGCATACCGGCAGGCACAAACGGCACGGCGGCGACGGAAATCAGCGCACCACAGGAAGCGGGAATGCGCGTCCGGCGGCTGCGCAATGCCGGGAAAATCAGTGCCAGCAAAATGGCCGGGAATACTGCGTCGAGGCCAATGGCTTTGATATCGGGAATGAACTGGCCGATGTACGCACCGGCAATCACGCTGACCGGCCAGAACAGCGCAATACCCGCACCGCATAACCAGTAGGCTTTTTTGCGTTTTTCATGAGTAGGCTGGGAGATGCCAAACACCACGCTTTCATCATTCATGATGTGGCAACCAAGCCAGCTCATGCCCTTGTTGCCGACCAGATCCTTTACCGCAATCCCGAACGGTAAATGGCGCGCATTGACCAGTAATCCGGCTGCGGCCGCGGCGAACGGACTGCCCCCGCCGCCGACGATGGCGATAAATAAAAACTCAGACGCACCGGCCAGTACCAGCAGCGAGAGCATCAGCGGCACCCACAGCGGATAGCCGCCCGCGACGGCCAGCGAACCATACGAAATCCCCACCAGACCATCGGCCAGGCAGACCAGGAAGATGGCTTTCACCACATCACTTCCCAGCGGTGAAAAGAAACGCGCAGACATAATTCAATCCCATAACGAACGATTTTCCATTATAATGAACGCATCTGAATCGTTCTTCAAGTCGAACGATCGTTCGTTATATAAAACAGGCAGGATCATGTCGCAACCTATCAGCGTTATCTCTAAAGGTCTGGTTCGTGAACGTCAGCGGGCGGGTATATCACTGGCAGAAGTCGCGCGTCGTGCTGGCATCGCCAAATCAACGCTGTCGCAGCTGGAAGCGGGCAACGGTAATCCGAGTCTGGAAACCCTGTGGGCGCTGTGCGTGGCCCTCAATATTCCTTTCGCGCGCCTGATGGAACCGGAAATCAACAAGATGCAGGTGATCCGCCGTGGCGAAGGCCCGACAGTGGTTGCTGAACTGGCGGATTATAAAGCCGTTTTGCTGGCGACGTGTCCGCCGGGTTCGCGCCGGGATATTTATCTGCTGACCACCCAGCCGGGCGCGGATCGCGTTTCCAGCCCGCATCCGCAGGGATCGGTCGAACACATCATTATCACGCAAGGGCGTGCCCTCGTCGGGCTGGTGGATTCGCCGGTGGAGCTGAATGCCGGTGATTACATTTCCTATCCTGCCGACGTGGAACACATCTTCCGCGCACTGGAACCAGACACCATGGCGGTGCTGGTGTCGGAGCAGAGTTGAGGTTTTGTGTTAATGATCAATCTGTGATCCCGGAGGTACTGCGCGGCAGGTATATACAATAAAGAGTCTGGCTGCTGAGTTATTAATGACCTACAATTTGCACGGGAATTATTAATAGCTAAGGGATGACATGGCTGACATTGAAGATATCGCCACGCGGATTGCCGGGATTATTCTGTCCCCTGATTCTGTCTATGGCCTTATAAACGGTGAGTTCATATTCATAAAAATTATGGGTCAGGCGCGGGAAAAACGTAATGCTGCATAATAATTTGTTTATAGGCTATATCCGCTCCTTACTCCGTATTGTCTCTAAGATCTTTACCTTCACTATTCATCATGCTTTTGAAGCACTTATTGGCCCACTGATCGTTATTGGCCCAATACTTTGCATTATGCTTGTCGAACCCTGGCCGATGAAGTTTGTCAGCATCGGAGTGTGGCTCGTGTTCCTCTATTTTCTGTCTAAGGCGATTGATAAAATCACTGGCAGAGACAAACGTGATAATTAATTTCCTTAATAAAGTTCCCCCTATTTGCAGGGATCATATTTGATCCCTGCCTCAGACCACCCTCTTAAAACGTAATCAGTTTCTTCGTCACACTGTTCTTTAGCAGCAACATTGAAGACAGCACTGAAAGCAGGAACGTCAGCAGGATGACGAACAGTTTTGCGGTCAGGGAATTGATCGGGATCCACTGGATTAATAAATTGAAAAAGGTGTAGTGGAGAATATAAACGCCGGTCATGGTTTTCCCCAGCGAACTGACCATTTGACTGACCGGCAACCGCGTGGCGTCCTGTTTGACGCCATTGGCCGCGATAATAATCAATACCACCAGAATATAGACCTGCGATCCGGTCAGAATAAAGCTGTTGCGCTCCATATTGAAGAGTGAAAAGAAGAAATGCTTTTCATAAAACCAGGTGAAAATATACACAAACGGAATGGCGATGGCAGCAATTTTTGCCACCCGCGGGCGGCCATACAGGGCGGAAATCACCGGATCATACAACAACTGCCCGGTCAGATAATAAAGCACCCAGGTCCAGATGCGGAACTGTGCGGGCGTCGAAAAGGCTTTGTGTTCAGTGTAATAGATGGCCAGCAGATCATACGCAAACGAAAAAATCAGCAGACCGGCAATCAGCGAGGCGAGAATGACGCGTCTTTTAGCCAGCCATTCCACCAGCGGGTGGAAGGTGTAAATAATGACCAGCGAAAAGATGAACCACGGCTGGATAAGATAGCCTTTCTGGTAAGGCCCCCATAAATAATAAATCGAAAACCAGAAGATGAAGAGGGTTAATATGCTGCGAATTTTCTTCATCTGCCATTCTGTTGTGTGCTGCGAACCGGCATCCATATAACCGGTAACCACAAAAAACAGCGGCGTGGCAATGGTCGAAATAAAGGTCAGAAAAGCCAGAATGCTGTCGTAGTTATAATTGTAATTGTCGTAAGTGTTATAAACGGTAAAAAACGTCACGGCGGTCAGGCAGCCGAGCGTTTTAATAATATTCAGTCCCGTGGTGTTCATTGTGTACGTCGTTGTCCTTCACGATGGAAACAGTTGTAAATCACCGGCAGCGCGAGCAGCGTCAGCACGGTGGCGAATCCCAGCCCGAACATGATAACAACCGCCATGCTCTGGAAAAAGACATCAAGCAATAACGGGGCGAGGCCGAGCACCGTGGTGAAAGCGGTCAGCAGGATAGGGCGCAGACGCGAGGTGGCGGCGTAGATAATCGCTTCGGTCTGACTCTTCTCTTTTTTCTGCTGGCCGATTTCCTCGACCAGTACGATGCCGTTGCGGATCAGCATGCCGCTCAGGCTGAGCAGGCCGATCAGCGCCATAAATCCAAACGGAATGCCGGTCAGCAGGAAGCCAAATGTCACGCCGATCAGCGCCAGTGGCACCGTCAGCCAGATGGCGATGGCGTTTTTCACCGAACTGAACATCAGTACGGTGATGATAAACATCATCAGGAAACCAATCGGCAGCGTGGTGAATAATCCCTGCTGCGCTTCAGCGGAGTTTTCCGCGTCGCCGCCCCATTCTATGCTGTAGCCGTGCGGCAAGGTCAGCGCCTCAACCTGCGGCCGGATACGCGCCAGCATATCGCCGGAAGTCTCGCCACTGGCCGGATCCGGATCGGTCAGCACGGTCAGCACCCGAGAGCGGTCGCGCCGCATGATCAGCGGGTCTTCCCATTCGACCCTGAAATCACTGACCACGTTACTTAGCGGAATAAACTGCTGGCGCGTCTGGCTCCAGACCATGATATTGGCCATGTGATCGACATCCAGCCGTTCAACTGACGGGGGACGCAATACAACCGGCATCAACGTCGAACCGTCACGGAATATGCCGACGGTGCTGCCGCTGAAATTCATCTGTAATGCGCTGTCGACGTCACCCCGGTCAACGCCCAGTTCGCGTCCAAGATAAGGCGAGAACACCGGGCGCACCATTTTGCTGCGATCCTGCCAGTCGTTGCGCACGCCGTCGGCTGCGCCGTCCTCGAGAATAATTTTATCGACCTGACTGGCGATCTGGCGAAGCGTATCGGGATCGGATCCTTTGATGCGCACTTCAATCGCGCTGCCGCCGGACGGGCCAAACATGATGCGTTTCAGGCTGGCATTGACCTCGGGATAATGGTCACGAATGTTCTGTTCGGTGCGGCGGGTCAGTGCGGCGATTTTCCGCTGATCGTCCATACGCACCATAATCTGCGCATAGTTGGAATACTGGCGTTCGCCGTTGTAGGTGAGAATAAAGCGCATCCCGCCCTGACCGACGGTGGTCACGGTGTTTTCCACGCCTTCCTGATGATTGATCTCTTTTTCGATTTCTCCCGCAATACGCGCGGTGTGGTTGATATCGGTGCCATAAGGCATCCACAAATCGACGAAGAAAATTGGCGTATTAGACGACGGGAAAAAGTTCTGGCGCACAAAGCCGAATCCCCAGACTGATGCCGCCAGCAGCGCGGCGAGAACAACCAGCGTGAGAGTCTGGCGTACCAGCAGCGCCGACAGCACGCGCCGGTAAACGCGAAATATCCAGCCGCCGTAGGGATCATCGGCCTGCTCATCCGTTTTTTTCTCTGCCACTTTCATGTTGGCGAATGCCCATTTCACCAGCACCGGCGTCAGTGTCAGCGCGGTCACCCAACTGAGCATCAGCGATATCAGTAACACCTGGAACAGCGATTTACAGTATTCCCCGGTCGAATCCTGCGAGAGGCCGATGGGTGCAAACGCCAGAATGGCAATCACGGTGGCGCCCAGTAAAGGCAGGGCAGAACGTTTAATGATGTGCGAAATGGCATTCATCAGCGGATTACCCTGCTGACGGGCAATCAGCACGCCTTCCACCACCACAATCGCATTATCCACCAGCATACTGAGCGCGATAATCAGCGCACCGAGCGAAATACGCTGCAGCTCGATGCCGAACAAATACATGATAAGCAGCGTACCGAGCACGTTCAGCGCCAGCGACACGGCAATGATGATCCCGCTGCGCAGCCCCATAAAAATCAGCAGTACGCCGACCACAATCGCCAGTGCCATCAGGAAGTTAATGATGAATCCGTCGACGGATTTCTTCACTTCAGAGGCCTGATCATAAAATACTTTCAGCTGGATCCCGGCCGGTTTATCGGCGGACAGCTGCTGCATGCGGGCTTCAATCGCATGGCCGATATTCATGACATTCACGCCGGGAATATACGAGACACCGATGGTCAGCGCATCGCGGCCATTGGCGTGATAAATATTGCCCGGATGATCGCTTACGCCCTGCGACACCGTGGCGATATCACGCAGGTAAATGCTGTGCGTGGATCCGGCGGGGCTGATCAGCACATTGTTCAGTTCATCGATATTCTGAAAACCACCGGTCGGATGCAGTCGGATCGACTCGCTGCCGACGGTCATGCTGCCCGCGTCGGATACCAGATTCTGCCGGTTCAGCACATCGGCCAGACGCGGCAAGGTCACGCCGTATGCTGCCATTTTGGCGCGGGAAATCTCGATATAGACCTGTTCAGGCAGGACACCGCCGATGGCGACCTTACCGACGCCGGGCACCAGCACCAGTTCCCTGCGCAATTGTTCTGCATATTTACGCAGTTCGGGATTGGTAAAGTTGTCGCCATAAATCGAGAAAAAATAGCCGTACACATCGCCGAAATCATCGTTCACGAACGGCGGGCTGACACCGGGCGGAAATTGCAGCGTGGCGTCATTGACGCGTCGGCGCAGTTCATCCCAGATTTGCGGCAGTTCGGAGGAGTGATAGCGGGAATCGATATTGACGGTGATTTGCGATAAGCCGACGGCGGAAATCGAGGAAATGTTATCGACATAAGGCAGGCGTTGCAGGGCGTTTTCCAGCGGCAGCGTGACTTCTTCCTCAACCTGCTGGGAAGAGGCGCCGGGATACTGTACGGACACCACGGCAGTTTTGATGGTGAACGCCGGATCTTCCAGCCGCCCGATATTGAACAACGCAATCAGTCCGCCCACGCCGAGCAGCAGGATCACCAGCCAGACGCGCGTGGGATTATTAATAAAGCTGTCGTTAATGCTCATCACAGACCCCGTTCCCTGACCCAGATGCGAACCGGTTGCTGGGCGTGTAATTCGCTCACGCCCGCCGCGACCACTCTGTCTCCTTTTTGCAGGCCGGATTTAATTTCGATGCCCTGAGAGGTCAGTTCGCCGACGGTCACTTTGCGGTCTTCGACATGTAATGTGTCGCCTTCACCGGCAATGACCCAGACGTGTGCCTCATTGCGCTGGCTGCTGTCCGGGTTAAATACCGCTTCGACCGGCACCACCAGCGTATCCACGGGGGTTGCCGTCGCGAGATTGGCCGGATTGATGGTCACCGTGCCGCTTAAACCGGCGACGGCCGGGAAGTTTTCCGGGCGTGGCATGATCAGTGTCACCTGCCAGGTGAGCGAATTGGCTTCGCTGCTGGCGGTGTGTTCTTTATAAGTGGCGGTGAATTCGCGGTCAGGAAGGTTGTTAATGCGTACCCGTGGCTGGTAACTGGCATTACGCATATCGAGGCTGGTAAACAGGTTTTCCGGTACGCTGAAAATCACATCTAACAGATCGGAGCGGCTGATCGTCGCGACCGGCTGACCGGCGGCGACGACCTGATGATTGCGTACAGAAAGCCGGGCGATCACCCCGCTGAACGGTGCGGTCAGGTTCAAATCATTCAGTTCTTCCTGTGCGATTTTCAACGCAGCTCTGGCCGAATCCCGGCTGGCTTTATGCACTTCGAGTTCCGCCTGCGACACCACGTTGCGCCGTGCCAGCGTCTGATAACGTTCGAACTGACGCTGTGCCAGCGTGGCGGCGCTCTGGCGATCGTTGAGACGCTGACGGGCATCGTTGTTAGTCAGCCGGGCGAGGATTTGCCCCTGTTTCACTGCTTCGCCTTCCCGCACTTCCAGCGTCTGCAACTGGCCTGCGCGCTTAAATGCGATATCAGTATTATCGCCAGCCAGAATGCGTGCCGGAAAAACGCGGGTACTTAGCGGACTGGCCGCTTCAGCGGTAGCGATTTTAACCTGACGTGGCGGAACGGGGGCGTCTGCGGTTTTCTGATCGCAGGCGCTTAAAAGTAAAAGGAGGATCAGAGCGGGAGAAAAGCGGATATTCAAAATACTTCCCCTCATGCAAACCACATGCGAAAAATTTATCCCCGGCAGAATAGTGCAGGCCTTTAATACACAAGCTCCGCTATTTTCTGCTATGACGTATTTTTAGTAAGACTATTAAGCTACTTATTGTTTTTGTTTATTTAATTGTTTTTTTAAAGCAAGGAATTAACACTATTTAAGTCGGTATATTATAGTTTATACAGCTTTACGCATCTTGCCAGAAAACATCACGACAATTCATTCATTACCCGCTTCATTCATGAACCATTTCAGGGGTCAAGGAGTCAGGCATTATGAATAATCCAGCGCCACTTGCTGTGAATAAAACGACCACAGAAAAACTGTGGTATCAGCAAACTGTAGAAGAAAGTCTGGCGGGGTTGCAGTCAGGGCCCGCCGGGCTTTCCCCCGAAGACGCACAAAATAAACTAAAACATTACGGACCGAATGTTCTTCCGCAGAAAGAAGGTAAGTCTTTATTTATTAAGTTTATCTCCCACTTTAAAGACATCCTGATTTATATTTTACTCGCCGCTGCCGTTGTCACCGCAATAATGGGACATTGGGTCGACACACTGGTGATATTAGGCGTGGCGGTGATCAACGCCTTAATTGGTTTTATTCAGGAAAATAATGCCGAGAAATCATTGAAAAGTATTCAGAATATGCTTTCCAGTGAGGCGCTGGTATTACGCGGCGGACAGCAGGTCACCGTAGCAACCGATGAAATTGTGCCGGGCGACATTGTACTGCTGCGTCCCGGTGACAAAATTCCTGCCGATTTACGTCTGATAGATGTGCATAACCTGCGGGTCGAAGAAGCCATTCTGACCGGCGAATCCACGGTGGTATCGAAAAAAACCGATTCGCTGGAAGGTGAGAAGTCGATTGGCGACCGCAAAAACCTTGCATTTTCAGGCACTACGGTCAGTTCCGGTACCGCCAGCGGCGTGGTATTTGCCACCGGCGGCCAGACCGAGCTTGGCCATATCAATGAAATGTTGTCCTCCATTGAAGACAATAAAACGCCGCTGCTGGTGCAGATAGACAAACTGGGTAAATCCATTTTCGTCATCATTGTGTTCATGATGGTGGCGCTGCTGATTTTCGGTTATCTGCTGCGCGATATCCCGTTCGGTGAACTGCTGCTGTCGGTGATAAGCCTGGCAGTCGCGGCGGTACCTGAAGGCTTACCGGCGATCATCTCGATCATTCTTTCGCTCGGCGTGCAGGCGATGGCGCGCTCCAAAGCCATTATCCGCAAGCTACCCACCGTGGAAACGCTGGGCGCGATGTCGGTGATTTGTTCGGATAAAACCGGCACGCTGACCATGAACGAAATGACCGTCAAAGCCGTGATCCTGGCGGATAACATCTGGACGGTGGAAGGCAACAGTTACGAACCTATGGGCAGCTTCACGATTGCCGGTTCGGCGTCGCCGCTGCCTGCGGATTCTTCGCCTTTGCTGACTCAGTTCCTGCGTACCGTCGATATCTGTAACGACAGTACGCTCAAACAGGATGCTCAGGGTCACTGGGGGATTACCGGTGGCCCGACCGAAGGGGCACTGAAAGTGCTGGCGGCCAAAGCGCATTTGCCGGAGCTGGCGTTTAATCTCAGCAGTAAAATTCCGTTTGATTCGCTCTACAAATATATGGCGGTGGCGGGCGAGAAAAACGGTGAGTCGCAGATCATGCTGACCGGTGCGCCGGATGTGTTGCTCAAACTCTGTCAGTTTCAGCAGACGCCGCAAGGTGCGGTGCCGCTGGATCATGCGTACTGGGAGTCGGCGATCACGCAATATGCCAGCGAAGGGCTGCGCATGGTGGCCGCGGCCTGGAAGCCTGTCGATCAGCCGGTAGCAGCACTCGATCATCCTGAACTCAGTCACGGTATGGTACTGATCGGCATTGCGGGCATGATGGATCCGCCGCGTCCGGAGGCGATTGTGGCGATTGGCGAATGTCAGCAGGCGGGGATACGCGTCAAGATGATCACCGGCGACCATCAGGAAACGGCGATGGCGATAGGTAAAATGCTCGGGATCGGTAACAGCGAAAATTCCATCACCGGTTATGAGCTGGAACATATGGATGACGCGCAGCTGAGAACGGCGGCCGTTCAGTTCGACATTTTTGCCCGTACCAGCCCGGAGCATAAACTGCGTCTGGTAAAAGCGTTGCAGGAGACCGGTGAAATTGTCGGGATGACCGGCGACGGCGTGAACGACGCGCCTGCGCTGAAACAGGCCAACGTCGGGATTGCCATGGGCATTAAAGGCACCGAGGTGACCAAAGAATCCGCTGATATGATCCTGGTCGATGACAACTTTGCCACTATCGCCAACGCGGTCAGGGAAGGGCGGCGCGTTTACGATAACCTGAAGAAAACTATTCTGTTTATTATGCCGACCAACCTGGCGCAGGGGTTGCTGATTATCATCGCTATTCTGATGGGGAATCTGCTGCCGTTAACGCCGGTGCAAATTTTGTGGATGAACATGGCAACGTCCGCCACGCTCTCCTTCGGCCTGGCATTCGAGAAGGCTGAAAGCCGTGTGATGCGCCGTCCGCCGCGTAATGTCAGCGCACACGTCATGGATAAATACGCCATCTGGCGTGTGGCCTTTGTCGGGCTGCTGATTTCAATCAGCGCCTTCATGCTGGAAGCCTGGTTGCAACCGCGCGGTTATGAACCTGAATTCATCCGTACGGTGCTGTTGCAGACGCTGGTGACCGCGCAGTGGGTGTACATGATTAACTGCCGCGATTCGGATAACTTCTCACTCAACCGCGGTTTGCTGCAAAACAAAGGGATCTGGATTGTCACCGTGGTGCTGTTCGCGCTGCAGGCGATCATTATCTACGTTCCGCTGATGAACACGCTGTTCGGCACGCGACCGCTGCCGTTCTTCTACTGGATCATTGGTCTGCTGATCGGTATCGCGCTCTTCGTGATTGTCGAGATAGAAAAAGTACTGACCCGCAGCTGGCGGAAAGTGAGTTAACAAACCGCATGGTCATCAGATATCCGCTGCTAAACCTGAAACCAGCCGAAAGGCTGGTTTTTTTTGCCCGGATTAAGGCATTTATTTTCCCAATGGATATCCTTTTGGAAAAAAAATTTTACATATTCCTGCACCCTGTCTGGCAGATGAATAGCGTAAAGGGAAATCTCTCTCTTTTGATACGTAAATGTTACGAAAAGCGGGAGTTAAAATAAGAATACTCTTGGTCACATTATTGGATAAAAAACAAATCAGGGGTGATGATTGTTTCAAATTAAAGCAATAAGACTATTTGCACATCGTGTAAGAATACTCTGAGGTATAGCCTGATGAATTACAAATGTTAATTTACAAGCATAAATGTATATAAAAAACCAATAGATCAGTTCCACATAATAAGTTTTTCAGAAAATCACTCAATTCTTATGTTTTCATGTTTATTATCGGTAAATAAATGAAACTTAAATCACCTTTAAAAAAGAGAAATATTCTGTTTTAACGTAAACTTTTAGGTGAATTATTCTGCGGATGAAACACATTCTATGGGGTGGATTGTTAATGAGACTATTCTTAGTTTCTTGTTGAAATATATCAAAAATCGTCGTGTTCCTCACATTTTAAAGGTGTTTTTCGGAATTTATTAGGAATCTGCCTAGTAAAAATTGATGGATTTAACGATAAGAATGTGTAAATCGATCGGTTAAACCTATTGTTGATTGCAATTATGAGCGAGAAAAACGATTTGAAGAGTTTCCGCTGCGTATTACTCTACATACGGCTACTGAAAAGATTTAAATAGGATATAGAAAGAATTTTAATATTCGTTTTCCGTATATCTCTCTGAGAGTGCTTTATTCTTTCCCGGTTTTACGGGGCAGAATTTAAGCGTTTTTAAAACCTCACAATTAGGCGGTTCAATGCCTCGGGTAATAATTTGGAGTGAGTGCCAGTATACAAAATTGGCGTTGAAAGAAATAATCTCCAGTAAGTTACCTTACGTTAATGAAGTCATTTCTTATGACCACTGCGATGAGGTGAACTTGTATGCAAAAGATTATCTGATCATTGATCCATCAGGCGGCGGGTTCCACAGATGTTATGAGTTTTTGCGAGAAAATCTGAGCGTATTGGACCCGGAAAGGATCCTTATAATGTCCTCTGCGGTCGATATGTTGATGCTTGAACTTTTGCTTAAGAAAGAATTTAAGTTTCTTAAGAAAAAAAACGAATTGCCTGTCGTTGTGGCTTCAGTAGAACAGTTTATCCAGCTTCAGGGCACGACGCTTAACAAAGAGGCTTTTAATTACAATATTACCAGGATGGAAGAGAAGGTTTTAGTGATGATGATGTCTGGTCTGTCGGTGACAAGCATATCAAATATTCTCAAACTCAGTGTCAAGACGGTAAGTGTACATAAGTGCAATTCCTTAAGAAAAATAGGCGTTGACGCCAACAGCAGTTCAGCTTTGTTTTTTTTGCATAAACACGCAGTGGGAAACAGAATTGGCAGTTAAATTGGCAACACCAGGGAACCCTTTCACTCAGAAAACGACAGACCCCCTCGGACCAGAAAGATTTGTTCAGTCTTTTTGGTTTAATAAAGAGAATATTAAGTAATGTATTGGTGAACAGGACGTTATTCACCAGTTGCAAATTTAATATAGATCCACCCGCGTTAATCACCCTTAGTATGTCGGTGAGGATTAACTGCGTTAAATATTAGCTTGGTGATGTTTTGGCAAATTGGTGGCCGTAAACCAGGGGCGGTAGCATAGCCAAAAAACAGTGAGTTATGTTTGTATTAAAAATGTATGAAATTTACTCTTCGGATTATTCCATATAAATTAACAGCATCAGTGCTTGACTCTGCGTCAGAAAATGTCATGTATTTTATTAATCACTAAAACATTCTATGCCTGACTCATGCAGCTAACGCATTATTATTCATCAACATAAAATCCCCTCAGGCAATTGCGTGAGGGAAGATTATTATCGTTAATTGTTGTGAGGTGCATATGACATTTCTCACCAGGAACCTTTGGTCAAATTTATTACTCGCTTTATCAGATTTTCTTAGCTTCACCCTTTCTCTGTATTTGGCTAAAGGGATACTGAGTCAGGTCATGACGAATTTTGAGCAACGGATCCCCGCTGCACAGACTTCCGGCTGGATTGTGCTGCACAGCTTATTAGCCATTTGCTGTGTGGCGTTGTTTCACCTGCGACTAAGACATTATTACTATCGCAAAACATTCTGGTTTGAACTGAAAGAAATCCTGCGCACCCTGCTTATTTTCGCACTTATCGAAATCGCAGTGATCGCCTTCGCTAAATGGTATTTCTCTCGTTATCTCTGGGTACTGACCTGGACTCTTGTACTTATTCTGGTGCCATTTGCACGAATGATGACCAAGCGTGTGCTGGATTCTCTCGGGCTTTGGGAACGTGATGCAATCATTATTGGCAGCGGCAATAATGCGCGTGAAGGGTATAACGCCATTAAAAGTGACAGAAACCTCGGGCTGCGGGTTCTCAAATTTATTTCCAGTGAACACGGTGACCAGCCCGGAGATACGATAGAAGGCGTGCCGGTTATGCCTTCGGACGAAAACTGGGTACGCACTAATGTCGATAAAAAGACGCAGTTTATCGTGGCCGTAGAGTCGCATCAGAGCAACATCCGAAATGCATGGTTGCGGGTATTTATGATTAATGGTTACCGGTCCGTTTCTGTCATCCCCACGCTTCGCGGTATGCCGCTGGATAACACCGATATGTCATTTATATTCAGCCAGGAAGTGATGATTTTCCGCGTGCATCAGAACCTGGCTAAGTGCTCCTCGCGGTTGGCGAAACGCTTATTTGATATCGTCGGTTCGCTGTCGATCATCATGCTGTTGTCGCCGCTGCTGCTCTACATCTGCCGTAAAGTGAGAAAAGATGGCGGGCCCGCAATTTATGGTCATGAGCGTATTGGTCAAAATGGTAAACCCTTTAAATGTCTGAAATTCCGCTCGATGATAATTAACTCGAAGGATGTGCTGGAAGAGTTGCTGGAAAATAATGCAGAAGCGCGACATGAATGGGACCTGACGTTCAAGCTGAAATATGACCCGCGCATAACGGCTATCGGCCATTTTCTGCGCCGGACCAGTCTTGATGAGTTGCCGCAGCTCTTTAACGTTTTAAAGGGTGAAATGAGTCTGGTAGGACCGCGTCCTGTTGTTAGTGCGGAACTGGAGCGTTATTGCGATGAAGTTGAATATTACCTGCTCAGCAAACCGGGAATGACCGGGCTTTGGCAGGTGAGCGGACGCAGTGAAGTCGATTACTCAACCCGTGTTTATCTTGATGCCTGGTATGTCAAAAACTGGTCAATGTGGAATGACATCGCCATTTTATTTAAAACCGTGAGTGTTGTGCTCCGAAGGGAGGGGGCTTATTAGACTGATAACTACAATCTCGTGATGATTTTTTAATAAATTACTCTGCACCAGATGTCTTTATAAGACATAAGTTCGTCAACTAAATACATGTGAAAAATAATTTTTAATACTTTCCTGACCTCAGTTATTCATACCGTACAAAACGGATTGAAGCGGTCCGGCATGAAAGTGTTTTGATGCTTTTGTTAATATCTACACACAGGAATGAGAAACTGCGACTGCCAGATTGGGAATAGGGATTCTCTCTGATAGGCAGATATTAAACCTGAAATACAGATGATGTGAAATAATGAAAAATAGATTTTTGAATATTTCTCTGATGATAACCGTGTTGGGGTTATTAAGTGGATGCACCCTTGTTCCCGGACAGAGTTTAAAAACAGCAGGGAAAGAAGTCGTTGAACAATCCGATAATCATTATGATATCGATAAGCTGGTTAATATTTATCCCCTGACACCAGCACTCATTGATAATTTACGACCGCAATCGGTGATAGCCCGCCCTAATCCGCAGTTAGATCAGCAACTTAAAGATTATGAATATCATATCGGTATCGGCGACGTACTGATGGTGACCGTCTGGGACCATCCTGAACTGACGACACCGGCAGGTCAGTACCGAAGTGCCAGTGATACCGGTAACTGGGTTAATTCAGACGGTACGATTTTCTATCCCTATATTGGTAAATTAAAAGTCACCGGTAAAACGGTCACCCAGGTTCGTCAGGAAATCAGTACCCGTCTGGCCGCTTATATTGAAAGCCCGCAAGTTGACGTCAGTATTGCCGCCTTCCGTTCGCAAAAAATTTATACCACCGGGGAAGTTATAAAATCCGGTCAGCAACCCGTCACTAATATTCCTCTTACTGTCATTGACGCCATCAATGCGGCAGGGGGATTAGCGCCGGATGCGGACTGGCGTAACGTTGTGCTGAACCATAAAGGTCAGAACACGCAGATTTCCCTGCATGCTCTGATGCAGAAAGGCGATCTGACACAGAACCGCTTGCTGTATCCCGGTGACATTCTGTTCGTACCGCGTAACGACGATCTTAAAGTGTTTGTGATGGGAGAAGTCACTAAACAAAGCACATTGAAAATGGATCGCAGCGGAATGACGCTGGCTGAAGCGCTGGGTAACTCAGACGGTATCTCACAAAGTATGTCAGATGCCTCCGGGATATTTGTCATTCGTCCGCTTAAAGGCAGCAATAAAAGCAAAATCGCCGACATCTATCAGTTAAATGCGAAAGATGCCTCAGCGATGGTGATGAGCACTGAATTTCAGCTGCAACCTTACGATATCGTTTATGTCACAACGGCGCCGCTGGTTCGCTGGAATCGTGTGATATCTCAGATAGTCCCGACCATTGCGGGTGTGCATGACATGATTGAAGGCACACGTTACATCAACCAGTGGAACTAACCATGTTCTCTTCAGTGCTTGTAGTGTGCACCGGCAATATATGCCGCTCGCCAATGGCCGAACGGATCATGAAGCAATATCTTCCTGAAAAAATGATCCGTTCCGCTGGACTGATGGCCATGGTCAATCACCCGGCTGATGATAATGCTGTGATTATTTCCGGGCGCCACGGAGTGTCGTTAGAAGGGCATAAAGGCACGCAGTTTCGGTCTTCGATGGCCGGTGAGTTCGACCTTATTTTGGTGATGGAAAATAGCCACCTGGAACACATCAGCAAAATGGCTCCTCAGGCCAGAGGCAAAATCATGCTACTGGGACACTGGTCAGAACATCGGGAAATTCCGGATCCCTACCGCAAAAGCCAGGAAGCCTTCGAATCCGTTTATCAGCTTATTGATCAGGCCTGTCAACGCTGGGCACAGAAGCTCACCGCCTAATCTCTCAGGAAATCATCGCATGTCATCAGCTATTTCTAAAAAAACCGCAACACCAGACTCTGACGAAATCGATTTGGGACGCCTTTATGGGGAAATTCTCGATCACCGTAAACTGATTATTATTCTGACCATGGTTATCACCCTGTTGGCTGTTACTTATGCCTTATTCGCCACACCTGTTTACCAGGCAACAGCGATGATACAGATTGAACAAAAAAAGGGTAACGCTATCCTCGACAGCATTAGCCAGATGTTACCGGATTCTCAGCCTGTTTCAGAACCTGAGATTGCACTGTTGCAATCCAGAATGATCTTAGGCAAAACCGTTGATGATCTTAATTTACAGGCTGTGATTACTCAGAATTACTTTCCGATATTTGGGCGAGGCTGGGCAAAGATGACCAGCGAGATCCCGGGAAAACTGAGCATCAGTCGTCTGTATATCCCTAAAACCAGTAATGATGTACCGAACATTACGCTGACAGTTATTGATAAACACCGTTTCCAGATCGAAGGTGATGATTTCAAACTGGATGGAGAAGTGGGGACCTTAATTACACAACATGGCATTGCTCTGAACGTCCGGAGTATGGATGCTGATCCCGGAACACAATTCACGGTCAACTATATAACGCGATTAGAGGCTATCAACGGTTTAAACAATGCGCTTACTGTCGACGAACAAGGTAAAGATACGGGGATCCTTAATCTGTCATTCAATAGTGATGACAGGGCGCTGGCAACGTCAGTCCTTAATGATATTAGCCAAAACTATCTGAACCAGAATATTGCCCGTCAGGCTGCGCAAGATGCGAAAAGCCTGGAGTTTTTGAATCAGCAGTTACCACTTGTACGCAGCGAACTGAACGATGCTGAGGATAAACTTAATGTGTACCGCCGCCAGAAAGATTCGGTTGATCTATCACTTGAAGCGAAATCAGTACTTGAGCAAATCGTTAATGTAGACAGCCAGCTGAATGAACTGACGTTTCGCGAGGCCGAGATTTCGCAGCTTTATACTAAAAGCCACCCGACGTATAAGGCCCTGATGGAAAAACGTCAGACCTTGGTGCATGAGCGAGATAGCCTAAATAAACGTGTGACGGCAATGCCGGCAACTCAGCAAGAAGTAGAGCGTTTGAGTCGGGATGTGGACTCTGGACGGGCTATTTATATGCAGTTGCTCAATCGTCAGCAAGAACTCAGTATCGCCAAATCAAGTGCAATCGGTAATGTTCGTATTATCGACAACGCAATAACACAACCTAAACCGGTGAAACCAAGAAAAACCCTGGTGGTTTTGATCGGTATTATTGCGGGTCTATTTGTTTCTTTTTCACTCGTTTTACTGAAAGTTTTTGTGCGTCGCGGAATTGAATCTCCGGAGCAGCTGGAAGAAGTTGGCGTCAGCGTTTATGCCAGTGTCCCGCTTTCCGAGTGGTTAAATAAGAAAAATAAACCAGAGAGAACAAATAGAAGTGGGGGGAGAAAAAGGCAGTCTGAAATCAAATTCCTGGCAGTAGAAAACCCAGCAGACTTAGCCATTGAAGCCATCCGTAGTCTGCGAACGAGCTTGCATTTTGCCATGATGGAAGCAAGAAATAATATTTTGATGATCTCCGGTTCAACCCAAAACGCGGGTAAAACATTTATTGCCAGTAACCTGGCAGCGGTCATTGCGCAGTCAGGAAAAAAAGTCCTGTTTATTGATGCAGACATGCGAAAAGGGTATTCACATAAACTTTTCAGATTTACAGGAGAACAGGGGTTATCGGATATTCTTTCCGGAAAAATAAATATTAACGAGATAGAGAAACATGTTCCGGAGATCGGCATTGATTTCATCCCAAGAGGAAAGTTACCGCCTAACCCTTCAGAATTACTGATGCATAAACGCTTAAGTTCAATGCTTGATTGGGCTTCAGATAACTATGATTTGGTTATTATCGATACACCGCCTGTTTTAGCCGTAACAGATGCAGCCATTATTGGTCGTTGCGCCGGCACATCATTGCTGGTTGCTCGTTATGGGACAAACACGGTTAAAGAAGTAGAGGTCAGTATCAGGCGTTTTGAGCAAGTGGGTGTGCAAATAAAAGGTTGTATTCTCAATGGCGTGCTTAAAAAGGCGAGTAGCTATTATGGTTACGGTTATAGCCAATATGATTACTCTTACGCCGATAACAAAGAAAAATAGATTTTAGATCCCCGTCTGGGAGACAAGTTTCTCAGACGGAATACTCATCATTAAATAAATGACCCTGTTAATAAATATGCAGCACCTTCAAAGAAATGGGAAATAAAATGAAAATTATGATATTCAACACATTGTATTTCCCCTACAGAATTGGTGGCGCCGAAGTTTCCGTTCAACTCCTTGCCGAAGAACTCGTGCTGCAAGGACATATAGTGAGAGTGGTGAGTCTTACGGAAGGGAATGAAAGGGAAGTGACTATGCTTAATGGAGTTGAGATCATTAAGTTACCGTTATCCAATGTCTATTGGCCATTTTCCAAAGAAAATAAAAGCTTTTTAAAGAAGGCAATCTGGCATCTGTTTGATTATTTAAATGTGAAAATGTATTTTAAGGTTTTAAAAGAAATAAAAGCATTTGCCCCTGACATTGTTCATACAAATAATATATCAGGATTTTCAGTGCTTTTGTGGAAGGCTGTAAAAAAATGCAAGGTCAGGCTCATACATACCTCAAGAGACTATTATCTTTTTCATCCTAATAGCACAATGTTTAGTCATGGTAAGACGATGAATATAAAAGATAAAAGTATTATATTTTGGTCTGCAATAAAGAAAATATATGGCCGAAATGTTGATGAGTATGTCGGCATTAGTCAATTTATCCAAAAGCAACATCATGATAACGCCTTTTTCAAAAAAGCGGGTCATCATGTTATTTACAATGCTGTCTCAAAAATAGAGTCAGATAAAGTTATAGATATTAGAAGGATAGGGTTTATTGGCAGGCTATCAACAGAAAAAGGGTTTGATATCTTCTGTAATGTAGCGGGTCAGTATAAAAGAAAATATTCATTCATTGCTGCCGGTAACTTCGTCAATAATGAAGATCAGAAATCATTAATTGAGTTGGCAAATAAATCTGATGTGACCCTGAAAGGTTTTATGAAACTGGCCGATTTTCTGAATCAGGTTGATGCTGTCGTTCTTCCTGTCAGGTGGAATGAACCCTTTGGGCGTACTGTGGTTGAATGCGTACTGGCTGATAAATTGGTTCTCACTAACCCGGTTGGGGCAATGACAGAGTTATCCATGCTCCTGCCTAACATCATTATTACCGATAATATTGAACGTGACTTCGACGATAAAATAGCAACCGCTGAGATAAAAGCCATCGATTCTTCACTTATTGAGCGGTTTAAACCCAGGGAAATAGCTGACCAATATCTTCGTGTATATAACGGCAAATCGGGTGCATAAAATGACAATGAAGGGGGTAGAGAAAAATCTCATTGGACTAACTTTATTACTTTTTATCGTTTTTGAGTGCTTTGCAGGACCACTTCGGATGGTTTTTCATATGGCTGGTGCGGAGTTTTTATTTTCCATACCGAAGCTCTTTATTTTACTGACCCAGGCCTGCGCGATAATATTGGTTTTGTATTATAGAAAAGTAACTGTAAATGGAATAATTGCTTCAGTAACTATATTCTATTTGATTTTTATAAGCATGATATCATCTCAACCGGCAGCAATATTTGTCGGTATTTGGGCTGTTCTTCCTCTGTTTCTGGGTTATCACGGGGCAAGAATAATCATGTCAAATATTAAAGAGAAAAAAACAAACCGTATAATAGTATTTATCTTTCTATTGTCATGCTTAGGTGTTATTTGTAACGTGTTTTTCAACTACCCCTGGTATAATGTATCATATGAAATTGCCGGGATGGACGTGTCTTCATCTCAGATAGGCAGCAGCGGTGGTTATACACGATACGCAGGTTTTTTTAAGAGTTCTTTACAGGCATCCGCCAACGTATTAATTCTTCTTCTATATATTGTCTCAACCAGCAAAAGTAAAACGTTAATTATTATTTCGTTTGTTTTTAGTGCGCTAGTGGCTTTGTTAACCATATCCAAAACAATTTTTTTACTCCATATTATTCTTCTTCTCTACATTCTGGTGAAAGTTATCCCTGTCAAAGTTATATGGCGAATTACATTAACCTGTGCATTTATGTTTGCAGTATTTACGATAGGAAGCACTAACTATCATTTTAATGTAAGCAAGGATCCGATGCAGGTTATGCTATTAGCATCGTTGAATGATCGACTGACTAATACCTGGCCTGAAGGTGTCAAGACTATCATCAATAATGGAAACCTTTTCTTTGGTGGTGGAGTGGGAACGATTGGAGTGGGTTCAAAATTAGGTACAGGTGCCTATAATCCGGGTGATAGTATGTATCTTTATCTTATTGGTTCTGGTGGTTATCTGTTGGGGTTCATTTTATTATTTTGGGCTTTTTATCAATCTACTGTATTTAATAATGGGAATGCTTGCAGGTATTTATCATTGTTGCTGATAGTTTTATGTTTATTTGGATTATCAATGACGGCTCCGGAGTATCCATTTATGGCACTTTCCATGGGTTTTTTGATCAATTCAAGAGTCTATAAAGCATGTTAGAAATGCTGATTGAAATGAATGGGGATAAGAATGGCAAGAATAATTTTTGATGCACGCTGGATTGGTGAGCATGGGATCGGACGATTCGCAAATGAAGTATCGGTACGCAATAAGGGATTTCTAAAAATAAAAAATGGTTTGAAACCAACAAGTCCTTTTGATGTTTTTTTTATCACTTTATATTTGGCATTCAAACGTGGGGTATACTTTTCACCGGGATATAACTGTCCGTTATTATTTTTAAACAGAAGTGTCATTACTATTCACGACTTAAATCATATAGATATAGAACATAATAGTAGTTTTCTTAAGAAAATATATTATGAATTTGTGATGAAAAGAGCTTGTAAGAAATCGCTTAAAGTTCTGACAGTGTCGAATTTTTCAAAAAGAAGAATTTGTGAATGGGCAGGAATAAGTAGTTCCAGAGTTCTGGTGGTTGGGAATGGTGTGTCGGAGGAGTTTTTAAATACAGAGAGTAGGATAACTAACTCTGAAGGTGAATACATTTTAGTTGTCAGTAACAGAAAGAAACATAAAAATGAATCGAGAATATTATCAGCTTTTCACATGGCTAACATTCCCTCTTCAGTAAAATTAGTTTTCACAGGGGATCCGGATGAAAGCCTTGAGAATGAAATCAAACGTAAAAACTTGCAGGATAGAGTTATTTTTAAAGGGCGCGTAGGGAACAGCGAACTGGCATCATTATACAAAGAATCACTTTTTTTATTATTTCCATCACTTTACGAAGGATTTGGTCTTCCTGTCATTGAAGCAATGTCCAGTGGTACCGCGGTGATAACGTCCACGACGACCTCTTTACCAGAAGTCGCAGGTGATGCAGCAATCCTTGTGGATCCTGAAAACACTGAGGAGATTGCGCTGGCAATAGGCAACCTTTATTACAATCCAGATTTGAAAAAGGAACTAATAGAAAAAGGTTTCATTCAGGCAAAAAAATTTACCTGGGAAAAAACGGCTGGTCTGATAACGAATTGTTTGAATAACTTAAAAAAGTAAACTGCACCTCAAAGGCTATTTTAGTAAGGTAGATAATGAACAGGATAATGATTTATATAAAAATCTGTTGTGTGTTTATATTCATTCACTCGTCATACGGAATGTGTACAATTATCGGAGCAGGAACGCACTTTCAAGGTTATCGTGGTGAAAGTAGTATCTATTTAGAAAAAATCAAAGATATGGGATTTACATCATTTCGTGAGGACTATTCCTGGTCAAACGTTGAAAGAACTAAAGGCATTTTTTCAGTAAGTGATAATATAAAAAAAACTGACGCTGCATTTTTAAATGCCCAGAGTAACGGTCTCAGTCCTATCTTGATCCTTGATTATGGAAATAAATTGTATAACAACGGTGATTATCCACGAAATCAGGAGTCGATTGATGATTTCGTTAGATATGCAAGTTGGGTTGCGTCAAGATTTAAGGGAAAAGTTAAATATTACGAAATCTGGAATGAATGGACTATTGGTACTGGAATGACCCGTTATCGTGACAATATACCTTCTGCTGAGGTCTATTTTAATCTCGTTAAGGCAACAAGCAAGGCAATAAAAAGTATCGATCCGAATGCAATAATCTTAGCTGGCGGATTCAACCCCCTGGAACAAAGAGCCAAATATCTGAATATTACGGATGTAGTTTGGTTTGAGCAGTTACTAAAATTGGGGATTCTGGATTATGCCGATGGGATTTCAATCCACACTTATTCGTATCTGAATGGTCGCCGGGACTTAAGAACGACGAAAGGTAATTTAGATTTTGTTGATGAGTTTTACGCTGATAGCCAAAAAATAGCAGGGAAGGATTTTCCCGTTTACATTACTGAAATTGGGGTGACAAATTATACCGGACCTGGGGGGATGAGCCAGCAAGAATCGGCCGATTATATAAAAAATTATATTGAGGATGCAAAGTCTCGTTCATACATAAAAGGTGTCTGGATTTATGACCTCATTGATGATGGCAAAGACAAGAGCAAGAGGGATTACAATTTTGGCCTCCTGAACAATGATCTCTCGCCCAAGCTAGTCGCTCCTGTCATTTCTGAGTTACTTAATAAAGATAATCACAAATGATGGTGAAGTTTATAACGTATTATTAATCAGTATTTATGTTATTAATTAACGGGAGTGAAGAGGTTATATGAGGATTTTGTTTTTTGTATATAAATTCCCTGTGCTTTCTGAGACGTTTATCCTCAACCAAATAGCGTATTTCATTAACAAGGGTTGCGACGTAAGCATCGTTTCCGTTTTTCCCGGTGAGCTGGATGCTGAACACCATGTTATCAAAAAATTTAATTTGATAAATAAAACGCGATATTTACTTGAACGAGAACCAAAAGGTAAGATCTCCAGGGTTTTAGCGCGGCTTAAAGGACTGCTCCCTTGTGTTCTTTCCTCTTGTGCCATTAAGTGTATGAATGTCTCTAAATATGGGTATTATGCCAAAACCTTGATGCTTCCGCTTATATTATCAAAAAACAAACTTCCCTTAGAGGCTGATATTATTGTCTCTCACTTTGGTACCACCGCGGTATTGGCAAATCAACTGAGGAAGCTTGGTTTTCTTAAAGGTAAATTAGCTGCAGTGTTTCATGGTAATGACATTTCACAAACGCGTACTCTTGATGTTTTTAAGGATGATTATAAAAATCTTTTTGATAATGCAGAATTCATCCTCCCAGTAAGTCAGTTATGGGCTAATAAAATTAAAGCCGTTTCAGGTCATGAAGGCAATATTCATGTTGTCAGGATGGGGATCAGTGTTGATAAATTCTCGTTTCTACCCCGACCCGTTTTGGGTAATCCCGTTCGTTTACTCTCTATCGCAAGGCTTACAGAAAAAAAAGGGATATCAGTTGCCATCACTGCATGTTCTATTTTGAAAGAAAAAAATATTCACTTTCGCTACACCATTATCGGTGATGGTCCGTTACGCACTGAGCTTGAGTTAAAGGTTTCTGAACTTGAACTGAACGATCAGGTGTTCTTCTCAGGCGCGCAGACGCAGGAAACTGTTACTGAATACTTAAATATCTCGGACATTTTTTTATTACCTTCAGTGACAGCCGCAGATGGCGATATGGAAGGAATACCGGTGGCATTGATGGAGGCCATGGCTATGGGTATTCCGGTCATTTCAACTTTTCACAGCGGGATCCCTGAATTGATAGAAAATGGAATATCTGGATTTCTGGTCAAAGAACATGATGCCGAAGGTATTGCAAACATCGTCGAAGACATTATAAAAGACCCCAGTGTTTTAACTGATATTTGTCAGAATGCAAAATTGAAAATTGACAATGAATATGATCAGGATAAGTCATATTCAAGAATGTTTTCTATTCTATCGAATCAGCCATTAAATATTAACCGGTGATAAATTGAAAATTTACTATTATAAATCCGCGCATGGGAATTTTGGGGACGACCTTAACGCATGGATCTGGGATGCATTGCTTCCCGGCTTTTTTGATGATAACGAAAATGTCAGGGTATCAGGGATTGGCACCATTATTACTTCTGCCATGCCTCCGGCTAAAAAATGGATAGTCTTCTCGAGTGGTGTCGGTTATGGCTATCCGCCAGTCAACTTTGGCGACAGCTCTTGGGAAACACTCTGCGTTCGGGGTCCGCTCAGTGCTGAGATTTTAGGATTGCCGAAAGACAAATTTATTACTGATGGCGCTGCCCTTTTAAACACGCTCGCAGAGTTTACACCACTCTCAGATGCTGAACGCAAAGGGGTAATTTTTGTTCCTCATCATCACGCGCTTGTCACAGGGCAATGGGAAAAGGTGTGCCAGCAGGCTGGGATTGAGTTCGTGAATCCTCAATCGGATGCAAAGACGGTTATCCAAAAAATCAGACATGCAAAACTGGTGCTGGCGGATGCTATGCATGCGGCCATTATTGCTGACGCTCTGCGCGTACCCTGGGTTCCCTTAATTACTTCTTCGCAGATCAATACATTCAAATGGTTGGACTGGACTCAGACAATAAATACTCCTTACCGGCCAATGGTTCTGGGAAGCAGTTCCCTGCGTGAATATTTACGCGATAAATCTCTGTGTACTTATGGAGAAAAGTATTTCTTACCTGATTCAGATGTAGAGTTCGCTGTTAAGTATTTCAGAAAACAGCGAGAGTTAAAGAACAAAAAGTGGTGGGAGAAGTATCAGCAGTTAACTCAGTTAGCGTTGCATCGAATTCCAAACAAAGCTATCAGGACAGTTGAAGAGCGTTTTAATCTGAATTTGAATAACAGATTTATTGATCAGGCATCCAGCATGCTTCTTCATGCGAAGTCCAGACCGGGCTTTCTAAGCGAAGATATTAAATTTACCAACAATGTAGAGCGCTTATTAAACGGCATCGACAGGCTTTCAAAATGCAAATGATATTCTAAGGACGTTAAATTGAACGCTCAAGCGAGAGACCAGAAACCGAGTATAATTTCTGGCGCTATCTGGTCTGTTCTGGATAATACCGTCTCACAAGTGATAACGTTTATCATATTCATAATATTAGCGAAGTTGCTGACACCCAGTATATACGGCATGCTCAGTGTATCTTTGCTTGTCACGCAGTTTTTTCGCAATGTTATATTCGATAGTATTGCGACATCGATCGTGAGAATGAAATCACCGACCCCTGTCGATTATAATTCTGCGTTTTTTTTATGTTTCTCTTTATCTGTACCCGCATTCTTGATTGTTTTCTTATTCGCCCCGGTTATTGAGGCGTACATGAAAGTACCGGAGCTGGCCAATGTCATCCGGGGAACAGGCATTATTATTGTCGTCAGCGGATTGAGCCGGACACACGAAGCCTGGTTAACGCATAATATGATGTTCCGCCCTTTAGCGATAAGGTCAATCTGCTCTATCTCTATCGGGGGTGCTGTCGGGGTGGTGCTTGCCTGTAAAGGTTATGCTGTTACGAGTCTGGTGGTTCAGCAAGTTGTCACTTCACTGATTTCTCTGGTCGTGCTGTGGGTGACGACGCCCTGGAAGCCAAAAATGAAAATTTCAAAGGATTCCATTCGCGAGTCTGTAGGGTTTTCTAAGCATGTGGCTCTGAGCAATATTACTAACTTCGCCAATCAAAATAGTGATGTTTTCTTTATTACCTACTTTCTTGGAACAGCGGGTGCCGGTGTTTATTCGGCGGGTAAACGCATCGTAAACACCCTGAACACCGTTCTCTCATCCGCACTAATGCGGGTTTCATTACCCGCGTTTACCAGATATAAAAATGATTTGAATGAATTTGGTAAAAAGTATCTGCAAGCTACCTATTTTACGGTTCTGGTAACAGCGCCTGCTTTTGTTGGTCTTAGTGCATTATCCCATGATATTACTTTTCTGCTACTGGGACAGAAATGGATGCCATCTGTCCCCATAATGCAAATTGTCAGTGCTGTAGGTTTTGTTACATCGATTGGATATTACAATCATTCCGTCATGTTTGCCCGTGATAAACCCGAATGGCAAGCCAGATTAACACTGCTTTATGCAATAAGTAATGTGTTGGCATTCTATATTTTTGTTCGATATGGTTTGATTGCCACTGCACTGGTATTTTCAATCCGTACAATACTTCTTTATCCTGTTTCTGCATGGTGTGCATTAACACTTTTGAATTTAACATTCAGACAATACATAAGAGAGATTATTGTTCCCATTATATGCGCCGGGGGAATGTGTATGATTCTGATGGGTATGCAGGAGTTTACATTATTAAATGAATCCTGGGCTGGAATAGCAGTGAAAATTTCCGTTGGTGCGATATCCTATTTTATTCTTATTTTTACTATCACTTCTAAGAGTAGAAAAGCAATGATACTTTCACTGGCGGGAAAGATATTTAAGAGGGGCTAGATGATTTTATGGAAACTCAATCAGCATTAGTTAGCATACTTATTCCTCTTTTCAACTCTGAAAGGTATATCAGGACGGCCCTGGAGTCTGTTGCCTCTCAAACCTATTCTAATATAGAAGTGGTTATTGTCGATGATTTTTCAAACGATTTTTCAGTGGCAATTGTTGAGAGTTTTTTTATTGAGCACGCTCATATTCGCCATAGCATATCTCATAATGTTAAAAATGAAGGAGTTTCTTTCACAAGGAATAAGTTAGTAGAGCATGCAAAGGGGGATTTCATTTGTTTTTTAGATTCTGATGACTACTTTGAGCATGATGCAATAAGTTATTTAATGGACATTGTAGTAAGTAATAATACGGATATAGGTCAGTGCTTATACTACTCTGAAACACCTGAGGGTGTCCAAAGCGGTACGGTAAATAAATTTTCCCCCAATAAGATTCTGAAGGGTAAAGATGCTGTTTTTTCTATGCTGGAAAACGAAATAACAGGTTTCCTTTGGCATAAAATATTCAAACGGGGTCTTTTCCGGAATGTTCATTTTGACACTACGTTACCCGTTTTTGAAGACTATCTTGTCATTATGACGATGTTTCTCAATGGTGCTGACATCTCATTTGGCAGTGAACCCAAGTATCATTATGTACAGCATGTTTCCTCATTGACAAAAAAATCCTACCGAAAAGCACTAGACAGACTGCTATACCTGGAAATGACCAAGTCACTGGTAAAGCCTTTAATTTTCTCAGAATCAGACAAACTGAGGATAATAAAGCATGAGTATATTGTGGCTTTGATGGTTTTTATTAATGCAATTAAATTTGGTGCTCCTGTAAATGAAGTTACAGAAATCCAAAAACGCATCAATGTTTCATGTTTATTCAGGTTAAAACCTCAGTTTAATTATAAAAAATTTTACTCAATACTCATGATTAGAATTTCTCCGGCATTGCTCTATTTTGCCCTTAAAACGGTTTTTAAAATTAAAGCATAAATAATTCGAAATTTGTCCGTGCTCATTCTGAATGATAATTCAGTTCTTCCACTGTGCACTGAATTGTTTTTTTTAATGATTGAATCTTATCTCACTTTTTTCCTGAGACGAATATTATGATCCTTCCAGTAATCATGGCTGGCGGTACCGGTAGCCGTTTGTGGCCGATGTCTCGTGAGCTTTATCCAAAACAATTTCTTCGTCTTCATGGCGATAATTCAATGTTGCAGGAAACCGTCAGCCGCTTAAAAGGGCTGGATGTTTCTGTGCCACTGGTTATTTGTAATGAAGAGCATCGTTTTCTCGTTGCCGAACAACTGCGGCAAATAAATCAGCTCAAAGATAATATTATCCTCGAGCCTGTCGGGCGCAATACGGCGCCTGCGATTACGCTGGCTGCGCTCAGTACTATCGACAACGGTGTAGACCCGCTTTTGCTGGTGCTGGCTGCCGACCATGTTATCGAGTCTCCTGTGGCCTTTCACCAGGCCGTACAGAGTGCTATTCCGTTCGCGGAACAGGGGAAGCTGGTGACCTTCGGTATCGTGCCGACTGGTCCGGAAACCGGATACGGATATATACAACGGGGGATGGAATTAAGCACCGTTACCGATCCTGTTTTTCGGGTGCAGCGTTTTGTCGAGAAGCCGGATCTTGCTACCGCGATGCAATATCTGGAAAGCGGTGAGTATTACTGGAACAGCGGTATGTTTTTGTTCCGCGCAAAGCGTTTTCTGCAAGAGATGACGAAATTCAGGCCGGACATTGTTGATGCCTGTCTTAAAGCGATTGAAACCTCACAGGCCGATGAGCAGCAAGATTTTATTCGTGTTGATAAAGAATCATTTATTTCCTGTCCCGATGAGTCTGTTGATTATGCGGTGATGGAAAAAACCACTGATGCGATTGTCGTTCCGTTAGATGCGGGCTGGAATGATGTGGGTTCCTGGTCGGCTCTTTGGGAAGTGAATAATAAAAGCATCGAAGGTAATGCCCTCAGTGGCGATGTATTTACTCATAATGCGACGAATTGTTATATCAATACTGACGAGAAATTGGTGGCCGCTATTGGTGTAGACAATCTGGTGATTGTTAATACTAAAGATGCCGTTTTAGTGATTGATAAAAACCAGGTGCAGGACGTTAAAAAAGTCGTTGAATATCTAAAAAGTCATAAACGTCGGGAATATCGCGTACACCGCGAATCTTATCGTCCATGGGGTCGGAACGATAATATTGTGACGGCGCCCCGTTATCATGTGAATCGAATAACGGTAAAACCAGGCGGACAGTTCTCATTACAAATGCACCATCACCGGGCTGAACACTGGGTCATTCTTTCAGGTACAGCCAGAGTTATTCTGGAAGATAAAGATTATCTGCTGACTGAAAATGAATCCACATTTATACCCATTGGTGCTCATCACAGATTAGAGAATCCCGGGAAAATACCTCTTGAACTTCTGGAAATACAATCAGGCTCATATCTGGAAGATGACGATATTATTCGTATAAAAGATCACTATGGTCGCTGTTAATTTTGGGGTGAAATATGTCAGATACATTATCTTGCTTTAAAGCGTACGATATTCGCGGTGAATTAGGTGTGGAATTAAACGAAGATATCGCTTATCGCATAGGACGAGCTTACGGCGAATATTTAAAGCCGAAGAAAATGGTATTAGGCGGTGATGTTCGTTTAACCAGTGAAGCATTGAAACTTGCTATGGCGAAGGGTTTACAGGATGCGGGTACTGATGTTGTTGATATTGGCGTGACCGGCACGGAAGAAATCTATTTTGCGACTTCTTATCTCAGCCTTGATGGTGGTATTGAAGTCACCGCCAGCCATAATCCAATGAATTACAACGGCATGAAACTGGTTCGCCAGGACTCCCGTCCAATCAGTGGTGATTCCGGTTTACGCGAGATTCAGGCGCTGGCCGAAGCTAATAATTTCGCACCAGCAGAAAAAGCTATACGTGGCACTTATGAGAAAGCCTCTGTGCTTGATGCGTATGTGGATAAGTTGCTCAGCTATATCAATATTGAGAATTTCTCGCGTCCTTTAAAACTGGTGTTTAACTCCGGTAATGGTGCTGCCGGTCACGTTGTGGATGCTATCGAGCAGCGTTTTATTGCCGCCGGAGCACCGGTAGAATTTATCAAAATTCACCACGAGGCCGACGGCACATTCCCTAACGGTATCCCTAACCCGTTATTGCCTGAGTGCCGCCAGGACACTACGGATGCCATCATTAAACACCAGGCAGATATGGGGATCGCGTTTGATGGTGATTTTGACCGGTGTTTTCTGTTTGATGATGCCGGTAATTTCATCGAAGGGTATTACATAGTGGGTCTGCTGGCCGACGCGTTCCTCGAGAAATATCCCAGCTCGCGTATCATTCATGACCCGCGTCTGAGCTGGAATACCATTGATATTGTCACCGGTGCGGGCGGAGTGCCTGTGATGTCTAAAACCGGTCATGCGTTTATTAAAGAACGTATGCGCCAGGAAGATGCGGTCTATGGCGGCGAGATGAGCGCCCATCATTACTTCCGCGATTTCTATTATTGTGACAGTGGCATGATCCCGTGGTTGCTGGTCGCTGAATTACTGCATGTTAAAGGTAAGTCCCTGAGGCAACTGATTAATGACCGGATCACCGCTTACCCTGCTTCAGGTGAAATAAACAGTTACCTGCAACAGCCGAAAGAGTCTATTGCCCGTGTATTAGCGATGTATGAAGGAGAGGCGGTGAAAATCGACCATACGGACGGAATAAGTCTGGAGTTTGATGAATGGCGTTTCAATCTCCGCAGTTCTAATACTGAACCGGTTGTCAGATTGAATGTGGAATCCCGTGCTGATACAAAATTAATGCAGGAACAAACCAGGAAAATCCTTTCCATTCTTCGTAGCATGTAATTATTGAAAATATCTTATTTAAGTGAGTGGTAATAACTCGCTATGGGTTTATTTTGCCCATTTTAATTTTATAAGGTTTAGATTATGTCACATAATGTGAGTGTGGGGATTGTTGCTGACTGGCTGGTGACATTTGCCGGGTCCGAAAAAGTCATTGCGGAATTTATTAAATTATACCCGGACGCTGATATCTATTCTGTTGTTGATTTTCTTTCTGATGAATCCCGCAAAAAATTCTACGGTAAAGAAGCGACGACCTCTTTTATTCAGCGCTTACCTTTTGCTAAAAAGAAATATCAGCAATATCTGCCTTTAATGCCGCTGGCTATCGAACAACTTGATGTGACCGGGCATGACATAGTGCTTTCCAGCAGTCATGCGGTCGCCAAGGGCGTGCTGACCGGTCCTGACCAGTTGCACATCAGCTATGTGCATTCTCCGATCCGCTATGCCTGGGATTTTCAGCACCAGTATCTGCGTGAGGCAGGGCTGAATAAGGGGCTGAAAGGCAATCTTGCCCGCTGGTTCCTGCATAAAATCAGGATGTGGGATTACCGGACGGCTAATGGGGTGGATCATTTTATTGCCAATTCCCAGTTTATTGCCCGCCGGATTAAGAAAGTCTATGGCCGCGACGCGGATGTTATTTATCCACCTGTCGATGTAGAGCGTTTTACGTTGCAGGAGAACAAAGAGGATTTCTATTTTACCGCTTCGCGCATGGTGCCCTATAAACGTCTCGATCTGATTGTGGAAGCATTCAGTCAGATGCCGGATAAGAAGCTGGTGGTGATCGGTGACGGCTCTGAAATGGCCAAAATTAAGGCCAAAGCGGGCAGTAACATTGAAATACTGGGCTATCAGCCTGACGATGTGATGCAAGACTATATGCGACGCGCAAAGGCTTTTGTTTTCGCTGCGGAAGAAGATTTTGGGATCACGCCTGTCGAAGCGCAGGCCAGCGGAACGCCGGTTATTGCCTTTGGCAAAGGCGGCGTTCTGGAGACCATCAGACCTTACGGTGAAAAGCATGCAACAGGGGTCTTTTTCGCAGAACAAACTGCGGCGTCTCTGATAAAGGCCGTGCATCACTTCGATACCATTAAGGACTCAATACTTCCTCTGGACTGTCGTGAAAATGCATTAAAGTTTTCCGGGGAAAGATTTCATAATGAACTGGACGAATATATCAAAACAAAATGGCATGATTTTAATGAACGTAAACGCATCGTTTATTAGCACTCTCAACACTGAATCTGCCATTGATGGTTTGCATACAAATCATCCTCACTTGCGTATTCATCATAAAAAGCAGTGTCAGCGGCTGAAATTGTACGGATAACGCCCGTCGCTGTTTTTGAATCACTACGAAAAAGCCGGAGAATGCGCTGACATTCTCCGGCTTTTTTTGCTTTCTAACCGGGCTTGAAGTTTCAGTAGCACAGAAAGCAAAAAACCAGCCGTTAGGCTGGTTTCTTTAAATAGGGTGCCCGGACTCGGACTAACGCCGCAGGCGTTTGAACAACGGCTTTGCCGTTGGCCCGCAGGGCGAGCCTGCTAAGGCGAGTCATCGAACGAAGTTCGATGGAGAGTCCGTACCGCTGAAAGCAAAAAACCAGCCGTTAGGCTGGTTTCTTTAAATATGGTGCCCGGACTCGGACTAACGCCGCAGGCGTTTGAACAACGGCTTTGCCGTTGGCCCGCAGGGCGAGCCTGCTAAGGCGAGTCATCGAACGAAGTTCGATGGAGAGTCCGTACCGCTGAAAGCAAAAAACCAGCCGTTAGGCTGGTTTCTTTAAATATGGTGCCCGGACTCGGACTAACGCCGCAGGCGTTTGAACAACGGCTTTGCCGTTGGCCCGCAGGGCGAGCCTGCTAAGGCGAGTCATCGAACGAAGTTCGATGGAGAGTCCGTACCGCAGAAAGCAAAAAACCAGCCGTTAGGCTGGTTTCTTTAAATATGGTGCCCGGACTCGGAATCGAACCAAGGACACAGGGATTTTCAATCCCTTGCTCTACCGACTGAGCTATCCGGGCAACGGGGCGCATTAAACCGTATTGGGCATGTGTCGTCAACGGC